>Ga0209061_1000352_pt1 | contig 129340 bp, 115 predicted proteins | sample Coa_R1_10_FD_187157 | JGI IMG/M metagenome (GOLD analysis project Ga0209061, IMG submission 187157) | Surface soil microbial communities from Centralia Pennsylvania, which are recovering from an underground coalmine fire - Coalmine... | ecosystem: Environmental > Terrestrial > Soil >... | reverse complement strand
GACCCCCGCCACCGCGAACCCGGCGCATCCACCGGGCCACCAGCACGCCCAGCATCAGGAACCAGGGCACACCAAGATCAACAAGACAGCCCAGGCAGGCTCACCGCGCTATTCGCGGAAACGGGTCAGACCTTCCTCCTGATAAGGGGGGAGGACGAGCCCGTCCCGGCGTAGGGGACCTCTCCTATCACGTCACCCATCGGGAGCTGCCAGTTACGAGGCATCAGAAGCCTGGAACAACGCCACCAGCATTACGTCATGCTGGCCCTCCAACTCGCTCGCTACATGTGCGACCTCGTGTCGCACCCGCCATCTGGCACATCGACAACAGCGGCCAGCCCGTCATGCGCTCCCTGATCGCCTACGACCACTGACCCCTTGGAATCGTTCGTCTAGACGGAAAGGACCGGCGGGACTGACCTCCGGCCAGGCCAGGCGGTTCTACGACTGGTTCGGGCGGGCCCAGGACCTGCAGGCCTTCTACGAGGACCGGGCGGTCGGCGACCTCCTGGCTCACGGTCGGTTCGATGCGGCGAGGGCGGTGCTCGAAGTCGGCTGCGGCACGGGCCGGCTGGCCGCCCGGCTGCTGGACGGCGCGCCGCCCGCGGACGCTACCTCGGGGCCGACATCAGCGGCACGATGACCGCCCTGGCCTGGGCTCGGCTGCGGCCGTCCGGCGGCCGGGCGCGGGTGATCCGGGCAGATGTCACCCGGCCGCTGCCGGTGGCTGGCGGTACGTTCCACCGGTTCGTCGCTGTCTACCTGCTCGACCTGCTGGTCCCAGGTGAGCTGGCCGAGGCCCGGCGAGTGCTGCGGCCCGGCGGCCTGCTGTGCGCGGCAAGCCTAACGCGCGGCGCGACCCCGGCCACCCGGCTAATCTCCGGGGTGTGGGCGGCGGCCTAGTCACGTGCGCCGTGGATGACCGGAGGCTGCCGGCCCGTCGCCGTGGCACCTCTGCTGGATGGCTGGCACATTGAGCACCGCGGCCAGGTCAGCGCCTGGGCTCTCACGTCCGAGGTCGTGATCGCAAACAGATAGGAGACCTGCGCGGCGCTGCTTCACGAACTCCCTGCCCTTGTCCGCCGGGCCGGGCTGGAGCACGGGAACCACCATCGGCACGGGACAGCGTCGGCTGCCGCGTTCCCATCCCGTCAGACCCGATTCCGCGAGTAGGGCGGTGAGCTGACCACTGCGGCTGTAATCGGTCTTGGTGCGCCAGGATTGCTGGTAGCGGCATGTCGGCGCCCCCGGGTGCCGGCGCCGGGTCGTGGTTTGCGGGCCTTTCTGTGGTCCGGGGCTGGGGGCCTGGGCAGTGGCGGGGAGCCGTGGCTCGGGGAGGCGCAGGTTAGGCGGGTGCGGGTAGGTCCCGCAGCCGGGCCAGGACCTCGGGAAGCAGGTTGTGGCCGGGTGGCGGTCGCAGTACCAGGTGGCGGGCGTGGCGGGTCAGCCGGCCGGGGACGGTGATCAGCCGCCACCGCAGGGTGGCGATCATGGCCTTGCCGCCGCGCACGCCGTGCCCGGCCAGGATGTCCTGGCCGGCGGTGGTGCCGGTGAGCTGGTGCAGCCAGGCGGCGATGGTCGCGGCGAGCAGCGCCCCCCACATCCAGGCCAGGTTCACCCGGGGGTATCCGGAGGGCAGGTGGCGCAGGGCGGCGCCGAGCTTGCTGTCGCGGAACAGGTCTTCCACCGTGGTGCGGTGCCGGTACCAGTGCTCCACTGCGGCGGCCTTGCCCGGGGCGGTCACGTCCAGGTTGGTCAGGATGTACGAGTAGGCGTAGATCGCCCCGGCGCTGGCCAGCTCGGGGATCGGCAGGGCCCGCTGATCGGGGTGCAGGGCGCGGCGGCGCCGCGACCTGGGGTCCGCAGACACCTGAGCAGGATCCAACCGGACCCGGCGGACCAGCAGCCGGGTGCTCGCCGGCCACCAGTCCGGGCCGTACTCCGCGACCGCCACCTGCGCATCGCCCATGTCGATCGCCTCATGCCAGGCGTCCTCGGTGGTGCCGGCAGCAGCCGCCACAGCGGCGCGATCCGCCGGGCGCCGATCGCGAAGCCGATGCGCTCATCGTGGGCGGCGCGGGCCAGCGCCCCAGCGAAGTAGCCGGCGTCGGCGCGCAGCGCCACCCGCCCGCCCCGCGCCGCCGCGGGCAGGCAGCCCAGCGCACGACGCAGCAGCCCCGGCGCAGTCGCCCGCGGGTCACCGGTGCCGCCGCCCAGGTCCGCGGCCAGGACAATCCCGGTCTCGGCCCAGGCCGCCACGTGCGGCCGGCGTCGACACCGTCAGCTGCGCTTGAGGGTAGGCGGACTCGAGCCTTACCAGCAGCCGACCGGTGCCACAGCCGACGTCCAGGATCCAGCCCGGATGCTGGACGTGCTCGCGCGTATCGCAGGACCGCGTCGTGCACCAGCCCGTACAGCACGGCCTGCAGCTGGCTGCTGTCATAGCTTGCAGCCCAGCAGTCGTATCTGCGCACCCAGGCCGGGCGCGCGCTGTCCCGATCCGGTGGTGGCGCTGGCAGCCGGGAGCTGGCCGGGTCAGCGGGCCGCGCCGCCTGGCATGGCGCTCGGTTAGCCCGCCGGACGGCGGCGGGCCGCCGCGGTACGGTGCTGCCCGGATGCCCGTGGCCGGCAGCGGCCGGCCGCGGGATGCCGGTTACGATGGGCTGCCGCTGGTGAAGACCTGCCGGGAGACCACGCCGGTTCCGATGTCTTGGCCGTTCCACAGGGTGAAGTGCTGGCCGGGCGGGAAGAAGGTGGCGGCCCGGTCGTCGTCGGTGACCGTGATGGTGACGAATTCGTGGTCGTCGTGGCGCAGGCATGGTTCGTCGTCGCGCTCGATGCGGGCTTCGAAGTATTTCCAGTACGCGGTCCGGGGGCTGCTGGCGCGGACCATGACCGCGCGGGTACCGCTGGGATAGTCGCGGCCCTGGCTGTCGTGCGCAGCCGGGCCGAGGCTGATCAGGGCCCGGAACGTGGATGATCTCATCTGGGTGCCTCCGGCCGGGCCGTGGTCGTGCGGGTGCCGTCACCGGTAGCGAGCGCGCCGCCGTTGCCCGGAGCGCGACCCTCCGGGTGGCTGGCCTCCGGGCGGCTGGGCGTCGCGGCGAGCAGGATGATGCGGTCGCCTGGTGCGAGGGTGAGATCCGGGTCGGGGTCGCGGATCTTGCGGGCGCGCAGGACCGCGGCAGGGGTGGCGCCGGGCGGCCAGGCGACCCGGCGCAGGGTGGTCCCGGTGGCGGGGGAGCCGTCCTGGAGGGTGATCTCGAGCATCTGGTAGCCAGGCAGCGGGGTGGACGGCCGGCGCAGCGCGGCTTCCGGGTCGGGGCAGGCCCAGTCGGCGGAGAGCTGGGCGCGGCCGGCGTCCGCCTGGGATGCGCTGACCTGCCGGGCGACCGCCTGCAGCACCCGGTTGTTGGTGACCCAGCCCTGTACCTGTCGGCCGTCGGCGGACAGCACCGGCAGCCCGTCGCGGCCGTAGACCAGTAGCTGGCGCAACGCCGCGGCGAGGGACTCGCCGGCGAACAGCGCCTGCGAGGCGCGCTGGTAGGTGACGGGCCCGGCCAGGTCCGCCCAGCGGGCGGGGCGGGCGGCGTGGCCGTCGGCGGCTGGCTGCGCGGCCTGGCCACCGGCTGCCGGCGGCACGGCCAGCGGGACCGGGAAGCGGTGCATGGCGTCGGCGACGGTCAGGTTCTGCAGCGCGTGCGCCGGGGCGGGCCGGTCGATGTCGGTGCCGCGGCGCAGCAGCTTGGTGGTGTAGATGGTGCCGTAACTCAGACCGCGGGAGACGGCGGTGGCGACCGCGACCGCGAGCATCACCGGCAGGGTTAGCGCGTAGTCGCCGGTCATCTCGACCACGCTGGCCAGCTAGGTCAGCGGGGCCCGGGCCGCGGACGCGATCACGGCGCCCATGGCCACGGCCGCGTAGAGGGCGGGCTGGCCTGCCGCCGGGCCGAGGAGCCGGTCGGCGATCTCGCCGAGCGCCATCCCTGAGGTGGCTCCGACGAACAGTGAGGGGGCGAACACCCCGCCGGACCCGCCGGTCCCGATGGTCAGGCTGGCCGCGATCATCCTCCCGGCGGCCAGCACGATCAGGAACCACAGCGCGTAGCCGCCGGCGACGGCCTTGTACAAGACGGGGTAGCCGACGCCGTACATCTGCGGCACCGCGAGCAGCAACAGGCCGAGCGCGATCCCGCCGACGGCCGGCCGGGCCCATTCCGGCCGACTCTTCCATGCCCGGTCGCACAGGTCCTCGGTCTTGTACAGCACTGTCTTGAACCCAGTGCCGATCAGCGCCGCAATCACCGCAAGCGCCGCGACCAGCAGGTAGTTGCGGGGGTGGTGCAGTTCGACGCCGGACGGGAAGCCGGTCAGGAACCGCCCGGCGCCGAGGAACGCCTCGCCGATCACGTCGGCCACCATGGCCGACAGCATCACGGTGAACAGCGCCTCGATGGAGAACTCCCGCAAGATCAGCAAGATCAGCTCGACGCCGAAGAATACGCCGGTCACCGGGGCGTTGAACGTGGCGGCGATCCCGCCGCCCGCGCCGCAGGCGACCAGGATCCGCAGCCGGCTCTCCGGCATCCGGACCCACTGGCCCAGGCTGGAGGCCAGCGCGGAGCCGATCTGCACGATCGGGCCCTCCCGGCCGACCGACCCGCCGGTGCCGATGCACAGCGCGGAGGCGACCGCCTTGACGACGCTGACCTGCGGGCGGATCCGGCCGCCGTTATCGGCGACCGCGATCATCACCTCGGGCACCCCGTGCCCGCGCGCCTCCCAGGCGTACCGGTAGATCAGCGGCCCGTACATCAGCCCCCCGATGGCCGGGATCAGCACGAAGAACCCCAGGCCCAGCCACGGCAGGTGCGCGCTGGCCACGTAGCCTTGCTGCCCGAACTGGCCGGGCCCGGTCGCCAGCCAGGTGCAGAAGTAGATCAGGTACCGGAACGCCACCGCGCCCAGCCCGGCCCCGGCGCCGGTCAGCAGCGCCAGCACGACCAGGCCACCGCGCGACCCGCGCAGCCAGCCGCCGGCCCGGCCCCGCCACCGGCGGCTCACCAGCCTGCCGGTCACCAGCCCGCCGCCTGCGCGCCGGCCCGCGCCGACTCGGGTTCGCCAGCCAGGCCCGGCCCGGCCAGGTCCGTGCCGGGAAGGTCGCCGACCGGCCACTGGCTATCCGGGATCTCGCCAGCCGCCGCCGCGAACGACAGCAGCGCCCGCGCCACGTCCTGCTGCAGCCCGGCCGGGAGCCTGGCCAGGATCCCGGCGATGAGCGCCCGGCGGCGGGCGGTCGCCGCCGTGGTGCCGGAAGAGCCCGAAGATCACCGAGGTGCTGCCGCTGTTGTACTTGCACGGGCTGTCGTCCAGGGACTTCGTGCCGGCGCTGGAGCAGTTCCTCGGGTCGGGCGCCGGGCTGTCGGCGTCGGCGATCACCCGGCTGACCGAGGCGTGGCAAGAGGAGTACCGCCGCTGGTGTGATCGGGACCTGTCCGGCGCGGACTACGTCTACTGCTGGGCCGATGGGCTGCACTTCGGAGTGCGGCTTGATCAGGACAGGGTGTGCACTCTGGTGGTCATCGGGGTCCGCGCCGATGGGAAGAAGGAGCTGGTCGCGCTCGCCGGCGGGCACCGCGAGCCGACCGAGTCCTGGGCCGGGCTGCTGCGCGATGCCCGCCGCCGCGGCATGCGCGCCCCGGTGCTGGCGGTCGGCGATGGGGCGCTGGGGTTCTGGGCCGCGCTGCGCGAGGTGTTCCCCGGGACCCGGCACGGCCGCTGCTGGGTGCACAAGCTGGTCAATGTCTTCGACTGCCTGCCCAAGTCGCCCAGCCCGCCGCCCGCAAGGCCCTCGCGCAGATCCGCGACGCCGAAGACCGCGAGCGCGCCGAGAGGGCCATCACCGACTTCGCCGCCGCCTACAGCGCCAAGTACCCCAGGGCCGTCGCGAAGATCACCGGCGACCAGGAGGAGCTGCTCGCGTTCTATGACTTCCCGGCCGAGCACTGGGTGCATCTAAAGACGTCCAACCCGATCGAGTCCACATTTTCCACGGTCAGGCTCCGGACCCGGGTCACCAAGGGACCGGGCTACCGGGCGGCCGGCCTGGCGATGGTGTTCAAGCTCATCGAGGCCGCCAGCGACCGCTGGCGCTACGTCAACGGCCCGCACCTGGCCGCCCTGGTCCGGGCCGGTGCCAAGTTCGAGAAGGGAGTGCTCACCGAGCGGCCAGATGAGGCCGAGTTCAAGGTCGCCGCGTGATCAATTCAGGACACGCCGTCCACGACTCTTGACCATTCCTCCCGCTTTGCCTCTCGCAGAGGCCTCCTCATGATCAAGACGACACGCTGTGATCAACCCACATAACGCGCCTCAGACATGGCGTCTCCCTCGTCGGCCCGCGGTCCGCTGCTCAGGCCGAGGAAGAGGCCACAGCACAAAGATCAGTCCCGGAGGTGGACTCAGTCCTTCCCGCGGACCCGGTGGCACCCTCCCGGCGCCAGACCCGGTAGTACCGCGAATCCGTGCCCGGGGACCGGCCCGGAAGTCGTGCCCGCCGGAGTCTGCAGCCGCCCGGTGACCGGCCCCGCGTGCACCGGGAAACTGCCCGGCGCGGCGGGCGGCGGCCCGGGCCGCCACGACAACGTCTGTCTGGTGTCGTGGCGGCCCGGGCTTCGCGGTCAATCGCCGGTGAGGACGCCGAGCAGCCGGAGACGCTCCACCGCGAGCGCCCGGGACGGGCTGCTGTCAGCGCCGGCAGCCCACTCCCGCCAGACCGGCCAGCGGTCCCGGTCGTAATCCTCGTGGTCGAACTCGACAGCACCGAGTGTCATGTCCCGGACGAGCCGCATCATGTCGGCGTCGCCGAGCCCGGGCCAGAGCAGGTAGTCGATCGTCCAGGTCAGCCGCGGCGTGCCGCCCCGCGCGCAGTTGAACAGGTGGGCGTGGAAGATGACGACGTCACCCGGCTGGGTCTCGACGATCACGTGCGGCCAGTCCGGCCACTCAGGCTGGGCGAAGCCTGAGATACCGGGCTCGGCGCGGCAGTAGGCCCGCAGCTGCCGCTCGTACCCGGGCAGGTGCGAGCCCGGGATCAGCCGCAGCGCGCCGGTGTCGGCGGCTCGGGGCTCGAGGTCTACCCAGACGCTCAGGCCGGGGATGGCCGGGCCGAGCCGGGTATGCCAGGTGGAGTCGCCGGTGAAGCAGGTGGCGATTCCTGCCGATGGCACGACCGGGCCGCCGAGCAGCTCGGCCGCGGCGAGGAGGGTCCGCTCGTCGTCGGCGATCAGCGACTGGCTGAACGGCGCCCGGTCCACCGACAGCGGAAGGTAATCCCCGCTGATGCCGCCGGTGTCATCGGGCTCGGTGCCGAGCCGTCCGAACGCATCGGTGAGCGCGCTGGTGACCTCATCGCGAAGGACCGTGATCTCCGGCGGGCTGAACAGCCCGCGCAGTGTCAGGTACCCGAACGTGCTGAAGTGCAGGATCTGCTGGTGCGTGAGCATGAAAGAACTCCCTTGTCGGCTCGGCTGGTCGGGGCTAGGCGCGAGCCGGCAGGAGGTGCACGAGCAGCACAGGGTCATCGCCGCATGCGCGCAAGCATAACCGGGCAGCCGCCGGTGCGTAACCGGCCAGCCTCGCATGCCGCCTCGTCTTCACCATGCACGCGTACCCGCTGCCCGTCTCCGAGACTCTGCGCCTGTCATGTCACACGCCGCACCAATCCCCCAGGTCACGACTCCATTGGCGGCTGCCGTACTACTGGCCTGCCCAGATCCCCGGTCGACGGCGCGGGCCGGGCCGCACCGCGATGCCAGGCCAGGTGGGCCATGTCGCTATTTCGGCGGGCAAGATCCGGCGCATGATCGTCTGAAAGGCGGTCAGCGGACCGGGCGTGCGCCGGCGGGCGGTGGCGTCCGGCGTGGCCGATCGGACCGGAGCGAAGGAGCGCGGCGATGAGAACCCCCATCTGCGACATGCTCGGCATCGACCTGCCGCTGCTGGCGTTCAGCCACTGCCGTGACGTGGTGGCGGCCGTCACCAACGCGGGCGGCTTCGGCGTGCTCGGCGCGTCCACGCACAGCCCGCGCCAGCTTGAGCGCGAGCTGGCCTGGATCGACGAGCACGTGAAGGGCCGGCCGTACGGCGCCGACATCCTGGTGCCCGAGAGGTTCGCCGGGAAGGGGCAGCGCCTCGGCGCGGCGGAGCTGAGCGCGATGATCGGGGCGCCGCAGCGGGAGTTCGTGGCGGGGCTCCTCGCCGCGCACGGCATCGCCCCGGGCGAGGGCGCCGGGGAGCCGCCGGCGGTCACGATCGGCGACGAGGCGGGCGAGCAGCTGCTCGACGTCGCGCTGCGCCACCCGATCAGGCTGATCGCCAGCGCGCTCGGCACGCCACCGCCGTACATGATCGAGCGGGCGCGGGCCGCCGGCGTGCCCATCGCGGCCCTGGTCGGCGCGCGCGAGCACGCCGTGCGGCAGGTCCGGGCCGGGGCGGACATCCTGGTCGCCGCGGGCACCGAGGCGGGCGGGCACTGCGGCGAGGTGACCACGATGGTGCTGGTCCCGGAGGTGATCGAGGCGATCAAACCGGTCAGGAGGGTGCCGGTGCTCGCCGCGGGCGGGATCGTGACCGGCCGGCAGGTCGCGGCCGCGATCGCCCTCGGCGCGGACGGCGCCTGGACCGGGTCGGTCTGGCTGACCACCGAGGAGGCGGAGACCGCCCCCTACACCAAGCGCCGGATGCTCGACGCCACCTCCCGCGACACCGTCCGCTCGCGCAGCCGCACCGGCAAGCCGTCCCGGCAGCTGCGGTCGGGATGGACCGACGCGTGGGACTCGCCGGGCAGCCCGCCCCCGCTGCCGATGCCGCTCCAGTCGCTGCTGTCCGAGCCGGCGCTGCGGCGCATCGACGCGCTGGCGGAGCAGGGGCACGAGGGCGCCCAGGCGCTGGCGACCTACTGGGTCGGCCAGGGCGTCGGGCTGATGAACGCGGTCCGGCCGGCCCGCGAGGTGGTCTACGAGATGGCGCGGGACCTCGCCGAGGCCGCCGAGCGCCTGGCTGGCGTGCTCGCCAGCTAGACTCCGGCCCGTGCCAGTCGAGGGAGAGTACGAGCCGAGCCCCCGCCAGTGGGTCCGCGAACAGGTCGAGCGGTACGAGGGCTCAGGCGGGACCGAGGGGACCACGCTGCTGGACACCGGGCTGCCGGTGGTGATCGTCACCAACCGGGGCGCACGGACCGGCAAGGTCCGCAAGACGCCGCTGATGCGGGTCGAGCACGAGGGCCGCTACGCGGCGGTCGCGTCCATGGGCGGCGCGCCGGTCCACCCGCAGTGGTACCACAACCTGCGCGCCCACCCGCAGGTGGAGCTGCAGGACGGGCCAGGCCGGCGGGAGATGGTCGCCCGGGAGCTGTCCGGGCCCGAGCGCGCGCTCTGGTGGGAGCGCGCCGTGGCCGCCTACCCCCCGTACGCCGAGTACCAGGCGAGGGCAGGGCGCCTCATCCCGGTCTTCCTCCTGGAGCCCGCCGGCGGCTGAACGTTGCTTACATCATTACACGCACGGTAGGCTGTTCCCGTGGTCACCGATGGCGCGGCAGGCGAGCCGCGGGCCGGCGAGGCGCCGCTGGACGCCTACTCGCGCGTCGTCGCCGGGGTGGCCGCCGAGCTGACGCCGCGGGTGGCCAGCCTGCGCGTGGCCGGGGCGGGGCGCTGGCCGGGGGAGGCCGTCGGGTCGGCCGTCGTCTACACGGCCGACGGCTTCCTGCTGACCAACGCCCACGTGGTCGGCGCGGCGGGCAGCGGGACCGCGCTGTTCTCCGACGGGTCGAGCTCGCCGTTCACGGTCGTCGGCACCGACCCGCTGTCCGACCTGGCGGTGCTGCGGGCCGGCTCGCGGACGCCGCCGCCCGCCGAGCTCGGGGAGGCCGACGACCTGGTCGTGGGCCAGCTCGTGGTGGCGGTCGGCAGCCCGCTCGGCCTGGCAGGGTCCGTGACCGCGGGCGTGGTGAGCGGGCTCGGCCGGTCCCTGCCCACCCGCAGCGGATCAGCGGCCCGGCTGATCGAGGACGTGATCCAGACCGACGCGGCGCTGAACCCCGGCAACTCCGGCGGCGCGCTGGCGGATGCGCGCGCCCGGGTGGTCGGCATCAGCACCGCCGTGGCCGGGGTCGGCCTGGGCCTGGCCGTGCCGGTCAACGCCACGACCCGCTCGATCGTCTCCGCCCTCATGCGCCACGGCCGGGTCCGGCGGGCATACCTGGGCATCGTCAGCGTCCCCGCCCCGCTGCCCGCGGCGGCGCGCCGCCGCATCGGCAGCGCGCAGGGGCTGCGGGTGGCCGAGATCATCCCCGGCGGGCCGGCGGACAGGGCGGGCCTGCGCCCGGGCGACATCCTGATCTCCGTGGCCGGCCGGCCGGCGCGGGCCGCGCGGGACCTGCAGCGGCTGATGTTCGCCGAGGCCATCGGCCGGCCGCTGGAGGTCACGGTGCTGCGCAACGGCGCGCTGGTGGACGTGATCGCCGAGCCGACCGAGCTCGCCGCCGCGTAGCCTGGGCGCGGCACCGCGTAGCCTGGGCACGGCGCTGCGCCCAGAGCGGACGCCGACCACGGAAGGCACCCCGATGCGTAAGAATGACTCATGAGCAAGCAGCCGAACCCGCCGCCACCGGGCGACAAGCCGATCCCGACTGCGCCGCCTCCGCCTCCGTCCTGGCGGCACTGGCTGTGGCCGATCGCGCTGCTGGCCATGCTGGCGCTGTACTTCTACCTGCCGTTCCGCGTGTCGACGCCGGTCAGCCTCAGCTACTCGACGTTCCTGTCCAAGGCGGCCAGCCACCAGGTCAAGAGCGTGACCCTGGCCAGCCCGTCCAACGGCTCGAACACGACCGTCTCCGGCACCCTGGTGAACGGGAGCAGCTTCACCACGGTGGCGCCGCCCGACACCTCGGCCCTGGCCAACCAGCTGCGGGCGGACGGCGCCCAGGTGTCGTACTCCGCGCCGAGCACCGGGATCGGCTCCGAGCTGCTCTACCTGCTGCTCCTGTTCTCGCCGCTGATCATCATCTACTTCCTGTTCCGCCGCGTCTCCCGGGGCGCGGCCGGGCAGCTGCAGGGCGCGCTCGGCGTCGGCCGGTCCCGCGCGAAGATCTTCGACGCCGAGCGCCCGCAGACCAAGTTCTCCGACGTCGCCGGGTACCAGGGGGCCAAGGAGGAGATCAGCGAGATCGTCGACTTCCTGCGCAACCCGGCCCGTTACCAGCGCGCCGGGGCCATGGCGCCGCGCGGCGTGCTCATGGTCGGCCCGCCGGGCACCGGCAAGACCCTCCTGGCCCGGGCCGTGGCCGGCGAGGCGTCGGTGCCGTTCCTGTCGGTGACCGGATCCAGCTTCGTGGAGATGTTCGTCGGCGTCGGCGCCGCCCGGGTCCGCGACCTGTTCGCCGAGGCCCGCAAGCGGGCGCCGGCGATCATCTTCGTCGACGAGATCGACGCGATCGGCCAGCGCCGGGCCGGCCAGGGCGCCGTGGTGGCCAACGACGAGCGCGAGCAGACGCTCAACCAGCTCCTGTCCGAGATGGACGGGTTCGACATCACCCAGGGGATCGTGGTGCTGGCCGCCACCAACCGCCCCGAGGTCCTCGACCCGGCGCTGCTGCGCCCCGGCCGGTTCGACCGCCAGATCACGATCCCGCTGCCCACGCTGGAGGAGCGGGCGGCGATCCTGGCGGTGCACTGCCGGGGCAAGCGCCTGGCGCCCGACGTCGACCTGACCGTGATCGCCCGCGGCACCCCGGGGTTCTCCGGCGCCGACCTGGCGAACCTGGCGAACGAGGCGGCGATCTTCGCGGTCCGCGGCAACCGCGAGGTGCTGACGGCCGCCGACTTCGACGACGCGCGCGACCGCATCCTGCTTGGCCGGCGGGAGGGCTCCAACGTGCTGCTGCCGGAGGAGAAGCACGCCGTCGCCGTGCACGAGGCGGGCCACGCGATCGTGGCCGCGCTGTCGGACAAGGCCGACCCGGTCGCGAAGGTCACGATCCTGCCCGCCGGGCAGGCGCTCGGGGTGACCCAGCAGCTCCCGCTGATCGAGCGCCACCTGTACGGGGAGGATTACCTGTACGACACCCTGGCGGTCCGGCTGGGCGGCCGGGCGGCCGAGCTCGTCGAATTCGGCCAGGGGTCGACCGGCGCGGCGAACGACCTGTCCACCGCGACCGACATCGCCACGCGCATGGTCCGCGAGTTCGGCCTGTCCGCCAAGATCGGCCCGGTCGGCTACCCGCAGGGCGGCTCGGTCTTCCTGGGCGGCGGCGGGGCCGGGCTGTCCAGCCGCCCGTTCGCCGAGGCGACCCAGGCCGCGATCGACGCCGAGGTCGCGCGGCTGCTGCGGGAGGCGGAGCAGCGGGCCAGCGAGCTGATCCGCGCGCACAAGGACCAGCTCGACGAGCTGGTCGCGCTGCTGCTGGAGCACGAGACCGTGGATGGCGGCCAGGTGTACCGGATCGTCGGCCGGCCGGTGCCCGAGCACCGGCCTGAGGAGGAGGTCGCGATCGGGCCGCGGGCCAGGCAGGCCGCCGCGTCCAAGCCCGCGGGCTAGGCCTCCGGGACGCCACGTGCCCCTGCTGGTGCTGTCCGCCGCCGACGTGCGGGCCGCGCTCGGCTGGGGCGCGTGCGCCGAGGCGATGCGGGCCGCGCTGGCCGCCCGCGCCCGCGGCGAGATCTTCCAGCCGCTCCGCGCCGTGCTGCGCCCGGACGGCGCGCCCGGGCTGATGGCGCTGATGCCGTCCTACCAGGCCGGGGCAGGGTACGGGCTGAAGGCGATCTGCATCACGCCGGGCAACCCGGCCGCGGGGCTCGACGCGCACCAGGGCGTCGTGCTGGTCAGCGACCCGGGGACCGGCGAGCCGGCGGCCGTGCTGAACGCCTCGGCGCTCACCGAGATCCGGACCGCCGCGGTCTCGGCCGTGGCCACCTCGCTGCTGGCCCGGCCGGACGCCGACGTGCTCGCGATCATCGGCACCGGGGTGCAGGCGCGGGCGCACCTGGCCGCGATCGCGGCGACCCGGCCGCTGGCGCAGGTGCGGGTGGCCGGGCGCACCGCGGCCAGGGCCGAGGAGTTCGCCGCCGCGGCGCGGTCCGGGGCGGCCGGGCCGGACGCGGCCGGGATCCCGGTGGTCGCCTGCGCCCGCGCGGGCGACGCGGTGGCGGGAGCCGGCATCGTCGTGACCGCCACCACGTCGGACGTTCCCGTGCTGCGGCGCGAGTGGCTGGCCCCTGGCACGCACGTGAACGCGGTCGGCGCGTGCCTGCCGCACGCCCGGGAACTCGACACGGTCACGGTGGCGGCGGCCGCGCTGTTCGCCGACAGCCGCGAGTCGGTGCTGGCCGAGTCGGGTGACTACCTGCTGGCCGCGGCCGAGGGCGCGGTCGGCCCCGGCCACGTCCGGGCCGAGGTGGGCGACCTGCTCGCGGGCCTGTCCGGCGACGGCCGCCGGGACGCGGAGGAGATCACCGTCTTCGAGTCCCTCGGCCTGGCGGCCGAGGACCTCGCCGCGGCGCTGGCCGCTCACCGGGCGGCCGTGGACCTGGGGATCGGCACCTGGATCGACTTCGGCTGACCAGCGCCGTGCCCCGTGCGGCCCGGGGGAGCCCGTGCGCGGCCCGCGGGCGGCGGGTATAGCATGTGCTGCCATGACGACGAGCCAGGCCGCCAGCTGGTGGCGCCGCCGGTAGGCGGCACCAGGCTCGCGCGCAGCAGGCCAAGGAAGGCGACCGCCCGGAAGCCGGCGGTCGCCTTCGGCGCTCCCCGGCCCGGGCCCGACCAGGCAGGAAGGGCCGATGAGCAGCAGCGAGTTCAGCGCGGACTTCGCGGCGCCGCCGCAGGCCGGGGTGACGCGGCTCACCACCGGCGGCGGCATCGCAATCACCCGGACGGCGGAGCCGTTCGCCCCGGCCATGCTCGCGGAGATCACCCGGCAGGTGCAGGGGCGCCGGGGCGGCGTCTTCAGCTCTGGCATGGAGTACCCGGGCCGGTACAGCCGCTGGCACACCGGGTACGTGGACCCGTGCGCCGAGATCGTGGCGCGGGGCCGCGAGGTCACCGCGACCGCGCTGAACGAGCGCGGCGCCGTGCTGATGCCGGTGCTCGGCTCCGCGCTCCGCCGGGCGGCCGGGCTCGCGGGATGCCCGCAGGACGGGGCGAGCGTGACGGTCACGATCCCCGAGCCGGCGGGGATCGCCCCGGAGGAGGAGCGCAGCCGGCGGCCGACCGTGTTCACCGCGATCCGCGAGATCGTCGCGGCCTTCGCGTGCGACGACCCGCACCTGGGGCTGTACGGCGCGTTCGGTTATGACCTGGCGTTCCAGTTCGAGCCGGTCCGGCTCCGGCCGGGCCGGGGCAGGCCCGCCGCGGCCGGCCTGCCCGGCAGGGCGCCCGGCCAGCGTGACCTCGTGCTGCACCTGCCCGACGAGCTGTACGTCATCGACCGCAAGCGGGAGACCGCGCTGCGGTACCGCTACGAGTTCGCCGCCGGGGGACGGTCCACCGCCGGCCTTGACCGCCGCACCCCGGCGTCCGCGCCGTCCCCCGCGGCCGCGGCGGCCCCGCCGGACCCGGAGCCGGGCGAATACGCGAAGGTCGTCACCCGGGCAAGGGAGCGGTTCGCTGCCGGGGACCTGTTCGAGGTCGTGCCCAGCCAGGAGTTCTGGGTGCCGTGCGATGCGCCGGCGGCCTGCTACGAGCTGCTGCGCCGGCGCAATCCCGCGCCGTACGAGTTCTTCCTCAACCTCGGCGAGGGCGAGTACCTGGTCGGCGCCTCGCCTGAGATGTACGTGCGGGTGACCGGGGACCGGGTCGAGACCTGCCCGATCTCCGGCACGGCGCCGCGCGGCGCGAGCGCGCTGGAGGACGCCGAGAACATCCGGGCGCTGCTGGTGTCGGCGAAGGAGGAGTCGGAGCTGACCATGTGCACCGACGTGGACCGCAACGACAAGTCCAGGGTCTGCGTGCCCGGCAGCGTCCGCGTGATCGGGCGGCGCCAGATCGAGCTGTACAGCCGGGTGATTCACACCGTCGATCACGTCGAGGGGCGGCTGCTGCCGGGGTTCGACGCGCTCGACGCGTTCCTGACCCACATGTGGGCCGTGACCGTGACCGGGGCGCCCAAGGCCTGGGCGATGCAGTTCATCGAGGACCACGAGCCGCGCCCGAGGCACTGGTACGGCGGCGCGGTCGGGTCGGTCGGCTTCGACGGGGGCATGAACACCGGCCTGACCCTGCGGACCGCGCACATCCGTGACGGACTGGCCTGCGTGCGGGCCGGGGCGACGCTGCTGTTCGACTCCGACCCGGCCGCCGAGGAGGCCGAGACCCGGCTGAAGGCGCGGGCGCTGCTCGAGGTGCTCGCCGCGGCGCAGGCCGGCGGGGCGCCCGGCGGCGCCCCCGGAGGGCGGGTGGACAGCGCAGGCCATGCGCCGCCGGCGGCGGCCACCGAGCCGCCGGGCCGGGGCCTGCGGGTGCTGCTGGTTGATCACCAGGACTCGTTCGTGCACACGCTCGCCAGCTACTTGCGCGAGCACGGGGCCCTGGTGACCACCCTGCGGGCCGGGTTCGACCTGGCAATCCTGCAGGACCAGGCCCCGGACCTGGTGGTCCTGTCGCCCGGGCCGGGCCGGCCATCCGACTTCGGCTGCGACCGGCTGCTCGCCGCCCTCGACCGGGACGGCATCCCCGCGTTCGGCGTCTGCCTGGGCCTGCAGGCGATGGTCGAGCACGCCGGCGGGACGCTGCGGCTGCTCGCGGCCCCTGCCCACGGCAAGCCGGGCGTGATCCGCGTGACCGGCGGCGACCTGCTGGCCGGGCTGCCGGCGTCGTTCCGCGCCGGGCGGTACCACTCGCTGCACGCGGCGCCCTGCGACGTCCGCGGCGGGTTCGCGGTCACCGCGGTGACCGCCGATCCGGCCGCCGGCCCGGGCGGCGAGGTGGTCATGGCGATCGAGGACCCGGCCGCCGGCCGCTGGGCGGTCCAGTTCCACCCCGAGTCGATCCTCACCGCCGGGGCCGGCCACCGGATCATCGCGAACGTGCTCGGCCTGGCCCGGCGCGCGCCGGGCCGGCCGGCCCGCTAGCCGACGGCGATGGTGCGGCGGGCGAACGCGATCAGGGCCGCCCGCGGCTCGCCGAACGACGACGCCACGTAATAGATGCCGCGCCGGCGCCAGGCGAGCAGCAGGACGACGTTCCTGCGCCCGCAGCGGGGCAGGCCCGGGCGGCCGCAGACGCCGCTCAGCGTGGCCCGGGCGCGGTGGACCGTGTAGTGGCCGAGGATCGCGACCCGCCCTGCCCTCAGGCACGGCCGGCCGTAGTCGTCCTGCGTGAAGCGCAGGTTGACCCTGGGCGTCAGCCCGTAGTTGGCGATCACCACCCGCTTGGCGCCCTGGCCCGGCACCCCGCACCTGATCACGGCGATCCGGCCGTTGCGCGCCAGGCCGAAGGTGGCGGCCGGCCGCAGCAGCCGGAAGCCCGCCGCCGACTGGGCCGCCCGCCAGCTCCGGAACAGGCCGAGCCCGTCCTGCCCCCCCGGCGCGGCGACGGCCACCGTGGATAGGCCGGCCGCCGCGGCGGCGCCCAGTGCCAGGCCGGCCGCGAGGACCCGGTTCCAGCGCATGATCACGTCCTCCTTCGAGACGGAAGCGGTGACGCTGGCGATCCTAGGCCCGGCCACCCCGTCGTGTACTCACAAAATGAATACGAGAAACTACTCACAGTTGTTACGTGCGTCGCGCCTCGCCTGGGCGCCAGGGGCCCGGCTACGCTCCCTCGCTGGCCGCCCTCAGCAGCGGGAGCGGGTCGTGGAGCACCCGATGGGACGGCACCCGGGCTGCCAGCGCCCGGATGACGGCGCTCACCAGGCCTGCCGGGCCGCTGACGTAGACGTCCGTGTCGCGGAACGACGGGTGCGCGGCGACGGCCCTGATCAGCCCGCTGGCCCGCCCGTCCGCGCCCCGGCCCGGCGTCGCCTGGCCGGTCACGGTCACGAGGGTGAGCGGGGGGTAGCCGAGGGCGAGCGTCTCCAGCTCGCGCATGTCGTACAGGTCCGCGTCGTCGCGCGCGCCGAGGTAGAGGGTGATCGCCCGCCGCCTGCCCGTTCCTGCCGCAGCGACCACGGCCTCGGTGATCGCCTTGACCGGTGCCAGCCCGGTGCCGCCCGCCACGCACACCAGGTCCCGGCCGCCGGCGAGCGGCGCGGTCATCGCGCCCCGGGGGGGACCGAGCACGACGACGTCGCCGGGGCCGCAGTACCGGACCAGGAACGTGCTGACCAGCCCGCCGGGAACGGCCCGGACATGCAGGTCGACCAGCCCGCTCTCGCGCGGCGCGTTGGCGATGGAGTACTCGCGCCAGACGCGGGGCCACTGCGGCACCTGCACCGACACGTGCTGGCCGGGCAGGTACCGCAGCGGCGCATCCGGCCGGATGGTGAGCACGGCCACCGTGTCGGACCGGCGGTCGTGCCGCACCACCTCGCCCAGCCACCAGGCGGGGCGCTCCGCCGCATCGCGCGCCGCAGCGGCGGCCAGCACCGAGACGAACCAGTCCGTGGCCGCCAGCCAGGCCGCGTCGAGCTCGGCGGTCCACGCGGGCCCGAGCGCCTCCCGCGCGCTGGCCCCGAGCGCCTCGAAGAACGGCCGGTAGTGCCGGTCACGGACGCCGAGCCTGCGGTGATCCCTGGCCACCTGCGCGAGCAGCTCCTCCGCGCGCCCGGCCTCCGGCAGGTCGCCGAAGAGCTGGGCGAGCCCGTCGCGGACCGCCTGCCTGGTCCGCGTCATCGCGAGCGGGAACAGCGCCCGTAGCTGGGGGTGGCGCGCGAACAGCAGCGCGAAGAACCGCTCCACCGCCTGCGGGTCGGCGAGCGCGCGGTTGAGCGCCCCGGACACCAGGGCGCGGTCGAAGTCGGCCGCCGCGGGCTCGGCGGGCCGGGCGGCCGAGAGCCGCGCAGAAGTCTCCGTCCCGGCGAATCGCGCCACAGGGTGCAGTCTCGCAGCAACGTCCAGTGCGCCTCCACCGGTTCGCGGCAAGCCCTCGCCGGCGCCGCGCCCGGCAGGCTGCGCCCGGCGCGCCCTAGGATGAGCCCGTGCCCGGCTACCTGCGCCACCCGACGATCCTCGGCTGGGCGCCCGACGGGCAGATCCTGGCCCGCACCTCGCACGGGCAGCCGTTCGGCCATCACACCTGGGCCTACGCGATCCCGGTCGAGGACGGCCAGGGCAGGTTCTCGCGGCTGCAGGGTCATCGGCCGGGACGTGGCCAGGCACTCCAGGCCGTCCAGCTGCCCCCGTGACCCGCCGCGCGGCCCGGGCGGGCCAGTGGGGCCGGCGGGTAGGAGCAGCCGCTCAGATGGGCGGGGTGTACCCGCTGACCCAGTGGGTCTGCAACCATGCCATGGCGCGGCCCCACTCGCCGGTCACCTCGAGCAGGCCGACGGCGATCAGCAGCAGCCCGCCGATCCTCGTGATCACCCGGGCATGCCGCCGCGCGAACGCGAACATCGCCACCCCCCGGTCGACCGCGAACGCCACGACCAGGAACGGGATGCCGATGCCCAGCCCGTAGACGAACGCGAGCAGGGCGCCGCGGGCCGCGGTCCCGGTGGACAGCCCGAGGGTGAGCACCGCCGAGAGGGTCGGGCCGATGCACGGGCTCCAGCCCAGGCCGAAGAGCACGCCGAGCAGCGGCGCGCTGGCCAGCCCTGCCCGCGGGCGGAATGACGGCTTGACGATCCGCCCGGTGAACGCGAACCTGTCGAAGGCGCCGGCGAACAGCAGGCCGAGCAGGATCAGCACGGCCCCGAGGACGCGCGACAGGCCCTGCTCGTGGTCGCGGAGCACGGATCCGACCGCGCCGAACGCCACGCCGTAGGTGGCGAACAGCGCCGAGAACCCCAGGACGAACAGGGCCGTGCCGGCGACCGCCCGGGACCGGCTCGGGCGCCGGGCCGCCGGGCGGGCCCAGGTCGCGACGGCTGTGGCGGCTCCCGCCCGCCGCCCGCCGGCCGCGGCCGCGCCGCGCTCGCGGGCCTGGCCGGACGCCTGGCCGGCGGGGACGCCCGCGGCGGCCGCGGCGCTGCCGGACATCCCGGTGAGGTACGACAGGTAGCCGGGCACCAGCGGGAGCACGCAGGGGGACAGGAAGGTGACCGCCCCGGCGGCGGCCGCGACCGGGATCGCCAGGAGCAGCGGCCCGGCCGACACGATCTGCGTCACTCCGCCGCCCATGCCGTCCTCCCTCCTTGCCCGTGCCCTCCTTGCCCGTGCCGGATACAACCTATCCGGCACGGGCAAGGAGGGCACGTCCGCCGGCCGCAGGCCGCGCCCGCCCGCGGCCGAGCAGGCGCCCGGGGACCGGGCAGGGGCGGGACCACGGCAGGCCATCCGGCGCGCCCGCCGAGCCGGTGACGCACCTGTGCCGCCTGAGCCGCCGTCCGGGGAACTGCGGGGCCAGCCGCCGCCTGTATGGCACTCTGGGGAACGAACGGCAATCCCCGCGCGCGGTCACCACGCCGACAAGGAGTCACCCGATGCGCAAGGCCGCCCATCGGCTCGCCGCCCCTGTGGCCGCCGCGGCCGAGGCGGCCAGCGTCCGCGTGATCACGGTCAGGCGCGCCGGCGGCCCGGCGGTCCGGCCGGGGGCGATCATCCGCGCCGGGCTGGCGCGGCGCTCGGCCGCCACGTTCAGCCTCGGCCCGGAGGTGATGAGATGCGCGTCCGCGGTGGTGCGGGCAACGGTCACCAGGAACCCGCCTACAGGGCCGGCCGCGTGTCAGGGCGCGCGCCGGGCTCGCCCGCGGTGATCACGTTCGCCAGGCAGCGCTTCGCCAGGGCCGCAGGGGGCGCGCTGTGCCCGTCGTCGGCGCTGTTGTCCGGGACCTTCGGGCCGGTCCGCGACATCAGCGCCCGGGGCCACCCGCGCGTCTTCGTGACCTGACGGGCATCCGGTGGCCGCGCGGGCGCGAGCTGCGGGGCCGGCGCCCGCACCCGGCTTCCCGCCCGCCGCCGGGCTGATCGACGCCCACCACCACGTCTGGGCACTCGGCGCCTTCGACCAGCCATGGCTGCGCCTGCCCGGCCATGAGCCGCTGCTGCGCGACTTCACCGAGGCCGAGCTGCGCCCGCAGGCCCGGGCGGCCGGGGTCGCCGGCACGGTGGTGATCCAGACGGTCACCGGCCAGGCGGAGACGCCCGCGCTGCTCGCCCTCGCCGCAGCCAGCGACCTCGTCGGCGCGGTGGTGGGCTGGGCGGACCTCTCGTCCCCGGCGGCGGCGGCCGAGATCGCCGCCCTCCGGGCCGCCCCGGGCGGGGAGTACCTGCGCGGCCTGCGCCACCCGCTGCTCACCGAGCCCGATCCCGGCTGGCTGCTGCGCGAGGAGGTGCAGGCGGGGCTGGCCGCGGCGGGGGCCGCGGGGCTCAGCTTCGACCTCGTGCTCACGCCCGGCCTGCTGCCGGCCTGCGCCCGGGCCGCCGCGGCCTGCCCGCAGGTCACGTTCATCCTCGACCACCTGGGCAATCCCGATGCCGGGTCCTGGCCCGATCCGGCGTGGGCGGCCGGCCTGCGGGCGCTGGCCGCGCTGCCGAACACCGCGTGCAAGCTGTCCGGCATCCTCGGGGCGCCCGCCCCGGGCGGTGCGCCGGGCGTGGCGCACCTGGTTCCCTGGTACGAGACGGCGCTCGGCGCGTTCGGCCCGGGCCGGCTGATGTTCGGCTCGGACTGGCCGGTCTGCACGCTCACGTCCCGGTACGCCGACGTGGTCGCGGCCGCCCTCGAGCTGACCGCCGGGCTCAGCCCGCCCGAGCGCGCCGAGGTGCTCGCCGGCACGGCACGGCGGGTCTACCGGATCGCCCCGCCGGGCTAGCCGGCCGGGCTCTCGCCGAGCACGATCAGCGAGCGCGCCCCGGTGCCCGAGCGCATCCGCGCGAACGCCTCGCCGACCTCGCCGAGGCCGATCCGGTGGGAGACCAGGGGCCGCAGGTCCAGCCGGCCGGAGCGCACGTGCTCGGCCAGCGCCGGCAGGTCGCGGTCGGGGTCACTGGAGCCGTAGACCGAGGCGGTGAGCGTGCGGGCGAAGTGGAAGAGCTCGATCGCAGCGAAGCTCACCTGCTGGTCGGCGCCGCCGACCCCGACGATCGTGCACCGCCCGCCCCGGCGGAGGCAGCGCCATGCCGCGCGGATGGTGGCGGCCGTGCCCACGCACTCAAGCGCGTGGTCCGCGCCCCGCCCGCCGGTCAGCGCCCGGACCCGGGCGGGCAGGTCCTCGCCCGCGGCCAGGAAGCAGGTGGCGCCCATCGCCCTGGCCAGCGGCTCCTTGCCGGTGGCCGAGTCGACGGCGATGACGGGGCCGGCGCCCGCGAGCGCGGCGCCGGCGACCGCGGACAGGCCAACCCCGCCGAGCCCGATGACGACCACCGACTCACCGGCCCGGACGCCCGCGGTGCGCCAGGCGGCGCCCACCCCGGTGAGCACCGCGCACCCGAGCAGGGCCGCCACGTCGGGCGCGATCCCGCCGGGCAGCGGCACCACGGCCCGCTCGGGGACCACGATCTCCTCCGCGAACGCGCCGACCCCCAGGCAGGCGTGGACCGGCGTGCCGTCGGCCAGCCGGCCAGCCGGCCGGGCCGTGACCCCCTCGGTGGCCCGGCATAGCCACGGCTCGCCGTGCAGGCAGAACCAGCACGCCCGGCAGGCCGGCGCCCAGTTCAGCACCACGTGGTCACCGGGCGCCACGCGGGTGACCTCCGGGCCGGCGTCGATCACCGTGCCGGATGCCTCGTGGCCGAGCACGAGGGGGTACGGCGCCCGGAGCGTGCCGTCGGTCATCGACAGGTCGGAGTGGCAGACCCCGGCGGCCGCTATCTGCACCCGCACGCCGCGGCGGCCGGCCTCGGCCGGGAGCACGCCGGCGATCTCGGGCCCGGCGCCCGCCTCGCGGACGACGACCGCGCGCACCAGCCCGCCCGCCACGGCGCTAGCCCGGCCGCCGGGCGCCCGGCCACAGGCCGTGCGACCATCCCGTGGCCACCACGGCCGCGCCGGCCAGCATCAGCGCGGGGCTGCGCCGGTGCGCGCCGAGCGCCATCAGCGCGTCGCCGGCCAGCCGGAGCGCCTGCGCCGACGGCGGCATGTGCGCGAGCACGTACCGGCCCCGGCGGGTGCGCGCCAGCGCGTCGAGGTCGGCCAGGCCGAGCACGGCCGCCGAGCCGGCCAGCGGCAGGGCGCACCGCACGGCGAGCCCGCCCGCCGGGCGGCCCTGCCAGAGCAGGACGGTGGAGGCCAGCGCGGCGGTGACGTCCGCGCCGACCTTCGCCGGGTGGACCTGGTGAATCAGCGCCGCGTCGGCCATTCGCATGCCGCCATTGTCCACCCGGGGGCGCGGGCAGCCGGCCGGGAATGCGCCGCGCCGGCCCGCGGTTGCGGTCTGGCATGGCTGCGACTGTGATCGCGACCGGGTACGGCGGGCCGGAGGTGCTGCGCGTGGCCGACCTGCCCGCCGGCGAGCCCGGGCCGGGCGAGGCGCTGATCGGCGTCCGGGCGGCGGGCGTGAACCCGATCGACCACAAGGTCTACAGCGGCGCCCACGGCACCGATCCGGCCAGGCTGCCGATGCGGCTCGGGTTCGAGGCGGCCGGGGTGGTGCTCCGCGCCGGGCCGGGAGCGACCGGGCCTGCCGGGCCGGTCCGGCCGGGGGATGAGGTCATCGCCTACCCCGCTCGCGGCGCCTACGCCGCCGAGCTGGTCGTGCCCGCCGGGGCGCTCGTCCCCAAGCCGGCGGCGCTGGACTGGCCGCAGGCCGCGGCGCTCATGCTCGCCGGGGTGACGGCCTGGCACGCGCTCGCGGCGACCGGGGTCGGGCAGGGCGACACCGTGCTGATCCACGGCGGCGCCGGGGGAGTGGGCACGATGGCCGTCCAGCTCGCCGCCGCCCGCGGCGCCTCGGTGGTCGCCACCGCGAGCCCGGCCAGGCACGATCTGCTGCGCGGTCTCGGCGCGGTGCCCGTCGCCTACGGCCCGGGGCTTGCCCAGCGGGTGCGGCTCGCGGCGCCCGGCGGCGTGACCGCCGCGCTGGACCTCGTCGGGACCGACGAGGCGATCGACGTCTCCCTGGAGCTGGTCCCGGACCGGGGGCGGATCGCCACGATCGCCGCGTTCCGCCGGGCCGGCCCGGCGGGAATCCGGGCGCTGGGCAGCGGGCCGGGAGCCGACCCTGGCACGCGGCTGCGCGAGCAGGCCAGGCCGCAGCTGGCCGCGATGGCCGGCCGCGGGGCGCTGCGGGTCGTGGTGAGCGGGACGTTCCCGCTGGCCGAGGCGGCTGCCGCGCACCGGGAGATCAGGGGCGGCCACGTGGCCGGGAAGATCGCGCTGATCCCCTAGCCGCCCGGCGGGCCGCCCGCGGCAGGACGAGCCAGGCCCGCGGGCTCAGCCGCCGCACCCGCAGGCGCCGCCGCAGCACCCGCCGGCGGAGTCCGGCGCCGAGGAGGCGGCTCTCCCGCCGACGGCCACGGCGGACAGCAGCCGGACCGTGTCGTCGTGACCTTGCGGGCAGGCGCACGGGGCAGATGACTCGGTCATCGGCCGGGTCAGCTCGAAGGTGTCTCCGCAGGCGCGGCAGCGGTACTCGTACCTGGGCACGGGCCCATTGTAGCCGCGCCGGCCCGGGCCGGGAGGATCCCGGCGCCGGCGTCGGGGGAGTCGTAGTAGAACTGCCCCCCGCGCAGCAGCGACGCGAGCGCGCCGGCCAGTGACATCCCGATGGCGACCCCGAACACCACGGCCAGGCCGTGGTGGAACGGGCCGGAGATCAGGTGCGGGAAGTACCGCCTGCTGGTCAGCGCTGCGACATCGGCCCGGGGCAGGCGGGCCAGCTCACCGGAGGAGCGCAGCAGGCTGCCGATCGGGTTGTCGCCGAGGAACGAGGCGAACAGGGTGCTCACCGGCGGCAGGTGCGCGATCCGGGCGGCCAGGCCGGCCGGAACGCCGTGGGCGCGCAGCCCGGCGCCGAGCGCCCGCGGCAGGTCGCTGGCCAGCCCGGCGATCATCAGCGAGAAGAAGATCCCGATCGACAGGGACATGCCGGAGTTCTGGAACGTCGAGCGCATGCCCGAGGCCACGCCCCGGTGCCGGGCGGGGACGCTGCTCATGATCGCCGAGGTGTTCGGGGAGGCGAACAGCCCGGATCCCAGGCCGTTGCCCAGGATGACGAGGGCGAACAGCCAGTAGGGGAAGTCCACGGGCAGCAGCAGCAGGCCGGCGAACGCGGCCGCGGCGACCAGCAGCCCCGCGGTCGCGAACGGCCGGGGCCCGTACCGGTCGGACAGGTAGCCGGAGACCGGGCCGGCGATCAGGAAGCCCGCGGTGAGCGGCAGCATGTAAATGCCAGCCCGCAGCGGGGTCTGGGCGAAGTCGTAGCCGTGCATCGGGAGCCAGATCCCCTGCAGCCAGACGATCAGCATGAACTGCAGGCCCCCCCGGGCGATCGAGCCCATGAGGCTCGCCGCGTTCCCGGCGGCGAACGCGCGGATGCGGAACAGTCCGAGCCGGAACATCGGCTCGGCGACCCGGGTCTCGATCAGGCAGAACACGGCGAGCAGGGCCACCCCGGCAGCCAGCCCGGCGATCACCCGGGGGCTGGACCAGCCGGTGGGATGCTGGCCGTAGGGCCGGATGCCGAAGGTGATCGCGACCAGCAGCAGGCCCGCGCCCGCCGCGAACGTCAGGTTCCCCCACCAGTCCACCCGCGCCCGCCGCGCCGGGCCGATCTCCCGCAGCTTGCGGTACGACCAGGCCGTGCCGAACACCCCGATCGGCACGTTCACCCAGAACACCGCGCGCCAGTCCCAGGCCGCGAGCACCCCGCCGAGCATCAGGCCGACGAACTGACCGGAGATCCCGCAGATCTGGTTGATGCCCAGCGCCATGCCCCGCTGGCGGGCGGGGAACGCGTCGGTGAGGATCGCGGCCGAGTTCGCCATCAGCATCGCGCCGCCGCAGGCCTGCGCCATCCGCCACAGGATCAGCCAGAGCGCGCCCGGGCCGCCGGTCAGCGGGTCGAGGGAGAGCGCGACCGAGGCGAGCGTGAACACGACGAAGCCGAGGTTGTAGATCCGCACGCGGCCGAACATGTCGCCGAGGCGGCCCAGGGTGACCACGAGCACCGCGGTGACCAGCAGGTACCCGATGATCATCCAGAGCAGGTAGCCGATGTTGCCCGGCGCGGTCGGATCGAGGCGTATCCCGCGGAAGATCGCGGGCATCGAGATGATCACGATCGACCCGTCGATCGTGGCCATGGTCATGCTGAGGGTCGTGTTGGACAGCGCGACCCACTTGTACCGGTCGCCCGGCCGGGCCGGCCGCGCCCCGCCCGGCGCGGCCGGGCCGGCGCTGCCCTCCCGCTGTGCCGCCGGCTCGCCCACGCCACAGAATTTAGCAGAGCTAAGTAGCGAGGCTAAGTATCACGGCCGCGGGCCCGGCCGGGGGGAGCCGCAACCGCCCCGGGCGGGCGGCCCGCGGCGCGGGGGCGCCCCGGCGACCGGGCAGGTGAGCCTGTCCGCCGCCCGTGCGATCGCTGCGGCCTAGGACGGGCCGTGCCTGCCCAGGCGCAGGGTGCGGGTGACCGGGAAGCGCCGCGGCCGGCGCCCGGTGTAGATGATGGTCATCCTGGTGAAGTACCTGGGGCGCAATCCGCGGTTGCGGCCCCAGAGCACCACGGTGACCGGGTAACGGATGAAATGGCCGCGCGCGCAGGTCGGGGCGCAGTTGTTGATCGCCTCCCAGCCATGGCCGAAGGCGGTCGCGAATCCCCATGCCTGCCAGTGCATGAACACCAGCACGTCGTTCGCGTCCGCGCATGCGATGACGTAGGCGCGCGGTGCCAGGAATGCCCTGCCGCCGCAGGTGTAGATGAACGTGAAGCCATGCGCGGCCGCGGCCGGATGGCCCGCCGCCACAGGGCGGCCCGCCGTGGCCGGGGCCGCGCTGGCGCCCGCCGCCACCGATCCGGACAGCGCCACGGCAATGGCCAGCCCGGCCCAGGCGCGCGTGAAAGCCCTCATGCTGATCCCCCCGTGCTGTCGTCGTCAGGCCGGGGAACCGGCCTGTCCCGAGCACCATAGACCATGACCGCGGCCGGGCGGGCGGCAATGGCAGGCTGGCGGCGAAGGCGCGTCGCGCGGCGCCGGAGGAGGCGAGAAGGCGGCGAGGAGGCAGGAATGGCTCCGCGGCCACGGCGCGGGCGCGCTAGGCGGTGCCGCGCACCAGGCCGATCAGCCGGTCGAGCACGGCGCCGCCGCTGGCCCTCAGGCCGTCATGCTCGTACTCGCTGGTCACCCAGCGGCGCAGGCCCCGGATCGCGGCGGCGGTGCGCAGCGAGAACCGCCGCGGCACGTACATGTCGTCGTGGTAGATGACGGCGGCCGCGGGCACCTCGTTCGCGGCGAGCCTGGCCGGGTCGTACAGGGCGGGCCATCCCTCGTGCTCGGCGAGAAGGCCGGCGGCCTCGGCGAGGGGGCGCAGCACCGGGTCGGCGCGGAACATCCACGGGTAGATCATCTCGCCGGTGAACAGCACGGGCGCGTCCCCGCCCAGCGCGGCCGCGGGATCGAACTCGCTGAAGCGGGCGCGCATCCGCTGTGCCGCCCAGCGGGTCGCCGCGCCCTGCGCGTAGCAGGCCTCGTGGAGCACCGCGTACAGGGGGCCGCGGGCGAAGGTCAGCGCGGCCTGGGCCTGGTAGCGGAAGTCATCGCCGATCTCGCCGTCCTCCAGCGCCGACTCCAGCAGGTAGTGCAGCCGGTCGCTGCCGTCGGCCATGCCGAGCCCGATGCCCAGCGCCTGGAAGGCGGCCACGTCCAGCGGCATCCCCGACGGCAGGAGGACCTCGTGCCCGGCCAGGTGGCGGGCGATCCGCCTGGCCAGCTCGGCGTCCTGCGGGTAGCGCTCGTAGTGCGCGGCGTTCTTCGCCGCCACCGCTGGGTAGGCGGCCAGGTAAACCTCGTCGGGCGTGGCGTCCAGGCCGGGCAGCCCCCCGGCGATGAGCACCTCGGCGAGCCCCTCCGGGGCCTGGGACAGGTAGGTGACCGCGCAGAAGCCGCCGAAGCTCTGGCCGAGCACGCTCCACGGGCGCCCGCCGGCCAGGCGCCGCCTGATCAGCTCGGCGTCGGCGACGATCGAGTCGGCGCGGAACAGCGTCAGGTACCGGGCCTGCTCGGCTGGCCCGCCGCGGCGGGCCAGCGTCCGCCAGGTGGCGGGCGTGGAACGCCCGGTGCCGCGCTGGTCGAGCAGCAGCACCCGGTAGTCGCGCAGCGCCCGGTCGAGCCAGCTCTCCCGGCCGGACGGGCGCGGGGCCGCCCGGCCGGGCCCGCCCTGCAGGAACAGCAGCCAGGGCAGGTCGCGGGCGCCGGCCGAGCGGTGCTCGGTGGCCACCACCTCCCGGGCGAACACGCTGATCTGCTCCCCGCCGGGGTCGGAGTGGTCGAGCGGTACCTCGAAGACGTGATCGGTCAGCACGGTGCCGCGCTGGGCAACGCTGGGCATGCCCGGCAGGATAGCCACCATGACCGCCGACCAGGCCACGGGCGGCCCGGGCGGCCCGGCGCAGGCGATGTTCGCCGCCGACCGGGCCAGCCGCGGCCTGGGCATCGAGCTGGTGCGGGCTGGCGACGGCGGCGCCGTCGTGCGGATGACGGTGACCGGGGCGATGCTCAACGGGCACGGGATCGCGCACGGCGGGTACGTGTTCCTGCTCGCCGACACCGCGTTCGCCTGCGCCTGCAACAGCCGCGGGCCGGTCACCGTCGCGGCAGGCGCGGACATCACGTTCGTAGCCCCGGCCCGGGAGGGCGACGTGCTCGAGGCCGTGGCCGCGGAGCGGGTCCGCTACGGGCGGAGCGGGATCTACGACGTCACGGTCAGGCGCGGCGAGCAGGTGGTGGCCGAGTTCCGCGGCAGGTCGCGGGCCGCGGGCCGGCTCGGCACGGCCTGACGCCGGCCACCGGGCGCGCTCAGCCGGCGCTGGCCAGGCCGCGCAGCAAGGCCGGGAGGCTGGCCGGGTAGAACGGCTCGGCGGCCGACTCCAGCTCGGCCAGCGTCCACCACCGGTGGCCGTCGACGACCGCGGCCTCCTCGTCGGTCATGCCCGCGGCCGCCACCTCGGGAGATCCGACCCGCAGCACGAAGAAGTCCTGCTCCTGCCGGAACCGGCGGCCGTCGAAGCTGAACTCGGCGACCTCGTGCCAGACCGGCTCGCCCAGCTCGGCCGGCGCCGCGGTGATCCCCGTTTCCTCCCGCAGCTCGCGCGCCGCCGCCTCGGCGAGGCTCTCGCCGGGCCTGGCGCCGCCGCCGACCGTGAACCAGTACGGCTCGTCCCGCCTCGCCGGGTCGTAGCCGTGCAGCAGGAGCACCCGCCCGGCGCCGTCGATCACCAGCACCCGCCCGGCCCGCCGCCAGTTCACCTCGCCCGCCGCCATGCTGGTCACGTTACCTGCCCGGTGACCGGGCTCGTGGCGGGCGCCGTGGCCGGGGCCGCGCGCCGTGGGCTGAGCGGGGGCTGCCGGTCAGGCCCGGGCCGGCCTGGCCAGCACCGCGGAGCCGAGCGTGCCGTCGGCGTCGGCCAGCCACAGCCGGCGGCCGCCGGGGCAGTCGGCGGACACCAGCCGCGGCCGTGCTCCCGGCAGGATCTGCCGCGGGTACTCCATCTCCGCCCGCACGGGCAGCCAGCTCAGCTGCGCCAGCTCATCCTCGGCCGCGGCCCAGTGGACGGTGTTGTTCACGTGGCCGGCCGGGTCGAAGTCCGCGGCGCGCAGCGGCCACGGGCGCGACCGGGCGCCGGGGCCGGGACCGGGGTGAACGAGCCGCGCCGGGACCCGCCCCGCCCGGGCCGACGGCCCGTACACGCGCAGGAAGGCCTCGCTGAGGCGGGCCGGGGCACCGGTCCGCGGGTCGGTGGCCACCCACACCGCGCGGGCCTGGATGAGGTCTTCGCGCCCGCGCGACAGCGTGGTGGTCCGCTCCGCCCAGCGCGGGCCGAGGCCCGAGCAGAACGTGCGCAGCCGCACCGCCTCGCCCCAGGCGGGGTAGCCGCGCAGGACGATCTCGCAGCGGCGCAGCAGCCAGCCGGCCGGCTCGTCCCAGCCGGAGTCCGCGACGTCATCCTCCGCGGCCTCTTGCAGGTACCGGGCGAGCGCGTCGAGCCGCAGCCGGCCGGACGGGGTCACGTCGGTGGTCCGCACGGACCGCTCGGTCGCGTACACCCGGCCGGCCGCGGGATCGGGCGCCAGGCCGGCCGCGGCGGGATCCGGCGCCGGCGTCATGGCGGGCCGCTCCGGGCCCGGGCGGCGGCGGGGGCCGTCATGGCCGCTCCCGGCCCGGCGCGGCGGGCGGCAGGTCGGCCAGCGCCCCGGCCAGCGCCCGGGTGAAGGCCGGGACGAGGTCGCTGGTGAACGCGAGCGGCGGGCGCACCTTCAGGACGTTGCCGGTCGGCCCGGTGGTGCCGACGAGGACCCCGCGCCGGCGCAGGCCTTCCCGCGCGGCGGCCGCCCCGGCGGGGTCGGGCGACTTGGACGCCCGGTCGGTCACGAGCTCGATGCCGTTGGCCAGGCCCACGCCGCGCACGTCGCCGACCCGGTCATGCCCGGCGGTCGCCTCGCGGACGGCGTCGCGCAGGGCGCGCCCGGCGTCGCGGACCCGGGGGAGCACGCGCTCGTCGGCGAGCACGTCGAGCACGGCGTGGGCGGCGGCGACCGAGACCTGGTTCCCGCCGAACGTGGAGAAGAACACCGTCTGCCGGGCGAACCGCTCGGCGATCTCCCGGCGCGTGATCACGGCGCCGACCGGCTGGCCGTTGCCCATCGGCTTGCCGAGCGTCACGATGTCGGGCTCGATGCCGAACCGCTGGAACGACCACATCGCCTCGCCGGTGCGCCCGTGCCCGCCCTGCACCTCGTCGGCGATCCACAGCCCGCCGGCGGCGCGGGTGAGCCGCGCCAGCTCGCGCACGTAGGCGGGGTCGAGGACGAGCACGCCATCGCTGAGCAGCACCCCGTCGAGGATCGCCGCCGCGGGGGCGATCCCGCGCGCCGCCAGCGCGGCGAGCGCCGCCGCGAACCCCTCGGCGCCCAGGCGCAGCCCGCGGTAGGCGTCGGGGGGCTCCCAGGTCGCGACGTGCGGCGGCGGGGCGCCGGGCAGCGCCTCGGGCGAGAACGCGGCGGTCGCCTCGGTGATCCCGTGGTACGCCGACCGGGTGCACACGGCGCCCTCGTGGCCGGTGTGGCAGCGGGCGAGCCGCCACGCCAGGTCGTTGGCCTCCGAGCCGGAGTTCACGAACAAGACGGTGTCCAGGCCGGGCGGGCACGTGGCCACGAGGCGCTCGGCCAGCTCGACCGCGCCGGCGTGCAGGTAGCGCAGGTTCGTGTTGAGGACCCGCCACTGCCGTGCGACCGCCTCGGTCACCCGCGGGTGCGCGTGCCCCACGCACGGCACGTTGTTGTACATGTCCAGGTAGGCGCGGCCCGAGGCGTCGGTGATCCACACTCCGCGCGCGCTGGCCACCTCGACCGGCTCGTCGTAGCTGAGCGGCTCCATCGCCGGGCCGAAGGCCGCCGCGCGCCGTGCCGCCAGCCCGGCGCCCCCCGGCGCGGCCCGCCCCGGGGCGCCCCCGAGGAGGCGCGCCGCCTGGTCCCAGCCCGCCGTGAGCAAGTGGTCGATCATCGCCAGCGCGGCCTGCCGGAACCGCCCGGCGAAGGCCGGCTCCTCCAGGCCGGCCGACGCCCGCCACGAGCCGATCGCGACGCCCACCGCCGCGCGGGCCGCCCACAGCTCGCCGAGCAGCTCAAGCTCGAGCGGCTCCAGGGGAGTGACCCGCTGGTAGCCGTCGAGCACCAGCCGGGCGACGCGGAACATCTCCGTTCCGTCCCGGCCGGCGCACAGCGAGTCGAGCACCGCTGCCAGGTCGGCGACCAGCGCGGAGTGGGTCATGTCGCCGAAGTCGACGATCCCGGTGATCGCGCCCGCCTGGTCGGCCAGCACGTTGTCGGCGGTGAGGTCGCCGTGGATCACCTGGGCGCGCAGCAGCGGCCAGCGGGGCGCGACGGCCTGGTCGAACCGGTCGAGCACCGCGGTCACCGCGGCCCGCGCGGACCGGTCGCCGATCGCGGCGAGCATCGGCCGCACGGCCGGGGCGTGCTGGACGTCCCACGGCAGCCGGCGGATCGCGCGCGGGTGGGCGAAGCCGCGCAGCGCCCGCCCCAGCCTCGCGGTCGTCTCGCCCCAGGCGATGAGCGCGGGATCGGCGAGGGCCGCCGGGTCGAGCCGGGCGCGGCCGGGCAGCACGTCATAGGCCCGGACCCAGTGGCCCGTGCCGTTCGCGGCCCAGCGCGCGCGATAGGCCGCCATGTCGCCCTCGCCGGCTCCGGCCGCCGCGGCCCCCGCGCCCCGGGCAGCGCCGTGGCCGGAACCCGCCACGGCCCGCCGGGGGAGGGCGATGCGCAGGCCGGGGTCGCAGGCGGCGGCGTGCCGCGCCGCGAGGGCCTCCGCGTCCAGCATCGCCGGGTCCTCGGCCGGGTTGGACACCTTGAGCACGGCCACGCCGTCGCCGGAGCTGCCCGTCAGCAGGAACGCCTGGTCCCGCTCGCTGCCCAGGCTCCGCGCGCCGGCCGCCTCGACGCCGAAGGCGGTCAGCGCGGCCGAGCGGGCGTCCTCGGCCGAAAGGGCCGGAGGCGGCGCGAGCAGCACGGCGTCGATGCCGCCTGGCGGGGTCCGGGCCGCGCCGCTCTGGTCCGCCACGGTGATGCCTCCCTGCCTCGCGTGCCGTGAGCCGGCCGGGCATGTGAACCGGCCGAAGATGGGACTATCCGACGATACCGGGCCGGTGTCGGTGCCGCCTGGCAGCATCGGCCGCATGGAACTGAGGCAGGCCATGCGGACCAGCGGGGCCGTCCGGGAGTTCACGGGCTCGGACGTCCCGGACTCGGTGATCGCCGAGGTGCCCGACGACGCCCGCTTCGCGCCCAGCGGGGCGAACCGGCCGCCCCGGCGGGTCATCGTCGTCCGGGACGCCGCGACCCGCGCCGCCCTGGCAGGCCTGTACCGGGAGGGCTGGCGCGACGCGTTCGACGGCCCGGCCCTGGACGTCGCCCAGACCCTGCCCGGCGCCGGCTAGGCCAGGCGCCGGGGCGTGCCCCCGGCCCCTGCCCGGCGCCGGCGGGCGGCCCGAGCGGGGCGAGGCCACTACTTTACATAATGCCCATTATCGGCGCGCGACGGGCGCCGACGCCGTCCGCGCGTCAGGCGGGCTGCCTGGCCCAGCGCAGGTAGGGCCGGACCTCCTCGACGTCCTCGAACCGCTGCCGCGCCTCCTCGGTGGGCATGGCGGGCGAGACGATGATCCGGTCTCCCGGCGCCCAGTCGACCGGCGTGGAGACCGGAGCGCGGTCGGTCAGCTGGAGCGCGTCGATCACGCGGAGGATCTCGCCGAAGTTGCGGCCCACGGACTTGGGATAGGTGAGCGTCAGCCGCACCCTGTTGGCCGGGTCGATGATGAACACCGAGCGCACGGTCGAGGTGTCGCCCTCGCCCGGGTGGATCATGTCGTACAGCTGCGACACGGTCCGGTCGGGGTCGGCGATGATCGGGAAGTTCAGCTCGGTGCCCCCGACCTCGGCGATGTCCGGCGCCCAGCTCCGGTGGCTGCCGACCGGGTCGACCGAGACGGCGATCACCTTGACCCCGCGCCGGGCGAACTCCTCCTTCAGCGCGGCGGTGCGGCCGAGCTCGGTGGTGCAGACCGGGGTGAAGTCGGCTGGATGGCTGAACAGCACCGCCCAGCTGCCCGCCTTCCACTGGTGGAAGTCGATCGTTCCCTCGGTGGTGTCGGCGGTGAAGTTCGGCGCCTGGTCGCCGAGCCGGATGCCCATCTCACGCCCTCCCTCGTGGCACGATGACCCGAGCCTGCCGCGCCGCGGCGCGGCGCGGTCACGCGCTCGACAGCATAGCGGCCGGCCCCGGGGCCGGCCGCCACGCGGCCCGGCGGCAGCCCGCCCGCGGCCCGGGGGCAGAATGGTGCAATCGACTGCGGCGCTGGCCCTACCGGAGGGAGCCGATGGACGAGCAGGACCTGCGGCTGACCGTGAACGGGGCCGGGTACGCCGTGCGCTGCGACCCGGCCACTCCCCTGCTCGACGTGCTCCGCCACGACCTCGGCCTGGCCGGCCCGAGGTTCGGCTGCGGGCAGGGGCTGTGCGGTGCCTGCTTCGTGCTGATCGACGGCCGCGCCCGCTCGTCCTGCGACCTGCCGGCCGGGGCCGCGCAGGGCCATGCGGTCACCACCGTGGAGGGGCTGGCAGGCCGGGACGGCGCGCCGCACCCGGTGCAGCGGGCGTTCCTGGACGAGCAGGCCGCCCAGTGCGGGTACTGCACGTCAGGCATGATCATCAGCGCGGTCGCGCTGCTGGCTGCCGACCCCTCCCCCGGCGAGGAGCAGGTGCGCGCGGCGCTCGAGCAGAACCTGTGCCGGTGCGGCGCGCATCAGCGGATCATCGCCGCAGTGCTCGCGGCGGCCCGGCGGATGGCCTGCGGTGACCCGCCGGGGCGGGACGGCCGGGCCCGGCAGGACCGGCAGGCGGCCCCGTGACCGGCCCGGCGGGCGGGCCCGCCGCCTCCGGGCACCCGGCCGGCCCGGCCCTGCCGCCGACGCTGGCCGCCAACCCCAGGCTCTCCGCCTGGGTGGACCTGTCGGCGGCCGGCGCGGTCACCGTGTCCACCGGCAAGGTCGAGTACGGCCAGGGGATCTGGACGGCGCTCGCCCAGGTTGCCGCCGAGGAGCTGGAGGTCGGGCTGGACCGGGTGACGGTCGCCCCGGTGCGCACCGACCGCAGCCCCGACGAGGGGATCACCTCGGGCAGCCGGTCGGTGGAGGAGTCGGGCGCGGCGCTGCGCCAGGCGTGCGCGCAGGCCAGGATGGCGCTGCTGGCGGCGGCGGCGCGGCGGCTGGGGGCCGACCCGGCGAGCCTGCGGGTGGCGGACGGGCGGATCGTCGGCCCTGGCGGCCCGACCGGGCTCACCTACTGGACGCTGGTGGCCGCCGACCCGGCCGTGCTGGACCGGGACGCCGGCCCCCCGGTGCCGGCCAGTGACCCGCGCCGCTGGTCGGTGGCCGGGCGCAGCGCGCCCCGCCGGGACCTGCCGGCCAAGGTGACCGGGCGCCCGGCCTTCCTGCACGACCTGGCGCTGCCCGGCATGCGCCACGGCCGGGTGGTGCGCCCGCCCGCGGTGAACGCCCGGCTGGCCGGCCTGCCGGACGCCGCCGCCCTGGCCCGGGCGGGGCTGCCGCCGGGCACGGCGGTGGTGCGGGACGGCTCTTTCCTCGGCGTGGTCGCGGAGGCCGAGCGGGACGCGGTGCGGGCCGCGGGGGTGGTCCGGCGGGCCGCCAGCTGGCTGGCCGGGCCGGAGCCCGGCCTGGGGGCGCTCCCGCCGCTGCCGGACTGCGACGACCTGGCCGCGTTCCTGCGCTCGGCGCCCGCCGAGGAGTCGACGGTGGCGCGGCGGGCGGACCAGGCCGCGGCGTCGCGGGCGGTGCGGACGGTCGCCGCGGAGTTCACCCGGCCGTACCTCGCCCACGCCTCGATGGCCCCCAGCTGCGCGATCGCGCGCTGGGACGGCGAGCAGGTGACGGTCTGGAGCCACAGCCAGGGACCGTTCGCGCTGCGCGGCGCGATCGCCGCGGCGCTGGGGATCGCGCCCGGGCAGGTGACCGTCTGCCACGCCGAGGGCGCCGGGGCCTACGGGCACAACGGCGCCGACGACGCGGCCTTCGACGCCGTGCTGCTTGCCCGCGCCGCCGGAGGCCGGCCGGTGCGGGTGCTCTGGTCACGGGAGGACGAGCTGGGCTGGGCGCCGCTCGGCCCGGCGATGCTCGCCAGGATCGAGGCGGGGCTGTCGCCGGAGGGCCGGATCGTCACCTGGCGCCAGGACGTGTGGAGCAACGGGTTCATCGGGCGCCCGGGCTCGGGGGGGCACCCGCGGCTGCTCGCCGCGGCGCACGTGGCCGGCGGCGAGCCGGCGCCGCCTGCCCCGGACGGCCCGCCCACCGGCGCGATGGGATCCACCCGGAACGCGGTCCCCGGCTACGACATCCCCGACCTGCTGGTCAGGCGGCACCGGCTGCTCGCCATGCCGCTGCGGACTTCCTCGCTGCGCTCGCTCGGCGCGTTCCTGAACGTGTTCGCGATCGAGTCGGTGATCGATGAGCTCGCCGCGGCAGCCGGGGCGGACCCGGTCGCGTTCCGCCTGGCCCACCTGAGCGACCCGAGGGCCGCGCGGGTCCTGCGGGAGGCCGCCCGCCTGGCCGGCTGGGACGCCCGGCCGCGCGCGGACGGCACCGGATGGGGCGTCGGCTACGCCCGCTACAAGGGGCTGGCCGGGTACTGCGCGGCCGTCGCCGAAGTGGAGGCGCACAGCTCCGTCCGCGTGCGGCGGCTATGGGTGGCCGCGGACGTGGGCAAGGTGATCAGCCCCGACGGCGTCGCCAACCAGCTGGAGGGCGGGGCGATCCAGTCCGCGAGCTGGGCGCTGAAGGAGCGGGTCAGGTTCAGCCGGTCGGCCGTCACCTCGGTGACCTGGGACGACTATCCGATCCTGCGGTTCTCGGAGGTGCCGCGGGTCCAGGTCGCGATCATGGAGTCGGAGGAGCCGGAGGCCGGGGCCGGCGAGGTCGCCCAGGGGCCCGTGGCCGCTGCGATCGGCAACGCGCTCGCCGACGCCGTCGGCGTCCGGGTCCGTGACCTGCCGCTGACCAGGGAGCAAGTCGCCCGTGCCATCGAGCGGGGCTAGCCGGGTACCCGGCGGCCGGCGGCGATGTCGCGTTTCCGCTAGCCCGCCCGGGCCGCGGCGGCGATGCTGGCAGGGTGCATGAGGACACCGAGCGCTGCGCGAGGGCGGTGCGCTCGAGGGACGAGCGGTTCGACGGCTGGTTCTTCGTCGGGGTGCTGACCACCGGCATCTACTGCCGGCCGAGCTGCCCGGCGGCGCCGCCGAGGCCGCGGAACATGCGGTTCTTCCCGAGCGCCGCCGCGGCGCAGCGGGCCGGGTTCCGCGCGTGCAAGCGGTGCCGGCCGGACGCCAGCCCGGGATCGCCGGAGTGGAACGCGCGTGCCGACCTGGCCGCCCGGGCGATGCGGCTGATCGCCGACGGCGTGGTCGACGCCGCGGGCGTCGCCGGGCTGGCGGCCAGGCTCGGGTACAGCCCCCGCCAGGTGGAGCGGGCGCTGCTGGCCGAGGTGGGCGCGGGCCCGCTGGCCCTGGCCCGCGCCCAGCGCGCCCAGGCCGCCCGGCTGCTGATCGAGACGACCGCGCTGCCCATGGGGGACGTCGCGTTCGCGGCCGGGTTCCCCAGCATCCGGGCGTTCAACGAGACGGTCCGGGCCGTCTTCGCGAGCACCCCCGGCCAGCTGCGCGCGCGGGCGGCGCGCCCGGCGGGCGGGGCGGGAGCCGGGAGCGCGCGCGGCGCGGCCGCCGTCCGGCCGCGCGCCGTGATCGCGCTGCGGCTGCCCCACCGGGCGCCGCTGTTCCCGGGCAGCCTGTTCGGTCACCTGGCCGCGACGGCGGTGCCGGGCGTCGAGGAGTGGCGCGACGGCGCCTACCGGCGCACGCTCAGGCTCCCGCACGGCACCGGGGTCGTCGCGCTCCGCCCCGGGCCCGGCCACGTCGCCTGCCAGCTTGCCCTCGACGACCTGCGCGACCTGCAGGCGGCGATCAGCCGCTGCCGGCGCCTGCTCGACCTCGACGCCGACCCGGTGGCGGTCTGCGCCCAGCTGGCCGCGGACCCGGTGCTCGCCCCCCTGGTGACCCGGGCGCCGGGCCGGCGCATCCCGCGGGCCACCGATCCGGCCGAGCTCGCCGTCCGGGCCGTGATCGGCCAGCAGATCTCGGTCGCCGCGGCCCGGGCGCTCGCCGGGCGCCTGGCGCGGTGCCTCGGCGAGCCGGCCGCGGACCCCGCCGGCGGGCTGACCCGGCTCTTCCCGTCCGTGGCGGCCATCGCCGCCGGGGCCGGGGGCGGGGAGTGCGCGGGCGCCCTGGCCCTGCCCTCGGCCCGCCGGCGGGCCGTGGCCGCGCTGGCCGGGGCGCTCGCCCGCGGCGAGATCGACCTGAGCCCGGGAGCCGACTGGCACCGGGCCCGGGCCGGGCTGGCCGCCCTGCCCGGCCTGGGGCCGCGGACGGCCGAGCTGATCGCGATGCGCGGCCTCGGCGACCCGGACGCGTTCATCCCGGGCGACCCCGGCGTGCGCCGGGCGGCGGCCGCGCTGGGCCTGCCCGGCTCGCCCGCCGCGCTTTCCCGGCGGGCGGCGCGCTGGCGACCCTGGCGCGCCTACGCCGTCCAGTACCTGTGGGCCGCCTGCGGCCACGCGGCCGGCGAGATGCCGGCCGCCTGAGCGCCCCGGCGCGGGAGGAGCAGTGGCAGTGAGGACCATCGTGACGGCGGAGCGGCCCGGGGGGCGGGGCCGCGTGGTCGTCGCCAGCCCCGTGGGGCCGCTGGCCCTGGAGGCGGCCGGCGGCGCGCTGGCCGGGGTGCGCATGGACGGCGGGGGGCGTCCGGGCGAGCCCGCCGGGCTGCCGGGGACCGGGGACCTGCCGCAGGCCGGCGGGGTGCTCGCCGAGGCCGCCCGGCAGCTGCGCGCCTACTTCGCCGGCGAGCTGACCGAGTTCGACCTGCCGCTGCTGCTGGAGGGCACGGCCTTCCAGCGCGCGGTCTGGGAGCGCCTGCGGCAGATCCCCTACGGCGAGACGACCTCCTACGGCGAGCTGGCCCGGCGGATCGGCCGGCCGGGTGCCTCACGCGCCGTCGGGCTGGCCAACCGCGCGAACCCGGTCGCGATCGTGGTCCCCTGCCACCGGGTGATCGGCGCGGACGGCAGCCTCACCGGCTACGGCGGCGGGCTGGACCGCAAGCGGTTCCTGCTCGCGCTGGAGCGGCGGGTGAGCGGCCGGGCGCTCGCCTGACCGCGGGCGGGCACGTGAGGCCAGACGCGCTCGCGCCGGCGGGGCGTGGATCGCGCCGCGGGACCGGGGCCGGGCGGGCGCACGGCGGGGCAGGGTTCGCAGGCGCCGAGCCGGCCGCGTTCATCGGCCGGGACCGCGAGCTCGCCGTGCTCCGCCGCCTCGCGGCGACCTCCCGCGCGCTCACGCTGTGCGGCCCGGGCGGCATCGGCAAGACCAGGCTCGCGCTGCGGCTCATGGCGGACCTGTCCGGGCAGTTCCCCGACGGGGCGTTCCTGGTGGACCTGGCCGGGCTGCGCCAGGGCGACCTGGTCGCCTCCCGCGTCGCGGCCGCCCTGGGGATCGTCGAGGAGCCCGGCAGGCCGCTGCTGGCGACCCTGGCCGACGCCCTGCGGCCCCGCCGCCTGCTGCTGTGCCTGGACACCTGCGAGCATCTCATCGACGCGTGCGCCAGGGCCTGCCAGCGCCTGCTCGCGGCGGCACCGGGCCTGCGGGTGCTCGCCACCAGCCGGGAGCCGCTCCGGGTGGCCGCCGAGACGGCGTGGCAGGTGCCGCCGATGTCCCTGCCGCCGATGTCCCTGCCGCCGGCGTCCCCCGCCGGCCGGCGGCCCGGCTGGGCGGGCAGCGACGCGATGAGGCTGTTCGCCGCCCGGGCCGCCGCGGCTGACCCCGGCTTCTCCCCCGGGCCCGGGAACTTCGCCCCGGCGGCGGCGATCTGCCGCGCGCTGGACGGCCTGCCGCTGGCGATCGAGCTGGCCGCGGCCCGGGTCGGCGGCCTCAGCTGCGAGCAGATCGCCGCCCGGCTCGCCAGCCGGCCCGGGCTGCTCGCCTCGCCCGGCCCGGCGGGCCCGGCGGCGTCGCCCCGCCACCGCACGCTCCGGGCGGCCATCGACTGGAGCCACGACCTGCTGACCCCGCCGGAGCGGATCCTGCTGCGCAGGCTCGCCGTCTTCGCCGGCTGGACGCTGGAGGAGGCCGAGCAGGTCTGCGCCGGGCCCGGCGGCGCTGGCGCCCTGGCCGCGGGCGACATCCTCGACCTGCTCACCGCCCTCGCCGACAAGTCGCTGGTCGTCGCCGAGCCGCAGCCGGGCGGCATCCGCTACCGGATGCTCGACACGATCCGCGAGTACGCCGCCGAGCGCCTGGCCGCCGCCGGCGAGGCCGCCGCCGTCCACGCGAGGCTCCGCGACTACGCGGTGCGCGAGGTCGAGCGCGCCGCGCTGGTCGGCATGGCGCAGGAGCCGGGGCCGTGGTCGGCCCGGGTCGCCTCGTTCCGCCGGTACGAGGCCGAATCGGGCAACCTGCGCCAGGTCCTCGGCCGGTGCCTGGCCGACGGCGACGCCGAGGCCGGGCTGCGCCTGTGCGCCGCCATGCGGCCGGTCTGGATCGTGCACGGCTCGTTCGCCGAGGGAGCCGGCTGGATCGACGCGTTCCTGCGGGCCGCCGGCGCCCGCCCGCCCGACGGCGTCCTCGGCGCCGCGCTGGTCAGCCGCGCCCAGCTCGCGCTGGCCACCGATCCGGCCGCGGCCCGGGGGCACGCGCTCGCCGGGCTGCGCCTGTGCCGGGCGGCAGGCTCGGCGTTCTGGGCCGGCTCGGCGCTCAACCTGCTCGCCGAGGCTGAGCTGCACGCCGGGCGGCTGGCCGACGCCGACGCGCGGGCGCGGGAGGCGCTCGCCCTGGCCCGCCGGAGCGGCGACCGGTGGAACGAGGGCTATGCGCTCGGCACCCGCGCCGCGGCGGCCGGGCACCGCGGGGACCTGGCGCAGGCGCGGAGCCTCGGCGAGGCCGCGCTGGCGGTGATGCGCGAGATCGACCAGCAGTGGGGGGCGGCCAGGGCGCTGCTCGGCCTTGGCGACCTGGCCCGGCTGACCGGAGACGCGCCGCTGGCCCGGCGGCGCTACGAGGAGGCGCTCGGCATCCTCCGCGAGGTGGGCGCCACGCCGGAGATCGCGCGGTGCCTGGCCGGCCTGGGCAGGCTCGCGGTGGCCGAGGGCGACCACGGCCAGGCCGGGCGCCACCTCGCCGAGAGCCTGGAGCTGAGCCGGTCCGTCGGCAGCCGGATCGGCGTCATCCGCGCGGCCGAGGCGTTCGCCGCCCTGGCCCGGGCACGGGGCGACGCCCGGTCCGCGCTCCTGCTGGCCGGCGCCTGCGCGGCGCTGCGGCGCGAGGCCGGGCTGCCGCCGCCCCGCGGCGCCCACGGGGGGCGCTCCCGGCAGGAGACCGGCGGCCTGCCCCCCGCGCAGGCCGCCGGGCTGCGGGCGCGGGGCGAGGCGCTCGGGGCGGAGGGCGCGATCGCGCTCGCGCTGAGCCTGGCCGCCGGCGGCCGCCCGGGCGGCCTGACCCCGCGCGAGCTGGAGGTTGCCGCGCTGGTCGCCCGCGGCCACACGAACCGCGCGATCGCCGCCGAGCTCGGGATCAGCCCGGCGACCGCCGCCCGGCACGTCTCGCACGTGATGGGCAGGCTCGGCGCGGCCTCGCGCGCCCAGGTCGCCGCCTGGGCGGCGCGGCACGGCTACTGATCGTGGAACAGCGCGCTCACCGACTCACCCTCGTGGATCCGCCTGATCGCCTCGGCCAGCGCCGGCGCGACCGAGATCACGTGCAGCTTCTCGCTGCCCTCCGACGGGGCGATCGCGACCGTGTTGGTGCACACCACCTGGCGGACCTCGGGCCGGGCGGCGATCCGCTTGAGCGCGCCGTCGCAGAACAGGCCGTGCGTGCAGGCGATCCGCACGCCGCGGGCGCCGTGCTCGCGCAGGCGGGCGAGCAGCTCCAGGATCGTGGTGCCGCGGGCGATCTCGTCGTCCAGGACGATCACGTCCGCCCGGCCACGTCCCCGATGATCGAGGTGATCGTCACCCGGGTGTCGCTGAGCCGCTCCTTGGCGCCCGCCGCGACGGGCAGGCCGAGCATCCGGGCAAGGGCCGCCGCCGCCTTGGCGTTGCCCAGGTCGGGCGAGACGACGACCGCTCCCGCCAGGTCCTGCGCCCGGAAGTGCCCGGCGATCTCGCGCAGCGCGTGGAGGTGATCGACCGGCACCGAGAAGAAGCCGTGCACCTGCGGTGAGTGCAGCGTCATCGTGAGCACGCGGCTGGCGCCCGCGGTGACCAGCAGGTCGGCGACGAGGCGGCCGCCGATCGAGACCCGGGGCATCGACTTCTTGTCCGAGCGGGCGTAGGCGTAGTGCGGGATCACCGCGGTGACCCGGGCCGCCGAGGCGCCGCGGGCGGCGTCCAGCATCAGCAGCAGCTCGACCAGGTGCTCCTGGACCGGCGCCGCGAGCGGCTGGATCAGGAACACGTCGCGCTCCCGGCAGTTCGACTGGAGCTGCACCTCCAGGCAGTCGTTCGCGAACCGCCGCACGGTCGCCGGCTGCAGCGGCACGCCGAGGTGCCCGCAGATCTCCGCCGCCAGGTCGCGATGGGCACTGCCGCTGAACACCGCGATTTCCCGCACACGCCCAGGCTATGGCCCGTGCCCCCGGGGGCGAAGGGGCCATGGCCTGGCCTGCGAGCAGGCCCTGGCGGCCAGAAGGGCGCCGGTCAGGTCACGCCGCCACGCCCGCGCAGGCCCGGCCCGCCGCCCCGGCACTGGTCACTCGCGGGATCCGCGGGGCCGGCGCGCAGGCTGGCGCCCGGGCGGATCGCCGGCCGGCTGGTCCCCGGCGGCCAGGCCGAGCCGGCGCTCGCAGGCGCGCCGCAGCCAGGGGCTCATGGTGCCGCGGATCAGCGGCCAGTCCCGGCGGAGCAGGCCGCCGTTGACGAACCGGGCGATGTCGGACCGCGAGCCCTGGGCGAGCAGCAGGCCGTAGGCGGCCCTCCTGGCACGGTCGTCGCTCACGTCGCACTCGCGCATCCCCGGCAGGGACAGGTGCCGGGGCAGGAGGATCACCCCGCTGGCGGGCCCGCGCAGGCCGCCCGGCCCGCCGGGCAGCCGGCCGGCCGGCCAGGCCCGCGGCAGCAGGTCGGCGAGGGACATGGGGCCGATTATCGCCACCGGCCGGGCCGCGGCCGTGGCGACTCGCTGGCCTTGCGGAACCGTTGCCCGTCGTTGGGCGCGCGCCGGGCCGGCGCTAGGCTCGTGGCATGTCCGACGCACCGGTCCCGTCCCGCTGGCGCGTCCTGCTGACCCCGCGCTGGATCGGCTGGCACCTTTTCGCCGTCGCAGCCGTTGCCGGGATGGCGTGGCTGGGCGACTGGCAGCTGCACCGCGCGCTCGCGGGCAACACGCTCAGCTGGGCCTACACGTTCGAGTGGCCGCTGTTCGCCATCTTCGGGGTGTTCTTCTGGGTGAAGACAGTGCGCGACGAGCTCCGCCCCGCCGCGGCGGGCGACGCCGCCCCGGCGACTCCGGCCAGGCTCCCGGCGGGCGCCGCATCGCCGGGGGCCGGCGATGCGGGCGACGCCGCCCCGGACGGCGCCGCGGGCCAGGATGGCGCGGGGGACGACGACGGGCAGGATGGCGGCCCGGAGGCGGCCGAGCTGGCCGAGTACAACGCCTACCTGGCCAGGCTGCACCGGGAGGCGAGAAGCCACGGCCGGTGGCACGGCCTGCGCTAGCCGTCCCGCCCGGCGCCGCCGGGCGGGACGGCTAGCGCGGATGACAGGAGGGATGAGGTGGACGCCGACAGGCTCCGCGCGGTGATGGTCCGCGCATACCGGGTCATGGCCTACCTGACCGGGACCATGCTGATCATCTTGTGCTTCGTCGCCATCCCGCTGCAGGTCCTGGCGCACAGCGACGCGATGGTCAGGGTCGTCGGCACCGCGCACGGCGTCCTGTACATGGTGTACCTGGTGGTGGCGTTCGCCATGACCAGGCTGGTGCGGATGCGGACGGCCAGCCCGGGCACGGTGATCGTGCTCGCGGCGGGCACCGTGCCGGTCCTGACCTTCGTCGTGGAGCGGTGGGTCACCCGCCGCTACATCGCACCCGCCCTGGCCGGCGCCCCGGAGCCGGCGCCGGCCAGGGCGGCCGCCGGCGGGTGAGCCGCCCGGCCCAGCAGTACTTCGCCGGCCAGCCCGGGTCCGCCCGCCGGCCGGGGCTGGCGCGCGTGCTGCTCCCCGGCCTGCACCTGGAGCTGCTGACCGACTCCGGCGTCTTCTCGCCGCGCCGGCTCGACCCGGGCACCCGGCTGCTGCTGGACGTCGCCCCCGCCCCGCCGCCCGCCGGCGACCTGCTCGACCTGGGCTGCGGCTACGGGCCGCTGGCGCTGGTGATGGCCGCGCGCTCCCCCGGCGCCACGGCGTGGGCGGTCGACGTCAACGCGCGCGCCAGGGAGCTGGCCCGGGCCAACGCCGCCCGGGCGGGGCTGGCGAACGTGCGGGTGGCCGGCCCGGGCGACCCGGCCCTGCCCGGCCGGTTCGCGGCGATGTGGAGCAACCCTCCCATCCGCATCGGCAAGGAGCCGCTGCACGCCCTGCTGGCGCGGTGGCTGGCCCGGCTCGCCCCGGGCGGGCAGGCCCACCTGGTCGTGCAGCGCCACCTCGGGGCCGACTCGCTGCAGCGCTGGCTCGACTCGTCCGGCTGGCCCGCCGAGCGCGTCGCGGCCCGGGCCGGGTACCGGGTGCTGCGGGTGCACGCGGCCGGCCCGGACCGGGAAGCCGGGCCCGGGCCGGGCGGGCCGCGGTGAGCCGGCAGCTCGGGCCGACGGAGGTGAAGCGGCTGAACCGGTCCTGGCGCCGGACGTCCGGCGCCAGGATCTGCCTGCTGCTTGAGTCGGTGGGCCAGCCGTTCAACCTGGGCTCCATCCTCCGCACCGCGGCGGCGTTCGGCGTGGAGCGGGTCTGGCTCTGCGGCGACTGCGCCGACCCGGCGCATCCGTCCGCGCGCAAGACCGCGCTCGGGGCCGGGCGCTACCTGGCCATCGAGCGGGTGCCGGACGCCGGGAGGGCGGCGGCGGCGGCCCGGCGGGACGGGCTGCGGCTGGTCGCGATCGAGCTGGCCGAGGGGGCGGTGCCGCTGCACCGCGCGGGCGTGTCCGGCGACGTCTGCCTGGCGCTGGGGAACGAGGACCGGGGCTGCTCGCCCGCGCTGCTCGCCGCGGCCGAGCAGGCGGCCTACATCCCGCAGGTCGGGCGGATCGGATCGCTCAACGTGGCCGCCGCCGCGGCGATCGCGCTGGCGGAGGCGCGGCGCCGGGAGTGGGATCCCGGCGCGGCCGGGCCGCCGGAGGGGGGCGCGGGTGCGCGCGGGCTTCCTTGACCATCCGGTCCCGCTGGCATTCGCCCACCGGGGCGGCGCCGCGCACTTCCCGGAGAACACCTGGCGGGCGTTCGAGCACGCGGTCCGGCTCGGCTACGCCTACCTGGAGACCGACGCGCACGCGACCGCCGACGGGGTGGTGGTGGCGTTCCACGACAAGACGCTGGACCGGGTGACGGACCGGCGCGGCGCCATCGCGCGGCTGCCGGCCCGCGAGGTCGAGGCCGCCCGGGTCGCGGGCACCGATCCGATCCCCCGCCTGGAGGACCTGCTCGGCGCCTGGCCCGACGTGCGCTTCAACATCGACGTCAAGGACGCCCCGGCGGCCCGGCCGCTGGCCGAGCTGATCCGGCGGACCGCGTCCTGGGACCGGGTGTGCATCACCTCGTTCTCGGCGTCCCGGATCCGCGCCACCCGCCGGCTCCTCGACCGGCCGGTGTGCATGGCCACCTCGCCGGTCGGCGCCGCCGCGCTGCGCTCCGGGCTGCCGTCCCGGGTGCTCGCCCCCGCGTTCAGCCGGCGCTGGGTGCGGTGCGCCCAGCTGCCGATCGGCCTGGCGACCGCGCCGCTGGTCGGCCGGGCGCACGAGGCGGGGCTGCAGGTCCACGTGTGGACGGTGAACGACGCCGCGCTCATGGCCTCCCTGCTCGATCTCGGCGTGGATGGCATCATGACCGACCGGACCGAGCTGCTGCGCGAGGTGCTGGTCGGCCGCGGCCAGTGGCATCCCCGCTGAGCAGGCGGTTGGGGTGCCGCCGGGCGGGAATCTTGACGCTGTACCCGCCGTTGCACCTATGCGAACGTCAAGCGCCCGGAGGCACGCCCTATGGCCGAACGCGCACTACGAGGCACCCGCCTGGGCGCCACGAGCTACGAGAGCGACCGTGACACCGACCTGGCGCCGCGCCAGGAGGTGACCTTCGACTGCCCGAAGGGCCACCGGTTCAGCGTGCCGTTCGCCGCCGAGGCCGAGGTGCCCGCCAAGTGGGAGTGCCGGATCTGCGGCGCCACCGCGGTCACCGCCGCCGGCGGCGCCCCGGCCGCAGCCAAGCCCAAGCCGCCGCGCAGCCACTGGGACATGCTGATGGAGCGGCGCACGATCGCCGACCTGGAGGAGGTCCTCGCGGAGCGGCTGGCGGTCATCAGGGGCCAGCGCGAGGCCGCCGCGGGGGCGGCGGGCGCCGCGGCGGCGCAGCCCCGGCAGCGCCGCAGCGCGTAGCCGGCGGGCGCGGGCCCGGTCAGCCCGCGCCGCGCCGCAGGCGGCGCAGCCGGGTCGCCACGCCCCACCGGGCGACCCTCCAGAACGCCTCCGCGATCACCGCCCGGTTCATCTTGCTCGCGCCCAGCGCCCGCTCGGTGAACGTGATCGGGACCTCGCGGACGCGCAGCCCGGCCAGCACGGTGCGCAGCGTCAGGTCCACCTGGAAGCAGTAGCCCTGGGAGTCCACGCCGTCCAGGCCGATCCGGCCGAGCGTGGCGGCGCGGTAGGCGCGGAACCCGCCGGTGGCGTCATGCACCCCGATGCCGAGCACCAGCCGCACGTACAGGTTCGCGGCCCGGGACAGCGCCTCGCGGGACCTCGGCCAGTTCACCGTGGTCCCCCCGGGCACGTAGCGCGAGCCGATCACCAGGTCGGCCCGGTCAAGCGCGGCCAGCATCCCGGGCAGGTCCCGCGGGTCGTGCGAGCCGTCGGCGTCCATCTCGACGACGACCTGGTAGCCGTTGTCGAGCGCCCAGCGAAAGCCGGCGAGGTAGGCGGTCCCCAGGCCGGACTTGCCGGGCCGGTGCAGCACGTGGACCCGCGGGTCGGACGCGGCGAGCTTGTCGGCGATCTCGCCGGTGCCGTCCGGGCTGTTGTCGTCCACGACGAGCACGTCGGCGCCGGGCGCGGCGGCGCGCAGCCGCCCGACGATCGGCTCGATGTTGTCGCGCTCGTTGTAGGTCGGGATGACCACCGCCACCGGGCCCAGCGGGCCGCCCAGCTCCTCCTCAGATGTCACCCGCACCTGCCTCGACGCGACTGCCGGGACGCCGGCCCCGGCTCCGGACCACCAACGCTACGCCAACGCGCCCGGCTCGTGGCGGGTTCCCGCCGGCGCGGGCGGCAAGCGAGGAAGGGGCCCGGGCACCCTTCGAACCGACAGGCGTCCCGCCGGCAGCGGGCACGGCCGTCGTTGTCTACTGGATCCCCGGGCCCCTTCCAGGTCCGACCCGCGCCGCGGCGGCAGGCCGCGCGCACCGCGCCGGGGGCCTCCCGGCGCATGGCTGGCACGACCTTACCGCCGCCGCCCGGGATGTCAACCCGGCTGGGTCCCCGGCCGGCCGCGGGCCCGGCGGGACTGTCGAGCCGTGTGCGACGGCGATACGATTCAGGCAGCTGAACCGTGCAGCCAGGCCAGCCCGGGCGGGAGCACGCCGAGCCGATTCCTCGTCCACCGGAGGTCGCCCCGATGACAGACAGCCAGGAAACCGAGGTTTCCGAAGCCCAGATCGCCGTGCACTGGCGCGAGGAGGAGTACTACCAGCCGCCGCCGGCCTTCGTCGCCCAGGCCAACGCCAACGACCCCGCCATCTTCGACCGCTTCACCGAGGACAAGTTCCCCGGGTGCTTCACCGAGTACGCCGACCTGCTCACCTGGGACCGGCGCTGGGACACCGTCCTGGACACCTCCAGCCCGCCGTTCTGGAAGTGGTTCGTCGGCGGCAGGCTCAACGCCTGCTACAACTGCGTGGACCGGCACGCCCAGGCGGACCCGGGCAAGACGGCGGTGATCTTCGTGCCCGAGCTGGAGTCCGATGAGGTGGTCCGGGTCAGCTACGGCGACCTGCTGCGCCAGGTGAGCGAGTTCGCCGCGCTGCTGCGGGACTTCTGCGGGCTGCGGGCCGGCGACCGGGTGACCCTGCACATGCCGATGGTCCCCGAGCTGCCGGTCGTCATGCTCGCCTGCGCCCGGCTCGGCGTGATCCACTCCCAGGTGTTCGCCGGCTTCAGCGGCCACGCCTGCGGCACCCGGATCGCCGACTCGGGCAGCCGTGTCCTCATCACCATGGACGGGTACTACCGGGCGGGCGCGATGCTCGACCACAAGGCCAAGGCCGACGAGGCGCTGGAGGAGGCGGCCCGGCAGGGCCAGGAGGTCGACAAGGTCCTGGTCTGGCGGCGCCGCCCCGGCGAGTACGCGTCCCAGGCCCCGATGCAGGCGGGGCGCGACTTCTTCGTCGACGAGATCCTGCCCCGGTACGCGGGCGCGACCGTGGAGCCGGTGTCGATGGACGCCACCGCGCCGCTGTTCCTGATGTACACCAGCGGGACGACCGGCCGCCCGAAGGGCGCCCAGCACTCCACCGGCGGCTACCTGGCCTACGTCACCGGCACCAGCAAGTACTACCAGGACATCCACCCGGACGACGTGTACTGGTGCATGGCCGACATCGGCTGGATCACCGGCCACTCCTACATCGTCTACGGCCCGCTCGCGCTGGGCACCACGACGGTCATCTACGAGGGCGTGCCGAACTACCCCGACGCCGGGCGGCCGTGGCGGATCGCCCAGCAGCTCGGGGTGAACATCTTCCACACCTCGCCCACCTCGATCCGGATGCTGCGCAAGGTCGGCCCGGAGGAGCCGAAGAAGTACGACTACCACTTCAAGCACATGACCACGGTCGGCGAGCCGATCGAGCCCGAGGTCTGGCGCTGGTACCACTCCGAGGTCGGCAAGGGCGAGGCCGTGATCGTCGACACCTGGTGGCAGACCGAGACCGGCGGCTTCCTCGGCAGCACGCTCCCGGCGCTGCAGCCGATGAAGCCCGGCAGCTGCGGTCCGGCGGTCCTGGGCATCTACCCGGTCATCTACGACGAGGACGGCAACCAGGTGCCCGCCGGCAGCGGCCGGGCCGGGAACATCTGCATCAGGAACCCCTGGCCGGGCATCATGCAGACGATCTGGGGCCAGCCGGAGCGCTTCATCGACGTCTACTACCGCAAGTACAACAAGGACCCGCAGAGCACGGACTGGCGCGACTGGCCGTACTTCGCCGGGGACGGCGCGGTGCAGGCCGCGGACGGGTACTTCCGGATCCTGGGCCGCGTGGATGACGTGATCAACGTCGCCGGCCACCGGCTCGGCACGAAGGAGCTGGAATCGGCGGCGCTGACCGTGCCGGAGGTCGCCGAGGCGGCCGCCGTCCCGGTGATGGACGACATCCGGGGCCGGGTCGTCGAGATGTACGTCTCCCTCAAGCCGGGCGCGCCGGGCGAGGGCGCCGAGGAGAAGGTCACCGCGGCGATCGAGACCGAGATCGGCAAGATCGCGCGGCCGAAGAACGTCTGGGTGGTCGCCGACATGCCGAAGACCCGGTCGGGCAAGATCATGCGGCGGGTGATCGCGTCGGTCTCCAACTTCGCCGACGTCGGCGACGTCACCACCCTGGCCAACCCCGAGGTGGTCGAGTCGATCCGCCGCCAGGTGCAGAGCGCCAAGCTCGCCAAGGGCGAGCTGCCCAGGGAGCTCAGCGAGGCGGAGTACGAGGAGATCTCCCGGTACGGCGCCGCCGAGTAGCCGCCGGGGGGAAGGGCCCGGGCCGGCGCGCCTGCGCCGGCCCGGGCCCGCCGCCGGGGGGTCACGCTGCTGCGGGCACCGCCGGGCGGCCCGGGCGGCGGCCGGGGCGAGCCTGGCCGCGGGCCCGGCTGTCCTGGCCGCGGAGCCTGGCGCGCAGCATCTGGCGGCCGCGGTGGATCCGGGACATGACCGTGCCGACCGGCGTGCCCATGAGGTCGGCGATCTCGCCGTACTTGTAGCCTTCCACGTCGGCCAGGTAGACGGCCGCGCGGAAGGTGTCCGGCAGCTCGCTCAGCGCCTGCATGGCGCCCGAGCCGGCGAGGCTCTCCAGCGCCTGGGACTCGGCTGACGGATGCGCGGCCTGTTCCGGCGCGCCCGCGCCGTCGTAGATCTCCGCCGCGAGCACGTGGCTGGGCTCGCGCTGCCGCTTGCGGCGGGAGCTGTAGAAGGTGCTGATCAGGATCCGGTAGAGCCAGGCCTTCAGGTTGGTCCCGGGAGTGAACTGGTGGAACGACAGGTACGCCTTGGCGAAGGCCTCCTGGATGAGGTCCTCGGCGTCGTGGTGGTTGCGGGTCAGGCGCAGCGCGGCCGGGTAGAGCCGCTCCATGTACGGGATCGCGTCGGATTCGAACCGCGCCCGCTGATCGCTGCGGTCGGGGGTGCGGGTGGCCGCGTCGGCGGCGGCGGTGGCCGTCATGGATCCTCCCTTGCCGGCGCCCCGGGTGCGGGCCGTCTGGGGGACGGCCGGCGGTGCGGCTGCCATGCGCGCGAGGGGCTGGCGCTTGAGTGTTTGACGTACACATGTTCGCGCGCCGGCCACGGCGGGCGCATCGGGCCAGTCCTGAGCTATGGCCCGGGCGGGCCTGAGTTAAGGGGTCCCGGGCAGGCGCGCGGCGTGGGCCACCAGCTCGCGCCGTCCCGCCTGGCCGGTCTTGGCGATCAGGCTGGCCACGTGGGTCTCCACGGTCTTCGGCGAGATGTAGAGCCGCCCGGCGATCTCGGCGTTGGAGTAGCCCTGCCCGACCAGCCTGAGCACCTCCATCTCCCGGCTGGTGACGCCCAGGCGGCGCATCTGGGCCGGGATCCTCGCCCGGCCGCGCCCGGGGCGCGGCACCCGCTCCCCCGCCCGCCGCAGCATCCCCCGGCAGGCGGAGGCAAGACGGGCGTGCCCGCAGGCGTCGAAGCCCTCGGCGGCCTCGCGGAGCCAGGCCACCGGATCGCCCCAGCCGTCCGCCAGCGCCGCGGGTGCGGCGACGCGCCGGGCCAGGTGCAGCCAGCGCGAGGCGAATGCCCGCAGCTCCCGGTCGGCGTCCGCGGCCAGCGCCGCCGCGCGGGCGCGGTGGCCGTCCCGGCCCTCCGCCACCGCGCGGGCATAGCCGAGGAAGCCGCGGTTGAGCCGGGCGACCTCGGCTCCGGCGGCCCGCGCCTCGGCGATCGCCTGGCGCGCGTCCTGGCCGGAAGCGGCCGTGAGCAGCGGCCAGTATCCCCAGGTCAGGAGCTCTGCGGTGAGCTGGTCCTTGCGGGCGTGGCGCACCGCGGCGCGTGCCTGCCCGGCCGCCCGGGCCAGCTCGTCCTCGACGAGCGACCGGGTCACCTGCGCGTCCCCCGTGGTGAGGGTGAGGATCAGCGGGTCGCCCGGGGCCAGCAGCTCGGCACGGGACGCGGCCTGGTCGGCCTGCTCCCCCTCGCCCAGGATGCCGAGGATGAGCGCGCGGGCGGACTCGGCCATCGCCTCGCTGCGCGCCATCGCGAGCGCGCTCGCCTCGTCCCGGGACCGCGCCGCGGCGTCCAGCGCCCGGGCCAGGTCGGTGCCCAGCGCGAGCAGCCGGGCTAGCCGCAGGTCGATGAGGACCGCCGTGGACCGGGCGCCCGCCCGGATGGCAAGGCTCCGCGCCTCCTCCAGGCGGCCGCCGCGGCCCTCGCCGAGCATCTCGATCGTCCCGAGCTCGCGGAGCACGCCGAGCCGCCTGATCGCGAAGTCAGGCCCGGTCGCGATGGCCAACGCCCGCTCGAGGACGGCCCGGGCGGCGCGGGTGTCGCGCAGCCGGTCCCGGCGGCCGATCACCTCGAGCGCCTCGAACGCGACGTCGTCCGCCCAGCCGTGCCGCCCCGCCCCCTGCCCGGCACCCGCCGCCTCGGCGGCGGCCAGGGACTTGCGCGCGAGCTCCTCGGCCCAGTCCACGTCCCCGATCGCCAGCGCGCAGCGAGCCGCCACCACGTCGATCCTGCTGCCCAGCGCCGGGTCGGCAAGCTGGTCCGCGATCAGCCGGGCGGCGGACAGGTGCGCGCCGGCGGCGATCGGGTCGTCCTCCGCCCTGGTGCGCGCTGCCTGAATCCGGATCAGCGCCTGCCGCGCCGGGTCGGCGCCGGCCCGGCGCAGGCGGGCGATCAGCCGGTCGGCGACCGGTGCCAGCCGGGTGTAGTCACCGGCCAGCGAGTAGGTGGTGACCAGGGCCTCATCGACCTCGGCCGCGAGCGCCGACTCGGCCGGGGACGCCCTGGCGAGCAGCTCCGCCGCGTCGCCAAGCGCCGCCGCGGCCGTGCCCAGCGCGCCCTGGCGCAGGGCGCGGCGGCCGGCCTCGAGGCGGAGCGCGGCGGCCCGGCCGGCCTGCCCGGCCCGCTCGTGGAGCTCGGCGGCGAGCTCGCACCAGGCGCCGGGCAGCCCGGGATGGGCGTCCTCCACCGCGGCGGCCGCGGCCGCCGACCGGCGCGCCAGGTGAGGAGGCAGCAGGTCGGACAGGATCGCGTCCCTGGTCAGGCTGTGCCGGAAGCGGAAGGTGGTGCCCGAGCCCGGCTCGGCGGCCACTCCTCCCCTCGCGTCCACCGGCTCGATGAGCTGCAGCTCGCGTGCCTGCCGCAGGGCGTCCATCGCCTCGTGCTCGGAGACTTCCGCCATCCGGGGCAGCAGCGCCCAGTCGAACTGCCTGCCGATCACGGCGGCGGACTCGATGACCCCAGCGGCGATCGGATCAAGCGCGGCCAGCCGGTTGCGGACCGAGCTGGCGATCGAGGCGGGAACCCTGGGCGGCATCCGCTCCTCGACCCGCCAGCCCTGCGGCGTGCGGAAGAGCTGCCCCGATGAGGCCGCCGCGGCGAGGATCTCCTCGACGGCGAACGGCAGCCCGTCGCTGTGCGCCAGCAGCGCCGCGACCTCCGGCGGCACCTCATCGACTCCCAGGCAGGCGGCGGCCATCTGGTTCACCGACGCCCTGGTGAGCCGGGGCACCTCCACCACGGTGGCCGCCCGCCGGGCGGTGACCGACCTGAGCATGTCCAGGCCCGGGGACGGCTCGCTGTCACGCAGCGTGGCGACGCACAGCACCGGGGTGCCGGCCAGGTTGTCAGCCAGGTAGTCCACGATCGCGAGCGTCTCAGGATCGGCCCAGTGCAGGTCCTCGAGGACGAGCAGCGCCCCGGGCGGCCCGGGGACGGTGAGCAGCCGCAGCAGCGCCTCCCCGATGACGATCGCGGAGATGTCCGCGTCCGCGTCACCGGGCCTGCGCCACTCGGGGACCAGCGCGCCCAGCACCGGCCGGTAGTCGGCCATGTCGGGCGCCCCGGGGGCCAGGCCGGCCCGCGCGGCGCGCATCAGCGCCTCGGTGACCGGGCGGAACGGCACCGGGACGGCCGAGTCCGCGGCCCGGCCGGACAGGACCGCGCAGCCGCGCGCCGCGGCGGTCGCGGCTGCCTCCCTGACCAGCCGTGACTTCCCGACGCCCGCGTCACCGACGACGAACAGCATGCCGCCATCGCGCTCCCGCGCCCGGTCCAGGGCCGTGGTGAGCGCGCGGGTCTCGGCGCCGCGTCCGACGAGCACCGGGCAAAGCATCGGCCCCATCCCAGCAATGATACTGTCAGTGAGATTATGATGACGAAACATCACTGACGCCCGCGGTCCCGCCCGGCCCCCGGCCGGCGCGCCGTCCCGCCCGGCCCCCGGCCGGTCAGCGCGGCGGTACGACCACGGTCCCTGCCGCCGTCACCGCGACCACCGGCTCGGGGAGCGCGCGCGCGGCCGACGGCCCGCGCTCCGGGTCGGCCCGGCACAGCACCCGGGCGGTGAAGGCCAGGTCACGGCTGCGCCTGCCGGCGCGGGTGATCGTCGCCGAGACCTCGATCACGTCCCCGGCCCGCACCGGCGCGCGGAACTGGACGTCGGAGTACGCGGCGAGCAGGCCCTCGTCGCCGTCGGCGCGGATCGACGCCTCGGTGGCCACGTCCCCGAACAGGCCCAGCACGTACGCGCCGTCCACCAGCCCGCCGCCGTAGTGGGCGTGGCCGTGGGGCACGTAGCGCCGGTGCGTGACCGTGAGCCCGACCAGCCCGCCGCCCCCGGGGGCGTGCCCGGTCACGCCCGGGCTCCGGTCCCGGCCCGGGCGCCGGCCGTCCCCCCGCCGGGCGGGCACAGCGCGTGCACCAGGTAGCTGGCGACCTCGCGCGGCGTCGTGCCCTTTCCGAAGATCTTGTCCACGCCGAGGCCGGCGGCCATCGCCGGGTCGAACCTGGGGCCGCCCACCACCAGCAGCGGCCGGCCGGGCCCGGGCGGGCCGAAGGCGGCCACCAGGGCGCGCGTGTTGTGCAGGTGCGCGTCCCGCTGGGTGACGACCTGGCTGACCAGGACCGCGTCGGCCCGCTCCGCCGCCGCCCTGGCCGCCAGGTCGGCGACGTCCACCTGCGAGCCGAGGTTGATCACCTTGATCTCCCGGTAGTACTCCAGGCCCTTCTCGCCCGCGTGCCCCTTGACGTTGAGGATCGCGTCGATCCCCACCGTGTGGGCGTCGGTCCCGACCGTCGCCCCGATCACGACCAGCCTGCGGCCGAGCGCCGCCCGGATCCGCAGGTTCACCTCCGCGGGGGCGAGCAGCTCGAACTCGCGCCCGGCGACCATGACCGCCGACAGGTCCACCAGGTGCGCGACCCGGCCGTAGACGATGAAGAACGTGAAGTCCGGGCCGATCGCCTTGGCGTGCACGACCATCGCGGGGTCCAGGCCCATCTTCCCGGCCAGCTGCAGGGCCGCGCCCTCCGCCAGCGCGCGCTGCCGGGCCGTGCCGGACGGCACCGGGAGGGTGAACGAGAGCTGCACCCGCCCGTCACCAGTCGTGTCCCCGTAGGGCCTGATGATCTGGCCGCTCACCGCGCCGCGCCCTCCTGGATCGTGCTGCCGTCGAGGATCTCGCTGGCAGGGTTGAAATAGCCGTCGGCCTTGGCGATCACTCCGTCGAGCCCGCGCCCGCCGTCGGGCGGGCGCCGGGTGATGCCGAAGGTACCCTCGGCGATCGCGCTGAGCAGCCCCTGGTCGCGGATCGTGCGCAGCAGCCGGATCGCCTCGTCGAGCACCTGCCTGGCGCGCCGGTCGATCAGGCCGCCCGGCTCCGGCCGCAGGCTGCCCGCCAGGCCGCCCGCTGCGTTGCGCACGTAGCGGACGTTCTCCAGGGCCAGGTCCCGGTCGGACAGGAACGGCGTGTGGATGCCCTCGGTCATCATGCCGACCAGCAGGATCTCCTGCCCGGTCAGCACCGCGGCGAGGTTGAAGAACGCGTCCAGCAGGTAGCCGGCGAAGATGTTCCCGGTCATGTGCTTGGTCGGCGGCATGTACTTCAGCGGCGCGCCGGGGAACAGCTCCCGGACCAGCAGGGCGTGCGCGAGCTCGAGCAGGAACGAGTCGGGAAGCTCCGGGTTGATCTCGAAGGCGTGGCCCAGCCCCAGCTGCGCGTCGGCCAGCCCGGCCTCCCGGCCGAAGAACTCGTTGAGCAGCTGGCTGACGATCACCGTGTGCGCGCCGTCCACGGCGTCGGCCGTGGTGAGGTAGTTGTCCTCGCCGGTGTTGATGATGATCCCGGCGCGGGCGTGGACCTGCCGGGAGAAGCGCTGGTCGATGAGCGTGCGCCGGGGGTTGATGTCGCGGAAAATGATGCCGTACATCGAGTCGTTCAGCATCATGTCCAGCCGCTCGAGGGCGGCGAGCGCGGCGATCTCCGGCATGCACAGGCCGGAGGCGTAGTTGGTCAGCCGCACGTACCTGCCGAGCTCGCGGGAGACCTCGTCGAGGGCGGCGCGCATCAGCCGGAAGTTCTCCTGGGTGGCGTAGGTGCCCGCGTACCCCTCCCGCGTCGCCCCCTCGGGCACGTAGTCGAGCAGGGACTGGCCGGTGGACCTGATCACCGCGATGACGTCGGCGCCCTCCCTGGCCGCGGCCTGGGCCTGGGGGATGTCCTCGCGGATGTCACCGGTGGCGACGATGAGGTAGATCCACGGCTTGGGCGGATCGGAGGTCTGCGCGATCATGGCCTCGCGGGCGGCCCGGTTCGCGTCGATCCTGGCGAACCCGCCGGCGAGCGCCCGCCGGGCGGCGTCCCGGGCGGCCCGTGCCGCATCGCCGGCCGGGACCCGGAACGTGGCCTTCCCGGCCGCCGCGTCGAGGGCGAGCGCGGCCAGGTCCGGATAGCCCCCGCGGAGCAGGGCGTCCCAGGCGGGCAGCGCGACGCCGCGCTCCAGGCCGACCTGCTCCCGGACGGCGTCGACGAGGCGGTTGGCCAGCGGCATGCCGTCGGCGTCGGCGCCGGACAGGCCGGCCAGCCGGAGCACGGCGCGCTCCACCGACACGGTGGTGTGGGCCCTGGCCATGTCCACGATCGGCTGCCCCGCCTGCGCCGCCAGCTGCCGGGCCTCGCCGACCAGCGCAGGGTCGAGCCCGAGGCGGGGCGGCACGGCCGGGCCGGCCTGCCGCGGACCCGCCGGGGCGTGATCAGCGGGCTTGCTCATCGTCACTCCCTGAGGTCCTCGCGTCGAAGATGGCCCGGGCCGCCGGCTCGGCCCTGACCAGGTCGAGCGCGAACCGGGCGTGGCCGGGCACGTAGCCGTTGCCCACCAGCATGGTCACGTCCGCGGCCAGGCCCTCCGCGCCGAGCGCGGCCGCGGTGAAGGACGTCGCCATCGAGAAGAAGATCACCGTCCCGCCCTGCGCGGTGGACAGGATCGCGCCCCCCTCGCAGCCGGGCACGTCGACGCAGACGACGGTGACGTCGGCCGGGCCGCCGGCCCGCCGCACCGCCTCGGCGAGGCCGACCGGGTCGGTCGCGTCGGCGATCACGACCTCGTCGGCGAGCCCGGCCCCCGGCCCGGCCGCGGCGAGCAGCGCCGCCTCCCGCTCGTCCGGGACCACGCCGATCACCAGCCCGGCCCCGGCCCGCCGGGCGGCGGCGGCCGACAGGGCGCCGCTCTTGCCGGCCGCCCCCAGGACCGCGACGACCGGGCGGCCCGAGCTCCCGGCCCCCCCCGGGGCCTCCCGCCGCGCGGACACCACGCGGCGGGTCAGCGCGGGGGCGCCGCACACGTCCAGGACGGCCAGTGCCAGCGGCGCGGGCAGGTCACCGGGGAGCGCGGCGGCGATCGACCTGCCGAACAGGATCGCATGGCCCGCGCACGGCACCTGCTCGGACCGGCCGTCCCAGTCCTCCAGCCCGCCGGCAAGCGCCAGCGGGGTGAGGCTGAGCGAGACCAGGGTGGCGATCCGGTCGCCCGGCCGCAGGCCCAGCGGTGACCGCGGGCCCACCTCGCGGACCACGCCGGTCAGCATGCCGCCCGAGCCGGTGACCGGGTTCTGCATCTTGCCGCGCTCGGCCACGATCGCCAGCACCGCCGCGCGCATCGCCTCCGGGTCGCCGCCGTGAGCCTCGCGGAGCTGGCGGTAGGACGCGGCGTCCAGGTTCAGCCGGTCGACGGCGACCAGCACCTCGTCGGGCCAGATCGCCGGGTCGGGGTCGAGCCGGCGCGCCGCCTGCGGCAGCACGCCGGCGGGCTCGAGCACGCGGTGCAGCCCGAGCGGCGAACCAGGGCGGCGCGCCGATCCGCTCACCTGGACCTCCCCCTCCCCGGCCCTGCGGCGGCCGGGCATGGTGCAATCCTGCTCGCCGCGTTAGGCTTTGCTCGCGATTCAGAAGATTTTTTCGTCTCGAACTATACAGACAGGATCTTCTTCCGTCACAGGCCACTGTTGGAGGCCATCGTCCGGCGCTTGCGAGCGCGGGCGGGGCCGGCCGGGGCGGGGAGGTGGGGGAAGCGGTGATCGACCAGCCCTACGCATACCGGCGCGCCGAGCTCGCCGAGCCCGACTGGCGCAGGCTGCCCGGCTGGGCGGCCGTGACCGAGGCCGAGTGGGAGTCGGCGCAATGGCAGCGCGCCCACTGCGTCAAGAACGTCCGCCAGCTGCGGGACGTGCTCGGCCCGCGCGTCCCGGAGTCGTTCTACGCCGACCTCGCGCGCGACCAGGCCGAGCGCGCCACCATGTCGATGCTGGTCCCGCCGCAGATGGTGAACACGATGGTGCCGGCGCTGGCCCCCGGCCAGCCCGGATTCGCCGAGGCCCTGTTCGCCGACCCCGTGCGCCGGTACATGCTCCCGGTCTTCAGCGACCGGCGGGCCGACTGGCCGTCGCACCCGATGGCCTCACGTGACTCGCTGCACGAGGCCGAGATGTGGGTGACCGAGGGCCTCACCCACCGGTACCCGACGAAGGTGCTCGCCGAGGTGCTGCCGACCTGCCCGCAGTACTGCGGCCACTGCACCCGGATGGACCTCGTCGGCAATCCGACCCCGGTGGTCGCCAAGCACAAGTTCGGGATGCCCAGGGATGACCGGCTCGCGGCGATGCTGCGGTACCTGCGGGCCAACCCCGGCGTGCGGGACGTGGTGGTCTCCGGCGGCGACGTCGCCAACCTGCCGTGGCCCAGGCTGGAGGCGTTCGTCGGCGAGCTGATGGCGATCGACTCGGTCCGCGACATCCGGCTGGCCAGCAAGGCGCTCATGGGGCTGCCGCAGTACTGGCTCACCGGCGAGGTGCGGGCGGGGATGGAGCGACTCGCCGCCACCGCGCGCCGGCGCGGCGTCTCGATCGCGATCCACACGCACGTGAACGCCGCGCAGTCGGTGACGCCGCTGGTGGCCAGGGCGGCCAGGGCGATGCTGGAGACCGGCATCCGGGACGTGCGCAACCAGGGCGTGCTGCTGCGCGGGGTGAACGCGACCGCGGACGCGCTGCTCGACCTGTGCTTCGCGCTCCTGGACGAGGCCAAGATCATGCCGTACTACTTCTACATGTGCGACATGATCCCCGGGGCCGAGCACTGGCGGCTCAGCCTCGCCGAGGCGCAGCGGCTCCAGCAGCAGATCATGGGGTACCTGCCGGGCTTCGCCACGCCGCGGGTGGTCTGCGACGTGCCCTACGTCGGCAAGCGCTGGGTGCACCAGGTGGCCAGGTACGACACCGAGCGCGGCATCTCGTACTGGACGAAGAACTACCGCACCGCCGTGGAGGCCGGCGACCCGCTGGCCCTGTCCCGCGAGTACGAGTACTACGACCCGGTTCACCTGCTCCCGGAGCCCGGCCAGCGATGGTGGCGCGCCAGGGCGGCCGGCCCGGCCCGGGAGGCGGTCGGCCCGGCGCGGGCGCTCGCCGGGCGGCCCCGGAGCGCCCGGGGGTCAGGCCCGGACCGCGCCGGTCACCAGCCAGCGGGAGCCGCGGGCGCGTAGCGCGAGGGTGACGAGGCGGGCGGCCAGCCAGGCGGAGATCGCCGCCCACAGCCCGAGCAGGCCGGCGCCGCTGGCCACGGCGGCCGCGCAGGCCACGGCGAACACCGCGGCGGCGGCGACGCCGGCCGCCGCCAGGTAGCCCTGGTCGCCCGCGCCGATCAGCACCCCGTCCAGCACGAACACCACGCCCGCCACCGGCTGCTGGGCCGCGACCACCAGCAGCGCGGCCAGCAGCAGCCGGCCGACCGGCGGCGAGGCGGCGAAGGCGCCGGGCAGCAGCGGGCGCAGCGCGAGGACCAGCAGGCCGAGGACGGCGCCGCTGCCGGCGCCCCAGCGGATCATCCGGGACGTCGCCGCCCGGGCGCCCGCGGCGTCCCCGGCGCCCAGGCACCGGCCCGTGATCGCCTGCCCGGCGATCGCGATCGCATCGAGCGCGAAGGCCATCAGGGACCAGAGCCGGAAGGCCAGCTGGTGCGCGGCGACCGCCGCGTCGCCCTCACGGGCGGCGGCCGCCGTGGCGGCGACCAGCACCAGCTGCAGGGCCAGCGTCCGGATCAGCAGCGCCGCGCCGGCCCGGGCGGCCGCCTTCAGGCCGGCCATGCCCGGCCGGAGCCCGACGCGCGCCGCGCGGGCGCCCGCCGCGACGATCGCCAGGTACGCCGCCGCCGCCGCGTTCTGGGCGATCACGGTGCCCCACGCCGAGCCGGCGATGCCCCAGCGCAGCACGAGCACGAAGGCTGCGTTGAGGGCGACGTTGACCATGTTGCCGGCGACCGAGACGGCCAGCGGCGTCCTGGTGTCCTGGAGCCCGCGCAGGACCCCGGTCCCGGCCAGCACGGCCAGCATCGCGGGCGCGCCGAGCAGGCTGATCCGCAGGTAGGTGACCGCGCCTGCGGTCACGGCGGGCGAGCCGCCGAACGCGCCGGCGATGGCGGGCGCAAGCGGGACGCCGGCCGCGGTCACCGCGATGCCGATGCCGCCGGCCAGCCACAGGCCCTCGACGCCGTGCCGGATGGCCGCCCGCCGGTCCCCCGAGCCCAGCCGCCTGGCCACCGCCGCCGTCGTCCCGTAGGCCAGGAAGACCGACAGGCTGACCAGGGCGGACAGCGCCTGCGCAGCGACCGACAGGCTGGCCAGCGGGACGGTGCCGAGCCGGCCCACGATGGCCGAGTCGGCGAGCAGGAACAACGGCTCGGCCACCAGGGCGCCGAACGCCGGGACCGCCAGCCGGAGGATCTCCGCGTCCGGCCCGGCGCGCCACCTCGCGCCCGGGCGAGGGCGGCCAGGCCGGCCGGCCATCAGCGGACGGCGCACAGCAGCCGGCTGGCACCGCGCTGCCACAGCGTGCCGACCTCGCCGAACCCGGCGGCGCGCAGGGCGTTCACGTGCGTGGCCAGCAGCCCGGACGGCGAGCCGTGGTGCGCGGCGGGCGGCGCCCGCCGCGCCCGCTCGGCGACCGGTCCCGCCAGGTCCGGCTCGGCCGTGACAGCCGCCCACCAGCCGTCCCAGGTCTCGCCCCGGCCGCCGGGGGCACGGCGGCGCTCCTCCCGCTCGATCAGCGCCCATCCGAGCCTGGCCAGGACCGGCGCGGCGGCCTGGTCCTCGGCTAGGTGGTCGCCGTTGAGCAGCAGCCCCCCGGGCCGCAGCAGGCCTGCCACCTCGGCGTACAGCGGCCCGAGGGCGCCGGGGGCCAGCCAGTGCAGCGCCGTGGTGCTCACCGCCGCGTCCGCCGGGCGGCCCAGCCCGAGCGCCGCCGACCAGCCGGGAACCTCAAGGTCCAGGTCGGCGAAGCGCAGGCCGGCGGCGGTGCCGCCGCCCATCCGGCCGGCCCAGGCGGCGCGGCCGAGCTCGAGCAGGACCGGGTCCCGGTCGATCGCGACGACGGTGGCGCCGGGAACCCGGCCCAGCAGCCGGACCGCGAGCGACCCGGGCCCGCAGCCCAGGTCGATGATCAGCGGGTCGGGCCGCCCCGCGCACTCCTCCACCGCGTCGATCAGCGCGGTGAACCGCTCCTCCCGGTCGGGCAGGTGCGCCTGCTGCTGGGCGTCCCAGCGGCCGATCCACCGCCGGGCGACCTCAGGCCGCACCCGGCCGCACGCTCCCTCGGCGGCGGCCGGCCGGCCCGGCCGCGCGGGCGGGCGCCCCGCTCACGGCCCGGCGCCGTCGGCCGGGGTGCCGCCCGGCGCATCCGCGAAGTCGCGGCCCTCGCCGGAGCCCCGGGCCTGGGCCTGCTCCCCGGCGCCGGGCCCGCCGGGCGCCGCCGCGGCCGGCGCCGGCCGGCGGCGCTGGGTGAGGACGAACCACGCCAGCCCGGCCAGGGTCAGCGCCGAGGCGACGAACATGTTGAGGCGCAGGCCGAGGAAGTACTGCGAGTAGTCGATCCGCAGCGACTCCTCGAAGATGCGGAACGCCGAGTAGCCGGTCACGTACAGGGCGAACAGGCCGGGGGCGCGCACCCGGGTGTGGTGGCCGACCCAGACCAGCACCGCCGCGAGCGCCAGGTCCCAGATCAGCTCGTACAGGAACGTCGGGTGGAACGTGGCGTAGGCCTGGTAACCGGGCGGCCGGTACTGGGGCGGGATCTCCAGGCCCCACGGCAGCGTGGTCGGCCCGCCGAACAGCTCCTTGTTGAAGTAGTTCCCGATCCGCCCGACGGCCTGGGCGACCAGCAGCGCGGGCGCGACCGCGTCGGCGAACGGCGACGCGGGGATGCCCCGGCGCCGCAGCCGCCAGATCCCCGCGAGGGCTCCCGCGGCGACGCCGCCCCAGATGCCGAGCCCGCCCGTCCAGACCGCGAACGGGCCGTACCACACGTGCGGCATCTGGGCGGGCGTGGTGACGTCGAAGTAGATCCGGCCGCCGATGATGCCGGCCGGCACGGCCCAGATCGCGACGTCGGTGACGACCGCCGGGTCGCCGCCGTAGCCGCGCACCCGGCGGCGGGTGATGTAGATCGCGAGCGTGATACCGACCACGTACATCAGGCCGTAGAAGTGGAAGAACAGCGGCCCCACGTGGAACCCGTTGATCGGCGGGCTCGGGATGAAGCTCAGCAGTGCGCGCGGACCGGCGGCCATGTGTCGAAGCCTAGACCGGCTCGCCCGCTGCCCGGAACGGGGCTAGGCTCGGTGCGGTGACCCGCAGGAGCGAGCAGCTCAGCCCGGCGCTGCACGACTACGTGGTGGCGCACAGCACCCAGCCCGACGAGGTCCTGCGCGACCTGGCCGCCGAGACGGCCAGGCGCTACGGCGAGGACCTGGCCGGCATGCAGATCGGGCCCGAGCAGGGCACCTTCATGACCCTGCTGGCCAGGCTCATCGGCGCGCGCAGCGCGGTCGAGGTCGGCACGTTCACCGGGTACTCGGCCATCTGCATCGCCCGGGGCCTGGCCGGCGGCGGCCGGCTGCTGTGCTGCGACGTGAACGCCGAGTGGACGTCCCTGGCGCGCGAGTACTGGCAGCGCGCGGGCCTGGCCGGCCGGATCGACCTGCGGCTCGGCCCGGGGGCGCAGACCCTGGCCGCGCTGCCCGCCGGCACCACGTTCGACCTGGCGTTCATCGACGCCGACAAGGCGGGCTACGTGCGGTACTGGGACCTGATCGTGCCGATGATCAGGCCGGGCGGCGTGATCCTGGCCGACAACACGCTGGCCCATGGCAAGGTGGTGGACGACCGCGAGCAGGGCGAGGACGTGCGGGGCATCCGCCGGTTCAACGAGCACGCCCGCGGCGACGAGCGCGTGGAGCTGGTGCTGCTGCCGGTCGGCGACGGCCTGACGCTGGCGCGCAAGCTCTGACCCGCGCCGCGCGCCCGCCCGCGGCCCGACACCCGCGCCGGGCCGTGCCACCTCGCCCGAGCCTCGCTACTATGTCGCGCTATGGCAGTGTTGTTTAGGAGGATCATCCCGATTCTATTCGTCTCCGACCTGGAGGCGGAACGGGATTTCTACCTCCGGCTCGGGTTCCGGGTCACCTACGAGGGCCCGGAGTATCCGAACTTCCTCGCGCTCGGCCACGGGCCGATCGAGTTCGGCATCGAGTGGCGCCCGGGCTTCTCCGCGGCCGGGCCCGACCAGGTGCTGACCTGGCAGCTCGGCGTGGACGACCTGGACGAGGCGAAGAAGGTGTTCGACAACGCTGGCGTGCCCTACGAAGAGGAGCTGATGACCCCGAGCCGGGACTGGCAGTACCGGGTGATGCACGCGCGCACGCCCAACGGCTACCACCTGCTGATCGAGGGGGGCGGCTGACGGCGCCGGGACGGCCCGGCGCAAATCCGCGGCCGGGGCGCGGCGCGGCGGCGGGCCGGCGACAATGGCGGCGGGCCCGGCGGCGGAGCCGCCGGGGGACAGTCACCACAGGGAGCCGCGACGATGGGCGCCGCCACAGGGCCGGCCTACCTGCGCGTCCTGGAGGACCTGCGCTCGCGTATCCGCTCGGGCGCGCTGGAGCCCGGGGCGCGGGTCCCGTCGCGCAACGCGATCATCGCCAGCTACGGGGTCGGGGAGACCGCGGCCAAGCACGCGCTGCGGGTGCTGCTCGCCGAGGGGCTGATCGTGGCGAGGCCGGGCTCGGGCTGCTATGTCCGCCGGGAGCCCGCGCCGGACGTGCTCGAGCGCGACCGGCCGCGCTCCCCCGGCTCACCGTTCGGCGTGCCCGGCGGCGCGGGCGGTGACCGCGGCGGCCGGGCACGGCGGCTGGCGCGGGAGCACCAGACCAGCCGGGCGCCCGCGCCGCCCTGGGTGGCGGCCCGGCTGGGCGTGGCCGCCGGGTCGGCCGCCACGGTGACCAGGTACCTGATGAGCGCGGACGGGCGGCCGGTCCAGCTGGCGGTCAGCTACGAGCCCGCGGCGCTGACCGCAAGGACCCCGGTGGAGCTCCCCGAGGAGGGGCCGCTCGCCGGGCGGGGGGTCATCGAGCGGATGGCCTCGGTCGGGATCGTCGTGGACGAGGTGACCGAGGAGGTCGGCACCCGGGCGGCCGCGCCCGACGAGGCGGCCGCCCTGGGGATCGCGGCAGGCGCCGTGCTCCTGGTCGTGGAGCGGGAGCACCGCGCGGCCGGGCGCGCGGTCGAGGTGGGGCAGGTGCTCGTCCCGGCCGGGGCGTTCCGGCTCCGGTACCGCTTCCCGGTCCGGCCGGCCTGACCGGGAGGCGCGCGCCGTGGCCGCCGCGGCGGCACCGTGGCACCATGAGTCATGCGGATCACCGCGATCTCCTCCACCGACCTGTTCCGCGGCACGGCGCTTCGCCCGCTGCAGGTGATCCGGGTCGGCGTGGCCAATGACGGCCCGGGGATGCTCCGCCGCCCCGATGCCGAGGTCACCGTGGCGGTGCGCGGGCCGGGGGTCCGCACGCCCGCCCCCGCCACGCTGCGCGGCCTGGCCGCCGGCGAGCAGCGGGTGGCCGAGGTCGCGGCCGAGGTGGCCGGCCCGGCGGCGCCGGGCGCCCCCCGGCGGGTCACCGCGGTGGCGCGGACGGCGGACGGGCAGTGGGAGCTGCCGGGCGAGATCACCGTCGCCGAGCCGGGCTGGACCATGTGGATGATCTGCCACTTCCACTACGACCCGGTGTGGTGGAACACGCAGGGGGCGTTCACCGAGAGCTGGGTGCCGCCGCGCGGCGACGGCGGCGCCATTCCCGAGGTGCGGGCGGCCTTCGAGCTGGTCAGGCTGCACCTGGAGGAGGCCAGGCGGGACCCGGACTACAAGTTCGTGCTCGCCGAGATCGACTACCTCAAGCCGTACTTCGACGCCCACCCGCAGGACCGCGCGGACCTGCGGGACCTGATCGCGGCGGGGCGGGTCGAGATCGTCGGCGGCAGCTACAACGAGCCGAACACCAACCTGACCTGCGCGGAGTCCACCATCCGCAACGCCGTCCACGGCCTGGGCTACCAGCGTGGCGTGCTGGGCGCCGACCCGGCGACCGCCTGGATGCTCGACGCATTCGGCTTCGACCCCGCCTACCCGGGGCTGATGGCGGCGGCCGGGCTGACCTCGTCGGCGTGGGCGCGCGGCCCGTTCCACCAGTGGGGCCCCGACCGGGCCGGCGGCGGCAGCGAGCGGATGCAGTTCCCGTCGGAGTTCGAGTGGATCTCGCCGGACGGCGGCTCGCTGCTGACCAGCTACATGCCCAGCCACTACTCGGCGGGCTGGGCCACCCAGCGCGCGGCGGACCTGGAGGGCGCCGAGCAGGCCGCCTACGAGCAGTTCCGCCAGCTCGCCCCGGTGGCGGCGACGCGGAACGTGCTGCTGCCGGTGGGCGGCGACCACGTGGTGCCGTCGCGCTGGGCCGCGGCGATCCACCGGGACTGGAACGCCCGGTACACCTGGCCGCGGTTCGTCACCGCGCTGCCGCGGGAGTTCTTCGCCGCGGTCCGGGCGCAGGCCCGCGCCGACGGGACGTGGATCATGCCGCAGACCAGGGACATGAACCCGGTGTACCCGGGCAAGGACGTCAGCTACATCGACACCAAGCAGGCGCAGCGGGACGCGGAGATCGCGCTGCTGGACGGGGAGCGGCTGGCGGCCCTGGCGTGGCTGGCCGGGGCCGCCTACCCGGCGGCCAGCCTGGACAAGGCGTGGCGGCTGCTGGAGTTCGGCGCCCACCACGATGCGATCACCGGCACCGAGGGCGACCAGGTCTACCTGGACCTGCTCGCCGGGTGGCGGGAGGCGTTCGAGCGGGGCGACCAGGCGCGCCGCGACGCGCTGGCCCACCTGGCGGGGCGGATCGACACCCGGTCGCTGGCCGCCGCCGCGGGGGCCGGCGGGCCGCCGCCCGCCGGCGCCCGGGCGGTCGTCGTCGCCAACACGCTGGCCCGGCCCCGGGACGGCATGGCGGTCATCACGCTGGAGTTCACCGCCGGATCCGCCGGCGGCCTCCGGCTGGCCGGCCCCGACGGCGCCCCGGTGCCGTTCCTCGCCGACCCGGTCGCCCGCCACCCGGACGGGTCGCTCGCCGCGGTCACGCTCACGTTCCGCGCGCTTGCCGTGCCCGCCCTCGGCTACCGGGCCTACCTGGCCGTCCCCGAGCCGCCCGGGGCGGGCGGCCGGCTGGCGGGCAGCGGCTGGCACGACGTGGCGGGCCTGGAGATCGGGAACGGCGCGTTCCGGGTGACCGCCGACGAGGCGGCCGGCGGGACGCTCCGCTCGGTGATCGACCAGCGGACCGGCGCGGAGCTGCTCGCCGGGCCCGGCAACGAGCTGGTGCTCGGCGCCGAGTATCCCACTCACCCGCGCTGGGGCGAGGGACCGTGGCTGCTGTGCCCGACCGGCACGGCCCGCGGCTCGGCGCAGTCCCCGGCCAAGGCGCGCGCCCAGCGCAGCCCGGTCGGATCGCGGATCCTCGCCGAGTACTCCATCGACGACCTGCGGGTGACGGCCGAGACGCTGCTGTGGGACGGCTCCGGCCTGGTCGAGTTCCGCACCCACGTCGACGGGTCGATCGGCACCGACCGGCTGCTGCGGGTCAGGTTCGCCGCCGCCGTGCCCGGCGGGCTGCCGGTCTACCAGACCGGCCTGTCGGTGATCGGCCGCACGCCCGGCCCGGCCGACGTCGACGTCGCCGAGCACCCCTACACGCTGGACAACCCGGCTCACGAGTGGTTCGGCGTGGGCTCGGCGGCCCGGCTGGCGCTGGCCATTCCCGGCGGCGGGCGGGCGGTCCGCGCGATCGGCGTCGCCGAGGTGATCGCGCCCGCCGGGCCGCCCGGCGACCGCTTCGCCCCGCGGGACCCCGGCGCCGGCGGCGCGGCGCGCGCGGCGGTCAGGGACCTGATGGCCGCGCTGGCCCGGCAGGGCGTCACCGCCACGCTCTCGGTCCCGGCGGGCGGCCGGTACGGCCTCGCCGAGCTGGACTCCAACCTGCCCGACATCCGGATCGCGCTCGGCGGCCCGGAGGCGAACGCGTTCACCGCCGAGGTGCTCGCCCGCGCGCCCCGGGCCGCCGCGTGCCTGGAGGACCGGCTGCGGGCGCGCGGGACGGCCCGGGTCTGGGTGCCCGCCGCCCGCTCCCGCGGCGATGCCTTCACCGCCGGCGCCGACCTGCGGGGCGCGCGCGACCTGCCGGTGCTCATCGTCGCCGGCGGCGACCTGAGCGAGGCGATCGCGGGGCTGGCCGCCGACCTGGCCGGCGGCGAGGCCGCCGCGGACTGCCCGGATCCGGGCGCGGACGGCGAGGCCGACCTGGCCGGGCACTGCGTCGCCCTGCTCAACCGCGGCCTGCCGGGCAGCCTGGTCACGCCGTCCGGCGCGCTGCTGATCTCGCTCATGCGCGCGTGCACCGCCTGGCCCGCGGGGGCCTGGATCGACGGGGAGCCGCGGCGGCTGCCCGATGGCAGCAGCTTCGCCTGGCAGCACTGGAGCCACACGTTCGAGTACGCGCTCGCCGCCGGGGCGGGCGACTGGCGCTCGGCCGGCTTCGCCCAGGCCGGCCGGGAGTACAGCCACCCGCTGCTGGCCTGCGAGGCCGGGATCCATCCCGGGCCCTGGCCGGCGGAGCGCAGCCTCGGCGCGGTGTCCCCGGACCGGGTGGACCTGATGGCGCTCAAGCCGCGCGGCAACCCGGTCGCCCCGGCCGGCCAGCCGGACCCGGCGGACGGCGTCACCGTGCGCCTGCGCGACCTGGGCGGCCGGGGCCCGGCCGAGGCCACCGTCCGGCTGTTCACCGGCATCTGCTCCGCTGCCGTCACCGGGCTGCTGGAGGACGAGCCCGGCCCTGCGGTCCGCTGCGACGGCGGCACCGCGGCCGTCCGGGTCCCCGAGCGCGGCCTGGTCACCCTCGCCGCGATCCCCGGGCCCGGCACGGCGGAACGGCCCGCGGCGCCCGCCAGGGCCGCGGCGCAGGGCGCGGCCGGGGCGGCCCGACCGCCCGAGCCCATCCAGCCGGTCTTCACCAGGTACTGGCTGCACGGCAAGGGGCCGGCGCCGGCCGGCAACCTTCCCGTCACCGTCCACCTGTCCCCCGCCGGCCTTGCTATCGCGCCGGGCGGGGCGGCGAGCGCGGCGCTCACCGTGGCCAGCGGCGTCCGCCCCGCCCGCGGGGCGGTGCGCCTGGAGGTTCCCGGCGGCCTGCGGGTGACGCCGGCCGGGCCGCTGCGGTACGACCTGCCCGCGCACGCCCACATGGCATGGGATCTCGCCGTCGCCGCGCCCCCGCCGGCCCCGCCGGCCAGGTGGTTCCTGACGGCGAGGATCACCGCCGACGACGGCCAGGAGCTTCAGGACGCGATCGAGGTCACGGTGGGCGAGCCGCCCGGCCCGCCCGACGAGCTCACGCTGCTGTCCGGTGACCTGGCGCTGCCCCCGGGCGGGCGCGGCCAGATCGCCGCCCGGCTGGCCAACCACGCCGCCTCGCCGGTGCGCGGGGAGGCGCAGCTGCTGTCACCGCACGGGAGCTGGGCCCTCGCCAGGCCGTGGGCGGCCGCCTTTGCCGCCGGCCCGCACGCGAGCGCCACCATCAGGTTCGCCGTGACGGTCCCGTGGGACGCCCGGCCCGGCCAGCGGTGGTGGGCGCTGGTCAAGGTCATGTACTTCGGCCGCGTCCGGTACACCGAGCCGGCCTGGATCACCGTCACGGCCGGCGCCGCCGGGCGATAATGCCACGGTGAATGGCGCCGTCGCCGCCGTCGCCCGGGGCGGGACGTCACGTGCCGGGCCGCCGGGCAACCTGCCCGCCGAGCCGAACGCGTTCATCGGCAGGGACCGGGACCTGGCGGAGCTGGCGGTGCTGCTGGACCGCGCGCGGCTGGTGACCCTGTGCGGCCCCGGCGGCATCGGCAAGACGAGGCTGGCGCTGCGGCTGGCGGCGATGGCGGCGCCGCGCCACCCGGACGGGGCATGGCTGGCCGACCTGGCCGAGGCCGATCCGGCGGGGCCGCCCGGCCACCTGGCGGCGTGGCTCGCCGCCGCGCTGGGCATCCGGCCGGAGACCGGCCGCCCGATCGGCGAGACCCTCGCCGCCGCGCTGCGCGGGCGCGCCGCCCTGCTCGTCCTGGACACCTGCGAGCCGCACGTGCGGGAGTGCGCCGCGCTGGCCGAGCGGCTGCTCGCGCAGTGCCCCCGGCTCCGCATCCTGGCCACCAGCAGGGAGCCGCTGCGGGCCCGCGGCGAGGTTGCGTGGCGGGTGCCGCCGCTCGGGCTGCCGCAGGACGGCGAGGACCCGGCCGCCGCGGCGGGCAGCGAGGCCGTCCGGCTGTTCCTCGCCCGGGCAGCCGCGGTCCGGCCGGGGTTCAGCCTCACGGGCGAGAACGCGCCGGCGATCGCGGGCATCTGCCGCACGCTCGACGGGGTGCCGCTGGCGATCGAGCTCGCTGCCGCGCGGGTGCGCGCGCTGTCGGTCCCGCAGATCGCCGAGCGCCTGGCCGGCCGGTTCGCGCTGCTGGCGCTCGGCGACCGCACCGCCCCGCCCCGGCAGCAGACCCTGCGCGCCACGGCAGAGTGGAGCCTTGGCCTGCTGACGGACGCCGAGCGGCGGCTCCTGGCCCGCCTGTCGGTGTTCCGGGGCTGGACCCTGGAGATGGCCGAGCGGGTGTGCGCCGACGCCGCGATCCCCGCCGCCGTCGTGCTCGACCTGCTCACCGCGCTCATCGACAAGTCGCTGGTCAGCGTCGAGCCTGAGGTCGGCGGCAGCGCGCGGTACCGGCTGGCCGACATGGTCAGGGAGATCGCCGCGGAGCAGGCGGGGGAGGCGGGCGAGCTGGACCGGCTGCGGCTGGCGCACCGCGACTGCATGCTCCAGGTCGCCGAGCAGATCGCCAGCCGCGCGTTCGTCCGCGGCGCGCCCTCCTGGCCGGAGCGCGTGGCGATGTACGCCAGGGCCAGGGCCGAGCGCGCCAACTTCCACCTGGCCCTCGGGCTGTGCGCGGAGCGGGGCGACGCCCGGGAGGGGCTGCGGCTGTGCCACGCGCTGGCCGGGAGCTGGCTGGCCAGCGGCGAGGTGGCCGACGGGGCGCGGTGGCTGGACCAGATGATCCGGATCGGCGGGCAAGCGCCCGCCGTCCTGCGCGCCCGCGCCCGCGCCGTGCGCGCCGAGCTCGCGTTCGAGCAGCAGGACTACGACGGCGCGGCGCGCCACGCCCGCTCCTGCCTGAGCCTCGGCGCCCGTGAAGACGGCAGCCGGGCATGCGCGCTGCGGATCCTCGCGCTGGTCGCGCTGATGGCGGGCCAGGCGCGGGAGGCGCTCGGCGCGGCGCAGGCCGCGGTCGGCGCGGCGCGGCAGGCCGGTGACGAGTGGGAGGAGGGCGTCGCGCTGGCCACCTGCGGCGTGGTCCTGGCCGCGCAGGGCCGGCTCGCCGAGGCGGAGGACGGCTTCAGGCAGGCGCTGGAGGTGCTCCGCGGCAACAACGGCTGGGGCGTGGCGAACGCGCTCTACGGGCTCGGCAGGGTGGCGCGCGCCCGCGGTGACCCGGCGGCCGCGGTCCGCTGCTTCGAGGAGGCCCTCGGGATCTACCGGCAGATCGACGCGCGGCCGGAGATGGCCAGGTGCCTGGCCGGGATGGGCCTGGTGGCGCTCGCCGGGCAGGACCTGCCCCGCGCGAGGGAGCACCTGGGGCAGAGCCTGCGGCTCAGCCTGGCGACCGGGCAGCGGCTGCCGGCGGCCCGGGGCCTGGCGGCGTTCGCCGCGCTCGCGGTCGCCTCGGGCGAGCCGGAGAAGGCGCTCAGGCTGGCCGGCGCGGCCCGCGCGCTGCTCGGCGAGATCGGCGCCCGGTCGCCGGCTCCGGCGCGCCGGCTGGACGAGGTCACCGCCGCGGCCGGCGCCGGCCTGGGCGCGGCCGCCGCCGCCGCGCTGGCCGCCGAGGGCGCCACCCTGGCCCTCGACGACGCCGTCCGCCTGGCCCTCGGCGGGCCGGGCACGCCGGCGGGTGCCGGCCCCGGCCCGGCCGGGCCGGGGCCGCTGAGCGAGCGCGAGGTCCAGGTCGCCCGGCTGGTCGCCGAGGGGCTGTCCAACCGGGAGATCGGCAGGCGGCTGTTCATCAGCCAGGCCACCGTCGCCCGCCATGTCGCGAACATCTTCCTCAAGCTGGGCCTGCGCGGCCGCGCCCAGCTCGCGGCGTGGGCGGCCGGCCAGGCCCTTCCCGCCCCGGCGGCCGCCCCGCGCGGGGCGGCCGCCGGGGCGGCTACACATCCCGGTGCGCAATCCTGAGGATGCCGCCCGCGCCCGCGCGGCCTAGCGTGGGCGGGTGCGCGAACCGGACGACCTCCTCACCGAGGCCTCGGTGACCAGGCGGCTGGTGAGCCTGGCCCGGGGCCGCGCCGGCCGCACCGCGCTGCTGGCCGACGACTGGCCCGCCGGACTGCCCGGCGGGGCGGACGGGTGCGGCTACGACACCTTCGCCGCGGTGGTCCAGGCAGCCGCGGCCGGGCTGAGCTGGCGGGGCCTGCGGCCCAGGGACGCGGTCGGCGTCCTGGTCCCCGACGCGGTCTCCTTCGCCGTCGCCAGCCACGCCGTCCGGGCCGCGGGCGGCGTGCCGTCGCCGGTCGATCCGGGGCTGTGCCCGGCCGAGATGGCCGGCCAGCTCGCCGAGAGCGGCGCCCGGATGATCATCACCTCGGCCGGGCTCGCCGACCTGGCGGTTGCCGCCGCGGACCGGTCCTGGGTCAGGCAGGTGCTGTCCTTCGGCGAGGCGCCGGGCGCGACGCCGTTCGCCGACCTGCTCGGGCCGGACGCGATCGCGCCCGCCCGCGGGCGGCCGGACGACGTCGCGCTGCTGCCGTTCGCGCGCGCCGCGGACGGGCGGGTGCGCCCGGCCCCGGTCACCCACCGCGGCCTGCTGAGCAGGATCGACGAGCTGGACCGGCAGGCCCGGATCGGCGGCGGGGACGTCGTCGTCGCCGGGCCGCCCGCCGGCGACGGGCTCGCCTACGCGCTGCTGGTGGACGGCGCGCTGCTGCGCGGCGCCACCGTCATCGCCGTCCGGCTGGCCGACCTGGCCGTGGCCGCCGCGGCGGCCCGCGCCACGGTCGCGCTCGTCCCGCGCGGCGCGCGGGCCGACCTTCCCGCGGGCGTCCGCGCGATCCCGGTGGGCTGACCGGGGCGCCGGGCCGCGGGCCTGAGCCGCCCGGGGGGACGGCGCGCCTGCCGGCCGCCTGGCAGGCGGCCGGCAGGCGCGGGGGCTACACGGCGGGAGGGCGGCCCTCGTAGGGGGTGCTGAGCACGATCGTCGTCCGCGTCGAGACGTTCGCCGCCGCGCGGATCTCCTGCAGCAGGTCCTCCAGCGCCGCCGGCGAGGCGACCCGCACCTTGAGGATGTAGCTCTCCTCGCCGGCCACGCTGTGGCAGGCCTCGATCGCCCTCAGGTGCGCCAGCCGCTCGGGCGCGTCGTCCGGCGCGGCCGGGTCGAACGGCTTGATCGACACGAACGCGGTCAGCGGCAGCCCGGCCGCCTCCGGGTCGATGATCGCGCTGTAGCCGCGGATCACCCCCCGCTCCTCCAGCCTGCGCACCCGCTGCTGGACGGCGGAGACCGACAGGCCGGTGTGGCGCGCCAGCTCGGTGAAGCTCAGCCTGCCGTCCTCGGCGAGCAGCGCGAGGATCTTGCGGTTGGTCTCCTCCACGCGGCCAACCTAACCCACGCGCCCCCCGCCCGCCCCGGCGGCGAGGCCGCGGGCGATCACCAGCCGCTGGATCTGATTGGTGCCCTCGACGATCTGGAGCACCTTCGCCTCCCGCATGAAGCGCTCCACGGGGAAGTCCTCGACGTAGCCGTAGCCGCCGAGCACCTGCACCGCGTCGGTGGTGACCCGCATCGCCGCGTCGCTGGCGAACAGCTTGGCCATCGCGGCCTGCTGGCCATACGGCAGGCCGGCGTCCTTGCGCCGGGCCGCGGCCAGGTACAGGGCGCGGGAGGCGGCGACCGCCGTGGCCATGTCGGCGAGCATGAACGACAGCCCCTGGAACTCGATCACCGGGCGGCCGAACTGGCGGCGCTGCGCGGCGTAGCCGGCCGCCGCGTCCAGCGCCGCCTGGGCCAGGCCGGTCGCGCAGGCCGCGATCCCGAGCCGGCCCGCGTCCAAGGCGGCGAGGGCGATCGGGAACCCGCTGCCCTCCTCGCCGATCAGGTGGGCCGCGGGCACCGGGGCGGACTCGAAGATCACCTGCGCCGTGACCGACCCGCGCAGGCCCATCTTGCGCTCGGGCCGGGCGGCCCGGACCCCCGGCGTGCCCGACGGCACGTGGAAGCAGCTGATGCCGCGCGCGCGGTCCCGGCCGTCCGGGTCGCCCGCGGTGCGGGCGAAGACCGTGTAGAAGTCGGCCAGGCCGGCGTGGGAGGTCCACGCCTTGGTCCCGTCCAGCACCCACCGCGAGCCGTCGGGCACCGCCGCCGTCCGCAATGCCGCGGCGTCCGATCCGCTGCCCGGCTCCGACAGGCAGTAGGCGCCCAGCGACTCGCCGCCGAGCAGGCCCGGCAGCCAGCGCCGCCGCTGCTCCGGGGTGCCCGCCGTGGCCAGCGGGAAGCAGCTCAGCACGTGCACGCTCACCGCGAGGCCCACGGTCAGCCAGGCCCTCGCGAGCTCCTCGACGACCTGCAGGTAGGTCTCGTACGGCTGCCCGCCGCCGCCGTCCTCCTCCGGATAGGGCAGGCCGAGCAGCCCGGCCCGGCCGAGCGTGCGCAGCTCCTCGCGGGGGAACCGGCCGTCGCGCTCGGCCGCCGCGGCGGCCGGCGCCAGCTCGCCGGCGGCGATCTCCTCGGCGAGCTCGAACAGCTCCCTGGCCGCCTCGTCACGGCACTCGCGCTCAGCCCGCATCGCGCGCCGCCTGCGGCTCAGGCCGGGACCTGGACCAGCGCGCGGGTCACCCGGTTGAGCCGCTCGCCGCCCGACGCCGTGCAGACCACGATGTCCTCGATGCGGGCGCCGTACGGCCCGGGGTAGATGCCCGGCTCGACGGAGAACGCGTGGCCGGGGGCGAGCGGCTCGGTGTTCCCCGCGACGATGTAGGGCTCCTCGTGGGTCTCCAGGCCGATCCCGTGACCGGTCCGGTGCACGAAGTACGCGCCGTAGCCGGCCGCGGTGATCGGCTCGCGCGCCGCGGCGTCGACGTCCTGGGCCGCGATCCCGGGCCGGACCGCCGCGACGGCGGCCTCCTGGGCGTCGCCGAGCACCTGGTAGCAGGCGGCCAGGTCCTCGCCCGGCTCGCCGATCACGTAGGTCCGCGTGCAGTCCGAGCAGTAGCCGCTCGGCATCGTCCCGCCGATGTCCACCACCACGGCGTCGCCCGCCCGCAGCACCCGGTCGCTCGCGCCGTGGTGCGGGCTGGCCGCGTTCGGCCCGGATCCGACGATCGCGAAGTCGACCTGGCTGTGCCCCTCGGCGAGGATCGCGTCGGCGATGTCGGCGGCGACCTGCTGCTCGGTGCGCCCTGCCCGCAGCCACTCGGGAACCCTCTCGTGCACCCGGTCGATCGCGCGGGCCGCCTCGGCGAGGGCCGCGACCTCGGCCGGCGACTTGCGCGCCCGCAGCGGGCCGAGCGCGGCGCTGGCCAGCTCCTGCCGGGCGCCGGGCAGCGCGGCCCGCAGGCGCAGCACCATGAGCGCCCACATCCGGTCGGACAGCCCCACCGCCGCCGGGCGGCCCAGGCGGCCGGCCACCAGGGCGTACGGGTCGTCGGTCTCGTCCCAGGGGATGATCTCCAGGCCGGCCCGGCCGGCCGGGGACGCCTGGGCGGCGGGCAGCTCGAGCCGGGGCACGACCAGGAACGGGTCGCCCGACGCCGGGACCGCCAGGCAGGTCAGCCGCTCGGAGGGATGGGCGGCGTAGCCGCAGGCGTAGCGCAGGTCCGGCCCCGGTGCCAGCAGCAGGGCGTCCAGCCCGGCGCGGCCTGCCGCCGCCGCGGCCTGCCCGAGCCGCTCGGGAGGGTACAGCTCGATCGCAGGCATGCCCGCCTCCAGCGCCGTCCGCGCGCGGCGCCGTCGCCGCGCCCAGAGCGCATTCTCCCGCACCCGCGCGGCCCGCGCACGTCCCGCGGGCCTGGACATCCGCCTGGTGCATGGCCGACGATGAGTACACGGCGCCTGCCACAGGCGACGGCGCCTGGGCCACCGGCGGCACGGGTCACAGGCGGCACAGCGCGATCCCGGAGGCGTGCCCTTGGCGTTGCCCGCTCAGCCGTCCCGCCCGCGGCGCGGCGCGCCCCCCGGGCGGGCCGTCGGCGCGCGGGCCGCGCAGGCGAGCCTGGCCGCCGAGCTCGCCCAGGAGCGGCACGTCACCCTGGAGCTGCAGCGGGCCATCCTGCCGCTGCACGACGAGCCCTTTGACCTGCCCGGGCTGCGGACCGTGGTGCGCTACCTGCCCGCCTCGCGGGCCAGCCGGGTCGGCGGTGACTGGTACATCACCGCCGAGATGCCCGATGGCCGCGTGCTGCTCGCGATCGGCGACGTCGCGGGGCACGGGCTGGCGGCCGCGGCGGGCATGGCCAGGCTCCGCGGGGCGCTGGCCGGGCTGGCGATCACCGGGGCGGCCCCGGAGCGGCTGGTCGGCTGGCTGAACGCGCTGGTCCGGCACGTCTCGCCGGAGCACACGGCGTCGGTGATCGCGGGCTACTTCGAGCCGGGCGCGCGCACGTTCACCTGGGCCCAGGCCGGCCATCCGCCGCCGGTGCTGGTCCGCGGCGCGTTCGCCGCCCCGCTCGACCCGCCCGCGGGCATCCTGCTCGGCGCGGGCGAGGAACCGTACGAGCGCGCGGTGACCCCGCTGCGCCCGGGCGACCTGCTGCTGCTGTACAGCGACGGGCTGCTGGAGCGCCGTGACCGGCCCGCCGACGCCGGGCTGGCCAGGCTCGTCGCGATCGCGCGGGGCGCGGCCGGCCCCGAGCAGCTGGCCGGGACGGCGCTTGCCGCGCTGGGCTCGGCCGACGCGGAGGATGACACCTGCCTGGTCGCGCTCGGCGTCCTGGCCTGAAGCGGGCCGCCTGGGCCCGGCCCGGCGGCCTGGCGGCGCTCACTGCGGCCGGGCTGACAGGGCCGCCAGCATGCGGCCGAGCGAGCTGCCGAGGCTCCAGCGCTCATCGAGCGCGGCGAGCGCGGCCGGGTCGGGCGGCCTCGCCGGCAGGCCGCCGCCCGGCGGGCGCACCGGGGCGTCCCGCACCACCTCGACCACCGCCATCACCGCGTCCAGGTAGCCGCGGGCCGCGGCCAGCTTCGGCCTGCTTCCCGCGGGGAAGCCGCCGTGGCCGGCGTCCAGCGCCGCGGTGATCGCCGGGACCGACCCGAACGCCCGGACCAGCGCCGCGGCGGTCTTCTCCCCCACGCCCGGCACTCCGGGCAGCCCGTCGCTCGGGTCACCGCGCAGCGCCGCGAACGCCGCGTAGCCGCGGGCGGGCACCTGGTACCTGGCGATGACCGCCCGCTCGTCCACCACCTCCAGGCGGGCCACCCCGCGGGCGACGTAGAGCACCCGCACCGGCTGCTCGTCGTCGACGAGCTGGAACAGGTCCCGGTCCCCGGTCACCACCTCGACCGGCGCCGCCGCCCGCGCGGCGAGCGTGGCGATCACGTCGTCAGCCTCAAACCCGGCCGCCGCCGCCGTGGCGATCCCGGCGGCGGCGAGCACCTCGGTGATCACCGGCACCTGGGCGGCCAGGGCTGGCGGGACCTGCTCGGTCCCGTCCGGGTTCGCCCGGTGGCTCTTGTACGACGGGAGCGCCGCGACCCGGAAGGCGGGCCGCCAGTCCGCGTCCAGGCACGCCACCAGGGCGCCGGGACGGCGCGCCCGGACCAGCCGGGCGATCGTGTCCAGCAGCCCGCGGACCGCGTTCACCGGCGTGCCGTCCGGCGCGGTCAGCGTCTGCGGCACCCCGTAGAATGCGCGGAAGTACAGCGACGCGGTGTCGAGCAGCATCAGCGGCGCCACGCTGGCCATCCTGCCACGGCGGCGTCACCGCGCCGGGCCCGCCACCGTCCGCCAGGCGGAGCCGTCCCACCACATCGCCAGCACCCGGGCGCGCCCGGCGGCGCCGACCTGGCCGACCGCCAGGCACCGGTCCGGCCGCGGGCACGACACCTGGCCGAGCACGCTCTCGGCCCGGTTCGCGGGGCCGGGAGCGTCAAGGACGCGCCACCGGCCGCCGCTCCACAGCAGCCCGGCCGGCCGGTACCGCCCGGCCCGCCCGGCGCTCCCGACCGCCACGCACCGGGACGGGCAGGCGACGCCGTCCAGCACCGTGCCCGCCGGGGCCTGCGAGGGCTGCGCTGCCAGCCGCCACCGGCCGCCCGCCAGCCGGGCGGCGAACGGCACGGCGCCCGCGCGCCCCTCGTACCAGCCCACCGCCAGGCAGGCGCCGCGCGGCGCGCAGGCCACGTCCTGGGTGAACAGCGCGCCGTCGTGGGCCGGCGCCGGCATGGCGCGCACCTGCCACCGGCGCCCCGCGCCGGCCAGCGCCAGCGGCGCCCACCGGCCGGGCGCCACCTGGCGGTCACCGACGGCGACGCACCGGCCGGCGCCGCACCAGACCGCGTCCAGGGCGCCGGGCGGCCCCGCGGGCACCGGCAGCAGCCGCCACCGGCCGCCGGACAGGCGCTCGGCCAGCGGCCGGCCGATCCCGGACTGGTCGGTGTACTCCCCGACCGCCACGCAGCCCGGCCGGGCCGGGCATGAGGCGTCGGCGAGCCAGGCTGCCTGCGCGCCGGGCGGGATGACCGGGGTCAGCCGCCGCCACCGGCGCCCGTTCCACCACTCGGCGAGCGGCCCGGCCAGGGCAGTCGCCGGGCCGGCCGGCCCGTGCCCCGCCGGCGCGGCTCCCACCGCCAGGCAGGCGGACGCCGTGCGGCAGGAGACGCCGAGCAGCAGGCCGGCCCGGGGCGCGGGGACCGGCAGCGGGCGCCAGGAGCCCCCGGCCCACTCCCGCGCGAGCGGCCGGGCCGGCCCGGCGCCGCGCTCCGTGCCGCCCACGGCGACGCAGCGGGCGGGGGCCGGGCACGAGACGGCCGACAGCCACGCTCCCGCGGCGGGCCGCTGCCCGGCGAGGGCCTGCCGGGGCCACGCGGCCAGGCCCGCCGCCGCCAGCGCAAGCGCCAGCGCGCGGCGCGCCGCGGGCTGCCATCGCCCGGCGCCCGGCCCCGGCCGGCTGCGCCGCCTGGAGTCTCGGCCACGCACGGGCTCACGGTAGCAGCGCGCGGGCGCCGCGGCCGGCCACGACACGCACTCGTGGCGACATATCGACATGCCGACAAACCACGGTGCCGGCCACCCGGCCGGGCGCGCGCCGGGCCCGCGCCCGGCCGCCTGCGGGGGCGGCACCGGGCTAGCCGGTCGCGTGCAGCCAGCGGACCGGGGCGCCGGCCGAGGCATGCCGGAACGGCTCGAGCTCGGCGTCCCATGCCTCGCCGAGCAGCAGTGACAGCTCGGCCTCGAGCGAGCCGCCGAGCGCGGGGTGGCTGCGCGAGTGCGCGTCGCGGAGCGCGCCCACCGGGTCCGCCCGCCCGGGCCCGGTGGCCCGGGCCGACGCGGCGAGCGTCATGGCCGCGCGCAGCCGGCTCTCGGAGATCATGATGTCGCCGTTGGCGCCGGTCGCGGCGCAGAAGACGCCGAGGCTGGGGGTGTAGCTGTAGCGGACGGCGTCGCAGCCCGGGCTGGCCTCCTCGGTGACCTCGAACCTGACCAGCTTCCAGGCCGCGAGCGCCGAGGTGATCTCGCCGGACGTGCCCGGGCGGCCCTGCCAGGACAGCTCGGTGCGGACCGTGCCCGGCGCGGCGGGCTGGTCCGCCCAGTGGAGCTTCACGGGCACGCCGAAGATCCCGGCGACGGCCCACTCAATGTGCGGGCTCAGCGCCGGGGGCGCGGAGTGAACCTGCAGCACGCCACGTACCGTCACCAGACCTCCCTGCCCAGCGGACGAGATGCGTCTTCCCCAACGAACCTCGCCCGGGCCGGTGCCTGGCGGTGGCCGGCACTGCCGGTGCCTCACGACATTGTGCAGCAGACGGCCGGAGCGCACCAGTACCGGGAGCGGCGTGGCGCGCCCGGCCGGGCCGGCCGGGGGTGCCCACTGGCCGATCCGGGCTTGCCCGGCGCCGGGGGCCGCGTGGTGGGATGGAGGAATGGCAGGGGCTGCGCGGGCGCCGGGCGCGGCCGCGGCGCGGGAGTCCGCCGGGCTGGCGTTCACCGGCGAGATGTACGGCGTGCAGCTCGATCACCTCGCGGCGGTGCTCGGCGTGCCGCAGCGCCGCGCGGCCGCGATCGTGGCCAGGTGGCGCCGCGCCGGGCTGGCCGAGGCGCAGCGCCTGGGGCCGGGCCCGCGGTGGGCGTGGCTCACGAAGGCCGGGCTGGCGCGGTGTGGCCTGCCGTTCGCCCCAGGGGCACCGGGCTTAGCCAGGCTCGCCCACCTGCGCGCGGTGACCGCGGCGCGGCTGGCCCTGGCGGGCACGCCGCAGTACGCCGCAGGCGCCGCGCGCTGGCGCAGCGAGCGGCGCATCCGGGCGCGGATCGGCGGGCGGCTCGGCCTGCGCGAGCACGTGCCGGACGCCGAGGTTGCCTGGCCCGACGGCGCGCCGGTCGGGTGGGCCGGCGAATGCTGGGCGATCGAGGCGGAGATCACGCCCAAGACCGTCGCCAGGACGGCCGCGATCATGCGGGAGCTGCTGACCAGGACCGGAGATTACGGCTGCCCGCCCGCGGAGGTGCTGGTACCTGGCCGGCCCGCCCGCCATGACCGGGCGATCTACCTGTGCTCCCCGCCGGCCCTGCCGGTCGCGGCGCGGGCCAGGGCCCGCCTCGGGGACCTCGGCGCGCGGGTCGAGATCAGGCCGCTGCCGCCAGGCGCCGCGTGGCCCGCGCCGGGGGGCGCGCCGTGACCGGCCGGCGGCTCGCGCTGCCGGCAGCACGGGCGGCCGGCAGGGCAGCGCTCGCGGCAGCCGCCGTCGCGGCCCTCGCCGCCCTCGCCCCGGCCACGATCGTCGCCGCCGGCGCGCTCGCCGCCGCCTGGCTGCGCGGCTGGCCGCCGCGCCGCCTGGCCGGCGCCGCGGCGTGGTGCGGCCCGATGGTCGCGGCCTGGCTCGCGGGCACCGCGCTCGCGTCGCCGGCGCCTGCCTGGCTGGCCGTGGCCGAGGCGCCGGGGCGGGCGTGGCTGGCGTTCTGGCACCTGGCCGCGGCGGGAGCCGTGGCGCGCGCCGCGGCCACGGCCGCCCCGCCGGCGATCCCCGCCGGGCTCGCGTTGGGCGCGCTCGGATGGTCGTACCGGATCAGGTCGCTGCGCTCCGGCGCCGGCGGGCTGTCCCCCGCCGCGGCGGCAGCCTTCGACCGGCGGCAGTGGCGCCACCAGGTGCGGGCCGCCCGGGCCAGGATCGCCGCGCCGGGTGCCGTCCCGCTCACCACGCGCGGCGGCCTGCTCGTGGCCGGGGCGGTGATCAGGTCGGTCGGGCACCGCACCGGCCCGCTCGCCGCGATCGGGTACCAGCGGATGCGGTCGCACCAGGTGGTGATCGGCACCACGGGCACCGGCAAGACCACGTTGCTGCTGCGGCTGTGGGCCGGCTTCATCGCGGCCGGGCTGGCCAGGAGCGCCGCCGGGCTCGGCGCCCCCCCGCTGCTCGTCGTGCTGGACTGCAAGGGAGGCGCGGACGCCCGCAGGATCGCCGAGCGCGCCCGGCGGGTGCTGCGCGAGGCCGGCGCCCGGTCGGTGGCGGTGTGGCCCGACGAGGCGAGCCTGTGCCTGTGGTCCCTGCCGCCGCGGCAGCTGACGACCACGCTGGTGGACCTGATCGAGCACGGCACCGGCGGGGCCGCGTACTACGCGGACGTGATGGAGGCGCTGGTCGCCCTCGCGGTCGAGGCGCCGTGCGGGCCGCCGCGCAGCGCCGCCGACCTGCTCGCCCGGCTGGAACCGGGCTGGCTGTCCGCCGCCTACGCCGGAGCGGGCACGGGCGGCGACCACGCCCTGATCAGGTCCGCGTCCCGGCACCTCGCCGACGTGGCGCTGCGGTTTCGCACGCTGGCGCGCCGGCTCGGCGGCGGCCTGGACGGCCCGGGGGGCTTCGGGGACGCCGACGCCTGGTACTGCATCCTGGAGGGCACCGACCAGGTGCCGGTTGCCGAGGGCCAGGCGCGGGCGCTCGTGGACCTGCTGGCGAGCTTCGCCGCGGGCGGCGCGCAGGGGCGGGAGATCCTCCTCGCCGTGGACGAGTTCAGCGCCGTGTCGCGGCGCCTGCCGGTCTGGCAGCTCTACGAGCGCGCCCGCTCGCTCGGCCTGGCCGTGCAGGTGTCCGCGCAGTCCTGGCAGGGCCTGGCACCGAGCGACGGCGAGCGGAGCCGGATCGCGGCCGCGGCCGAGGGCGGGATCTGGCTGCTGCGCACCCCCTGCCCCGAGCCGGTCACGGCCCTCGCGGGCAGCCGCGCGGCGGTCCAGACGACCAGGTGGCTGCGGCGGTTCCCGGTCTGGGCGCACCGCGGCTCCTCGCGCCCGGAGCAGGTGCCGGTCGTGGACCCGGCGATCATCCGCCAGCTGGACGTCGGGCAGGCCGCCTACATCTACCGTGGCGGGGTCACCTACGTCCAGGTCAGGCGGCTTGTCGCCGGGCCGGCGGGGCTGGGCCGGGGCGCGCCGCGGGCGGCTGGCCAAGCGCCCGCGCCGGCCGGCGGCGCCCGGGGCGCGGCCAGCGCCCGCCATGGCCCCGGGGCCGGCCGGGGCGGCTGCCGGGAGGAGCTGCCCGATGTCAGCCCGGTTCTCGACGCGGCGTTCGGCCCGGAGCCGGAGCCGCCCGGCCCGGGGGCCGGGCCGTGACCGCCGGCCCGGCGGGCGACCCGTTCGCGGTGCTCGGCCTGGACCCGGCGGGCGACCTGAGCGATGACGACGTGCGCGCCGCCTGGCGCAGGATCGCGGCGGCCACCCACCCCGACCGGGCGGACGGGGGCGACCCCGCCGCGTTCGCCGCCGCTGCCGCCGCCTACACCGACCTGCGCACCCGGTACGGCCGGGGCGAGGCCCGGGCGGTGCTCGCCGAGGCCGGCCAGGCCGCATCCGGGCGGGCGGGATCCGGGCGGGCGGCACCGGGTCCCCGCGCCGGCGGCGCGGGGACCCGGCTGCGAGCCGCGCGGTCGCGGGTGGCCGGGGGACGACCGGGTGTCCTGGCGCTGCGGGCAGCGGCTGCGGCGGCGGCCGGCGCGGCCGGCGTGCTGGCCGCCGGCCCGGGGCCGGCCGGGCCCGCGCTCGCGGTCGGCGCCGCCACCTGGCTCGCGGTCACCGCCCGCCGCGACCTCGCGCCCGCGGGCCGCCGGGCGGGCAGCGCGCGCCCGGCGCGGGCCGCCCCGGCTCAGCCGGGCTCCTGGCCCGCGGCGACCGGCCGGGACGGGTCTCAGCCGGGCTCCTGGCCCGTGGCGACCGGCCGGGACGGGTCGGAGCACCAGGCGGACCAGGAGCCGACGTAAAGCGCCGCCGGAATGCCGGCCAGGGCCAGGGCGAGGACCTCGTGGGCCGCGGTCACGCCCGACCCGCAGTACACGCCGACCGCGGGCGTGCCGTCCGCGCGCCCCGCGGCGGCCGGAACGCCCAGCGCGGAGAACCTGCCGGCCAGCTCCGCCGGCGGCAGGAACCGGCCGTCCGGGCCGACGTTGCCCTGCGCCGGCGCGCTGACCGCGCCCGGGATGTGGCCCGCGGCGCGATCGACCGGCTCGAAGTCGCCGCGGTAGCGCTCTGCGGACCGGGCGTCGAGCAGGATGCCATCCCTGGCCATGCGGGCCGCCCCCGCCTCATCGAGCACCGGCATCCCGCCGCCGCCGGCCCGGAAGTCGCCGGGACCGGGCGGGCGGACCGCCCTGGTCACCGGAAGGCCGGCGCCCGCCCAGGCGCGGTACCCGCCGTCGAGCAGCGCGGCACGGCGGTGGCCGAAGTAGCGCAGCAGCCACCAGAGCCTGGCCGCCACCATGCCGTCCGCGTCGTCGTAGGCGACCGCGAGCTGGCCCGCGCTCAGGCCCGCCCGGCGCATCGCCGACTCGAAGGCCGCTGGGCCCGGGAGCGGATGCCGGCCGCCCGGGCCGGGCGGGCCGGACAGGTCCGCCTCCAGGTCGATGAAGCATGCCCCCGGCAGGTGGCCGGCCAGGTAGGCGCCGATGCCCGGAGGGCCGCCGAGCCGCCAGCGGACGTCGAGCAGCGCCGGAGGATCGGCTGAGGCGCACAGCGCCGCCAGCTCGGCGGCGCCGATCAGCGGCCTCGCCGCCGGCTCCGCACCCGTCGCAGCCATTGTGGACAACCTTCCCGGAATCTGTGGAGAACCAGGCGGGAGGCGGTGCGCTTCCCGCCCGGTCCTGTGGACAAACCCGTGGCGCGGCATCCCGGCCGTGGCCGGGCGGCAAGCGTGGCTGCCCCGCCGGTCCGGCGGGATCCCGCTCCGGTGGCGCCGCTCAGGTCACCTCGTACGTCAGCAGCGGAACCAGCTGGTCCGCGGGAGTCAGCGAGCCGTGCATCCCGATCAGCGCGGACTCGCGCGGCTCGGCCCGGGTGGCGACGACCGCGCAGGACCCGGAGGGCGCCGCGACGACGTCGCCGATCCGGGGCAGGAACGCCCCGTCGACCGGCCCGAACCAGCCCTCGGCGACCGCCTGGTCGCGGGTGACCACCCAGGCGCGCTCGCCCAGCACCTCGGTCCACGCCGCCAGCACGTCGCCGGCCGCTCCCGGGCGGCAGTAGACGTGGCGCGCCCGGGGCTCGCCGCCGAGGAGCTCGACGCCCTCCCGCAGCGCCGGCAGCTGATCGGCGTCGATCCGGTCGGCGGCCGGCACGTCGGTCATGCCGTGGTCCGCCGTCACGTGCAGCACGCTGCCGTGCGGGAGCGCGGCGGCCAGCTGCTCGGCTAGCTTGTCGACGTGCGCCAGCTGGTAGCGCCAGGCGTCCGAGCCGCAGCCGGCGAGATGCCCGGTCGCGTCCAGGTCGCCGTAGTACACCATGACGAGCGCGGGCCCCTCCCCGGCGAGGGCGTCGGCGGCCGCGCTCACCAGCATGCCCGGCGTGTCGGCGGCGGCGAACGCGGCGCCGCGCAGGGCGGCGGCGGACAGCCCCGAGCCTTGGAGCTGGCGCGCGGAGACCCGGGTCGCCCGGACGCCCGCGGCCGCCGCCCGCTCGAAGATCGTCGAGCCCGGCTGCCATTGGCACGGGTCCACGCTCTCGTCCCACCGCAGGGCGTTGAGCAGCGATCCCGTGCCGGGAATCGCGACCTGGTAGCCGAGCAGCCCGTGCCGTCCGGGCGGCCGGCCGGTGCCCAGCGTTCCCAGGCTGGTGGCGGTGGTCGCCGGGAACCCCGAGGTCAGCGGCGTGGCGGGCATCGCCAGCTCGGACAGGAACGGAGCCGCCGCCGGGTGCGCGCGCAGCAGCTCCCACCCGAGCCCGTCGACGAGCAGCACGCAGGTCCGCTCGGCCGGCGCCAGGCGCAGCGGGTTCGGCTCGCCGGGAACCCCCGCGGCGGCGAGCACGGAGGTGGCGACGGCGTCGAGGCAGGCCTCAGCATAGCGGGGCAGCGTCGGCTCGAGCGCCTGCGTCGTCATGACACGGCCGTCGCGTCCGACAGGGCGCGGGCGAAGTCGAGCACCTGGGCGACCGCCTCGCTGCCGTCCGCGGCCTCGCTGATCCGCAGCGTCACGTCGTCCGGCGCCAGCGACCCGGTGTAGCCGTGGTCGGCCTCGCAGCTCTCGTCGTCGCAGTGCGCGGGCTCGAGCTCGATCCGGCGCAGCGCGTTCCACCCGATCGTGAGCACGACCTCGGACGGCGCGGTGACCCCTCGGACATAGCGGGCCGGGTCGGGGATCACCTTGGTCACCGCCACCGAGGAGATCCGCGAGCACCGGATCGCCTCGGTGGAGGTCTCCGCCTGGGGCCTGGAGTCCGGCGCGCCCTGGTCGGCGGGGTACTCGTCGGTGTGCGAGTAGATGAGCCTGGTCGGCGTCAGGGCCAGGACGGTCAGGTGACGCCGCACCTCCATCCCCTGGTCGAAGTGGGCATCGTGGTGGACGAAGTACGAGACGACCGGCTCGGCACCCACCGCCGAGGACACGGCGTCGGCGACCAGGCCCGGGTAGTAGCCGCTCCGTTCAATCGCCGACAGCATCTGGTCGGCGGAGGCTGTGGTACTCACCCTCCCAAGCCTAGCCAGGTGCGCGCCCGCCGCCGTGGCCCGGCGGGCGGGCGGTAGCGTGGCGGCGTGGCCGCAGACGGGCGCCGGCACGTGCTGGCGATCGGAGGACTGGGCGGGCCGGATCGCAACGGCCCGCGCCCGGACGGCGCGCCGCCGCTGCTGGCGCACGCGGCGGCGCTCTCCGGGGCGCCGGCGCCGGGCATCTGCCTGGTGAACACGGCCAGCGCCGACGACCCGGCATCGTACCTGCGGATGTACCAGATGCTCTGGCCGCTGCGCGGCCGCGTCCGCCACCTGGCCCTGTTCCCCATGCCCAACGTCGCCGACCCGGCCGACCTGCTGCTCTCCCAGGACGTGATCTTCGTGGGCGGCGGCAGCGTGGCGAACCTGGTCGCGGTCTGGCGGGCGCACGGGCTTGACCGGGTGCTCGCCCAGGCCTGGCGCTCCGGCGTCGTCCTGGCCGGCGTGAGCGCCGGGGCGATCTGCTGGTTCGCCGGCGGGACCACCGACTCGTTCGGGCCCGCCCTCCGGCCGTTCACGGCCGGCCTCGGCCTGCTGCCGGGGAGCTACTGCCCGCACTACGACTCCGAGCCGCTGCGCCGCCCACGGTTCCGCGCGCTGGTTGCCGACGGCACCCTCCCGCCGGGGATCGCCTGCGACGACGGGGCCGCCGCGCACTTCGCCGACGGCGAGCTCGCAGAGGTGGTCGCCGACCGGCCGGGCGCGCGGGGCTATCGCGTCGGCCGGGCCGCCGGCGGGCAGGCCGCGGAGACCCCGCTGCCGGCGCGGCTGCTGCAGCGGTGACCGGCCGCCCGCGGCGGCGCCTGCCACAATGGCCGCATGGGCGAGGCCGGCGGGCGCGGTGCGGGCAGCGGCGAGGGGAACGGCGCGCCGGGCTGGCTGCTCCTGATCTACCGGGTGCCATCGGAGCCGACCAGGCTGCGCGCCGCGGTCTGGCGGCGGCTGAAGAGCCTGGGCGCGATCTACCTGCAGAACTCCGCCGCCGCGCTCCCCGCGAGCGCTGCCGCCGAGCGGGCGCTGCGCATCCTGCGGCGCGAGATCGCCGGCATGTCCGGCAGCGCGGTGCTGCTGTCCTGCACGGTCCTGGCCGGCCGGCAGGAGGTCCTGGCGGCGTTCGAGGCGGCCCGGAACGACGAGTACGAGGAGATCGTCGACAAGTGCGCGGACTTCCAGGCGCAGCTGCGCAAGGAGTACGACGCCTCCCACTTCACCTACGCCGAGCTCGAGGAGAACGAGGTGGACCTGGTGAAGCTCCGGAACTGGCTGGCCAGGGTCACCGAGCGCGACGCGTTCGGCGCCTCCGGGCGCGCGGCCGCCGAGGAGGCCCTGGCCGGCTGCGAGCAGGCGCTGGAGGAGTACGCGGCGCGGGTCTACGCCGAGGAGGCGGAGGGCCGGTAGCGGGGGCGGGAGCGGGAGCGGGGCCGGCAGCGGGCTACCGCCCGCGGGACGCCCGCCACAGGCTGGCCGGCAGCAGCACCACCAGGGCCGCCGGGACCAGCCACCACGCGGCGATCCCGGCGCGGCTCAGCCCGTAGGTGATGGCCAGGGCGGCGGCGACCCCGGCGGCCGGCCGCCAGTCGTCGCCGATCACGAAGTCGTAGGCGAAGGCCGCGGCGGCCCGGATCCGGCGGGCCACCTCAGCTCACCTCCGTGCTGGCCGCGGCGGCCCGCTCGGCCGCGGCGGCCGGGGATGCGGACGGCACCCGCCGCGTCACCGCGACGAGCAGCAGAGCGAACGCGGCCACGGCCGGCACGATGACCAGCAGGGCGGCGTCGGCGCCCGGCCAGGACGCCCCGGCTCCCTCGGCGCCCCAGAACGTGCCGAACGCGGTGAGCATCACGCCGACCGCGAACTTCATCGCATTCTCCGGCACCCGCGCGAGCGGCGCCCGGACCGCGAGCCCGGCGAGCGCCACCACCGCCACCCCGCAGGCAGCCGCGACGGCGGCCAGCGGGACGCGGCGCGCGTTCCCGCCGAAGGTCAGCGCGATGAACACCACCTCCAGGCCCTCAAGCAGCACGCCCTTGAACGAGAGCGTGAAGCCGTACAGGTCGGGGACGAGCCGCGCGCTCCGGCGCGCCGCGGCGCGGGCCGCCGCGAGCTGCTGCCGGTAGATCGCGTCCTCGTCGTGGAGCGGCTTGCGGCCGCTCGCGCGCAGGATCGCCTTGCGCAGCCACTGCAGCCCGAAGACGAGCAGCAGCGCCCCGACCACCAGGCGCAGCGCCTGCAGCGGCAGGGTGGTGACCGCCGGGCCGAGCGCGGCGGTCACCGCCGCGAGCACGGCGAGCGCCGCGAGCAGGCCGGCGCTCGCCGACCGCCAGTCCCTGGCCGTGCCGGCCGCGAGAACGATCGTGGTGGCCTCCACGGCCTCCACCGCGCACGCGATGAACACCGTGATGAACAGGGCGCCGGCGCCCATCCGCACCTCCCGAGCCCCGCCGGATCTAACAACTGTCATTCGTAGCCTATCACGGCGGTTATCAGCGGCTCGTCGGCCGGATTTCACCCGCCGGCCCGTTGCGCGCCACCTGCCGGCCGCCCTCCCGCGCCAGACTGCCCGCCATGACGCGCTCAACCACTCGCACCGCTGCCCGCGCGGCCGCCGCGGTCGCCTCGCTCGGGGCGCTCGCCCTGGCCGGCTGCTCATCCTCGCCGGGCTCCCGGGACGCGGGCCGGGCACCCGCCGTGCCGCTGGTCGTCTACTCGGCGCAGGGCTACGACAAGGCGATGACGGCCGCCTTCCAGAAGGCGACCGGCATCCCGGTGAGGCTGGACGACAACTCAACCGGCCCGCTGCTGACCCAGATCGAGGCGTCCAGGAACAACCCCGACTGGGGCCTGCTGTGGGTGGACGGCTCCACGGCCTTCGCCGGCCTCGACCAGCAGGGCCTGCTGCTGCGGGGCTTCGAGCCCCCGGTCCCCTTCAACCGCCTGGGCGCCGAGAACGTCCCCGCCGACCACAGCTACGTCCCGACCGGGGTCACCCTGGCCGGCGCGATGGTCTACGACAAGGCCGCCGTGCCGCACCCGCCCGCCTCCTGGTCCGCGCTGACCAGCCCGCGGTGGCGGGGCGCGATCGGCACCAACGACCCGACGCAGTCCGGCCCGACCTACCCGTTCATCGCCGGGATGATGAACCACCTGGGCGGCGTGGCCGCGGGCGAACGGTACTTCTCCGCGCTCAAGGCCAACGGCCTGGTGATCCACCCGACCAACGGGCCGACCCTGGCGGCGCTGGGCAGCGGCCAGATCAGGATCGCCCTGGTGCAGAGCTCGGCGGCGGTGGGGGCCGCGATGAGCGACAAGAACCTCGCGGTCAGGTACCTGAACCCGGTCACGATGCTGCCGAGCTGCATCGGCATCGACGCCCGAGCCCCCGCCGCCGAGCAGGCCGAGGCCAAGCGCTTCGTCGAGTTCGTGCTCTCGCCGGCCGGCCAGAAGGTGATGCAGGCCGGCGATCCGGCGGGCGATTCCCTGTACTACCCGGTGGTCAGCGGCGTGCGGCCGCTGCCCGCGCTGCCGCCGCTGGCCGGGGTGCGGGTCCAGTTCATCGACCCCTACACCTGGGGCGCCCGCGAGACCGCGATCAACAGCTGGTTCGTCAGCCACATCATCCGCTAGCCAGCGGCCATGATCACCGGCACCTCGCGCCTGACGGCCGCCGCCCTCGCCCGGCTGGGCGCCCCGGCCTTCTGGCTGCCCGTCATCGCCTTCGTCGCCGTGCCGAGCGGCAGCGCCCTGCTGCTGGCCTTCTCCCCCCGCCTGTTCGGCCAGGGCTCCCAGTGGTTCACGCTCCGCTACCTCGGGCAGGCGGTCACCGGCGCCACCGCGGCCGCCCTGGCCAGCTCGCTGTGGGTGAGCGCGGCGGCCGCCTGCCTGGGCGTGGCGGTCGGCCTGCCGCTGGCCTGGCTGGCCGGCCGGACCACGCTGCCCGGCAGGCGGACGCTCGCCGGGTCCATGTGGCTGGGCCTGCTGCTGCCGTCGTGGCTGCCGGCGCTGGGCTGGCAGCGGCTGGCGCAGCCAGACGGCGTGCTCGACCGGCTCGGCCTCGGGTCGCCCTGGATCGGGCACCTTGTCATGGGCCCGCCCGGCATCGTGCTCCTGCTCGGCCTGCGCTGCGTGCCGTTCACGTTCCTGGCCGTCACCGGATCCCTGGCCGGGCTCGGCCCGGAGTACGAGGAGGCGGCGCGGGCGCACGGCGCGGGCAGGCTCGCCGCGCTCCGGGTCGTCCTGCCGATGCTCGCCCCGGCGATCTGGTCGGCGCTGGCGATCGGGTTCGCCGAGGCGATCAGCGACTTCGGCGTCGCGTTCACCCTGGCCTACAACTCCGGGTTCACGCTCGCCACCTACCAGCTCTACGCCGACATCGCGGACTTCCCCGCCGACTTCCCCGGGGCGTCGGCGCTGGGGCTGCTGCTGGTCGCCGCGGTCGCGGTGCCGCTCGCCGCCCAGGGGCGCGCGCTGCGGGGCCGCGGGTACCAGGTGCTGTCGGGGCGGGCCAGGCAGGCGCCCCGGCGCCGGCTCGGCCGGGCGGGCACGGCGGCCGCGGTCGCCGCGGTGGGCCTGTACTACCTGGCCGCGGTCGGCGTGCCCGGGTTCGGCGCGGTGAGCGGATCGCTGCTGGCCGACTTCGGCGGCTCGTTCTCGCTGACGCTGGCGAACTACCGGGCGATGATCCGCCAGCCCGACCAGGCCGGCCCGCTGGGCCGGTCGATCGCCTACGGCGCGATCGCGGCGACGCTCACGGTGGCCGGCGCCCTGGTGGCCGCCTGGACGCTGTCGCAGTCCCGCGCGGGCGCCCGGCGGGCCGGATGGCCTGCCCGCGCGCTGGACTTCCTGCTGCTCGCGACGGTGGCGCTGCCCGGCGTGGTCTTCGCCGCGGGCTACATCTTCGCGTTCAACCTGCCGCTGTGGTCCTCGCTCGGCATCGACCTGTACCAGACCGCCGCGCTCCTGGTGATCGCCTACAGCGCCGCGAGCCTGGCCACCAGCACGCGGGTGCTCGCCGGCGCGGTGGCGCAGATCCAGCCCTCGCTGCGGGATGCCGCGCGCGCCCACGGAGCCGGGCCGGCCGGCGCCTGGGGGCGCGGCGTGCTGCCCGCGGTCTCCCGGCCGCTGCTGACGGCCTGGCTGCTCACCTTCTGCGCGGTCGTCCTCGAGCTGCCGATCTCGCAGATCCTCTACCAGCCGGGCTCGCCGCCGGCGTCGGTCGCCATCGAGGACAACCTGGGCAACTACCACTTCGGGATCGGCATGGCCCAGTCGGTCGTGGCCGTGGCGGTGGCGCTCGGCGTGGTCGGGGCCGTGACCGCCGGCTTCCGGCTGGCCGCGCCTGCCGGGTGGCGCCGGATCGGGGCGGCGGGCCGTGGGTGAGCGGATCGAGATCGAGAACCTGTCCAAGGAGTACCCGGGCGGGGTCCGGGCGCTGGCCGGCGTCTCGCTCGACGTCGCGCCCGGCCGCTTCCTCGTGCTGCTCGGGCCGTCGGGCTCGGGGAAGACCACGCTGCTGCGGTGCCTGGCCGGCATCGAGCGGATCGGCGCCGGCCGGATCGCGATCGGCGGGGTGACCGTGGCGAGCCGGCGGGAGCACGTGCCGCCCGAGCGGCGGGACCTGTCGATGGTCTTCCAGGACTACGCCCTGTGGCCGCACCTGACCGCGGCGGAGAACGTCGCGTTCGCCCTGCGCCGCCGGCGGCTGCCGCGCGCGGAGCGCCGGAGGCGGGCCGCCCAGATGCTGGCCGGGGTCGGGCTCGCCGCGCTGGCTGGCCGGTACCCGAACGAGATGTCCGGCGGCGAGCAGCAGCGGGTCGCCCTGGCCCGGGCGCTGGTGGCCGGGACCGGCCTGATCCTGTGCGACGAGCCGCTGTCCAACCTCGACGCCGACCTGCGGGAGAGGCTGCGGGTGCAGATCGCCACCCTGGTCCGCGAGGCGGCGGCGACGACCGTCTACATCACCCACGACCAGGGGGAGGCGTTCGCGCTCGCCGACGAGGTCGGCGTGCTCGAGCGGGGGTCCCTGGTGCAGGTGGGCACGCCGGAGGAGATCTACGCGGCGCCCGCCAGCCCGTTCGTGGCCAGGTTCACCGGGCTGGCCGGCGAGCTCGGCGTCCGGGTGCTCGGCCCGGTGCGCGGCGGAGTGGCCCGGGTGCTCGCCACCCCGGACGATCCGGTGGCCGGCGCCCGGGCCCGGGCCCGGCCGTTCACCGCGCGGCTCGCGCCCCGCGGCGGGCGGGCAAGCGCCGGCGGGACGGTGCTGGTCCGGCCGACCGGGGTGCGGCTGTGCTCGGGCGAGGACGGCGAGCATCACCTGGTCGGCACGGTGTCCGACGTGGCATTCCGCGGCCGCGGTTACGAGCACGCCGTCGACGTGCCCGGCCAAGGCAGGCTGACCGGCGTGTTCGACGACAGCCGCGCGGCCCGCGGGCAGCGGGTCGGGCTGCGGCTGGAACAGGCCGGCTGCCTGCTGTTCCCGGCCGGCCGGTGACGGTCACCGGAGCCCGGGGCGCCGCCGGGCCTGCGCCGCTATGGCCAACCGTGCCGTGATCCTCCTAGCATGCCGGTCGTGGCCATGCTGTTCGGGATCGGCAAGCGGCTCCTCGTCGGCCGCCCGCGGCAGAGCCAGGACCTGGGCCACACGCTGCTGCCGAAGAGAATCGCCCTGCCGGTCTTCGCCAGCGACGCGCTCTCCTCGGTCGCCTACGCGACCGAGGAGATCCTGCTCGTGCTGTCGGCGGGCGGGATCGCGCTGCTGCGCTACACGCCGTACATCGGGCTGGCGGTCGCGCTGCTCATGCTGGTGGTGGTCGCCTCCTACCGGCAGAACGTGCATGCCTACCCCTCGGGAGGCGGTGACTACGAGGTGGCCACCACGAACCTGGGCCCGCGCGTCGGGCTGGTGGTGGCCAGCGCGCTGATGGTGGACTACACCCTCACCGTCGCCGTCTCGGTCTCCTCCGGCGTGGCCAACCTGGCATCGGCCTTCCCGGGGCTCAACCCGTTCGTCACGGAGGCCTCCGCGGCGATCGTGGCGGCGATCGCGATCATGAACCTGCGCGGGGTCAAGGAGTCGGGCACCGCCTTCGCCGTCCCCACCTACTGCTTCGTCGCCGTGGTCGGGCTGCTGATCGCCTGGGGCCTGGCGAAGGTCGCGGTCGGTCACGCGCCAGTGGCCGAGAGCGCGCACCTGGCCGTGCCCGCCCAGGGGACGTTCAGCGGGTTCGCGCTCGCCTGGCTGCTGCTGCGGGCGTTTTCCTCCGGCTGCACCGCGCTCACCGGCGTGGAGGCGATCAGCAACGGGGTGCCGGCGTTCCGCCCGCCCAAGAGCGCCAACGCCGCGACGACCCTGGCCCTGCTCGGCGCCATCGCGGTCGCGATGTTCGGCGGGGTCACCGCGCTGGCGCTGATCAGCCACGTGCACATGCTCAGCCCCGAGTACGCCCAAAGCCACCACATCGTCCAGCGCACCGTGATCGCCCAGCTCGGCCGGTCGGTCTTCGGCCCCCGCTCGCCTCTGTTCTACGCGCTTCAGATCGTCACCGCGCTGATCCTGGTGCTCGCCGCGAATACCGCGTTCAACGGGTTCCCGGTCCTCGCCTCGATCCTGTCGCGGGACGGCAACATGCCCAGGCAGCTGCACAACCGGGGCGATCGCCTGGCCTTCAGCAACGGGATCTTGCTGCTCGCCGGGTTCGCCATGCTGCTGATCATCGTGTTCAACGCGTCGCCGACGCGGCTGATCCAGCTCTACATCATCGGGGTGTTCGTCTCGTTCGTGTGCAGCCAGACCGGCATGATCCGGCACTGGAACCGGAACCTGCGGCTGGCCACGGACCCCCGGGCCCGCGGGCACATGAGGCGGATCCGGGTGATCAACACGATCGGCGCGTGCGTCACCGCGGCCGTGCTGGTGATCGTGCTCGTGACCAAGTTCCTCAGCGGAGCGTGGATCGTCGTGGTGGCGATGCCGACGATCTGGCTCACCATGCGCGGCATCAGCCGGCACTACGCCTCGGTCGCGCGGGAGCTGGCGGCCCCCGCCGACGAGGCGGTCACCCTGCCCGCGCGGAACCGCGCGATCGTGCTGGTCTCCAAGCTGCACCTGCCGACGCTGCGCGCCCTGGCCTACGCCAGGGCCACCCAGCCCAGCCACCTGGAGGCGGTGACCGTCGCCGTCGACGAGGCCGAGACGCTGCGGCTGCGGCAGGAATGGGAGCGGGCGGCGATACCGGTGCCACTGACCGTGGTGGCCTCCCCGTACCGCGACATCACCGGGCCGGTGGTCGCCTACGTCAGCCGGCTGCGCCGGGAGAGCCCGAGGGACGTGGTGACCGTGTTCGTCCCCGAGTACGTCCTCGGCCACTGGTGGGAGCAGGTGCTGCACAACCAGAGCGCGCTGCGGCTCAAGGCCAGGCTTCTGCTCCAGCCGGGCGTGATCGTCGCGAGCGTGCCCTACCAACTGAGGTCCGCCGCCCGGGAGACCGTGCCGCCCGGCCCGCCCGCCGCGCGGCTGCGCGCCCGCGTGGCGCCGGCCAGGGAGCACCTGCAGGCGGCCGAGCTGCGGGCGCACGTGGCGAGCGTCCGGGCCACTCCGATCGCCGAGTGCGCCGACCGGCAAGTCGCAGTGGTGGCGGGGACCCTGCGCGCGGTGACCGTGCGCCCCCGCGGCAACAGCCCGGCGCTGCACGCGGACCTGTGGGACGGGTCGGGCAGCGTCACGCTGGTCTGGCTCGGCCGCCGGGAGATCCCGGGCATCGAGCCCGGGCGGCGGATCCTCGCCCGCGGCCGGGTCAGCCAGATCCGCGGCGCACGGGTAATCTTCAACCCGGTCTACGAGCTCGCCCCGCCGGCCGGGCTGGGCTCGCCGCCAGGCCCGGCGGCGGCGAATCGGTAGCCCATGCCCGGCTCGGTGAGCAGGTACCGCGGGCGCGACGGGTCCGGCTCGAGCTTGCGGCGCAGGTGCGCCATGTGGACCCGCAGGTAATGCGCCTCGCCCTGGTACTCCGGCCCCCAGACCTCGGTGAGCAGCTGGCGCTGGGTGACTAGCTTGTCCCGGTGCCTGACCAGGATCTCCAGCAGCTGCCACTCGGTCGGGGTGAGCCGCACGTCGCCGCCGGGCCCGCGCACCCGCTTGGCGGCCAGGTCCACGGTGAAGTGCGGCCCGGCGACCACCGGCTGGTCGGGCGCGGGCGCGGCGCGGCGCACCGCCACCCGCAGCCGCGCCAGCAGCTCGCCCATCCCGAACGGCTTGGTCACGTAGTCGTCCGCGCCGGCGTCGAGCGCGGCCACCTTCTGGCTCTCCTGCCCCCAGGCGGACAGCACGATGATCGGCGTGCCGCTCCAGCCGCGCACTCCCCGGATCACCTCCGTGCCGTCCATGTCCGGCAGGCCGAGGTCGAGGATGACCACGTCGGGCCGGTACCTGGCGACCGCCGCGAGCCCGGAGGCGCCGTCCGCGGCCGTGCGCACCTCGTACCGGTGCGCGGCGAGGTTGATCCGCAGAGCCCGCAGGATCGCCTCCTCGTCGTCGATGACCAGGACCCGGGTCATGGCCGCGCCGTCGTGCCCGGGGGCGCCGCTTCCCCGGGCGGCCCCGCCTTCTCGTCCCGGCCCGCCGCCACCGGCAGGGTCACCCGCATCGTCAAGCCGCCGCCCGGGGTGTCCAGCGCGGTGATCGATCCGCCCATCGCGTCCAGGAAGCCCTTGGCCACGGCCAGGCCCAGCCCCACCCCCGTGCCCGTGCCCCGCTCGCCGAGCCGCTCGAACGGCTCGAACATGACCGCCTTGAGCCGGTCGGGGACGCCGGGCCCGTGATCGATCACGTCGATCAGGACGGCGCCGCCGGCGGCCCGGGCGGTCATCACGGGCGGGCGGCCGGGCGGGGAGTGCGCGATCGCGTTGGCGAACAGGTTCGCCAGCACCCGCTCCAGCAGGCCCGGGTCGGTCCGCACCAGCGGGAGGTGCTCGGGGATCTCCAGCCGTACCGTGAGCGGGCTGCCGGGCTCGGGCAGCGGGGCGGCCTCGTCGACCGAGGCCGGGCGCAGGAACGGCTCCAGCGAGCCCGCGCTGAGGCGGCTCATGTCCAGCAGGTTGGCGATCAGCCCGTTCAGCCGGTCCGCGGAGTCCTCGATGGTGGCGAGCAGGGCCGCCCGGTCTGGCGCGGCGAGCTCCACTCCGGCCTGGCGGAGCGTGCTCACGCTGGCCTTGATGGAGGCCAGCGGGGTGCGCAGGTCGTGGCTGACGGCGGCGAGCAGCGCGGTGCGCATCCGGTTCCCCTCGGCCAGCGCCTCCGCCTGGGCAGCCTGGGTCCGCAGCCGGTCGCGGCCCAGCGCGGCGGCGGCCTGGGCGGCCAGGCCGCCGAGCAGCCGCGGGGTGAGCGGCTCGGCCTGCCCGGCCACGGTCAGCATGAGGTCCTGGCCGGCCGGGACCGACGTGCGGGGCGCGGCGTCCGGCGCGGTGCCCGAGCACGCCACGCGGACCCACTGCCCGCCCACCCGCTCGGCCAGCTCGGCGCTGCCCCCCCGGGTCGCGGTGAGGTGGGCGAGGATCGCGGCGGGCGTGTCCTGCCCGCCGAGCACGGTCTGCGCGAGCGCGAGCAGCGCGGCGGCGTCCTCGCCGCTGCGCGCCGCCTGCACGGCGCGGCGCGCGGCGAGGTGGACGACGCTGCTCACCGCGACGGCCACGGTGACGAACAGCAGGAGCGACAGCATGTTCTGCGGATCTGCGATCGTGAACGTGTGGACCGGCGGGGTGAAGTACCAGTTCACCAGCAGGCTGCCCGCGACCGCGGCGAGCAGGGCGGCCCAGAAGCCGCCCACGACGGCCACGGCGACCACGCCGACCAGGTAGATCAGCAGGTCATCGGGCAGGCTCAGGGAGTGCCGCGCGGGCTCCAGCGCCATCGTGAGCAGCGGCATCAGCGCGACCATCGCCACGCCGGCGAGCTGCCTCCTGCGGTCAAGCCCGCGCGCGAGCGGCAGCCGCCCGCCGGGCGCGCGGGGAGCGTTCATGACTCCCAGTGTGACCGAGGCCAGCCAGCGCAGCAGCACCCCGCCCACGGCGGCTGCGCCGATCACCACCGCGGCGCGCCCGGCCCCCGGCCCGGCCAAGCGCAGCTGCGCGTACGGCGGAGCCGAGAACCCGCAGGCCGTCAGCCAGCCGGCCAGCGCGGCAAGCGGCGTGAAGCCCGGCCGGGCCGCCGCCGCGGCGGCGACGATCACCGCGGCCAGGCCGAGCACCCAGCCGGCCGACACCGCGCCGTGGCTGCCCGCGGCCGCCGCGCCGGTGGCCAGCAGCGCCGTCCCGGCCGCCGGCAGGGCGCGGCGGGCAGCGGCCGGGCGGGCACCGTGGCCGCGCGCGGCCGCTGGGCCAGGTGCGGCGGCCACGGGACGGGCCGGGGCCGCGCGGGCCGGGGCGTCGTTCATCTGTCCAGCAGTTCACACCGGCCGGGGCCGGGCGGACACCGCCGTTGACGCCGCCTTGACGGCCGACCGCGCAATCTTCACGCGCCCTTAGCGATGCCGCCCGGCGGGCGGGGCAGCATCGCCGCCGGCCGCCAGGGACTAGGCTCGGCTTCGTGACCGCGACGATCCGCACCACCGGCTCCCCGGTACCGGAGGTGGCCGCCGACGCCCTCGTGATCGCGATCGGCCAGGGGCCTGACGGCCCGCAGCTCACCGACGGCGCGGCGGCCGCCGACGCCGCCCTCGGCGGCACGCTCGCGCAGGCCCTCGCCGCGCTCGGCGCGACCGGCGAGCCCGAGGAGGTGACCAGGATCCCGGCCGGCGGCCGCCTCGCCGCCCCCGTCCTGGCCGCCGTGGGAGTCGGGCCGCTTCCCGGCGACTCGCCCGGCGCGGACGGCTCGTTCACCGACCGGCTCCGCCGCGGCGCCGGGGCGGCGGTGCGCGCCCTCGCCGGCCAGCGGGCTCGCTCGGTCGCGCTCGCGATGCCCGCCTCCGACGCCGAGCAGGCGGAGGCGGTGGCGCTCGGCGCGCTGCTCGGCGGCTACGCCTTCGGCCGGTACCGGCGCGACCGCCACCCCGATCCCGACCTGCTGCTGCTCGCCGGCGGCGAGCACCAGGCGGCGGTGGCCCGGGCGCAGGTGCTCGCCGGCGCGGTGGCGCTCGTGCGCGACCTGGTCAACACCGCGCCGTCCGACCTGCCACCGCAGGAGCTGGCCGACGAGGCGCAGGCGGTGGCCGCGCGGTCCGGCCTGAGCGCCGAGGTGCTCGACGAGGCGCAGCTCGCCGCCGGCGGCTACGGCGGGATCTGCGCCGTCGGCCAGGGCTCCGCCCGCCCGCCGCGGCTGGTCCGGCTCGGCTACGAGCACCCGCGGGCGAGCCGGACCGTGGTGTTCGCGGGGAAGGGGATCACCTTCGACTCCGGCGGGCTCTCGCTGAAGCCGGCCAAGGCGATGGAGACGATGAAGTGCGACATGAGCGGGGCGGCCGCGGTGCTCGGCGCGCTCAGCGCGATCGCTGCGCTTGCCCCGGCGGTCAACGTGGTCGGCTACCTGCCGCTCGCCGAGAACATGCCGGGCGGCGGCGCGCAGCGACCGTCAGACGTGATCACGATCTACGGCGGCACCACCGTGGAGGTGCTCAACACCGACGCGGAGGGCCGGCTCGTGCTGGCGGACGTGCTCGCCCGGTCCGCGCAGGACCAGCCCGACCTGCTGATCGACGTGGCCACGCTGACCGGCGCGCAGGTGGTCGCGCTCGGCCGCCGGATCGGCGCGGTGATGGCCAACGACGACGCGGTCCGCGCCGGGGTGGTTGCCGCGGCGCGGCGGGCGGGCGAGGCCATGTGGCCGATGCCGCTCCCCGAGGAGCTGCGCGCGGGCCTGGACTCCAAGGTTGCCGACCTGGCGAACGTGGCGCCGGAGCGGGACGGCGGCATGCTGGTCGCCGGGCTGTTCCTGCGCGAGTTCGTCCCCGACGGCGTCCGGTGGGCCCACCTGGACATCGCCGGGCCCGCGTTCAACGACGGCGAGGCATACGGCTACACCCCACGGGGCGCCACTGGGGCGGCGGTCCGTACGCTGGTCCAGATCGCGCTGGACGTGGCCGACGGGCGGCTGTAGCGGCGCCCGCCGGGCGGCCCGGGGCGCGGGCGCGGCAGGGCTGGCGGCGGCACGGCCGGGCGGGGCGGGAGCGCGGGAGCGGCAATGCGGGACGCGGGGCACGGCGGATGGGCGCGGACAGGCAAGGAGCGGGCGGGTGACCGACAGCGGCAGGTATGACATCGTGATCCTCGGGGGCGGCAGCGGGGGCTACGCCTGCGCGCTGCGCGCGGCCGAGCTCGGCAGGCGGGTCGTCCTGATCGAGAAGGACAAGGTCGGCGGGACGTGCCTGCACCGGGGGTGCATCCCCACCAAGGCCCTGCTGCACGCCGCCGAAGTCGCCGACCATGCGCGGGACGCCGCCTCCGTGGGCGTCCGCGCCACGCTCGACGGGATCGACATGCCGGCGGTGAACGGCTACAAGGACAAGGTCGTGGACCGGCTGTGGAAGGGCCTGCAGGGGACGCTCGCGGCCCGGAAGGTGGAGGTGGTCCACGGGGAGGGCCGGCTGGCCTCGCCGACCTCCGTCGCGGTCGGCGGTGCCGTGTTCGAGGGCTCGCACGTGGTCCTGGCGACCGGCTCCGAGGCGCGCTCGCTCCCGGGGCTGCGGATCGACGGCGAGCGGGTGATCACCTCCGACCACGCGCTGGTCCTGGACCGGGTGCCGGGGTCGGTGGTGATCCTGGGCGGCGGCGTGATCGGGGTCGAGTTCGCCAGCCTGTGGCGGTCGTTCGGCGCCGACGTGACGATCGTCGAGATGCTGCCGCACCTGCTCCCGGCCGAGGAGGAGTCCAGCTCACGGCTGCTGGAGCGGGCGTTCCGGCGCCGCGGCATCAAGTTCCACGTCGGCGTGGCGTTCAGCGGCGTCAAGGAGACCGAGGCGGGCGTGACCGTCACGCTGGAGGACGGCACGAGCCTGGACGCGGAGCTGCTGCTGGTGGCGGTCGGCCGCGGGCCGGTCTCGGCCGGGCTGGGCTACGAGGCGGCCGGCGTCGCGCTGGACCGCGGTTACGTGGCCGTCGATGAGTACTGGCGGACGAGCGTGCCGACGATCTCGGCGGTCGGTGACCTGACCCCGGGCCCGCAGCTAGCGCACGTGGGATTCGCCGAGGGCATCGCCGTGGCCGAGCGGATCGCCGGGCTGCCGGTGACGCCGATCGACTATGAGGGCGTGCCGAGGGTGGCCTACAGCGACCCGGAGGTCGCCTCGGTCGGCATCACGTCGGCGGCCGCGGCGCAGCGCGGGCTTGAGGTCACCGAGGTCACCTACAACCTGGGCGGCAACGGCAAGAGCGTGATATTGCAGACGCAGGGCGCCGCCAAGGTGATCGCGGCGGCCGGAGGCGGCCCGGTCCTCGGCGTGCACCTCGTCGGCGCGCGGGTCGGCGAGCTGATCGCCGAGGGGCAGCTGATCTACAACTGGGAGGCCCTGCCCGCCGATGTCGCCCAGCTCATCCACCCGCACCCGACCCAGTCAGAGGCGATCGGCGAGGCGCACCTGGCGCTGGCCGGCAAGCCGCTGCACTTTCATTCCTGACCAGCCCTGATCGAAGGAGTCACCGCAAGCCATGTCGGTCACCGTATCCATGCCGCAACTCGGCGAGAGCGTCACCGAAGGGACCGTCACCAGGTGGCTGAAGCGCGAGGGCGAACACGTGATGGCGGACGAGCCCCTGCTGGAGGTCTCCACCGACAAGGTGGACACAGAGATCCCGTCCCCCGTCTCCGGCATCCTGCGTGGCATCACCGTGGCCGAGGACGAGACCGTGGCGGTGGGCGCCCAGCTGGCGATCATCGACGAGGACGGGGCCGAGCCCGGGGCCCCTGGCGCCGGCCCCGGGCAGCCGTCCGCCCAGGCTCAGCAGCCGGAGCCGACGGCGTCCCCGGCCGCGCCCGCGACCGCGCCTGCCGCTTCGCCCGCTCCGCCGGCAGCGGACGCGGCCGGGCCGGCAGCGGGGTTCCAGGCGCCGGTCTACCAGCCGCCCGCCGGCTACCAGCCGCCCGCCGGCTACCAGCCGCCCGCGCCCGCCCCGTACAGTCCCCCGGCCGCCGAGCCGGTCATCCGCACCGAGCCCGCGCCCCCGGCCTACGAGGAGCCGGTGTACGCGCAGCCCGCGCCCCCGGCGCGCGAGCAGCCGGCCTACGAGCAGCCCGCGCCCCCGGCCTACGAGGAGCCGGTGTACGCGCAGCCCGCGCCCCCGGCGCGCGAGCAGCCGGCCTACGAGCAGCCCGCGCCCCCGGCCGGAGAGGGCCCCTATGTCACGCCACTGGTCAGGAAGCTCGCCGCCGAGCACGGGATCGACCTGGCGACGATCTCCGGCACCGGCGTCGGCGGGCGGATCCGCAAGCAGGACGTGCTCGACGCCGCCCGGCAGCGGCGGGAGCAGGCCGCCGGGGGACCCGCGCCAGTGCCCGCCCCCCCGGCGCCGCCCGCTTTCCCGGCGCCCGCGGCGGCAGCCGCGCCCGCCGCCGCGCCCGCGGCCATCCCTGCGCCGCCGGCCGCGCCGCCGGCACCCGCGGCCATCCCTGCGCCGCCGGCCGCGCCGCCGGCACCCGCGGCCATCCCTGCGCCGCCGGCACCCGCGGCCCCGCCCGACGGGCCGGCCGCGCCCGGCCCGTCGGCACTGCGGGGCACGACCGAGCGGCTCTCGCGCGCGCGCCAGGTGATCGCCCAGCGCATGGTGGAGTCACTGCAGACCTCCGCGCAGCTGACCACCGTGGTGGAGGCCGACGTGACGGCCATCGCCAAGCTCAGGGACCGGGCCAGGGCGGCGTTCGAGGCCCGGGAGGGCGTCAAGCTCACCTTCTTGCCCTTCTTCGCGGTGGCGGCCGTCGAGGCGCTCAAGGTGCACCCGAAGCTCAACGCGGTCATCGACACCGCCGCCGGCACCGTGACGTATCACGACGCCGAGCACCTGGGCATCGCGGTGGACACCGAGCGGGGCCTCATGGTGCCGGTCATCAGGAACGCCGGCGACCTCAACATCGGCGGGCTGGCCCGCAAGATCGCCGATCTGGCCCGCCGGGCACGATCCGGGCAGGTCAGCCCGGACGAGCTGACCGGCGGCACGTTCACGCTGACCAACACCGGCAGCCGCGGCGCGCTGTTCGACACGCCGATCATCAACCAGCCGCAGGTGGGGATCCTGGGCACCGGCACGGTCGGCAAGCGCGCGGTGGTGGTCGAGGATCCCGACCTCGGCGAGGTCATCACGGTCCGGTCGATCGTGTACCTGGCGCTCACCTACGACCACAGGCTCGTCGACGGCGCCGACGCGGCGCGGTTCCTCGGCACGGTCAAGAGCCGGCTGGAAGAAGGGGCGTTCGAGGCCGAGCTCGGCCTGTAGGCAGGGACGGGCCCCCGCGGGGAGAGGACGACGGGCCATGCGAGTGGCGATCTCGGGCGCGTCCGGGCTGATCGGATCGGCGCTCGCGGCCGACTTCGCCGCGGACGGCATCGATGTCGTGCGCCTGGTCCGCCGCCCCTCCGCCGTTCCCGGCGAGGTCGGCTGGGAACCGCTGGCCGGCCCCGGCGGGCTGGACCCGGCGGCCCTGCGCGGGGTGGACGCCGTGGTGCACCTGTCCGGCGCGCCGATCGCCGGGCGGTGGACGGCGGCGCGCAAGGCCATGCTCCGCGCCAGCCGGATCACTTCGACGCAGACCCTGGCCGCCGCGATGGCCGCCGCGACTGCCGGCCCGGGCACGCTGCTGTGCGGATCGGCGACCGGCTTCTACGGGCAGACGGGTGAGCGCGCCGTGGATGAGTCCGCACCCGCCGGAGAGGGCTTCCTCGCCACGCTGGTGCGCGACTGGGAGGCGGCCGCCGAGCCCGCCCGCGCCGCCGGCATCCGGGTGGTGAGCCTGCGCTCGGGAGTGGTGCTGAGCCCGCGCGGGGGGATGCTGGCCCGCCTCCTGCCGCCGTTCCGGCTCGGCCTCGGGGCGACGGTCGGCTCCGGGCGCCAGTACCTGAGCTGGATCAGCATCACCGACGAGGTGCGCGCGATCCGGTTCCTGCTCGCCGGCGAGATCTCTGGGCCGGTGAACCTCACGGCGCCGAACCCGGTCACCAACGCCGAGTTCACCCGCGCTCTCGCCGGCGCACTGCGCCGGCCGGCACTGCTGCGGCTCCCCGCCGCCGCTCTGCGGGCGGCGCTCGGCGAGGTGGCCGGCGAGCTTCTCGCCAGCGCCCGGGTGCTGCCCGGGCGGCTGGCCGCGGCCGGGTTCGGCTTCACCCACCCGCGGATCGGCGACGCCCTGACGGCGCTGCTGCGCTGACCTCGCCGGCACCGCGGGCGCGGATCAGCCGCCGCAGCGGCGTGCCTGGCGCCGGGCCGAGCAGCGGGATCCGCCACAGCGGCGGCACCGGGCCGTCCAGCCCCTCGTAGCGCATCACCCGCCCGATCGTCAGCCGCAGCAGCCGCCGCGCGGTCGCGATCGCGAGCACGGCCAGCGGCAGCTCGATCCCGAGCGCCATGGCCAGGCTCCCCCAGAACCCTGCGGTCCTGACGTCGAGGACGACGTCGAACCACGCGTCGCACCCGAGCAGGGTGGACAGCACCAGGAGGGAGGCGATCAGGATCTGCCGCCGGCGCCACGCGGCCCAGCCGGTGACGGCGAACGCGGCGAGCAGCGCTACGTCGAAGCCCACCCAGGCGCCTCGCCAGCCCCCGGTCCGGTACCAGTGCGGCAGGCTCACCGCCAGGTACCCGGTCCACGCGGCCAGGCCCAGGCAGGCTCCGGCGATTGCGACCAGCAGCGCGTCCCACTTCCAGCGGGAGCCGGACCCGAGCGCGGCCTCCCGCTCGATCTCGGCCAGCTCACGCAGCAGACGCTGCCGCTGCTCCCCGCTCAGCCTCCGCAGCTGCTGGGTGTCGGGCATCTCGTCCATGCAAGGGCAAGGGTAGCCTGCCGGGCGCCCGGCATAGGCTGGCGGCATGGACCGTGAGCTTGCCTTCCTCGTGGCCGGCCTCGGCGCCGACGCGCTTCCCTACCAGCGGGCCTGGGATCTGCAGCGGGACCTGCACGCCCGGCGCGTGGCAGGCCAGATCGGCGACGTCTGCCTGCTCCTGGAGCACCCGCCCGTCTACACCGCCGGGCGGCGCACCACCGCCCTCGAACGGCCCGCCGGCGATCCCGGCGCTCCGGTGATCGACGTCGACCGGGGCGGCAAGATCACCTGGCACGGCCCGGGCCAGCTCGTCGGCTACCCTATCGTGGCCCTCGCCCAGCCGGTCGACGTCGTCGCCTACGTCCGCTCCCTCGAGGAGGCGCTCATCGGCGCGTGCGCCGACCTCGGCCTGGCGGCAACCCGGGTGCCGGGGCGCAGCGGGGTGTGGGTCCGGGGCCGGCCGGGAGAGCAGGACCGCAAGGTGGCCGCGATCGGCATCCGGGTCGCCCGCGGGGTGACCATGCACGGGTTTGCCCTCAACTGCGACAACGACCTGTCGTGGTACGACCGGATCGTGCCGTGCGGGATCACCGACGCCTCGGTGACCACCCTGTCTGCCGAGCTCGGCGAGACGGTGACGGTCGCCGACGCGCTGCCGCCCGTGCGCCGCCGGCTGGCCGCGGCGCTCGGCGCCGCGGCCACGCGTGACCTGGCCGCTCAGGCCTCCTGCGCAGGCAGGTAGATCACCGAGCCCGCGGCCCGTGCCCGCAGCGCCCCGGCGACCCGGCGCAGGACGTGCGGGGGAAGGTACCCGGGCAGCTCGCCCGGCGCGGTGAACCGGTACCCGTCGAGCTCATCCTGCTGCAGGACGATCCCTGACCCGTCCGGCATCTGGCCGCCGTCGAAGACGAAGTGCATGATCGGCCGGGCCTGGTCGCCGAACGGCTGGGACCAGTCGGTGATCAGCAGCCGGCCGACCGGCAGGTCCAGGCCGAGCTCCTCGGCGACCTCGCGTCGGCAGCCTGCCTGGGGCTCCTCGCCGAACTCGCAGATCCCGCCGGGCAGCGACCAGTGATCGCGGTAGTTCGGCTTGACCAGGAGCACCCGGCCTTCGGGATCGGTGATCACCGCCCCGGCGGCAACGACCACCCCCGCCAGCCCCGCGTACCAGCCGTCCCGGTCCCCGAATCCCCGCCCGGCCGCGCCCGGGCCGCCGTCACTCATCGCCGCCCCCGGCCGCCGCGCGGGCCGCCGGGCGGGCCGGATCGCGCCCCGCCCGCTCGGCCAGGTACCCGGCGACGGCATCGTGCGCCACCCGCGACTGACCTGCCGAGGCCATGTCGCGCACGGTCACCACGCCGTCCTGTCGCTCGGCGTGACCGTAGATCAGGCACCAGCGGGCGCCCTGCTCGGCCGCCCACCGCAGCTGCCTGCCGAGCTTGGCGGACGCCCCGAGGTAGACGCTGGCGCGCAGCCCCGCCGACCTGGCCGCGGCGGCCAGCGCGAACGCCTGCGCCGCCAGGTCGTCAGCGAGCACCGGGACGGCGACGTCCAGGCGCCCCGGCCGCGCCGCCGGCGGCGGCCCGAGCAGCATCAGCACCCGCTCCACCCCGAGGGAGGTACCCGTCGCCGGCACGTCGGGCCCGCCGAGCTGGGCGATCAGGTGGTCGTAGCGGCCCCCGGAGCCGATCGACCCGGGAACCCCGGCGGCGACCAGCTCCCAGATCGGGCCGGTGTAGTAGCTCAGGCCGCGGACCATGCGCGGGGTGAACGCGATCCGCCCGTGCGGGACCTGGCCGTCCAGCAGGCCGAGCAGCCGGTCGACCTCGTCCAGCCCCGCCGCTCCCGCGTCGCTGCGGCGCAGCGCGAGCCTGATCCGCTCACCGGCGTCGGGCGCGGTCATGGCCTCGACCAGGTCGCCGGCCGCCCGCTCGGCCAGGCCCCGCCCGGTCAGCTCGGCGACCACCTGGGAGGCGGCGAGCTTGTCCAGCTTGTCCAGGGAGATCAGCACGCCGGGGCCGAGCTCTTCGGGCACGCCGAAGGCCTCGAGCAGGCCGGCGAGGACGTGGCGGGAGTTCAGCAAGATCGTGAAGTCGGCCAGGCCCAGCCGTGCCATCGCGTCGTGGTGCGCGCACAGCACCTCCGCGTCGGCCAGCGGCGAGCTGCTGCCAAGGGTGTCGAGGTCGCACTGGACGAACTCGCGGAACCTGCCCTTGCCGGGCCGGTCGGCCCGCCAGACCGGCCCCATGGCGTACCGCTTGTACGGCACCGGGAGCTGGCTTCCGCGGCCCGCGGCGACCCGGGCAAGCGGGACCGTCAGGTCGTACCGCAGGGCAAGGTCCGCCTCGCCCGACGCCTCGTGCTCACCCCGGCGCAAGATCTTGAAGACGAGCTTGTCGGCCTCCTCGCCGTACTTGCCGAGCAGCACGTCGATGCGCTCGAAGGCCGGGGTCTGCAGCGGCTCGAACCCGTACTCCGCGAAGACCTCGCGCAGCACGCCGAAGGCCCACTCGCGCTTGTCGCACTCGGCGGCCAGGAAGTCGCGCGTCCCGGACGGCGGATCGAACTGGGTTGGCATGCCCTCCATGATCCCCGACGCGGCGGGCGGCCGGGACGCCGGCGCGAGTTCCCGCCGGGCACGTAGGCTAGGGCGCGTGGTCATCGCACCCGGAGAGCGCCGCCTGCTGCGGATCGAGGCGCGCAACAGCGAGGTCCCCGTCGAGCGCAAGCCGCCGTGGATCCGGACGACGCTGCGGACCGGGCCGCGGTACGCGGAACTGGCGCGCCTGGTGCGCGAGGAGGGACTGCACACGGTCTGCCAGGAGGCGGGCTGCCCGAACATCTACGAGTGCTGGGAGGACCGCGAGGCGACGTTCCTGATCGGCGGTGACCAGTGCACCAGGCGGTGCGACTTCTGCCAGATCGCCACCGGCAGGCCGGGGCCGCCGGATGCCGACGAGCCGCGCCGGGTCGCCGAGTCGGTGGCGGCCATGGGGCTGCGGTACGCCACCGTCACCGGAGTGGCCAGGGACGACCTGCCCGACGGCGGCGCCTGGCTGTACGCCCGCACCTGCGAGGAGATTCACCGCCGGGTCCCGGGCTGCGGGGTCGAGCTGCTGATCCCCGACTTCCGCGGGGAGCCGCGGCTGCTCGGCGAGGTGTTCGTGGCGCGGCCGGAGGTGCTCGCGCACAACATCGAGACCGTGCCCAGGGTGTTCCGGAGGATCCGGCCGGCGTTCGGCTACGAGCGCTCCCTCGCCGTGCTGGCCGCCGCCAAGGACGCGGGCCTGGTCACCAAGTCCAACCTGATCCTCGGCCTGGGCGAGCGGCCGGAGGAGGTCGCCCAGGCGATGGCGGACCTGCGGTCGGCCGGCTGTGACCTGCTCACCATCACCCAGTACCTGCGGCCGTCGCCGCGCCATCACCCGGTGGAGCGGTGGGTGCCCCCCGACGAGTTCGCCGCGCTCGGCGACCAGGCGCTGCGCCTGGGGTTCGCCGGGGTGATGTCCGGCCCCCTCGTCCGGTCCTCCTACCGGGCGGGCAGGCTCTACCGGCAGGCGGCGGGCCGCCTGGCCGAGGCCGGCGGGCCAGGCTGAGGCCCGCCTGTCGCGCCAGCCGGCCGCTGCCCGTATCCTCACCTGCATGGTGAAGAAGCCGGGCGGCACGAGCCGGGCCCCGGGCAGGGCGGCCCAGGGCGCGGTGGACCCCGCCTCCCTCGGCCGGTTCAGGCAGATCGCGATGGTCGCCGGGATCATCCGCAGGACCAACCCTGCGGCGCTGCCGGTCGTGATCGGCAGCGGGGCCGGGGTGATCGCGCTGGCCGTGCTCGCGGGGCTGCTGACCGGCACCGCGCCGTTCGTGATCCCGGTCGGCGTGCTCGCAGGCGTGCTCGCTGCGGTCATCCTGTTCGGCCGCTACGCCAAGTCGGCGCAGTACGCGGCGATCGCCGGCCAGCCGGGCGCGGCCGTGGCGATCGTGCAGTCGATGCGGGGCAGGTGGACGGTCACCCCCGCCGTCGCCGGCAACCGGAACCTGGACGTCGTGCACCGGGTGGTCGGCCGGCCGGGCGTCATCCTGATCGGAGAGGGATCGCCGGCCGGCCTGGCCAGCCTGCTCGCGGCGGAGAAGAAGCGGATAGCCCGGATCGCCTACGGGGTGCCGATCACCGAGCTGCAGGTCGGCGACGGGCCGGGGCAGGTCCCGATCCGCCAGCTGGAGCGCAAGCTCATGACGCTGCCGCGGGCACTCAAGCCCGCCGCCGTCAGCGACCTGAACGGCCGGCTCAAGGCACTGCCCACGGCGCTGCAGCCGCCCCGCGGGCCGGTTCCCCGGCCCGGCCGGATGCCGCGCCCGCCGCGCCCGAAGGTGCGCTGACCGGCCTCAGCGGACCGGCCTCAGATGCGCACGACCACCGTGTTCGCCGCGCGGTCGTGCATGCCGCGCTGGTCACGGTCGGTGAGCAGCGGCGGGATCGCGGCCAGCAGCAGCAGCGTGCGCAGCAGCGCCCAGGCCCCGACCACCGAGCCGTCGAGCCTGGCCACCCGGATGCCGAGCAGGCGCTTGCCGACCGTCAGCCCGGTCAGCGCGGTGAGCACGGCGTCCTGCGCGGCGAACACGGCCAGGGTCCAGTAGCCGGCGTCGCCGGGGCGGGGGCGGGCGAGCGCCACGGCGATCGCCATGCACAGCAGCCAGTCGATGAACAGCGCCGCCAGCCGCCGTCCGGTCCCGGCCACCGATCCGCTGCCCTCCCTGGGCAGCCCGAGGCCCTCCCCCGGGTACGGCCGCGCCCCGCCGGGTGCCCGCCACGCGGCCAGGGCCGCCCGCGCCCGGCGGGCCGGGCGCGCCGGGGCGGACTGCTGCTGCGATGCCACGCAGCCACAGTACCGCCGCCGTCGCGGGCGCGCCGGCCGGCCTGCCGTAACTCGGCCGAAACACCGGGGACACGACCAGGAAACGGCGGCCGGTTACCGTCGAGCCGGTCAGGGCAGGCGCCGCGCGCCAGGCGCGGCAGGCAGCCTGCGGCGAGCGCGCAGCGAGGGAGAGTCATGTTCACCAGTGGGGACGAGGTCCTGCGGTACATCGCGGACTCCGAGGTCCAGTTCGTCGACGTGCGATTCTGCGACCTGCCCGGGACCATGCAGCACTTCACGGTCCCGGCGGCCGCGTTCGGGGAGCGGGTGTTCAGCGACGGCCTGATGTTCGACGGCTCCTCGATCCGCGGATTCCAGGAGATCCACGAGTCGGACATGCTGCTGCTGCCCGATCCGGCCACCGCGGTGATCGACCCGTTCCGCGCGCACCGGACGCTGAGCATCACGTTCTTCGTGCACGACCCGCTGACCGGGGAGCCCTACTCGCGGGACCCGCGCAACATCGCCCGGAAGGCCGAGGAGTTCCTGCGCGGCAGCGGCATCGCGGACACCGTCTACTTCGGCCCCGAGGCCGAGTTCTACATCTTCGACTCGGCCCGGTTCGAGACCGCGCCCAACGCAGGCTACTACTACCTCGACTCGGTGGAGGGCGCCTGGAACACCGGGCGGGACGAGCCGGGCGGCAACCTCGCCTACAAGCCCAGGTACAAAGGCGGCTACTTCCCGGTCCCGCCCACCGACCACTACACCGACCTGCGCTCGGAGATGGTGCGCCGGCTCATCGAGTGCGGCATCGATGTCGAGATGCAGCACCACGAGGTGGGCACGGCCGGGCAGGCCGAGATCGACATCAGGTTCGACAGCCTGCTGCGCATGGCCGACAAGGTCATGCTGTACAAGTACGTCGTCAAGAGCGCCGCCCGGGCCGCGGGCAAGGCGGTCACCTTCATGCCCAAGCCGCTCTTCGGCGACAACGGCTCGGGGATGCACTGCCACCAGAGCCTGTGGCGGGACGGCGAGCCGCTCTTCTACGACGAGGCCGGCTACGGCGGCCTGTCCGACACCGGCCGGTACTACATCGGCGGCCTGCTCAGGCACGCCCCGTCGCTGCTGGCGTTCACCAATCCGACCGCCAACTCCTACCACCGCCTGGTCCCCGGCTTCGAGGCGCCGGTCAACCTCGTCTACTCGCAGCGGAACCGCTCCGCGTGCGTGCGGATCCCGATCACCGGGCCAAGTCCCAGGGCCAAGCGGATCGAGTTCCGGGTGCCCGACCCGTCGGCCAACCCGTACCTGGCGTTCGCGGCCATGCTGATGGCCGGCCTGGACGGGATCAGGAACAAGGTCGAGCCGCCCGAGCCGATCGACAAGGACCTGTACGAGCTGCCGCCGGACGAGGCCCGCGCCATCCCGCAGGTTCCCGCGTCGCTGGACAGCGTGCTGGAGAGCCTCCTGGCCGACCACGACTACCTGCTGGAAGGCGGCGTGTTCACCCCGGACCTGATCTCCACCTGGGTGGACTTCAAGCGCTCGCACGAGATCGACCCGATCAGGCTGCGCCCGCACCCCCACGAGTTCGAGATGTACTTCGACTGCTGAGGCATCGCCGGCGACGGACGCCGGCCGGCGCCGGGTCCCGGTCTCGTGAGGGCATCTGCCGGAAGCATCCCGGAAAACAGCTCTTGACAGCATCAAATCGGGCACACTTTGCGATATCTGGCGGGTAGCGCGAAGGCGGAGCTCGGCGATGAGCCTCATGCGAGTGACGTTGCGGGGCCGGCTGGCCCGGACGCGGTGGCCCCGGCGCGCGGTGCTGGTCGCCGTGCCGGCGGTGCTCGCCGCGGTCATGGTACCGGTGGTGATCGACGGTCAGGGGCCCGGACCGGCGCTCCGCCTGGTGCGGGTTGGCCTGGCGCCGGGCCGCGGGGTAATGCGGCCCGGCCCGGGCTCCGGTCACCGCGCGCCCGCGCGGCCATCCGGGCCGCCGGGCACCGGGCCCGCCGGCTCGCCGAGCCCGGTGCCAACGTCACGGCCATCGCCGTCCCCGTCGCCGTCCGGCTCGCCGTCGCCGGTCCCGAGCTCCGCGTCACCGTCCGCCGGGCCCGCCGCCCGGCTCGCCGTGCAGGTCACCGTCAGCGGCGTGCTCGGCATCGGGCTGATCGCCGTCACGACGGTGACCGTCAGCGACCCGGGCACCGCGGCGACGGCCCGGGTCAGCCTGCGCGTGACCGGTCCCGCCGGGACCGTGCTGCTCGCCCTGGCGGCGCCCGGCTGGTCGTGCGGGGCCGCGGCCGGCGGCTCGATCTCCTGCCGGAACGCCGGCATCGCCGCGGGCGGCGCCGTCAGGGCGTCGTTCCGCGTGCTCGTCGCGAGCCTGGCCGGATGCGGCCAGGCGGTGACCGCCAGGGCGGTCAGCGGGGCGCGATCGGCGCGCGGGGAGTCGGCCGCGCGGGTCACCTGCTGACCCGGCCCCGGGCGGCCCGGGGCCTCCTGCCGCGCGGCCGCCCGGGCAGCGTGGCCAGCGCGATGACCGCGCCAGCCAGGGCGACAGCCGCGCCGACGCGCAGCCCGAGGTCCATGCCGCTCACGAACGCCGCCCTGGCGGCCTGCGCGAGCAGCGCACCCGCGACCCCGCCGGCCCGCGCCGCGACCTCCAGCGCCCCGCCGAGCGAGCCGAGGATCACCGACATCGCCACGTGCGGGACGTGGTACGGCGCGAGCGCGGCCGTGATCTCGCCCTGGTACCTCGTGGTCAGCAGGCTGCCGATCACCGCCACGCCCAGCGCGCCGCCGAGCTGCATGAACGAGCCGTTGGTCGCCGCCGCCACCCCGGTGTCCCCGCCGGGGACCGAGCCCATCACCGAGTTGGTGGCCGACGGTATGGCCAGCCCGGCGCCCACCCCGAGCAGGATCATCCCCGGCAGCACCCCCAGGTAGGTCGTCGCGGCCGTGGCCGATGAGACCTGCCACAGGCCGGCCGCGATAAGCGCGAGCCCGGCCGTGATCGTCAGCCTGGCGCCGGCCGCGCGCACCGCGAGCGCCGACAGCGGCGCGAACGCGGCGACCGCCGCCGCGGCGGGCAGGACGCGGACCCCGGTCTGCAGCGGCGTGAAGCCCAGCGAGAACTGCAGGTACTGCGTCAGCACGAAGAGCGCGCCGAACAGGCCGAAGGTGACCAGCGCGACCGCCGAAGCCGCGGCCCAGACCGACCTGGCGCGCAGCATGCGAAGGTCGAGCAGCGGATGGGAGCCGCGCCGCTCGGCGAGCGCGAACAGGGCGAGCACGGCCAGCCCGGCCGTGCCCGCCGCGATCACCAGCGGCGACGTCCAGTGCCGCACCGGCGCCTCGATGATCGCCCACAGCAGCAGGCCGAGGCCCGCGACGGACAGCGCCGCGCCGGCGATGTCCGGCCGCTTCGCGTCGGCCCTGCGGGAGTTGGGCACGAGCGGCACCGCGAGGGCGAGGGCGATCGCCGCGATCGGCAGGTTGATCAGGAACACCGAGCCCCACCAGAAGCGGGCGAGGAGGAGCCCGCCGATGATCGGGCCGAGCGCCACCCCGGCGCCGCTGGTCCCGGCCCAGATCCCGATCGCCCGGTGCCGGGCGGCGCCGTCCGGGTACATGGCGGTGATGATCGACAGCGTCGACGGCATGATCAGCGCGCCGCCGATCCCCATCCCCGCCCGGGCGGCGATCAGCGCGGCCGTGTGGCCGGAGAACGCGGCCGCCGCGGACCCGGCCGCGAACACGGCCAGGCCGGCGAGGTAGGTCCACTTCCTGCCCACCCTGTCGGCCGCGCTGCCGCAGACCAGCAGGAGCCCGGCGAACACCAGCACGTAGGCGTCGACGATCCACTGCAGCTGGGTGGTGGTGGCCGCCAGGTCGCGCACGAGGACCGGCAGCACCACGTTGAGCACGGTGTTGTCGAGCGTGACGATCAGCAGCGACAGGCACAGCACGGCCAGGGCGAGGCCGCGGCTCGGGACGGGCCGGCCGCGAGCCATGCTCGCCTGGCCGGCGGGTGCGCGCGTGGTCATGCTTCAAGGCCAGGCGACCCGGCGCCCCGCGCACAGTGCCCTTGGTCAGGACGAAGGTCCCGCGGCAGGGCCTCGGGCCGGCCGGACCGGGGCGGGCGGGACCCGGGCCCTGCACCCGCCCGGCTCCCTCAGGCCTCCCCGGCCAGCGACTCCAGCGGCACGGACGGGTCGGCGAGAGCGTCCCTGGCAACCGGCCTGCCGGAGCGGACCAGCCCGGCGATCGCCTCGTTGACGTCCCAGACGTTCACGTTCATGCCCGCCAGCACGCGGTCCTGGCCGTCCAGCCAGAACGCGAGGAACTCCCGGCCGCCCGGGTCGCCGCGGAAGACGACCTGCGCGTAGCCGTCGGGCTCGACGTGGCCGGCGTACTCCATGCCCAGGTCGTACTGGTCGGTGTAGAAGTACGGCACGCGGTCGTAGGCGACGTCCTGGCCGAGCATCGCCTTCGCCGCCACCCGGGGCTGGTAGCGGGCGTTCGCCCAGTGCTCGACCCGCACGTGCCTGCCGAGCAGCGGGTGGAACGCGCTGGCGACGTCCCCGGCCGCGAACACGTCGGGCGCCGAGGTGCGCAGGGAGGCATCGGTCACGATGCCGTTGGCGGTGGCGAGCCCTGCCGCCTCGGCGAGCTCGGTGTTCGGGCTGATCCCCACGCCCACGATCACCGCGTCGGCGCCGACCCGGGTGCCGTCGGCGAGCCTGACCCCGCTGGCGCGGCCCCCGCTCCCGGTGATCTCGGCGACCTGCACGCCGAACCGCAGGTCCACGCCATGACCGGCATGGAGCCGGGCGAACACCTGGGCGACCTCACGGCCCAGCACCCGCAGCAGCGGCAGCTGCGCCATCTCCAGGATCGTGACCTCCGCCCCGGCCGCGCGCGCCGCGGCGGCGGTCTCCAGGCCGATCCAGCCGCCGCCGATCACGGCGACCCGCGCCGCTCCCCCGAAGGCCGCCTTGATGGCGTCGCTGTCGGCGATCGTCCGCAGGTAGTGGACGCCATCCAGGCCCGCTCCCGGCACCGGGAGCCGCCGCGGCGACGAGCCGGTGGCCAGCAGGAGCCGGGCGAAGCCCAGGCGCTCGCCGCTGGCGAGGCTGACCTCGTGGGCGGCCGGGTCGATCGCGGTCGCCCGGACGCCGAGGCGCAGGTCGACGTCGTGCTCGGCGTACCACTGCTCGGGGTGGACGTAGAGCTTCTCCCTGCCCTTCGTGCCGAGCAGGTACTCCTTGGACAGGGGCGGGCGCTCGTAGGGCCGCTCGTCCTCCTCGCCAATCAGGATGAGCGGGCCGTCGTAGCCGTCGGCGCGCAGCGTCTGGGCCGCCTGGGCGCCGGCCAGGCTCGCCCCGACGATCACGTAAGCGTTCTGCGAGGTCATAGTCGTCAGCTCCTTGCTCGTCTCGCCAGTGCCCGGCCGCCGCGGGCCGCGGCAACCGTCAGCCATGCACGCCCGCCCGGGCGAAGAACCCGGCCCGGGCCGCCGGATCCGGCCGCAGGCGCCGGGCGGGTCCAGCTGTCCGGCCCGGCAGCGCGCGATCTGCGCGGTCGGCCGTTCCTGCGCCTGCGGCCGCGCCGCCAGCTGCCCGGCGAGCCCGGACAGGCCGAGGATACGCTCGCCGGGCACGGAGCCGGCGTGATCGGCGCCAGGCTCGTCCCGCAGGTGACCTCGGGGTCGACGACCGCGAGGCGGAACGGGCAGCTGCCGAGCCAGGCCGTGCCGCCGGAGCCGGCCCGGGGCCTCGAGGCCGTGCCGGGCGGGGCAGCGCCGCCGGGCCGTCCGCTCCGCAGCGCGGCTCCCGCCCGGCGGGGCCGGCCCGCGGCGGGGTAAGCTGGGCCGCGACGGCCGCCGCTGGCGTGGAGGGCCGATGCCCGAGGTGAGGATCGCGGTGTCCCGCGGCGAGCTGCGCTGCCACCTGGCCATCCCGGACGGGACCGGTCCCTGGCCCGGCGTCGTGGTGCTGCACGACGCGCTCGGCATGACGCCGGACCTGCGGGCGCAGGCGGCCTGGCTGGCCGGCGAGGGCTACCTCGCGCTCGCGCCCGACCTGTACTCGCCCGGGCCCAGGGTGCGGTGCCTGGTGCGGACGTTCCGGGAGCTGGCGGCCGGGCGGGGCGCGGTGTTCGACCACGTGGCGGCGTGCCGGTCGTGGCTGGCCGGCCGGGGCGACTGCACCGGGCGGACCGGCGTGATCGGGTACTGCATGGGCGGCGGGTTCGCGCTGCTGCTGGCGTCTGGCCACGGCTTCGGCGCGGTGAGCGCGAACTACGGGATGGTGCCGAAGGACGCCGCGACGTTCTTCCGCGGGGCATGCCCGGTGATCGGCAGCTACGGCGGCAAGGACCGCTCGCTGCGCGGCGCGGCCGCCGCCCTTGACCGGGCCCTCGCCCAGGCCGGGGTGGAGCACGACGTCAAGGAGTACCCGCAGGCCGGCCACTCGTTCCTCAACGATCACCCGGGGGTGCTCGCGACCCTGCGGGGCGCTGCCGGGCCGGACGCCGCGCTCCCCCGGGTCTTCGCCGTGGTCAGCGCGGCCGCCGGGCCGCTGCTCGGCGCGGGATACCACGAGCCCTCGGCCGCCGACGCCCGCCGGCGGATCGCGGCCTTCTTCGGCCGGCACCTGAGGTGACCGGCCCGCGGCCGGCCAGGCGATGCCCGGGCGGCCGCCGGCGGGCCGTCAGCCGTAGAACACCCGCTCCATCACCGCCCTGGCCCGCCGGGCCGCCCGGCGCCAGTCCTGCACGAGCTGCTGGCCGGCGTCGGCCGGGTAGCCGAGCAGCATCGCGACCGAGGCGAGCTCGGGCTGGCCGACCGGCAGCACGTCCGACGCCCTGGCGCGGACCAGCATGATCGCGTTCCGGATCCGGGCGGCCAGCAGCCATGCCGCGCGCAGCATCGCCTCGTCCTCCGCGGCGAGCAGCCCCGCCTCGCGCGCCGCCGCGAGCGCGGTGAGGGTGTGCGTGGTCCGCAGCGCCGGGTCCGCGCCCGCGTGGCGCAGCTGCAGCAGCTGGGCCACCCACTCGGTGTCGGCCAGCCCGCCCGGGCCGAGCTTGACGTGAAGGACCGGGTCGACGCCCCTGGGCACGCGCTCGGCCTCCATCCGCGCCTTGATCCGCCGGATCTCCCGCACGGCGGCCCCGGCCAGGCCGCCGCCGGGATAGCGGACCCGGTCGGCGAGCTCGGTGAACGCGCGCCCCAGCGCCTCGTCCCCGGCGACCGGGGCGGCCCGCAGCAGGGCCTGCGCCTCCCAGGGCTGTGCCCACCGGTCGTAGTACGCACGGTAGGCGGCGAGCGTCCGGACCAGCGGCCCCTGCCGTCCCTCGGGCCGCAGGCCGGCGTCGACCCGCAGCGGGGGGTCGGGGCCGGGCGCGGCGAGCAGGGCGCGCATCCGCTCGGCTACCAGCTGCGCCGCCCGGGCGGCCGCCTCCTCGTCCGCGCCCGGCGCGGGCTCGTACACGAACAGCACGTCCGCGTCGCTGCCATAGCCCATCTCCCGGCCGCCGAGCCGGCCCATCGCGATCACGGCGACCCTGGCGGGCGGCGCGCCGACGGCGGGCTGGCCCGGGCCGGCGGCGACGGCGAGCGCCCCGGCCAGGGTCACGCGGGTCAGCGTGGTGATGGCCGCGGCGACCTCCTCGACGCCGATCAGGCCGGCCAGGTCCGCGGTCGCGGTGCGCAGCAGCTCCCGGCGGCGCAGCGCGAGCAGGCCGGCGACGGCGCCGTGCGGGTCCGGCCCGCCCCGGCGCACGATCGCGTCGGCCTCGGCCCGCAGCGCCTCCTCCGCCCGGGGCCGCAGCTGGGCGTCGTCGGCCAGCATCGCGACCGCGGCCGGGGCGCGGAGCAGCAGCCCGGGCGCGTAGCTGCCCGAGGCGAGCAGCCGGGTCATCCGCTGCGCCGCCGTCGTGTCGTCACGCAGCAGCCTCAGGTACCACGGCGAGTCCCCCAGGGCCTCGCTGACCCGGCGGAACGCCAGCAGCCCGGCGTCGGGCGCCGGGGCGTCGGCGAACCAGCCGAGCATCGCAGGCAGCAGCGCCCGCTGGATGGCGGCCTTCCGGCTCACGCCCGTGGTGAGCGCCTCGATGTGGCGCAGCGCCCCGGCCGGGTCGGCGTAGCCGAGGGCCTCCAGCCGGTCAGCCGCCGCCTGCGAGGTCAGCCGCATCACCTCGCGGGGCAGCCGGGCGACCGCGTCGAGCAGCGGCCGGTAGAACAGCTTCTCGTGCAGCTGCCGCACGCTCGCGGCATGCTCCCGCCAGCGCCGGGTCAGCTCCTCGGCCGGGTCGCCGTCCGGGCCCGCGGGGGCCGGCTGCCCGGTGCCGCGCATGCCGCGCAGCGCCCGGCCGACCTGGCGCAGCACCGCCGGGTCGGCGGGCAAGGCGTGCGTCCGGCGCAGGTTCCGCAGCTGGAGCAGGTGCTCGACCGCGCGCAGGAACCGGTACGCCGAGGCCAGGGCCGCAGCGTCCGCCCGGCCCACGTACCCCCCGGCCGACAGGGCGGCCAGCGCGGGCAGGGTGGCCGGGTCGCGCAGCCTCTCGTCGGCCCGGCCATGCACGAGCTGGAGGAGCTGCACCGCGAACTCGATGTCCCGCAGCCCGCCGGGGCCGAGCTTGATCTCCCGCTCGGCCTGCGCGGCGGGAATGCTGGCGATGACCCTCCGGCGCATCCGGCGGACGTCGGCGACGAAGCCGTCGCGCTGCGCTGCCTGCCAGGCCAGCGGTGCGACCGAGGCGGCGTAGGAGCGCCCGAGCTCGGGATCGCCGGCCACCGGGCGGGCCTTGAGCAGGGCCTGGAACTCCCAGGTCTTCGCCCACCGCTCGTAATAGGCCAGGTGGCTGGCGAGGGTCCGGACCAGCGGGCCGTTCCGGCCCTCCGGCCGCAGGTTCGCGTCGACCGGGAACATGCTGGCCTCCCGGCCCGCGTCCGAGCAGATCCGGATCATGGCGCTGGCCAGGCGGGTCGCGGCCCGCAGCGCGGCGCCCTCCTCGGTCCCGCCGGAGGGCTCGGCGACGAAGATCACGTCCACGTCGCTGGCGTAGTTCAGCTCCCGGGCGCCGCACTTGCCCATGGCGATCACCGCGAGGCGGCACCGGCCGGAGTCCGCCGGCGACCGGGACTGCGCCAGGGCGAGCGCGGCGGCGAGCGCGGCGCTGGCCAGGCCGGCCAGCTCGGCGAGCACCTCATCGAGCGGCGCCTGGCCGGTCAGGTCCCGGGCGGCGAGCCGCAGCAGCCGCCTGCGGTAGGCCACCCGGAGCGCGTCCTCCGCGCCGGGCGCGCCCGGCCCGCGAGCGCTCACCGCGGCGAGGAGGTCGGCGCGCAGGGCCTGCTCCGGGGGCCTGGCCAGCGCCTGCGGCCCCCCGAGGAGCTTCCAGTCGCCCGGATGACGGCGCAGGTGCTCGGCCAGCGCCGGGCTGGCGCCGAGGACGGCGGTCAGCCGTGCCCGCAGGCCCGCGTCGGCCCGCAGCGCCCTGCGCAGCTCCGCATCCGGCGACAGCCGGGCGAGCCCGGCCAGGGCCACGTCCGGGTCGGGCGCGGCCGCCAGCGCGGCGGTCAGCTCGGCGTCGGCCCCGGCCGGGTCCAGCCCGAGGTCCAGGGTGAGCAGGCGCTCGGCCGCCCGGGTGTCGGCGAACCCGAGCGCGGCCAGCCTCCCGGCCAGCGTGGCCCCGCGTGGCATGCCCACCTCAGCACGGTAGCGGGCGGCCGCCGCGCGGCAGCGGCGGGCGACCGCGGCATGCGCTCACAGCCCCGCGTAGCGCTCGATCTCGAACTCGGTCACGTGCCGCCGGTACTCGGCCCATTCCTGCCGCTTGTTCCGCAGGAAGAAGTCGAAGACGTGCTCGCCGAGGGTCTCGGCCACCAGCTCGCTGCGCTCCATCACGTTGCAAGCGTCGGACAGGCTCTGCGGCAGCGGGGCGATGCCGAGCGCACGCCGCTCGGCGGGCGAGAGCGCCCACACGTCGTCCTCCGCCCCCGGCGGGAGCTCGTACCCCTCCTCGATCCCCTTCAGCCCGGCGGCCAGGATCACCGCGAACGCCAGGTACGGGTTGCAGGCCGGGTCGAGCGAGCGGAACTCGATCCGGGTCGCGTTGCCCTTCTGCGGCTTGTACATCGGCACCCGGACCAGGGCGGAGCGGTTGTTGTGCCCCCAGCAGATGTGCGCGGGCGCCTCGCCGCCCGCGCCCGCCGTCCGCTCCGCGCCGCCCCACAGCCGCTTGTACGAGTTCACCCACTGGTTGCAGACCGCGGTGATCTCGGCGGCATGGGTGAGCAGCCCCGCGATGAACGAGCGGCCGACCTTGGACAGCTGGTACTCGGCGCCCGGCTCGTGGAAGACGTTCCTGTCCCCCTCGAACAGCGACATGTGGGTGTGCATGCCCGAGCCGGGATGCTCGGTGAACGGCTTGGGCATGAACGTCGCGTACACCCCCTGCTCCAGCGCGACCTCCTTCATCGCCAGCCGGAACGACATGATGTTGTCCGCGGTGCTCAGCGCGTCGGCGTAGCGCAGGTCGATCTCCTGCTGCCCCGGGGCGCCCTCGTGGTGGCTGAACTCCACCGAGATGCCCATCGCCTCCAGCATCGTGATCGCGGCCTTGCGGAAGTCGTGCGCGATGCTGTGCGGGGTGTGGTCGAAGTAGCCTCCCTGGTCGATCGGGCGCGGCTTGGCGCCGCCCTCGGGCCGCTCGCGAAGCAGGAAGAACTCGATCTCGGGGTGCGTGTAGAAGGTGAAGCCCAGGCTGGCTGCCCTGGCGAGCGTGCGCTTGAGCACGTGCCTGGGGTCGGCGTGGGACGGCGACCCGTCGGGCATGAGGATGTCGCAGAACATCCTGCCGACCCCGGCGGGGTCCCCCCGCAGCGGCATGAGCTGGAACGTCGACGGGTCCGGCTTCGCGATCATGTCGGCCTCGTAGACCCGGGCGAAGCCCTCCACGGATGACCCGTCGAACCCGATCCCCTCGGCGAACGCTCCCTCCAGCTCGGCCGGGGCGACGGCCACCGACTTGAGGAAGCCGAGCACGTCGGTGAACCAGAGCCGGACGAACCGGATGTTCCGCTCCTCGAGGGTGTGCAGCACGTACTCTTCCTGCCTGTCCACGGCGCCAGTCTGCCCCTTTCGTGTTTCCGGCGGGTTACGCGGCCTGGCCAGCCCGCTGAATAAGCTGAGCAGGTGCCCCGCCTGCGCCTCGCGCTAGCCCAGGTCAACGCCACCGTTGGCGACCTGGAGGGGAACGCCGCCGCGGTCGTCGCATGGACCGCCCGGGCGGCGGCAGCGGGGGCGCGGCTGGTGGTCTTCCCCGAGATGATGCTCACCGGCTACCCGGTCGAGGACCTGGCGCTGCGCGCCTCGTTCGTGACGGCATCGATGCAGGCGGTCAAGAGCACTGCGAGCCGGCTGGCCGAGGCGGGCCTGGCGGAGATGACGGTCGTGACCGGGTACCTCGGCCGACAGGCGGGCCTGCGGCCGCGGGTCGGCCTGCCCGCGGGCGCGCCGCTCGACGCCGCCGCGGTGCTGCACGGCGGCGCCGTCGCGATCACCTCGGCCAAGCACCACCTGCCCAACTACGGGGTCTTCGACGAGTACCGGTACTTCGTCCCCGGCCACGTGCTGCCGGTGATCCGGGTCGCCGCCGCGGGCGGGCCTGCCGACGTGGCGGTGGCGATCTGCGAGGACCTGTGGCAGGATGGCGGGCCGGTCACCGTCGCCCGGCAGGCCCGGGCCGGGCTGCTCGTGGTGCCGAACGCCTCGCCCTACGAGCGCGGGAAGGGCGAGGCCAGGCTGGCGCTGTGCCGCCGCCGCGCCGCCGAGGCCGGCGCCGCGCTCGCTTACGTCAACATGATCGGCGGCCAGGACGAGCTGGTCTTCGACGGCGACTCGATCATCGTGACGGCCGACGGGACGCTGCTGGCCCGCGGCCCGCAGTTCGAGGAGGCGCTGATCGTCGCCGACGTCGACCTGCCGCCCGCGGCCGGCGAGGCGGCCGCGGAGGAGCCCGCCGACGCGCGCGACGGCACGACGATGACGATCCGGCGGGTGACGCTGGCGCCGCCCGCCGGACCGGGCTCCGGCGGGGCCGGCCAGGGCGGGGCCGGGCCGGGGGGAGCCGCCCCCGCCGGAGCGGGGACCGCGGCGGAGGCCTTGGGCGGCCCGGTCTGGCCCCGCCTGCCGGACCTGGCCGAGGTGTACGCCGCGCTGGTCACCGGCGTGCGCGACTACGTCCGCAAGAACCGGTTCGGTTCGGTGATCCTGGGCCTGTCCGGCGGGATCGACTCGGCGCTGACCGCGACGATCGCCGCCGACGCGATCGGGCCCGGGAACGTCCACGTGGTCCTCATGCCGAGCCGGTACTCCTCCGCCCACTCCGTCACCGACGCCGAGGACCTGGTGAAGCGCCAGGGCCTGCAGGCCAGGATGGTGCCGATCGCCCCGCTGGTGGAGGCGTTCGACCGCGGCCTGCGGCTGACCGGGCTGGCGGCCGAGAACCTCCAGGCCAGGATCCGCGGCATGATCTTGATGTCGCTCTCCAACGCGGAGGGTCACCTGGTCCTGACCACTGGGAACAAGAGTGAGCTGGCGACCGGGTACTCGACCCTCTACGGCGACTCCGCCGGCGGGTTCGCCCCGATCAAGGACGTGCCGAAGACGCTGGTGTGGGACCTGGCCAGGTGGCGCAACGAGCGGGCTGCCGCCGACGGCACCGTCCCCCCGATCCCGGAGAACTGCATTGCCAAGCCGCCGAGCGCGGAACTGCGCCCGGGCCAGCTCGACACCGACTCGCTGCCCGAGTACGCGCGGCTCGACGCGCTGCTCGACGATTACGTCGAAAAGGACATGGGCGCGGCCGAGCTGGTCGCCGCCGGCCACGACCCCGCGCTGGTCGAGTGGGTGATCGGGCTGGTCGACCGGGCCGAGTACAAGCGAAGGCAGTACCCGCCGGGGCCAAAGATCACCGTGAAGAACTTCGGCCGCGACCGCAGGCTGCCAATCACGAGCCGATGGCGGGAAGCGCTCGGGACGCTCATCCCCGGCTCCGGCGCGGCGCCGCCGACGGCGCCCTAGCGCCCGGCGGCGACGGCCCGGGAGCGCCGCGGAACGCCGGGGCGCCCGGCGGTTGACAGCCCGGGCGGGCATGACCGGATACTGAGAGCGAACGGGACCGAATTCGCTGCCCGGCCAATGGCCTGCCAATCCCGCCCCAGGGCTGCCCGCTCTCGGCGGGCGGCCACGGTCCCCATCCGTCACGTTTTCGTAGCGGAGGCGCCGGTGAGCGGCCAGTCGCGACCATCCCCCGGTGACCTGCCCGCCGGGGCACAGGTGGCAAGCTACCGGGTCGACGGGCTGATCGGCCGGGGCGGCATGGCGGTGGTCTACCGGGCGACCGACGTGCGCCTGGGCCGGACCGTGGCGCTCAAGGTGCTGGGCCCCGAGCTCGCCGGGGACCAGGCGTTCCGGCAGCGGTTCATCCGGGAGTCCAGGGCCGCCGCCGCCGTCGATCACCCGCACGTGATCCCGGTCTTCGAGGCGGGCGAGTCGGACGGCCTGCTGTTCATCGCCACGCGCTACGTCCACGGCGGCGACGTGCGCGCGCTCATCGAGCGCGCGGGGCCGCTGCCGGCCGGCCGGGCCGTGCGGATCGTCGGCCAGGTCGCCGCCGCGCTCGACGCCGCGCACGCTCACGGCCTGGTCCACCGGGACGTCAAGCCCGCGAACATGCTGCTCGACGCCTCGAGCGGGCCTGATCACGTGTACCTGTCCGACTTCGGCCTGAGCAAGCAGTCATTCTCCGCCACGCTGACCAGCACCGGGCAGTTCCTCGGGACGCTCGACTACATGGCCCCCGAGCAGATCCAGGGTCATCCGGTCGACGGCCGGGCGGACCTGTACGCGCTGGCCTGCACGGCGTTCGAGATGCTCACAGGGCAGCCGCCGTTCCGGCGCGATCAGAATCTCGCGGTGATGTGGGCGCAGGTGTCAGCGTCCCCGCCATCGGTCAGGGATGCCCGGCCCGACCTTCCCGTCGGCGTCGACCAGGTGCTCGCCTGGGGGCTCGCCAAGTCCCCCGCTGACCGGCCGGCCACCTGCGGCGAGTTCGCCCAGGCCCTGCGCGATGCCTGCGAGGGCCGCCCGGGCATCCCGGGCGGGCCGGGGGCCAGCCACCCGGTGACCGAGGCGGTTGCGGGCCTCCTCGCCGCCGGCCCGCCCGCCGCGGACGCGGCACCCGCGGCGGGCGGCCAGCCGGCCGCGGGTGCCGTCACCGTGCCGGGCCAGGATGCGACGATGACCGCGACCGCGCCCGGAGCCCCCGGCGGCGCCGCCCCGGCCAGCGATCCGCCGGGGTGGCCGGGATCGGCCGGGCAGCAGGCCCCCTGGCCCGGGCAGCAGGCCCCCTGGCCCGGGCAGCAGGCCCCCTGGCCCGGGCAGCAGGCCGCCTCGCCCGGGCAGCCCGGGCCCAGCTGGCCGCCGGGTCAGTGGGCCCCGCCCGGTCAGCCCTGGTCCTGGCCCGGCGGGGGGACGCCCGGATGGCAGCCCCCGCCGCCCCGCCGCACCAGCCGCGCCCTGCTGGTGCTACTCGGCCTGGCCATCGTGGCCTTCCTGGCGGGCCTCGCGGTCTTCCTGATCCACCTGCGAAGCCAGGCCAGCTCGAGCCCGGTCCCGCGGGTCAGCCGGACCACCGGGCCGGGCAGCCGCACGCCCGCCTCACCAGCGCATCCCACCCCGGTGCGGTCCAGCGTTCAGCTCACGACCCCGCCGCCCCGGCCACCGAGCGGCCCGGCGGCCGTCGTCACCGCCTACTTCGGCGACATCAACGCGCACCGGTACCGGGCCGCCTATGACATCGAGGAGGCGGTGCACAGCCAGATGTCCTTCGCCGGCTTCCGGGCGGGCTTCGCGGGCACCGAGCGGGACACGGTGCAGATCGTCGGCGTCTCGGGAGATGTCGTGACGATCCGGCTGAGCGCGCTGCAGACCGACGGGACGGTGAAGTACTACGCCGGCACCTACACGATCGCCGGCGGTCACATCGTCGCCGCGAACATCCAGCAGGTCGGCTAGGGCCTGTCCCGCTGCGCCGAAGGTCCTTCCGGGAGATTGAGGTGTAGCTATTCAGCCGGGGTGAGGTGAGCGGCCGGTCAGCCGACAAAGATGCAAAACGGGTGCCCGGCCGGGTCGGCGTAGACCCGCAGCGGCTCCTGCGGGTCATCCGAGCGGTCCTTGAGGAGCCGGGCCCCGAGCGCGAGCGCCCGCTCATGCTGGACGTCGAGGTCCGCCGCGGTGGGCACCGTGGTATCCAGGTGCAACTGCTGCGGGACCGGGCCGTCCGGCCAGGTTGCCCCGGGAAGTTCCCCGACTTTCTGGAACGCCAGCGCCGCATCGCCGTCCGGGCTGTTCAGCACCAGCCAGTCCTGCCCTCTCGGGTCTGGCTGGCCGGGCGCGGGCGGCTCGTCGCCCGGGCGGTACCGCAGGCCGAGCAGCTGCCGGTAGAACTCGGCCAGGCGCCGCGGGCTGGTGGTGTCCAGGACCGTCTGCCGGATGACCGGGAACGCCTTCTCATCGTTCATGCCGCCACAGTAGGCGCGCCCGGCCTGGCCCTGCTTGGTGGACGGCCGCCACGGCCGCGGCTGGCAGGCCACCAGGCCCAGTTCCCGCATCAGGGCACGGGCCAGCTCGGGCCTGGCCGGCACGCCCCGCCGGGCCAGCTGCCACCCCAGGCGCCGGCACCCGTACGTGCCGTCCGAATCCCCGAATGCCTTGGCGATCAGGAGCCTGAGTTTCCCCCTCCCCTTCGCCGTGGCGCTCTCCGGGCGTGACCGCCACTCGTAGAACCCGGACTTCGGCACTCCGAGCCACTCGCACATGCATGTGATCGCGGGAGCGTTCCCGCCGCCAGCGCGGTGGCCGGCGTCAGCTCCGCGCAACCCGGAGGCGGGCAGCTCGATCCCGGTGCCGGGGGCGCCGTCCAGGCCGATGGTGACCGTCGCCGTGCCGCAGGACCGGGACACCTCCGCGGTGACGGGGAACCCGCCCAGCTCGCCGATGCTCACCGCCCGGCTCGGCGGGCCCGCCGCCGCTGCGGTTTCCCGTTCCAGGATGTGCTTGACGTGCTGGCCCGCGTCGGCGCGCCTGGCGTGGCGCGTCCCGTCGACGACCATCGCGAACGCGTCGCCGCTGGTCTCCCGCCGGTGCTCGATCGCGGTGCCGATCCCGGAGGCGACCGCGCCCAGCCTGCTGATGTCGGCCTCATAGCCTGCGATCGCGGACCGCAGGGCGTCCTGGTTACGCAGGTGGGCGCGTTCAGCGCGCTGGAGGCGGGCCAGCGCGGCGTCGGCCTCGGCCTTGTCGATGAGCAGCGGGTTGCCGGTGGCGATGGCCTTGACCTCGCTGAACGACAGCGCGGCCTCGCCGATGTCGGCGATCTCGCGGGCATCGAGCCGGCCGTGCATGACCTGGCTGATGAACCGCGCCTTGCGTTCCAGGATCTGCCAGATATACCCATCAAATGATTTTTCGGTAACGTACCGGATGACCTGGACTTCACAGTTGAGGTTTCCCTGCCGCAGGATGCGGCCCTCGCGCTGGGCGACGTCGGCGGGGCGCCACGGCGCGTCCAGGTGATGCAATGCGATGGCCCGGTCCTGGACGTTGGTGCCGACGCCCATCTTCTCAGTGGAGCCGGCCAGCACCGCGACCCGGCCCGCGCGGCAGGCGGCGAACAGCCGCGCCTTGTCCCGGTCGGTCCGGGCGTCGTGGATGAACTGGACGTGATCGGGCGGCAGGCCGCGAGCGGCGAGCTGGCTGCGCAGCTCGTCGTAGGCGTTCCAGCCCGGTCCCGGGGTGCCCAGGTCGCAGAACACCAGTTGCAGCGACCCGCGGACCGGATACGGCAGCCCGCCGGGGTCGAAGTACTCGTCGTCGCGGTGGGCTTTCCAGATCGCGGCGATCCGGTCGGCGGCCACGGCGATCTTGCCGGGGGTGGTCTGCGGCAGGCCGACCAGCCGCAGGTCAAGCGCGGCCCGGCGGCCGTCGCCGGAGACCTTGAACATGTTGTCGTCCTCGGGGCTGACGGCCCGGCGGCGGACCTTCGCGGCCCGCTCGCCGAGATCCCGCACGTAGGCGAGCAGTTCCTCGGACGGCTCGACGGCCACGGTCTGGGGAGCCCGCTGCCCGTCGTCGCGCTGCCGGAGATCCGGGACTGGCAGGGCTAGTACTACAGCAGCGTGCCGTGATATTGGTGGGCGTGGCTGCGTGATCTGATCGTCCTGGCCGGCCGGGATCGGTGCTTGCTGCCTGTCGTGGGTGAGGCGCGGGTGCGGGGGTGCTGAGGCGCATATAAAGGGGACCTGACGGCTGCGGGCAACTTTCCGCGCCGCCGGGGGACCTACGCCCCGCCCCCATTCATAACCGGCGAAACCGGGCCTGACCTGATCCCGCTCACCGCCGCCCAGGCCCGCCGCCTGCTCAACCTGCACACCCGCTGCGCCGCCGCGATCCCGGTCAGCAGCCCGCCGGCGCCGAACCCCGGTCCCGCACCTTGACCGGCCCGGTCGCCGCGTCGATCGCGCCGGCAACGCCCAGCCGGTCGCACAGCTCGGTGACCGCGGCCAGCCCCGCGCTCCCGGTAAGCGTGCCGTCCGGCGCGCCGACCCGGACCTTCCGCCGGCCCGCGCTCCCGCCACGTATCCTTTTCACCAGATGGGTGCCTCTCCAGCCCAGGACGATAGTTACTTCGCAATAACCATCATCCCAGGCCAGAGCGGTACCCATCAGTATTCACGAAACCGTGTCGCAGGCCCTACTCGCGGAACCGGGTCAGAGCGCCTACGACCACTGACCTGCCCACACATTCCGGTCAACGATCTAAGCGGGGCGGGGCCGCCGCCCTAGACCCCGGGAACCCCTGCCGCCCCTGGGAGCAGGAAGAACGGGCAGGCCACAGCCTGCCCCGGCCAGACACGGGCGCGGCAACGGCCAGCCCGTCCTGACCGTGATCACCACAACCGGAGTCTCCACGGTTTGAAGGGAATCCCGCTCCGGCCTCACCGGATGGACCACTCGCAGGCTTGTGGCTAGCCGGATAGCCAGACCGTGGCGACGACCGCGGCAGTTGTGTGTCCGAAGTTCATGTGCTACAAATAGCACATGGTATCAGTCGGAGTGCGTGAGCTTCGCCAGCGCGCTAGCAGCCTGCTGCGCCTGGTCGAGAATGGCGAGACGGTCGAGGTCACCGACCGCGGCCGTCCGGTGGCCCTGCTGACGCCTATACCAGGAGGAAGCCCGCTGGAGCGGATGCGCGTCGTCGGCGACGTCGAGCCGGCGACGGCTGACCTGGACGATCTGCCCGAGCCCGTGGTCCTGCCGCCGGAGACCGAGCTCCCGTCACGCGTACTGGCGCGGCTGCGCTGCGGCGAGCGCTGATGGCGGCCACGTACCTGGATTCCTCCGCGATCGTGAAGCTGGCGGTACGGGAGAACGAGTCGCTTGCGCTGCGCCGGTACCTGCGCCGCCGTCGGCCACTCGTCTCAAGTTCAATGGCCCGCACCGAGGTATTGCGGGCCCTGCTGCCGGCCGGGGACGACGCGGTCGCCGCCGGCCGGAAGGTCCTGAGTCGGCTGGATCTCATCCGGATCAGTGCCGGTGTCCTCGAAGATGCTGGCACGCTGCTGCCTGCCGAACTGCGGTCGCTGGACGCAATCCATCTGGCCACCGCCCGGAGGCTCGGCCAGGATCTTGGCGACATAGTCACCTATGACGAGCGGATGGCCGACGCGGCCGTGCACCTGGGCCACCGTGTTGTGGGGCCCAGATAAGGCGGGAAGCGCTGCTCGTTCGTGCAGTTAGGGTCACCGCACCGCCGGTGAAGAAGAGATGTGTTGTGCCACCAACGCCACGCCATCGCCATGTTCCAGACCGGTGCGATTCGTCAGGATATGTGGTGCTGAGTTCGTGCTGATAACCGGTGGGCTAACAGGCCATCTACCTGCGGAAACTGCTCGCACCTCCACGAACGTGAAGATCTTGCAGCGGCGGTCACGAGCGCGGTCGCCCTCCAGGCCGTGGCACGGTCTTGACCTGGGAGGACACGCTCGCGGCCAACGCGCCCCGCGTGCGGGTCACCGGGTTTCTGCACGCCCCGGGGGCACATGAGCGGATCTCCGCATCGGCCGCCGCGCTGACCCGGTCCTCGGCGCTCGGCATCAGGTGCGCGTAGGTGCGGAGCGTGAGCCCCGGGTCGGCTGACCGCCGGCAAGGCCGGCTGCGTGCAGCGCGAGCCGCCACATCGCCCGGTTGAGCCATTCGCGGCTCATCGGGCCGCCATCGCGCCGCCAGAACAGGAGGCGGAGGGTGGCCGGACGCCGCCGGGCTCGGCCCACGGGAGGGTGACCGGCAGCGGCCGCCGCGCACCCGGACTGGGTGGCCCAGCGGATCTGCGTGGCTGATTTCGCCCGCCGCTACGGCACCCCGGTGACGTCCTGGCATCCCCCGGTCTCGAAGAAGAAGCGGGACGAGCTCGCGATCACCTACGCGAGGGACGGGTACGCGCTGCTGGAAGCCGTCTATGACAAGACGTCCCCGGCCTGGCTGGCGGAGCTGCCCGCAGTGGACGTGCTGCGCCTGGTCCTGCTGCAGGACTACACCAGGGTCATCCATGCCGGCGGGCGGGAGGTGATCAGGCGGCGGGAGAAAGCGCCTGAGGGCGACGGTCTCCGGCCCGGCAGAACCCGGATCGCCTCTCCTTATGACACCGATGCCCGGTGGGGCGGCAAGCGGGACACGTTCTGGCTCGGGTACAAGCTGCACGTCACCGAGACCTGCGACGATGTCCCGCCGTGCGGCTGCGGCCTGCCCGGGAACCCCGCGGGCGCCCGCTCCGGCCACGCCCCGGGCTGCCCCGCGCCCGCGCTGCCGAACATCATCACGCACGTGGCCACCACGGACGCCACCGTGACGGACAACGCGATGACCGGCCCCGCCGCGGCAAGACTGATACCGTCGATGCCGGGGCCGCCGCCATCGCGGTGATCAGCGGACGCGCTACCGCCGTCGCCAAGAGCTGCGACAGGGCTGTCGAGCAGGTACGCGTCTGCAATGTCGCCAAGGACTCGGCGGTCAAGGCCCGCCGCCAGGCGATCAACCAGCTCAAGGCGATCCTGGTCACCGGCGGCCCTGCGCTGCGCGAGTCGCTGGCCGGGCTGAGCGCCGCACGGCTTATCACCCGGTGCGCCAGTCTGCACGAGCAGCCCGGCAGCAGCGGCGCGGTCACCTGCACCCTTGCCGGGGGTGGCCCGCCGCATCAAGGCTCCCGACGCCGAGATCTCGGCCCTGCCCAGCCGCATCACCGAACTGGTGGAGGCCGTCGCGCCCGCACTGCTGGGTGAGCACGGCGCCAGAGCCGGCAGCGCCGCTGTCCTGCTGGTCACCGCGGGTGACAATCCCGGACGGCTGCGCGGCGAGGCCGCGTTCGCCGCGCTGTGCGGTGTCAGCCGGCCGAGGGCCCGCCGCAGCGCCCGGGAGCCCTGCTTGCTGACGCGCCCGCGGGCGGCCTTCAGGCCGGGCTCGCGGTGCCGCGGGGTCAGCCCGGCCCAGGAGCACAGGTACGCCGCGAACCTGAACCGGGTGACGTCACCGGCCTCGGCGACGATGACGGCGGCGAGCACCGGGCCGATGCCGGGCAGCTGCTGGATCACCTGGTAGCCGCGGTCCCCGGCCAGCAGGTCAGCGATCACCTCGCCGGGCATGCCGGTCTCGGCGGTGAGCTCGCCGGTCAGGTGCAGCAGGGACCAGGCCTTGCCGGAGTACGGCTGGGGCAGGCGCAGCCCGTTCAGCCACTGGCGGCCGCCGGGGCCGAACAGGTCCGAGTGCGTCACCGCGATGCCCAGCCTGGCCAGCACCGCGTGGACCTGGTCCGTGCAAGACGCGCGCATGCTGACCAGCTTGCGCCTGCACCTGGTGACCTCCCGTAGGCCGCGGACCTCGGCCGGGGCGATCCACGCCCCGGGCAGCCGGCCCATCCGCAGCAGGCCGGCCAGGCCGGCGGCATCCCGGGAATCGTCCTTCACGCGCCGGAAGGTGAATGCCTTCACCCGGGCGGGTGCGCCAGGTGCACCTCGGCGCCGGCGGCCGCCAGCGTGTCCGCCGCCCACTGCCACCCGTACGCGGCCTCCAGCACCACCCGCGGGCTCTTGCCCGCCCGGGCGATCTCCTTGCGCAGCTCCGCCGGGCTGCTGGTGATCCATGCCGAGCCGAGCCTGCGGCCGTCCTCGCTCATCCGCACCAGCACGCTGCGGCGCTGGTGCAGGTCCATCCCGACGATCTGCCGGCCGTCGTAGTCTTCCACTGGGCCTCCCATTCCTGGTGCAGACGGATGCATTGCACCCTCCAGCATCCGCCAGGGAGCGGCGGCCCGCTCCTTCATCGCATCAGAAGAAAGAATCTGTGCCAGAAGCTTGACGCGAGACATTCTCGGCGGAGCGAAAAGTTGCCCGCAGGCATCAGGCCCCTTTTTCAGCGGGGGCGGGCCAGGTGGCCCTGGCGGTGACGGCGAGGAACGCGCGGGCGAGCATCGAGAGAGTGACGTGCCGGTACCAGGCGCGGTACTTGCGGACCTGGTAGTGGTCCAGGCCGGTCTCGTTCTTCGCCTCGGCGAAGCAGTCTCCCGCCGCCCACCTGGCGCCCGCGACGGCGGCCAGCCCGGCCAGCGTCACCCCGGCCGGGGCGTGGCACAAGAAGCAGGCGAGTTCCAGGTCGCCTTTCTCGCCCGGGGCCAGTGACCGGCGGACGAGCAGCTGGCGGGCAGGGCTGGCGGTGCCGGCCAGCGCCCAGTCATACAGCCGGGGCCCCTTGGACCCGTCCGCGCAGGCAACTGGTCAGGTCCATTTGACGGGGGTTGGTGACGGTGGGGAGTTGATCCGGCACGCCGGCTGATGATCGGCTGCGTGCGCCGGGTGATCTTGGATCGTAGTGTCCGGGTGTGCCCGATGGTGATGCTGGTTCCGGTGATGAGGTGCTCGCCGCGCTGGTGGCGTTTTTGCGCGGTGAGCTGGCTGGTTCGCGGGCCGCCTTGGCGCGGGTCGTGGCCGGGCTGCGGCGGGCGCGGGAGCGGGTCGCC
>Ga0209061_1000351_pt1 | contig 129343 bp, 117 predicted proteins | sample Coa_R1_10_FD_187157 | JGI IMG/M metagenome (GOLD analysis project Ga0209061, IMG submission 187157) | Surface soil microbial communities from Centralia Pennsylvania, which are recovering from an underground coalmine fire - Coalmine... | ecosystem: Environmental > Terrestrial > Soil >... | reverse complement strand
CGAGGCGGTCGCGGTCATGCGCGACGCCGTCGGCGAGGAGTACAAGCACTTCTCGATGGACCTCGAGTTCCTGCTACGCCGCACTCCGGTGTGGCGCGAGATCGCGCGCGGGATCCTGTTCCAGGCCGGTGACATCGTCGACCACGGCGAGGCCGCCGAGGAATCGGCGACCGAGGGAGGGCCGGTCCGGCCCGGCACGATCGTGACCGCCGACTACCTCGGCTCCTCCGGGGGCGAGGCCGCGATCGGCGCGGGGGCCGGAGGCTCGCTCGGAATCGGCAGCCTCAAGGAGGCCGTGCGATGAGCAACCACCTGCTGCGCTCCCACGCGCCGATCAGCGACGGCAACTGGACGCTGCTCGACGACGAGGCGCGCGAGCGTCTCGCTCCGGCGCTCGGCGCGCGCCGGCTCGTCGACTTCGAGGGTCCGTTCGGCTGGACCCATTCGGCGACGAACCTCGGCCGGGTGGAGCCGCTGGCGCAGAGCCCCTGCCCGGGTGTCGGCGCCAGGCAGCGGCGCGTGCTGCCGCTCGCCGAGCTTCGCGCCGAGTTCCGGATCTCGCGCGAGGAGCTGCGCGACGACGACCGTGGCGCGCTCGACGCCGAGCTCGAGCCGCTCGATCGCGCGGCGCACGACATGGCGGTCGCCGAGAACAAGGCGGTCCTTCAGGGCTGGCCCGAGGCGGGAATCACAGGAATCGCGGAGGCCTCCCCCCACCAGGGGCTCACGCTGCCCACCGCCGCCGACGGCTATCCGCGGCCGGTCGCCGGCGCCGTCCAGGAGCTGCTGAGCTGCGGCGTGATCGGTCCCTATGGCCTGGCGCTCGGCAGCGAGGCGTACCGCCGGGTGTCGGAGACCGCCGAGCACGGCGGCTATCCGCTGCGCGACCACCTCGCGAAGATCCTCGAGGGCGGGCCGATCGTGTGGGCGCCCGGAATCGAGGGCGGCGTCGTCGTCAGCCTGCGCGGCGGCGACTTCCGGTTCGAGTCCGGACAGGACCTGTCGCTCGGCTACCTGGAGCACGACCGCGAGACGGTGACGTTCTACCTCGAGCAATCGTTCAGCTTCATCGTCGCCACCCCGGAGGCGGCGGTGCCGTTGAAGGTGGCCGACTGATGGCCGTGCATCTCCGGAGCGCCCGCGCGCTCGTGCCCGCCAAGCGTCCCGACCCACGCGCGCTCATCCCCTCGGAGCTCGCCGGTGCCCGGGCGCTCGCCCGCTCCCGTCGGCGCCTGGGACCCGTCGCGGGCCAGCTCGTCCAGGACGCCGCGCTCGCGGCGCTGATCGGCGGCAACCTGTTCGGCCGGGTGGCGATGCACCCCGCGCTCGCCGACGTGAGCGACGCGGCCGAGCGCGGCCGGGTGCTCAACCGCGCCTGGCGCCGCTACGGCACGGTCAACTCGCTCGCGCTCGCCGGCCTCGTCTCGGGCTGGCTCTCGACGCGCTCGGACGAGTCGGCGCCGCTGTGGACGAGCCCCCGGCGCAAGAGCCTCGTGTTCGCCAAGGACCTCGCGGTCGGCGCGGTCCTCGCCACCGGCCTCGCCTCGGCGGCGGCCGGGGTCGGCTTCGCCCAGCAGGCGTCCGACGGCGCGGTGCCGATGCGCGACGGAACCGAGCCGGCGGCCGCGACGCCGCCCCGCGCCCGCAGCCTCAAGCACGTCGTGAATGTGCTCGGCGGCCTCAATCTCGCCGCCGAGCTCTCGCTGCTCGGCGTTGACGCGTGGCTCTCGCGGAGCGCGTCCCGCCGGCTCGTCGCCCGCTGAGGCTGACGCCGCCGCCTCGCTCCGGATGCGGCGACGTCCCGCCCGCCGGCCCTGATCTGGGCGACCTCGGCGTCCGGGTCGAGGCCTATGGCCGGCTCGGCGCGAGCCACCGTCCATGCCCGTGGACCCGTGCGAGCTCGACGTCGCCGCGCTCGGAGTCCTGCAGCATGAGCGACGCCGGCCCTCGATCGCGGAGCTCGAGTGAGACGTGGAACAGCCGGTGCCGCGCGCCGAGCGCCGCGATCGCGGCGTCGAACGCCTCGCGGCGGTCGGCGGGGACATGGATCCGCACCATCGAGTGGAACACGACGAGATCGTCGCCGGTGGGCAGGCGCTCGGCGTCGAGCGTCGGCAGCAGCTCGACGGCGTCGCCGGCGATGATCTCCGGCGGGTCAGCGGCGACCGCGTCGAGCGCGCGCGCGAGCAGCGCGTGACGGTCGACGTGCTCGGGCCATACGAGCGCCCGCAGCCAGGCGCGCTCCCCGGGGTCGGTCGCGTCGACCGGGTGCAGATCGACGCCGAGGCGCTCGCGGATCGGTGGGAGCGCGTCGAGGTCGGGCGGCGGGGCCGCTCCGCGCCATTCGGTGTCGATCGTGAGCGGCGCATCGGCGGGGCCGAACCGCCGGCCGCCGGTGCGCACCGCCCAGCAGTCGAAGCGGAGCTGGATGCCGGCGCTGGCGCCGATCTCCAAAAACGTCACCGGCCCGGCCGTGCGCCGCCCCACCTCGTGCAGCGCGAAGCGGATCGCGGTCGCCCGCGCCGGCTCGTTCGTCTGCACGAGCCGCGTCTCGAGCAGCTCGACCAGGGCGTCGCGGTGGGTCGCACAGAACCCCGGATACTCGGCTGCGGCACCGTCGGGAGGCTCGGCCCGCTCGCCGACGACCGTCGGGAAGAAGCGCGCGAACGGCAGCGACGGGTCGCACGCGACGATCATGTGCGTCGCCGCCATCAGCAGGTTGAGCGGCTGCTGCCCGGCCCGCGCGCGCGCCGCGAGCGCGAGCAGCGCGTCGTCGCGTGCGACCACCGCGCACAGCGTCCGGTAGAGCGGCGAGTCGTAGAACCAGCGGTCGCCGTCGGCGAACTGCGCGCGCAGCGCCTCGAGGTCCGGCTCGGGCGGCGGCGCCGTCATCGGTCCGAGAGTATCCCGGCGACGTCACACCCGGCGGAGGATGACGATCGGCACCCGCCGGGCGCGCCGCGACCGCCGGGCGCGCCGCGACCGCCGGGCGCGAACGGTCCCGCCGCGCCGCGCCCCGGGCGCGAACCGTCCCGCCGCGATCCGCTGTAAGGTGTGCTCAGGTCAGATGGAGTCCTGACGCAGCGGGCGCGGCCGGATCGCCGGCACAGTCCGCTCGAACCGCCCACCCACACAAGGGCTGATGGCTCCTTTCGCGCACAACCACGAAAGGAGCCTCGACCACCGTGCCGACCCTGCCCGACTGGGCGATCCAGGCCCTGCAGGTCATCAGCGTCCTCGCGCTGGCGCCGCTCGTCACGGGGATCATCGCGCGCGGCGAGGCGATCGTGCAGCAGCGTCGGGGGCCACGGATCCTGCAGCCCTACCACGACATCGCCAAGCTCTTGTCGAAGGAGACCGTGCTGCCGGAGCCCTCCGGGCCGGTCTTCCGTGCCGCGCCGTACGTCGCGTTCGCGGGCTACGCCACGATCCCGCTGCTCATCCCGGCGCTCACGACGTTCGGACTGCCGCTCGGCTACGAGGCCGACTTCTTCGGCGTCGGGCTGATCCTGGCGCTCGCGAGCTTCGTCGTGTCGCTGGCCGCGATCGACAGCGGCAGCCCGTACGCGCAGCTCGGATCGAGCCGGCTGCGCTCGTTCGGGGCGCTCAACGAGCCGACGGTCATCTTCGTCACGTTCGTGCTCGCGCTCACCAGCCACACGGACCTGCCGTACGCGTTCGGGGCGACGATCCGCTCGGCGACCGTGCAGGTGCTCAGGCCGAGCCATCTGCTGATCATCGCCGCGTTCTTCATGCTCGTGCTCAACGAGACCGGCCGCATCCCGATCGAGAACCACGGCTCGACGCTCGAGTTCGGCCAGATCGAGGAGGGTCGCATCGCCGAGCACTCCGGCCCGGGCCTCGCCTTCCTGCGCTGGGGGTCCTCGGTCAAGCAGCTGCTGCTGTTCACGATCTTCATGAACGTGCTCGTCGCCCCCTGGGGGATGGCGCAGAGCGGTCATCTCGACGCGGTCGCGATGGCGATCCTGCTCCTGCTCGTCAAGGCGCTCCTCGTCGGCGCGGCGGTCGTCGTGATCGAGTCGAGCTTCGCCAAGCTCCGCCTGTACAAGATCCCCGAGTTCACGGTCGCGAGCTTCATGCTGTCGGTGCTCGCGGTCGTCATCTTCCTGTTCGAGCCGGCGTACGGGGACGAGCACCTGAGCGTGTTCGGCGCGGTCGCGACGGTCACCGCCGTCATCTTCCTGCTGCTCGAATTCGGCATGCTCCGCTCTCAGGAGGTGTGGGAGCAGCTGCGGCTGTACGCGCTCGGCTCGCTGTTCGTCGCGCTGCTCGCGATCATCACCGCGGCGACCGGTCACGGCGCGAGTCCGCTGTACGCGCTGGGCGCGGTCACGATCGCGCTCAAGGCGGTCGTCTTCCCGGTCGGGATCCGCCAGGTGCTCCGCCGGCTCGACGCCGAGGCGCGCGTCCCGTCCTCGATCGGGGTCGCGAGCGGGATCCTGCTCGCGATCGCGCTCAGCGCGCTTGCGTTCGTCGTGCTGCGCCCCGTGCGCATCGGCGCCGAGGCCGCGCTGCCGCTGTCCGCGCTGCCGGTCGCGGTGAGCGGCGTGCTCGTCGCCTTCCTGCTGATGATCCTGCGGCCCCACGCGCCGTCTCAGGTGCTCGGCTTCCTGTGCCTGGAGAACGCGGTCTCGATCGGCAGCCTCGTGATCGCTCCCGGCCTGCCGATCATCCTCGCGCTGCTGCTGCTGTTCGACGTGCTCGTCGGCGTGCTCGTGTTCGTCGTGCTCGTTCAGTACCTGGCGGTCGAGCGGACCGCGGTGCGCACCGATGAGCTGACGAGGCTCACCGGATGAGCTGGGCGCTGTACGCGATCCTCGCCGTGCCACTTGTCGCGGTGGCGCTGTCGCTGCTCGACGGCTGGCGCGGGGCGCGCGCGGCCACGGTCGTCTGCGGTCTCATCTCGCTCGGCCTGTCGGCCGCGCTCGCGCTCGCGGTCCGTGAGGGCCGCGTCATCCAGGCCGCCGACGGCTGGCTTCGCATCGACTCGCTCGGTGCCGTCTTCCTGCTCGCGACCGGTCTCGTCTACGGGATCGCGGGCGTCTTCTCGATCGGATACCTCGCGGTTGATCGCGGCCACGCCGGCTTTGAGCCGTTCGCCAGGCGCTACTTCGCGCTGCTCAACCTGTTCGGCTGGACGATGCTCCTCGTCCCGCTCGTCAGCGACTTCGGGACGCTGTGGGTGGCGGTCGAGCTCACGACGATCGTCTCCGCGCTGCTCGTCGCGATCGATCGCACCGACGCGGCCCTGGAGGCATCATGGAAGTACGTGCTCATCGCCTCCAGCGGGCTCGGCATCGCGCTGCTGGCGACCATCATCCTCTACGCGACCGGCACCCCCGCGCTCGGCTCCGAGTACGTGCCGCGATTCGCCCGCTTGCTCGCCCACGCCGGAGCGCTCTCTCGCGACGCGGTCGCCGTCGCGTTCGTGCTCTCCGTCGTCGGCTTCGGCACGAAGGTCGGGTTCGCGCCGATGCACACGTGGCTGCCCGACGCGCACTCCGAGGCGCCCGCACCCGTGTCGGCGATGCTCTCCGGCTCGCTGCTGTCGGCGGCGCTCTACGGGATCCTGCGCTTCTTCCAGGTCGCGACCGCGACCGGGCAGCGCTCGTTCGCCGCGCACGTCCTCGTCGTGTTCGGCGTGATCGCGCTCGCGCTGGCGAGCCTCTCGGTGGTCAGGCAGGGCAACTACAAGCGGCTGCTCGCGTACTCGTCGATCGAGCACATGGGGATCATCGCCCTCGGCGTCGGCTTCGGGGCGCCGCTCGCCGTCGCGGGCGCGCTCCTGCACGTGCTCACCCACGCCTCGGCGAAGGGCCTGGCGTTCTTCGGCGCCGGCTCGCTGCTGCGCGGCTACGACACCAAGCAGGTTGAGGAGGTGCGCGACGCCGGCCGTCGCATGCCGTTCACCGGCCCGATGTTCCTCGCGGCCGCGCTCGCCCTGAGCGGGCTTCCGCTCTCCGGGGTGTTCCGCAGCGAGTTCGACATCGTCACCGGGGGTCTCGCCGAGCCCCAGTACGTCGGCGTCGCGCTGCTGCTCGGGTTCGTCAACCTCGCGTTCTTCGGGGTCATCTGGCATGCCGGGCGCATCGTGCTCGGCACGGGGGAGGACGCCGAGGAGACCGCGCGCGCGGTGGCGACGGAGCGCAGCCCGTGGATGATCGCCGGGATGCTCGGGCTCCTGGTCGTGCTCGTCGCGCTCGGCATTCACCTGCCCGGCGACCTGGCGGCTCTGCTGCATAACGCGTCCGCTCGTCTGGAGCCGGCGCTGTGAGCACGGCCGCCCGCGAGGTCCGCACCTTCCCCGGCGACCCGCCGGTCGGGCTGCGCGCGGTCCCGGAGCCGGGCCCGCCGGGGGAGGTTCGTCTGCGCGTCGCCCCGGGTGACCTGCGGCGGACGCTGCGACTGCTGCGCGCCTCCGGCGCGCGCTTCGTGACGATGACGCTCGGCCGCGAGCCCGCGCGCTCGATCATCGTCGTGCTCGCACACCGCGGGTCGCTCGTCCTGCTGCGCGCCCCGGATGAGGACTGCCGCGCGCTCGATGGGACGCTTGGGGCCGAGTGGCCCGCGGCCGCCTGGGCGGAGCGGGAGCTGCGGGAGCGACACGGCGCCGCGCCCCGCGGCCGGCTCCTCACCGCTCCCGACCCCGATGCGATCGACCGCCGCGTGCACGGGCTCGATGCCTTCGTCATCCCGTACGGCCCGGTGCGCTCGGGCATCTTCGAGGCGATTCAGTTCCAGGTGGAGACGGGCGGCGAGAGCGTCGTCGCGCTCCAGACCCGCCCGTTCTTCAAGCACCGGGGCCTCGAGGAGCGCTTCCGCGGCGTGCCGGTCGCGGACGCGGTGCACATCGCGGAGCGGGTGGCCGGGATCTCCTCGGTCGCATACGCGTGCGCCTACTCGCAGGCGGTGGAACGGGCGCTCGGGATCGAGGTTTCGAGGCTCGCCGAGCGCTGGCGAGCCGTCCACGCGGAGCTTGAGCGCATCGCCTGTCACCTCGACGTGATCGCCAAGCAGGCCGACACGGCCGCCCTGTCCGTCGGGCACGCACGCTTCCAGATCCTCAAGGAGCGTGTGATGCGCCTGCGCGCGCAGCTCACGGGAAGCCGCTTCGGCCGCGGCGCCGTCGTCCCCGGCGGCGTTCGTGGCATCCCCGCTCACGATCGGAATGCGCTCCGGCGCGAGATCGATGAGCTCGAGCGGGACCTCCGGCGCGACCGGCGGTTGTTTCTCGCCACCGCGTCGATGACCGACCGGCTGATCGGCACCGGACGCCTCGGCCGCGACCTGATCGACGATCACGGCGCCGTCGGGCCGCTGGCGCGCGGCTCGGGGGTGGCGACCGACGCCCGCCACGAGCGGCCATACGGCGACTACCGCCGGCTCGGCCTGCGCGTGATGACCCGGCGCGAGGGCGACGCGATGGCGCGCGTGAACGTCCGCTTCGACGAGATCGAGGAGTCGCTGCGACTGCTGCGCCAGGCGCTCGAGCACCTGGAGCCGCTCGGCGAGGAGCCGGCGAGCCCGTCCCCGGGGGCGAGCGGGACCGCCTGCGGGTGGGTGGAGGCGCCGCAGGGCGAGCTGCTCGTGTGGGTCGAGATCGCCGACGGCGCCCTCGCGAACGTCCACCTCGCCTCGCCGTCGCTGCGCAACTGGGCGCTGTTCGACCACGCGTTCGGCGCCGACGTGCTCACCGACTTCGCGTTCATCGAGCACAGCTTCGGGCTCACGCCCGCGGGAGCAGACCGCTGATGGGCGAGCGGGCCCGCGGCCACGGGAGCGGCGGCTGATGCTCGCCTGGCTTCTGCGCGGTCTGCGCGGCGGCCGGGTGACGACCCGCCACCCGCGCGTGCCCGACACCCCGCCCGCAGGCCTGCACGCGAGCGTCGAGTTGCGCCGCGCGGACGGCGGCGAGCCGGCGCTGGAGGGGCTGTGCCCCACCGGAGCGATCACGGTCGACGGCGCCGGCCGGGTCCGGCTTGACCGCGGGCGCTGCATCCTCTGCGGCGAGTGCGTGCGCCGCGCCGGCGATCGCTTCGCGTTCGCCGACGTCACGTTCGAGACCGCCGCGCGCTCGCGCGCGGGCCTCGTGTCCGATTCCGCCGCTCACGCCGGCGCCGGGCCGCCGCGGCGCACGCTCGGCGAGCGGGCCCGGCCGCTGCGCCGCTCGATCCACGTTCGACACATCGACTGCGGCTCGGACGGCAGCGAGGAGTGGGAGATCCAGGCGCTCTGGAACCCGCACTACGACATCCAGCGACTGGGCTTCTTCCTCACGAACGCGCCGCGGCACGCCGACATCCTGCTCGTCACCGGCGGCGTCACCACGCCGATGCGGGCGCCGCTCATGCGAACCTGGGAGGTCATGCCCGAGCCGAAGGCGCTCGTCGCGGTCGGAGCCGACGCGTGCTCGGGCGGCCTGGCCGCCGCGACGGGGCGGATCGCGGGCGGCGTCGACCGCGTGCTGCCGGTCGACGTCTACGTTCCCGGCTCTCCCCCGCCACCGCTCGCGATCCTGCACGGGCTCATGACCGCCGTCGGCCTGCTCGACTCGGGGAGCGCCGCATGAACTCGGTCTATGCCGCCGCGATGGCTGCCCTGGCGCTCGCCGCACTCGGCGCCGTCGCGCTGCCCCGCGCGGGCGTGGTGGTGGCCGGAGCCGGCTCCGTGCTGCTCACGCTGGCGGGCGTGTCCGCGGCGATCGGCGCCGCGCACCCGCACCTGACGCTCGGCGACTGGCTCGGGTACGGCCCGAGCGGGCTGCTCGACGACCGCCTCGCCGGGATCTTTCTCACTCTCACCGGGATCACCGCGGCCGCGGTGATGGCGGCGTACGCGATCCGGCCCGGCGGGCGGGCACAGATGACCGCCTCGTGCGTGCTCGTGCTCACGGTCGCGCTCGTGATCGGCGCCGACAGCGCGTTCCTGCTGTTTCTCGCCTGGGAGGGGCTCACGGTCTGCGTCTACCTGCTCTCGAGCGGCCGGGGGTCGGCGCGGGAGCTCGCGGCCGGCCACCTGACCGGTGGCCTGGCCAAGCTCGGCGGAGCGGCGCTGCTGGCGGCGATCGGGATCATGTATGCCCACACGCACACGTTCAGCCTGACGGCCTGGACCGGCGCCCGGCTCCCACCGGGCACGCGCGGGGTGCTGTTCGCGCTGCTGCTCGCCTGCTTCGCCACCAAGATCGGGGTGCTGCCGCTTCAGGGCGGGCTGCCCGCCGGCTACGGCTCGGCGCCCCGGCTCGGCGCCGCGTCGCTCGCGGTCGCACTCTGCGCGGGGTTCTACGGCCTGTGGCGGTTCGAGCTGTCGGTGCTCGCTCCGCTGCCCATCTGGTGCGGGGACGCGCTGCTGGTCCTCGGCGCAGCGACCGCACTTGCCGGGATCGCGTACGCGCTCACCCGCGACCGGATGCGCACGTTCCTCGGCTACTCGACGGTGGAGAACGCGGGCATCGTCCTCATCGGCCTCGGCGTCGCCGCGCTCGGCCAGACCGCGCACCGGCCGATGCTCGCCGCCGCCGGCCTGCTCGCCGCCACGCTCCACGTCTGCGCCCACAACCTCGCGAAGACGCTCGCGCTGATCGCCGTCGACCGCGTCGAGCTCAGCTCGCACACCGCCCGGATGGATCCGCTCGGCGGCCTCGCCCGGCGGCTGCCCGTCACCGCGGCGGCGGCGGCGATCGCCTCGCTCACGCTCGCCGCGATCCCGCCGCTCGGAGGGTTCGTCAGCGAGTGGTTCACCTTCCAGGCCCTCCTGCAGGGCTTCCGGATGCCGACGCTGCTCTCGGAGCTGCTGTGCGCGCTGGCGGCGGCGGCACTCGCGCTCACCGCGGGCCTGGCCGTGCTCGCGTTCGCCAAGCTGTACGGGACGGTCTTCCTCGGCGGCCCCCGGAGCGGGCGGGCGGCCGGGCGTGGCGAGCCCTCGCGCTGGCCGGGCGGCCTCGTCGGGCTCTCCCTCGTCCTGCTGTTCCTCGGAGCGGTCGCCCCCTGGGAGGTGCGTGGGCTCTCGGAGGCTCTCGCGCCGGTGCTCGGGCTCCATCTCGCGGCCACGACGATCAGCCCGCCGCTCGTCCTCACTCCGGTGTTCCCGGGCTTCGCGGTGCTCGCTCCGACCTGGCTCGGCGTGACGCTCGCCCTCTACGCGCTGCTGTTCATGGCGGGCGCGCGCCTGCTGCGCGGGCGCGAGGCCCGGGGACGGCGGGCGCGCCGCGCCCCCGTCTGGGTGACCGGCGCCGACGCCGATCCGGCGGCCGTTCAGTACCGGCCGTCCGCCTACTCGAACCCGATGCGCGTGATCCTGCGTGGGCCGCTCGGGTATCGCGTGCGCACGATCGTCACAGGCGCCGGCCCGGCCGGCGCGGAGCGGCTCGTGCTCGACACCCGCGTCACGTTGGCGGTCGAGCGCTTCATCTACGCTCCCCTCGCCGCGGGCGTCTCCCGGCTGGCGGCGGGCGCCCGCGCCCTGCAGTCCGGGAGGCTCTCCGCGTACATGCTCTACATGCTCGCCGCGCTCATCGTCGCCCTCTCCCTCGTCCCCCTCCTGCGCTGATGTTCCAACGGATCCTGCTCGCCTGGGACGGCTCCGAGCTCGCGCTGCGCGCGTTCGATGTCGCGATCGACCTGACCCGCCGCTACGAGGCCGAGCTCGTCGCCGTCTCCGTCGCGTACTCGCCGGCCCATGCCGAGACGTCGGCCGATCGCTCGGAGACCGCCGGTGCCGCACACCGCTACCTGGAGTCGACGTTCACCGAGGTCGCCGACCGCGCCTCGCGCGCGGGCGTCGACGTCGCGCACGAGATCGTCGACGGCGATGCTCCGGCGCGGGCGCTCGTCGAGCACGCCCATGAGCACGGGTTCGACCTGATCGTCTGCGGCCACCATCACAGCGGGCGCGTGGGGCGGCTGCTGCTCACCGGGATCACGCGGGACCTGCTGCGCTGCAGCGGCGTCCCGCTGCTGATCGTCGGCGACCGGCCGGCATGAGACATCCTGACCGGGCCGGCGACCGGCGCGCGATCGGACTGAAGCCGTCGATGCCCCGCTTGGACCGCCGTGAGCTCGCCTCGATCTTCGCCGGCGGCGTGGCCGGCGCGATCGTGCGCGTCTGGGTCGGCCGGCACCTGGTGACGAACGCGACGTGGCCGTGGGCGACGCTGCTCATCAACCTCTCGGGCTCGGTCCTGCTCGCCTACTCGGTGACGCGCCTGCAGGAGCGCCTTCCGCTGTCGACCTACCGGCGGCCGTTCCTCGGGACCGGCTTCTGCGGCGCGTTCACCACGTTCTCGACGCTCGAGGTCGAGATCCTCGACCTGCTCCGGGCCGGCCGGATCGGACCGGCGATCGGCTACGCCGCCGCCTCGGTCGTGGGCGGCTATCTCGCGATCTGGGTGACGACCGCGCTCGTGCGCCGGTGGAGAACGCCGCTGTGACGCTCTGGCTGTGGTGCGCGGTCGGCGCGGCCGGCGGCTGCGGCGCGGTCGCCCGGTTCGTGCTGGACGCGGGGGTCGGCGACCGGTTCGGCCGCGGGTTTCCGCTGGGAACGTTCGCCGTCAACCTGACCGGCGCGTTCCTGCTCGGCGTGCTGAGCGGCGCCCGCCTGGCCCCGGAGGCGCTGCTCGTCGCCGGCACCGCGACGGTCGGGTCCTACACGACCTTCTCGACCTGGATGCTCGAGAGCCAGCGGCTCGCGGAGGACGGCGGCGCACGGGCGCTCGCCGCCAACCTCATCGTCAGCCTCGCCGGCGGGGTCCTCGCCGCGGCACTCGGACGGGCGATCGGGGGGCAGCTGTGAACGATGACTGCCTGAAGCTCACCACGTACTTCGGCGAGCGCGATCGCACCGCCGGCCGGCTCCTGGCCGACGAGCTGCTCGACATCTATGGGCAGCATCGGATCGCGACGAGCATCCTCGTGCGCGGCGCGGAGGGATTCGGCCGGCTGCACCATCTCCACACCGACCGGCTGCTGTCGCTGTCGGAGGATCTGCCCGTGATGTCGATCGCGGTCGACCGCCGCCCGCGGATCGAGGCGATGCTCGACGCGGTGCTCCAGGTGCGGCGGCGCGGGCTGATCACGCTCGAGCGCGCGCGCCTGCTCAGCGGGGAGATCGGACGGGTCGAGCTGCCCGAGGCGCTGCACGAGGCCACGAAGCTCACCGTCTATCTGGGCAGACAGGAGCGCGTGGACCGCGTGCCCGCCTACGCGGCGGTGTGCGAGCTTCTCCACCGCCGCGGCGTGGCCGGCGCAACCGTGCTGCTCGGCGTCGACGGCACGCTGCACGGCCGTCGCCGGCGGGCCCGCTTCTTCGGCCGCAACGCCGAGGTGCCGATGATGATCATCGCGGTCGGGGCCGGCGGGCCGGTCTCGCGCGTGCTGCCCGAGCTCGGCGGGCTGCTCCACCGGCCGCTGCTCACGCTCGAGCGGGTGCGGGTCTGCAAGCGCGACGGCCGGCTCCTCGCCCGGCCGCATGAGCTGCCGGCCAGGGACGAGCGCGGCCTCGGCCTGTGGCAGAAGCTCATGGTCTACTGCTCGCAGGCCGCCACCGTCGACGGCCGGCCGCTCGCGCTGGAGATCGTCCGGCGGCTGCGCGCCTCGGACGCGAGCGGCGCGACGAGCCTGCGCGGGATCTGGGGATTTCACGGGGACCACGCGCCGCATGGGGACCGCTTCTTGCAGCTCCGTCGCCATGTGCCGGTGCTCGTCACCTCGGTGAACACGCCTGAGCAGACCGCCGGGGCGTTCGCGATCGTCGACGAGCTCACCGCCGAGCATGGACTTGTGACCAGCGAGATGGTGCCCGCGATGAGCGCCATGAGCGCGGAGCGGACGGTCGGCGGCCTCACGCTGGCCGACCACGAGTTCTAGCTTCTCGCCGCGGCGCTCTCGTCACCGAGCCCCGACGGCCTCGGCGCCTCGAGCGCCCGCCCGAACACCGCCCGGTAGCTGTCGGTGCCGTAGCTGGTGGGCAGCGGCCGTCCGACCTCGAGCCTGTAGGTGCGCTCCCCTCCGTCCGTTCGCTGCGCGCGCAGGAACAGCGCGTCCCTGCGGCCCTCCGACCAGAAGCCGTCGGCAAGATCGAACTGGTGGGTGACGAACGCGACCCGGACGCTCGAGTCGAGCATCGCCCGGATGACCTGCCGCGCGATCTCCGAGCCCTCGCGCTCGTTCGTGGACGAGAACGACTCGTTGCACAGCAGCAGGCCGCCGGGGGCGATCCGATCCGCGATCCGGCTCATGCGCGAGAGCTCCTCATCGAGCTTCCCGCTCTTCATCGTGGAGTCCTCCTCGCGCTTGAAATGCGTGAACACGCCCGAGCGCAGACTCAGCCGGACTGCGCTCGCCCCCACCGGCAGGCCGGCCTGGGCCATGAGCTGCGCCTGGCCGATCGCCCGCAGCAGCGTCGACTTGCCGCCCTCGTTGGCGCCCGTGATCATGATCAGCGCCCGGTCCTTGGCGGCGACCGCGTTCGGCACCGGTGCCCGCCCGAGCGTCAGTGCGAGCGCGACGTCGTACAGGCCCTCGGCGGTGAAATCGAGCTCGCCGCGGGCGGCGAGCCTCGGCGTGGTCAGCGGCGAGGAGGCCCGCTCCAGCGCGTCGCACAGGTTGAGCGCGCCGACGTAGAACGCGAGCTCGCGCTCCAGCGCCGCGAAGAACGCCTTGACGTGATCCCGGGCCTGCCCGACCACCCCGGCGACCTCGCGCAGGCCCCGGTTCTCCATTTCCTTCAGCGCCTGGAACCCCGCCTCGTCGCGGTCGGGGATCGTGAATCGGTAGCCGGAGCGCCGCAGGCCGAGTCGTCCGAGGAGCCCGCGGTCGGGCGCGCGGCGCGCGACGTAGTGAAGGGCTCGGTTGGCCCGGCCGAGCTCCGCGCTGAACATCGCCCCGTGCGGGAAGTGAAGCTCCCGCAGCTGAGCGTGCATACGCGTGAGGTAATCCTCCCCGAGCTCCCTGGCGATCGTCGTGAAGAACCGGCGAAAGCCTCGAGACTCAACGCGCGGTGCGTGCTCGTCGGCGATCGTGCGCAGGCGCTCCATGAACTCGGCCGTCGCCTCGAGCGTCGCGACCGAATTCGTGACGACTCCGGTCGGCTCATCCCGGCTCCAGAACGGCAGAATCCTCCGTTCCGCGCGCACGGCGTCTCCGGCCAGCCGGTACAGCTCGCGGATCAGCTCCGGAGCGGCCAGGCAGTCGGCGAGCACCTCCTGCCGGTAGGTGATCGCATCCGCATCACGCTCACCGCACAGCAGCGCCTGCGACACGGCGTCCCCCACGAGCCGGTCCTCGCCGGCGGCGGCGGCGATGATCCCGCCCAGCTCGAGGTCCCGAACGAGCTCGTCGGCGCCGGCGCACAGCTCCGCCCCGGGGTCGAAGTCCTTCTCCGGATGCATGAGCCGCACCCTCATGACCCGATCCTCGTGCGCAGCTCCTCGTAGCCGAGCCGGTACTTGCGTGCGAGCGCGGCGGCATACGCCCGCCCGTCGGCCGGCCTGCGCTCGATTCTGAACGTGCGCTGCGAGGGATCGTCGGGAGCGACCGTGCTCATCATGCTCACGGTCTCCGGCCCGAGCGACGCGAGCTCGTCGATGAACGTGACGAACACGCACAGCGATCGCAGCCCGATGATCCGCCGCACGATCTCCGAGCCGACGAGGCGCCCGTCGGCAAGCGTCGTCGATCCGAAGCTCTCGTTCATGACGAGCAGGCTGCGGTCGGTCGCGGCCTCGAGGATCCCGCGGATGCGGACGAGCTCGTCCTCGAACTTGCCGCGCAGCGTCTCGAGGCTCTCCTCCCGTTCGAAATGGGTGAACACCCGGTCGGGCAGCGACAGCGCGGCCCGTCCGGCGGGGACGAGCAGGCCGAGCGAGGCGAGGTAGTGAACCTGGCCGACCATGCGGGCGAACGTCGTCTTGCCGCCCTGGTTCGGTCCGCTGACGACGAGCACTCGCTCGGGATCGTCGAGGCGGCAATCGTTCGTGACCGGCGTCGTTCCCTCGGAGGCGAGCGTGGCGGCGAGCGACAGATCGAAGCCGTCCTCCACGACGATCCCGGTGTCCGCCTCCAGCTCCGCGCGCGCGAACCGAAGCCCTCGCGCCATCAGCGGCTCGATGAACTCGAGGTACCCGAGATAGAACTGGACCTCCCGGTCAAACCGCACCAGCGGCTCGTCGAAGACCGAGCGATGGCGCTCGCAGAACTCGCGCAGGCGTTCGAACGGCTCCGGGAACAGGCGGGCGACGCGATCGAGCACCTGCTCCTCGACGTGGTTGAGCCCGGCCAGATCCTTGAACCGCCGGGCGGGCGAGGGCGCCTCTCGCTGCGCGAAGCGAGCGAATGTCTCCTCGACGCGCGGCGCGAGTCGCTCCTCTCCGCCGAAGGAGTCAACCTGCACCTGCGCGCCCCTGATCGTCACCGTGTACTCCAGGGCGCCGAGCTCCTCCCGGAGCGCACCGCATTCGGACGCGAACCGCTCGAACTCCGCCGAGGCGAGCAGCTCCGACAGATGGCGCGTCAGAGCCGCCAGCCCCGCCGCCCGCGGCGCTGCCTCCCTGAGCGCCCGCCCCAGCCCCCGCGCGGCGTCGCGGTAGACCGCGGTGGCCTCCAGAAACCAGCGTTGACGGGAGAGGCCATGCCGTGACTGCTGCGCGACGCGCACGTAGCGGCGCACCACCCGCATCTCCCCGGCGAACGCGGTCACCGCCTCGCGCAGCGAGCCGTCCCTGAGCTCGTCAAGCACGTCCTGCCGGTGGCGGACGTGCTCCGGATCGTCGAGCGGGCGGTGGTAGAAGCCGCACAGCTCGTACTCCTCGCGACCGGCTGTCGCCGCCCTGACGATCTGATCGAGGTGCAGGTCGGCGAAGCAGTCCGGCTGCTCAGCCTCGGCCTGCAGGTCGGGATCCGCGAACAGCACGCTCGCGAACCCGTCGCGCATGCTGGTGAGGGAGCGCCTGCCGGCGTCGGTCATCGTCATCGGCTTCCACCGTCCTTCCGCTGTTCGGTAGAAGCCATCAGCCGTACGCGGCGGTTCAGGCGGGCCTCATCGCCTCAGGTCCGATGCTAGATGATGCGTTCCACGACCCCGCGCGCCGGATTGGATTTGGATGGCACGGCCCCGGATCGGCCTCCTCGAAGGCTCGAGGCGGCAGAGCCACACGTCCGGTCCCGCGGGCAGGCCGACGAATTCCGGAGCGGGGCTGAACGCTCCGCACCAGGCCGACGGATGTCGGAGCGGGCCTAGGGACGGAGGGTCGCCGCCAGGGCGCGCGGGTCGAGAAGCAGATCAAACGCGTCGGTGATCGAGCCGCACAGCAGATCCGCGGCCAGCAGCGAGCGTGGGCTCGCGCCCTCCGGACCGAGCACGACCACTCCGAGCGCAGCCGCCCCGAGCGCCGCGGCGTCGTTGAGGCCGTTGCCGATGACGCCACAGCCGGCGGCGCCGCAGCGAGCGACGTACGCGCGCTTCTCCTCTCCGGTCGACACCCGGCTCGCGGTCACGTGCAGCGCGCTCGCCAGCCGATCGAGCGTGCCGAACGTGTCGGCGGAGACGAGATGGATCGCGCACAGCGCGCCCAGGCGACGCAGCCTCGGCTCGACACCGGCGATCAGCTCCCCCCGATTGGTGAGCGTGCCGTTGACGTCGATGACCAGATCGGTGAGCTCGATCCTCGACGCGCCCGGAACGTCGAAGGAGAGGCTCACCGAGGCGTCCTCGGTCGACCACCGCACAGACATCCGCCCATCGAGCCCATGATGCCAGCCCACCGGTGACCGCGGCCGCTGCCCGCTGCACGCCCGGCGGACCGCACGGCCCCGGCCCGCTGCACGCCCGGCGGACCGCACGGCCCCGGCCCGCTGCACGCCAGCGGCGGGCGAAGCGGGTCGTGGATGGGGTGCTCGCGTCACCCCCCGTGGCGGCCCGGATGCGCGGTTCATCGCCTCACCCGGCACGGCGCATCGTGAGCCAGAGCGGGAGGAGCGCAAGCAGCTCGCTGGCCAGCGAGAAGACCGCGACCGCCGTGAGCGACACGCCGAACAGCAACCCGATCGCGACGCTTCCCAAAAACCACGCGACGCCGTAGATCCCCGTGAACACACCGAACGCCGACGCACGGCGGTCCGGCCCGACCATCCGGCCGACCGCCGCCGGGATGATCGATTCCTGAACCCCGGAGCCGATGCCCCACAGGACGATGCCCGCAAGACTCGCCCCGAAGCCTCCCAGGAACACCAACGGCGCGTAGCCGGCGGCCAGCAGCGTCAGCGGCAACAGCAGTCCCATGCCGTGGCGGTCGAAGGCGCGGCCGAAGATGAGCGAGCCGACCCCGCCCACCGCCATCGCCACCGCGTAGAGAACCGGGACGGTGTCGGGCGAGACGATCCGCGCCCGCTCGAGGTGGTAGGCGATCAACGGGAAGTCGGCAAAGCCGGCCCCGACGAGCGCCGCCGCCGCCAGGTAGATCCAGAGCCGCGCCGGCAACCGCCCCCCGGCGGCCGTCGCAGGGGTCCATCCGGCCTCCAGCTCCGCGGGTCGTGGATAGCTGAGCCGCGCGGCTCCGAGCACGCTCAGCTCGATCCCGGCCGGAATCGCCAGCAGCGCGAACGCAAGCCGGTAGTCGTGGCGGTGGACCAGCAGCACGAGCGCGATCAACAACGGGCCGAACGTCGCCCCGAACTGGTCGAGCGCCTCGTGCAGCCCGAACGCCCAGCCGCCGCCGAGCTCGGTCCCGGCATGGGAGAGCATCGCGTCCCGGGGCGGGTTGCGGATCGCCTTGCCCACCCGCTCGAGGATGATCAGCAGCGCGGCCACCGGCCAGCTGCCCGCCAGCGCGAGCAGCGGCACGACCGTCATCTGCAGCACATAGCCCGCAATCGTGATCGGCCAATGGCGCCCCGTGCGATCCGCCCCGGGTCCTGAGAGCAGGCGAAGCCCGTATCCGAGCAGCTCCCCCGCGCCGCTGACCACGCTGATGGTGGCCGCGCCCGCGCCGAGCAGGCCGAGATACGGGCCGACGACGCTGCGCGAGCCCTCATAGGTGAAGTCGGCGAAGAAGCTCATCACGCCCACCAGCAGCACGAAGCGCAGCGCACGCCCGCGGCGCTCCACGCCCGCCGCCCCACCGGCCCCGGCGGCGTGGCAGCCGGGCTCAGGCTGGTCGGCGCCGCTCACCGCGTGAATCGACCGGATTCGCAGGCGGTGGCGCGCGCGAGCTCGAGCCTTTCGACGGCCCCGGCAACGGTCCCGGTCCGGTTGAGCCTCATCGGGATCCCCTCTCCGGCGCCCGGCTCCCGGAAGCCGTCGACGGCCGGACCGAGCGCGCGCGCCGCTCTCACTCCCCGGAGCCTACCGGCCGACGCGATTCCCTCATCGCGCGACCGGCAGATACGGTGTTTCGGAGGGAATGCGCGACTTCGGCGGGCGGCGGGGAGGCCGATCCAGTGGAGACGGCGGGAATTGAACCCGCGTCCGCGGTCGCGTGGGTCAGGCGTCTACGAGCGTAGCCGGCGCTCTGGTCTCATCCTCCGCTCGCCGTGCCGGCGTGGGTTGCGGAGGACCAGCTCCTGTGATGTCCCCGGCGCGGTCGGAGCGGGCCGCCCCGGGTGAAGCCTGCTGTGGTTCCGCCCGGCGCCGCAGGCGAGCGACCGGACGGCGTTCGCTACTCGGACCTAGTGGCTAGGCGGCGAGAGCGAACTCGTGGGTGTGAACCTTGGAGTTCGCACTTATTTTGTCCCTGGGTGTTTTACGAGGCCTCCCAGGACCTCGGCTCGCAACCATCCCCGCGGATCCGACCACGTCGAAGCCTGTCGTCCCCGGGTATCGATGCACCCCCGATTATAGGCCGATCCTCGCGCCGCCTCGGAGCGCTGGGTATCAAACCCCCCGTATACGTGCGTCAGATGCCCAGCGCCCGCGCCTGCGCCTGGAGCCGGGGCTGCGAGAATCGACAGCAGATGGAACCTCCCCGCCCGACGCTCCCCGAGCCACCACGCGACGCGTCCGAGCCCCGCCCGGCCGAATTCGGACCGCCACCGCCGCCGCTCGACCCAGAGGAGGACGAGCGCCGCGCCTCGTTCTTCCGCCGGCGGATCGCCCCGCTCGGCGCGGCGCTGATCGCGCTGCTAACCAAGCTGAAGACGGTCCTGCTCTTCCTCGGGCAGTTCAAGCTGCTCGTCACCGCGGGCTCGATGGCGGTCTCGCTCGTCGCCTACGCCTCGATCTGGGGCTGGACGTTTGCGCTTGGCTTCGTCGTGCTCCTGCTCGTCCATGAGCTCGGGCACGTGATCGCGCTCCGGCGCGAGGGGATCCCCGCCTCGGCACCGATGTTCATCCCGTTCCTCGGCGCGGTCGTGAGCGCGCGCTCGCTCGGCGACGACGCGCTCGCCGAGGCACGGGTGGGCCTCGCCGGCCCCGTGCTCGGCTCGATCGGCGCCGGCGCCTGCCTGCTCGCCTGGAGGCTCACCGGTCATGACTACTGGCGCGCGCTCGGCTTCACCGGGCTGTTCCTCAACCTGTTCAACCTGCTCCCCGTCGTGCCGCTCGACGGCGGCCGGGCGATGGCGGCGATGTCGCCCTGGATGTGGTGCGTCGGCTTCGCCGCGACGGTCGCACTCGCCGTCGCCTTCCCGAACCCGGTGATCATCATCATCGCGATCGTCGCCGCGCTGGAGACCTGGCGACGGCTCCGCGCCCGGCGCTCGGGCGACCCCGACGCCGCCGCCTACTACCGGGTGTCGCCGCGCGGCCGCGCGCTCGTCGCGCTCACGTACCTCGGGCTGGTTGCGCTGCTCGTGCTCGGCATGCACGCCACGCACCTGCACCGCACGCTCTGACGCGGGAACCGGCGGGATTCAGAGGACGCGACGCCCCGCGCGGCCTTCTTCCGGACGGGGCGTGTTAGTAGCGATCGACCCGTCGCTCGTGGACGACCGTGTCGGCTGGTGCGGTCGTGCGCCGCGAGTAGATGAACGTGTACCAGATCGCCAGGATCAGCCCGACGAGGCCGACGATGATGAGCACGAGGCCCGCCGTCTGGATGTTGAAGCCCTTCGTGCTCGCCGTCACGGCGAATCGAAGGATCGCGCCGATGGCGATCAGAAAGATGGAAGAACCGATGGTCATTGTTGTTGGGTACCCCGATCGGACCGCATCAACACGCGGCGCGCCGCTCGAACATCCATCCAGCGCACCGCTCAGCGGCCGACCTCGCGCAGCTCCCGCTGCACCTCGCGCATCGTGTCGCGCTTCTTGATCGCCTGGCGCTTGTCGTAGAGGTCCTTGCCGCGCGCGAGCGCGATCTCCACCTTTGCCCGGGAGCGCGGGCCGGCGAAGTAGATCCGGGTCGGCACGAGCGTGAGCCCCCGCTCCTGGGTGCGGCCGACGAGCCGCTCGATCTCCCGGCGGTGGAGCAGGAGCTTGCGCGGGCGCTCGGGGTCGTGGTTGGCGCGCGACGCCGGCCCGTAGGGCGCGATGTAGACCCCGTAGAGCCACACCTCGCCGTCCCGGACGGCGGCGTAGGAGTCCTTGAGCTGGGCGCCGCCGTCGCGCAGCGACTTGACCTCGGTGCCCTCGAGCACGATGCCGCACTCGAAGCGCTCGAGCAGGTGGTAGCGGAAGCCCGCCTGACGGTTGGTGGCGACGTCGCCGGACGCCGCCTTGCGCTTAGAAGCCTTGGCCATGAGAACTCGTTCACTCCGGGTCGGCTGCCGGGAGCAGGTCGACCCTCCCCCGGGGCGCGTCGATGCGCCCGACACGGACCTCTACGGTATCCCCCAGCCGGATCACGCCGCCGTCCCGCGCGCCGACGAGCATCGTCCCCGCCTCGTTCAGCTCCCACCAGTCGCCGCGCATCCGCCGCACGGGGAGCATCCCCTCGAAGCGCCCGTCCTCGCCGAAGGCGACGAATGCGCCCGCTCCGATCAGCCCGACGACCTCGCCGGAGAACACCTCCTCGCGGCCGCCGCCGGCCTGCAGCAGCCACCGCTCGAGCAGGAAGCAGCGCGCGACGTCGTCGGCGTCGCGCTCGATCGTCATCGCGGCGCGCTCGCGCTGCGAGGTCCACGGTCCGGCGGCGTGGACCCACGCGCGGTCGGGCGCGGCCTCGCCGGCGATGATCGAGAGCAGCGCCCGGTGGCAGATGAGGTCGGGATAGCGCCGGATCGGCGAGGTGAAGTGGCAGTAGCCGCTCGAGGCGAGTCCCGCGTGGCCAAGGTTGCGGTCGTCGTAGTGCGCCTGCTTCAGGGCCCGGAGCACGAGCGAGCTCAGCGCCCGGGCACCGCGGCCGCCCCGGCGCGCCACCCAGCCGGCGACGAGCGCCGAGGCCTCGCCCGCGATCTCGGCCGCCTGCTGGGGCGTCATGACACCGTCCCCACCCACCCCCGCGGGCGTCGGCACTCCAAGCGAGGCGAGCTGCTCGACGAGCCGCTCCACCGCCGGCGGGTCCGGGCGCTCGTGGACGCGGTAGAGCGCCGGCACACCGCGGTCGGCGAGCACCCGCGCCACCTGCTCGTTGGCGGCGATCATGAGCGCCTCGATCAGCCGGTGCGACTCCGTCTGCACCGACAGCCCGACGTCGACGACGTCGCCCGCGCGGTCGAACACGAACTCGGGCTCGGCCGACTCGACGACGAGCGCCGAGCGCTCGGAGCGGAGCTCGCCGAGCGCGGCGGCCGCGGCCCGCGCGGCGGCCAGCGGAGCGCCCCACGGCTCCTGCGCGGTCTGGGCGCCGGCGAAGATGCGGTCGACGCGGTCGTAATCGAGGCGCTCGTCGGAGCGGATCAGCGACCGATACATCGAGGCCGAACGCACGCCGCCCGGCCCGATCGCCATCTCGACCGTCACCGTCGCCCGCGCGTCGCCGGGAACGAGCGAGCAGGCGCCGTTCGAGAGCTCGCCGGGCAGCATCGGCTCGACCGCGCCCGGGACATACACCGAGGTGCCGCGCCGGTAGGCCTCGCGGTCGACGTGCGAGCGCGGCGGCACGTACGCGGCGACGTCGGCGATGTGAACCCACACCCGCCAGCCGCCGTCCCCGTCGGCCTCGGCGGAGATCGCGTCGTCGTAGTCGCGCGCGCTCGTCGGGTCGATCGTGAACGTCGGGAGCGCCCGCAGGTCCCGCCGTCCGCCGTCCGCGAGCGCCTCCACCGACTCCGACGCGGCCCGGGCCTCCCGTGCGACCGGCGCCTCAAACCCGCCCGCGAGGCCGCGGTCGAGCATGAGCGCCTCGATCACGTCGCGTGCGACCTCGGGGCGGCCGAGCCGCCGCAGCACGCGGACGCGCCCTCCTGCGCCCCGGCGTTGCGCGGCCCGCCCGCCGCGCACCGGGTCGCCGAGCAGCACGAGGTCGCCCGGGCCGTAGCGGCTGTCGCGGCTCACGACCTGCCGCGGGCCCGGCGCGAAGAACCCCTCGGCGACAAGGAACTTACCGTGACGCGCAAGGAGCGCGACGCGCGGCCCGGTGCGGGTCTCGGCGCCGGCTGCGGCCCCCGCGCCCACAGGGGCGCCCCGCGGAGCGGCCGGGCTCACCGCGAGCGCAGCTTGGAGACGGCGACGCGCTCGGCGACCGCGAGCTGATGGCTGAGCGAGCCCCCCGCGTACACATTCGGCGCGATCCCGGGCCCGCGGTGCACCCAGCGACCGGACGGCGTTCTTGATGTGCCGCCCGCGCCCAGGTTCTCGCCGTCGGGGGTGAAGTACTCGCCGACGGTGAAGTCCAGCGCGCCGCCGTTGATGAGCGGCTGGATCTCCTGGAAGACGCCCTTGCCGTACGTGCGGGTGCCGACGAGCGTCGCCCGGCCGCGCTGCTTGAGCGCGGCGCTCACGATCTCGGCTGAGGAGGCGGTATTGCGATTGACGAGCACGACGAGCGGGATCGATGCCGGAATCGCGTTCCCCTTGGCGAGGTACACCTGCCGGGGGATCGCGCGCCCGTCGGTCGAGACGATCGTGCCGCTCCGGATGAAGATCGAGGCTGTCGCGACCGCCTGCGCGAGCAGGCCGCCACCGTTGTCGCGCAGGTCGAGGATGAGCGCCTGCGCCCCCTCGCGCCGCATCTTCTGGACCTGGGCGCGCACTTCGGCGCCCGCGTTCTCGGAGAACTGAGTGAGGTCGACGTAGCCGATCCTCACCCCGTCGTGGTGGAGCATCGCCGAGGAGGCGACCGGCACGTTGATGTCGGCGCGCCGCACGCGCACCGTCCGCACCCTGCCGTGGTGGCGCACCCGGAGCGTCACGACCGTGCCGACCTTGCCCTTGATCAGGCTGACGGCGAAGTTCTGCGATCGCCCGGCGAACGAGTGGCCGTCGGCGCCGAGGATCGTGTCCCCGGCGACGATCCCGGCCTTCGCGGCGGGCGTTCCGGGATACGCCTCGCCGACGAGCAGGCCGCCGTTCGTGAACGCCTCGATCCCGACGCCGATGCCTCCGTTGATCTGCGGGTTCGTCGTCGTGTCCTGGAACGCCCGATAGTTCGAGGGGTCGTAGTAGTGCGAGTACGGATCGTTGAGGCTCGCGACCGCGCCGGCGAGGCCGTCGTTGACGAGCGCCGTGCGGTTGAGCTTGCGGTAGTACTCGCGCGTGAGCAGCCCGTAGACCTGGTTCTCCAGGCGCTGGTCCATGCTCTCGGAGACGAACGCCGCGCGCAGCGGTCCCGGCAGCCACCCGGGGTGCCCGCCGAACCACAGGCCGATCGCCAGCAGCAGCAGACCGCCCGCTCCGAGCAGCACTCTGCGCATCGGTCGGCGCGGTGGCGAAGCCTGGAACATCGTGCCCGCAGGGTAGCTCCGCCGCGTGCCGCGCCGGCCGGCTCAGTTCCGCGGCTGACCGGGGCTCAGACGCGCAGGAAGCGCCGCAGCGACAGGCCCGAGCCGAGTGCCGAGACGAGCACGCCGGTCCCGAGCAGGACGGCGACGAGCGCGAGGAACGGAATCGTGTGCGGAGCCGCGATCAGCGTCCAGCTGTGCGCGAGCGGGTCGAGGATGAGCACCTTCGCCGCCCCGAGCACGCCGAGCGCGAGCACCGCCCCGGCGGCGCCGACGATCACCCCCTCGATCACGAACGGCCAGCGGATGAACCAGTCGGTCGCGCCGACGAGCTTCATCACCTCGACCTCGCGCCGCCGCGCGTACAGCGACAGGCGGATCGTGTTCGCGATGAGCAGGACCGAGGCGATCACGAGCAGCACGACGAGCACCGCCGCGGTGATCGTCACGAGGTTCGTCACCTGCAGGATCTTGCGGGTGTCGGTCGTCTTGTTCGAGACGTTGGCGATCGACGCGTCGAGCACGCCGGGCTTGCCGTTCGGGCCCTTCGGGGTGAGCGCGTTGTGGACGGCGAGCACGTACTGGGGGTTCGTCGCGTAGACCTCGAACGTGTCCGGCAGCGGGTTCGAGCCGAGCGCCTTGTACGCGGAGGGATCGGCCTTCGACTGCTGCTTGAACGCCTGCTGCTTGGAGATGTAGCCGACGCGCCCCACGTGCGGCAGCGCGAGGATCTCCTTGCGCACCCGCGCCTCGTCGGCCTTCGTCGCGTTCGTCTTCATGTAGACGTTGACCTGGACGCGGTCGCGGACCGTGTTGGCGGCGCCGTTCGTCGCCTGCACGATCGGGATGAACACGCCGAGCACGAGCAGGGTCACGAGCACCGTGGCGAGCGCGGCAAACGAGGGCGCCGGGCTGCGGCGCACCGCCCGCATCGCCTCGCGGAGGAAGAAGCCGAGCTTCATCGCGCCTACGAAACTCCGGGCGGGCGGGTCGAGGGGGCGCGCAGCCGCCGGGCGAGGTCGCGCGTCGTCTCGTTGCGCGTGTAGCGGCCCGCCGCCTCGTCGCGCACGAGCTGGCCCTGGTCGAGCTCCAGCACGCGGCGGCGCATCTTGTCGACCATCGCCTGATCGTGGGTGGCGACGAGCACGGTCGTGCCCGTGCGGTTGATCCGGTAGAGCAGCCGCATGATGTCGATCGAGGTCTCGGGATCGAGGTTCCCGGTCGGCTCGTCGGCGAGGAGCAGCGGCGGATGGTTGACGAACGCCCGCGCGATCGAGACGCGCTGCTGCTCCCCACCGGAGAGCTGATGGGGCATGTTGTGCAGCTTCGTCGAGAGCCCGGTCAGCCGCAGAATGTCCGGCACCTTGGCACGGATCTCCTTGCGCGTCCCGCCGGTCACCTGCAGCGCGTAGGCGACGTTGTCGTACACGGTTCGGTTCGGCAGCAGCTTGAAGTCCTGGAAGACGACGCCGATGTTGCGCCGGAAGTACGGGACCCGGCTGCGCTTGATCTCACGCAGGTCGTGCCCGGCGACGCGGATCGTGCCGTCGGTCGGCTCGAGCTCCTTGATGAGCAGGCGCATGAGCGTCGACTTGCCCGAACCGGTCGAGCCGACGAGGAACACGAACTCGCCCCGGTCGATCGAGAACGTGACGCGGTCGAGCCCCACGTCTCCCTGGTAGAGCTTGGACACCCCGCGGAACTCGATCACCGTCCGGGAGGTCACCGGACGCGGATCGGAGGGCGAGGCCGGACGTGGTGCGAGGGGCGCGGAGCGCCGTGTGGACGGCGACGCGGAGGCCCGCGTGGTGCGCCGTGTCTGTCGTTCTGAGGCAGGCATGAGCTCGCCGCAGGGTAGCGACCCGACCCCCCGCTGCGGGTCACTTCGGACGGGGTGCAACGTGATTTGCACCGATGCGGCCGGGGATCCCGACGCAGCCGGGGCCGGGAGCCCTAACCTGTCGGCTCGATGTCCTCGGTGACCGTTTCCACGCTCTCGAACGGCCTGCGCCTGCACCGGATTCCGATCGAGGGGACGCGTTCGGCGACGGTGCTCGTCGCGTTCGACGCCGGCGCGCGCACCGAGCGCCCCGAGGAGAACGGGATGGCTCACTTCCTCGAGCACCTCGTGTTCAAGGGCGGCGAGAAGTTCCCGCGCTACCAGGACGTCAACGAGGCGGCGGAGCGGATCGGGGCGGTGCTCAACGCTTACACGAGCCACGACCTCGTCGCCTTCCACATCACCGCGCGCGCCGAGCGAGCGCTCGAGGCCGCGGACCTGCTCACGGACTTCACGGCCCGCCCGGGGCTCGACGGCGACGAGCTCGACCGCGAGCGCGGCGTCGTCATCCAGGAGATCGCCCGCTACGAGGATCAGCCCGCCTCGGTCGCCGAGCACCTGATCGACCGCGCGGCGTTCGGTGAGCATCCACTCGGGCGCTCCGTGCTCGGCCCGACCGAGCACCTGCGCGACACGTTCACCCGCGACGGCATCATCGCGTTCCGCGGGCGGCGTTGGGCGCCCGAGGCCGGGGCCGCGTTCGTCGTCGGCAACCTGAGCGCGCTCGGGGCGGGCGGTCAGAACGGCGGCGGCGAGCTCGAGCGGCTGTTCGAGCGCTTCGCCCCGCGGCCGGCGCCCGAGCGCTACGAACCCGCGCCGCCGCAGGTGCCGCGCGTGCTCGTCTCCGAGCGCGACTCCAACCAGTCGCACCTGCGGATGTCCTACCGCCCCAAGATCGACGTGCGCGACCCGCGCCAGCGCTCGGCGCTCGTGATCTACTCGACCCTGCTCGGCGGGTCGATGGGTTCGCGGCTGTTCGACGAGATCCGGGAGCAGCGCGGCCTCGCCTACTCGGTGAGCTCCTATCCGCACGCCTACGCCGACGTGCCGGTGCTGCAGCTCTCGGCGGGCCTCGACTCCTCCAAGTGCCTCGAGGCCTACCGGCGGATGCGGGAGATCGTCTCCGAGCTGCGCCGCGACGGGCCGACCGAGGCCGAGGTCGAGCGGGCACGCGCCTACGCGGCCGGGGCCCGCGCGATCGGCTTCGAGAACAGCGGGGCGGTCGCCCGCTACGCCGCCCAGCAGACGATCGTCTACGACGAGCCGGTCGACCCCGACGCGGCGATCGACCGCCTCGACGAGGTCACCTTCGATGAGGTCCGCGCGGTCGCCGCCGGGATCGACGACGAGCTCTCGATCGCCTGCGTGGGGCCGCACACCGTCGAGGAGCTCGAGGCGGCCTGAGCGGCCGCCGACCGCGGCCGTGAGACGCTGGCTCGCCGGCGGACTGGCGCTTCTCGTCGCCGTCGCCGCCCTGCTGCTCGCGCTCGGCGGCTCCCTCAACCGGACGAGCCGGCGGGACGCGAAGCCACCGACGCGCGCCCAAGCCGCCGCCGTCCGGCACCACGGCCCCGGCGAGCGTCGCCCGCGCACCGCGACCGCGACGACCCCCACCTCCCCGACGCTCACCCCGGCCGCAGAGCAGCCGCACGGCCCGGGCGAGACGAGGCTCGTCCGCGCGCTCCGGCACGCCCTGCGCACCGCCGGGCGGGTGGGGGTCGCATCCGGCCTCCTCGTCTACGACATCAGCTCGCGCCGGGAGCTCCTGGCCGTCCATCCCACCGTGCCACGCCCCCCTGCGTCCGTGGAGAAGATCTGGACGACCGTCGCGCTGCTCGACCGCCTCGGCCCGGCGGCGCGGCTGCACACCGTCATCCTGGGCACCGGGCGCCAGCGCGGCGCGGTCTGGCACGGCAACCTCTACCTGCGCGGCGGCGGCGATCCGACGTTCGGCGACGCCGGCTTCAACCTCGTCTGGAACCACGGCGAGGGAGCGAGCGCCTCCCGGCTCGTGGCGGCGCTCCTGCACCGCGGGATCCGCAAGGTGACCGGCCGGCTCTACGCCGACCCCTCGCTGTTCGACGACGAGAGGGGCGGCCTGCTCACCGACCAGAAGCCCGACATCCCCGACCTCGGCGGGCAGCTGAGCGCGCTCACCTACGACCACGGCACGACGCTGAAGCGCTACGACCCGGCGACGTTCGCCGCGCACGAGCTGGCGCTCACGATGCGCGGCTCGCGGATCCGGGTGACCGCCGCCACCGGCACGCGCCGCACGCCCGCCGCCGCGCAGCTGCTGGCGAGCGTCTCCTCGCCGACGATGCTGCAGATGACGAAGCTGATGGATGTCCCCTCCGACGACTTCTTCGCCGAGCTGTTCGCCAAGCAGCTCGGCGTCCTCTACGGGTCCGGGGGCACGATCGCCGCCGGCGCGAAGGTGATTGCGCAGACGATCGCCTCCCGTTACGCCCTGCACCCGCTCATCCTCGACGGCTCGGGCCTCGCGCGCGCGGACCGGACCTCGCCGCTTGAGATCGTCGAGTTGCTGCGCGACGTGTGGGGCACGCCCGTCGGGGAGGAGCTTGCCGCCTCGCTGCCGGTCACCGGCGTGAGCGGCACCGTGGCCACGATCGGCGCCCACAGCCCCGCCCAGGGTCGCTGCGAGGCGAAGACGGGCTCGCTCACCGACGTGACGAACCTCGCCGGCTACTGCCGCACGAAGAGCGGCCAGGAGCTCGCGTTCGGCATCTTCATCGACGGCCCGCCGAACGGGACCGGGTTCACGCTGGAGAGCCGGATGGTGGCGGCGATCGCGCGTTATTGAAAATGACGCCGGCGAGCCGCAGAATCACGCCCGTGGAGCTCTCCGCGGCGCTCAACCTGCGTGAGCTGCAGCGCTATCTCGGCCGGATCGGCGACCGCTGGCCGCTGCGGATGGTGCTGCTCTCCGGCGCGCGCGTCGCCGAGATGCGGACCGGGGCGCCCCTGCCTCTCGAGGAGCGCGGACATGAGTACGTCGTCGTGCTCGTCTCCGAGGGCTTCGACGGGATGCCCTGGCTGGAGCGCGTCCACCAGGCGAGCGCGCTCTGGGACGCGCTCGAGATGGGCGCGGGCGCCGACGTCCACTGCTTCACGCCCGCCGAGTACCTGCGGCGGCGCGACGCGACCCCGGTGATCCGCACCGCCGCTGAGCGAGGGCTGCTCCTGTACGCCGACACCGAGCCGTTCGCGACCGCCTCCTCCGAGCCGTGAATCCGTCGGGTGGTCCGCCCGGGGACCTCGCCCGCGCGTGTGACGTCCGCTTCAGAGAGCGTCGCTGCGCGCCGATATCGTCGCCAGACTCTTCATGACCCTTGACGCTCTCATCGAACGGGACGGCGCGGCCTGCGTGTGGTGCGGACGCGCCCCCTGGCGCACCGATCTCACGGCCGAGCACATCGTCCCGCGCTCCCGCGGGGGCCGCAGCACGCCGGAGAACCTCACGGTCGCCTGCCGCGCCTGCAACAAGCGGCGCGGCACGAGGCCGGTCGTGTCGTTCGTGCGCTCGCTGCTCGAGGAGGGGGTCAGCCCGCGCAGCGATTCGCTGCTCATCGGCCTCGGCCGGCTTGCCGCGTCGGATCGACGCGACCTCGCCGCCTACGGGACGCGGCAGCTCGCGCTGCTCGAGCGGCTCCTCGAGGATCAGGCGGGCGTGCCCCACCGCCGCGCGACCGACGTCGTCATGTGACCGGCGTGCTCAGACCGGGGCGGCGGCCCGATCGCCGCCGGTCCGGCGCTCGAGCGAGCGGTCGGCAAGCACCCGCACTGTCGCGAACGTCGGATCGGCGGCGCCGTGGAGGCGGGCGCCGGCCGCGGTCAGCGTGCGCAGATAGGAGACAACCTCGGCGGTCACCCGCTCGCCGGGCAGGAGCGTCGGCACCCCCGGCGGGTAGCCGGCGATCGACTCGCACGAGATCCGGCCGATCGCGTCGTCAACGGCGACCGCCTCGCCGCGCCCGAGGAACGCGTCGCGGATCGGCACGACCGCCTTGGACTCGGTCGGGGCGGGCGGCGTGACGATCTCGCCCCCCCGGCCGGGTCTCCCGACCTGGCGGACGACCTCCGCGAAGTCGTGGGCGAAGCGCTCGAGCGGATCGATCGGCTGGCCGAGGCCGAGCACGAGCACGATCGTCGCGTGCGTGGCGAGCTCGATGTAGATGTCGTAACCGGCGCGCAGCTCGGCGGCGAGCTCGTAGCCGGTGCAGCCGGTGCCGCGCACGTCGATCACGATCCGCAGCGGGTCCCAGCCGGCGATCCCGGGACGACCGACCATCCCCTCGCCGACGATCTCGACGCCCTGGATCGCGTCGATCGCCTGCCGGGCGCGGAACGAGGCCGCGAGCGTGCGGTCGAGGAGCGCCTCGCCGTGCACGGCGAGCTGGCGGCGCGCGGAGTCGAGGGAGGCGAGCAGCAGCGAGTTCGGGCTCGTCGAGCGCACGAGGCGGATGCTGCGCGCGACCTCGTCGGCGTCGATCCGGTTGGTCGGGGCGACGAGGAGCATCGCCGACTGGGTCATCGAGCCGACGATCTTGTGGGTCGAGGCGAGCTCGGCGTCGGCGCCGAGGTGCAGCGGCGAGTCCGGCAACCCGGGATGGAAGCCGAAGTGCGAGCCCCAGGCGCAGTCGACGACGAGCGCCGCCCCGTGGGCGTGAACGACCTCGGCGCAGCCGGCGATGTCGGCCGCCATGCCGTAGTAGGTCGGGGAGACGATGAACACGGCGCTGATCCGCGGCTCCCGGCTGAGCGCGTGCTCGAGCGTCTCGGGGGTGACGCCGTGCGCCATCCCGAGCTCCGCGTCGTACTCGGGCGAGACGAAGCTCGCCATGCCGCCGCTCAGCACGAGGCCGTCGACGACCGACGCGTGCGAGTTGCGCTGCACGAGCACGTGACGGCCGGGCCCGGCGAGCGCGAGCATCAGCGCGTGGTTGCCCTGCGTCGCGCCGTTCGTGAGAAACCAGCAGCGCTCGGCGTCGTAGGCGGCCGCGGCAAGCGTCTCGGCGCGCTCGTACGGGGTCGGCTTCGGGCCGGTGTCGATCCCCTCGATGTCCTGGCAGATGTCGAGCGCGAGGGCGCGCTCGCCGATCGCCGCCCGCAGGCCAGGATCGGCGCCCGGGCCGCCCTTGTGGCCGGGGACATGGAAGCGCTGCGAGCCGCGGAAGCCGTAGGAGACGATCGCCTCCAGGTACGGCGCGGTCGGGGTATCGCGCGAGCGCGGCGGACGGAGCGCGTCCGCGGCGTCGAACGGGTCGGCGGGCTCGCGGGTGGTCTGAGCGTCGGTGTCGGTCATCGCGCGCTCAGGCTACCGAGCGGCCTTGAGCAGATAGGAGCGCACGAAGCCGTCGAGATCGCCGTCCAGGACACGGTTCGCATCCCCCATCTCGAAGTCAGTGCGGTGGTCCTTGACCATCGTGTACGGGTGCAGGACGTAGGAGCGGATCTGGGAGCCGAAGTTGACGTCCTGGGCTTCCCCGCGCTCACGGGCGATCTCCTCCAGGCGCTCTCGCTCCTGGCGCTCGGCGAGCTTTGAGCGCAGCATCGCCATCGCCTCGGCCTTGTTGGAGGACTGCGAGCGCTCGTTCTGGCACTGGACGACGATCCCCGTCGGCCTGTGCGTGATCCGCACCGCCGAGTCGGTCTTGTTCACGTGCTGGCCGCCCGCGCCGCTCGCCCGGTAGGTGTCGATCTGCAGATCGTCGTCGTCGATCTCGATCTCGCCGGAGTCCTCGACGACCGGTGAGACCTCGACCCCGGCGAAGCTCGTCTGGCGGCGGTTGGCCGAGTCGAACGGGGAGAGCCGCACGAGCCGGTGCACGCCCTTCTCGGCGCCGTACAGGCCGTAGGCGTTCTCGCCCCTCACCCGGAACGTGGCGGACTTGATCCCCGCCTCCTCCCCTGGTGAGGCCTCGAGCAGCTCGACGTCGAAGCCGCGTTTCTCCGCCCAGCGCATCTCCATCCGCAGCACCATCTCCGCCCAGTCCTGGGCGTCGGTGCCGCCCGCGCCGGCATTGACCGTGACCAGCGCGTCGCCGGCGTCGTACTTGCCGCTGAACAGCCGCGCCTCCTCGAGCGCCTCGAGGCGCTCCTGCACCGAGCGGAACTGCTCCTCGAGCTCGGCCGCCATCTCCGGGTCCTCCTCGGCGAGCTCGGCGAGCGGCTCGAGATCGAGCGCGTCGGCCTCGAGCGTGCGGAACTCGCTCAGCCGGCGGGTCGCGCGCGCGTGCTCGGCGGATACCTGTGCCGCGTGCTCCTGGTCGTCCCAGAAGCCGGGCTCCCCCATCTCGGCCTCGAGCGCGGTGACGCGCTCCTGGAGCGCGGCCGGGTCAAAGATAGTCCGACAGCAGCGCGAGCTGCTGACGGATCGCCGTCAGGCGCTGGGAGAGCGGCTCTGTGGGCGCGGTCGACATCGGCTGCTGACGGTAGCAATCCGGCGAACGGGAGCGCGCATGAGCCGGCGCCGATGTGGGTACCCCGCGTCTCTGTCACCGGGACGGCACTCCGCCGCCCTTTAGCCACGGGAGGTCGCGATGTTCCACCAGGTTCTCGACCCGCTGAGCTCGCTCGCGGGCGATACGCTCGTCGCGCTCGTCCCGGTGGCGGTGCTGCTCGTGCTGCTCGCCGTCTTCCGCCTGTCGGCGTGGATGGCGGTGATCGTCGGCTCGATCGTGACGATCCTGCTCGGCTGCCTCGTCTGGACGCTCCCGTTCGGCACCGCGATGGAGTCCTATGGGCTCGGCGCCGCGACCGGGTTCTGGTCGATCGACTGGATCGTGTTCTGGGGGGTGATCATCTACAACACGCTCGTCGTCACCGGCGCCTTCGATGACCTCAAGCGCTGGCTCGTCGCTCAGGCGACGGCCGACATTCGCGTGCAGACGCTGCTCATGGCGTGGGCGTTCGGCGCGCTCATGGAGGGCCTCGTGGGGTTCGGCTACCCGTGGGCGGTCGTCGCGCCGATCCTCATCGGGCTCGGGGTCGCCGATCTGGCGGCGATCCGGGTGGCGGCGCTCGCGAACAACGCGCCGGTCTCGTTCGGCGCGCTCGGCGCCCCGATCATCGGCCTCGCCGCCGTCACCGGCCTGCCGCTCATGTCGCTGTCGGCGTCGATCGGCAAGATCGTCGCGATCCTCGCCCTGTTCCCGCCGTGGCTCCTCATCTACCTCGTCAGCGGCCGGCGCGGTCTGCGGGACGGGTGGCCGCTCGCGGTCGTCGGATCGCTCGGCTACATCGCCGGCCAGTTCCCGACCGCCGAGTACCTCGACCCCTACCTGCCGGACATCTTCGGCTCGCTCGTCTGCTTCGGCGTGCTCTTGGCGCTGCTGAAGGTGTGGCGGCCGCGGACGATCCTCGGCTTCGGAGGGCGCGAGCTTGAGCAGGCGGAGATCGACGCGATGCTTCACGGCGAGGCCGGCGGCTCGACGGTGCGCGCCGCCACGCGCGGGCTCGTGCCGTTCGTCATCCTCGTCGCGGTCGTCGTCGCCTGGACCGGCCCGTGGTCGCCGCTTCCCAAGTTCATCCCCTACAAGCCGGCGATCACCGCGATCAGCTCGCTCAGCCATCAGCCGACGGCCGCGGACTGGAAGTGGGCGCCGTTCGTCGCCGGCACCGCGATCCTCGCCTCCTGGGTGCTGATCGTCATCTACCTGCGGCCGACCCCGGCGCAGCTCGCGGAGGCGTTTCGCCGCTGCTTCTCGCAGATGTGGGGCGCGCTCGCCGTCGGCCCGATCATCTACGGCCTCGCGTACGTGTTCAACTTCTCGGGGATGGCGAGCTCGATGGCGAACGGCTTCTCGAAGGTCGGCGGCGTGTTCATCGTGCTCGCGCCGCTGCTCGGCTGGATCGGGGTCGCTCTGTCGGGCTCGAACACCTCGACGAACGCGGTCTTCGGCCAGTTCCAGTACTCGGTCGCGAAGATCCTCGGCGCCCCGGTGCTGCTGTTCCCATCCTTGAATTCGGTCGGCGCCGAGGTCGGTAAGCCCGTCGCCCCGCAGACCGCGAGCGTCGGCGTCGCCACGACCCGGTTCGTGCGCAGCGAGGGCGAGGTCATTCGCTACAACATGCCGTGGACGTTCGCGATCCTCGTCGTGCTGATCGCGATCGGCTGCCTCTACGACTTCCTGCTGCCCGGCGCGATGCGATTGTGAGCGGCGCGCTCAGGCGCCGTGGCACTTCTTGAACTTCTTGCCCGAGCCGCACCAGCACGGGTCGTTGCGCCCGATCTGCTGCTCGGGATCGAGCGTCCGCTGCTGCACGGGCGGCGGTGCGTCGGGAGGCTCGAAATCGCTGTGCGGGACCGGCGCACCGCCGGTGACCCCCGGGATCGGGGCGGGGCCGCTCGTGCCAAGCCCGGCGCCCGCAGCCGCGGCGGTGATCGCGGCGGCGCCCGACTGGGCCGCGCCGCCCGAGTAGCTCACGCGGCCTCCGCCGGTCGCCGAGCTGGCGGACGCGCGCGGGCGGCTCGGCTGCGGATTCGGCGGCGCCAGACCTGCCCCCTGGTGCTGGAGCGCGGACTCGTCCTCGACGGTCACCTGCACGTGGTAGATGAAGCGCCCGAAGTCGTGCCAGACACTGTGCATGAGGTCCTCGAACAGCTGGAAGGCCTCGTTCTTGTAGGCGACGAGCGGGTCGATCTGGGCCGCGCCGCGCAGGTAGATTCCCTGCTGCAGGTAGTCCATGTCGTACAGGTGCTCCTGCCAGCGATGATCGATGATCTCGAGCAGCAGGTAGCGCTCGACCTCGCGCATCAGCTCGGGCCCCAGCTCCTGCTCGCGCGCCTCGTAGCGCTGCAGCGCCTCCTCCTGGAGCGCCTCGGTGAGCTCCTGGCGGTCGAGCGACTCGAGGTCGATGTCGTCGAACTCCTCCGAGAGCGGGAACACCTCCTCGATCCGACGCAGCAGGCCGTCGAGGTCCCAGTCCTCGACGAAGTCGCCGGGCGTCGACTCGTCGACGAGCCGCGCCACGAGCCCGGCGATCTCCTCGCGCGCCGCCTGGCTCATGTCCTTGCCCTCGAGGACCTCGTCCCGGTAGGCGTAGATCACCTCGCGCTGCTGGTTGAGGACGTCGTCGTACTCGAGCGTGTGCTTGCGCTGCAGGTAGTGCTGCTCCTCGACCTTGCGCTGGGCCTTCTCGATCTGCTTGGAGAGCATCCCGGCCTCGATCGGCTCCTCGTTGCCCTCCTCGTCGACCGACCCGAGCTTGTCGAGGATCTTGTAGATCCGCTCGCCGGCGAACAGCCGCACGAGGTCGTCCTGGGCGGAGAGGAAGAAGCGCGACTCGCCGACGTCGCCCTGGCGGCCGGAGCGGCCCCGCAGCTGGTTGTCGATCCGCCGGCTCTCGTGCCGCTCGGTGCCGAGGATGAACAGCCCGCCGACCTCCAGCACCTGCTCGCGCAGCTTCTCGACGCGCTCCTCGATCTCCGGCAGCACCCGCCGGTAGTGCTCCTCGTAGTCGGGCATGCCGGGCTCGAGGCCGAGCTTTCGCACCTCGAGCGAGGCGAGGTGCTCGGGGTTGCCCCCGAGCTTGATGTCGACACCGCGGCCGGCCATGTTCGTGGCGATCGTCACCGCGCCGGGGGCGCCGGCCTCGGCGATGATCTCGCCCTCGCGCTCGGCGTGCTCGGGCTTGGCGTTGAGCACCGTGTGCGGGATCCCCGCGCGCCGGAGCCGCTCGGAGAGCATCTCGGAGACCTCGACCGAGATCGTGCCGACGAGCACCGGCTGGCCCTTCTCGTGCCGGGCCTCGATCTCCTTGACGACCGCCCGCCACTTGCCCTCCTTGGTCTTGTAGACCTGGTCGTTGCGGTCGGCGCGGATCATCGGCCGGTTCGTGGGGATCTCGACGACCGGGAGGTTGTAGATCTTCATGAACTCGGTCGCCTCGGTGAGCGCCGTGCCCGTCATGCCGGCGAGCTTGTCGTACATGCGCGCGTAGTTCTGCAGCGTGATCGTGGCGAGCGTCTGGTTCTCCTCCTGGACCCGCACGCCCTCCTTCGCCTCGACCGCCTGGTGGAGGCCCTCCGACCAGCGCCGGCCCTCCATGATCCGCCCGGTGTGCTCGTCGATGATCTTCACCTCGCCGTCGATCACCTCGTAGTCGACGCCGCGCTGGTAGAGCGCCTGCGCCTTGAGCGCCTGGATGAGATGGTTGACGAGGTGGCCGTTCTCGGCGCGGTACAGGTGGTCGATGCCGAGGAAGCGCTCGGCCTTGGCGACGCCCCGCTCTGTGACCGAGACCGTCTTGTACTTCTCGTCGACCTCGAAGTCGAAGTCGGCGACGAACTCCTTCTTCGTGCGCGGATCGAGCCCCTCGGGGGTCTTGCCGAGCTCCATCCGCGGCGCCAGGCGCGCGAACTGCGCGTACAGGTCGGCGGCCTGCTCCGGCGCGCCGGAGATGATGAGCGGCGTGCGCGCCTCGTCGATGAGGATGTTGTCGACCTCGTCGACGACCGCGTAGCGGTGGTAGCTCTGCTTGCCGTCGGTCCGCGGCCGGCCGCCGTGCTGCACCTTCTCGGCGAGCGTCTTGGCCATGTTGTCGCGCAGGTAGTCGAAGCCGAACTCCGAGTTCGTGCCGAACGTGATGTCGGCGGCGTACGCGGCGAGCTTCTCCTCGGCCGGCTGCATGTTCTGCAGGATCCCGATCGACACGCCGAGCATGTCGTAGATCGGCTTCATCCACAGCGCGTCGCGCTTGGCGAGGTAGTCGTTCGCGGTGATCAGATGGACGCCCTGACCGGGCAGGCTGTTGAGCACGAGCGCGAGCGTCGCGGTGAGGGTCTTGCCCTCGCCGGTCTTCATCTCGGCGATCGCCCCGTCGTGGAGCACCATGCCGCCGATCAGCTGCACGTCGAAGTGGCGCATCCCCATCGTCCGCTTGCCCGCCTCGCGGACGAGCGCGAACGTCTCAGGGAGCAGGTCGTCGAGCGACTCGCCGTTCCGGGCCCGCTCGCGCAGCGCGTCGGCCGCCTCGCGGATCTCGTGGTCCTCGTAGAGGGAGATCTCCTCCTCGAACGCGTTGATCCGCGCGACGCGCTGCTCGTAGGACTTGAACTGCTTCCCCTCGCCCAGGCGCAGCGCCCGGTTCAGAAACGACATGGGTCAAGCCTAGCGCGGGACCGCCTTGCCGGCATGGCTTCGAACCGGCCTGGCGGTGGCGCTTGTGCGGGGTTTCGGGGCCCGGTGGGCGGCGGCTCTAGGCGGCGTCCGGGACCGAGGCTGCGGACGCCTCTGAGGCCTCGTCCGCCTCGATCGCTTCGGACGTTGCGACCGCGCCGCCGAGCGCGACCGAGCGCGCCTCTCGCCGCTTGCGCCGCTTGACCCGGTGGCGTTTGACCTGGCGCGCGAGCTCCTCGGAGCAGAGGTTGATCGAGTGCTTGAGCTCGGGCGAGGCGTCCTTGGCGCGCAGCGTGACGCCCTTGAGGTGCAGCGTCGTCTCCGCGACGTAGCAGTCGGGGTTGGCCGGGTTGCGCTCGACGAAGAGCTCGACCTCCAGCTCGGCAAGCTCCGATACCTGCCGTGACACCGTGCGAAATCGCTTCTCCACGTGGGCCCGGATGTCGTCGGAGACGGACAGGTTGCGGCCCTTGACATCGATTCGCATCGACTACCTCCTGCGGGGAGCGTGGCTGTGTCCTCTACCGGACAGCGTATTCGCCGTCCCGGCGTTTGTCGACCAAGGAGGCGGTTGCGACCGCAGGCGGGTCAGAGCGCCCTCCGTCACAATGTCTGACGCGTGCTGCCGTTCTCTCTCGTCTCCCCGGGCTTCTCGGGTCCCGACGTCACGCCCGGATACAGCTGGTCGTTCGAACCGACCGTCGTCGTGCCCACGCTCATCCTGTGCGTGCTCTACGGGCTGGCGTGGCGCCGCGCGCGCCGCAGCGGCTCGGTGCACGCCCCCGGCTACGGGCGCCTCGCGCTGTTCGCGACCTCGATGGCGCTCGTGATCATCGCGCTCATGTCGCCGATCGACTCGCTCGGCGATGACGACCTGCTCGTCATGCACATGGTCCAGCACATGATCCTGCTCGACCTCGTGCCGATCACGCTCATCCTGTCGTTCAACAAGGTGCTGCTGCGGCCGGTGACGCGCCGCGTGCAGGCGATCGAGCGCCGCGCCGGGTTCTTCGGCAGCCCCGTGTTCGCGGTGATCGCCTACGTCGGGGGCGTCTACGCCTGGCACGTGCCGGGCGCCTATGACCTCGCGCTCCGCCACGACTGGATCCACGCCCTGGAGCACCTCACGTTCTCGGCGGTCGGGACCCTCTACTGGTGGCACGTCTTGTCCCCGATCCGGGCGCGGCGGCGGCTCACCGGCCTCGGACCGCTCGCCTACATGGTCACCACGAAGCTGTTCATCGGGGCGCTCGGCATCGCGCTCTCGTTCCTGCCGCGCGTCATCTACGCCTTCTATGCCCACAAGCCCCACTACTGGGGACTCACCCCGCAGGAGGACCAGTCGATGGCCGGGCTCGTGATGGCTTTGGAACAGTCGCTCGTCATGGGGGTCGCGTTCGTCTACCTCGTCTACAAGTTCTTCGACGAGGCCGCCGCGGAGCAGCGCCGACGCGAGCGCCTCGAGGACCTGAGCGCCGCCGGGGGGTGAAAGCCGGCGCCCCGAACCCTCTTTGGGGCGTGATCGAAAATCGTTCGCTCCGAACGAAAATCCAGCAACTTGCCGGTCGGCAGCTTGGGCACGTGACCCGCGTCCAGCTGCTCGCAGCCGGCGGTGGCCCCGGGTGGATCGACAGCCAGATCCGCCAGGCGCTCCTCATCCCCGTGCACGCCGGCGTCTACGCGGTCGGACACGTGCCCGGGCACGCCCACTGTCGCACGATGGCGGCGGTGCTCGCCTGCGGCGAGGCGGCGGCCGCCGGCCACTGGTCGGGCGCAGCGCTGTGGGACGCCGCCGACTGGCCGCTCATCCCTGAGGTCCTGGCGCCCGGCAGTCGCCGGCGCCCCGGGATCCGCACCCACCGCTCCCGGACGCTGACACAGCATGATGTGCGCCGCCGCCACGGGATTCCGGTCACCTCCCCGGTCCGCACGGTGCTCGACCTGCAGCCGCAGCTCCCCGACACGCAGCTGATCCGGATGGTCAACGACCTGCGCGTCGCCGGGCATCTGCGCGCGACCGCGTTCGCCGAGCTGTGCGAGCGCTCGACGCGGATCGCGCGGCTGCTCGGCGACGGCGGGCTGACCCGCTCGGCGCTCGAGGATCTGTTCCGCTCGTATGTCGCGCGGCATGACCTGCCGATGCCCGAGCTGAACGTTCGCATCCGGATCGGCAACCGGTGGCGGGAGGTCGACGCGCTCGACCGCGGCGCCCGGCTGATCATCGAGCTCGACTCCTGGCGACACCACGCCGACCGCGGGAGCTTCGAGCGCGACCGGGCGAAGGACGCGACCGCGCTCGCCGCGGGGTACCGCACGCTGCGCACGACCCACCGCCGCCTGGCGGAGGGCGGCGCGCAGGAGGCGGCGACCATCCGGACGATCCTCGGCATCTGAGGCGCGCGCCGACACCGGACAACCGCATCCGCGACCCGCGTCCGGGCCTGGAGGAGAAGGACCGACTCGGGTCCAGATCCTCCGATGGAGGCTTGATCCCCTCGGGCGGCGCGGTTGGCCGGGAGCGTCGCCCCGGCGAACCGGGGCGCCCCCACGGCACAGGCGCCGCTCCGGCGAACCGGGGCGCCCCCACAGCACAGGCGCCGCCCCGGCGAACCGGGGCGCCCCCACAGCACAGGCGCCGCCCCGGCGAACCGGGGCGCCCCCACAGCAAAAGCGCCGCCCCGGCGAACCGGGGCGGCGCGGAGAACTGCGAGACGTCTCAGGCGCTCAGCCGCAGCGAGCGGCGCCCCGGATCGTCTTCGTCTCGTTCGGCTGGTTCGGCGCCGAGGCGCTGAACGTGTAGCTGTAGTGGCGCTTGCCGTGGCAGCCGGTCGACAGGATGTCGTGGTGGCCCTTGGCCATCGTCGAGCGCCACACGAGGTGCTCGCTGGAGACCGAGGCCAGGTACGGCCCGATGTGGGTCACCGCGCGGGGCACCGGGATCGTGACGAGCAGGTTCGAGCCCTTCTGCCGGTAGGTGCCGGTGAAGGCGGGCGTCTGGCCGGTCGTGATCTGGCCACCGAGGCACTGGTGCGTCTTCGTCGTCTCGAAGAAGAACGTCAGCTTGCGGTGGCCTGCGTTCCAGACGTAGAGGACCGGGTCGCAGTTGAGGCCCTGCGGCGTGAAGTTCGTCGCGGTGCCGAGCTGCGCGGTGATCCAGCCGGAGGCGACGAGCGCGCGCTTGTTGCAGACCGACGCGTAGCTCGCCTTCTTCCAGTTGTTCACGTGCGTCGCACTGCAGGTCGGGAACCCGGTGGCGTCGACCCTGACGCCGCTGATCTCCGTGGTGACCTTGCTCACGATGCCGGTGAGCGAGTTCGGCTGGGCCGCCGTCAGCTTGAAGTGCTGGGTGAAGCTCAGCGGGGCGGGATGGGCCTTCGAACCCGGATGGCCCCGGAAGCTGTAGCCGCCGGAGTACGTGTCGATCGCCGCGAGCGCCGTGCCCGCGGCGAGAAGCATCGCAACCGCTGCGACGATGCCGATGGTCAGACGTTTCAAAACGACTCCTCCTTGTGGGGTTGGTACGCCAACGTACTACTTCTCGGGCCGTTACCCGCGACCCGTCGGGACCGAAACGCTCAGCGCAGGGCGTTCAGCGTGGGAAACGCCCGGTTCTGTCCGGTCGTCGCCCGGCCAAGCGGCGTCTGCCCCTTGCACGCCGGCCCCGATGGATCCGCGGTGATGTAGTAGCCCTGCACGAGCTCGGCAAGCGTTAACACGGTGCCGGCCACCGAAGTTGTGGTCGTGCTCAGCGACGGGGAGAGCGGCGGCAGCGGGTTGCCGCTGCACAGGTACGTCCCGAACACCGGCAGGCCGGCGGCGAGCTTCGCATAGCCGCCCGGAACGAGATATGGATTCGAGCGGTTCGTCCGCGGGCGCGCCGCCCACGGCATGAGCAGCTCGGGGTTGATCGGCGAGGCCATACGCAGGTAGTGCAGGCCGCTCGAGGAGCCCTGGGTGCTCGCCGCGCTGTTCGCGAAGAAGCCGGCGAGCTCCCGCCGGTAGACGTCGATGTAGTCGACGACCGGGATGACGTTGCCGAGCCACGGCCGCAGCGCCGCCAGGAACGGCACGCTCCGCGTCAGGAACGCCCGGACAGCCGGCAGCCCGGTGCGCGAGGCCCTCGTCAGAGGCCCGACGTCGTGCATGAGCGTCCGCAGCCGCGGAGCGAGCGCCTGCACGGAGACGAGCGCCGGCGAGAGCCGCCGCGCCGCCGGACGCAGCTCGTCGACGAGCCCCTTCGTCGTGCCCGCGAACGTGTCGACCCGCCCGAGCGTCGTGCGCGCCTGGCGCAGGAACCCCGGGAGCTCCCGGATCGTCCGGGCGAGCGCCCGGTCGCGCGCGGCGGTCGCGGCGAACAGCGCGTTCGAGCCCCGCACGAAACCCTGGACCTCGCGCGGGGAGCGGGCGAGCGCCGAGAACACCTGGCCGCCGTCACTCACGAGCGTCCGCGTCGCCGCCCCCTGCCGGCGGAGCACGGCGAGCACCCGCTCGACGTTCGTCGCGAACGGATACAGCGAGGCGAACGCCTGGTTGAACGCCTCTCCCCGGCCCGTCAGGGCGACTCCGCCCTGCTGCATCCAGGTCTCGAAGGCGCGCCGCGTGCGCGGATCGAACGCGTTGAGGATCTGGTCGAGCTGGACGGTGTCCTGCACCTGGCGGCGGGGCAGCGTCGCGCCGTCGCGGAGCATCGGGCCGTTCGGATTGCCGGCCGACAGCTCGACGTACGTCTCGCCGAGCAGGGTCTTCTCCCGCAGGATCGCGCGCGTGTCCGCGGGCCGCGGCTCGTAGCGAGGGTCGATCTGGAGCACCGCGCGCTCGAGGCCGGTGCGGCGGTCGAGGCGCACCGAGACGACCTTGCCGACGTTCACGCCGGCGATCGTCACCGCGGCGTCGGGCGCCAGCTCGGTCGCCTGGTTGAACTCGGCGGCGAAGCGGTAGCCCTTCGCGGCGAGCGGCAGCGAGCCCCCGAACGACAGCCACAGGAAGATGAGCAGCCCGACGCACGAGGCCGTGAAGGCGAGCATCGTGGCCATCGCAAGCGTCGAGGGGCGTTGCTTGGTCATCCGGTCGGGCAGCTGTAGCTGGTGGTGCCGGGCAGCGGCTTGACGCCGGGCAGCTGGGCGACGGGCGGCGCGTTCAGGAGCGCGAGGATGACGCCGAGCGGCTTGTCGGACTGCTGCAGCGAGTTCTCATAGAAGTTGAGCTGCGCGCAGGTCCCCATGAACAGGCCCTGGACGACCGAGCCGTTCGCGTCGCCGCTCGACACGAGGCTGTCGGCGATGTGGGCGAGCCAGCCGCCGTAGAACAGGTAGCTGCGCTTGCCTGCGGGGGCGTAGGCGAGCTCGTTGAACAGGCCGTTCAAGACCGCGACCGAGCGGGTGAGTCTCGGCGTCGCCACCTTGAGCGACGCGGCCGCCGGGCGCAGCGTGCGCGCGAGCGGCTGCAGCCTGACCGTGAACGGTCGCAGCTCGGACGCGAGCACGGACGTCGTCGACTCGAACAGCGGCCGGGAGGCGTCGAGCGCCGGAGCCAGGTGCCGCGCGAACGGCTGCAGGCCGGTCAACGCGCTGCGGCTCGCCGACGCGAACGAGCGCAGCGACACGAGAGAGCGACGCGTCACCTGGAGCGTCCCCGGGAACTCGCCGAGCGTCCGCCGAAGCTGGGCGTCGTTGGCCGCGATCGCCCGGAAGTTCGTGTCCGAGGCGTCGATCAGCGAGGCGAGCTCGCGGTCGACGCCGCCGAGCGAGCTTGCGACGAGGTTGAGGTTGTGGACGGCCCGGCGCAGGCTCGCCTGCCGGCGGGCGAGCAGCGAGGCGAACGTGCGGGTGCTGCGGTCGAGCGGCGCGAAGCGCTTGAGCGTCTCCTGCAGCGAGCTCACCGCGTCGGGGCTCGGCCGCGACGAGCCGGAGGCGCTCCCGCCGTCCCGGAACGCGCCCGCGCCCGCGGAGAGCAACAGCAGCAGGTAGTTGCGGCTGTCGGAGTCGAGCGAGGACAGGATCTGGGAGACATCGACGTCGGGCGTCGTCTGCGAGGTCGGGATCGTCCCCCCGGCCGGCAGCCGCCCGGCGCTCCGCGTCCCCGGGTCGAGCTCGAGGTACATGTCCTTGAGCGGGGTGCGGGGGCGCAGGAGCACGGTCGCGTTGCGGTAGATCGGCGCGTAGCGCTTCTCGATGTCCATCCGCACGACCGCGACCCCGTTCCGCAGGCTCACGCCGCCGACCTGCCCGATCGGCACGCCGGCGATCGTCACCGCCTGCCCCTGCCCGGCGGTCACCGCCGAGGCCTCGGAGAAGTCGGCGTTCACCTCGTAGTAGCTCTGGCCGACGTGGAACGCGGGCTGGTGCTCCAGCACGTAGCCGGTGACGAGCACCGCCAGGACGAGCAGCACGAGGATCGCGATGAAGTCGACGCGGTGGGCGCGGATCGCGCGTTTCACGGTCCCGCTCCCGTCGCGGCGGCGTTGAGCTTCGGCGGGTTCTCCTTCAGGCACGCCACCGAGCGGCTGAGCGCCGGCTGCGTGGGGTCGAACGCCGGCCGGGTGCCGAGCGGCGGCAGCACCGCGTTGCCGTACAGCGGGCCCTGTCCGGCCATCGCGCCGGTCTGCACGCGGTCCGCGCCGCCGCCCGCGCTCGAGCGCAGGTAGCGGCCGTTGCCGTCGATGCTCTGCGACGCGGAGGCGATCCCGACCGCCGACTGCAGGAGCTCCTGATAGTCGCGCAGGCCGGTCGTGAGCGGCGGGTCGGAGACCTTCTCGTTGCCCGTGGGGATGATCGTGTGGTTCAGACAGGACGCGAGCGCGTACGCGCCGCCGAGCAGCGAGCGGGTCGAGCGCAGCGTCGACGCCGTCCCCTGGACCGCGGGCGTGAGGTCGGTGAGGAGCGCACCGAGGTCGCGCGCGGAGAACAGCATGCGGGCCTGGGCAAGCCAGGGGAGCGCGGCGGTGATCGTCGGTCCGAGCCGGCGCACCCCGGGAAGCAGCTCGCGGGCGAACGTGCGGGTCGGCCGGAACGAGGCCTCAAGCGGCCCGAGCGCCGCATCGGCGGCGCGCAGCGTGCCCGGCAGCAGCGCGATCGTCCGCGAGAGGTCGCCCTGGCGCGCGGCGAGCGCTCCCATCGTCCTCTCGAACGAGGTGACGAGATCGGACAGGTGCGCGCCGGACGCGCTCAGGCCGGTGAACGTCTTCGAGAGGCCGGTGACCGCCCCCGACAGGTCGTGCGGTCGCTCGCCGAGCAGCGCCTGGTTGACGATCGCGGAGGCCCTGAACGCGGCCGCCGAATATTCGAGCGAGCGGTTGAGCGACTGCGCCGCGCTGAGGCCGCGCTCGGAGCCACTGGCGGTCGCGTCCGCGGCGGCTGTGGGCGTGTCGTTGAGGGCCGCCCCGAACCCCTGCAGCAGCGTCTGCAGGTTCGTGCGGGCGTTCGCGTTCAGCGCCGAGAGCACGCGGTCAAGCTGCACCGGGCCGCTCGTGTGCGCCGCCCCGAGCACCTGGCCGGAGCGGAGCACGGGCGCCCCCGGGCTGCCGGGGCTCAGGTCGACGTAGTAGTTGCCCTCGAGGAACAGCCGCGGGCGGATGTTGAGCCTCGCGTCGGTGTGGATCGGCAGCCCCGCGCGGTCGATGTTCATCGTGACCACGGCCGCGGGCGAGGAGCCGCCGACGCGCGCGACGGAGATGACCTTGCCGACGTTGACCCCGGCGATCCGCACCGGCGAGTCGAGGTGCAGCTCGGTTTCGACGGTGAACATCGCCTTCAGCCGGTAGGGCGAGGCGCCGAACGGCGTCGGCCCGCCGAACACGACCCAGCAGGCGGCGAGGATGACGAGCGCGCCGATGATCCCGATCGCCCAGCTCGGCAACAGCGGCGTGTGTCGCCGGCGCTTCGTCACCTGAGGCTCCGCGTCGTCTTCTCGGTCTTCGTGCCGACGTTTCCGGGCGGGTTGCCGACGAGTCCGTGCATCACGTAGCCCTCGTTGCCGGCCGAGCACTCGCGCGTCTCGCCGGGCGAGGCGGTGTTCGGGTACGGGTCGGAGTGCACCGGCCCGGAATTCGTCGAAAAGCCGCCCGTGAACAGCGTGTGCGAGGGCTCGGACTCGCGTCCGGGCAGGTCGTCGATGGCGATCTGCACGAAGCGCAGGAAGCCGCCGTTCGAAACGTGCTGGGCGAGCACGCTCGAGGTGTTGCGCAGGAACAGCGTCACGTAGTTGCACGTCGCCTGCACGGGCGCGAGGAACGCGAGCGGCTGCTTGAGATCCCTGGTGGCGAGCGTCAGCCGCCCGAGGCCGCCGCGGACGGCCGGCGAGCCGCTGTAGCTCGCGAGGCGGCGGGCGAGCCGCACCGTCTCGCGGTCGAGCGAGGCGGTCGGCGGCAGCGTCCGCGCCCCGGTCCGGAACGTATCCGCGAGCACCGGAGCGCTCGTCTTCAGGGTCGCGAAGCCGGGGCGCAGCTCGCGCAGCAGGCCGGCGGTGTCGGTGAGGAACGCGCGGATGCGCGGGCTCGTGTGCACCGTCTTCGCGAACAGCGGCGGGGTCGCGGAGACCGTGCGCTCAAGCGACGGGGCGACCGACGAGAGCGAGCGGAACGTCGTGTCAAGGCCGACGAACAGCGAGGCCTGCTCGCGCGCAACCGGCGCAAGCGCCCCGGAGAACGCGTTGAGACCGCGGAAGAAGCCGGCGAGGTTCGTCCGCGGTGAGGCGAGGTTGGCGGCGACCGGGCGCAGGTCGCGCAGCAGCGGGAGGAACGCCCCGAGCGCCAGGTTGAGGTCGGCGCCGCGGCCCGCAAGCGCCTGGCCGAAGCCGATCGTCGTGTCCTGCACGCCCTTGCGGGTGCGGGCGTTGAACATCGAGAGGACCCGGTCGAAGTCGACCGGGCTGCTCGTCTGGGCGAGCGGGACGGTGGCGCCGTTCGGCAGCGGGCGGCGGCTGCTCCCCCGCACGACGTCGAGATACTTCAGCCCGATCGCACCCTTCAGCCGGATCGCGAAGCGGGTGTCCCTCGGCAGCGGCTCGGCGCTCTTGTCGAGCTTCAGGTTGATCATCGCGATCGGGCGGCCGGAGCGGGTGCGACCGGGGGTGATCGAGGAGACGACACCGATCAGCGCGCCGCCCTCGTTGACGTCGTCGCCGCGCTGCAGCTCCTCGGCGTCGCGGGCCTGCAGGTGCAGGTCGTAGGTCGGCACGAACGGCAGGCCGGTGTTCGCGTTGTAGGCGAGCGCGACGGCGACGATCGTCACGAGCACGGTGAGCGCGCCGATGAGCACGGGGCTCGTGAGCACGGACGCGTCGCGGCGGCGGGGCCGGTTCATCGCCCGCCTCCGACGAGGTAGGTGAGCAGGCGGCCGAGCGAGCTCGTCGCGGGCTGCCGGGAGGCGCTGCGCACGGCGCGGGAGACGATCGCCGTCGAGGCGCGGGCGCCGGTCAAGCCGCGGGCGCCGGTCAAGCCGCGGGCGCCGGTCGTGGCGGAGCCCGACGCTGCGGCGGCGCGGGCGGCGACCGATCGCCCGCCCCCGTACGTCGCGCCGCAGGCGGCGAGCGGTCGTCGGACGTAGAACGAGCAGGGGCCGGTGATCGGCTCGGCGCGCACGTAATGGCCGAGGCTGTCGAAGCCGTTCGCGGCCCCGACCGCGTGGTACATGAGTGTCATCAGGTCCTCGATCCCGCCGGTCGAGTCGAGGCTTGAGAGCAGCGTGGCCAGGGAGGTCGCGCTCGGCCGGCTCTGGCGGCCGAGCGCGCGCAGCTCGCGGGCGAGCGGCTCGGAGGCGACAAGGTTCGCCTGTGACTCGCGCGCGGCGCGCCCGAGGTTGATGAGCGAGCTGCGGGCGGCCCGGGCGAACGGGGTGAGCGCGGCGAACTCGTGGCCGAGCGGCGCGGCGCTCGCCCCGAGCTCGCGCATGACGGGTGTGCCCTGCCGCGACAGCGTCCCCAGGTCGGCCATCAGCGGCCGCAGCTGCGCGAGGAAGTGCGGGAACTCGTGGAACGTGCGGGAGATGTCGGCGGCGCGCTGAGCGCTCGCCCGAGCGGTCGTGTTCGCCTCGGTGACGAACGCGGCGATGTGCCGCCGCTCCCGGGCGAGCGGCGCGAGCACCCGATCCGAGCTCGTCGCCAGATGGGCGAGCGTGCGGTTCTGCGCGGCGAGGATCCGCAGCACCTTCTCGGTGTTCCCGAGCGCCGGGTTGGCGCGGTGGATGACCGCGTTCAGGTCCGAGCCGCGCGCCGCCAGGCCCGTCCCGAGCTCGCCGATGATGACCGCGAGCGACTCGCGCACCGGCTCGGTCGAGATGTCCTGGACGATGTCGGTGTCGATCGGCGAGCTCGTCCGCGTCACCGGCAGCAGGTACTCGCCGGCGCCCGGGCCGCGCGAGATCCGGCGCAGCCGCGCCGCCCGGCTCGTCCCCGGCGTGCAGTCGACATACTCCTCGCCGATCAGCGACTGGGGGCGGATCTCGCAGTGCGCGTTCGCGTAGAACGGGGTGAAGCGGCCGTCGTCGATCGTGATCGTCACCGCGGCGCGCTTCTGCGGCGTGACGCCGAGCGCGGTGATCGTTCCGACGTTCGCGCCCGCGATCCGCACGTCCTCGCCGGTCACCGCGTAGGAGGCGTCGTCGAAGATCGCCCGGATCGTGTACGGGCCCCCATCCGAGCGCGCCTGGCCGGCGAGCACGGCGGCGGTCACGGCGACCATGACGACCGCGAGCGCGACGGTGAGCGCCGCGAGCCTGCGCATCGCCCCGCTCACGGCACCTGGCTCGGGTCGCAGCCGCCGATGTTCACCGGATTTGAGCCGTCGGGGTTCGCCTGGACGGCGCCGCCCGGGCAGCGGTTCGTGTGGCGGGTGAGGCCGCTGTAGCGGTCGGCCGGGTTCTGCTGCACGAGCCGGCCCTGGGAGTCGGTCGTGAACGGGTAGAGCATCGGCTCGGTGCGCGAGTAGTGGCCGTTGGCGTCGTAGTTCGAGCTCGCCTGCCCGACGTCGGCGAGCGCCGCGACGACGTCGGGCGTGTACTCGCGCAGGTAGTCGAGCTGGGCCCTCGAGTCGGCGAAGTTCCGGATGAGGGCGGGGAACGCGCGCTCGGCCTGGGTGAGGAGCCCGGGCGCGGCCTGCACGAGGCTCGTGAGGTCGCCGGTCCGCCGCGGGTCCGAGATCAGCAGGTCGAGCCGTCCGACGGTCGGCGTCGCCTCGGTCGAGACGGCGCGCAGCTGCGTGGCGAAGCGCGCGAGGTGCCGGGAGGCGGGCTTGGCGGCGGCGACGAGCGGGTGGAGCGCGGAGAGCGTCAGGTCGAGGCCGGCGAACGTGCGCCGCGAGCGGCTGAGCGTCGCGGGCAGCAGGGAGAGCGCGCTCTCCAAGGCCCGGCTCTGGCGCGCGATCGCGCCGGTCGCCGTCGCGGTGTCGGCGATCAGGCTGCTGAGCTGGCCGGAGCGGCTCGCGAGCGTCCGCATCGCGTCGGCGCCCTGCACGACGAGGCCGTCGAACGCGGGCTCGTCGCGGGCGAGCTCGTGCGTCACCGCGGCCGCGCTCTGCAGGCCCGGGGCGAGGTACTCGAGGGTCCGGTTCGCGAGCCGGCCCTTGCCCCTCAGCGACGTCGCCTCGCCGCGGATGAGGTTCGAGAGGCCCCTGCGGGTGAGCGCGTTCAGCGAGTTGAACAGCTCGTCGATGTTCACCTCGGCGTATGTGTGGCCGGCGCCGATCGAGCCGCCGTTCGGGATCGCGGCCGCGCGGGCGGGACCGGGCTCAAGCTCGACGTACTTGGAGGCGATCCCCGACAGCGAGTCCTCGGCGATGCGCGCGACCGTCCCACGGTGCAGCGTGCCCGTCCCGTGCAGGCTCATCGTCACCTCCGCCTGACCGTCGCGGGTGAGTGCGATCCCGCTGATCGTGCCGACCGCCGCCGGGCCGATGAGCACGTTGTCGCCGGTGACGAGGCCGCTCGCGTTCTGGAAGTCGGCGTGGACGACGTAGGCGGAGCGGCTGCCGAACACGATCACGACGACTGCCGCCACGGCGGCGATGAGCGCGGCGAGCGCGCCGATCCGGGTGGCCCGCACCCGCGGCGGCACGTGCGCCGCCGGACCGCCCCCCGTCCGACCGACAGGCGGAGTGGGCGCGGTCCGACCAGCCGACGGCGTGGCCGCCGTCCGGCCCGGACCCGCATCCCTGCCGCCGCCGAGCGGGCTCACGTCCCTCCCTTCTCCTTCATACACAACGTTGTCCAGCGCGTGCGCAGAACCGCACATCCTGCCAGAGTCGGCAGGCGATCGTCTCAGCCGCCGAACCTGATACCCAGAATTGATGAGCGCTGGGCGAGTTTCCCGATCAGCGCGCCGCCAGCAGGGCCGCCCCCATCGCGCCCCCGAGGTCGCCGAGCGCAGCGACCCGCACCGCGGGGGGACGGAAGTCGTTGAACAGGTGCGGGTGCATCGCGGCCTCGATTCGCTTGGCCATCGGCTCCCCGAAGCGCACGCCGAGGCCGCCGCCGACGATCACCGCCTCGATGTCAAGCAGGTTGACCGCGGAGGCGATGCCGACGCCGAGCGCCTCGACCGCGCGGTCGATGAGCTCGTGGGCGAGGTGATCACCGTGCTCGAGCGCGTGCGCCCACACCGCGGAGGTGAGGCGGGTGCGTCCGCGCTGCTCCATGATCTTGAACAGGTCGGTCTGCGCTCCCTTGCCGACCTCGCGGCGTGCCCTGGCCTCCATCGAGCCGCGTCCGGCATAGGCCTCCAGGCAGCCGCGCCGGCCGCACTGGCAATGGGCGCCGCCCTTCTTGACGACGGTGTGCCCGATCTCACCGGCAGCGCCGCGCCCGAGCCACGGTTTGCCGTCGAGGACGATGCCGCCGCCGATCCCCGTCCCCCAGGCGACCATGATGAGCGAGTCGAACTCGCCGCCGGCGCCCAGCTCCGCCTCGGCGCGCGTCGCGACCTGGACGTCGTTGCCGAGGTGGACGGGGCAACCGAGCACTCCGCGGAGCGTCTTGGCGAGCTCGAACGAGCCGCTCCAGTCGGGCAGGTTGCCGGCGTTGGCGACCGTCCCCGCCTCGTCGTTGACGTCGCCCGGCGAGCCGACGCCGACCCCGACGAGCGCATCGGTCCTGACCTTGGCATCCGCGGCGGCCTTCTGCAGGACCTTCGCCATCTGCGCGGCGACCCCAGCGGGCCCGCCGTCGGTCGGCGTGGGCTCCCGAGCGTTCCCACGAACCTGGTTGTCCTCGTCGACCACGATCGCCTCGATCTTCGTACCGCCGAGGTCGATCCCGCCGCGCATCCCCGTGTCCTTGGCCATCGCCGCGGAGCGTACCCCCTCCCGAAGACGGCCTTGCCGGGCGGGCCGAGAGAGGCCGGGCGAACGTTCGCCCAACCGAATGCGGGAGCTTTCCTGACGCTCCCGGTCAAGAACTCTCCCAGCGGCAGGCCCGACCGACCCTCTCAGCCCCAGATCCGGACGCGCCCCTCTCAGCGTCAGGCCCAGACGCGCCCCTCTCAACTTCAGGCCCGGACGCGCCCCTCTCAGCCCGAGACCCGGACGCGCCCCCTCTCAGCGTCAGGCCCAGACGCGGGTGTAGTCCGTCTGCGCCTCGGTCGGCTCGTCGATCCGCACCCCGAGCGCCGCGAGCTTGAGCCGCGCGACCTCACGGTCGACGCGCTCCTCGACCGGGTGCACGCCCGGCCCAAGCCGCGCGCGGGCCGCGAGCAGCTGCTCGACCGACAGCGCCTGCAGCGCGAACGAGACATCCATGACGGCCGCCGGATGCCCCTCGGCGGCGGCGAGGTTGACGACCCGGCCGCGAGCGAGCAGGTTGAGGCGGCGCCCGTCGGCGAGCCGGTACTCCTCGACGAGCGGCCGCACCGCGCGGCGCCGCCCCTCGGCAAGCCGCGCGAGCGCGGCGAGATCGAGCTCGACGTCGAAGTGCCCCGCGTTCGCGAGCACCGCCCCATCCTTCATCGCCTGGAAGTGCGCCTCGCCGAGCACCGCGCGCGAGCCGGTGACCGTGATGAACAGGTCCCCGCGAGCGGCCGCCGCGAGCGCCGGCATCACCTCGTATCCGGCCATCCGCGCCTCGAGCGCGCGGAGCGGGTCGACCTCGCAGACGACGACGGCGGCGCCCGCGCCCCGCGCCCGCTCGGCGACGCCCTGGCCCGCCCAGCCGTAGCCGACGACGACGACGGTGTTGCCGGCGAGCAGCATGTTCGTCGCGCGGACGATGCCGTCGAGCGCCGACTGGCCGGTGCCGTGGCGGTCGTTGAGCGCGCGCTCGGTGCGCGCCTCGTTGACCGCGATCACCGGGCAGCGAAGCGCTCCCTCCTCGTGCAGCCGGCGAAGCCGCAGCAGCCCGGCGGTCGTCTCCTCGAGGCCACCGATCACTGTCCAGGGCTCATCGGGCCGGCGCTGCGCTCGCGCGTGGGCGGTCGCGATCAGGTCCGCGCCGTCGTCGAGCGTCACCGTGTCGCGGCCCGCGGCTCCGTCGAGCACCGCCCGCACGTGTGCGACATAGGCGTCCGTGTCCTCGCCCCGGCGCGCGTGGACCTCAGCGTCCCCGGCGCGGGCGAGCGCCGCCGCGACGTCGTCCTGGGTGGAGAGCGGGTTGGCGGCGCACAGCGCGACGGTCGCACCGCCCTCCCGCAGCGTCCGGGCGAGACTCGCCGTCTCGGCGGTGACGTGCAGGCAGGCGGCGACGTGCAGCCCTGCGAGCGGGCGCTCGGCAGCGAACCGCTCGCGGATGCGCGCGAGCACCGGCATCTGGCCGGCCGCCCACTCGATCCGCTCCTCGCCGGCGGGCGCGAGCGACGGGTCGGCGATCCCCGCACCTGATCCGGCGGACGTGGGGAAGGTTGTTCGACCTGAGCTCGAAGAACCTTCCCCGCGTGTGGCCCGCGCCATCTGCCCGGGCTCCCGCGGCCGACCGCTAGTAGCGGTAATGCTCGGGCTTGTAGGGCCCCTCGACGGGAACGCCGAGGTACTCGGCCTGGCTCGGGGTCAGCTCGGTGAGCCGGGCGCCGAGCGCGTCGAGGTGCAGACGCGCGACCTTCTCGTCGAGCTGCTTGGAGAGCGTGTAAACGCGGTCGGTCCCGTAGCGGCCGTCCTCGTTGTTCTGGAAGAGCTCGATCTGGGCGAGCGTCTGGTTCGTGAACGAGTTCGACATGACGAAGCTCGGGTGCCCGGTCGCGTTGCCGAGGTTGAGCAGCCGGCCCTCGGAGAGCACGATGATCGTGTTGCCGTTCGGGAAGCGCCACTCATCGACCTGGGGCTTGATGTTGACCTTCTCGATCCCCGGCGTCGCGGCCAGGCCGGCCATGTCGATCTCGTTGTCGAAGTGGCCGATGTTGCCGACGATCGCCTGGTGCTTCATCCGCGCCATGTGAGCGGCCGTGATCACGTCCTTGTTGCCGGTCGTCGTGATGAAGATGTCGGCCTCGTCGAGCGTGTCCTCGAGGCGCGCGACCTGGTAGCCGTCCATCGCCGCCTGCAGCGCGCAGATCGGGTCGATCTCCGTGACGATCACGCGGGCGCCCTGGCCGCGCAGCGACTCCGCGCAGCCCTTGCCGACGTCGCCGTAGCCGCACACGACCGCCACCTTGCCGCCGATCAGCACGTCGGTGGCGCGGTTGATCCCGTCGATCAGCGAGTGCCGGCAGCCGTACTTGTTGTCGAACTTCGACTTCGTGACCGAGTCGTTGACGTTGATCGCCGGGAACAGCAGCGTGCCCTGGCGCGCGAACTCGTACAGGCGGTGCACGCCGGTCGTCGTCTCCTCGGTGACGCCCCTGATGCCGGACGCCATCCGTGTGAAGCGCTGGTTGTCGTCGTTCAGCGAGCGCGTGAGGAGCTCGAGGATCACGCGATGCTCCTCGTTCTCGGCCGCCGTGGCGGGGTCGGGAACGGCGCCCTCGCGCTCGTAGCGCACGCCGGTGTGGACGAGCAGCGTCGCGTCGCCGCCGTCGTCGAGGATCATGTTCGGGCCGTCATGGTCGAGGTGGTCGGAGGTGGGATGGTGGGACCAGGTGAGCGCCTGGTCGGTGCACCACCAGTACTCCTCGAGCGTCTCGCCCTTCCACGCGAACACCGGCACGCCCTGCGGGTCCTCCGGCGTGCCCTCCGGTCCGACGACGACCGCCGCGGCGGCATGGTCCTGGGTGGAGAAGATGTTGCAGCTGCACCAGCGGACCTCGGCGCCGAGCGCGGTGAGCGTCTCGATCAGCACCGCCGTCTGCACCGTCATGTGCAGCGAGCCCGTGATCCGCGCGCCCTTGAGCGGCTGCGCGGCCGCGAACTCCTCGCGGGTCGCCATCAGGCCGGGCATCTCGTGCTCGGCGAGGCGGATCTCCTTGCGGCCGAACTCGGCGAGCGAGAGGTCGGCGACCTTGTAGTCGGTGGTCGGGGCGGCGGTCGTGCTCATGCGGTCGGTTCTCCTCGGTGGGGAATGTCGTCTCTCACGTTCGGCGTCGCGAGCCGAACATCGGGTCAGGCGGCCGCCGCGAGCAGCCGCTCATGCTTGTCCTGCTCGAAGCGCAGCCAGTCGTCGGCGGCGACCTCCGGGGGCCGCTCCGCCTCGGCGGCCAGCCACGCCATGATCGCGTCGCGCAGCCCGGCGTCGCGCTCCAGGCGCGCCGCGAACGCCACCTCGGACAGCGATACCTGAAAGCGCGCGAGCAGCTCCTTGAGCGTCCGCAGCCGCTGGAGCTCCGCGGGCCCGTACAGTCGATAGCCCGCACTCGAGCGCGGCGGCGCCACGAGTCCCGCCTGTTCGACGTAGCGGAGCATCCGCGCCGACCACCCGGTCGTCGCGGCCGCCTCGTTGATCGTGAGCGCCTGCGTCACGGATCGCAACCTTACCACAACCGTGTCAATGTTTGGCGTGTGCTGTCCACCGACGGCCCGCACCGCCAGGGGCCCTCTCGGGCAGGCGGACGCGGACGCCGTCGACGCGCGGTTACAGACGCGCCCTGAGCTGCTCCTTGAGCTCGACGAGCACGTCGATCTCGGCCGGGTCGACGCCGTCGAGAATCGCCCGGTAAAGGGAGACGAGGTCCCCGAGCAGGACGAGCGAGACGAGCCGCTCCATGCGGGTGTTGCCGACCGTCTCCACGAGTTCGGAGGCGGCGGTGCCCTCGGCGATCAGCTCGCGGGTGAGCGCGATGCGTGTCCGCACCCGGGGATGGAGGTCGCAGTCGTCGAGGAACACGGCGGCGAGACGGCCGAGCCCGGGCGTGCGCTTCCAGCCGACGATCTCGTTGTGGTCGACCTCGGGGAGCTCGCCGGCGAACGCGGGCGACTTGGCGTTCTCGTTGAACTGGGTCTTCCAGCGGTAGGCGATCGGAGCGGTGAGCCCGGCGCCGGTGATGACCGGGATCGCGCCGTGCAGCGAGCGGGCGAGGCGCTTGGCGAGCGAGTCCTCGGGCGCGCCCGGCCCCCACTCCCCCGCCAGGGCGTCGGCGTGGGCGGCCGCGACGTCGACCTCGGTGCGCAGCGACGGCGCCACGCCGCAGAGCGCGGCGGCCTCGAGCGCGATCACGAGCCCGTAGCCGACCGCCGCGCGCGGCTGGAAGCCGCCCGGCATCGGGATGACCGGCACCCCCTCGGCCCGGGCGCTCGCCGCGAGCGCGCCGCCGGCCGTGGAGACGATCCGCCGCGCGCCGACCGCGCCGGCGGCCTCGAACGCCGCGAGCGTCTCCTCGGTGTCGCCGGAGTAGCTCGCGCACAGGACCGTCGTGTCGGGCGTCGTCCAGGCGGGCAGCGCGTAGTCGCGTGCGACGACGATCGGCCGCGAGGCGCGGTCGCCGAGCACCCCGACCGCGAGCATGCCGCCGATCGCCGATCCGCCCATGCCGGCGATGACGAGGCCGCCCGGCGAGTCCTGGGGCTTGACCTCGGCCGATTCGACGCGCCACAGGGCGTCGCGCAGGTGCTCCGAGAGGTTGAGCGCCTCCGCGAACTGGTCGGTCGGGTCCCCGGCGGAGACCGTCTCGGGGTCAAGGGTGGTGACTGTGCTCATCGCATCGCTCCGGAGGTCTCATACGCGCGCTTCAGAAGGCGATCGCCCCGTCGGGAAGATCCACGTCCGGGAAGATACGGACCCCGGAGGTGAGCGTGTTGCCCGATCCGAGCCGCACGCCCTGTCCGACCATCGCGGTCTGCTCGACCCGGCAGTGGTCGCCGATCCACGCGCCCGTGCCGACGATCGACCGCGTCACCCGGGTGAACGAACCGATCGTCGCGCCGTCGAGCACGACCGAGCCGTCGACCGTCGCGCCGGAGGCGATCGTCACCCGGGCGCCGAGCACGCTGCGGCCGGTGACGGTCGCGCCCTCGGCGATCGTGCAGCCGGGTCCGATGACCGCCGGACCGTGGACGGTGCCGCCGGCGTGCGCGTCCGGGCAGAGCACGCCGCCGGCCTGCGCGACCGCGGCGCCGACCTCGGTGCGGACCTCGGTCTCGAGGATGTCCCAGGTCGCCTGCAGGTAGCGCTGCGGAGTCCCGATGTCCATCCAGTAGCCGGACGCCTCGTAGCCGTAGAGCCCGCGGTCGACGAGCCGCGGGAACACGTCGCGCTCGATCGAGATCCGCGTGCCCGCCGGCGCCATCTCGCTCAGGACCCCGCGCTCGATGATGTACGCGCCCGCGTTGATGAGGTGCGTGTCGATCTCCTCGGGGTTCGGCTTCTCGACGAACTCGCGAACGGCGTGGTCCTCGCGGCGGCGCACGAGCCCGTAGGCGGACGGGTCGTCGACCGGATACAGCGCGAGCGTCGCCCGGGCGCCGGTCGCCTCGTGCTGCGCGAGCTGGGCGGTGAGGTCGATGTCGGTGAGCACGTCCCCGTTGAGCATGAAGAAGCGCTCGTCGAGGAGCTCCTCGGCGTACTTGAGCGCGCCGCCGGTGCCGAGCGGCCGCGGCTCCTCGACGTAGGTGAGCTCCACCCCCCACTCCGAACCATCCCCGAGCACGGCGCGCACCCCGTCGGGCAGGAAGCCGCAGGAGAGGATCGCGCGGTCGACGCCGTGGCCGCGCAGCCACTGGAGCATGTAGGACATGAACGGCCGTCCGGCGAGCGCGATCACCGGCTTCGGCACCCGCGAGGTGAGCGGCCGCAGCCGGGTCCCCTCCCCGCCGACGAGGATCAGCGCCTGCATCGCCGCCGCGCTCCCGAGCCCCCGCTCAGGAGCGCCCGATCCCCTCGTAGCGCAGATCGGCCGCCAGGACCGCGTCACGGTCGGCGAAGTTGCGCCCGTCGACGAGCAGGTCGCCCGCCATCCGCTCGCGCACGGCCGCCCAGTCGAGCGTCGCGAACTCCGCCCACTCGGTGACGAGCACGACCGCGTCCGCCCCCTCGACCGCCGACAGCGCGTCGTCGGCGAACTCGACGCCCCGCATCAGCGTGCGCGCCTCCCCGGCGGCGACCGGGTCGTACGCCGCGACCGACGCTCCGTCGGCCTGCAGCCGCGCCGCGAGCACGAGCGAGGACGCCTCCCGCATGTCGTCGGTGTCGGCCTTGAACGCGACCCCGAGCAGCGCGACGCGCTTGCCGACGAGCGATCCCAGGTGCTTCTGCAGCTTGGCGATCACGCGCCGCTTCTGCAGCTCGTTGACCTCGATCACGGCGGTGAGCAGCTGGAAGTGGTACCCCGAGTTTCCCGCAAGCTGCTTGAGCGCTGAGACATCCTTCGGGAAACAACTTCCGCCGTACCCGATGCCGGGGCGCAAGAAGTGGCCGCCGATGCGGCGGTCGAGGCCCATGCCGCGGGCGACCTCGGCGACGTCGGCGCCGGTCTCCTCGCAGACGTTGGCGATCTCGTTGATGAACGAGATCTTCGTCGCGAGGAACGCGTTGGAGGCGAGCTTGACCATCTCCGCGGAGGCGATGTCGGTGCGCACGAGTGGGGCGCCGAGCGGCGCGTAGAGGTCGCAGACGGCCTGGCCCGCCCAGTCGCCGTCGTCGCCGACGACGACGCGGTCGGGCTCCATGAAGTCCTTGAGCGCCGCGCCCTCCTTGAGGAACTCGGGGCAGGAGACGTAGGCGAAGCCCTTGCCCTGGCGGGCGAACTCGCGCTTGATCGAGGCGCCCGTGCCGACCGGGACGGTCGACTTCATGACGAGCGCGTGGCGGTCTGTGGCGGGCATCGCGTTGACGACCGCGTGCACGGCGGAGAGGTCGGCGTCGCCGGAGTAGGTCGGCGGCGTGCCGACCGCGACGAACAGCAGCCGGGCGTGATCCAGTGCGGGCCCAAGCTCGGTCGAGAAGCGCAGACGCTCGGAGTTGCGAGCGACGCACTCCGCGAGCCCCGGCTCGTAGATCGGAATCTCGCCGCGGTTCAGCCGCGCGATCTTCTCGGCGTCGATGTCGACGCACCACACGTCGTTGCCGAGCTCGGCGAAGCCCGCGGCGGTGACCAGGCCGACGTAGCCGGTGCCGATCACGGCGATCTGCTGGGGGGTGTGCGTCTGAGGAGAGGTCATGCGCGCCCGAGGGTCGAGGGCACCGATCCGTCGCCCGCCGACCGCCGCAAGGGTAGTACGCGGCCCGCGTGGCGCGTTCAGCCGCCGTACTGGACGGTCGACTCGGCGATCGCGACGAGCTGCTTGATGCCGATGGTGCTCGTGAGCGTGTTCGAGATCCAGTAGGAGTTCCCGTCCGCGTGCCAGGCGACATCGGTGACGTGTCCGCCGTTGTCCTCATAGATCGCGAACGCGCGACCGTGGAAGATCTTCGTCGCGGTCGGGTGCCGCAGGATCGGCGGATCGGACCAGTGGATTCCCTGGACGTTGTAGTACTCGCCGAGCGCAGGGTTGATTGCGAGGGTCATGACGTATGCGTGCACACGCCGGCCACCGGGAATCGTCACCTGATACTGGCGCGGGTAGGAGTGGGCGTAGGCGGCGACCGGCTCATTCCCGTCGAGGCACTCATACCCCGTCGCGGTGCAGTACTGCGAACCGGCGAGGATGTAGCGCGGGTAGTAGACGGGCATGTCCGGGGTGAGCTGCTTCGCCTGCGCGATTCCGTCGGCCGGGTCGGCGACGAGTCCGGCGGTGTTGATCCCCTGGGCGCTTCGATGACGCGTCGCGTGATGGCCCGAAGACGTGTGCCTCGGCGCCGCGTGATGCGACGAGGACGAGGAGCTCGTCTTCGTCGTCGGATGCATGAACTCCGCCCACGCGGCGGCGACCGCCTGGTTTGACCGCTTGAACACGTAGTCGGGGCTCGTGCCTGAGCCGGGGCCGCTGAGCACCGCCGGGAACGGGATCTGCTTGAGCGTCTGCCCGTGGGAGTTGAGGACGAGGTCGAACAGCTCGATGATCCCGCTCTCGGTCTTCAGGCCCTGGTCGAGCGTCGTGTGCTTGGCGAAGATCCTCAGCAGCTTGTCCTTGTCGGCGAGCAGCTTGGAGAGCGGGAAGTTCTCCTTGGCCCAGCGCAGGAAGTCCTGCTGGCGGGCCTCGCGCACGAGGTCGGAGTCGGTGTGGCGGAAGCGCACGAACGCAAGCGCGCCGGTCACCTGGCTGTTCCCGCACAGCTTCTGGTAGCCGGGCTGGATGTTGATCGAGGAGTAGTTGTCGGGCCCGTAGGGCTGGCTGATGTTGAAGTAGCGGTGGTCGACGTCCGCCCACACGCAGCCGATCGCGTTGACGATCGCCGAGAAGCCGTCGAAGTTCGTGTCGATGATGTGGTTGACCCGCAGCTGCGGGAAGACGTTCTCCTTGATCGTCTTGATGAGCAGCCCGTACCCGCCCTCGCTGTAGGCCGCGTTGATCTTCTCGGTGCCGTAGCCGGGCACGGTCACCTGCAGATCGCGGGGGATCGACATGATGTTGATCGTCGAGGACGCCGCGTTGAGCCGCACGAGGAGCATCGTGTCCGTGTTCGCGTCCTGGAACGACGGCGAGTTCGCACGGTGGTCGGAGCCGATCACGAGCAGCGTCTGTGGCGCGCCGGGCCTCGGCAGCGTGATCTGCTTGGTCTTGACGATCGAGCCCGGCACGATGTTGATGTCCTGGACGATCTGCTGGACCTGCAACAGGCCCGCGGTCGCGACCGCGGCCGCGCAGCTGCCGATCACGAGCACCGCCGCGCAGAACACGCGCACGACGAGGCCCACCCGGGTCTTCGGGACCAGGAACCTCATGAGAGCCTCAGTTCGACGCCGGAGCACAGATCCCGTCCGGTCGTGCGCGCGCTCACGCCCACCCCCCGTCGCTCCCGCGAGCCCCCGTCGCTCACGCCAGACCCCCGTCGATCGCGCGCAACTCTCCATCCTCGCCGGCGAGCGCCGCCGGCAGAGCGCGCACGAACTCCACGAGCGCCCGCCGGTACTCGTTCATCGAGCGCAGCGACACCCATTCGTCGGGGCCATGGTGGCCGCCGCCCGTCGGGCCGAACTCGACGGCGGTGATCCCCGCCTCGATGAACGACGCCGCGTCTGAGGCGCCGTCCCGGCCAACCGAGGTCACCTCGCCCTGGATCGAGCGCCGCGCCGCGTCGCACAGGCCGCGCACGTACGGGTCGTGGCGGGAGACGCCGACCGCGGGGTGGATGAACGTGCGGCTCACGTCGATCCCGGGGATCGCCCGGACCTGCGCGAGGATGTCGCCCGGGTCCTGGCCGGGCAGGTAGCGCACGTCGACGGCGATCGTCGCCGAGTCCGGCACCTTGTTGATCGCGTCCCCGCCCTCGATCCGGCTGAGGTTGATCGACGGGCGATCGAACATCTCCGAGGACTCACGGCTGAACGGCAGCGTCTCGATCGTGCGGAACACGTCGACCGCCTTGAGCACCGCGTTGTCGCCGAGCCACGGCGTCGAGCTGTGCGCGGCGCGGCCGTGCACCGCGATCCGCATCGCGAGCACGCCCTTGGCCTGGATGCCGATGTGCAGGTCGGTCGGCTCGCCGGTGATCGCGAAGTCGGGGCGGGCGGGGCCCGTGTACCGGGCGACGATCGCGTCGGTCGAGCGCTCGTCGATCTCCTCGGACTCCTCGTCGGGCACGACGACCATCCGCACGCGGACCGAGGGGTCGTCGGCGACGTCGCGCAGCGCGCAGAGCATCGCCGCCAGCCCGCCCTTCATGTCGTAGGCGCCGCGGCCGATGAGCCGGTCGCCCTCGACGCGCGCGGTGAACTGCTCGGCGCGTCCCGGGACGACGTCGAGGTGCCCGTGGAAGACGACGCAGGGAACGTCCTCGCCGCCCGCCCCGACCTCGGCGACGAGCACCGGCAGCCCGTGGTGCTCGATCTCGCAGACCGGGATGCCGCTCACCTCCAGCCAGCCCTTGACGAACTGCGCGGCGGCGACGATCGCCTCGGGGCGCGACGTGTCGTAGCCGATCAGGCGCTCGGCGAGCACGCGCTCCTCACCGGCCCTGCGGACGGACGGGCCCGCACCGGCGGTGCGGGCGGACGGGCCCGCGCCGGCGCCACCGGCCCTGCGCGCGGACGGATCCAGATCGGAGCTCACGGCGTCACGCAGAGTAGGAACCGTCGATGACGGCCCGGTTAGGAAACGCCGCGCGCCGCGTCTCGCCGCTCAGTGCTCGCCGCCACCCTCGGCGATCGCCAGGAACGCCTCCCAGCGACGCCGGTCGCGCTCGGCCACGCGCCGACGCTCGGAGTCCTCGCCCGCGCCGTCGAGCTCGGACTCCGCCTGGCGCAGCCGCTCCCGCAGCTGGGCGACGTCGAGCGAGCCCGGGTCGTGCGCCTCCTCGACGAGCAGCAGCGCGTGATTGCCGGCCACCTGCATGTAGCCCTCGGACTGCGCGAAGCGCACGATCTCCGTCTCCGAGCGGTACAACCGGAGCTCCGTCGGGTCGAGCGTCGCCAGCAGCGGCGCGTGGTTGGCGAGCACGCCGATCGACCCGACGGTCGTGCGCGTCGACACCATCTCGACCTCGTCGTTGAAGACCTCGCCCTCGGGGGTGAGGACCTCGACCCGGAACGGGGTGTGGGCCATCAGGACTCGCCGCCCTCGCCCTCGCCGTCGCCCGTGGCCTCGGTCTCGTCGCCGGACTCGGAGCGGGTCTCTCCATCGTGGGCCTCCTCATCGCGGTGCTCCTCATCGGTCCCCTCACGCGACCCGCGGGCGTCGGCGACGACCTCGTCGATGGAGCCCTTCATGAAGAAGGCGCGCTCGGGCAGGTCGTCGTGCTTTCCGTCGAGGATCTCCTTGAAGCCGCGGATCGACTCCTCGACCTTGACGTACTTGCCGGGGATGCCGGTGAACTGCTCGGCGACGAAGAACGGCTGGGACAGGAAGCGCTCGAGCTTGCGGGCGCGGTTGACCGTCACCTTGTCCTCGTCGGAGAGCTCGTCGATCCCGAGGATCGCGATGATGTCCTGCAGCTCGCGGTAGCGCTGCAGCACCTGCTTGACGCGGTTGGCGACCGTGAAGTGATCCTCGCCGACGATCTCGGGCTTGAGGATCGTCGAGGTCGAGTCGAGCGGGTCGACCGCCGGGTAGATCCCCTTCTCGGAGATCGCCCGGTTCAGGTTCGTGGTCGCGTTGAGGTGAGCGAACACCGACGCCGGCGCGGGGTCGGTGTAGTCGTCGGCGGGCACGTAGATCGCCTGGATCGAGGTGACCGAGCCCTTGCGGGTCGAGGTGATCCGCTCCTGGAGCGCGCCCATGTCGGACTCGAGCGTCGGCTGGTAGCCGACCTGGGAGGGCATGCGCCCGAGCAGCGCCGAGACCTCGGAGCCCGCCTGCACGAAGCGGAAGATGTTGTCGATGAACAGGAGCACGTCCTGACCCTCCTGGTCGCGGAAGTACTCCGCCATCGTCAGGCCGGAGAGCGCGACGCGCATGCGCGCTCCCGGAGGCTCGTTCATCTGGCCGAAGACGAGCATCGTCTTGTCGAGGACGCCCGACTCCTTCATCTCGAGCCACAGGTCGTTGCCCTCGCGCGAGCGCTCGCCGACCCCACAGAACGCCGACAGACCGCCGTGCTCCTGGGCGAGGTTGTGGATCAGCTCCTGGATGATGACGGTCTTGCCGACGCCGGCGCCGCCGAACAGGCCGACCTTGCCGCCGCGCGCGTAGGGCGCGAGCAGGTCGATGACCTTGATTCCGGTCTCGAACATCTCGGTCGTCGGGGCGAGCGCCTCGACGTCCGGGGCGGGCCGGTGGATCGGCCAGCGCTCGACGTCGTCGGCGATGGGATCGCCCTGGTCGATCGTCTCGCCGAGCAGGTTGAAGATCCGGCCGAGCGTCTCGCGGCCGACGGGGACGGTGATCGGCGCGCCCGTGTCGATCACCTCGGTGCCGCGGGCGAGGCCGTCGGTCGTGTCCATCGCGACCGCGCGCACGCGATCGTCGCCGAGGTGCTGCTGGACCTCGCAGGTGAGGTACTCGTCCTGCTGGGCGGCGATGTCCTCGGTCTCCTCGGCCTTCGCGGCCTCGGGGCGCCTGACGATGATCGCGTGGTTGATCTCCGGCAGCCTGTCGGGGAACACGGCCTCGATGACGACGCCCGTGACCTCCTCGATGCGCCCGATGTTGCGCTGCTCGGTGCCGGTGCTCGTGGTGTTCGCTTCAGTGATCGCAGACATGCTCTTTTCAGTTCTCCTTACCGTCGGCGGGCCAACCCTCCGACAACCCCCGGCGCGGGGGACGTGTGGTGCTCAGACGCCCTCGGCGCCCGCGACGACTTCCATGATCTCCTGGGTGATCTCGGCCTGGCGCGCCCGGTTCATCTCGAGCGTGAGGTCGTCGATCAGGGTGCTCGCGTTGTCCGAGGCGTTCTGCATCGCGGTCATCCGCGCTCCGTGCTCGGAGGCGGAGGACTCGAGCAGCGCCCGGTAGATCGACACCTCGACGTAGTCGGGAACCAGTCGCTTGAGAATCTCCTCCGGGTCGGGCTCGTAATCGAAGTTTCCCTTCGGCCGTCCGTCCTCTCCGTCATCCTCGTCCTGCTCCTCGCCGAGGATCGAGGCCTGCTGGAGGGGCAGCAGCGTCTCGCGGCGGATCACCTGCGAGAGCGCCGAGACGTAGCCGTTGTAGAAGATGTCGACGCGGTCGACCTCGCCGTCGATGTAGGCCGCCATCAGCCGCTCGGCGATCGCGCGCGCGTCGGCGTAGGCGGGCCGATCGGTGAAGCCCGTGAAGCTGTCGACGACGTCGAGGCCGCGGAACGCGAGCGAGGAGGCGGGGCGGCGGCCGGAGGCGAAGTACACCGGGGCCTTGCCCTCGGCCTGCAGCTCGCGGCCGGCCGACACGCCGGCGCGCACCGCATTGGAGTTGAACGCGCCGGCGAGGCCGCGGTCGCCGGCGACGACGAGCAGCCCGACGTTCGTCACCGACTCGTGCTCGGAGAGGATCGGCAGGTTGGCGATGTTGCCGCCGGCCTCGGCGGCCATCCGCGTCATCCGGCGGATCGCGTCGGCGTAGGGACGCAGCGCCTCGATCCGCTGCTCGGCGCGGCGCAGGCGGGCGGCCGCGACCATCTGCATGGCGCTCGTGATCTTCTGGATGTTCTTGACCGAGTCGATCCGGTTGCGGACGTCCCGCTGCGAGATGGCCATCGTGCCTGCTCCTGACCTCGCCTACGCCGCCTCGTCCTCTTCGAGCGGAAGACCCTCCTCGTCGAGGTCGTAGCCGAAGTCCTGCGCGTAGTCGTCGAGCACCGCGCTCAGGTCCTTCGGCGTCTGCTCGTCGTCCCATTCGCCCGCGGCGAGCCGGCCCACGAGCTCGGAGTTGGCGGTGTGGACGGCGCTGACAGCACCCTCCAGGAAGCGTCCGATCTTCTCGACGAGGATCCGGTCGAGGTAGCCGTTGGTGGCCGCAAAGATCTGGATCACCTGGTCCTCGACCGGCATCGGGCTGCGCTCGTTCTGATTGAGGGTCGCCACGAGCCGCTCGCCGCGAGCCAACGACTTGCGGGTCTCGGCGTCGAGGTCGGAGCCGAACTGGGCGAACGCCTCGAGGTCGCGGTACTGCGAGAGCTCCAGCTTCAGCCGGCCGGCGACGCGCCGCATCGGCTTCGTCTGGGCGTTGCCGCCGACGCGGGAGACCGAGATGCCGACGTTGATCGCCGGGCGCACGCCCGAGTAGAAGAGCTTGGGCTCGAGAAAGATCTGCCCGTCGGTGATCGAGATGACGTTCGTCGGGATGTAGGCGGAGACGTCGCCCGCCTGGGTCTCGATGATCGGCAGCGAGGTCATCGAGCCCGCGCCCTCGTCGTCGGAGAGCTTGACCGCACGCTCGAGCAGCCGTGAGTGCAGGTAGAAGACGTCGCCCGGGTACGCCTCGCGGCCCGGCGGGCGGCGCAGCAGCAGCGACATCTGCCGATAGGCGAACGCGTGCTTGGTGAGGTCGTCGTAGACCGTGAGCGCCGCCTTGCCGTTGTACAGGAAGTACTCGCCCATCGCCGCGCCCGCGTAGGGCGCAAGGAACTTGATCGGCGCCGCCTCGTCGGCGGCCGCCATCACGATGATCGAGTTCTCCAGGGCACCCGCCTGCTCAAGCGTGTTGGCGAGCTGCACGACCGTCGCCTTGCGCTGACCGATCGCGACGTACACGCAGATGAGGTCGCGGTCCTTGTTGTTGATGATCGTGTCGATCGCGATCGAGGTCTTGCCCGTCTGGCGGTCGCCGATGATGAGCTCGCGCTGGCCGCGGCCGATCGGGATCATCGAGTCGATCGCCTTCAGCCCGGTGAACATCGGCTCGGACACCGGCTGACGCTGAACGATGCCGGGCGCCTTGAACTCCGCCGGCCGCGTTTCGGTCGCCTCGATCGCGCCCTTGCCGTCGAGCGGGTTGCCGAGCGGGTCGACGATCCGGCCGAGCATCGCCTCGCCGACCGGGATCTGCAGCAGCCGCCCGGTGCGCTTGACCGTGTCGCCCTCGGAGATGTGCTCCCACTCGCCGAACAGCACGGCGCCGACGTTGTCGGACTCGAGGTTGAGCGCGAGGCCGGTCACGTCGTGGGGCAGCTCGAGCATCTCGAACGACATGCAGTTCTCGAGGCCATGGATGCGGCAGATGCCGTCGGCCACGGAGAGCACCGTCCCGACCTCCGTGAGCTCGGCCTCGCCGGGGTCGATGCCCTCGATCCGGCTCTTGAGGATCGAGGTGATCTCGTCGGGGTTGATCTGCATGGGCATGGGGTGGCGGCTCCTTGGGGCGCGGGCTACGAGGCCTGCGCGACTTGCTTTCTCAGGTGTTCAAGACGGGTGCGGATCGAGGCGTCCATGATGACGTTGCCGACGCGCAGGACGATCCCGCCGAGGATGTCCGGGTCGACGATCCGCGAGACCTCGATCTCGCGGTCGACCTCGCGCCCGATCCTGTCGGCGAGGTTGCTGACGGTCGTGTCGTCGAGGTCGATCGCGGAAACGATCTGCACCGGCAGCCGCTTGTGCGCCTCCTCCCACAGCCCATGGAAGACGGTGCGGATGCGAAAGATCGCGGGCATTCGGTGGCGCTCGATCAGTGCCTCCAGGAAGTTGCGGAAGGCCGGGTTGGCCCCGGAGACCGCGCGCTCCAGGCCGTCCTTCTTCTCCTCCACCGCGAAGTAGGGCGAGAAGAAGAACACCGCGAGCTCGCGGTTGTCGTTCATCGCATCCGCAAACGCATCGAGCTGCTCGTGGATCTCGTCGAGCTCGTCTCGCTCGGTGGCGACCTGAAACAGCGCTCGCGCGTAAACCTGGGCGATCTCCTCCACTAGCGATCGCTCCCGATGAGGCGTCCGGTGTCCACTAGCGGTGAGTCCCCTCCGCCCCGCTGAGCGCGCTGAAGTCGAGCTCGGACATCGCCTCCTCGATCAGGCGCCGCTGATCCTCCTCGGTGAGGACCTTGCGCGTCACCTTCTCGGTCGCCATCACGGTGAGGTCGGCGACCTCGCGGCGGATCTCCTGGATCGCGCGGCGCGTCTCGGCCTCGATGTCGCGGCGGGTCTGCTCCATCATCTGGTCGCGCTGGGCCTTGGCCTTCGCCTGCGCCTCCCGCTCCTGCTCCTCGGCGGCGTGCCGCGCGCGGGCGACGATCTCGTCGGCCTGGCCGCGTGCCTCCTTGAGGCGCTCGCGGTAGTCGGCGAGGAGCTGGTCGGCCTCCTGGCGAGTCCGCTCGGCGGTGTCGATCGACTCGTTGATCGCCGACACGCGCCGGTCGATGCCGTCCCGGATCGGGGGGAACACCCACTTGGCGAGGATCCCCATCGAGATGAGGAACACGACGATCGTCCAGACCGTCAGCCCCGCCCCCGGCAGAACGAGGAACGAGCCGCTGGAGGACGCGAAGAGGATGTGCGGCAACGCGGTCTGCATGGGTCTAGAGGAAGAAGGCGATGAAGCCGCCCACGAGGCCGTAGAAGAACGTCGCCTCCGTGAGCGCGAAGCCGAGCCACTGGTCGCGCTCGATGTCGCCGCGCAACTCCGGCTGGCGGGTCTTGGCCTGGATCGATGCGTTGAACACGAGGCCGATCCCGGCCCCGGCGCCCGCGGCGCCGCCGCCCGCGCCGGCGCCAAGCGCGACCGAGCGCAGGCCGTTCTGGGCCAGGCTGGTGCTCGCGGCCGCAAACAGCGGGTGGAACACGGACAGGAAGTGGGTCAGCATGGGTCGAGAGGCTCCTTGTAGATGAGTCGAGTCAGTGGCTGTGAACCGAATCGCCGATGTAAATCGCGCTGAGGATGGCAAAGATGAACGCCTGCAGAACCGCGATCAGCGTCGCCTCGAAGACGTAGATGGCGACGCCCAGCGGCAGCAGGAACCACGAGATGAACGGCTGGCCCACGAGCACCCCGAGCTCGCCGCCCATGAACGCGATCAGCAGATGGCCGGCGAGCAGGTTGGCCCACAGCCGGATCGTCAGCGAGAGCAGCCGCAGGAACACGGACATGGGCTCGATCACGAGGATCAGCGGCTTGACGACGAACTGCTGCATCGCCCCCGGGCCCACCTCCGGGATGAGGCTCTTGAAGTACCCGACAGGCCCGTGGTGCCTGACCCCCTCGTAGTTGAAGATCACGAACACCATCAGGGCGAGGATCAGCGGGAACGCGACGTTCGTGTCGGCGGCGTAGATCTGGAAGGCGGGGATGTGCGCGCCGAACACGTTGAACGTGTTGCTGGTCTCCAGCGGCAACGGGATGTACCCGATGAGGTTCGTCACCAGGATGAACACGAACAGCGTCGCGATCAGCGGGAAGTACTTGCGGAAGAGCTGGTCGTCGAGGTTGTCCCGGGCCATCTGGCGCGCGAACACGTAGAGGCCCTCGACGAGCGCCTGCACCCGATTGGGGCGGATCTGCATCTTGCGCGCGACGTAGCCCATGACCCCGATCGTGATGATCGCCGTGAGCAGGACGAAGATGACGCCCTTGTTGATCGCGATCGGGCCGATGTGCGTGTAGGCGTCGAGCTTGAACTCGTCGATCGGCGAGAACTGGCCCTTGACGATCGCCGCCGCCTTGTGCGACTTGATGCCGAGGACGACCGCGAGCACGATCGTGCCCCCGATCCACACCGCGGCGACGATGAGGGCGAGCCGACGCCTGGCCGACATGCCCCGCTGCGGGGAGGGGTCCGCCCCGCCGGGATCCGGGGGTGTTTCGGCCGTGGCGGCCGGGCGCTCCGCAATCGCGCTCATCGCGACTCCCCGCGCCCGGGCGGTGGGCCACTCGCGATCGTGATCGCGAACGCGACGGAGTAGGCGAAGAAGATGGCGAGTGCGGCGGCCAGGCCGTCGGTGCGGCCACCGACGACGGCCGCCACGACGATCGCGCCCGCCAGCAGCCAGATGCGACCGAACCGGTCGACGAACGAGCGTCCGACCTGCCGTCCCGGCTCGCGCGCGGCCCGCGTCCAACGGGTGTCGAGCACCGCGATGACGGTCTGCACGATCCATCCGCCGGCACCGACGGCGCAGCCGAGCGCCGGCGCGCCGAGCGCGATCGCGATCGCGGCGCCGGCCACGACGAGCACGACATCCAGGTGGCGGAGGACGATCATGCTCGATCCGACGGTCGTTCGGCGCCGCGGGACGCCGGCGGCTCCGTCTACGCCCACGGGCCGCTCTCCCGTGACGGGTGCATCAGCGCGCGCGGGCGCACGGACTCGTTGAGGGGACGAAGCGGTCTCAAATCGCAGCTGGTACGTGACGGCGTGGACGGTCGCGGACCGTCGCCGGTGACGCGAATGGCCGACCTCTGAGGACGGGGTCGGCCAACACGACGGCAATATAGCGGGAGCGGCGGCTTGTTACACGCTTGTAACACTCGGCGACCGATCGCCCGGGGCCGCTGAGGACCCGTCGGTCATCGCCCGGACCGGGGCGGGTGCGGGCCGGGTGCGGCGCGCGACGCAGGAGCCCCGAGCCGGCGGCCGACGCCTCTCGGGCGGACGCGCCTACGCGGGGCCGGTCTCGCGCAGGCGCTTGCGCACGAGCCGCTGCTTCTCCTCGAGCTCCTTGGCCAGCTCGTCGAGCTCCCGGCGACGGTCCCGGACGAGCTCAAGCTGCCCCGTGATGTGCCCCAGCAGCTGCTCGAGGATCCGCCGGCGCTCGGCCGGCGACTCGGTCTGACGGAGCTCCTCGCGCAGGTGCGCGCGCGCCGACTCGGCCTCCAGCAGCGAGGAAAGCTGCTCCAGCGAGAGCCCGAGCAGGTTGCGCAGCCGCACGATCTCCGAGACGCGCTGGACGTCGGCGCGGGTGAACGAGCGGTGCTTGCCCTCCTCACGGTCGCTCGCGGTGCCGAGCAGCCCGAGCTCCTCCCAGTAGCGGATCGTGCGCGGCGTCGTGCCGGTGAGGTCCGCCAGCTCGCCGATCCGAAGCGGCCGCTCATCCCCCGGATCGGGGGCCATGGTCGCGCCGGTGGGCTCGCTCTCGCGCGCGGGCGTCATCCCGCGAGCATACGGCGTGGACGGGCGCTCAGCGACGCGTCCGGGCGACGTTCACCGTGACGATCGGGCTGTCGATCACCCCGGAGCTCGCCGCCGGGTCGAGCTGGCGGATCTGGACATAGCGCGCGCCCGGGTGGTTGTCCCACCACGAGCGGTAGATCTGCGGGCGGACGGTGAGCGTCCACTCGTACCGATGGCCGGGCCGTGGCGAGAGCTGCTGGAAGACGCCCGTGCCGTTCGTGCTCGCGATGAGCTGGCCGCCGCTCACCCGGCGGCTCGTCGCGAGGTCGAGGTAGGGCCAGTCGCGCGTCGAGCGGCGGGTCTCGGGGTTGCTGTCGTAGACGACGAACGTGATCGCGCGGTGCTCCGGGACCGTCGCTCCATCGCAGGGCGAGATGAGATACGGCGCGGACTTCGACTTCGGCTTGAGCGTCGTGCACGCGGCGCTCGCGCGGGCCGGCATCGCGGCGGCGAGCGTCGCAGCCGCGGCGAGGAGCGCGGCGGCGGGAGCGGCAACGCGGGGGACTGTGGGCGATCGGCTCGTGCTCACGGCTGTGCGGGTCAGATCGGCAGGCGGGTGCGGCGGCTTGATGATGCCGCCCTCATGCCTCGTCAAACCCCCGCTGCGCGAAGAAGTTGTGGGAAAAGCTGGTGTCGGCCGAGCGCGCGCCGCCGTCACTCGAACGCCGCGACGGTCGCGATTACGACGAACGCGCCGATGAGCGCCGCGCCCTCGAACGCGCTCGCCTCCCCGTCGCCCGTGATCTGCCACATGATGAGCGCGGTCGCTGCGAGCGCTCCCGTGAACACGGGCGGCAGTGCGAACGTGAGCGTCGTCGCGGTGAGCAGCGAGACGAGCACGAGCACCGGATAGAGGAACGCCGCCACCTGTCCGACCGACGCCTTGATCACCGAGATCGCGAGCTCCGAGCGGCCGCGGGCGGCGAGCACGACGCCGACCGCGTGCTCGATCGCATTGCCGGCGATGGCGACGATCACGAGGCCGGCGAACGCGCGGGAGATGTGGAGCGAGTGGATCGTCGGCTCGAGCGCGTGGACGAACCAGTCCGACACGAAGCCGGCGGCAGCGCCGGCGAGAATCAGCAGGACGAGCGCGGGGGCGCGCGCGAGCCGCGGCGTGGCGGCTTCCTCCTCCTCGACCGGCCCGGCCGTCGTGAGGAACTGTCGCGTCCACACGCCGTAGACCGCGAGCAGGAGCACCGCGCCGACGATCGAGATCGTCGTGACGTGGCGGCTCGCGGGGCCGTGGACCGCGCCGGCGAGGCCGACGAGCACGATGATGAAGCTCGCCATGAGCAGCAGCGTCACGGTGTCGTTGGGCAACCGCGGGCTGAAGCGCATGAGCCCATCCGGTCGCCGCCGCGCACCCGCGACGATCGCCATCCCGAGCACGAGCAGCGCGTTGACGAGGATCGAGCCGAGAATCGCGGTCTGGGCGACGATCAGGTCGCCCGCCTGCAGTGCGAAGAGCACGACGAAGAACTCGGGGAGGTTCCCGAGCGTCGATTGCAACAGGCCGGTGCCCGCGACCCCCAGCGTCGCGCCGACCTGCTCGGTGGCGAACGAGACGATCCACGCGCCGCCCGCGAGCGCCAGCCCGGCGATCACGAAGGCGAGGATGTGCGGTGTCCCGCTCACGTAGCGGGCGACCCCCGCGGCGGCGGTGAGGACGGTCACGACGATCAGGCCGGTGCGCTCGGTGCGCGTCAGCCCGGAAAGGCCGCCCGCGGGACCCGCGGGCGCCGGCGGACTCGGGCGGCCGACCGGCTCGCTGGGCGTCTCCGCCGGCGGATGACCGGCCGGGTCGGTGGGCGTCTCCGCCGGCGGGTGACCGGCCGGGTCGGTGGGCGTCTCCGCCGGCGGGTGACCGGTCGGGTCGGTGGGCGTGGACGCCGCCGGACGACCCGGCGGCTCGGTGGGCGTCGGGCCCGCCAAGCGGCCGTCACCGCACCTGGGTGAACTCGCCGGTCTCCACGTCGCGGGCGGCGCGCGCCCTGATCTCCGCCTCCGGGGCCGCCGGATCCGCACGGCGCAGGTCGATCAGCCGCAGACGGCCGAGCTTGAGGATCTCCAGTACGACGACGAGGTACACCGAGGCCGCGAGCGCGACCAGTCCGATCCCGATCAGCACCCCCACCCAGAGCCAGTTGTAGTGCGTGTGGTGGGGGTGGTAGGGCAGGAGGCGCATCGCCACCGCCAGCCCGGCGAGCACCGCCGACCAGGCATACAGGTAGGCGACCGTCTTGCGCTGCGAGAAGCCGATCCGGGCGAAGCGGTGGTGGAAGTGGTTGGCGTCGCGCGTCCACGGCGCGCGCTTGTACTTCAGCCGCTTGGCGACGACGAAGCTCGTATCGAGGAACGGGATCGCGAGGATGACGAGCGGCACGATCAACGCGACGACCGCGTTCGTCTTCAGGGTGCCCACGACCGACGTCACCCCGAGCATGTAGCCGAGCAGGTTGGAGCCCGCATCGCCCATGAAGATCGAGGCCGGGTGGAAGTTGTGGACGAGGAACCCGAGCGCGGCGCCGGCGGTGATCGCCGCGAGGATCGCCGCGCCCGTCACCCCGAGGTTGAACGCGATGATCGAGAACGCGATCCCGTCGATCGCGCACAGCCCGGCCGCGAGCCCGTCGACCCCGTCGGTGAAGTTGACGACGTTCATCAGCGCGACGAGCCAGGTCACGGTGAGGATCCCGCCCTCGTTCGGGAACTGGCGGGCACCCACGAACGGAATCGTCACCTCCGTGACGATCGCCCCCGCCTTGACGGCGATCACCGCCGCCGCCACCTGGCCGAACAGCTTCTGCCACCAGCGCAGGTCGAGCCAGTCGTCCATCGCGCCGACGACCATGATGAGGCCCGCGCCGACCATCACCCCCCAGGTGTTGACTGTCGCGCGCTCACCGGCCGACCGCGCCGTCCGCGGCAGCGTGACGAGGTGGGGCATGAAGATCGCTGCCGCGACTACGATCCCGATGAGGATCGCCAGCCCACCGAGCAGCGGCGTGTCGCGCTCGGTGAGCCCGCCGACCCGCGGCCGGTCGACCATCCTGAGCGCCCGCGCGATCCGGCCCACGACCGGCGTGAGCAGCGCCGCCAGCCCGGCGGCGACGAGGAACCCGAACGCGGCGTGCCAGTGGTGCATTGCGCTACAGCATGGCAGGGGGCGCCGACCGCAACCTAAAGGGACGCTTATGCCGGGCGGGATCCTGCAGTCGCCGTGGTCCCCGGCCGACCCGGCCGCCGCCCCGGCCGGGCGGTCGCGCCGGTCGACCCCGGTCCCAGGCTGCCGGCCCCGGCCGGCCGGTCGCGCCGGTCGACCCCGGCCGCCGGCCGCCCCGCTCGACCCCGGCCCCCGGCCCCCGGCCCGGCCGCCCGGCCGGCCGGTCGCCCCGCTCGATCCGGCCGCCCGCGGACGCCCCCGGGGCCGCGGCAGGACCCGGATTCGTCGCAAGCCCGGCCCCGGGCGCGGCGAATGCGACGAATCTGATCCGGCGACGGCGCTGCCTCGTGCCGGCGACGGCACACATGTTCACGCCCGGGGATCCGGATTTGTCGCAACCCCGGCGCTGGCGCGGCGAATGCGACGAATCCAAACGCCGTCGGCGGCGGGGCGGCTGCGCCCGGCCGCGGCAGCGTGAAACCGCGGCGGCGCGTGAGACCGCGGCAGCGCGGAGGACGGCGGTGCGTCAGACGGCCGCGGCCGTCGAGAGGTGCGGGTAGAGCGGGTGGCGCTCCGCGATCTGGGCGGTGCGCTCGGCGAGGCCGGCCCGCAGCGACTCGAACTCGTCGCCTGCGGTGAGCACCGTCGCGATGATCTGGCCGATCTCGGCGAACTCGTCGACCGACAGGCCGCGGGTGGCGAGCGCCGGGGAGCCGATCCGCAGGCCGCTTGTCACCATCGGCGGGCGCGGGTCGAACGGCACCGCGTTGCGGTTGACCGTGATCCCGATCGCGTGCAGACGGTCCTCGGCCTGGCGGCCGTCGAGCTCGGACTCGCGCAGGTCGACGAGCACGAGGTGCACGTCGGTCCCACCGGTGAGCACCGCGACGCCGCGGCCGGCGCTCACGAGCTCGGAGGCGAGAGCGCGAGCGCCATCGAGCGTGCGCTGCTGTCGCTCGCGGAACGCCTCGGAGGCGGCGATCCTCAGCGCGACCGCCTTGCCGGCGATCAGGTGCTCCAGCGGACCGCCCTGCTGGCCCGGGAACACGGCCGAGTCGATCTTCTTGGCGATCTCCTCGCGGCAGAGGATCATGCCGCCGCGGCCGCCGCCGATCGTCTTGTGGATCGTCGTCGTCGTGACGTCGGCGTAGGGGATCGGCGAGGGATGCAGCCCTGCGGCCACGAGCCCGGCGAAATGCGCCATGTCGACGAGCAGGTAGGCGCCGACCGAGTCGGCGATCTCGCGGAAGCGCGCGAAGTCGAGATGGCGCGGGTACGCGGACCAGCCCGCGACGATCATCCTCGGGCGATGCTCCTCGGCGAGGCGCTGGACCTCGTCCATGTCGATCAGCGAGGTCTCGCGGTCGACGTGGTAGGCGACGATCTCGTAGAGCTTGCCGGAGACGTTGATCTTCATCCCGTGCGAGAGATGCCCGCCGTGCGCGAGCTCGAGCCCCATCAGCGTGTCGCCCGGGGTGAGCAGCGCGTGGTAGACGGCGGTGTTCGCCTGGGCGCCCGCGTGGGGCTGGACGTTCGCGTGCTCGGCGCCGAACAGCGCCTTGGCGCGGTCGATCGCAAGCTGCTCGGAGATGTCGACGAACTCGCAGCCGCCGTAGTACCGCCGGCCGGGATACCCCTCGGCGTACTTGTTGTTGAGCACCGACCCCTGCGCCTCGAGCACCGCCACCGGCGCGAAGTTCTCCGAGGCGATCATCTCGAGCGTGCGCTGCTGACGGTCGAGCTCCAGGGCCAGCACCTCGGCGATCTGCGGGTCGACCTCGGCGAGCGGGCGGTTGAAGTAGTCGGGCGGCAGGTCCTCGTCGGTCACGACAGCCGATCCTACCGGTCCGCCGGACGGCTGAGCGCGGGTGCGGCGGGAGCGGACGGGCGCGGCCGGCCTTCCGTCGGAGCCCGCCCGCGGCGCCCGCCCGTGGCGGACAGACCGCGCGCGTGGACGACCGCGAGGTCGGCGGACAGACCGCGCGCGACGCCGACCGCGAGGCCGGCGGTCAGACCGCGAGGTCGGCGGTCAGACCGCGAGGCCGGCGGTCAGACCGCGCGCGACGACGACCGCGAGGTCGCGCTCGCTCCAGGCCACCGTGGCCTCGAAACCGGCCTCGGCGAGCCACGCGAGCTGGGCGGCGAGCGAGTCTGGCATGTCGTACCCCGGCGTCGTTTCGATCTGCGCGTCGGCGGGGTCCTCGGGGACGACGACGTCGGCGAGCACGAACCGGCCGCCGGGCGTGAGCCGGTCTCGCACGCGCGCGAACAGCTCTCGCTTGCCGGCGCCGTCGAGGTGGTGGACGCAGAGCGCGGAGACGACGAGGTCGAAGCGGCCGTCGGGCAGCGGCTGCTCGATCCGTCCCACCCGGAGGGTGACCCGGTCCGCGGGGAGTCGCTCGGCGGCGGCGGCGAGCATCAGCTCGTTCTCATCGACGCCGACGAGCCTCGCCTCGGGATTCGCGGCGAGCAGGCGCAGCGCGGTCTCCCCCGTTCCCGTGCCGAGCTCCAGCACGCGGCGCGCTCCGACCGCGGCGGCCTCGCCGACGACCGACTGCAGGCGGTCGTAGGCGGGGATGTCGGCGCGCATCATCTCGGCGTAGCCCTCGGGGTCGAATCGGTAGCGCCCGGAATCCGGGGCCCTGGGACCGCCCCCCGCTCCAGGATTCCCGGTCACGTCGCCCCGGCGGGCGCCTCGTGGTCGAGGGCCCGCGCGGCCGCATCGCGGGCCAGACCGCCCTGACGGACGATCGTCCAGCTTCCGTCACGCTCGTAGCCGCGCAGATCGATGACGGTCGAGGGCGTGCCGGGCAGCGCTCCGCCGTCGACCACGAGATCGCAGGCGCGGCGGATCTCCTCGGGGACGTCCGCAAGCGTGCGCGCGTCCCGGCCACCGGCGTGGTTGGCGCTCGACTGGAGCACGGGCCGCCGCACTCCGGCAAGCGCCGGCACGTCGATGACGCGCAGGCCGAGCGTGCCCGGATCCTCGCCGCACGCGAGCGGAAAGCGCGCGACCGGGTTGGGCAGCAGCAGCGATACCGGCCCGGGCAGCAGCCGGGCGAGCGCCGGGCGCGTCCGCTGCCCGAGCTCCGGCAGCGTCGAGAGCGCGAGCCTGAGGTCGAAGAACATGACCGCCGAGGGCTTGTCGAGCGGCCGGTCCTTGAGCGCGTACAGCCGCTCGACCGCGTCGCGGTCGCCGGGATCGCAGGCGAGCCCGTACACCGTGTCGGACGGGAACACCGCGATGCCGCCGCCCGCCAGGCAGCGCTCGAAGGCGTCCGCGTGCGGCCCGCGCACCGGGCGCGCGACGCCGGGCTCGCTCATTGCGCCCCCTCCCCGGCCCCCGCGCCGACCGCCTCGGCGACGGCCGGGGCACGGTTTCCGCGTCGCGCGACGACGACCCGGTCGCGCCCGGCGAGGTCCGGCCGCACCTCGACCGCGTGGAAGCCGGCCGCCCGCAGCAGATGAGAGACCGCGTCGCCCTGAGACTCGCCGATCTCCAGCAGCGCCCACGTCGGCCACTGGCGCGCCGCCATGTGCCCCGCGAGCCGCCGGATGAGGACGAGTCCGTCCTCCCCGCCGAACAGCGCGAGCGGCGGCTCGAACGCCGCGACATCGACGGGTAGATCGGCGTCGGGCTTGACGTACGGCAGGTTGGCGATGACCGCGTCGACCGCGCCGCTCCCGTCGAGCAGATCCGCAGCCCTGAAGCTCACGTCGAGGTTGAGTCTGGCTCGGTTCGCGAGCGCGACCGCGAGCGCCTCGCGGCTCACGTCGACCCCGGCGACGCGCAGGTCGGGCCGCTCGGCGGCGAGCGCGAGCGCGATCGCTCCGCTGCCCGTCCCCACGTCCAGGACGCTCGCGCCATGCGGAAGCACCTCCAGCGCCGCCTCGACGAGACACTCGGTTTCGGGCCGCGGGATGAGAACGCGGGGATCGACACTCAGCTCGAGCGTCCGGAATCCGCGGCGCCCGGTGAGGTAGGCGACGGGCTCGCCGGCGAGCCGGCGCCGAGCGAGCCGGTCAAACCGCTCGTGCGCCAAACCCTCAAGCTCAACCTCACGGTCAATGACGAGCCGCGCGCGATCGACTCCGAGCACGTGCGCAAGCAGCACCTCCGCGTCGAGGCGCGGGGTCGGGGAGATGTCCGTCAGCGCCCGCGCCACGGACCCGAGGGCGTCGCCGATCGCCACTCCGGAGCGCTCAGTCACGACTCTGCGCGTCGAGCCGGCGGCGCTTCTCGTCGTCCTGCAGCGCGTCCGTGAACTCGTCGAGTTCGCCGGCCAGGATTCCGTCGAGGTTGTGGACGAGCAGGTTGATGCGGTGGTCCTTGACGCGGTTCTCGGCGTAGTTGTACGTGCGGATCTTCTCCGCGCGCTCGCCGGTTCCGACCTGGGCGAGCCGACTTGCGCCGATCTCGGCCTGCTGCTCGGCGAGCGCCCGCTCGTAGAGGCGAGCGCGGAGCACGCGCATTGCACGCTCGCGATTCTGCAGCTGGGACTTCTCGTCCTGCATCGAGACGACCACGCCGGTCGGCTTGTGCGTGATGCGCACCGCCGAGTCGGTCGTGTTCACCGACTGCCCGCCCGGGCCGGAGCTTCGGTACACGTCGATCTGCAGGTCGCTCGGATCGATCTCCACCTCCACCTCCTCGGCCTCGGGGAGGACCGCAACGGTCGCCGTCGAGGTGTGGATCCTGCCCTGGGACTCCGTCTCCGGGACGCGCTGCACGCGGTGGGTGCCGCCCTCGAACTTGAACACCGAATACGCGCCGTCGCCCTTCACCGCGAATGTGTAGTCGCCGTCGCCCACCGACAGGGGCTCGACGCTGAAGCCGCGGCGCTCCGCGTAGCGGGCGAGCATCCGGTAGACGTCGCCCGCCCAGAGTCCGGCCTCCTCCCCGCCGATCCCCGGCCGAATCTCGACGATCACGTTCTTCGCGTCGTTCGGATCGCGCTCGACCATCGCCAGGCGGATCTCCTCCTCCAGGCGCTCCATCGTCTCCCGCGAGCTGTCGAGCAGCGCGCGCAGCTCCGGGTCGTCCCCGTCCTCGGCGAGCAGCTCCCGCGCACCCTCGGCGTCGTCCGTCGCGCGTCGGTACTCGGTGGCGAGCCGAGCGGCGGGCTCGAGCTCTGAGTAGGCGCGCCGGCTGCTCGCGTAGCGCTCCCGGTCACCGATGACCGCGGGGTCCGCCAGCTCGGACTCGAGCGTCGAGAAGCGCTCCAGGATCTGCGTGACGAGACCGTCGATCATGGCGGTCGAGTCTAGAGCCGACCCCCGGGCACGCCGGGTCCCGTCAGACGCGCGCGCTCAGTGCTGATCGCGGCCGCGCGCGCCGCGGGCGAGCGCACGCTGGGCATCTCAGCCACATATTGCGTGGGTTTCATGCCCAGCGCCTCGGCCGACCCGTCCGGCGATCGTCACTCAGGCGGCGACCTCGAGAACCGCCTGTCCGCCGATCGGAGCGGCCGTGGGCGAAGCGGCGACCCGCGGCCCAGCGGAGACCGGGGCGCCCGTGGGCGGGGCGCCACCCTGCGCCTCGCTCATCGCAGGGTGACGCTTGCTCCTGGTGGCCTCGCGGTCAGCTCGCCGCGGCCTGGCGCGCGCTGCGCCGCCCCTTGGCGACGCGACGCTGGAAGCGCTCGACGCGCCCGCCGGTGTCGACGAGCTTCTGGCGTCCCGTGTAGAACGGGTGGCACGAGGAGCAGATCTCGACGTGGATCGTGTCCTTGGTCGAGCGCGTGACGAACTGGTTGCCGCACGTGCACGTGACCTGCGCCTCGGTATAGGTGGGGTGGATCTCGGTCTTCATCGTCCCTTTGAGTCTAGTGTCGCGTTTGGTTGGTTCGTTGGCACCAAGAGGTGCCACGGGTGGATGCCTGGCCAGGACGCAGGATCCGTGGTCTGCCAGCGCCACACGAGGACGCCGCCAAGCGCCACACGAGGACGCCGCCAGGCGCCGCCGGGGGCCGCCGCGACTGCGCACGAACTGGCCAACGGGACACCGGTCCGACGTGGCACGCGTGCCGGAGCGGCCTCTCAGGCCCCGGCGACGCCGACGACGCTCCCGGCGGCGACGGCCGGGCAGCGGACGGTGAGCGCGTTGTTCGAGCGGTCGAAGTCGTCGACCGCGTCACTCGGATCCGCGATCACGGTCGGCGGCGCGGCCGGGTCGCACGCCGGGCCGACGAAGCGCACCAGGACCCGTTGGTGCGGGCCGAGCGAGGAGACGTCGACCGTCTGCGGGGCACCGCCGTTCGCGCCCGGGGAGAGCTCCACGGCGAATGGGCCGGACGCGGTGAGGCCGCGGTTGGCGATGACCGCGATGTACCGGTCGTTCCCGGGGGCCACGCCCGCCGCGCGGACGCGGACGCTGCGCACGAGCACGTCGGGACGGAGCTCCCGGACGGCGCAGCGACCGCTGCGGAGGGTCTCGCGCGCGAGCACCGTCCCGTGAGGACCCCGCCAGCGGAACGTCACACGGAAGCGATAGACGGCGGGGGCAGCGACGTTGTAGACCGGCTTGCGGAGCTTCCACACGTCGGCGGGCAGGCGGCCGAGCGTGCGGTCGGGCGGCGTCTTCCAGTGGCCGAGGTCGCCGTCGCGCAGCGGCGTCGGCCGCGCGCCGGGCGGCGCCTCCAACAGCGTGAAGCGGACCGCGATCGCTCGCGTCCCGGGCCGGTGGCGCATGATCGCGACGATCGACACCGAGCGCCGGGCGGGGTTGAGCGTGCTGTGGCAGGCGATCTTCGTGAGCGCCGCGCGCGGCGGCGTGGCGGCCCGCGCCGGGGCGAGCGACACCGTCGAGGACACGACCGCCGCCGCACCCGCGCCGAGGGCGGCGAGTGAACGTCTCATCGCCAGCATTAACCGGCCCCGCGCGCGAAAGTCGCGCGCGGACCGGGCCGCTCCCTACAGCTCGCCCGCGCGCCGCAGCCGCGCGACCTGGTTGTTGGCCGCGAGCAGCTCATCGTGGGAGGTGCCCGCGTCGATCCAGTAGCCGTCGAGCACCTCGCAGGCGAGCGTCCCCTCGGCGAGATAGCGGTTGTTGAGGTCGGTGATCTCCAGCTCGCCGCGGGGCGAGGGCTCGAGCTCGGAGATGAAGTCGAAGACGCGCTCGTCATAGAGGTAGATGCCGGTCTGGGCGAGGTTGGAGCGGGGACGCTCGGGCTTCTCCTCGATGCTCACGACCTGACCGCCGTCGACCTCGACGACGCCGTAGTGCTCGGGCTCCTCCACCTCGGTGGCGAAGATGACGGCGCCGCGATCCTGCTCCTGGAAGGCGCGCACGCGGGGCGCGAGGTCGTGGGTGAAGATGTTGTCGCCGAGCAGCACGAGCAGCTTGGAACCGCGCGCGAAGCGCTCGGCGAGGCTGACGGCGTCGGCCAGGCCGTTCGCCTCCTCCTGCAGCTCGTAGGCGAGCCGCAGCCCGAACTCCCGGCCGGTGCCGAGCAGCTGCAGGAAGTGCCCGGCGTGCTCGGGGTTGGTGGTGAGCAGCACGTCCTCCACCCCGGCGCGCGCCATCGCCTCAAGCGGGTAGTAGATGAGCGGCTTGTCGTAGATCGGCAGCAGGTGCTTGTTCGTGACCTGCGTGAGGGGACGCAAGCGCGTCGCCTTCCCGCCGGCGAGGATGACGCCTTTCATGCGACCGGAGGGTGCCAGACGCGCCGCCGGCGTGAGGTGCGGGACGCACCGGCCCCAGAGCCGGGCGGCCCGAACGCGCCGGCGCTCACGTCAGCCGGTAGAGCGGCCCGTCGCCGCCCTCGGGTGGGGTGAGCCGCCCCCCACGGGCCGTGATCGCGCCGCACTGCACGCAGTTGGTGTAGTTGACGATCACGTCGACGTCTCCGTTCGCAGGCGCGGCCTCGGGGATCTCGTAGACGCCCGCGGGACACATCCACACCCAGCTCTCGGCGATCTCGCGCGGGACCCGGCGCTGCACCCGGATGTGGTTGGGGGCGTCGTCGCGGGTTGCGTTGCCCGAGATGTAGACCGAGGAGAGCTTGTCGAACGTGTACTTGCCGTCGGGCTTCGGATAGCCGTCCTTCGTGTCGCCCACGAACTGTGGGACCTGGTCGCCCCGGTGCCACGGCAGGCGTCCGCGCGGAAGCCTCCCCTTCGACATGATCGACGCGCCGCTCAGCGGCGACCCCTTGAGGAACCCCTTCTGCAGCGGCTGGCGGGTGTTGCGCACCTGGTAGAGCTCCTGCCCGACCGAGGAGTCCTCGATCGCCTGCTCGTAGGCCTCGAGCGGCGCTCCGCGCTTCAGCGACGCGTAGATCGCCTCGCCCGCAAGCATTCCCGACTTGATGCAGTGATGCACGCCCTTGAGCGCCGCCGCGTCGACCATCCCGCCCGCGTCGCCGACGAGGAGCGCGCCGGGCATCGAGAGCTTCGGCATCGACCAGTAGCCGCCGCCCGGCAGCGCCTTGGCGCCCCACCCGACGCGCTCGCCGCCCTCGAGGATCCCCTTGACGAGCGGGTGCAGCTTGAACTGCTGGAGCAGGTCGTGGACGGAGGTCGTCGCGTCCGCGTAGTCGAGGTCGACGACGAAGCCGATCGAGACGAGGTCGTCGCCGGTCTTCGAGTCCTTCATCGGGTACAGCCAGGAGCCGCCGACGTGCCCGTACTTCGAGGGGACCTTGAGCGGCCAGGGGCCGATCGTGTGGATCACCCGGTCGAGCGGCTTCGGCACCTTCCAGAGCTCCTTGACGCCGAGCTCCCAGACCTGGGGCTCGCGGTGCTCGCCGAGGTCGAACTCCCGGATCGCGGCGCCGGTGAGATGGCCCCAGCAGCCCTCGGCGAGCACGGTGACCTTCGCCCCGATGTCGGTGCCCGGCTCGAAGTTGGAGAGCTCCTCACCGTCCTTCCCGCGCCCCTTGTCACCGGAGCGGACGCCGACGACGCGGCCGCGCTCGACGATCAGCTGCGTGGCCGCGGTCTCGGTGAGCACGTAGGCGCCGCCCTCCTCGGCGCGCGCCTGCTGGAAGCGGGCGAGCGCCGAGACCGAGACGACCTCGTTGCCGTGGTTCCTGAAGTTCGGCACCGCGAACGTCGGCACCGAGATCTTCGAGCGGCCGTTCGGCAGCATGTAGATCGACTCGCGCCTCACCTCGCCGAACGCGAAGCGCTCGGCGCGCCAGTCCTCGCGGCTGAGGTCGGGGAACAGCTCCTGCAACGGGCCCGGCCGCATGACCGCGCCCGAGAGGTTGTGCCCACCGCAGGTCTTCGCCTTCTCGACGACCGCGACCGGCACCTCCCCGAGCGACTCGGTCAGCTCCGGATCCTCGCCGAGCAGCTGCAGCAGCCGGTTGGCGCACGCGAGGCCGGCCGTGCCGCCGCCGACGATCGCCACGCCGACGTCGATCCGCTCGTCCTCGGAGTCGAGCCCGCGCTTGATGAACTCCTTGACGGAGTCGACCGGCGGCGGGTACTCGCTCGGCGCGGGGTGGCGACCGCGTGAGCTGCTCATGACGCTGTCTAGCTCCCCTTCCGAGCCCTGATCGCCTCGGTCAGCTTCGGCAGGATCCTGTTGAGGTCGCCGACGATCCCGAGGTCGGAGAACTCGAAGATCGGCGCGTTCGCGTCCTTGTTGACCGCGACGATGTTCTCCGAGGACTGCATCCCGACCTTGTGCTGGATCGCGCCGGAGATGCCGACGGCGAAGTACAGCTTCGGCGAGACCGTCTTGCCCGTCTGCCCGATCTGCGCGGCGTACGGGTACCAGCCGGCATCGACGACCGCGCGCGTGGCGGCCACCGCGCTGTTGCCGCCGAACGCCTTGGCGAGGTTCTCGGCGAGCTCGAATCCCTCGGCCTTGCCGAGGCCGCGGCCGCCCGCGACGAGGATGTCCGCGCCCTCGATGTCGACGTCGGCGCCCCGCTGCTCACCGCGCGTAACCATCCTGGCGCGCTCGTTCCAGGGCGAGTACTCGACCTCGACATCGACCACCTCGGCGGGACCGGAGCCGTTCTCCCGGACCTCGAACGCGTTGATCCGGCCGATGATGATCCCGAGGTCGCCGCGGTAGTGGGAGTCGGAGATCTTCGAGTCCTGCAGGATCGAGCGCTCGGCGACGAGCTTGCCGTCCTGCGCCTTGACCGCGATGACCTCCATCGTCACCCCGGCGTGCCGGCGGGCGGCGAGGCCGGCGCCGATCTCGAAGCCGAGCAGGCCGCCGCCGAACAGCGCGTACCCGTGCCCGTGCTCGTCGATCACCTTCGCCATCACGTCGATCACCGGCTGCGCGAGCCCCTCCGGCCCCCTCGCGCGGAACACCTTGCTCGCGCCGAAGCCGCCGAGCGTCGCGCACAGCTCGTCGGTGAGATCGTCGCCGCCGACGACGACCGCGTGGCACTCGCCGCCGATCGCCTGCGCCTGGGCGGCGCCCTCGGAGACGGCGCCGAGCGAGTTCTTGTTGAACGCGCCCTCGTAGTGGAGCACGTAGGTCAGGACATCGGTCATCAGATGAGCTTCCTCTCGTCGAGCCACGCGACGATCTTGGCGACCGTCTCGTCGGTGTCCTCGTCCTCGATGATCTGCCCGGGCGCCTTCGCCGGCGGGTCGTGGAAGTCGCCGCACTGCACGCGGGAGCCGTCGGCGCCGACCAGCGAGGCGTCGATCCCGACGTCGCCCGCGCTCACCGTCGCGAGCGGCTTCTTCTTGGCGCCCATGATCGCCTTCAGCGACGGGTAGCGCGGCTCGTTGATCGCGTCTCCGACCGAGATGACGGCCGGCAGCGTGACCTCGACCGTGTCGTAGCCGTACTCGGCCTGGCGCTCGCACGTGAGCGTCTCGCCGCTCACGTCCATCTTGATGACCTGCGTGAGCGAGGGCATCCGCAGGTGGTCGGCGACGACGGCGCCGATCGTGTAGCACTCGCCGTCGTCGGACTGCTGGCCGAGCAGCACGAGGTCGGGCGCCTCGGACTCAAGCGCCTTGGAGAGCGCGTATCCGGTGGCCGCGACGTCGGAGCCCGCGAGCGTGTCGTCGGACAGGTGGATCGAACGGTCGGCGCCGAGCGAGACCGCCTTCTGGAGCGCACGGGTCGCGCTGGCGGGGCCCATCGTCACCGCGACGATCTCGTCGACCTCCGCCGTGCCGCCCTCGCGGATCTGCATCGCGGCCTCGATCGCGTGCGTGTCGTACGGATTGAGGTTCTTCTCGCCGGACCGGTCCATCCGCCCCGTCGAGGGGTCGATCCGTTTCTCGACCGCGGCGTCCGGAACCTCTTTGACCAGGACGCAAATCTTCAAGTGTGGCCTCCTATCGATGTCCTCTCGCGGGTCCGCGTGCGCCCGCGGTCATGCGCTCGGCCCGGGCGTCGGCGCGGAATCATATCGGTTGACTGACGAGTCAATCGGCAAGCTACACCACCGTCGCCAGCGATGCGGGCGCCCCGCCGCGGGAGGTGTGCGACCCGTCACGGATCAGGCCCCGAGCGCCAGCGGAAAGGCTCCGGAGCGCCGCCCGTGACCGCCCGTCCGAGACCCGGCGGGACCTGCGCCGTGCCCGTCTCCGCCCATCCGCCGCGCGAGCGTGACCGCGGCCGCGCCGCCCGCCGCCGCGGCGCCGCCGAGCCCGGCCGCCCACCACAGACGCCGGCCGAGCCGGTCGAGACGCACGACCTCCCAGCCGCGCTCACGCGCGATGCGCCGCAGCCCGGCGTCGGGGTTGACGACGACCGGGTGGCCGACGCACTCGAGCATCGGCAGGTCCGAGGCGGAGTCCGAGTAGGCGTAGGAGGCGCCGAGGTCCAGGCCCTCACGGGCCGCGAGCTCGACGATCGCCCGGGCCTTCCCGGCGCCGTACATGAAGAGGCCGACCGGACGACCGGTGTAGACGCCGGCGTCGACCTCCGAGAGCTCGGAGCCGAGCGCCCCGTCGAGCGCGAGCACGCGCGCGAGGATCTCGGCGAGGTCATGGGCGGCCGCGGTCACGATGTACGCGGGCCGCCCGGCGTCCTGGTGCTCGTGGGCGATGCGGAGCATGCGCGGGTAGATCCGCGGCAGCACGCCGGCGAGGACGCCGACCCCGAGCCGCTCGAGCTCAACGACGCGGCGGCCCTGCAGCCCGGCCGCAATTCGCTCGCGCAGCGCGAGCGAATCCTCGTCGGAGGCGCCCCGCAGCCGGTAGCGGAGGTTCGCCCAGCCGTCGCTGAGGATCTGGCGGCGGCTGATCAGCCCCTCGGCGTAGGCGGCGCGCGCGAACTGGAACGCCGAGGAGCCCTGCATGAGCGTCCGGTCGAGGTCGAAGAACGCCGCGCCGCGCGGCCCGGCGCCCTCCGACGTGACCGGGGGCTCGGCGCCCCCCGACGTGAGCGGGATCCGCGCGCTCTGCGACGTCAGCGGGATCCGCGCGCTCTGCGACGTGAGCGGCGCCTGGGCGGGCTCAGCCGCCATTGACCGCGACGATCATCGCGTCGCCCTGACCACCGCCCGAGCAGATCGCGGCACAGCCGATCCCACCGCCGCGCCGGCGCAGCTCAAGCACGAGCGAGCCCAGGATGCGGGCGCCGGAGGCGCCGACCGGATGGCCGAGCGCGACCGCGCCGCCGTTGACGTTGACCTTCTCCTCGTCGATCTCGAGCATGCGAACGGAGTTGAGCGCGACCGACGCGAACGCCTCGTTGATCTCCCACAGGTCGACGTCATCGGCGGTGAGCCCGGCCTTGGCGAGCGCCTTCTTGGCCGCGTTTGCGGGGGTGCGCGCGAGAAAGGCGAACTCGTCGGCGACCGCCGCCTGCGCGACGATCGTCGCGAGCGCGGGCTTGCCGTTGCGCTTGGCCCACTCGTCGGACGCGAGCACGAGCGCTCCGGCGCCGTCGTTCACCCCCGGGGAGTTGCCGGCGGTGTGCGAGCCGTCCTTGCCGACGAGGCCGGGGAGCTTCGCGAGGCGCTCGAGCGAGGTGTCGCGCCGCGGTGCCTCGTCGATCTCGACCGTCGTGTCGCCCTTGCGAGTCGTGATCGTCACCGACACGATCTCCTCGGGCAGGCGCCCCTCGTCGGTGGCCGCGATCGCGCGCTCGTGCGAGCGCAGCGCCCACCTGTCGAGGTCCGCGCGGGTCATCTCGAGCCTGTCGCCGACCTCGGTCGCCTCGTCGAACATCTGGCGGCCGCTGAACGGGTTGGTGAGCCCGTCGTGGATCATCGCGTCGAGCGCCTTGCCGTCGCCCATGCGCAGGCCGAAGCGGGCGTCCTTGAGCATGTAGGGCGCCTTCGACATCGACTCCATGCCGCCGCCGACGGCGACGTCGAGGTCGCCGGCGCGCACCGCCGCGTCGATCAGGCCCGCGGCCCGCATCCCCGAGGCGCACACCTTGTTGATCGTCTCCGAGGAGACCTCTTTGGGGATCCCGGCGCCGATCTGCGCCTGGCGCGAGGGGATCTGCCCGGCGCCCGCCTGGAGCACCTGGCCCATCACGACGTGCTGGACGTCGGTGGGCGCGATCTCGGCGCGCTCGAGCGCCCCCTTGATCGCCCTGGCGCCGAGCTCGGTGGCGGCGAGCGACGACAGCCCGCCCCCGAGCTTGCCGATCGGCGTGCGGGCGGTGGAGAGGATGACGGTCTTGGGCATGCGGGCTCTCCTCGGTGACGTGTACGGCCGGTGACGCTGGTCTCCGGATCCTAATGCGCGGCGCGAGGCCCCTGGGCGTCGATCCCGGTGCGCGGGCGGCGGTTCGCGCGCCGAGGCGGCTGCGGCGCCGGACCCCGCGGGCGCGTGGGCAATACGATCTGACGCGCTGTGGCCATCGGTCCCAGAGAGTCCGAGCCCGCCGCTCCGCCGGCCCCGCCGGCGATCGCCGCCGCGCCGGCGTTCGTGCGCTCCGGGCCGCCTCCGCTGCACGGAGGGCCGCTCGGGTTCCTGCGCTTCGCCCGCACCCATCACATGCTCTCGTGGCGCTACGCGCGGCTCCTCGTGCGCTGGGCGTGGCTGAAGCTCCGCTGGCGCGGGCGCCTGCGGACCGACGGCGTGTGCTTCGTCGGGCCCGGCGTGCGCTTCGAGATCGGGCGCGAGGCCCGGGTCCACCTCGGCCGCTGGTCATGGATCGGCCACGGCTGCAAGATCCGCGTGCACGAGGGCGAGCTCCGGATCGGCGCGAAGACCGTGTTCGGCCAGGAGTGCACGATCTCGGCCTTCCAGCACGTCTCGGTCGGCCGCGAGTGCATCATCGCGGATCGCGTGATGATGATCGACTTCGACCATGGCATGGTCGAGGTCGAGCGCCCGATCCGCGAGCAGGGCATCTACAAGCGCGACGTCCGCATCGGCCACAACGTCTGGATCGGCTACGGCGCCTGCCTGCTCCGCGGCGTGCGCGTCGGCGACAACTCGGTGATCGGCACGAGCTCCGTGGTCACGGCCGACGTCCCGGCCAACGCGGTCGTGGGAGGCATCCCGGCGAAGGTCATCCGCATGCGCCGCCCGCCGCGGACGTTCCGCTGGGGCGACTGACGCCGCCGGCGCGCGGGGTCGTGGTCGGAACGATCGCAGCGCTCGTCCCGGCACGCGAACGTTCGGGATCCGTCCACGCCGGGCGAACGTTCGGGATCCGCTCACGCCGGGCGAGCGTTCGGGATCCGCTCACGCCGGGCGAACGTCGGGGACGCGCTCGCGCCGGGCGAACGTTCGCCTCCCATCGCGGGGAACCTTTGTCCTCCTCAACGCAACAAACCTTCCCGCCGACCGCGCTCGGAGCCATTCCGCGGCCGCCCCCAGGCCCTCCGGCGTCTGCCATCGCGACCGTCAGCGCCGCGGGTTGCGCACGCAGGCGCCGATCAGCGCCCGCTCGCCCGCGTCGGCGACGACCCTCGGGGGCGCCCCACCCTCGACGTACGCCCACACGATCCGGCCGTCGGTGCGGTAGTCGGTCCGCGACACCTCGCCGAAGCGGTTCTCGCGCACGACCTCCCGCGCGTCGTCGGCGCTGGCGGTCTGACGCAGCTCGGCGAGCGTCCGGTGCCCGAAGTTGCTGCGGGCGACCGAGACCGTGATCGTCGAGCGCCCGGGCGCGGCGTCGGCGCCGAACGCGCTCACGCGGAAGCTCGTGTTGCGCTCCAGACAGCGGATCGTCGCGCCCCAGCGTCCCGGCGGCAGCGTGCGCGACTCAAGGCCCCGCCGCGGCAGCACGGCGATCAGCACGGCGAGCAGGACGAGCAGGCCGAGCGGCACCCACGGCCGGCGCATCCGCCGCCGCCACTCGGGTCGCCGCGGGTCTGCGGGGTCGCCGCCGAGGCGACCGAATCCGCCGGAGAGGCCGCTCACGGCCGGCACACCGCGAGGAAGTCGAGCGCCCGATCGAGGTCGCCCGGGCGCAGCGCGAAGTCGCGGGCGGTGATTGACGGCGTGAAGCGGTCATAGAACGGCTTCGTGATTCGCAGCCGCGCGTGGACCGCGTCCCAGCCGAGACGCAGCGCAAGCCCGTGCAGCGCGAGCCGTCGCGCGTGGTGGAGGCCGAGCACCCCCACACGGCTGAACACCGAGCGGCAGAGCGCCTCGAACTCCGCCGCCCGGTACTCCCGGATGTGCCAGGGATTGTCGGACTTCTCGGCGCCGGGCGGCGCGAGCGTGAGCACGTTCGGGGTGCTCACGTAGAGCGTCCCGTCCGGGACCAGCAGCGAGCGCAGATGGCGAAGCACGGCGACCGGATCCTCGACATGCTCGATCGTCTGCAGGAACACGACGACGTCGAAGCTCCCCGGGTCCCCGTGGCTCTGCACCGGCCCGCGCTCGAAGCGCAGGTTGTCGCTCGTGTAGCGCAGCCGCGCGTGCTCGAACGCCTCCGGGTTCGCGTCGACCCCGACGACCGAGGCGGCGCCACGCGCGAGCACCGCCGAGCCGTAGCCCTCGCCGCAGGCCATGTCGCACACCCGGGCGCCGAGCACGCGTGCGCCGATCCACTCGTAGACAGCAAGATGGCGCCGATACCAGTAGTTCTCGGCCGGCACGTCGGGGAGCGTGCGCTCGCCCGTGAGCGCGAGCGGCGGCACACCCGGCGGCTGGCTCTGCTGGACGAGAAGCTCGCGGGACACGGTGGCCAACAGGCTAATGTCCGCCTCGTGGTCCCCGCCGCGCATCGCGTCCGATGAGCGCCTCCCTCACCGCCGAGGAGATCCGCGACGTCAACACGCGCTATCACGACGTCGCCGCCGAGGGGTACGACGCGAAGTGGGGCATCGACTTCGGCGAGATCGGGCGCGGCCAGGTGCTCGGCAAGCTGCGCAAGCTGCTCGGCGCCGAGCTTTGTCGCGGCTTCGACCGCTCGCTGGAGATCGGCGCGGGAACCGGCTACTTCAGCCTCAACCTGCTGCAGGCGGGGATCGTCACGCGCGCGACCTGCACGGACATCTCGCCGGGGATGCTCGAGACGCTCGCCGGCAATGCCGAGCGGCTCGGCCTCCGGGTGCGCACCGCGCGTGCGGACGCCGAGTCGCTGCCTTTCTCCGACGAGAGCTTCGATCTCGTGCTCGGCCACGCGGTGCTTCACCACCTGCCGGACCTGCGCAGGGCGTTCGCGGAGTTTCACCGGGTCCTGCGGCCGGGCGGACGGATCGTGTTCGCCGGCGAGCCCTCGCGCGTCGGGGATCGGATCGCCGCGATCCCCAAGCGAAGCGCGGGTCTGGTGGCGCCGCTCTGGCGGCGGCTGCTCCGCGCGGCGCCCGCGCCGGATGAGCAGCAGCCCCCCGGCGGCGGCGTGCCGTACGCATCCGATCACAACCTCGAGCAGTTCGTCGACATTCACGCGTTCGAGCCCGGCGAGCTCGCTCGCTACGCCCGGCGCGCGGGCTTCGAGGCCGTCCGGGTCCGCGGCGAGGAGCTCGCGGCGAACTGGTTCGGCTGGTTCAACCGCGCGCTCGAGGCCTCGGCCGACCCCGACGATGTGCCGATGCTCTGGCGCCAGTACGCGTTCCGCGGCTACCTGCTGCTGCAGCGGCTGGACGAGGCGCTGCTCGAGCCCCGGCTGCCGCCCGCGATCTTCTACAACCTGCTCCTCACCGCGCGGCGATCGTCGTGACGCCGGGCGAGCTTCACGAGGAGTTCCCGCTGTTCCCGCTCGGGATCGTCGCGCTGCCGTCGGAGCTCGTGCCGCTGCACATCTTCGAGGAGCGCTACCAGGCGATGGTCGCCCACTGCCTGGAGCACTCGAGCGACTTCGGGATCGTCTGGATGGCCGACGACGGGCTGCGCGAGATCGGCTGCGCGTGCACGATCGAGAAGGTGCTCGAGCGAATGGAGGATGGTCGCTCGAACATCGTCGTGCGCGGCGAGCGGCCGTTCCGGATCGTCGAGCGACAGAGCCACCTCCCCTACCCCGCGGGAATCGTCGAGTTCCTCGACGACGACGCCGAGCCGCTCGACGAGGAGATCGCGCGCGGCACGCGCGAGGTCTATGCCGCGCTCGTGCAGCGGGCGACCGACCGCCGGCCGGAGGGGGCCGAGCTGGCCGAGCTCGACGCCTACGCGATGGCCGCGACGGTCGACTTCGGCGCGGACGCCAAGCAGGGCCTGCTCGAGCTGCGCTCCGAGAACGCGCGGCTGCGGCTTGTCGCGCGGCTGTTCCGCGCCGCCACGAAGCGGCTCGACTTCGTCGACCGCGCACAGGCCCGGGCGCGCTCCAACGGCAAGGTGCGCTTCGGCTGAGTCGCAGCCGGGCTGCGCGGATCGGTCACGCCGGGCGGCGTGAGCGAGTGCGATCGGCAGGCCGCCGTCGCCACTCAGACGACGACCGCAGGCGTGAGCGCGTGCGGTCGGCCGGCCCGTCGCCACCACTCAGACGACGACCGCCGCCCCGCCCCGGCGCGGGTCCCCGCCGCCGCTGAGCACATCGTCAGGACCGCGCTCCGCCGCCTGGACGCCGCCGAAGAACAGGTTGCGCGCGCGAAACGTATGGACCGTCCGCCCGGCCTGCTCGAGCGCCGCCACGTCGATTCCGGGCTCCGTGCAGACGACGCCGTTCTCGTAGTGGATCCGGGGCGCCTCCACCGCCGCCTGGGCGGACATCCGCTCGTCGACGCAGCGCACGATCGTCTGCAGGATCGCCGAGCGGATGCGGTTGGAGCCGGCGCTGCCGACCGCGAGCTCCGGCCGGCCGTCGCGCACGAGCACCGTCGGCGACATCATGCTCGGCATCCGGCGGCCGGGCGGGTGGCGGTGAAAGCCCTCGGGGTTGAGGTCGGACTCGCCGAGCATGTTGTTGAGGTGCACCCCGGTCCCCGGTACGACGACCCCCGACGCGGACCCGTTCGAGCACGTCACCGAGCAGGCCCCGCCGTCGCCGTCGAGCACCGATACGTGCGTCGTCGAGCCGAGCCGCGAGGCGCGCTCGAGGAACCGCCGCGCGAACCCGGGCTCCGGGAGGCCGTGAAGGAACTCGGCGGTGCGGGCCTCCTGGGCGGCCTGCATCACATCGGCGAGGGCGGTCACCGGCGGGAGCACCGATACGTGCGTCGTCGAGCCGAGCGCGGCGGCAAGCAGGAGCCCGCCCGGCGAGGGCGGCGGGTTCGTGAGCACGTCGCGTCCGCGATAGGCGACCCGCAGGGGCTCGCGCGCGATCACCTCGTAGGCGGCGAGGTCCTCGCCGCCGACGAGCCCGCCGCGGTCCCGGAGCCAGTCGACGATCGCCGCCCCGATCTCGCCGGTGTAGAACGGCTCGGAGCCCTCGTGCCCGAGCCGCTCAAGCGCGTCGCCGAGCTCCGGTTGGCGGAACCGGTCGCCCGCTCCGAGCAAGCGACCTCCGGGCGCGAACAGGGCGGCGCACTCTGGGGTCGAGCGGACGGTCGGCGCGAGGATCTCGACGATGTACGCCTGCTCAGGCGAGAGCGGGACTCCCTCCCGAGCGAGCCGCGCCGCGGGCGCCACCAGCTCGGCGAGCGGGATCGTGCCGAACCGGCGCTGGGCCTCGCACACGCCGGCGGGAAAGCCGTAGGTGCCGACCGAGGCCGGTCCGACGTGGAACGTCTGCACCGCGTCGCCGAACGACACGTCGACGGGCACCAGCTCGCCGGCGGCGGGCACGCGGGCCGGCTCGACGGCGGCCACGCCGCCCGGCTCGACGGCGGGCACGCCGCCCGGCTCGACGGCCGCCGCGGTTCCCGCCCCGGCGGCCTTGCGCCCCGGCGCCTCGACGAAGAAGTCGAGCAGCACCGGCGTGGCGCCCGCCCTGACGACCAGCATGTAGCCGCCGGCGCCGAGGCCGGTGAGCAGCGGCTCGCAGGTGAGCGCGGCGAGCATCGCCCCGAGCGCGGCGTCGACGGCGTTGCCGCCGGCGCGCAGCACCTCGGCCCCGGCGCGCGCGCTCACCGCGTGGCCGGCCGCCACCACGCCACGCACGCCGCTCACGCTGCCGCCCGATCTATCTGCGCGGGATGAACTCGGGCACGTCGAACTCGGGAGTCTCGCGCGGCGCCGGCCGGGCGCGGGTCACGCGCGGCTCGCCGTCGGGCTCGCGGAACGTCCGGGAGCGGTCGCCCGACCGGCCGACGACCCGCTCGAGCGGCCGGGCCGGGTCGGTCGCTGCCGCGGCGAACGGATCCTCGGCGCGACGCCGATAGGGCGAGTCGCCGAAGCCCGTGGCCACGACCGTCACCCACACCTGGTCTTCGAGCTTGTCGTCGACCATCGCGCCGAAGATGATGTTCGCGTCCGGGTGGGCGGCCTCCGCAACCGCCTTGGCGGCCTCGTTCACCTCCCACAGCGAGATGTCGGCGCCGCCGGTGATCGACAGCAGGATCGAGCGAGCGCCCTCCATGCTCGTCTCCAGCAGCGGCGAGGCGACGGCCTGCTCGGCCGCGTCGATCGCGCGGCGCTCGCCGGTGCCCATCCCGATCCCGAGCAGCGCGCTGCCCGCGTCCGACATGATCGTGCGCACGTCGGCGAAGTCGAGGTTGATGAGGCCGGGCAGCGTGACGAGGTCGGAGATGCCCTGCACGCCCTGGCGCAGCACGTCATCGGCGACGCGGAACGCCTCGACCATCGAGACGCCGCGATCGAGCACCGACAGCAGCCGGTTGTTCGGCACGACGATCAGCGTGTCGACCTCGGCGCCGAGCGCGGCGATCCCGGCCTCGGCCTGCTCGCGCCGGCGCGAGCCCTCGAACTGGAACGGCCGGGTGACGATGCCGACGGTGAGCGCGCCGAGCTCCCGGGCGATCTGGGCGACGACCGGGGCGGCGCCGGTGCCGGTCCCGCCGCCCGCGCCGGCGGCGATGAACACCATGTCCGAGCCGCGCAGCATCGCCTTGATCCGGTCGTACTCCTCGCGTGCGGCGGCGCGGCCCTTCTCCGGATCCGAGCCCGAGCCGAGCCCACGGGTGACCGAGTCGCCGATGTGGAGGGTCTCATCGGCGGCCGAGATCTGCAGCGACTGCAGGTCGGTGTTGATCGCGAGGAACTCGACGCCGGCGATGCCGGCCTCGACCATCCGGTTGACCGCGTTGACGCCGGCACCGCCGACGCCGACGACGCGGAGCACCGGGCCGCCGCTCGCCGGGGTGCGGATCGCCGACTCGGCGTCGAGCTCACGCTCGGTGCGGGCGTAGACGTCGGGCAGTTCCTCGGGGACCGGCTCGGGAGCGGGCGGGGTCGGCGCGAGCATGTCCTGCGGGATGTCGGAGCTGAACGCGCTCCGCAGGCGCTCGCGGGGCGTGAGCGGCGGCTGCTCGACCCGGGGGGGCTCGACCTGCGGCGGCTCGACCCGGGGCTGCTCGACCCGGGGCTGCTCGACCCCGGGCTGCTCGACCGGGGGCCGGTCGACCTGCGACTGCGTTCCGCCGGCCGGGGGAGCCGCCTTGTGCTCGTCGGTGTCCGTCGCGGTCCTGCGGAACAGATCGGCGAGCGGTCCCTCCCGCATCGACGCGCGCTTACCGGTTGGCATGAGCGAGGACCTCCTTGGCGAGCTGCCTGTAGGCATGGGCGGCCATGCCGTCGGGATCGTATTTGAGCACCGACATGCCCTTGACCGGCGCCTCGGCGAAGCGGACGGTGCGGCGGATCCGCGAGGCGAACACCTGCTCGCCGAAGTTCTCCTCGAGCAGGTCGATCGCCTCCTGGGCATGAAGCGTGCGCAGGTCCACGAGCGTCGGCAGGATGCCCTCGATCTCCACGTTCGGGTTGAGGTTCTCGCGGATCATCTCGAGCGTGTCCTGCAGCTGCAGCAGACCGCGCATCGACAGATATTCGCACTGGACGGGGACGATCACCCGGTCGGACGCGGCGAGCGCGTTGATCGTGAGCAGCCCGAGGCTCGGCGGGGTGTCGATGAACACGAAGTCGTAGTCGTCGACGACGGCCTTCAGCGCCTTCTGCAGCGAGCGCTCGCGGCCGATCATCGCGGCCATCGCGATCTCGGCGCCGGCGAGATCGATCGAGGCGCAGGCGACGTCGACCTCGCGGTGCGCGATCACCTCGGTGATCGGCAGCTGGCGGACGAGCACGTCGTACATCGACTTCTCAAGCTCGTCGGGGTCGATCCCCTGGGACATCGTCAGGTTGCCCTGCGGGTCCATGTCGACGCAGAGCACGCGGTGGCCCTCCTCGGCGAACGCCACCGCGAGGTTCAGCGTGGTCGTCGTCTTGGCGACGCCGCCCTTCTGGTTGGCGAGTGCGATCACCTTCATGCGTGGATGGGCCTTTCGAGGGATCGAGGACGCATACGCGCCCTGTATTCGCAGGTTCGCCGCGAATTCCTTTGCCGCGGCGCGTTGCCGCGGAGGACCGGCCTGTCGGCGGCGCGCCCTGCCGGCGCGCCCGGAGCACGCGAGCGAGCCCTACGGGACGCCGGCCCCGGCGGTCGCGTCGTCCTCAGGTGCGATCGTGCTGCCGATCGCCCGGCCGTCCGGTCCGGGAAGCTCCGGCCGGCGCCGGAAGAAGCCGCGCTGCAGCGGGATGAAGACGAGCATCAGGATCACGCCGAGGATCAGCCCGCCGATGCCGATCACGATCGGGACCTGGACGCCGGCGATCGGCGGGGAGTAGTTGACCCCGGACCGGCTGTAGTCATGGAACGCCTTGACGAAGATGCCGAGCAACATGAGCGAGCCCGCAAGCGGCAGCACGCCGACGAGCACGAGGTCCTTGAGGCTGTGCGTCAGCCGCCTGCGGAAGCAGACGACACAGGCGATGCCGGTGCATCCGTAGTAGAACGCGATCATGAAGCCGAGCCCGGTGATCGCGTCGCCGAGCACGTCGCCGTTGGGGTTGAACGCGAGGATGAGGATCGTCCACACGATCGAGATGGCGCCCATCCCGAGAGTCGAGAACGTCGGCGTCATGTAGCGGGGGTGGATGCGGCCGGCGATCCCGGGGACCGCGCCAGCGCGCCATCGAGAGCGTCGTGCGCGCGGTCGGCAGGATCGTCGTCTGCGTCGAGGCCGAGGTGAGGATCGCGACGATCAGGAAGCGGTAGCCGACCGAGCCGAGCACGCCCTTGCCGAGCGGGGTGAGCACGTCATTGGGGTTGGCGACGAGGAACTTCGTGCCCGCGTAGGACTGCGCACCCGAGGAGACGACGACGGAGATCACGAGCAGCAGCAGCGTCGAGATCACGGCCGCCGCGCCCGGCGCCGAGCGGCTGTTCTCGGTCTCTTCGTTGACCGACACGCCGCTGTCCCAGCCCCAGTAGATGAACACCGCGAGGAGCACCCCCTCGACCATCGGCCCGAAGCCGCCGGCGAACGGGTTCAGCCACGAGATCTGGAACGGCATCGAGCCCGCGGGGTGGCTCGAGGCGACCTTGGCGAAGGCGACGACCGAGAAGATGAGGAGCATGATCAGCTCGTAGCTCAGCAGCGCCTGCTGGAGGCGCGCCGAGAGCTCGATCCCGCGCCAGCAGATCCAGGTCATGAGCACGATCCACAGGACCGAGCCGGCGATCACGATCGAGATGTGGTTGACGCCGTAGGACCAGCCGAACAGCTGATACGTGTAGACGGCGGCGATGTCCGCCAGCGACGCCATCACGACGACGTCGGCGATGAAGATCGTCCACCCGTTGAGCCAGCCGAGATGAGGTCCGAGCGCGCGCGTCACCCAGGCGAAGCTCGTGCCGCGGTCGGGGTCGGCGTTGTTGAGGTGCCGGTAGGCGATCGCGATCAGGATCATCGGCACGAACGCGGCGATCATCACGCCCGGCGACGAGGTCCCGATTCCCTTGATCGCGACGACGAACCCGAGCGTCGCCGCCAGCGAGTAGGCGGACGCCACCCGAGGCCGTGCCGATGACGAGGTTCGAGAGGAAGCTGATCGCGCCGCGCTTGAGGTCCGGCTCTGCGGCCGCGGACCGTGACGCGCCTGCGTCCTCCTGCATCGCTCGATCCCGATGATCCATTTCGGCGCAGTTGTACCGCATCCCGCGACCTGGCTCGCGACGATTCTGCGGGGATGACTAACGTCCCGGTGCGCCGTGACCGGACTTCTCGACCGCCGCCTGATCTTCGTCACCGGCAAGGGCGGCGTCGGCAAGTCGACCGTCGCCGCCGCGCTCGGGCTGCGCGCCGCGCGTGCGGGCAGGCGCACGATCGTTGCCGAGCTTGCCCGTCAGGACGGGGTGCGCCGCACGTTCGCCCAGCCCGGCGGGACGTTCGAGGAGGTCGAGCTCGCCGAGGACCTGTACACGATCTCGGTCGATCCCGAGTCGGCGATGGAGGAGTACCTGCGCGTGAAGACCGGGGCGCTCGGCCAGGCGCTCGGGTCGAGCCGCCTCTTCCAGGCGTTCGCGATGGCGACTCCCGGGATGCGCGAGCTGCTGAGCGTCGGCAAGGTCTACGAGCTGGCGCAGTTCACGCGGCACACGGGCGGCGCGGACCCGTACGACCTCGTGATCGTCGACTCTCCCGCCGCCGGCCACGGAATCGGGATCCTGCGCACGCCCCGGACGTTCGCCGAGATCGCCCGGGTCGGCCCGATCGCCGGCACCGCCCAGCGGATCGCCGCCACCGTGTCCGATCCGGGATTCACGGCGATCGTCGCCGTCTGCGTCGCCGAGGAGATGCCGGTCAACGAGACGCTCTGGCTCCGCGACCAGCTTCACGCCGACGGGCTGGAGCTCGGGGCGGTGTTCGTCAACGCACTGCTGCCCGCGCGTTTCAGCGACGCCGAGGCCCGCCGCCTGCGGGCGGCGCACCGGCGAGCCCTCGGGGCGGGCGGGGACAGGTCCGGGTCCGGAGCGGCCGATGGGGACGGGGCGCTGGGCGCGGCCCTCTCCGAGCATGCGCGTGCCCGCGCCCAGCGCGAGGAGCTTGCGCGGCTGCGCGCCGGCCTCGGGCGCTCGGTGCCGAGCGTCGAGCTGCCGTTTCTGTTCGCCGAGTCGCTCGCCGAACCGGAGCTGCGCGCGCTCGCAGACGTCCTGGAGGACGTGAGATGAGCGACGCCGGCGGGATCGGCGAGCTCCTGGGCGGCGTCCGCGTGTGCGTGTGCGGCGGCTCCGGGGGCGTCGGCAAGACGACGACCGCGGCGGCGATCGCGCTCGGGATGGCGGCGGACGGCGCCCGCGTCGCGGTCGTCACGATCGACCCCGCCCGGCGGCTGGCGAACGCGCTCGGCCTCGACGAGCTGGAGAACGAGCCGCGCCAGGTCGACCGGGCCCGCCTGTCGGCGGCGGGCGGTGAGGTCCGGGGTGAGCTGTGGGCGATGATGCTCGATCCCAAGCGGACGTTCGACGAGCTCATCGAGCGACTCGCCCCGAGCGTCGAGCGGGCCGATGAGATCAAGCGCAACCACATCTACCGTGAGCTCTCGAGCGCCGTCTCGGGCTCGCAGGAGTTCACGGCGATCGCCAAGCTCCACGAGCTCGCGCAGGCGGACGAGTTCGACCTGCTCGTGCTCGACACCCCGCCGTCGCGCAATGCGCTCGACTTCCTGGAGGCGCCGGGACGTCTCACCGCGTTCCTCGAGGGCTCGGCGATCCGCACGCTGCTGAGGCCGACCGGGATCGGGATGCGGGTGCTCGGCCGCGGCGCCTCGCCGCTGTTCGGAGCGCTCGGTCGGGTCACGGGCCTGGACCTGCTCAGGGACCTCTCGACGTTCTTCGCGCTGCTCGGCGACATGACCGAGGACTTCTCCGCCCGCGCCGCCGACGTCGAGCGGCTCCTGCACGCTCCGACGACCGCCTTCCTGCTCATCACGGCCGCCTCGGATGCGGCGATCGAGGAGGCGATCTGGTTCCGCCGCACGCTCGACCATGCCGGCCTTCAGTTCGCGGGCGCGGTCGTCAACCGGGTCCATCCCGAGCGACCGCAGGCCGGCGACGCGCTCGACGGGCTGCCCGCCGATCTCGCGGAACGCGTGGCCGCCGCGCTCGCCGACGACCGGGTCCTCGCACGACGCGACCGGCGCAACCTCGAGCGGCTCGCGGACGAGCTGGGCGGCGAGGACGGCCCGCCGATCATCCGCGTGCCGCAACTCGACGGCGAGGTCCACGACGTCGCGGGCCTGGAACGCATTCGCGCCTTCCTGTTCGCCTCCGAGCGCGAGCGCGCGCGGCTGACGGCGAAGCTCGCCGGCTGAGCGGCGAACCGGCAGTTGCTCGGACAGCCGGCCCCGGTTGGGACGCCGACCCGCGAACCGGCGGCTTCTCGGTCAGCCGGCCCCGGTCTCGGGCACGGCGCGAAGGCGAACGGGCGGCTCGGTGCCGCCCGCCCGCTGCGCCCAGCTCAGCACGAACGCCTCCCAGCGCTCCGCCGGGACCGCCGCGCCGTCGGCGTCGAGCATCTCCAGGCGGCGCCGGTGCAGGAGCTCCCACACCGCCTGCTCGGCGAGCGCAAGCTGGTCGGAGGCCCGGCGACCCGGTTGCGCGGCGGCCGCGAGCGCGACCACGTCGGACAGATCGATCCCCTCCGGGCGGGCCGCGACCTCGGCGACCGCCGCCTGCAGCGACTCGACGTCGGGTCGCGCGCCGGAGTGTCGCCGCATCTCGGCAAGCACCGCCTCGGTCACCTCCTGCCCGTGGCGTGTGACCTCCCCCCACCCGCGCCCGAGGCCACGGGCCGCATCGCTCACCGGCCTCCCTTCGAACACCGTGAGCTTCGTCCGCTCCGCCGACCAGCGCCTGTCGCCGAACGCGATCGCCCGACCGGCCGCGAACGGCTCGAGGAAGCGACCCTCGAGCGTCGCTCGGTCGAGGTTGAACGCGCGCGCGACGTGCGGGAACGACTTGAGCTCGACGTGGTAGCAACGGGCCATCCCACGCTGAGCCTAAGTGGTCGGTTTCACAAGTACGTGGATGGTTGGCGAGTGGCTGGGCGTGGCTGGCGGATCGCGGCGAACTGAGACGTACTGGTGGTCCGGCGGGCTCGCCGCCATCAGTCAGGCGCGTCCAGACGCCGCCAAGCGCCACGTCATTGCGGAATCGGCCACTAAGGCCCCCCGGCTGGAGAGGCCTCCGGCCGTGACGGTCAACAACCGTCCCCGCGTCGCTGAGCGTGCCGTGTCGTCGGCCCCGCGATGCCGCCCGGACGCAGAACGAGCGGGCCGGGGCCCGCTCGACTGCGGATCGCGCTCCCCCTAACTACTTGGGAGCCCCAGGACTTACTGTGTTGTGCCTGGCGGGCATAACACTCCCAGCCTCGCGCGGAGGCCGAGTGGGGAGCGGTCCACGACCGATTTTACCGTGCGACCTCCTCCGCGGCCTCCGCGAGCAGCTCGTCGGCGACGGCGCGCAGGTCCGCGTCGAGATGTCCGCAGAGCGCATCGCGGAGCATCGCGCGCAGGTGGGCGGAGAGCTCCTCGACGAGCGCCTCGACCGAATCGCCGCGCTCACCGGCGAGACGAGCGCGCCCGGCCGGGAAGCCGCCGTCAAGCCCGGTGCCTGCCGTCATTCCCGTGATCACCGCGCGCTCCAGATCGATCGCTCGCGCGACGCGCCGCGCGAGCGCCGCCCGCTCGTCCGGTTGCGCGCAGATCACCGCGAGGCGCTGCGCAAGCCGACCGCTCTGCGGCCCCTCCGGCTCGAGCAGCGCCCGCAGCGCGAGCAGGTGATCGGTGAGCGCCTCCAGCGGCGCCGCGCGCTCGCAACCCATCTCGAAGCGGGCGAGTGCCCAGGCGAGCTCGCCGCCGCCGGCCGCGCCGCCGCGACGGCCCACGAGCCGCCAGAACGCCCGCAGCTCCTCCTCCTGCGCGGAGGGCACGATCGTGAGCTGCCGCAGCCCCCCGAGGCGCCCGCTCGCGCCGGTGGGAACCATGCGCCAGCGGCCACCACTCGCGCGCGTCCAGGCAAGCGGACCGAGCGCGTACGTGCCGCGCTCGAACAGGCGCAACGCGCTCAACAGCCGCCGAAAGCGCGTGCGCGCGAGCCCGATCGCGCCGCCACGGCTCTCGTCGTGCACGACAAGCACCGCGAGCACCGCGGGCTCCTCGGCGCCCGGCGCCCACACCGCCTCCGCGGGCGCGCCGGCGAGCGCGTCGCCGCGGATGAGCGACACCCCGTCGCCGAGGGTGAGCTCGGTCGTGCCGTGATCAAGCGCGATCCCGAGCACGGGCGCGATCACCGTGACCGCGTCGCGCTCGGGGTAGATCGTGTGCTCGAGCTCACCGTAGGCCGCTTCGAAATGCGCCGGTTCGAAGCCGAACTCGCTGCGCTCGGCGTAGATCGCGCACAGGAACAACTCGAGCGCGACCGTCGCCCGGCCCAGACGGTCGCCGGGAACGCGCACCTCCCCGTGGGCGGCGAGGTACAGCTCGAGCGTGTCGCACTCAGCGAGCAGGCGCGCCGCCGGCAGGTGCGCCGGAAGCGTCGCCAGCGGCGCGCGGCGCTCGCGGATGAAGCGCGCGGTGAGCGGCCGATAGCAGTACAGCTGCGCGCCGCCGTGGCCCCCCTCCTCGCAGAGTTCGAAGCCCATCTCCTCCCCCGCCGCCAGGCGAGCCGACAGGAGGGCGCTCGCCTCCATCACGAAGTTCTCGAGCGCTCGGTGCAGGACGGCGTTGCGCACGCGCCACGTTTCGGCGATCCGGGCCGCGCTCCTGCACGCGGTCGCGCGCTTGCGGTCGCTCAGGCGGCGACGGGGTCGCCGGCTGCCTCACGCGTGGCCGACTCGGCGCCCTCGGGGCACTCGTCCGAGAGCCATGTCCGCCCGTAGGCGCGCATGTCCTCGATCAGCGGCACGAGCGCGCGACCCTTGGGGGTGAGCACGTACTCGACGCGCGGCGGAACCTCGGGGAACGTCTGACGCTCGACGACGCCCTCCTCCTCGAGCGCCCGCAGCCGCAGCGACAGCGTGCGCGGGCTGATCCCGGCGAGCGAGCGCTCGAGCTCGCAGAACCGCGAGCGGCCCTCCGCAAGGTCGCGGATCACGAGCAACGTCCATTTGCCGCACACGATCTCGGCGGTGCGGCAGACCGGGCATGTGTCGCCGGAGCTCATCCTGCTGCCCATTTTAGCGCAAGACTTCACCAACTGAAGTACGTCGGGGGTCGTGGGGGTGTCCCCGGGCTGGAGCGGCCGGGGGCCTCCCCCCGACGAGAGCGCAATGCGTCGGGCGGGTCGGTGTCCCCCCGACTCGAGTGCTCAGGCGGTCGCACTCTCGCGACTTGCGCCCGGATGCCTCACCTCGAACTCGCCGGTCTCCTCGCCGAGCCAGCGCTGGATCGCCGCCATGCCGCCGCGGACGATCCCGCCCTCGAAGCCCGCGGACTCGTTGATGTGGGGGAACGGCTCGTCCGGTACGTCGAGGTCAAGGAACGCGCACAGCGGCTCCCAGCCGTCGGTGATCTGCCAGACGAGGAGTCGCTCCGCCGGCACGGTGGCGATGACCTCCTCGGTGTGGCGGTCGCAGGCGAGCGCCATGTCGTCGAAGGACATCGTCGGACCCGCGAGGCCGGCCTTCTCCCACATGCCGCACATCATGTTGATGTAGTCGCGCCAGCGGGGGTCGACGTCGCAGTGGACCTGGGTGATGTGCCGCAGCAGCCCGCCGCCGTACAGCATCGCCCCGATCGTGTTCTCCATCGAGCGCGCCCACGACACGCCGTCCCGGACGCTGAGGAGCACCTTGGCCTCCGGGTACAGGTCCATCAGCTCCCGCCAGTAGTAGGAGCCGGGCCAGTCGATCACCGACTCGAAGTCGTCGACGATGTCGCGCAGCGCATCGTTGTCCTGCAGGGCGGCCCGCCAGCGCGGCACCTCGTCGAGGTCGGCGAAGACGTTCTGCATGTGGTAGCAGGGGGTCACGCCGAGGATGTCCATCGCGAGCTTCTGCGAGGAGGTCGCGGTGCGGGGCAGTCCGGCTCCGATCAGCTTCATGTAGGTGTCCCGTTCTGTCGGTGGCCGGCGATGCCGACCAGGTTGCGGTTCATACGACGTCCGAGCGGCCGAGCTCCCGGCCCGAGGAGTCGAGGGCGACGGCCTGGAACGACGGACCGTCGGAGTTGACGGCGATCGCGGTCTCGAAGCCCGTCCAGATCTGATCGCCGACCGGCATCAGGCGCGATGGGCTCGGGCCGCCGAGGACCTGCCAGCGGGCGATCTCGGTGGCGCCGTTCCAGCTCGCGCGGATCACGAAGCCGCCCGCCGGGTTCTGCCGGGCGACGACGGCGGGCTTGCCGGACGGCTTGCCGACCCAGTCGACGGTGAACGCCCGGTAGGAGCGCACGCCGACCGGAAGCTGGCCGTCGAGCAGCATCGCGCCGCCGGAGTCGAACTCCGAGAAGTACGGCTGATCGCCCCAGCCGACGAAGATGCGCCCGTCGTTCAGGCGCGTGACGCTGCCGAGCGCCGGGGAGACGAACGCCGCCGGGTGCAGGTACTCCTGCACAAGGCTCACGCTGCCCGCGGACTCGTCGACGTTCAACAGCAGACCGCGCGAGCGAGCCTCGGACCCCATCGCGCCGTTGTCGAAGACCGTATACAGGGTGTCGCTCCACGCGCGGCCGTCGTGCTGCCAGTGAAAGTTCGCGTCGCTGCCGAAGCTGAAGTCCGACCGCTTGCCGCCGAGGCGCCAGATCACCTTGCCGCTGTGGCGGTCAACCTTGTAGAGCGCGCTCGTGTTGCGGCCGGAGATGAGCAGGTTGCCGTCGGAGGTCTCGCCGACCGAGTTGATGTGGAAGTAGTCGAGCACCTCGTTCCCCGCCGGCTTGCCCATGTACGTCTCATCGACGGCGACGTGGTCGAGGCTCGACCAGTCGAACAGCACCTTGCCGCTCGAGAGCTCGATCTCCTGAGCGTGTCCGCAGAAAATCGGGTGCGAGCTCGAGCCGCCGATCGACGTCAGGTTCGCGTTCGTCAGCTGGTAGGCGGTGACGAGCGCGGTCCCGTGCGAGGTGATGTTGAGCTCGTGCAGGTCGGTCTGCAGGCCGTGGCCGGCGCGGATCTTCTGAAGCTGCCCGTAGGCGGAGTCGATGGCGATCCCGACGCCGACGCCGTGTGAGCTCGCGAGCCTGCCCTGCCACCAGGTGAGCGCAGGCTTGCCCTGCACCGAGAACGCGTTGAAGTCGAACGGCTTGTCGGGGCTCGCGATCGGCTGAAACCAGATGAGCCGGCCCTGGCGGTCGATCATCATCAGGCCCTGCTGGATCGCGTCGGTGGGGATCACGTTCGTGACCGACAGCAGGATGTAGGACGGCGTCGTGTCGGTCGTGGCGAAGTGGGTCACCTTCACCGCCGGGGGCTTCAGGTCCGGCCGGGTGAGGAACGACTGCGCCTCCGTCGACAGGGCCGAGCCGCTCCGGGCGCCCGCCGGCGCGGCGCGCTTCTCGGATGAGCTCTCGGCTCGGTGGGTCTCCGCGGCGGGGTGAAGCTCGTATCCGACGAAGCCGGCGGCCGAGAGCCCGAGCGAGCTTGCGACCGCGCGACGCATCCACTGCCGGCGGGTGACGCCGGCGCGCCGCCGGGGCGGCGAGCTCCGGCGCGGGCGCTCGACGGGCCGTCGCCGCGGGAGCTCCCGTTCGGGGGGCGCGACCTCATCGATCGTCTCGTCCGCCCCGGGCGGATTGGTGATCCTGCGCGCGGCGCCGAACTCCTCGTGCAGCGCGAGGTCGTCCTCGGCATCGCCCCAGGGCGGCCGGTCGGTCGTGCTCATCGCCGCTGCCTCGGATCGTCTTGCATGTCGGTCAGCTCGCGTCGATCCTCGCCGAGGTGCCGAGCACCGCGCCCGATGCGCTGAGCGCCTGCACCGTGATCTGTTTCGCCGCGGTGCCGAGCGGCACCTTCGTCTCGAAGCCCGTACGCCGCGCGCTCGCCAGCGTCGCGCCGCCGGCGCTCCGCACCCGCCAGCGGGCCACCTGCGTGGCGCCGTTCCAGCTCACGTACACGGCGGTGTGCCCGTCGCCGCGGCGCACCGCGACGCTCGGACGGGTGAGCGGCTTGCCGACCCATCGCTGCAGATACGCGCGGTAGCTCATGTCGGGCGATGGGAACGCGCCGTCGAAGATGAGGTCGCCCCTGCGGTCGAACTCGCTGAGGAACGGCACCTCTCCCCATCCGACGAACGTGTCACCGTTCGGAAGCCGCTGCACGTTGCCCATGTACTCGGAGTGGAAGGTCACCCCGTGGCTGTACACGCCGAGGCGGGTGACGGTGTGCGCCGCCGGATCGAGCCTCAGCTCGAGGCCTCGCGAGGGTGCCGTCGCGGGGAGGTACACGCCGGCTCCGGTGATGTCGCAGCAGTGATCGTCGAACAGTGTGAGCACGTCGCCATGGTGCAGCTGGGCGTCGTGCTGCCAGGAGAAGCGGTCGGGGGCGGGGATCGTGAAGTCCGAGTCCTTCCCGCCGAGCGTCCAGATGATGCGCCCGGTCCGCATCGAGACGAGGTACACCGCCGAGGTGTTGCGCATCGAGATCAGCATCTCGTCGTGGGGCTGGAGGCTGATCGAGTTGATGTGGTACGCGTCCCACGGAAATCCGTTCGTCGGGGGCTGCACGCGTGACTCGCGCGGACTGATGTGCTTCAGCGCATCCCAGGTCGCGACGAGCCTGCCGGTCCTCAGGTCGTACGCCTGCACACCCGAGTCGACGATCACGCCGTTGTCGACGCCGCCCTCGGCTGACAGGTTGCGCGGCACGTTCCTGTTCACCGTGACGAACGCCAGATCGCCCTTGATGACCATCTCGTGCAGCGTGATGACCCATCCATCCCTGCCGGTGATCCGCGCGACCGTGCGGTAGTGCTGGTCGACGACGACGTCCTCACCGGAGTCGATGAGGCCGGTCGCGGTCACCTTGCCCTGCCACCAGGTGAGCACCGGCCTGCCGTGGTAGGCCTGCTCGTGCAGGTTGCTCGCAACGTCCCTCGTCGGCACCGGGTGGAACCACACCGGCTGGAGCGAGGAGTCGAGCATCAGCGGCCCGCTCTGACCGACGATCGGCGGCTTCGTGACGTCGTAGAAGTTCGCGGTCATCACGTAGCCATCGAGCCGGTGCCTGGTGTACACCGTGAGCTTCGGCGGGTGCAGACCGGGCGCGGACGCGAACGACCACGTGTCCTGGTTGGCCACCCAGCGCCCGATCGGCGCCGCCTGCGTGCGCGGTACGCCGAATTCGAAGCCGGCGAACAGCGCGAGCACGATCCCGGCGGCGGCGAGCACCGTGAGCGGCCCACGTGAGCTGCGGTGCGCGGTCGACGGCACGAACGCGAACGTGAGCGCCGCGGCGAGCGCGCACAGCCCGGCGGCGATCAGGTAGCCGAGCCGGAAGCCGTCGGTGAGCGCCTGCTCGGTCCCGGTGCCCGAGCCGATGAGATGGCTCGTGTGCTGGGTGGCGATCGAGATCAGCACGGCCAGCCCGAGTCCGCCGCCGACCTGGCGCGCGGTGTTCACCAGCCCGGAGGCGAGACCGGCGCGCGCCGGGTCCGCAGCCTGCGTGGCGGCGATCGTCGAGGGCACGATCGAGAAGCCGATCCCCATCGTGGTGAGGATCGTCGGGATCATCACGTACTGGATCGCCGAGCCGCCCGATCCGATCCGGCTCAGCGCGAGCAGGCCGCCGGTCATGAGCAGCAGTCCGCCGCCGAGCACCGGCCGAACGCCCGCACGCCCGACGAGCTTGCCCGCCTGGGAGGCGCAGGCGAAGATGACGAGCGCGGGCACGAGGAACACGAGGCCCGTGTCGACCGGCGAGAGCGACAGCACCTGCTGCAGGTAGAGCGAGCCGATGTACCACATCGGGAACAGCGCGGCGCTGAACAGCAGCACGATCAGGTTGACGATCTTCAGCGGCCGGGTGAACGCGCCGGGCGGCACGAGCGGCGCGGTCGCGCGGCGCTCGAGCGGCGGGAAGAAGCCCAGCAGGATCGCGCCCCCGATGAGCGGGATGAGCGCCTGTGAGGAGCCCCAGCCATCGTTGCCTGCGTTGACCGCGCCGTAGGCCTCGACGAGCAGGCCGAAGGTGAGCAGCACGGCGCCGGCGACGTCGAAGCGGGGGCGCGCAGCGCTGCGGCGGTCCGGCACGACCGACCAGGCGACCGACACCGCCCCGAGCCCGATCGGGACGTTCATCAGCAGCACCCAGCGCCAGCTCAGGTACTGGGTGATGATGCCGCTGAGGAGCACCCCGACGGCGCCGCCGATCCCGTTCATCGAGCTCCACAGCGAGATCGCGCGCCGGCGCTCGGCGCCCTCGGCGAAGTTCGCGGTGATGATGCCGAGCGAGGTGGCGGCCATCAGGGCGCCGCCGAAGCCCTGGATCGCGCGCGCGAGGATGAGCACGTCGCTCGTCGGCGCGAGCCCGCCGAGCAGTGACGCGAGCCCGAACACGCCGAGCGCGGCGGCGAACGTCGTCCGCTGTCCGTACGTGTCGCCGAAGCGTCCGGCGAGCATGAGGAAGCCGCCGAAGCAGATCGCGTACGCGTCCACCACCCAGTTGAGGTCGGCGGAGTTGAAGTGCAGTCCAGCCTGGATCGAGGGCAGCGCGACGTTGACGATCGAGAGGTCGAGGATGACCATGAACTGCGCGAGGCAACACACCCCGAGCAGGAGCCCGCTCCGGGACCGTCGCCGGCGCCCGGCGGGCACGGCGGGGCTGGGAGCGGGCGGGGGCGGGGTTTGGGTGGTCATTCGGTGGCCTCTACGCCGGACGGCGTCGTCGCGGCGCGGTGACGCGCCAACGTCCGGGCCCGGTCCGGCCGATCATCGGGGAGTCGGCGCAGCTCCGAGCGATCAGTATCCGCCCGCGGTCGTCGACTTGACTGCCTTGCCCTTTGCGTTGATGAGGTACCAGACGCCGCCGTCCGAGGCGGTGCCGGCCGCCGAGGCGGCGCTCCCGGCGTGGGTGTACAGGGCGTGGTTGTCGTACAGGACCTGCTCGGTGCCGTCACTGCGCTTGAACGAGGAGAGCATCGAGGCGCTCACCCCGGTTCCCGCCTTCGGCGCACCGCTCACCGTGAGCGGCTTCCAGATCTTCGCGCAGGCACCGGTGCACTTGCTGGAACCGGCGGGATCGCTGCTCAGGATGTAGATCGGCCGGTCCGCGCCGGTGACGAGCACCGTCCCGTAACCGTTGACCTTGCCGACCATGACCGTCGCCTTGCCGCCGCTTGCGGCGCTCGTCGCGCCCGAGCCCGACGAGGAGCCGCCGGAGCTCCCGGAGCCGGCCCCGGAGCTTGAGCTCGAGCCGCACGCCGCGATCAGGGCGGCGCCGGCGAGCGCTCCGACGAGCGTGGTCGCGCGCCGGCGCAGACGGCGGGGCGCAGGGGTCTCGGAGTGTCTCTCACGGACGGGGGTTCTCAACATCGTGTGCAGCCTAGGGACCTCGTGTAAAGCCATTGTCAGGGCGCGCTCGACGGCCAGCGCGACCCTCATCCGCACGATCGATCGGTCGCTCCGCCCCGACGGCCGCAGGGCAGGGTGGGCGGGGTCCCGATCCGCTCATGTGTCCATCGAGGGCGTACTGAAGCGCACGGTCCGGACGGATCCGGGCCGTGGCGCAGAGCATATTGCGCGCGGCGCGCGGCGCGGAGGAAAGCTCGCTCAGGCGACGTCGCGGAGCTTCTGGGCCTCCGCGAGCGACTGCAGCTTCTTCAGCGACTGGTTCTCGATCTGGCGGATCCGCTCGCGCGTCACGTTGAACGTGCGGCCGACCTCGTCGAGCGTGCGCGGATGCTCGCCGCCGAGCCCGTAGCGCAGCTCGAGCACGCGGCGCTCGCGGTAGGAGAGGTTCTCCAGCGCCTCGCGCAGCGCCTCCTTGGTGAGGATCTCGGCGGCGCGCTCGTACGGCGACTCGGCTCGCTCGTCGGCGATGAACTGCCCGAACTCCGACTCCTCCTCGTCGCCGACCGGCTTCTCGAGCGACACCGGGGCCTGGGCGGAGCGCTTGATCGACTCGACCTCCTCGGGCTCGATCCCGGTGACCTCGGCGATCTCCTCGGCGGTCGGCTCGCGCCCGAGCTCGGTGACGAGCTTGCGCTCGGCGCGCCCGATCTTGTTGAGCTTCTCGACGACATGGACGGGGATGCGGATGGTGCGCGCCTTGTCGGCGAGCGCGCGGGCGATCGCCTGGCGAATCCACCAGGTGGCGTATGTCGAGAACTTGAAGCCCTTGCGGTAGTCGAACTTCTCGGCGGCGCGGACGAGTCCGAGGGTGCCCTCCTGGATGAGATCGAGGAACGGCAGGCCCTGGTTGCGGTAGTTCTTGGCGATCGAGACGACGAGCCGCAGGTTGGACTCGACCATCTTCTGCTTGGCGTCGAGGTCGCCGCGCTCGATGCGCTTGGCAAGGTCGACCTCCTCCTGCGCGGTGAGGAGGCGCACCTTGCCGATGTCCTTGAGGAACAGCTGCAGCGAGTCGGTCGTCATGTCCGGCTTGAGATCAAGCGCCGTCTTGGCCTTGCGGCGGCTGCGCTTGTCCGGTGCGCGCTCGACCTCGGTCGCCGACTGCGCCGGGTCGACCTCCTCGACGAGCTCGATCTCGGCCCGCTCGAGGAATCCGTGCAGCTCCTCGACGTCGGCCTCGTCCAGATCGAGCTCGGACACCGCGCCTGCGATCTCCGAGAAGGTCAGCACTCCGAGCTGCTGGCCACGGCTGACCAGACCCTTGATCTCTTCGAGTTCCTGCAGTTCCGCAACAGACATCTAGGTTCCGTCTCCGTCGTTGGCGGGCCGCTCGGGCGGCGCCGGCGCTGGATGCACATTCGGACCGCACCCCTTCTCAGGGCGCAGGCTCGCTACTCAACCGTGCGTGGCGATGATAGCCACTATACTTTTTGAAGTCAATCCGCTGTGACGGGTTTCCCGCCGGGGGTCGCGCGGTGGACGGCGCACGGAGGGAGCGGCCCGCTGGCGCCGCGCTCGCGGCGCTCTGTGGAGCTTTATACCGGGAACGTCGGGCGCGGATTCAGCCGGGCCGACCGTTTCGCGTCGATCGTGGACGCAGGTTCGACCGCCGGGTTCAACCGGCGGGTGGATCTGGCGCAATCCGCGCGCCGCACGCGGCACCTGCGACGAATCCGATCTCCGGCGGCGTGCGCCTGGAGGCTGCGGCCCGACGAATGCGATCATGGGCGCATGAGCGACGAGACTCAGCGTGGCGTGATCGGCTCGTTGCCCGCCACGCGCCCCCACCGGCGCAGCGAGAAGCGCACCCCCGCCGCGAACAAGCCGGCCGCCACCAAGCGCCCAGCGGCCGGCACGCGGCCCGCAGGCACGCCGGCGAAGCGACCCGCCGCCAAGCCGGCGAAGCGGACCGCCGCCGAGCCGGCGAAGCGACCCGCCGCCGCGCCGGCGAAGCGGACCGCCGCGACGCCGACGAAGCGACCCGCCGCCGCGCCGGCGAAGCGGACCGCCGCCGCGCCGGCGAAGCGACCCGCCGCCAAGAAGCCGCCCGCGAACGTGCGCACCCGCTCGCGTGTCACCGTGCCGCCGCCGGCTCGTGCCGACGCGCCCGTCCCACCGGAGGCAGCCACGCCGCCACCGCGGGCGACGAGTACACGACCGCCGGGCGAGCGACACGGCACGGTCGAGACGCTCGTTCAGGCGGCGGCGGAGCTCACCGAGCTCGGGCTGCGCGTCGGCGCCCGGGCGCTGCGAAACGCCGTCTCGCGCCTGCCGCACCCGTAGCCGTCCCTGCGCACGCCTGCAGATCCCGTCCCAACCTGACGAGCGCCGGCGTTATGTGTAGACTGCCGCGCCAACGCCGAACGGCCGTCGTCTCCGGACGCGACCGACGGGGGAACCACTGCGAGATCCGCGAGGACCTCGCCGGGGCGAATCGGACCCGCAAAGGCCCGTAGCGCCGCTCTCAAGGCGCGAGCCCGTCAGCTCACCTCGTAGGCACCAAGTCGGACGAAGGAGAACAATCGACGTGCACGCCCGCCTCAACGGACGCCCCCTGACCCGAGCGCTTCTCGTCCTCGCCTGCGCGCTCGCCCTGCCCTCGGCCGCCGCCGCGGCCTCGGGAAGCGGAGGCGGCGGGCTCGGCGGAGGCGGCTCCACGGGGAGCGGCAGCGGCTCCGGTGCAAGCGGAAGCGCGCCCCCCACGGCCGCGCCCGTGCCGACCGCGCCGGCATCCGTGCCGGTGACGGTCTCGGACGGCGGGATCACGCTGCGGACGCGGTCCGCCGCCCTGCTGCGCCATCGGCTCACGTTCAGCGGCTCGGCGCCCGGCGCCGCCGGCCAGACGATCGAGATCGAGCGCGAGGCCCGCGCCACACACGGCCAGTGGGCGCCGACGGTGAGCGCGACCGTCGCCGCGGACGGCTCCTTCCGGGCGGTCTGGCACACGAGCCAGGTCGGCCGCTTCGCCGTGCGCGCGGTTCGGCTCTCGAGCTCCTCCAGCGCCCGCGCGACCGCGATGGCGGCGTCCGCCCCCGGGTCGCCGCTCGTGTCCGTCTACCGCGGCGCGCGGGCGACGATCTACGGCCCCGGGTTCTACGGGCGCCGGACGGCGTGCGGCGCCCGGCTGACGCGCTCGACGCTCGGGGTGGCGAACCGCACGCTGCGCTGCGGCACCGAGGTGTCGCTCATGTTCGGCGGCCGTGAGATCACCGTGCCGGTGATCGACCGCGGACCGTACGCAAACGGCGCCTCCTGGGACGTCACGATGGCGACCGCCCGCGCGCTCGGGATGGACGGCACGGACTGGATCGGCGCGATCGCGCTGCCGGGTCGCGCGGCGAGCGCCGCATGGCTCAGCTCGCCCGCGCTGCCCTGAGACCGGTTTCAGCGCATCCGGCGCGAGACCTCGATCCCGCGCGCCGAGGCCGCAAAGCGCGCCTCCTCGGCCGCCTCCATCAGCTGGGCGGAGTCGACCCCGTCCTCCCCCAGCACGGCGACCCCGACGCTCGCCACGAGCGGGCTTCCGCTCAGCGAGGACGTCTCTCCGACCGACTCGGCGATCCTCGCCCCGAGCGAGTGGGCGCCGGCCCGGGCCGTCTGCCGGGCGATCACCCACGCGCGCGCGGCGGTCTCCTGCACGAGGATGTCCTGGCGGCGCAGTGCGCGCCGGACGGCTCGGGAGAACTCCCCGAACGCCTCGCCCGCCCGCTCGGCGCCGGCGGAGACAGCGATCCGGTCCGCGTCCTCCAGCTCGGCGAGCAGCAGCGAGAGCGGTGCGAACGCCGCCGTCGCCGCCCGGATCTCCTCCTCGAGCGCCTCGACCCACAGCGCGGGTCCCGGCCGCGCCTCGGACTCTCCGCCGCTCGCCGCCGGGGCGGGCGAGCCGGGCGGCTCGGGCGACTCGTCGGCCGCCGGGGGTGCGGGCGCCCCCACGGACTCGTCGGCGGCGGGGGGTACGGGCGTCCCGGCGGGCTCGTCGGCGGCCGGGGCTGCGGGCGTCCCCGCGGGCTCGTCGGCGGCCGGGGCTGCGGGCGTCCCCGCGGGCTCGTCGGCGGCCGGGGTTGCGGGCCTCCCCGCGGGCTCGTCGGCGGCCGGGGCTGGGGGCGTCCCCGCGGGCTCGTCGGCGGCCGGGGTTGCGGGCGCGACGCTCGACTGACCGGACGGCTCGAGGGGCGTCGTCGGCTCGGCGGCGGCCTCCGGCTCGGGGCCCCACTGCGGCACGGGCGGCATCGGCCCCGTGCCCCGGCCTTCCGCCCGACCCACCGGACGCACCGCCTCCAGCCCCGGCCCGCCCTCGGCACGCTCCAGCCCGGCATCGCGGATCAATGCGCACACGCGCGTGAGCCGCGCCGCCAGCTCGGCCACGAGCTCCGGGTCGACCGTCCCCCGCAGCTCGGCGCGGAGCTCCGCCCACAGGACGTCGTGGAGCGCGTCCACGACGGACAGCACGTGAGCGGCCGACGTCGAGCCGGTCATCTCCCCGACGCGCGAGACGAGCGGCCAGAGCGCGCCGCCCCGCTCCAAGCGCCGCAGATCCGAGTCCTCGGCGAGCGCGCGCAGCGCGGCGTCGCACACGCGCGGCCCGTCGCGGGTGAACGGCTCGGTGACGAGGCCCGGCGCCTCGTACAGCTCAACCTGCGCGAGCAGCGCGAGCATCCAGCGGCGCGCCACCTCCTCGGGGTGCGCGATCAGTCTCTCGATCGGGGCGTCGGCAACCGGGCGGCCCGGCCGCCGGTGAGGAGCATCCGGCGCCATCAGCCTGCCTGTGTACCACGTCGGGCCGTCGGCTCCACGTCCGGGTCCACCGGGGATACCGCATATGCTCGAGACTCCGGTGTCGCTGATCACCATCGCCGAGGCCCGCCAGCTCGTCCTGGACTCCGTGCGGCCGCTCCCGGCGGAGACGGTCCCGCTCGCCGCCGCGGTCGACCGCGTGCTCGCCGAGGACATCCGCGCGGGCTCGGACGTGCCTCCGTTCGCCTGCTCGGCGATGGACGGCTACGCGATCCACGCCGGCCCCGCCGGCCGTCGACTCCGGCTCGTCGGCGAGTCGCGCGCGGGCGCCCCCGCGGACACGCCGGCGCTCGCCGCCGGCGACGCGATCCGCGTCTCGACGGGTGCCGCGATCCCCGCCGGAGCGACCGCCGTCATCCCCCAGGAGCGAACCGAGCTCGACGGCGACACCGTCGTCACGCTCGTCGACAGCGCCGAGCGGGAGCACGTCCGCGGCGCCGGCGAGGACATGCGATCGGGCGCGGTCGTGCTCGACGCGGGCACGACGCTCGGCCCGCTTGAGCTCGGGGCCGCGATCGCGGCCGGCGCCGCCACCCTCACCGTCGCCCGCCGTCCGCGCGTCGCCGTGCTCTCGACCGGCGATGAGCTGCGTGAGCCCGGTGAGCCGCTCGGCCCCGGCGAGATCCACAACTCGAACGCGACGATGCTTTGCGGACTGGCCGAGCGCTGCGGCGCGGCGCCGACCGCCCCCGAGCGCATCCCCGACGACCGCGACCACACGATCGCCACGATCGGGGCCGCGCTCGATGATGCCGAGGTCGTCGTGCTCTCCGGAGGCGTGTCGGTCGGCCCGCACGACCATGTCAAGCCGGCGCTCGCCGTGCTCGGCGTCGAGCAGCGCTTCTGGCGCGTGGCGCTGCAGCCCGGCAAGCCGACGTGGTTCGGCGCCGCCGGTGACCGGCTCGTGTTCGGCCTCCCCGGCAACCCGGTGTCGGCGGTCGTCACGTTCTCGCTGTTCGTCGCCCCCGCGCTCGCCGCGCTCCAATGCGGTCACGCACCCCGCCCGCCCCACGGCCACGCCCGCCTCGGCGTCGCCGTGCGCCGCAATCCCGAGCGCGTCCAGGCGGTGCGGGTGACGGTGCGCGCCGCCCCGAACGGCGCGCTCGTCGCCCGCCCGACCGGCGCCCAGGGGTCGCACATCCTCAGCTCGCTGCTCGGCGCCGATGCGCTCGCGATGATCCCCGAGGGTGAGGGCGCGCTTGCGCCCGGCGCCGTCGTCGCGCTCGAGGCGCTCGTCCGCTGATGGCCGCTCCGCTTGCGCTGCTCGCGCTGCTTGGGTCCGCGCTCGCGGCCTGGCGGCGGCGCGGTCGGCGGCGCGCGCCACGCGCGCGGGCGATGATCGTCTCGCCGCCGCGCTCGACCGTCATCGCTCACGATGGCGCCGTCCACTCGGTTCAGTCGGCGGTGATCACGATGGCCGACGAGGATCTGCGGCGCCTCTGGGTGCCCGCCAACCTGGAGAACCTCGGACGCACGTACTGGCGGTTCCTCTCGCGCGTGACGCTTGGGCTGATCCGCGTCGTGTACGGCGAGGACTCGCGCTCGGTCGTACTCCTCGCCCGGCCGCTCACGCTGCTGCGCTTCGGCGCTCCCCGCTACGAGCTCGAGCACGACCGCGGGACCGTCACCTGGCAGATCCGAGACGGGCTGCTCGTCGCGCGCGGCGGGCGCGGCTCGGGCTGGCTGTCACTCGACGTCCACCGGATGCCCGTCGAGGCGGGCGAGCAGCGCCGCGTGAAGATCGAGGTCGAGGTGGCGAACTTCTACCCGGCGATCGCGGCCGGCCTCTCGACGCTCGTCTACGAGATGACGCAGTCGCTGCTGCACGTGCTCGTCACCCACGCGTTCCTGCGCTCGCTCGCGACGCTCCGCCTCGACGTCTCCCGGATCGGCATGCTCGCGCGCCGCTGAGCGCCCGCCCGGCGCTCACGGAGAACCGTCACGCGCGGACGCGGTCAGCCGTAGCTGATGCCCATCGCGCGCATCTTGCGGCGATCGTGCCGCGCGTAGATGCGCCGGACGGTGCCCGAGCGCGAGCGCATCACGAGCGACTCGGTCGAGGCGCCGCTGTCCCCGTGGTAGCGGACGCCCTGCAGAACGTCGCCGTCGGTCACCCCGGTGGCGGAGAAGAAGGCGTCGTCGCCCTTGACGAGGTCGTCGCAGGTGAGCACGCGCTCGAGGTCGTAGCCCTCCTCGGCGGCCGCCCGACGCTCCTCGTCGTCCCGCGGCCACAGGCGCCCGAGCAGCTGGCCGCCGATGCACTTGATCGCCGCCGCCGAGATCACGCCCTCGGGCGTGCCGCCGATCCCCCAGAGCAGGTCGACCGGCGAGTTCTCCGAGACCGCGAGCAACGAGGCGGCGACGTCGCCGTCGGTGATGAGCCGCACGCGCGCTCCCGCCTCCCGCACCTCGCGCATCGCCTCGTGATGGCGCTCGCGGTCGAGCATCACAACCATGACGTCGCGAATGTCGCGATTCTTGCGCTCGGCGATCAGCCCGAGCGTCTCCGAGAGCGGACGGTCGAGGTCGAGCAGGTCGGCGATGTCCGGTCCGCCGGCGATCTTCTCCATGTAGAAGACCGGCCCCGGGTTGAACATCGTGCCGCGCTCGGACAGGGCGATGACCGAGATCGCATTCGGCATCCCGAGCGCGCACAGTCGCGTGCCCTCGAGCGGGTCGACCGCGATGTCGACCTGGGGCGGCGAGCCGTCGCCGATCTGCTCGCCGTTGAACAGCATCGGCGCCTCGTCCTTCTCCCCCTCGCCGATCACGACGATCCCGTCCATGGACACCGTGTCGAGCATCGCCCGCATCGCGTCGACGGCCGCCTGGTCGGAGCCCTCCTTGTCACCGCGTCCGATCATCCGTGCGGAGGCGAGCGCGGCCGCCTCGGTCACGCGCACGAGCTCGACCGCGAGGTTGCGGTCCGGCTTGGTCCTCGAGGCGGTCATCGAATGGTCAGCCTACAGTTCGCGCCGATGCGCCGCCTGCTCCCCGACCCCGCCGAGCCGGTCGATCCGCTCGAGCTGCTGCCGGAGGCGCTCGCCGGCCGATCGCATCCCGACCGGCCGTATCTCGTCGCCAACTTCGTTGCGAGCGCGGACGGACGAGCGACCGTCGACGGCGGCTCGACCGGCCTCGGGGACGAGGGCGATCTGCGGATCTTCCGAGCGCTCCGCGGCTGCGCGGACGCGCTGCTGGTCGGCACCGGCACGCTCACGGTCGAGCGCTACGGAGTCATCTCGCGCCACCCGCCGGTCGTCTCGCTCCGCGAGCGGCTCGGGCTACCGCCCCAACCGCCGCTCGTCACGATCTCGCGCTCCGGCGCCGTGCCCAGGATCCCGCTCCTCGACGACCCCGGCGCGACGCTCATCGTCTACACCTCGGCGGCGGACCCGGCGCCGGTCGACGCCACGGCGACCGTACTGGTCGAGCGCCGGGATCCGGACGGGCTCACGCCAAGCGCGGTGCTCGCCGACCTGCGCGCCTCGCACGGGGTGCGGGTGCTGCTCTGCGAGGGTGGGCCGACCCTGTTCGGCTCGCTCGTCGCCGCCGGTCTGTGCGACGAGCTGTTCCTCACGCTGTCGCCGATGCTCACAGGCGGCGACGGCCTGACGATCACCGACGCGATGACCGACCGGGCGCGGCGTGGGCTGCGGCTCGCGTGGGCGCTCGGCGAGGGCGACTCGCTCTACCTGCGCTACGTGCTCGGCGAGCGAGACACCCCCTGAATCGCTTCAGCGCCGGGCGGCGACCCGCTGCTTTCATCGCCCGCCATGAGCGTGGCCGTGAAGCTCGGCGATCCGGTCCCGCCGCAGCCGCTCGCCGCGCTCGCGGAGGCACGCGAGCGAACGCTCGGACTCGTCGCGGGCATCTCCGACGAGGACCTCGAGCGGGTCCATTCGACACTCATGAGCCCCCTTGTCTGGGACCTCGGGCACATCGCCGCGTTCGAGGACCTGTGGATCGCGCATCGCCACGGCGGCCGTCCGCTGCTGAGAGGTGACCTCGCCGACACCTATGACGCGTTCGAGACCCCGCGCGCGCATCGCGGCGAGCTCGACCACCTCCCGCCCGCGCAGGCGCGCGACTATCTCGCCGAGGTGCGAGCACGCACGCTCGAGGTGCTCGCCGAGCGCGGCCCGGGCGACGGCACGATCATCGAGCTCATCGTCCGCCACGAGCATCAGCACGGCGAGACGATGCTCCAAACGATGCAGCTCGCGCGGTTGCGCGGCTTCGAGCCGACGCCGCCTCCGGCGCCGAACCCGGAGTCGGTGGACGCGGCGGCGCCGGGGGGCGACGGGCTCGCCACGCCGAGCGGCCTGGAGCTCGTCGAGGTCCCCGCCGGCCCGTGCCTGATCGGCGCCCCGACGGAGGGGTTCGCCTACGACAACGAGCGGCCCCGCCACCGGGTCGAGCTGCCCGCGTTCCGGATCGGGCGCTTCCCGGTCACGAACGGCGACTGGCTCGACTGGATCGAGGACGGTGGCTACGGGCGCCGCGAGTGGTGGTCGTCGGAGGGCTGGGCATGGCGCCAGGCGGAGGGCGCCGAGCGGCCCGCCGGCTGGACCGCCGAGCTCACGCACGAGTGGCGGCTCGGCCGCTGCGAGCCGCTTGACCCGCGCCGGCCCGTCATCCACGTGAGCTTCCACGAGGCCGAGGCATTCGCCACCGCCCGCGGGCTGCGACTGCCGAGCGAGCTCGAGTGGGAGAAGGCTGCGTCGTGCGACCCGGACGGCGACCGAACGCTCGCGTCACCCTGGGGCGAGGACGCCGGTGAGCCGGGCACGCACGCCAATCTCGACCAGCTCGCCGGCGGCACGACGCCGGTCGGCAGCCTTCCCCACTCGGCCTCCCCGATCGGGTGCGAGCAGATGCTCGGCGACGTGTGGGAGTGGACGGCCAGCGCGTTCGACGGCTACCCCGGCTTTCGCGCGTTCCCGTACCGGGAGTACTCCGAGGTGTTCTTCGGCAACGAATACCGGGTGCTGCGCGGCGGCTCGTGGGCAACGCGCGCGCGGGTGGCGACCGTCACGTTCCGCAACTGGGACTTCCCGCAGCGCCGGCAGATCTTCGCCGGTCTGAGGCTCGCCGCGGACGCCTGAGTCGGGATCGCGGCGCAGCTGAGCCGCAGTGGCGCCGACCGAGCGGCGCGTTCGCAATCTCGCTGTCAGCGGCCGGGCGCTGCCGCGCGCGGCGGCGATCGTCGCTACGCTCCCCAGAGATGCGACGGCCCACCACGCTTCTCACCTCGGCCGCCGTCATCGGCGCCTGCGGCGTGTGCGCCGCGCAGGCGGCGGCGGCGCCCACGGCGGCGACGCTGCCCTCGATCAGCGGCTCAAGCGCGTACGGCTCGACGCTCACCTGCAACAACGGCACCTGGTCGGCCGGCGCGGGCTCGTTCACCTACGCCTGGCAGCTGAGCGACGGCGGCGTCCAGATCGGAACCGCCCAGACGCTCCGGGTGCGCGCGATCTGGGTCGGCCTCGGCATCCAGTGCACGGTCACCGCGACCGACACGAGCGGCTCGGCGACGGTCGCGTCCGCCTCGGTCACCGCGACGCCGCAGCGTCCGTCGATCAGGATCACGGCCGCCCGGCAGATCGCGAGCGGCAAGATCGTCATCCAGGGCACGATCAGCCCGCTCGCGTCGCTCAAGGGCGGCGCCGCCTCGCTGATCCTCTATCGCCAGACGAAGGCGGGCCCGCAGCAGCTGAGCTTCAACGGCTCCCAGACGCGCCCCAACCAGCGGACCGGCAGGTTCCGGATGACCGCGACCGGCGAGCCGACCGGTCGCAACAAGTACATCCTGCAGTACGTTCCGAGCGCATCCGGCTACTCGCCGCAGATCACGGTGCGGCGGACGATCACCGTCCGCTGAGCCTCTCGCTCGGCCGTGTGCGGCCCGAGCCGCTCAAGCCCCTTCGCCGGGCGTCCTGCCTGAGGCTCAGCGACCCGCCTCGGGCTCAGGCTCAGCGCGGCTCAGGCTCAGCGACCCGCCTCCGGCTCGGGCTCAGAGTCCCGCCTCGGCGAACGTCACCATCCGCCCTCGCTCCTCGTCGAACAGCTTGAGGCGCACCGCGCGGATCCCATCGCGGAGCGTGAGCACCGGGACGCTGTGGAACACCTCGTTCTCGGCGTGAGCGCGCTCCAGGTTGTAGTTCGGGATGCGCACGTTGAGGTGGTGGACGTGGTGGTAGCCGATGCTGCCGGTCGCGAATTGCAGCACCCGCGGGAGCTTCAGGAAGGAACTGCCCTGCAGCGCCGCGTCCGCGTACCCCCAGCCGCCGGTCCGCTGCCAGTAGGCCCCCTCGAAGTTGTGCTGGACGTAGAACAGCCACACGCCGACCGCCCCGGCGACGAGGGCCGCCGGCGTCCAGGCGAGCGCGACGGCGACCGGGCCGAGCCACCATCCGAGCGTCGCGAAGATCACGAGGAGCACGGCGTTCGTGATGAGGACGCTGTTGCGCCGGCGCGCGGGCGCGCGCGGGGAGATGAGCCGCGGGCCGATGATCATCGCCGCCACCGGGCCGAGCCCGAACATGATGAGAGGATTGCGGAGCAGCCGGTAGCCGGCCCGCAGGTACCAGGGGCCGTTCCGGTATTCCTCGACGGTGAGCATCGGCACGTCGCCGATCCCGCGGCGGTCGAGATCGCCCGCGGTGTTGTGGTGTATCGCGTGCTCCCATCGCCACTGCGTGAACGGCGTGAGTACGACCGTCGCCACCACGCGGCCGAGCCACAGGTTGCCGGCGCTCGAGCGCAGGAACGAGCCGTGCGCGCAGTCGTGGAAGACGATGTAGGTGCGCAGCAGGAACACGGCGCTCACCGGCGCAAGCGCAAGCGCCGCCCACACCCCGACGTGCCGGAGCGCGAGCACGATGACCACCTCGAGCGCGAAGTACGGGACGATCGAGGTGAGCAGCGAGACTGCGCTGCGCCGGAGCGACGGGCGCGCGTACGGCGCCAGCCGCTCGCGCCACACCGCCGGCTGCTGCGGCGGGCGTTCCTCGGCGGCCTCGGGGCCGGGAGCGGTATCGATGACCGTGCTGTTCACGTGTGGGGCGCCCCCAGTGGGCAGCCGCGGCACCGATCCCCCAGGGCGGGCCGAGGTGGTGCACCATACAGCCGTCGCCGGAGGAAACCGTAAGGACCCGACCCGGCTCTCAGGAAAGACTCATACCCGCGCCGGCGGCGACGTACTCACGCGACGCGGCCCGCGAGTTCCTACAGACCGAGCCGGCGCACACCCGCCTCGCCCCAGCCGAGGTGGTGGGCGAGCTCGTGGCGAACGGTGCGCGTGACCTGGGCGCGCAGCAGCTCCGGATCATGCCCGAAGTCGCGCGTCAGCGTGTCGCGGAAGATGAGGATCCGGTCGGTGAAATAGTCGCGCGCGACCGTGTCGCCCTGGTAGAGCCCGTAGGCGCGGTGCTCATGGCCGCCGTCGGAGACGACGATCGCGACGTGCTCAAGCGCGCGATGGAACTCGAGCGGCAGATCGTCGATCGCGGCGCGCACGAGCGCCGCGAAGTCCTCGTCGCCGTCGAGCGCGTAGGCATCCTCCTCGTCAGCCCAGTCGGAGCCGATCAGGTCCTCGTCGGGTTCACCCCACCGACCCTCGGCCGCGAGCTGCTCGGCGTGCTGCACGAGCGCCTCGAACTCGTCCTCGTCGACCGGGTCGCGCCAGTTCGCCAGGTGGACGAGCGCGAATGTGACGGCGCCGCCGAGCACGATCGCGCCGGCGGCGAACACGGCGATCCCCTGGATCAGCTTGACCGGGAACGAGTCGCTGAAGCCAATCCCGATCGACACCGCCCCGAGCCCCACGGTGAGCGCGGCGGCCGCCGACAGCAGCACGCGCCGGATGCTCGGGCTGCGGTTGTCGACGTCGGGTGCGGGCGGCGGGCTCGTCATCTCATCTCTATCTCATCGTACGCGCGATCACAAGTCGTTGGATCTCGTTCGTGCCCTCGTAGATCTGGGTGATCTTCGCGTCGCGCATCATCCGCTCGACCGGATAGTCCTTGACGTAGCCATAGCCGCCGAGCACCTGGATCGCCTCCGGCGTGACGGCCATCGCGGTGTCCGAGCAGAACAGCTTCGCCATCGCCGTGTACTTGCCGATGTCGGAGTCGCCCCGGTCGACCTTCGCGCACGCCTGGTAGAGCAGCTCGCGCGCCGCCGCACAGCGGGTCTCCATGTCGGCGAGCTTGAACTGGATCGCCTGGAAGCTCGAGATCGGCTGCCCGAACTGCCGGCGCTCACGCGCGTAGGCGGCCGCGTAGTCGGTCGCTCCCTGGGCGATCCCGAGCGCCTGCGCGGCGGCGCCGAGGCGCGATATGTCAAGCGTCGCCATGGCGACCTTGAACCCCTGCCCCTCCTCGCCCACCATGTTCTCCTGCGGCACCCGGACGCCGTCGAAGATCGGCTGCCCGGTCGGCGAGCCGCGGATCCCGAGCTTCTTCTCCAGCTTGCCCACGCTGAACCCCGGACGGTCGGCCTCGACGACGAACGCGCTGATGCCGCGCGAGTGGCCCGCCTCGCGGTCGGTGACCGCAAACACGACGTAGAAGTCGGCGATCCCGAGGTTCGTGATCCAGTTCTTCGTCCCGTCGATCACCCACTCGTCGCCGTCCCGCACCGCGCGCGTGATCATGCCGCCGGGGTCGGAGCCCGCCTCGGGCTCCGACAGCGCGAATGCCGGGGACCACTCGCCGCTCGCGCAGCGCGGCAGGAACCGATCCTTCAGCTCCTCGGAGCCGAACAGCTTGAGCGGCAGCGTCCCGAGCTCCTGGATCATGAGGATGAGCGCGGTCGACGCGCACGCCTTGGCGATCTCCTCGATCGCGATGTTGAGCATCAGCGTGCCCGTCCCCGTGCCCCCGTGCTCGGTGTCGAACGGCAGCCCGAGGATGTCCTGCTCGGCGAGCAGCCGGCGCAGGTCGTGAGGGTACTCGGCCTTCTCGTCGATCTCGGCCGCACGCGGGGCGATCCGCTCGGTCGCGATCTCCCGGATCGTGTTCCGGAAGTCGATGTACTCCTGCGGAACGGCGTACAGATCCGAGAGGGCGGACATGGTGCCCTGATCGTACGTCAACCCGCGCCGAAAGTGCGCGGCGGCACGGGCCGGGAGCCTTTGTCCGCGTCAGGAGGACAAACCTTCCCCGCCCGCCACGAGGCGGCCCGCCGACACCGGGGCGGGGAGCCTTTGTCCGCGTCAGGAGGACAAACCTTCCCCGCCCGCCACGAGGCGGCCCGCCGACACCGATCGGGGCAGGACGCTCCGCCGGGGACCGCCCGCGCGGGCGCGGCGCTCGTGTCCCGGAATCAGAGCCCGGCGGGGTGCCGGACGACGTAACCGCCGGTGCCGTCGCTCAGGTTCGCGGTCACGTCGGCGGGCTGCAGCCAGCGCGGACCGGTACCCGAGGGGAACGTCGGCCCGTAGTGAGCGGTGTCGAAGGCCAGCCCGGCGATCACGACGAACGCGTGTGATGAGTTCGCGTAGACGGTGATCCACTGGCCGGGCCCCGGCTGGCCGTAGGACTCGAGTTGGGTCGAGTCCTCCGGCGAGGACAGCAGGCCGCCGCCGTGCAGCGCGAAGCTCACCGAGCCCGAGCAGTCGTAGCCGTTGTCGGTGAACGAGCCGTGGCCGCCGCCGTAGATGTACGGGGTGTCGATGATCGAGTTGGCGGCCGCGATCGCGTTCTGGACCGCCGCCGGCGCATCCGCGGGCGCGGTCGCGGTCCCGTCGGCATTGAGCGTCGCCTGGCCGGCCGAGGCGGAGGTGGTGACAGCCTTGTTGACGTCGCGCTGGAGCGTCTTCTGCTCACCGCGCGGCACGACGCCGGTGGCGCGCAGATGGCTCGCGCGCTGGAACCTGACGACGCTCCGGCGGGTGAGCGGGCCGAAGGCGCCGTCGACCGAGGTGGGATAGCCGGCGAGCGTGAGGTAGTTCTGCAGGTTCTCCACGTCGGTTCCCGTCATCCCCCGGCGCAGCGTGCGCGAGCCGTAGCGCCGGTTGGGGAGGTTCGGCGAGTGGCGCTCGGTGCCGATCTGCGTCGGCGTCCCGGTCGTCGTGCCCGTCCTGGTCCCGGTGGCGCTGCCCGTCGTGGTCGTCGGGCCGGTCAGGCCGCCACCTCCCGAGGAGTCGGCGATCGCGGCGCCGCCGCTCAGCGGACGGTCCACGGCGGCGAGGTCATAGGCACGGATCGTGTTCAGCGCGCGCATGAAGCGCGCGCCGGCGATCCCGTCGACGGCGAGGTGATAGCGGCGCTCGAAGCTGCGCACGGCGCGGACGGTCGCGGAGTCGTAGACGCCGGTGCGGCGGACGATGAACCCCGCCTGGGTGAGCTCGCTCTGCAGGGCGCGCACCGCCTCACCGCGCATCCCCTGGCGCAGGGCGCGCCCGGCGGAGCGCTGGGCGGCGGACGCAGTCGCGGGCAGAACGATTGCGCCAAGGAGCACGGCGAAGCCGGCAAGGCGCGCAAACACACGTAGACGGACGGCTGGGACCACGGACTAACCCTTCTCTTTCTCGTGCCTTCGGGGTTAGCTGTCGGGCTCGCGCTGAAAGAGTTGCGCTACGCCGAACCATCTCGGCGATTCGCCCCTGGCAGGCCGGGTAGACCCACCAACGGGTTCCCCGATCACCACGTTTCGGGTACGTGGTGATTCGGCTGTGGGTGATTATCGACGCGGCAGCCTACACGACCTGCAGGATCGATGTCATGCAGCCTGCCGTGCAGGATTCTCGGCCAGAGCCTGCTAGCCGCGCACACGCGGGCAAAAGGCGAGCGAATTCGCCCACGGGCACCTGTCGGAGCGCTGACCGGGTCGCGCCCGCGGAGCCCCAGCTCGGCGCGCCTTCTAGATTCCCCTGCGGCATGCCGCGCGACTATTCACCGCAGGAGGTGTCCCGGCTCCAGGGCGAGGGCGCGATCCAGCTGATCGACGTTCGCGCGCCGCACGAGCACGAGGCCGGCCGCATCGCCGGCACGCGGCTGATCGAGCTCTCGGAGCTCACGAGCCGCGCCGGCGAGATCGACCGCCGGCGGCCCGTCGTCTTCTACTGCCGCAGCGGCGGACGCTCGGCGATGGCGACCGAGGCGTTCGCCCGAGCCGGCTACGACGCCCACAATATGACCGGCGGGATGCTCGCCTGGCAGGCCGAGGGGCTGCCGATCGAGCCCGAGGGCGGCGTCGTCGCCGACCCCTGAGTGGGGCCGGCCCCGCGCGGGAAGAACGTCAGCCATGAGCGAACGCACCCCGAACGAGAGCGAACGCACCCCGAACGAGGACCACGAGCGGCTCGCCGACGAGCTCGAGCATGGCGCCGATCAGCTCGACCGGCGCTCGGAGGAGCTTGAGGACGAGATCGAGCACGCACGCCACGAGGCGGCGATCAGGCGCCAGGAGGATCAACCCGGCGAGAGCCCCCCGCAGGACGAGCCCGGGCGCGAGCAGCGCGCGCGGGACGTGCCCCCTCGGGATGAGGAGAGCTGACCCGCCCGCCACCGGATGGCGACGGACGGGCGCAGGTCCGTGGGCCGGCCGTCCCGCGGACGACCGGGGCCCTACAGCTTCTGGACGTTGACGGCCTTGGGCCCCTTGGGGCCCGACTCCTCCTCGTAGGACACCTTCGCGCCCTCCGCGAGCGAGCGGTAGCCGTCCGCCAGGATGCTCGAGTGGTGGACGAAGAGATCGCGGCTGCCCTCATCGGGCGTGATGAAGCCGAAACCCTTCTCGTCGCTGAACCACTTGACCGTACCGGTTGCCATTGGCAATTTCCCTCCGGGGAATGTTCAGTGCTACCCGGAGGTATCCCCGCCGAGGCCTGCACCTTCTTGTCGCCGCGCGCCGTTGCGAGCGGCCTTGCGCGCGGGAAAGTAGCACGGGACGGCCGTTTCCCATAGTCCCTGTGCTGGATCGGTGCGCTTCCTTCACGCGCCGGTCACAGCTGCGCCGCCGCCAGCCCGCCGGAGCATGCCGCCGCCCCGTCCGCCGGGCATGCGGCGGCTGGGTCGCCGGGGCGCGCCATCATCGAGGATCCCATGGAGGATCCGATGACGATCAGAGGCCGCACCGCGATCCCGCTGCGCGAGGTGACGCTGCGCGCCTCCCGCTCCTCGGGACCGGGCGGCCAGCACGCCAACGTGACCGCCTCCCGGGTCGAGGCGAGCTTCGAGGTCGCCGCCTCGGAGGCGCTGTCGCCGGCGCAGAAGGCGCGGATCATCGAGCGCCTCGGCCCGGTCGTGAGCGCGGTCGCCCAGGACGAGCGCAGCCAGGCGCGCAACCGGGAGCTCGCGCTCGAGCGGCTGCGCGGACGCCTCGCGGGCGCGCTCGCCGTACCGCGCCCCCGCCGCCCGACGCGCCCGAGCGCCGCGGCGGTCGCCCGGACGCGCGAGGCCAAGCGTCGGCAGGCGGAGCGCAAGGCGCTGCGCCGGCCGCCCGGCGACGAGGCGTGAGGGCGCCCGACCTCCGCGGCCGCTGATGCGCTGGTACGTCGACGGGATGAACGTCATCGGAACCCGGCCCGACGGCTGGTGGCGCGACCGTGACGCCGCGATGACCCGCCTCGTCGACATGCTCGAGCGCTGGGCGGCGGCCGAGGACGAGGACGTCGTCGTCGTGTTCGAGCGGCCTCCGCGGCCGCCCCTGCGCTCGACCGTGATCGAGATCGCGCACGCGCCCCGCCCCCGGCCGGACGCTGCCGACGACGAGATCGTCCGCCGTCTGGAGCGCGAGCCGCAGCCCGGGCTCGTGCGCGTCGTGACCTCCGACCGCTGGCTGGCCGAGCGCGCCCAGGCGATCGGCGCCGCCGTGCACGGAGCGGACACGTTCCGCTCGATGATCGACGGGTTCTGAGTCCGGGCGGCGGGTGGCCGCCGCCGCGGTGCGGGGGCGTCAGGCCGCGCGCCGTGCGGCGGTCGGAGCCGACGCGTCTAGAGTCAGCAGCGCAGGGCCGACGCGACCGCCCCGGATCGACCTCGGCGCTTGCCACAATCATCACCCGAGGCCCATGCCCGACGACACCCCACCTCGCGGCCGGCTGCCGCAGGGCGCCCGGCGCGCCAACACGCCGCAGAGCGGCGGTCGCGGTCGGCCGCCGCAGGGCCGCGCCCAGCCGCCGTCGCCCGGACAGCACGGCTGGAAGGTGACGCCGGCGCCCGACGGGCGCGGATCCCGCCCGCCGAGCAGGCCCCCGGGTCCGCAGGGACGGTGGTGGTGGCTTGCGGTGCTCATCGTCGTGCTGCTCATCGCCAACGTGTGGATCTCCTCGCGCGTGCTGAGGCCGAACGCGCCCGTGCGGATCCCGTACAGCCCGACGTTCATCGCGCAGCTGAAGCACAAGAACGTCAAGTCGATCAACTCGACGAACGAGTCGATCACGGGCACGTTCCGCAAGGCGATCACGTACCCGTCGAGCGGCCCGAGCGCACGGACCTCGCAGAACTTCACCACCCAGGTACCGTCGTTCGCCGACCAGGCGAAGCTCAACCGCCTGCTCAACGCCGATAACGCGGTACAGAACGCGCAGCGCCCGAGCACGGGCCCCTCGACGCTCACCGACATCATCGTGAGCTTCGGGCCGACGCTCCTCATCCTGCTCATCATCTTCTTCATCTTCCGGCGGGCCGCGGCGGGCGGCGCGGGCGCCGGCGGGCTGATGTCGTTCGGCCGGTCGCGGGCGCGGCGTGTGGAGCCGACCGACCAGCACGTGACGTTCGAGGACGTCGCCGGGATCGAGGAGGCCAAGCAGGAGCTGCACGAGATCGTCGACTTCCTCAAGACGCCCGACAAGTACCTGAAGCTCGGGGCGCGGATCCCGCGCGGGGTGCTGCTCTCCGGGCAGCCCGGCACCGGCAAGACGCTGCTCGCGCGGGCCGTCGCCGGTGAGGCGGGCGTGCCGTTCTTCCAGATGTCGGCCTCGGAGTTCGTCGAGATGATCGTCGGCGTAGGCGCCTCGCGCGTGCGTGACCTGTTCCGCCAGGCGAAGGAGGACGCGCCCGCGATCATCTTCATCGATGAGCTCGACGCGATCGGCCGCTCGCGCGCCGCCAGCGGCCCGAACCTGTCGGGTGGCCACGACGAGCGTGAGCAGACGCTCAACCAGATCCTCACCGAGATGGACGGCTTCTCGCCGCGCGAGTCGGTGATCGTGCTCGGCGCCACGAACCGTCCGGAGGTGCTCGACCAGGCGCTGCTGCGCCCCGGACGCTTCGATCGCCGGATCGTCGTCTCCGCGCCCGATCGTGCGGGCCGCGAGGCGATCCTCCGCGTCCACACCCGCTCGGTGCCGCTCGGCGAGGACGTCGACCTCGGGGCGCTCGCCGCCTCGACGCCCGGGATGGTCGGCGCGGACCTCGCGAACCTCGCCAACGAGGCGGCGCTCCTCGCGGCGCGCCGCAATCACGCGACGGTCGCCGAGCAGGACTTCACCGACGCGCTCGAGCGGATCGTGCTCGGCGCCGAGCGCAAGGTGATGATCTCCGACGAGGACAAGCGCCGCACCGCCTACCACGAGTCCGGCCATGCGATCGTCGGCATGCTCACGCCCGGCGCCGACCCGGTGCGCAAGGTCTCGATCATCCCCCGCGGCCAGGCGCTCGGCGTCACGTTCTCCGCGCCGGACGCCGACCGGTTCAACTTCGACGAGCGCCATCTCATCGCCCAGATCAAGGTCGCGCTCGGCGGCCGAGTCGCCGAGGAGATCGTGTTCGGGGACATCACGACGGGCGCCGAGTCCGACATCCAGCAGCTCACGCGGATCGCGCGCGGGATGGTCGGCCGCTGGGGCATGAGCCCGGCGATCGGTCCGGTCGCGGTGCTTCCCGCCGACGGCCAGAGCCCGCTCCTACCGGGCGTCTCCGAAACCTCCGAGCGCACCCAGCAGCTGATCGACGAGGAGGTCCGCCGGATCGTCGAGACCGCCCACCGCGAGGTGACCGAGGAGCTCTCGGCGCACCGCGAGAACCTCGACTCGCTCGTCGCCGCGCTCATGGCCCACGAGACGCTCGACCAGCTCGCCGCCTACGAGGCGGCCGGCCTGCCGCTCAACCGCGAGGCTCAGCCCGAGCCCGAGGTCACCGTTCCCGCCGAGCCGGTGCTCGACCCGCGCGACGGGCCTGAGCCGATCGCCTGACCGCGCGCCGCCTGCCGGCGTCGCCGCCCGTGGCGGCAACGCCGTCCCGGCTCAGTCGCCGAGGCGCGTCATCCGCGCGAGCGCCTCGTGGCACTCGACGACGCGCCGCTTGACCGGATCGGAGTCGGGACGGTCGTGCACGAGGTCCCACGTGCGGTCCGCGATGTCCCGCGCGTTCTCCGGCGTGGCGCTCTCCCAGAGGCGGTTGACGAGCGTCAGCTCGAACTCCTGGATCTGGTCGGCGGGGTCGCCCGGGGGCATCCGCGGCAGCGGCTCGCCGGTCGCCTCCTTCCACATTCCGGTCGCCACGAGCAGCCGGTTGCGCATCTCGATCTGGTCCATCGGCGCCCCATCCTACGAGGCTCGTGCGCGGTCCGCTCAGCCACCCGGAAGGGCCTGCGTGGTCGCGAGCAGCATCGCGAACAGGTCGCCGTCGCGGCCGACCCGCTCGAGCACCCGGTCGGGCCCGAAGCTCAGCATTTCGGGGTCGTGGGCGTCGCGGCAGGCGGCCACTTCCTCCCAGCTCACGGGCGCCGAGACCGTCGGTCGCTCGCGGGCGCGCAACGAGTAGACGGTGACGGTCGTCTTGTGCGCGTCGTTCTGGCTCCAGTCGACGAGCACGCGGCCCTCGCGCAGCCGCTTGGTCATGCGCGAGACGACGAGCTTCGGCAGCCGCTGCTCGAGCGCCTCGGCGACCGACCGCGCCCACGGCTTCGTCCGCGCGTAGCCCGCGTGCGCGTTGAGCGGCACGTACACCTGCATGCCCTTCGAGCCCGAGACCTTCGCCACCGACTCCAGCCGCAGCCGCTCGAACAGCCCCCTGAGGACGAGCGCGACCTCGCAGCACTCGGGCAGCCCCGCGGGCGCGCCCGGATCGAGGTCGAACACGAGCATCGTCGGCTCCTCGGCGCCGCGACCGTTCGGGTCCAAGCGCGAAAGCGAGGTGTGCAACTCGATGTCCGCAAGGTTCGCGAGCCACACGAGCGTCGCCCGCTCCTGGCAGAGCGTGTAGTCGACGTCCCCGACTCTCGCGGTCTCCACCCAGCGCGGCCGGTGCGACGGCGACTGCTTCTCGTAGAAATAGGCCTGATCGACGCCGTTCGGGTAGCGCTTCAGCGTGAGCGGGCGGTCGCGCAGGTGCGGGAGCACGGCGGGCGCGATCCGCGTGTAGTAGGCGATCAGGTCGCCCTTCGTGAACCCGGTCTGCGGGTACAGAACCTTGTCCCAGTTGGAGATCGTGAGCGCGTGCCCGTCGAGCGTCACCGCAAGGCTCCCGTCCGGCCGACGGGTGACAGTGTCGAACAATGACTCCGGCCCGCCGTCCGGGATCGCGGCCGGGTCCTCGCGCACGACCTGGGCCGACGGCTTGTCGGGCCGCAGCCCCTTGAACGACGGCGCGCGCATCACCCCCTCCCCGGTCCACTCCCGGAACTCGATCTCGGCGACCAGCTCGGGGCGAACGAAGACCGCGTTCCGGGGCAGCCTCGGCTTCGGTTCGAAGGGACACTCGTCGGTGACGAGCGGCGCCAGGCGCCCCGCGAGCTCCTCGAGCGTGCGCTCGGTGAAGCCGGTGCCGACCCGTCCGGCGTAGCGCAGCGGGCCGGACCCGCCCGCCTCATGGACGCCCATCAGCAGCGCACCGATCCGCCGCTCACGCCGTCCCTCGCCCGGCAGCCAACCGCCGATGACCAGTTCCTGGCGATGGAGGTTCTTGACCTTGATCCAGGCGCCGGTCCGCCGCCCGGGCTCATACCGGGAGTCCAGGCGCTTGGCGACGACGCCCTCGAGGCCCTGCGCAGCGGTCGCCGTGAGCAGGTCCGCGCCCGAGCGGTCGCTGCCCGGGAACGCCGCGGGCACGCGCCAGGCCGGCCCACCGAGCTCGAGCTCCTGCAGGCGCGCGCGCCGCTCCGTGTAGGGCAGCGCCATCAGGCTGCGGCCGTCGAGATAGAGCAGGTCGAAGATCGCGAACACGACCGGCGTCGAGCGCTGCAGCCGCGCGACCTGACTCTGGGCGCTCACGTGCATCCGCCGCTGCAGCCGCTCGAAGCTCGGCCGCCCGTCCTCGCCGAAGGCGACGATCTCGCCGTCGAGCACCGCCTCGTGCATCCCGAGGGCCTCGACGAGACCGCGCACCTCGGGGTAGGTGTGCGTGATCTCGTTGAGGTTGCGGCTCTCGAGCCGCAACCGGCCCGGCTTGACGTAGGCGATCGCCCGCACGCCGTCCCACTTCACCTCGAACGCCCACCGCTCATCGTCCGTTGGGAGCGAGCCGGCGCCCGCGAGCATCGGCGGGACGTGCTCGGGCATCGGCTCGCGCTCGGGATCCTCCGGCGGATCCATCCGATGGATCATCCAGTCGTCCGGATTGCCCGAGCCGTCGGCGCGGCGCCCGATCGGGAACAGGCCATAGCGGCCGTGCAGCCGCTCGCCGTGGAACGTCACCTCGACCTTGTCCTCGGCCCACTTGTGCGTCTCGTAGCTGCCGGTGTCCCAGATCGTCATCGTGCCCGCGCCGTACTGGCCCTTCGGAATCTCACCGTGGAAGTCGATGTACTCGAGCGGGTGGTCCTCGGTGTGGACCGCCAGCCGGTTCTCCCGGCGGTCGTGCGGGATCCCGTTCGGGATCGCCCACGAGACGAGCACCCCGTCGCGCTCCAGGCGCAGGTCCCAGTGCAGCCGTGTGGCGTGGTGCTCCTGCACGACGAACCGGCCCCCGTCGCCCGGATCGCCGGCGCCACCCGCGTCACCCGTCCCCCGGGCCGCGTCGGGGCCACCCGCGCCCGCTGCCTCTCCGGCGGGCTCGGGCGTCTTGCCCGGAGCGCGCTTGCGCCGGTAGGCGCTGAGCTTGTCGGCGTCCGTGCTTCCGGCGGGCATGGCCAGAGCCTACGTTGTCGCCCATCTCTTTTGGTCGCGCATCAGCCCTCCGCGCCGGCGGAGCCGGAGCGCCCCTCCCGCGCCGCCGAAGCCGA
>Ga0209061_1000350_pt1 | contig 129584 bp, 116 predicted proteins | sample Coa_R1_10_FD_187157 | JGI IMG/M metagenome (GOLD analysis project Ga0209061, IMG submission 187157) | Surface soil microbial communities from Centralia Pennsylvania, which are recovering from an underground coalmine fire - Coalmine... | ecosystem: Environmental > Terrestrial > Soil >... | reverse complement strand
GCCGGCCAGTTCCTATACGGCGTCATTCGGCGTGAGCTGGAGCGCCTCGGCCAATGCCACGAGCTATGTGCTGGACCAGAACGCCAATGGCGGGGGCTGGAGCTATGTCTCCACGATCAATGGCACCGGCACCACGGTCACGGTGCCGGCCAGCGGCAACTACCAGTACCAGGTGGCGGCGTGCGGCGCGGGCGGCTGCAGCGGCTACACCGCATCGGGCACCGTGGCGGTGACCTTGCCGCCGGCCTCGGCGCCGGCCCTGTCGGGGCCGTCTTCCAGCACCACCGGCACGTTCACCCTGACGTGGAACACGGTGGCCGGCGCGACGCGCTACCAGTTGAACCAGAACCTCAACGGCACCGTCAGCGTGGTGTACAACGCGAGTGGTACGTCGTGGTCGTCCAGCAATCTGGGCAACGGCACGTACTATTACGAGGTGTACGCCTGCAACGTGGCGGGGTGCAGCCCGGGCAGCAACGTCATCTCGGTGGGTGTATTGCACGTGCCGGCGGCGCCGGCCTCGGTGACGGCGCCCGCGCTGGCGACGGTCAACGTGGAGTTCGGGGTGCAGTGGGGTGCGGTCAGCGGAGCAACCAGCTACAACCTGCGGCAGACCGAGTCGGGCACGCGCAACAAGGTGGCGACGGTCTACAGCGGACCCGACACCAGCGCGGGGATAACGTTGCTCGGGATTGTCGACGATGATTTCCAGTATGCGGCGCAGGCCTGCAACAGCGCAGGCTGTTCGGGGTGGACCAACGCCACGAACACCACCTACCTGACGCGCAACGGCACACCGGATGCAGCGCCGGCCGCGGGGAGCAGCGTGCCATGAGCCGGCGGCGCATGCTGCGGGGGTGGCTGGTGGCCGCGGCGGGGTTGCTGCTGGCGGCCGTGGCGCATGCCCACGACACGGTGTACTACTACTCCAGCGACAGCGTGCACAGCGAGGTGGTGATCACCGATGCCAACCGCAACGTGGTGGAACGGACCTACTACGCGCCGTACGGGCAGGTGCTGAACCGGTCCCTGCGCGATGGGCCGGGTTACACCGGCCACGAGGAGGATCCCGAGACCTCGCTGGTGTACATGCAGCAGCGGTACTATGACCCGGAGGCGGGTAGGTTCCTCTCGGCCGATCCGGTTGAAGCAGCCGACAACGGAGCTAACTTCAACCGGTACTGGTATGCCAAGGACAATCCCTATCGATATACGGACCCCGATGGACGGTGCGCAGACGGATTTAGCTGCGACCAAATCGTGCAGTCCTTCGGGGCGCACCCGGTGTCGACGCAAACTGCTGAATTTGCAGCCAGTGCACTTCCGGTTGCAGGCGATGTTGTCAACGTCGCAGATGCGGTCAAGAACCCAAGTGCGTTAACTATTACTGCAGCAGTCATCGGAGTCATTCCGGAGGGTGGTGCTTTAGTCGGCAAAGCACTGAAGACAGCAGCGAAGATTTTTGGCAAGGCGCAAGTAACCCTAAAGGCAGGGAAAGAAACGATGCACGCTGCAACCAGCGCACGAATTGCTGCCGAGGAAGCGACCCGTGCTGATGCCAAGAGCGTGCATCTTAATCAGACTATCGGTACTGCAACCGGCGATGAAGTCAAATCTTCGCTACGTCCCGATGTGCAGACGGTTCGCACAGATGGCAAAGTCGACGTTCAAGAAGTGCTGTCGCCAGGACAAGATGCAAATGCTTCAGCTGCTAAATACAACAATGCATTGGGCAATAAGGCTGGCACAATTAAGTGTGTTCCACAAGACAAGTGTTAGTTAATCACGCATGGAATATGAAAACGTCTACGCGCTGGACGACGAGCATCCAATTCCAAACTTGGATGTGGTGGATGTAAATACTGTAAAGAAAAGCGGCGGCTCAGATTTATTTATTGTGGTGGCAACCCCGCTTTCCGATGACCATCGGTCACTCCAACGTTTGTTGCGCAAGATCGAGCGCTATCTGGAATTCATGCACACAGCAGAGTTTCGCGCAGAGAGCGGAATTTCCACCATTGAAAATACAAACATCATAGTGAAGATTCACCCGGATTCGGCTCCGGCCGTGTTTGAATTGCTGGAGCGCAGCAAACCGTGGGTGACGGATAACGACGCTAATCTTGTTATTGATACGCAGCTTTAACTCGCCAAGGCCCCCACCCCGGGCCCTCTGCATTTTAGCGGCTGCGCGGGTGTCAACGTGCTTGCGCGAGCAATGAGTCGAGAACTTCAGTAGAGAGAAAAGGAGAAAAGGGGTCAGGTTCATTCCTCTAACAAACAAGCTCAGGTATTACGAAATGCAATGGAAGCTGGGCGTCGTGAAACGTCTCCTGCTCGCAATGACATTGCTCTGCTTGTTCGCGCTGGCGCAACCGGCCTTGGCCGCTGACACGGTGTACTACTACTCCAGCGACAGCGTGCACAGCGAGGTGGAGAAGTGGACCCGGAAATTTGAACAGCACGATAAGTGGCTGAGCTGCTCCCCATCGGCGATGATGATCGCCGCAGAAGGAGCCAAGCATGAGTCGCAGACCGCGTCGTAATCACTCACCGGAGTTCAAGGCCAAGGTGGCGTTGGCTGCCGTCAAGGGCGAGAAGCCGCTGGCGGAGCTGGCCGAGCAGTTTGACGTCCACCCGAATCAGATCACGCAGTGGAAGGGTCAGTTGCTGGAACGGGCTGCCACGGCGTTCGGCAGCGGCCAGCCGACGGAGGCTCCGGTGGATCTGAGGGCACTGCACGCCAAGATCGGCGAGTTGACGCTGGAGAACGATTTTTTAGAACACGCGCTCGTCAAGGCGGGATTGTTGAGCGCAAAGCGATGATCGACCGCACGCATCCTCTGCCGTTGGCGCGGCAAGCCAAGCTGGCCGAGATCAGCCGGGGCAGCGTGTATTACCTGCCGCGGCCGGTAAGCGACTCCGATCTGGCGCTGATGCGCCGGATCGATGCACTGCACCTGGAATGTCCGTTCGCCGGCAGCCGGATGTTGCGCGACCTGCTGCGCCAGGAAGGCGTCAGGGTGGGCCGCAAGCACGTGCGCACCCTGATGCGGCGGATGGGCATCGACGTGCTCTACCGCAAGCCCAACACCAGCAAGCGGCACCCCGCGCACCCGATCTACCCATACCTGCTGCGGGGCCTGAAGATCGAACGCCCCAACCAGGTCTGGGCCATGGACATCACGTATATCCCGATGGCGCGGGGCTTCGTGTACCTCGCCGCCGTGGTCGACTGGTACAGCCGGCGCATCCTGGCCTGGCGGCTGTCGATCACGCTGGACACCGCGTTTTGCATCGAGGCCGTCGAGGAAGCCATGCAACGTTACGGCAAGCCCGAGATCTTCAACACCGATCAGGGTTGCCAGTTCACCAGCGAGGCGTTCACGCGCGTGCTCAAGGATGCCGGTATCGCCCTCAGCATGGACGGCAAGGGCTGCTGGCGCGACAACGTGTTCGTCGAACGGCTGTGGAAGACGATCAAGTACGAAGAGGTTTATCTGAAAGCCTACGATTCCGTCAGCCATGCGCGTCAATCGCTGGCGAGCTACATCGCCTTTTACAACACGCGGCGACCCCACAGCAGCCTTGACCGGCAAACGCCCGATCAGGTGTACTTCAACCAACCGCTGCCCCTGCCCAAGGCAGCTTGAACCGAGCAGGCATCCACTTATCGAACCGGGTTCGACTGTTCAAACGAGTGGGTCCACTTCTCCGCCTCCACCTCCGCCACCACCAAGGGATAAGGACCAGTGATTCACGAGGGATATTCTTTGAATCGGTTGTTATCTGTAATTTGGCTTTCCACCAGCAGTTTTGGCGGGCTGCTAGTTTTCCCGGCTATTAAATCATATTTGTGGATGGTTGTAATACCCGTGGTATTTGCGTATTTGGCGTACCGTCAGTTGGTTTATGCAAAGAGCCGAAAGATACTTTTGCTAACGTCAATTGCAGAATTGGTCATTGGAATTGTTGTTGGCCAGATTTTTTACCGAGATGGTGAGCTTTCAGGTACAGGCGTTGCGATAATTATGCTCGCATTTGCTGCATCTGTAGTCAGCTTGTGGTGCATTTGGGCAGTTGAGAAAGACAAAGCTTCGTGAATAGCGTTTGTACGTCGTGAACAGACGAGGCCCGCAGTGCGGGCCTTGTGCGTTTTGGCGGTTGCATTGATGTCAGCGTGCTTGCGCGAGCAGGGAATCGAAGACTTCGCTGACCATGCGCTGGCGGGCGCGCGGGAGTTGGCTGACGCGTTCGAGTTGCTGCTGAATCTTTGGACTTGGCCCACGCTTGGCGCTGCGCTTGGCGTCACCGTAAGCTTCCCTGATCCGTAGGCACCGCGAAAGTATGTACAAGTTGGGTAATGACCGTGTTTGCGCGGCGGTTACGTCATGCAACAAAAAACGCCCGGCTTGCGGCCGGGCGTTTGCATGACTGCATGCACGAGCGTGCAGGCGATCAGCCTTTCAGGCAGGTGCTCATGAAGCTCTTGCGTGCGTCGCCCTTGAGACCCTTGGTCTTGGCGTCGGCGCTGCAGGTCTTCATCCTTTCCTGCGGAGTGGTCTTGCTCTTTTCCATCGGCGTGGCCGCTGCGGTGGTCTTGGCGGGTTCGGCCGCGGTCGACTTGCCGTGCAGGCAGTTGCTCATGAACGTCTTGTGGGCTTCGCCCTTCATGCCCTTGGACTGATGGCTGCACTCGGCCATCTTCTGCTGCGACGAGGTCATCGGTTTGGCGGCCGTGGAACTCGCGGCGAAGGCCGGCACGGCAGCCATGGCGCCCAGCGACAGGGCCAGCGCCAGCATCGAGGAACGGATCCTCATGGTTTCTCTCCTGGTGGTTACCGGCGCTCATTGCCGGCGAGGCGAACTATACGCCCGCGGGTCGCGGGGAATCCTGAGCGCCAGCCTACCGGCCGCGCGGCAACACGGCCGGTTCAGACTGGAGAAAGCGAGACGTTAGGCGATCGTTATCCGGCTCGACCGCGTCAGGCGGCGGCGCGGGAAGCCTGCACACCGACCTGCTGGCGCGGGCCGTTCCGCAGCGCTTCGCGGACGTGCGCGATCATCAGGTCCACTTCCGCTTCGGTGATCGCGAAGTGCGGGGTGAAGCGCAGCGAATTGGCGCCGCCGTGGATCACGTTGATGCCGCGCTCGCGCATGTATTCCTCGATCGAACCTGCGCCGTAACACTTGAACTGGGGCGCCAGTTCGCAGGAGAACAGCAGGCCGGTGCCCTGCACCCTGGTGATCAGACCGGGCAGTTCGTCCTTCAGCGCGTTCAATTTCCTCACCAGCTCGGCGCCGCGGTTACGGATGTTGGCGCGCAGCGCGGGCGTGAGTTGTTCCAGCACCGCGCAGGCGATGTCCAGCGCGCGCGGGTTGGCCGTCATGGTGTTGCCGTACACGCCCTTGCGATACAGGTTTGCCGCGCGTTCGTTGACCGCCAGCACCGAGAGCGGGAACTGGCCGGCGTTGAGCGCCTTGGAGTAGGTTTCCATGTCCGGCGGGGGCAGCTTTTCGAAGCCCGGATAATCGACGATCGACAGCACGCCGTGCGCACGGATGCCCGCCTGGATCGAATCGACCAGCAGCAGCGAACCGTGCTTGGTGATGAGTTCGCGTGCGGCGGCGTAGAACTCGGGCGTCAGCGCGCGGCCGGGATCGCCTTCGCCCATCACCGGTTCCAGGAACATCGCCTCGAAGAACCAGCCGTTCCTTTCGGCGTCGTCGAACGCGCGGCGCAGCGCGGCCGCGTCGTAGGGTTCGATCGCGATCACCGAATGCTCGCCGCGGTAGCTGGCGAGGTTGGCGACGTAGGCCTTGCGTGAGGAATCCGAATACAGCGCCGGGCGTTCGGTGCGGCCGTGGAAGGCGCCCTTGACCACCAGCCGCCTGATCTCGCGGCCGGCGTATTTCGCGCCGGGATCGGTCATCAGCTTGGCGTTGATGTCGGCGATCCGGCACGCCAGCGTCACCGATTCGGAACCGGAGTTGAGGCACATGAATTTCGCGAACGGATGCTCGCCGCGCGCGTGGCCGACTTCCTTGCGCAGCGCTTCGGTGAAACGGTGCTGCGCGAGGCTGGGCGTCATCACGTTGGCCATCACCTGCGGCCTCGACAGCGCCGCGAGCACCGCCGGCGGGTTGTGGCCGAAGCCCATCATCCCGTAGCCGCCGCAGTCGTACAGCACCGCGCCCTTCAGCGTGACGATCCACGGGCCGCGCGCGGCCAGTGCCACGAACGGACACACCGCATCGTCGGCGTAGAAGTTGACGAAGCCCGATTGCGCGCGCCGGATCTGCTCGTCCTCGTCAAGCATCAGGAAATCCGCGTGCCGTTTGCGCAAGTCCGCGTGCGCCGCGTGCGCGTCGGCGATCGCGCCGGCCAGGTCGGCGTCGTGCGCGAGGAAACGCTCGACGGTGGCATCGTCCAGCCCGCGGGTGCGGGGCGTGCCGCCGTGTTGGCGCAGTTCGCGCAGCATGTCGATCGGTTTCATGGCATACCTCCGGCCGCGCGTGTCCCGGGACGTTGCGCGTAAGTGGCTCAAGAAAAAAAGGAAATGTCAGCAAATTCTAGCAGGTTGCCATCCCCGGCGTAACCCCGTGCGGCACGCCTGCCGCCATCGGGATGACGCATGTCAGCAACGACGATTGACTGGCGCGACTGCCGGCACGAGCCTGCGCGCAGCAAGCTGACGGCAGGAGGGTGCGCGATGAATGCCATTGCCGCGTTGTCGTTGGCCGATCTGCCTGCCGCCGCTGCGGCGCCCGCACGCCTCGAAGGTGCGGTCAAGCGTTATGGCGCGGTCACGGCGCTGGACGGCATCGATCTCGAAGTGCGCCGTGGCGAACTCCTGGCGCTGCTCGGACCCAACGGCGCCGGCAAGACCACGGCGATCTCGTTGCTGCTGGGCCTTGCGTGGCCCACCCGCGGACGCGCCGAGATCTTCGGCCGCGCGCCACGCGACATCGCCGCGCGGCGGCGCACCGGCGCGATGTTGCAGGGCGCGCAACTGGGCGGCCACGCGCGCGTCGAGGAAATGATCGCGCTGTATTCAGGCTATTACCCCGATCCGCTGCCGCTGACTGAAACATTGCGGCTCGCCGGCCTGGAAGACGCGGCCAAGCGGCCGGTCGCGAAACTTTCCGGCGGTCAGCAGCAACGCCTGCGTTTCGCGCTGGCGATCTGCGGCGATCCCGAACTGCTGTTCCTTGACGAACCCACCGCGGGCATGGACGTGGAGGCGCGCCGGATCCTGTGGGCCGCGGTGCGCGGGCTGAAGCAGCAGGGCCGCAGCATCGTGCTGACCACGCATTACCTGGAAGAAGCCGACGCGCTGGCCGACCGCATCGTGGTGATCCACCATGGTCGCGTGATCGCCGACGGATCGCCCGCCGACATCAAGCGCACCGTCGCGCAGCGCCGCATCCGCTGCGTCACGTCGTTGAACGAAGGCCAGATCGTCAACCTGCCCGGCGTGACGCGCATCGAGCGCTCCGGTGACCGCACGGACATCGTGGCCGCGCACCCGGAAGCGGTGCTGCGCGAGATGCTCCGACTCGATCCCGAACTGCACGATCTGGAAGTCACCGGCGCGCGATTGGAAGAAGCCTTCCTCTCGTTGACGCAGGATTCTTCTGCGAAGGAGGGCGCATGAACACCGCGGCCAACGCCATCACCACTTCACGCTGGACCTGGCGTGACACGCTGGGGGTTTATCTGCGCGAAGCCGAGTATCAATTCCGGACCGTGCTGCGCACGCCGGGCTTCGCATTGCCGACGCTGCTGTTCCCCACGATGTTTTATGTGTTCTTCGGACTGGTGTTCGGCAAGCCGGGCGACGACCAGATCGCCACGTTCATGCTGGCGACCTACGGCACCTTCGGCATCATGGCGCCTGCGCTGTTCGGTTTCGGCGTGGGCGTGGCAATGGAACGCGAGCGCGGCATCCTCGCGATGAAGCGCGTCGCGCCGATGCCGCCCATGGCGTATCTGTTCGCGAAGGCAGCGATGGCGATGCTGTTCGCGTTGGTGATCGTGCTGTTGTTGTTCGTGCTGGGCGCCGTGTTCGGCGGCGTGGCACTGCCGCGTAGCGAATGGTGGCTGCTGGTGATCGCGCTGGTGTTCGGCACGCTGCCGTTCTCGGCGCTGGGCCTGGTGGTGGGCGTACACGTGAACGGTCAGGCGTCGACCGCGATCGTCAACCTGATCTATCTGCCGATGTCGTTCCTCGCCGGCTTGTGGGTGCCGCTGCAATTCCTGCCGCGCTGGCTGCAGGGCTTCGCCGCGGCGCTGCCCGCGTACCACCTTTCGCAACTTGCGCTGGGCATCATCCACGCGGACGCGCGCGGACCCGTCGCGGCGCATCTCGCCTATCTCGTGATCTTCACCGCCGTATGCCTCGCCCTTGCCGTGCGCGGATGGCGGCGCATCCAGGACCGCTGAAGGAGCCGACATGAACGTTCGAGGGAAAGGCGCGATCCGGAGCAGCGTCCTGACCATCCTGTCGCTGATCGCGGTCGCAGTGATCGTGCTGTTCGCGCTGCCCACACCCAAACCCGTGGCCGTTGCCGCCATGGCGCAAACGAAATCGGAGGGACATTGCCTCGCCACACCGGCCGGCTTCTCCGTTCCTGCCGTACCCGCTGTGGCGCCTGCTTCGCTTTGGACGCACTGGCGCTACGGCGCATCGATCGCGCTGACCGCCACCCCGGTCTCGGCGTTGATGGATCAGCCGGTCGCCATCCGCGTCAGCGGCCTCGAACCCGGCGAGCCGGTCACGCTGCACGCCAGCATGTCCGATTACCGGAAGCACACGTTTGCCGCGCAGGCCACCTTTGTCGCCGATGCGCACGGCATCGTGGACGTGACCAGACAGGCGCCGCGCTATGGCAGCTATTCCGGCGTTCACGCGATGGGGCTGGTGTGGGCGATGCAGCCTCAAGGCGTCAGGAATCCGCGGGCAACCGGTTGGTCGCCGCCGGGCGCGACCTACACGATCTGGCTGGACGTGCTGGCCGACCAGCGCCTGCTCGCGCACACCACGTTGACGCGCACGATGAAGGCCCCGGGCGTCACCCGCACCGTAGTACATGAAGATGGCCTGGTGGGCGTTCTATACAAACCGGCCTCGCCGGACAGGCATCCCGCCGTGCTGGTGCTGGGCGGTTCGGAAGGCGGCCTGTATCCGCAGGTGAACGAGGCTGCGCTGCTGGCTTCGCATGGCTACGCCGCCCTGGGGCTCGCGTATTTCCAGGGATTCCAAAGTGATGATCCGCAACTGGCGCAACTGCCGAAACTGCTGGAGAACATTCCGCTGGAATATTTCATCGAGGCCGCGGACTGGCTGAAGCGGCAACCGGGCGTGGATCCGGATCACGTCGCGATCATGGGTTGGTCCAAGGGCGCGGAGGCCGCGCTGGTGACCGCGGCCGAGTTCCCGAAGGCGTTCCAGGGTGTGATCGGCTTCATGCCGAGTTCGGTGGTGTGGGCGGGCATCAATTACGGTGAGGGGCCGCCGTCATCGTCATGGACGCTGCACGGCAAGCCGTTGCCGTGGGTGAACCCGGTCTTCGACAACAGCACATTCGCCCCCGGCAAGCCGATTGCGTTCGTCGCGGGTTACCGCAATGGATTGAACAATGCGGCTGCAGTCGCGAAATCGGTGATCCGCGCGGAGAGAATCGAAGCGCCGGTCATGCTGATTTCCGCCGGCGACGACCGGATCTGGCCATCGCCCCTGATGGCGCGGCAGCTCATGCATCGTCTTGCCGCGCGGCATCACGCCTACCACGACCAGTCGTTTTGTTACGCCGGCGCGGGTCACGCGATCCTGCCGCCGTGGCGGCCGGTCAATGACAATGTCGCAGACGGCGTGCCGGGGATGAGCTTCGCGTTCGGCGGCAGTCCGACCGCGTATGCTTTCGCCGACCGGGATGCGTGGAGCAGGATGCTGACATTCCTGCACGCGTCGCTGGGCGGCGGCACGACTAGGGTGTCGGGACGATGAACCGATACCATCGCCCGCCATCGAGCGTGCGGAGGGAGATCCCATGCCAGCCCTGATCGCGCAATCGCATTGGCACCTGATCGCACTGTACGCCGCGATGTTCGTCTGCTTCGCGCCGGAATGGATCGGCACGTTTTTCCAGCGGGCGGAAAAGGGTGCGGTGAACCGCGACCGCGGTTCGCACGTGGTGCTGGTCGCAGCCGTGGTGATCGGCATCTTCGTTGCATTCTGGTGTGCGTTCGCCCTGCCGCAGGCCACGATCGCGCGGGATCAACCGCTGCTGTTCGGAATCGGCATCGCGCTGATGTTCGCCGGACTTGCGCTGCGCTGGTACGCGATCCGGGTGCTGGGAAAATTCTTCACCCGCGACGTGGCGACGCGTGCGGGGCAATACGTCGTGCAGGACGGGCCTTATCGATGGGTCAGGCATCCGTCCTATTCGGGCGCGCTGCTGATGTTCCTGGGTACCGGGCTCGCGATGACCAACTGGGGCAGCCTTGCGGCGATCGTGCTGGGTTCGCTGATCGGCTACGGCTACCGCGTGCACGTCGAGGAGCAGGCGCTGAGCACGGATCTCGGCGACGCGTACCGGGAATACATGAAACGCACCCGGCGGTTCGTGCCGTTTGTGTGGTAGCTCTCCTTGACGCATGCTAGGCGTATGATCCGGCCCGAAATCGACTCCATCTTCTCCAAGCCCAGCCCTGATTCGGTGATGGCGGCGGGCCGGCTCCGGGGCGCGCCGCGCGTGATGCGCTTGATCCCGTTTCTGTCCCTGGTGTGGCTGGGCTGGATCTTCGGGCCGGCAATATTCAACATCGGCGTGGAATTCGGGCGCTGGCTGTGGCCGACCCTGGCGAGCCTGCCGGTGTTCCTGTTCCTTTACTGGCGGGGATATTCCTGCCCGCGGCGTCACAACCTCTGGTATGCGGTCGCCATCGCGGCGCTGGGCGCCGCGGTTACCCCCTTCAATCCGTTCGCGGAAACGTATCTGATCTACGCCTGCGCGGTGGCGGCGTTCTGCGTTTCGATGCGGCTGTCGGTCGGACTGATGCTGGCGATGCTGCTGTTGTATTCGCTGGAATGGCTGTGGCTGGGATTCCCGTGGCCGTATCTCGCGAATGCCGTGCTGATGGGCCTGATTGTCGGCATCATGGGCTTGTACCAGAACGTCGTGCAGCGGCGGCAGGCCGAATTGCGCCTGAGCCACGAGGAAGTACGCCGCCTCGCCGCCAGCGCCGAGCGTGAACGGATCGGCCGCGACCTGCACGATCTGCTCGGGCACACCCTGTCGCTGGTGGCGCTGAAATCGGAACTGGCCGGCCGGCTGATCGGGCGCGACCCGTCCGCGGCGCGCAGGGAGATCGCCGAGGTCGAACGCGTCGCCCGTGATGCGCTGTCGCAGGTGCGCAGCGCGGTCAGCGGCATCCGTGCCGCGGCGCTGGTGCCGGAGCTTGCGTCGGCGCGCCTGCTGCTGGAGACCGCGGGCGTGCAGATGGAATACTGGCGCGACGGCCGCGAGCTGCCCTCCGACGTCGAGACCTGCCTCGCGCTGGTGCTGCGCGAGGCAGTCACCAACGTGCAGCGGCACGCGCGCGCCAACCGCGTCGAGGTCACGGTGATCGCCGGCGAGGAACGCGTGGTGATGCGCGTGCGTGACGACGGCCGCGGCGGCGTCAACGCGCGCGGCAACGGCCTCACCGGAATGCGCGAACGGGTGCAGGCGATGGGCGGCGAGCTGTCGATCGATTCGGCGCGCGGACACGGCACCGCGATCGAGGTGTCGTTGCCGATGCCTCCGTCGCACGGCAAGCCGGCGGCGCAGGGCGTGCAGGCCACGCCGGTGCCACGCCATGCGGGCAGCCACGCATGATGCGCGTGCTGCTGGCCGAGGATCAGGCGATGGTGCGCGGCGCGCTGGCCGCGTTGCTGGCGCTGGAGCCCGACATCGAGGTGGCGGGGTCGGTGGCCGACGGCGAAGCCGCGTGGCGCGAGGTGCAGCGGCTGAAACCCGACATCCTGGTCTCCGACATCGAAATGCCCGGCCTCACGGGCCTGGAGCTCGCGCAGCGCATCCAGCGCCACGAACTGCCGGTGAAAGTGGTGATCGTGACGACCTTCGCGCGCTCCGGTTATCTGCGCCGCGCGCTGGACGCGGGCGTGTCGGGTTATCTTTTGAAGGATTCGCCCGCGGAAAAGCTGGCGGAATCGCTGCGGGTGGTGCATCGCGGCGGCCGCGCGATCGATCCGGAACTGGCGCTGGAGGCCTGGACCGAGGCCGATCCGCTGAACGATCGCGAGCGCCAGGTGCTGCGTCTGGCCGGCGAGGGCCACAGCGCCGGCGAAATCGCGCGGCAGCTCAGCCTTTCGCACGGCACCGTGCGCAATTATCTTTCCGAGGCGATCGGCAAGCTGGGTGTCGCCAACCGGATCGAGGCGTACCGGCTGGCGCGGCAGAAAGGCTGGCTGTAATCCGCGTCGTGCCTGCGTTATCGTGCGGCATTGCCGCGCAGAGGGGCATGCCACATGAACGCGTTTCGCCTGTCGGGTTGGTTCGCCGGAGCAGGGCTGGTCGCCGCGGCTGTGGCGGCCGCGCCGATCGCGGGATTCCCGCCGAAACTGCAACCCGCCGACCTGGTGCTGCGCGACGCGGTGATCGCGACACTGGATCCGCTGCAGCCGCAGGTGCAGGCGCTGGCGGTGCGCGGCGGCAGGATCCTGGCGCTGGGCAGCGACGAGGCGATCGCGCGCTACGTCGGCAAGGACACCCGGGTGCTCGACCTGCACGGTGCCTTCGTGACACCCGGTTTCATCGAGGGCCACGGGCATCTGCTGGAAACCGGACGCTCGCTGATGGAACTCAACGTCGGCAACGCGCCGGACTGGGACGCGATCGTGGCGATGGTGAAGGCCGCCGTCGCGAAAGCGAAACCCGGCGAGTGGATCGTGGGGCACGGCTGGCAGCAGGCCAAGTGGAACAAGGTGCCGCAACCCGATGTGGACGGTCTGCCGCTGCCGGCCACACTCGATGCGGTGTCGCCCGACAATCCGGTGTTGCTGGAGCACGCCAGCGGCCACGGCGTCTATGTCAACGCCCTGGCGCTGAAGCTGGCCGGCATCACCGACAGGACGCCCGATCCGGTGGGCGGCACCATCGTGCGCGACGCGCACGGCCACGCGATCGGCATGCTGCGTGATACCGCGGCCGATCCGGTGTATGCCGTCTATCGGCGCTACCTCGCCACGCTGCCGCCACGCGAGCTGGAAGCGCGCCGCGAACGCGCGCTGCGGCTGGCGATGCAGAACGAAATCGGCAAGGGCATCACCACCTTCGTGGACATGGGCGAGGACTTCAGGACCGTCGCCTGGCTGAAGCAGCAGGCGGGCAGTGGCTTCCCGCTGCGGCTGTACGTCAACGTCAACGGCGAATCCGTCGCCGATCTCGACGGGCACCTCGCCGATTACCGCACCGTCGGTTATGCCGACGATCACTTCAACGTGCGCGGCGTGGGCGAGATTCTTGCCGACGGCGCGCTGGGCACCCGCAGCGCGTGGCTCCTCGAGCCCTACAGCGACGCACCGGCGATCACCGGCAAGAACGTGACGCCGATGGACGAGATCGCGCAGATCGCCCGGATCGCCGCGCGCGACGGCTTCCAGCTCTCGGTGCACGCGATCGGCGACCGCGCCAACCGCGAAACGCTGGACCTGTTCCAGAAGCTCTTCACCGAGGACCCCGCCGCGCATGCGCTGCGCTGGCGGATCGAGCACGCGCAGCATCTCGCGCCCTCCGACATTCCGCGCTTTGCGCAACTGGGCGTGATCGCCTCGATGCAGTCGATCCACGCCTGCTCCGATGCGCCGATGGTGATCCCGCGGCTGGGCGGGCAGCGCGCGCGGGAAGGCGCGTACGCGTGGCACTCGCTGATCGAGTCGGGCGCGATGGTGCTGGACGGCACCGACACGCCGGTGGAGGACACCAACCCGATCCCGAATTTCTACTGCGGCGTGACGCGCGCCTACGGTCACGGCAAGACGTTCTTCCCCGAACAGGCCAAGACCCGGATGCAGGAACTGCGTTCGTACACCCTGGACAACGCCTACGCGATTTTCGAGGAACACGAACTCGGTTCGCTCTCGCCCGGCAAGCGGGCCGACATCGACGTGTTTTCCGGCAATCTGCTGACGCTGCCCGCCGATGACATCCTGCGCACGCGGGTGCTCTACACCCTCGTGGGCGGCAGGATCGTCTATCAGCGTCCCGGTGCGGAACAGTGGCGCGGCGGGCAGTCGTTCCCGCCCATGCCGGAATTCAACCACGTGGAGTGAGCTGGGCCCGGCGCCCGGATTCCGAAAGCGTGACGACCTCGCCGTGATGCCGGGGCCGTTCGCGCTGACGCGAACGGAGCCCGGCATCCGCCTTTCCGGTCATCGGAACCGGAGCGGATTTGCAAGGTCCGTCCACCGGCCTTGCCCTGCTAGCCAGCCTTCGTTGGCCGGCCGTTCCGGCGAATGTGCCCGGGTTCGGCGCTTCCAGCCGCTCCGGAAATGGCGACATTGCTATGCTTTTCGGCTGGCCCTTCCCGATTGCCCGTTCCCGGCTTGAAAAAATCCGACTTCCATTACGACCTGCCGCCGGAACTGATCGCGCAGCAGCCCCTGCCCGAACGCAGCGCCAGCCGCCTGCTGGTGCTGGATGCCCGGCGGCAGTCCATGCAGGACCGGACGTTCCGGGAACTGCCGCAACTCCTGAAGCGCGGCGACCTGCTGGTGTTCAACGACACCCGCGTGCTGCCGGCGCGGTTGTTCGGCCGCAAGGCCAGCGGCGGCGCGGTCGAGATCCTGATCGAGCGCGTCACCGGCACGCACACCGCGGTCGCGCAACTGGGCGTCAGCAAGAAGCCGCGCGCGGGCAGCACGCTGGTGCTGGACGACGGCACCGAAGTGACGGTGCTGGACCGCGAGGGCGCGTTCTACGAACTGCGTTTCGAAACCGCCGAGCCGCTGGAAAGGCTGCTGCTCCGGATCGGCCACATGCCGCTGCCGCCGTACATCACGCGCGCCGACGAGGCCGCCGACCGCGAACGCTACCAGACCGTGTTCGCGCGACATCCGGGCGCGGTCGCCGCGCCCACCGCGGGGCTGCATTTCGACGGCGCCCTGCTGGAGGCGCTGCGCGAACGCGGCGTGGAGTCCGGCTACATCACGCTGCACGTCGGTGCGGGCACCTTCCAGCCGGTGCGCAGCGAGAAGATCGAAGAACACCGGATGCATCGCGAATGGCTGAACGTGGGCGCCGAGCTGATCGAGAAGATCCAGCGCACCCGCGCGGCGGGCGGACGGGTGATCGCGGTGGGCACCACCGTGGTGCGCGCGCTGGAGGCCGCGCGCGGCGAGCGTGGCCTGCGGCCGTTCGCCGGCGAGACCCGCATCTTCATCTTTCCCGGTTACCGGATCACCACCATCGACGGGCTGATCACCAATTTCCATCTGCCCGAGTCCACGCTGCTGATGCTGGTGTCGGCTTTCGCCGGGCGCGAGTTCGTGCTGGATGCGTACCGGCACGCGGTCCGGCAGCGCTACCGTTTCTATTCCTACGGCGACGCGATGCTGGTGTGGCCTGAAGGCCGGGACTCGGGACTCGGGACCCGGGGCTCGGCAGCGCCATGAAGCTTCCGGCGTCATTCCGGGGCTGCCCGCGATTTTTGCGGGCAGAGCTCGGATTCCGGTTTTGACCTGCGGAAATTCTGATTTATCAGAGTTTTCATGCGACACGGGGACGTGCCGCCCGCCAATCAAGCACGCCTGGGTTGCACGTGCTTGATTTGCGAAGCCGAATTCGGGCGTGTACCGGATTATTCGGTACATCCTTGTACCTCACCTTCGCTTCGCGAAGGCCACCTTTGGCGTTCCGCCGCGCTCCAAGCGCGGCTGGTCGGCGTGTTCTGGCAAATCCCGGATGGATTCGTGCAGAGCTTCCTTGAAGAATACTCCAAAGCTGGATTCCGGATTCGACCTGCGATGAAGCCGCAGGCCGCTCCGGAATGACGATGGGTTGTTACGCTTTCCCGAGTCCCGAATTCCGAGTTCCGAGTTCCGAGTCCCGAGTCCCGAGTCCCGAGTCCCGAGTCCCGAAAAGAAATCATGCAATTCGAACTGCTCGCCACCGACGGTTCCGCGCGCCGTGGCCGGATCACGCTGCCGCGCGGCACGATCGACACGCCGGCGTTCATGCCGGTCGGCACCTATGGTTCCGTGAAGGCGGTGACGCCGCGCGATCTCATCGAAGTCGGCGCGCAGATCATCCTGGGCAACACGTTTCACCTGTGGCTCAGGCCCGGGCTGGACGTGATCGGCGAATTCGGCGGCCTGCATCGTTTCATCGGCTGGAGCGGCCCGATCCTGACCGACTCCGGAGGCTTCCAGGTATTCTCGCTGGCCCACGCGTGCAAGCTCACCGAGGAAGGCGTCGCGTTCGCCTCGCCCGTTGACGGCGAGCGGGTGTTCCTGTCGCCGGAGGAATCCATCCGGATCCAGACCGTGCTGGATGCCGACATCGTGATGGCATTCGACGAATGCACGCCTTACGCGATCGACGGCAAGCCGGTGGATGCGCGGAACGTGCGCGATTCGATGGAACTGTCGTTGCGCTGGGCCGCGCGTTCGCGGCGTGCGTTCGACGAACTGGGCAACAAGAACGCGCTGTTCGGGATCGTGCAGGGCGGCGTGCACCATGACCTGCGCGCTCGCTCGGCGGAAGGGCTGCTGGAAATCGGCTTCGACGGCTACGCGCTGGGCGGGCTCGCGGTGGGCGAGCCGGAAGCCGAACGCAATGCGACGCTGGACCACTGCGTGCCGCGCCTGCCATCCGGCAGGCCGCGCTACCTGATGGGCGTGGGCCGTCCCGAGGACATCGTGGAAGCGGTGCGGCGCGGCATCGACCTGTTCGACTGCGTGATGCCGACCCGCAACGCGCGCAACGGTTTCCTGTTCACCCGCGAAGGCACGCTGCGCATCCGCAACGCGCAGTACGCGAAAGACACGCGCGTGATCGAGGACGGCTGCGGGTGCTACACCTGCCGCTCCGGGTTTTCGCGCGCCTACTTGCGGCATCTCGACCGTTGCAACGAAATCCTGGGCTGCCAGCTGGCCACCCTCCACAACCTGCACCATTACCTGACACTGATGCGCGAATTGCGCGAAGCGATCGAATCACTGTCACTCGATCGCTACGCGGCGGAGTTCTACGCGCGGCGAGTGTGATGCCTCCCCTCCCGCAGGGAGAGGGGAGCAAAACGCAGCTTGTCCACGATGCTGCCGCAAGTCAGGTCTGCTTCAACGTTTCGACGATGCGATCCAGTCCGTGCGCACAGAAACGGCGCAGGGCAGTCGCCGATGCAGAGTCGTTCTGCTTGCGTCGCGCCCACGCCGCGTGACGGGCCAGCAACGCTGCCGCCGACGCGCGCGCGCAGGTCAGGGCGAGGCGGAATGCGCCGGCCTGCAGGGTGTCCAACTCGCGCGCGTGATCGCGCAGCCAGAGGTCGGCGTGCCGGATCGCGTCGTGCACGGCCTCGGCGTCCGGCCGCGCGATCGCGTCCCCGGCATCCTCCAGCCATGCATCCACCGCGTCCAGCACCGGCTCCATGCCGTGGCGTTCCAGCGCGCGCAGGAAGTCCAGTGCCTGCACGTTGCTGGCGCCTTCCCAGATCGGGAACACCTGCGCATCGCGCAGCAGCAGCGGAATGCCGCTGTCCTCGAGGTAACCGATGCCGCCGAAGGCTTCCACGGTTTCCGAGGCGATCCGGACGCCCAGCCTGCAGATCCACAGCTTGGCCAGCGGCGTCAGCAGCCGCTGCAGCGCGGCGTCGCGTTCATCGCCCCGGCCCGATTCCACGCGTCCCAGCCGCAACGCGATTTCCATCGCCAAATGGAACGCCGCCTCGAATTCGGCTTCCAGCGTCATCAGGGTATCGGCGAACAGCGGCTGTTCGAGCAGCGGCCTGCCGAACGCGCGGCGACGGCTCGCGTAATCGCGGGTCAACGCGAGGCAGCGCTGCATGGTCGAGAGCGAGCCGAACGCGTTCCACAGCCGCGTGACCTGCAGTACCGGCGCGATCGCGCGCACGCCGTGCATCGTGCCGCCCACCAGCTCCGCGCGCGTGTCGTGGAGGTGGATTTCCGCGGTGGGTAGTTCGCGGGTGCCCAGCTTGTCCTTGAGCCGGTCGATGGTGATGCCGTTCCACGAGCCGTCGGGATTGCGCGTCTCGATGCAGAACAGCGCGAGGCCGTCGGCGCCTTCCGGATTGCCGAGCGGGCGCGCCAGCGCCAGCGCGATCTCCGCGTTGATCGCGGATGTGAACCACTTGCGGCCGGTCAGGCGCCACGTGCCCTCCGGATCGCGGCGCGCCACGGTCTCGCTGCCGGAAACGTCCGAGCCGCCGGTGTTTTCGGTCATCCACTGGCCGCTGATCCGGAACGTCGCGGGATCTCGGCTCAGCAGATGCGGCAGGATGCGGTCGCGCAGCGGGATGTTCGGCGCGTCGCGCAGCGCGGTCGCCACGCCGTCGCTCATCGCCAGCGGGCAGGAATAGAACGCGCTGGCGGCATGGTAGAGATACACCTTGACGAACTGCCGGACGCGGGCGAATTCGCCGAACGACTTGTCGTGACCGTCCGCGACCAACCCGTGCCTCGCGGCGATCGCGGGGCCTTCGCGCCAGGTTTCGGTCAGCTCGATCCGGTCGATCCGGTTGCCCCAGGCGTCCCAGTTGGTCAACACCGGTTCGCCGGGCACGGAAGTGACCTGCCTCGCGTAGGCGTGCAGCGCGTAGTCGCCGAGCGCCTCGAAATCCGCTTCCGCCGCGCGCCACTGCGCCTCCGGCAGCACGCGCGCCAGCGACGACTGCAGCACGCGGTCGCCGCGGTACGGATCGGGCAGTTGCGGCGCAGCTTGCACGAAACTCATGTGGATTCCGGCCTTGAGCCCCTCTCCCTTTGGGAGAGGGGTGGGGGTGAGGGTCCGGAGTTGTCAAGAGCTGACATGGCGTTGGTGTCAGGTGTTGTGGCGCAGCGTAGAACCGTACCCTCACCCGACGCTACGCGCCACCACGGAGATCTTGGCCATGGACGGCGTCCCTTCCCGGAGGGAGAGGGACTGACCGTGGGCCGCGTCCGCTCCTCGCGTAGACGCCCAGTGCAGTCACCACCATCAGCGCGAAGAGGATTTCCAGCAGCGCGGGCAGGCGTTCCGCAGGCGAGGTCCACATTTCGGCGACACCGTGGCAGAAATAGAACAGACTCAGCATCCCGACCCACAGCAGCGCACGTATGGGACGCCGCAGGGCAAAAAGCGGCAGCGCCAGCGGAATCACCGTGATCGCCAGTGCCAGCGCGACCGGCATCCGTTCCGGCGGCATCCACCACGCGTGCCACGCGACCTGCAGCAGTGCCAATCCGGTCCATGCCGCGAAACCGATGCGCCGATGCAGCGTCGCGTTCATGAACCGGCCGCCAGACGCCGCGCGACATCCGCGACGCGCCGGCCCAGCGCGCGCGCCAGCATGCGTTCCTCGTCGCTGACCGGATTGTTGCCCTCGTCGCCGCTGACGTGGCCGGCGCCGTACGGCGTGCCGCCGCCGCGCGTGGTGTGCAGGGCGGATTCGGTGAACGGCAGGCCCACCACGATCATGCCGTGGTGCAGCAGCGGCAGCAGCATCGACAACAGGGTCGATTCCTGTCCGCCGTGCAGCGTGGAGGTCGAGGTGAACACCGCGCAGGGCTTGCCGACCAGCGCGCCCGACGCCCATTCCGCGCCGGTGGAATCGAGAAAGTGCTTCAGTGGCGCGGCCATGTTGCCGAAGCGGGTGGGGCTGCCCAGGATCAGGCCCGCGCATTCGTGCAGGTCGCGCAATTCCGCGTACGGCGCGCCCTCGCCGGGCACCGGCGGCTGCACGGCCTGGGTCACCGGCGCGACCGGGGGCACCTGCCGGATCCGCGCGCGCACGCCTTCGATTTCCTCGACGCCGCGCGCGACCAGCCGCGCGAGTTGCGCGACGTGGCCGGTGCGGCTGTAGTAAAGGACCAGGATTTCCATGCCTCGCGGGTTTTCCTTTGTCGCGGGATTGCACTAGCCTCGCCACGTGAGCCGCCTGACCGCCCTCGACCTGAACCAGCGCCGCGAACGCCTGCGTGCGTTCGCCCGGTTCCTGTGGCGGCGCTTCCGCGACGACAAGTGTTTCGAGACCGCCGGCGCGTTGTCCTTCACCAGCCTGTTCGCGATCGTGCCGCTGCTGGCGGCGGTGTTCGCGATCCTGTCGGCGTTTCCGGTGTTCGCCGGGCTGCGCGACCACGTTTCCGAATTCATCTTCCGGCATTTCGTGCCGGCCGCCGGCCGGACCGTGCAAGGATACCTGCTCCAGTTCGCCGGCAACGCCAGCCGCCTCACCGCCGCGGGCATCCTGGTACTGCTGGCGAGCGCGCTGATGATGATGTCCAGCATCGAGGACCGCTTCAACCGGATCTGGCGCGTGCCGTCGCCGCGCAAGGGCAGCGCGCGGTTTCTGATGTACTGGGCCGCGCTGACGCTGGGGCCGCTGCTGATCGCGGCGGGCATCGGCGCCAGCTCGTGGGTCTATGCGCAGCCGCTGTGGCGCGGCGTCGCCTCCCGCGGCCTGCCGGGCCTGCGGCTGTGGGCGCTGGCGCCGTTCCTGATCAACGGGTTCGGGCTGGCGCTGCTGTACCAGCTCGTGCCGAACTGCCGGGTACGCTGGCGCGACGCGATCGCCGGCGCGCTGCTCGCCGCGGTGCTGTTCGAGCTGGCGCGCAAGGGCTTCGTGCTGTACGTGCAGGGCATTGCGAATTACAGCGCGATCTACGGCGCGCTGGCCGCGATCCCGATCTTCCTGATCTGGGTGTACCTGTCGTGGGTGATCGTGCTGCTGGGCGCGACGTTCACCGCGGCGCTGACCGCATTCGACTACCGGCGCGAGGACGAACTGCTGCCGCCCGGTTGCGAATTCGTGGGCCTGCTGCGCGTGCTGCAGCATTTCACCGCCGCGCAACGCGAAGGTGCGGGCGTGCGCGAGAGCGAGGTCATGCAGCGCGAGCGTTTCCTGACCGCGGACCTGTTGCAGCGCTATCTGGGCGACCTGCGCCGCGCGGGCCTGATCCGCCGGACCGAAGCGGGCGACTGGGTGCTGGCGCGCGATCTCGCCAGGGTCTCGCTGGACGACCTGCTGCGCACCGGCGGCTACCGGCTGCCGCCGGACGCGCTGTCATTGCAGCGGGCTTCCGCCGGTCTCATGCCCGAGGCGCGGGTGGCGCTGCAGCGCGCGGAAGCCGGGCTGCGCACGCAACTGGCCGTGCCGCTGCATACGCTGTTCGCAGCGTCCACACCGGGCCGCACACCATCTTCCGAGGAGCATCCTTCGTGAACATTTTCGTGTCACGCCGATTCCCGGCTTTCGTGATGCTTGCGCTGGGCCTTGTCGCAGCCGCGGCCGCGGCGCAGACCCCGGCCTTATCCGGCAAACCGGCGCTGGTCGTCGCCACGCTGGACGGCAGGACCTTCGACCTCTCCGCCCAGCGCGGCAAGTGGGTGATCGTGAATTTCTGGGCGACGTGGTGTTCGCCGTGCGTGGGCGAGATGCCGGCGATCTCGAAGTTCGTCGCCACGCACAAGAACGTCACGGCGATCGGCCTGGCCTGGGACGACAGCGATCATCAGGACCTGCTGGCATTCGCCAAGAAGCATCCGGTCGATTACCCGCTGGCGCAGATCGGCATGCAGCACACGCCCGCCGGTTTCGAGACACCGCAGGCGCTGCCGACCACCTACCTGATCGCGCCCGACGGACATGTCGTGAAGCACTTCCTCGGCCCGGTGGATGCCGCGCTGCTGTCGCAGGCGATCGCGGCGGCGCAGGCCAAGACCGCGCGGTGAGACATGGCCTGCGCGCGCTTCATCGTCCGCGGCCGGGTGCAGGGCGTGTTCTTCCGCGCGTCGGCGCGTGAACAGGCGCTGCGGCTGGGCCTGAGCGGGCGCGCGGTGAATCTCGCCGACGGCAGTGTCGAAGTCGTCGCCTGCGGCAGCGAGGAAGCGCTGGCGCAACTCGAACGCTGGCTGCACGCCGGGCCGCCGTCGGCGCGCGTGGAGTCGGTGAGGCGCGAGGCATTGCCCGATCAGGCGCTGCGCGGTTTCAGCACCGGCTGACGCGTGGCGGCGAGGGAGCGCGGCGAAGTCCTGAGCGCACGGTCCGGATTCCAGTGCCCATACACCTCGATCCGGGCTGCGGCGCAACGCTCAAACCGGCGCCTGTTCGGGGAACTGCTGCGCGCCGTCGAGGATGTCGAACCACTCGGCCTTGTGCGCGGTGAAGATGTGACGGCTCGGCTTGCCTTCCACCGGCGTGTCCAGCGTGCCCAGCCGCAGGCGCAGCATGTCCGGCATTGCGTCGCGGCGGCTGTACAGCGGTGAACCGCAGCGGCCGCAGAACACGCGGTGCACGCCGGGCGAGGATTCGAATTCCGCCAGCGCGTCCTGTCCCGCAAGCAGGTGCAGGTCCTTGCGGGCGACCGGCGCCACCGCGTTGAACGCCGAGCCCGTGGCCTTGCGGCATTTCCGGCAATGGCACAGCACGATCGAACCCAGTTCGCCCCGCACCTCGTAGCGCACGGCACCACAGAGACAACTGCCCGAGTGCATGATGGTTTCCTCGCAAAAAAAGCCATTGTACGCGCGGCAAACCGTGCGACCCGCGTTGCCGGAGCCTGCGTGCAGGCGGGAACGGCATCGGCGACATGCCTTGACTGCGGGCGCCGCCAGCGCGCGTGACAGGCGAAGCTGGCCCGAAAGGGCGAGCGCCGTGGATGACGCGAGTCATGGCATGCCGTGCTGCTTCGAACGCCCGTGCGAGGGTGCACGGGCAGGCGCGGTCCGCGGGTGGCCTGCTTGCCCGATCCTCGTTGCGGGCAGGCCCGCTCCGGGCTTGTCGAAGGACTTGCTCCCTCACGCCGCGAGCGATCAATGCTCGCCGAGCCGGGGCAGCAGCCCCACCAGATTGCACGGCCGCGTGCGTGCATCCAGTTGCGCGCGCAGCAGCTTTTCCCACGCGGTTTTGCACGCCGATGTCGAACCGGGCAAAGCGAAGATAAAAGTCTGGTTGGACAGCCCCGCGAACGCGCGCGACTGCAGACTCGACGTGCCGATTTCCCCGAAGCTGACCGCGCGGAACAGTTCGCCGAAACCCGGCATCTCCTTGTCCAGCAGCGGCAGCACCGCCTCGGGCGTGGAGTCGCGGCCGGTGAAGCCCGTGCCGCCGGTGATCAGCACACCGTGCACCATGGGGTCGGCGATCCACGCCGCGACCTGCGCGCGGATCGCGTAGCGGTCGTCGCGCAGGATTTTTCTTTCGTGCAGATGGTGTCCGGCTCCGGTCAGCGCCGACACCAGATAGTCGCCCGACGTGTCGTCGGCCGCCGTGCGCGTATCCGACACGGTCAGCACGCACAGATTCAGCGGAACGAATTGGTCTTTCGCAGTCATTGCAGAAGCTTACTCTGGCTGTCTTGCGCCGGTGTGCAGCGCGATCGTTTGCGGTGGCAGGCCCTTGCGTTGGCGTTCGGCCATTTCGCACAGCAGCGCGGCAAAATCGCGCGCGTAGGCGCGCATGTCGAACAGGCCGGAGGTTTCGCGCTGCTTCGCCAGCCGTTCGTGCAGCGCAGCCAGCACCGAACGGTCGTTGCCGTAGCGCGCGGCGGTGGCGACGAAGGCGTCGTCGTCGCGCGCGATCAGCTCCGGCATCCCGAGATGGTGGTTGAGGCTTGCCGCCACGCGGGAGGCGAAGGTTTCGCCGGGGCGGGTCAGCACCGGGCAGCCGGCCCAGATCGCGTCGGACGCGGTGGTGTGCGCGTTGTACGGGTTGGTGTCGAGGAACAGGTCGGCCAGCCGGTAGCGCGCGAGGTGCTGCAGGTGCGGCAGCGAGGGCGAGAACACCAGCCGCTGCGGATCGACGCCGTGCGCCCGCGCGGCCTCGCGCAGCCGTGCGTCGGCGTCGCGGCCGGCGGTCAGCAGCCACAGCACGCTGCCGGGTACCTCGCGCAGCACCGCGCACATCCGCGCAAAACTGGCTGCGTTCAATTTCCACGGGTTGTTGAAGCTGGCGAACACCACGGCATCGCCGGGCAGGCCGAACGCCGCGCGCGGCGGTGACGGACCGATCGTGCGCGCGGGATCGGAGGTCTGGTAGCAGCGCGGCAGGTACGCGATCGCCTCGGAATAGAAAGCTTGCAGCGGTTCCGGAATCAGCGCACGGTCGGCGATCAGGTAGTCGATGAACGCCGCGCCGGAGGTGCCGGGATAGGCCAGCCAGCTCACCTGCACGGGCGCGGGGCGCAGCGCCAGCACCTCCGGCACGCCGCCCGCGCACCAGCCGTCCACGTCCACCAGGATGTCGATGCGCGTGTCGTGCACGCGCTGCGCGAGCTCGGCGACCGGCAGCGCGGCGGCCTCGTGGAACGCATGCCCGGCATGGCGCAGGCGCTGCCGGATCGCGCTGCCCTCGTCGGGCGTGGTGGCGATGAGGTGCAGTTCGATGTCGTCGAGCTTGCCGAGTTCCTCGAACATCGCCACGGTCAGCAACGCGGTGGCGTGCGGCACGCCCGCCCGTGCACCGAAACCGGCCGACAGGAAACCGGCACGCAGCGGCTTGCCCGCGGCGCGCGGGGCGTGCCGGAAGCGCAGCCGTTCGGCCAGCGGTTTCACATCGCGCATCACCCGCATGGCGCGCGCACGTGCGCAGGCGAGCTGTTCGGCGGCGCCGGCATCCTCGGCCAGGAATGCGAACGGATCGACTTCACCGGAGCCGTCGGCGACGCGCGCGCGCAGCCGCGCGGCCAACGGCGCCGCGCCCGCCCAGTCGTACATCCGCCGCAGCACGAACAGCAACTGGCCTTCGGCGATGCGCAGGCCGGGATCGAGCTGCAGCGCACGGCGGTAGTACCGCGCGGCCTCGGCGTAATGGTGCTCCTCGTCGGCCATCAGGCCGGCCTGATAGGGAAACTGCGCCGCGTCCGGTGCGAGCGCCGCGCCCTGCAGATAGGCTGCCTGCGCGTCGGCGAAACGCCGCTGCCGGTGCAGCACGTGACCCAGCAGCAGCCATGCCTGCGGATGCGGCCGTTCCGCCAGCACCGCGCGCAGGCGCGTTTCGGCATCTTCGTGCAGCCCCAGCGACAGTTCGACCGCGGCGAGGTTGAGCCGTGCGCCGAGGTGTTCGGGCGCGACCGCCAGCGCGGCCAGATATTCCGCCCGGGCGCGCTTCTCGTCGCCGGCCGCGCGCAGCGCATTGGCAAGGTTGTTGCGGATCGCGGCGTCGTCCGGGCGTTCGCGCAGCACCTGCTCCAGCAGCGCCACCGCGGCGGTGGCCTCGCCGCACATCACCAGCGCCGCGGCGTAGTTGCAGCGCGCCAGCCAGTCGTCGGGTGCGAGGCGCACGGCTTCCTGCAGGACCGCGCGCGCGTCGCCGGCGCGTTCCTGCATCAGCAGGGCGACGCCGTGCAGGCGGGCCGCTTCCCCGGACACGGGAAACGCAGTGCGCGTTTCCCGTGCCAGCCGTTCCGCGGCGAGGGCATCGCGGCGGTCGAGCAGGGCGAGGATCTGCGCCAGACGCGCATCGAGATCGGCCTGTCCCGGTTCCGCGTTCATGCCGACTCGCCCAGCGCGGCCAGCGCTTCGGCATGCGCCTCGCGCCTCAGCGCGCCGGTCAGTTCGTCGAGATCGCCGTCGAGGATCTGCGGCAGTTGATGGAGCGTCAGGTTGATCCGGTGATCGGTGACCCGCCCCTGCGGAAAGTTGTAGGTGCGGATGCGCTGGCTGCGGTCGCCCGTGCCGACCTGCAGTTTGCGGGTGGCCGCCTGTTCGGCGGTCTGCTGCGCGCGCTTCTGGTCCAGCAGCCGCGCCTTGAGCAGCGACAGCGCGCGTGCGCGGTTCTTGTGCTGGCTGCGTTCGTCCTGGCATTCGACCACGATGCCGGTCGGCAGGTGCGTGATCCGGACCGCCGAGTCGGTCTTGTTGACGTGCTGGCCGCCGGCGCCGGAGGCGCGGAAGGTGTCTATCTTGAGATCGGCATCGCGCAGCTCGATGTCGGCGATGGCTTCCATCTCGGGCAGGATCGCGACGGTCGCGGCGGAGGTGTGGATGCGGCCGGAAGCCTCGGTGACCGGCACGCGCTGGACCCGGTGCGTGCCCGATTCGAACTTCAGCGCGGCATAGGCGCCGGCGCCCTCGATCCGGGCGACGGCTTCCTTGTAGCCGCCGTGCTCGCCTTCGTGCGTGGACAGCAGTTGCGCGCGCCAGCCCTTGCGTTCGGCGTAGCGCAGGTACATCCGCAGCAGGTCGCCCGCGAACAGCGCGGCTTCGTCGCCGCCGGTGCCGGCGCGCACCTCCAGGAACAGGCTGGCGTCGTCCAGGGGATCGCGCGGGATCAGCAGCGACATCAGGCGTTCGTCGAGCCGTTCGCGTTCGGCTTGCAGCTGCGCGAGTTCCTCGCGCGCCAGCTCGCGCAGGTCGGGGTCGGCCAGCATCGCGCGCGCGTGTTCCAGTTCGCGCGCGTTTTTTTCGGATGCGGCGAACGCATCGGCCAGTTCCTGGGTCTGCGCGTATTCGCGCGACAGTTCACGGAAGCGCGCGGGATCGTCGGCGGCGTCCGGTTGCGCCAGCAGCAGGCCGACCTCGTGATGGCGTTCGAGCAGCCGTTCCAGACGGCGGCGCAGGGCGGGCGTCACGAGCGGTCGTCCGCGCCGAACAGGCGCGTGGCGGCATCGAGCAGGGCGCGGTCGCCCAGTTGCGCGGCCTCGCGCAGGCGCACGCTGGGCGCGTGCAGCAGCTTGCCGGTGAGCGTGTTGGCGAGGTATTCCAGCACTTCCTGCGGATCGCGGCCGTTGGCCAGCATTTCCCGCGCGCGCGCCAGCAGCTCGTCGCGCTGCGCCTCGGCGTCGGCGCGGTAGCGGCGCAGCGGCAGATCCAGTTCCGCGGCGCGCCGCCATGCCAGATAACGTTCGACCTGCAGGTCGATGATCGCTTCGGCTTCCTCCACCGCGCTGGCGCGCAGGCTGCGGCCGCGCTCGATCGCCTGCTGCAGGTCGTCGATGGTGTACAGGAACACATCGGGCAGTTCCGCGGCGGCGGGGTCGATATCGCGCGGAACCGCCAGGTCCAGCAGCAGCATCGGGCGGCGGCGACGCTGGTGCAGCGCATCGCGCAGCGGTTCTGCGCCCAGCACCGGGGTCCTGCTGGCGGTGGCGGCGATCACAATGTCCGCTTCGGCGAGGTGCTGCGGCAGGTCGGACAGCGCGATCGCGTAGCCGCCGTGGCTGGCGGCCAGCGCCTGCGCGGCCTCGATGCTGCGGTTGGCGATGATCAGCCGGCGCACGCCGCGCTCGACCAGGTGGCGCGCCGCCAGTTCGATGGTGTCGCCTGCGCCGATCAGCAGCACGCAGGACGCGCGCAGGTCGGTGAAGGACTGCTCGGCCAGCCGCACCGCGGTGAACGCCACCGATACCGGTCCGGTGCCGATCCGGGTTTCGGTGCGCACCCGTTTCGCGACGGCGAAGGCGTTCTGCAGCAGCCGGTCCATCGGTGCGTGCAGGGTGTGCGCCGCGCGCGCGGCGCGCCAGGCGTCCTTGACCTGTCCCAGGATCTGCGGCTCGCCCAGCACCATCGATTCCAGCCCGGTCGCCACCCGGAACACGTGGCGCACCGCGGCGTCCTCGTCGTGGCGGTAGAGGAACTCGTCCAGCCGTCCCGGGGTCATCCGGTAGCGGGCGTGCAGCCAGGCTTGCGGCGCGTCCTCCGCGCCCTCATTCACGTTGCAGTAGAGCTCGGTGCGATTGCAGGTCGAGAGGATCAACGCCTCGTTCACGCCGGGCTGCGCCGCCAGATCCGTCAGCGCCGGCGGCGTGGTTTCCGCGTCGAACGCCACCTGTTCGCGCAGGGCCACCGGCGCGGTGAGGTGGTTCAGACCGAGTGCGATCAGCGGCATGGAAAATGGGCGGCGACGGGCTAAGCTGTCGCGTGGAAAGGAGGCGGAACGAAGGCGGTTTATGCGGAGTGGCATTGTGCGGACGGCACCCGACAAGTTCAAGCAAATGCGCGTCTTGCGCGGCGGCTGCGCGGCGTGGCTGGCGCTGGCACTCGCACTGGCCGGTTGCGCCCGGGTGCCGGTGCATGGGCAGCAACCGCTGGCGCGGATGGACCTGCCGCCCGACACCGCGCGCAGCCGCGCCGCGGCGCTGGTGATCGCCGGCGAATTCGCGCTGCAGAACGGCGACGTCGCCGGCGCCGCCGACGATTACGCGCGCGCGGCGGCGTTGTCGGACGATCCGGACGTGATCCAGCGCGCCATCGATCTTGCCTTCACGCAGCATGATGCCGCGCAGGCCGCGAAGCTGATCGAGCGCTGGCAGGCGCTGGGCGCGAGGCCGCGCGAACTGGCCGCCGCACGCGGCCGGCTGGCGATGCTGCGCGGCGATCGCGCGGAAGCCGAAAAGCAGTTCGGCATCCTGCTGGCTTCGGGCGATGCCGACGACTGGCGTGCGTTCGGAAGCTCGCTGCTGGGTGCGCGCGACACCGCGCTGGCCGGGGTGATCCTGCAGGACCTGGCGAAACCGCAGCGGATGCTCGCCGACGAAACCCTGTGGGTTTCGCTCAGCCAGCTGGGCGAACATCTCGGCCGCCACGCGTTCGCGCGCGAACTGGCGGATGCCGCGGTGCGCAAATTCGGCGGTGCGCCCAGCCTGCGCTGGGCGGCCAGCCTGAAGCTGGAAGCGGGTGACCGGGCCGGCGCCGAGGCGCTGTACGCGCGCGGCGTGCAGACACATCCGCGCGACACCAGCCTGCGTCTGGGATACGCCGCGTTGCTGGGCGAGCAGGGCAAATACGACGCCGCGCTGCGGGTGCTGGGCGAGGGGCCGCAGAACGCCGACACCTGGTCGGCGCGGGTGGCGTTCGCCGCGCGCAGCAAGGACAAGTCGGCGCTGACGCGGCTGTACGCGCAGTTGCAGCGCGCGCCAGCCGACCAGCGCGGCGACAGCACCTTCCTGCTGGGCCAGCTCGCGGAGCTGACCGGCCACGACAGGCAGGCGCTGCGCTGGTACAGCCAGGTCGATCCCGACGACCAGCACGCCTTCGACGCGCGGGTGCGCAGCGCGGTGCTGCTCGACAAGGCGGGGCAGCACGCGAAGGCGCACGCGGTCGCGCAGCGCCTGCAGCAGGACTACGCCGACGATCCCGACAGCCTGCGTGCGGCGTACGAGCTGGACGCGCAGTTGTATTCGCAGGACGGCGATCACGAGCGGGCCATCGCCGTGTACAACCGCGGTCTCGACGCGCTGCCCGACGACCCCGCGCTGATCTACGACCGCGGCATCGAGGAGGCCAATGCCGGCGATACCGATGCCGCGCTGGCGGACTTCAAGCGGGTGCTGACGCTGAAACCCGGCGACGTCGAGGCCATGAATGCGCTGGGCTTCACGCTGGCCGACACCGACCGCCAGCTCGACGAGGCGACCAGGCTGCTGCAGAAGGCGCTGGCGGCCAAGCCCGACGAGGCGGCGATCATGGATTCCTGGGGCTGGCTGCAATACCGGCTCGGTCACCTCGATCAGGCGCAGGATTACCTGCAACGTGCGTGGGACAAGCTCAAGGATCCCGACATCGGCGTGCACCTGGGCGAGGTGCTGTGGAAGCTCGGCAGGCGCGAGCAGGCACGGCGCGTGTTCGCCCACGTGCGCCGGATCGACCCGCACAATCCGGCGCTGCAAAGCACCCTGAAGCGCTTGCAGCCATGACATGGCCCGTTCGCATCGGCGGCCTCGTGGTGCTGGCGGCGGGGCTGCTGCTGGGCGCCTGCGCGCCGTTGCCGGTGCGCACCGCCGGCACGCCGGAACAGCTGGCGGCGCAGGCCGCGCGCGAGCGGGTGCTCGAGGCACGGCAGGACTGGAACCTGCACGCCCGCTTCGCCGCCTCGGATGGACGCAACGGCGGCAGCGGCAGCCTCGACTGGAACCAGACCGGCGATCGATACGTGTTCGTGCTGCGCGCGCCGATCACCGGCAAGACCGTGCGACTGGAAGGCGGTCCGGACGGCGCGGTGCTGAGCGGACTGGACAAAACGCCGCTGCAGGGCCGCGACGCCGAGAGCGTGTTGAGCGAGCAATTCGGCTGGCACGTGCCGGTCGCACAACTGGCCTACTGGGTGCGCGGCCTGCGCGCGCCGGGCGCGCCGGCGCGACTGACCTTCGGCGCGGACGGTCTGCCCGCCACGCTGGATCAGGACGGCTGGCGTATCGAATACCGGGACTGGTACGCCGACCGCACGCCGCCTATGCCGCGCAAGGTGTTCGCCAGCCGCGATCCCTACTCGGTGCGGGTGCTGATCGAGCAGTGGCAGGATTCCGCTGTCCGACAGAGCGGTTCGCGCACGGCATCATTCATCCAAGCTTCTGAATTGACACGCAATGCGCCCGCCGCGACAATATCCGGCTTTCTTTGGGGCGGCCGCCGCGGCCGTTTGCATCAGGGCGCGGCAGGATGCCGGAACAATGCGAGGTCGCGGCACAGGGATGTGCCGCACGCGAAGGCGCGATAGCGCTGCAGCGCGAAAACGTGGCGCGGCTCCGCCGCGACCGTTTTCAATGCAAGTGGGGCAGGAGCCCAACTTGCTCATGATGGGGCGTCGCCAAGTGGTAAGGCACCGGGTTTTGATCCCGGCATTCGCAGGTTCGAATCCTGCCGCCCCAGTTCCCCGGCGTTGCGATCGACGGCGGCAACCATGCACGACACATCCGGCTTGATGCTGTTCACCGGCAACGCCAACCGCAAGCTCGCGGAGGACGTTGCGCACACGCTCGGCGAACCGCTGGGCAAGGCGCTGGTCGGCAGGTTCTCCGACGGCGAGGTGCAGGTGGAGATCGACGAGAACGTCCGCAACCAGGACGTGTTCGTGCTGCAATCGACCTGCGCGCCGGTGGCGGAGAACCTGATGGAACTGCTGGTGCTGGTGGACGCGCTCAAGCGCGCCTCGGCGGCCAGCGTGACCGCGGTGATCCCGTACTTCGGCTACGCGCGCCAGGACCGCCGGCTGCGCGCGGCGCGGGTGCCGATCACCGCCAAGGTCGCGGCCAAGTTGATCGACGCGGTCGGCACCAGCCGGGTGCTGACGGTGGACATCCACTCCGACCAGATCCAGGGCTTCTTCGACATCCCGCTGGACAACGTGTACGCCTCGCCGGTGCTGCTGGCCGACATCTGGCGCAGGCACGGCACCGACGGCGTGATCGTGGTGAGCCCGGACGTGGGCGGCGTGGTGCGCGCGCGGGCGGTGGCGAAGCGGCTGGACGATGCCGACCTCGCGATCATCGACAAGCGCCGGCCGCGCCCCAACGAATCGACGGTGATGAACATCATCGGCGAGGTGGAAAACAAGACCTGCGTGCTGGTCGATGACATCGTGGATACCGCGGGCACCTTGTGCGCGGCGGCCAGGGCGCTCAAGGAACGCGGCGCGAAGAAGGCGGTGGCCTACTGCACCCACGCGGTGCTGTCCGGGCCGGCGGTCGGCAACATCGCGCAGTCGCAGCTCGACGAGCTGGTGGTGACCGACACCATCCCGTTGAGCGCCGAAGCCAGGGCCTGCGGGAAGATCCGGCAATTGTCCGTCGCGCAGCTCCTGGCCGAGACCGTGCGCCGGATGGCGTTCGGCGAATCGGTCAGCAGTTTGTACGTCGATTGATGTGGACAGGGGACAAGGGACCCGGCGGAGCAGGCTGATGCAGGCTCCCGGTCCCCGGTCCAGGGTTCCTGATTCCGGCTTCCCTGGTCGCGGGGAAGTCATTCCTCCGCCGCGAGGCGGATTCATGCAAACCAGAGGCAGCACAAACATGGCAAAGATCCACGAAATCGCGGCGGAACGCCGCACGGACCAGGGGAAAGGTGCGAGCCGCCGCCTGCGCCGTGCCGGCAAGGTTCCGGCCGTCGTCTATGGCGCCGGCGCACCGGCCGAAAACATCCAGTTCGACCACGACAAGCTCGCCATCGCCGCGCGCAACGAGTGGTTCACCTCGGCAATCCTCGACCTGCTGGTCGAGGGCAGGCGCCAGAAGGTGCTGCTGCGCGACGTGCAGAAGCATCCGTTCAAGCCGCAACTGATGCACCTCGACTTCCTGCGCATCAACGAGGACAAGGCGATCCGGATCAGCGTGCCGATCCACTTCGTCAATCAGGAGAAGTCGCCGGCCGCCAAGATGTCCGGCGTGGTGATCTCGCACAACCTGACCGAAGTAGAGGTGTCGTGCCTGCCCGGGGACCTGCCCGAATACATCGAGCTGGACCTCGGCAACCTGGAACTGGGCGGCATCATCCACCTGTCCGACCTGAAGCTGCCGCCGGGCGTGGAGATTCCGGAGCTGAAGCTGGGCAAGGAATACGACCACACCGTCGCCTCGGCGCAGGCCGTGCGCGAGGAAGTGGAAGAGGTGCCGGAAGCCGCCGTGGGCGAGGTGGTCGCGGGCGAGCCCGCGCCGGCCGCGGGCGAAGCCGCGCCAGCTGCAGCGAAACCCGAGGCGCCGGCTGCGGAGAAGAAGCAGGGCTAGAAGCAGCATGTGCGACATGCCTTGAGTGGCATGTCGCGCTGCTTGGCAGGGTGTTGAGAAACACCCTGCCAAGCGCGCAAGCGCTTGATCCGTCGGGAGCGAGTCCGGACATGTGCCAGACTCGCGACGTTGAGACGCATCCGCAGGAGCGGATGCGAACAGCGAAGCCGGCCCGCAGGGCGAGCGCCAGGGATGGCGCGAGTCAAGTGCAGGACAGCACTTTCACAACAACCTGTAGAGCGCCCGCACGGGGATGTGCGGGCTGGCGCCACGATCCAGGGATGTCTGTTCGCCGAACTTTCACCGCGTGCACGAATGCTCCGGCTTTTCTGGTCGTCATGCCGGACGGCGCGCACGCGGCGAGCCGGAATGACGATGTTTGTTGTGCGCAGCGCATTGCCCAGCGTCCCCGGTCACCCTCATGTCTGGAATCCGCCTCATCGCTGGTCTCGGCAACCCCGAGCCCGAACACCTGCGCAACCGGCACAACGCCGGTTTCTGGTTCGTCGATGCGCTGGCATCGGGTGCGGGCGAGCGTTTCGGTTTCGAGAGCCGGCTGAACGCGGAAACCGGCCGGGTGAAGATCGACGGCGAGGCGGTGCGGCTGATCAAGCCCGCGACGTACATGAACCGGAGCGGCATCGCGGTGGCGGCGGCGCTGCACTACTGGAAGATCGCGCCGGAGGAACTGCTGGTGGTGCACGACGATCTGGATCTGCCGCCCGGCACCGCGCGGCTGAAGTTCGACGGCGGCCACGGCGGCCAGAACGGATTGCGCGACATCATCACCCACCTCGGCCACGGCGCGTTCCATCGCCTGCGCATCGGCATCGGCCATCCCGGCGACCGCGACCGGGTGACGCCGTGGGTGCTGGGCAATCCCTCCAGGGCCGACGAGCAGGCGATGCTGGACGCGATCGCGCGCGCACTGGACCAGTTGCCGCTGCTGGTCCGGGGCGACTTCAGCGAGGCGATGAAGCGATTGCACACGACGCGGGACTCGGGACTCGGGACCCGGGACTCGTAAGAGCAGCCCTTCACCTCTCGTATTCATTTCCAACTGAACCCATAACCGGACAACCCATGCGCTTGCTTTTGCTTCTACCGAGTCCCGAGTCCCGAGAAAGTCGCCGCTCCTGCGGCTCGCCCTTCGGGCCGGCTTCGCCGTTCGCTTCGGCATTCCCGGATCAAGCCCGGGACGGGCTCTGCCTCCGCAGTCCGGGTCCCGGAGTTCGCCGTGGGCATTAAGTGCGGCATCGTGGGCCTGCCCAACGTCGGCAAGTCCACGCTTTTCAATGCGCTGACGAAGGCGGGCATTGCCGCGGCGAACTTTCCGTTCTGCACGATCGATCCCAACGTGGGCGTGGTGCCGGTGCCCGATCCTCGCCTGCAACAGCTCGCGGACATCGTGCACCCGCAGAAGATCATTCCCGCGTCGGTCGAGTTCGTGGACATCGCGGGCCTGGTCGCGGGGGCGTCGAAGGGCGAGGGGCTGGGCAACCAGTTCCTCGCGCACATCCGCGAGGTGGATGCGATCGCACACGTGGTGCGCTGTTTCGAGCATCCCGACATCGTGCATGTCACCGGCAGGGTCGATCCGGTCGCCGACATCGAGACCATCGACACCGAACTCGCGTTGGCCGATCTGGAGGCGGTGGACAAGGCGCTCGCGAAGGCCGAACGCGCCGCCAAGGCCAACGACAAGGAAGCGATGGCCAGGCGCCCGCTGCTGGAAAAACTGCGGGCGGCGCTGGACGAGGGCAGGGCGGCACGTTCGCTGGGCCTGAGCGATGATGAAAAATCGCAGATACGCGCCCTGTTCCTGTTGACGCTGAAGCCGCTGATGTACGTCGCCAACGTGCGCGAGGATGGGTTTGCGAACAATCCGCACCTCGATGCGGTGCGCGCGCGCGCCGCCAGCGAAGGCGCGGAAGTGGTGCCGGTATGCGCGGCGATCGAGGAGGAGCTGGTGCAACTGGACGACGCCGACCGCGACGCGTTCCTGCGCGACATGGGTCTGGACGAGCCCGGCCTGAACCGCGTGATCCGCGCGGCGTATTCACTGCTAGGCCTGCAGACCTATTTCACCGCCGGTCCGAAGGAAGTCCGTGCGTGGACGGTCAGGCGCGGCGCCACCGCGCCGCAGGCGGCCGGCGTGATCCACACCGATTTCGAAAAGGGCTTCATCCGCGCCGAAACCATTTCCTTCGACGATTACATCAGGTACCGCGGCGAAGCCGGTGCGCGCGACGCAGGCCGGTTGCGGCTGGAAGGCAAGGACTACCGGGTGCAGGAAGGCGATGTCCTGCACTTCCGCTTCAATATCTGACCGGTTGACTGAAACGCGTGTACTTGCGACGGCCGAGGTCAGGATGTCCGGGTCCCGGACAGCACATGAAGGAGCGGTGATCCGGAATCCAAACGCAACGCTGCACCGGATGGTTGCAGTCGCGGATCAGTGATCGCTGCCTCCGAGCTTCATGTTCATTTGCACGAAGTATGCACGGCCGACCGGACTGAACCAGGCGCGGTCGTAGTAGGGATAGCTGGTCCACGTCGTGTCGCGCGGCGGCCGGGCGTCGAACAGGTTGTCCACGATCAGCGACACGTTCACGCGCGGCGTGACCCGGTAGCCCATCGTGAGGTTGTACAGGAAGGTCGGGCCGATGCGCTGGGTACCCGCGTAGTTGGGCAGCCCGCCCAGGCGCGAGCCGTACAGCGTGGCGGTGAAGTCGTGGAAGTTCCAGGTCACCGAGGCGTTGGCCTTGGTGCGCGGGATCAGCCAGTAGTAGATGTCGGTCAGTTCGTTCTCGACCGGCGAATCGGCGCTCAACTGCGTCTTGTGCATGATCACGTAGGTGGCACCGAAGTTGAAATCGAACGTGCCTGCGCGGCCTGTGTTCAGCCGGTAATGCGCCTTGAGATCGATGCCGGAAGTCTGGTCGATCGCGGCGTTGATGGGCAGCACCAGCACCGAGGTGATGCCGTTGGGGTTGTACGGTGCGTTGGCCGGATTGCGCACCACCTGGCTTTCGATCTGTTTGCAGAAGGCGGAATTGCCATCCACCGGCGTCCCGGCGAGGGTCCGGCCCAGGCGGCAGTCGGCCTCCTCGCGCAGGATGGTGTCGCTGTCCTGGTACTCGACCTCGTTGTTGAGCTTGATCCGGTAGTAGTCGGCGCTGATGTCGAAGTTGGGCGTGGGCGAGAACACGAAGCCGTAGGTGAAGGACCTGCTGGTCTCGTCCTTGAGCGCGGTGCTGCCGTGGCTGCGGCCGTTGAAGCCCACGTCGCCCAGCGGGCAGTCGTCGGCGAAGTCGGGTCCGGTGTCGGGATAAAGGAGACGGCACTGCCAGTAATCGGTGCCGCCGGAACTGGAGCCGCTTTCACCTGCGTACAGGTAGGAAAGGTCCGGCGCCCGGAAACCGGTGGACAGCGAGCCGCGCAGCAGCAGGCTCTGGAACGGGCGGTATTCCAGGCCCAGCGCGTAGGTGAACTTGCCGCTGGTGGTGTCGCCGTAGTTGTAGCGGTCGTAGCGGCCTGCCGTCGTCACGGTCAATTGCGAGAACACCGGGATGCTGAATTCGTAGCCGACCGCGGCGTGATTGCGGGAGCCCACGGCATCGGTGTTGTGCAGCCCGTAATAGCTGCCGTTCAGCGATAGCGGATCGGCCTTCAGGCCGAAATACGAATTGCCGTATTCGGCGATTGCCGCGAAACCGACCGGCCCCGCGGGCAGGTGGAACAGGTTGGTGTTGGTGAGCGTGAACGACCAGTTCTCGGTGCGGCTCTTGTCGTGGTCGATCGAATCCTGGGTGATCGAGCGGAACTGCGCCACGGTCAGCGGCGTGTACAGGCGGCTGGGCGGTGCGTCGTAGATCTGGTAACCGCTGTCGGGATCGACGCCCAGCGAGGGTCCCAGGTACAGCGCCTGCGCTCTGGCCGCGACCAGCGCGGGCCATTTGCTCTCCAACTTGTTCTGCGAGTGTTCGAAGTTCGCTTCGTAGTTCCAGTCGCTGTCGTTGCCGAAGGTGCCCTTGATGCCGGTGTTGAGTGAAATCGTGTTGTTGATGTTGCGGATCTCGCCGGCCTTGAAATTGCCGTTTTCCTCGATCGTGAAGTAGCGGCGCTGCCACTGCTCGATCTGGCCGGTGGCCGCGTTGTAGAAGGGGGTCGGCGTGCAATCGCCGTTCAGCGGTTCGCAGTTCTGCCATTGCAGCGGCGTGTTGTAGCTGTCCTGGTGCGAAGTGCCGGCCAGCACGTCCAGATAGAAATCGGTGTGGTCATTGAAGTGGAAGGTGGCCGAGGCAAACAGGTTGGCCATCCTGCGGCCGTTTTCCAGGGTGCCGTAGCCCACGTCGTAGTAACTGCCGCAGTAGTAGCCGGGCCCTCCGTCGGCCGCATAACCGGCACGCGACGCATAGAACACGGTGCCGTGGTCCAGATACGAGAGCGCATCGCAGGTGGCCTTGCCGGGATCGAGATAGTCGCCGTACACATCGGTGCGCAGGAACACCTGACTCGCGACGATCCGATTGGGTGGCGCGGGGCTGTCGAGCCGCGAATCGGTGTAGCTGCGCTGGAATGCCCACAGCGGTTTCTGGTCGATCAGCTCCAGCCCGAACACGGTATCGAGCCTGCCCTTCGAGAAGCCGCTGGTGATGTCCAGCCGCTGCGATCCGCCGCCGCCGTGCTGGGTGCCGCCCGCGCGGTAATCGATGGTGGTGCCGTCGGCCTTCTTCTTCAGGATGAAATTGATCACGCCCGAGATCGCATCCGAGCCGTACACCGCCGAGGCACTGCCGGACAGGATTTCGACACGGTCGATCAGCGAGGTCGGAATGTTGGAGATGTCGGTGAAGTTGCTGTTGCCGTGGTAGGACTGCGGGTAGTCGGCGATCCGCCGGCCGTTGACCAGCACCAGCGTGTGGTTGGGGCCCAGTCCGCGCAGATCGACGGCTTGCGCGCCGGGCGAGAAGCCGTCGGTGTACTGGTTGTTGTCGAGTGCGCCGAGGTTCTGGGTCAGCGAGGTCATCAGGTCGGGCACGCTGACGAAACCGCGTTGCTCGATGTCTTTCGCGGTGATCGTGACCACCGGCGCCGCGCCTTCCACCTGCGCGCGCGGGATGCGCGAGCCGGTCACCACCACCTCTTGCAGCGTTCGGGGCGCGCTTTCGTGGGCGGGTTTCGCTGCGGCCTGCGGTATCGGCTGCGGTGTCCGCTGCGGCGGGTCCCTGACGATCACCACCGCGCCCGAGGCGTCGGGCCGTGCCTCGTATCCGGTGCCGTCGAGCAGCTTGTCGAGCGCGTTGCGGGCGTCGAACCTGCCGTGCACGCCGCGCGTCTGCACGCCGGCCAGTTGGTTGGCGTCGTACACGAACTGCACGCCGGTCTGGCGCGCCAGCGCATCGAGCGCGGCGACGAGGTTCCCAGCCGGAATGTCGATGTCTCCTGCGGCCTTGTTCTGCGCCGGCGAGGTCGCCGGCAGCAGGCAGGCGAGGATCAGCGCCCCGATCAGCAGGCAACGGATGAACAGTCTGGACATATCCCCTCCCCATCGGCGCCACAGGGCGCCTTTCGGGAGAAGACGAGCCAGCGTTTCGAATCCCCCGTTCCGCCGGCGCAGACGGCGTTCAGTCACGCCGCTCGGCGCTCCGGCGCGACAGCACGATGCGGTCGCCCCGCTGTTCGGCGCGGACGGGAAAGACCTGCTGCATCAGCCGCACGAAGGCCGCGCCGTTGTCCAGCCGGAAATTGCCGCCCACGCGCAGGGTGTCCAGCGAGGGATCCGCAATCACGATCTGACGCACGTTGTAGCGGTTGAACTCGGCGACAGCGTCGGCCAGCGGCGTGCCGTGGAACACCACGTAGCCCTCGCGCCAGCTCAGGTATTCCTGCGCCAGTTCCAGCGGCACGTGCTGCACCCTGACTTCGGTCCCCGCGACCGTCGCGATGCTTCCCGCCGGCAGCATCGCGGCGGTCCGCGCGGGCTCGCGCGCGGAGTCCAGGCGTACCAGCCCGTGCGTCACCACCACACGCAAGCCGTCCGTTTCGCGGCGCACGTCGAAGCGCGTGCCGACCGCGGTCACGCGGTAGCCGTTGGCGTGCACCACGAACGGACGGGAAGGGTCCCGGGCGACCTCGAAGAAGGCTTCGCCGCGCACCAGTTCAAGATCGCGCTCGCGCCGCGACAGCACGACGGCGAGTTCGGTGTCGCTGTCCAACGTGGCAGTCGAACCGTCGCTGAGGTGCACCACTTGCTGCGCACCCAGCGCGGTGCGCCAGACACCGCGTTCGATACCGGCGCCGTTCCACCACGCCAGGCCCGCGGCGATCACCGCCATGCCGAGCAACGCTGCCGCGATTCCCCCGGTCACGCGCCAGCGCCGGCCGGCAGCGCCGCGATGCCGCGTTTCCGCAATCGTTCCATCCACCGCCGACGCGAAGTAGGGCGAGTGCGCCCACTCGCGGCGTGCGGGAATCCGGCCGGACGCGGCGCCGGCGCCCAGCGCCCTGAGTCTTCCGGCCTCGTGCCACGCCGATTCCAGGCGCAGGAACGCCACGCGGTGGCCCGTCGCTTCCGCAAGCCACGCGTCGAACGCGGACTGGTCCTGCGCCGACCAGTCGGCCCGGTCGCGCCGCGCCAGCCACGCCGCGGCTTCGCGCTCGACTTGCCGGCTGTCGGGGTTCGTCACGGCTCGTGCATCCGGCCGCGCGCGGGTTGCGCCTGCACGCGCGTGTCGCCGCCGCCGGAGCCTCCGTGGAAATAATCCGCCATCAACCGCGATCCCTTGGCGATGTGTTTTTCGACGGTCTTCTCGCTGATCCCGAGCCTTCTCGCGATCTCCTTCTGCGGCAGGTCCTCCACACGCCGCAGCCACACCACCTCGCGGCAGCGGTCTGGCAGCCGGTCCAGCGCCTCGGCCAGCCGCCTCAGGATCTGCCGGCCGCCCAGCCAGCGGTCCGGGGAAAGCTCGTCGTTCAAGACGTTCAACTGCTCCAGATCACCCACTGCCGCGATCGACACGATGCGCTGGCGCCGCACCCGGTCGGCCAGCAGGTTGCGCGCGGTGGCGAACAGGAACGATTTCGTCGAGTCCGGCCGCTGCCGCGCCGCGGCCTCGTAGATGCGCACGTAGATTTCCTGGCGCAGGTCGCAGACCTCGTCGTGGTCGCGCCAGTTGCGGTGCAGGAAGCGCATCAGCGCCTCCTCGTGCACCAGCACCTCGCGTACGAACCAGTCGTCTAGCGGGTTCCCCATCCCGCGACCTTAGCGCATCACCGGCCTGCCGTGGACACGAATCCGCAGGCATGGGGGAACATGGCCCCGATTTCGTCTCCCGTCATGATGTGCACGAGGGACGCGCCCGTGGCCGCCGGAAACCGGCGGCCACGGGACCGCGTTCGGGGAGTCTAGGCATGAGGTGTCGAACGCGCCCGGGTGCGCGTCGTCCGTGGGGGTGGCTGATGCTGGGCGCGGTGTTGTCGTGCCCGCTGACGGGCACGGTTGCCGAGGCGAAGGCTGCGGGCTACGAATACTTCGCGGCCGGCGATCCTGCCGCTCAGGTTGTGCCCAAGACTTCCCCCGGCTTGCTGCTGATGGGCGGCGGCCGCGAGATCGACGACGCCTTCAAGTGGTTTGCGGTGCAGGCGGGGCACGGCCACATCGTGATCCTGCGCGCCTCGGGCGGCGACGCATTGCAGGAATACCTCTATCACGACGTCGGCGGCGTGGCGTCGGTCGAGACGCTGGTCTTCCATTCGCGCGCAGCGGCCGGCGATCCGCACGTGCTGGCCGTCGTGCGGCACGCCGACGGCATCTTCATCGCGGGCGGCGATCAGGCCAACTACGTGAATTTCTGGAAGGGCACGCCGCTCAACGACGCGCTGAATGCGCACGTCCGCGCCGGCAAGCCGATCGGCGGCACCAGCGCCGGGCTCGCGATCCTGGGCCAGTGGAGCTACGGCGCGCTGGACGGCGGCAGCATCACCTCGGAGCAGGCGCTGCGTGATCCGGACGGTGCCGCGGTCACGCTGGTCGATCGTTTCCTCGACCTGCCGCTGCTTGCGCACACCATCACCGACACGCATTTCGCGCAACGCGGCCGGCTCGGGCGGCTGCTGGCGTTCGTCGCGCGGCTGGCGAAGGCGCAGCACACTGCCGCGATCTGCGGGCTGGGCGTGGATCAGGACAGCGCATTGCTGGTCGATCCGGACGGCGAGGCGCGTCTGCTGAGCCGGGATTCCGAAGGACATGCTTGGGTGGTGATTCCCGAACGACTGCGCGAAGTAGAGCGCGCGGGCGGACGCGAGGCGCTGGATCGCTATCTGCGCGATCGGGTGGCGCCCGGCAAGCCCCTGGACCTGCCCGGATTCGTGGTGATCGGCGTGGGCACCCGGAGCGGCTTGAGGCTGCCGTCCTGCGCGGTATCCGGTGCGGCGTTTCGCAGACGCATCGACGTGCACGGCGGGCGACTCGTCGGACACGACACGCTACCCGCGACAACCGGCGGCGCATCCGGGGCCGGCCCGGGTCCGGCAAGCGGGGACCACCCTGGATTCAGCATGCGCGGTGCATGGTAGGAACCCCCGTCCGGAGGAGGACAGCAGCCATGCGTTGGATTCCCTTCGTGTTGATGGCGGCGATGGCGCTGGCCGGTTGCGGCGTGAACGCCACGCGCGACGCCGCGCCCGCCGCCCCCCCGCCAGCGGCGACCGCGCCGTCGGCACCGTCCGCCGCCGCGATCGCCGGCGGCCTGGCCGGCACGAGCTGGCAGTTTTCGACCGTGGCGGGCGTGCCGGTGCCCGCGGCGGTGACCGCCACCCTGCGGTTCGACGCCAGCGGCCACATCTCGGGACGCGCGGGTTGCAACAGCTACGGCGCGCCGTACACGCTCACTGACGACGGCACCCTGCACGTGGGCGGTGTGATGTCCACCAAGATGGCCTGCCTGCAACCGGCCGGCGCGATGGCAACCGAACGCGGCGTGTTCGCGGCACTGCGTGCGGCCGCGCGCCTGCAGCGCGACGACGACACCCTGACGCTGCTGGATGCCTCGGGCAATCCGCTGGCCACGCTGCATCCGCAGCCATCGTCTTGAACGCGGCTCAGTACTGACCGTCACCGTGATGGTGTCGTTGTAGGTGCCGGCCGGCGGCGTGGGCTGCGGAGGCACGTTGCCGTAAACCGTGTAATTCTGTGGAAGGCCGGTGCCTATTCCGGCCACCGTGTTGGTGCCGACGGTATTGCCCCACACCGTGGTTAGCCCCGGATTCTGATAAAGCTGGTAGCCGATGCTGTTCGCACCCAGCACCATTGCGCGTGCATTGATGTTGCCGCCGCCGTTCTGTCCCGCATCAAGTCCTACGTTGTAGGACGTAAGCAAGGGGCATTGCACCGTGATGGTCGATGTTCCGGTGACAGCCGCGGTGAGCAATCCCACGGTACCGAAGTTCAGCGTGCCGGCGCTGACCGTGCATTGATTCACCACGGTTGCGCTCGCGGTGAATGGAAAAGTGCCGACGATGGTGTTGTCGCAGTTGCCGGGAAATTTGTTGCCGCCGTCCTTGACGGTGACGGCAGTATTGGAACCGCTGAAGACATCCTGATAACTGCCGGGCACGGCCGTGGTCTGGCCGCCCAATACCTGCCCGTAGATGGTTGCCGTGCCGGGGTTGGAGCCGTTGGCCGGAACGATCACGTTGACCATCAGCGGTAAAGTTCCCGCGATGGTCTGGCTGCCCCAGATGGTGGACAACGTTGGATCCTGATAGAGCTGGAACTTCAGGATATTGCCCAGGGCATTCGTCATCTGCCGTGGGTTGATCTGGGCTCCACTTTGCACGCCGTAACCGATGCTGAAACAGGCGGTGATGTAATGGACCGAGGGGCTGTTGTTGGTGCAGGTGTAGCTGAGCGTCCCGTTGGCGTTGGTCTGGCTGTTCTGCGGATTGACGCTGCCGAACGCGACATTGGTCGCCGATGCCGTGCAGGTTACCGGCGCCGCTTGCACAGGGTGCCCCCAGCAGGCGCCAAGTGCCAGCAACAACAAGACTGCACAGCAACGCGGCAGAACGCGATTCATGTCACCGCCATTGCGGCTTCCCGCCCGCGGATTGGAACACGTTCGCCCTCCGGCGTTTCTCGTGTTTGGCAGCAGCCTATACCAAACGGAGACTCGCTTGTGAGGGGAAGGCCATTCCTGCGATACAGAGCTGCTGTCACCGCGGGCAGGTTAACGAAGCCCTCTGGTGTGGCGTCCCGGAAGAATCTCCACGTCGTCATTCCGGGGGCTGCGCCGGGATGCCGGCGCAGGAACCCGGACAAATTCGTCTGGAACGACTGAACAGCCGAAGGTCGGCCCGAAGGGCAAAGTCCATGGATGGACTTTGTAATCTGCTGTTGTTTTTGCAGCTAACGGGAGCAGATTCCGGATCTCACCCGCTTCGCGGGTTCGTCCGGAATGACGAAGGTATTTTCGGGACGGCACACCAGCTAGTACGTGACCGTCACCGTGATGGTGTCGTTGTAGGTGCCGGCCGGCGGCGTGGGCTGCGGAGGAACCTGTCCGTACACTGTCAGGGATTGCGTGATGCCAGTACCCGTACCGGTTACGGTGTTGGTGCCGATGGTGTTGCCCCACACCGCGCTTCGGGCGGAATCCTGATAGAGCTGGTAGGCAATGCTGCTGGCGCCCAGCGCCATCTTGCGCGCGTTGATGTTGCCGCCGCTGTTCTGACCGCCGTCCAGCCCGACGTTGTAGGGCGTGCCGTTGGAGCACTGCACGCCCAGCGCGGTGGTGGCGTTCACGGCAGAGGTCAGCAGCCCGACGCTGTTGCCGAAGTTCAGCGGGCTGGCGGTCACCGTGCATTTCTTGATCACGGTGGCGGAAACCAGGAAGGGGAAGTAAGGCCCTCCTCCCGTGGCACCGCACGTACCCGGCGCTGTGTTGCCTCTTTGCTGGTTGATGCTGACGGCGGTGTCGCCGTTGTTGTATTGATCCGTGTAGTTTCCGGGAACGGCAGTTGGTTGATTTCCGAGCACGCGGCCGTAAAGGGTGGCGCTGCCGTTGATGTAGTAGTTGCCTCCCAGAATTCCCGACAAGGTCACGTTTACCACCAGGGGTGTCCGGTAGGTGCCGAAGAACTGGCTTCCCCACACCACAGTCCGTGCCGGGTCTTGATACATCTGGAAGTTGAGGGCATCACCCGCCGAGTCGTGCATCTGGCGCGGATCGGTCGGGCCGCCGCCCGGCTCGCCGATGCTGAAGCAGATCGTCGCCGAATAGGTGGTGTTCGGGGAGTCGTTGCTGCAGGTATAAGTGAAGGTGGCCGTGGAATCAGTCTGGCTCGATTGCGGATCGACGGTACCGAATGCAAGACTGCTCATCGCCGCGCTGGAGCAGGTGATCGCCGCCTGCGCCGGCTTGTGCCAGAACAGCCCGAACCCGATCAGCAGCAAGGCGGCGCAGCAGCGCAGCAAGGTGTGGTTCATGGCTTTGCCTCCCGGCAGACCAGCGGCCCGATCACCGGCACCGTCTGCCCTTGCGGGTGATAATCGAACTGCGCGACGCACGAACCGTGCGCGGTTTGCACGTCCAGCGTGTTGTGCGCGGAAAGCTTTTCCAGATAGACCATGCCGTCGTAACCGACCATCGCGGCCGGCGCGGAGCTGCCGCGCAGCGTGACGCTGCTGCCTTCCTTGAGGGCGCGGTCGCCGGCGTCGTGCAGGATCACGCTGGCCGCGTGCACGGTCCGGATCCCGAATTTCACCAGCGTGCCGGCACGATCCGAAGGCACGACCTCCGCATCGACCCGGCTGATGTCCACGTTTGCCGGCAGTTTCATCGGGTCGATCGAGAGCTTGTTGCGCTGGTAGGAGTTCAGCGGCGTCACCAGCAGGTCGCCGCGCGAATTGGTGGTGCCGATCGGGCGGTTCTCCAGCATCACCGGCACGTCGGCGACGCCGTCCGTGGACACCACCGCGAAGGCATTGTCGATCCGGCGGGCGAGGAAGAACTGGTTGTCCATGAACACCAGCGCGCCGGAGAAATCGGCGTAGCCCAGCGTGTCGCCGTTGAGGTTCTGCACGCCCGCCAGGATCTGGCCGTCCTGGCCGTTGTAGCCGAGTTCAGCCGATCCGCCGTGCTGACTGCTGCCGTCCAGCGCGCGCAGGTGCCAGCCGAGTCCGCCGTCGGGGTTGACCGGTTTGCTGACGTCGAGCGTGGCGAGGTTGCCGGTGCGGTCGTGCTGGGCCGACAGCGACGCCGAGATGTTGTGGTCGAGTGCCAGCGAGAAACTCAGGAACAGGCTGCGGTCGCGGTGGTCGTCCAGATTCTGGTTGGCGCTGAGGTTGAATGCGACGCGCTGTCCCAGCGACTTGTAGTAGTACGCGCTGGCGAAGCGCGAACGCGGTTGACCGGGATATTCCAGCGCGACGTAACTGACGCCGATGCTGCCCAGCGTGCCCAGCATCAGGCCCGCCAGCGCGCGGTCGGAGCGCCTGGGCGGCGGGAGGCTGTAACGCGAGGCGATGTCGTTGTAGTCCCCGAAGGTGCGCAGGGTGTCGAACGAAAAATTGAAGCGCTCGTTGCGCCAGTTGTAGCCGAGCTCGGCCTGCCGCCCGCTGGCGCCGTGGCTGTTGCTGGCCGCGAACGAGGCGTTGAGCACGCCGGCTTCACCGATCGCGATGTCCGCGCCGGCGCCGCCTTCGGTCAGGCCCGCGGTCGCCTCGGCGTGGCCCTCCAGCGTCAGCCAGTTGGTGAAGCCGCGTCGCCAGGTGCCGCTGAACGCGGGATCGGAACCGTAGTCGAACGAGTCCAGTCCGTAATTCCTGCGGACCAAACCCAATTCCAGCGAATAGTCGCTCAATCCGGGCTTCAGCAGCAGGTTGGTGGTGTAGAACGGAAACGCGATGGTGGTCTGGCGGCCAAGCGCGTCGGTGATCACCACCGCGGCCTGGCCGTTGCCGTTGACCACGGGAACGGTATTCAACTGGAACGGACCGGCCGGCACGTTGCTGCTGTACTGCTTCATGCCGTTGATGTAGAGGTCCACGGTCGAGGGCAGGCTGGCCTGGCCGTAGAACGCCGGCACCGGGAACGTGATCAGGTCCGGCTGCAGCGCAAAATTGCGCTGCAGCTGGATGCCGCCCAGCCGTGTGGCGCGCGACCAGTCCAGTGCGCCGCTGATGATGTCGCCGATCCTGAGCGTCAGCGCCCGATCGACCCAGGAATGACTGAAGGTGGTATCCAGACGCACGCTGTCGGTCTGCGTGCCGGTGCCGGGCAGGTCGGTGCTGCGGGTCAGCGCGGTGCTGGAAAGCACGCCCCAGGCGTTGAAGGCGCGCAATTCGGTGTACAGCGAGAGATTGGTGTCGTCGTGGTTGTCGCGCGCGCCGTACAGGTCGTAGTTCAGCAGCAGGCCGGGAGAAGCCGTGGGGTGCGGAATGGCGTTGGCGCGCGCGTTCAGCACGGCGACATTCTGTTCGACCAGTCCGGGTGGCGCGGTGATTTCCAGTTGTTGTGCCGCTTCGTCGTAGTGGACGCTTACACCCGGCAACGCGGCGAGGTCCGTTTCGCCCTGCTTGTCGGCCGACAGCCGGAAGCCGAGCTTGCGCAGCGTGTCGGCGCTGACGCGGAAGCTGTCGCCCGCGCGGATGAAATGCGCGATCTGGTGCGTGTCGTTGCCGTTCAGCACGACCTCGAGATACAGGTCCTCGCCAAGTCCCGCAGCCGGACCGGGGACGGAAGCATCCTGCACCACCGACACGTCCGGGCCGCCCGCCGACGCCGCGCCGGCTGAAGCCGCCGCGGCGAATCCCGGCAGCAGCAGGGCGCTAGCGAGGCAGGTCGCCGACCGCGAAAGCCTGTTCGACCGGCTTGCCATTGATCTCGACCTTGAGCTGGGTGCCGGACGGAAGCCGGGATGCGGGGATGTTCAATGGCCAGCGCATGGTCATGCCGGGCAGCACGTAACCCAGCAGGCCAGCGGACACCGTGATGGGCGCGCCCGCGGGCGGCAGCAGGCTGACTTCGCTGAGCTGTGCGTGTGCCGTGCCGGTGTTCCTGACCTGCAGGGCGATACCGTCGCCTTCCCGGGCCAGCGACCAGCGCAGGGTGGCCGCTATAGCGGTCGTGTCGGGCGGATTCGCCGGTTCGACGAACACCGGAATCGAATAGCGCAGGACGTACTGCACCCCGGTCTGCTTCTGCGGCTGCGCTTGCGGCAGTTCATCCACCAGCAGGCGGTAGGCCTGCTCGCCGCCGTTCGCGTCCGGCTGGCCGAGCCGGATCACTCGCACCAGTTGCCGCGCGCCGGGAGCAAGACTCAGCATCGGCGGGCTTGCGACCAGCGCCTGGGTCGGGGTCAGGACATCCCTGCCGCCGGCCTGGGTCCACTGGAACACCCGCACCTGCGCGTGAAGCGGCTGGTCACCGGTGTTGGTGAGCCACAGCCCCTGCGCGGGAGTGGCCGGCAGGAACTCGAGGCCGACGGGCGCGACCTGCAATCCGGAAGCGCCCGCCATGCCGCAAGCCGCCGCCATCGCCGCGGCCAGCAGACTGCGGTGGAACCATCGTCTGCGCATCGCCCGCGGCTCAGTAGGTGACGGTGACGTTGACCGTGTCGTTGTAGACGCCCGCCGGCGGCGTGGTCTGTGCGGGCACTTGGCCGTACACCGTGTACGCCTGGGCCGAACCCGTGCCGGTGCCCGTCACCGTGTTGGTGCCGATGGTGTTGCCCCAGACCACGGTGCGGTTGCTGTCGGAATAGAGCTGGTAGCTGACCGTGTTGGAGCCGTTGACCATCGTGCGCGCATTGACGTTGCCGCTGCCGCCGCCATCGAGGCCGATGTTGTACGGTGCGCTCTTGGTGCAGATCACGGTGATCGTCGAGGTCTGGTTCACCGCGCTGGTCAGCGGGCCCTGGGTACCGAAATTCAGCGTGGTCGGCGCGACCGAGCTGACATTGCAGGCATTCTGGATGGTGATGGTGACCGGCATGGTGGCCGTGCTGGTGCCGGCATGAGCGGTGGAAAGTGCCAGTCCGGCAGTCGCCAGGGCAGTGGCAATAAGGGTGGTCTTGATGTTCATTGTGCGTGGTTCCTCAAAAAGTTGTGCATCGGACGAAGGGTTGTCTGGTGCACGCGACATCCGGGGGTGCCGGGAAGTTGTTGTGCGCCGCAGGGGTAATAGCACGCGCTGTGCCATCGGTCATGGGTGAGTACCCCCCCCCTCCCCAAAAAATTTTGAACATTTGTGACGCACCGCACACCGCAACCGTGCGTGGACCTCGGAAATTGCGGCGGCCCGGAGCTTGTCGGAGGGCCTGTCCTGATTCAACCTTCCGGGTTGAAGCCGCCGCCCGACCCGGTTTTCGGGCCCGGGGCGGCGGTTGACTTGCATGCCGAAGACCGCGAGAATACGCAGTCTTTGTGAGAGGTTAGCCGCGCTTCCGGGATGTCGGCAGGCATTCCCGGGTTTTCGCGTCGGCGGAAAGCGGGCCAGACGGCATTTCCGGAGGGAAATCGAAGGCGACCAACGGGGGCAGACAGGGAATGTGGTCTGCTGGCTTACGCCTTGGTCGACTTGCATGGTGGCCCGAAGTTTTCACACAACCTAAAGATTCGGAGGGATACCGAAGGCGGCCAACGGGGGCAGACAGGGAATGTGATCTGCTGGCTTACGCCTTGGTCGACTTGCATGGTGGCCCGAAGTTTTCACACAACCTAAAGATTCGGAGGGATACCCAAGCGGCCAACGGGGGCAGACTGTAAATCTGCTGGCTTACGCCTTCGGTGGTTCGAATCCACCTCCCTCCACCAGATTCAAGAGGTACAAATGTTTCGTTGAGGTGGATGCGAACCACCGGAACAGAAATGTCGGTTCGACCGATTCGCCGGGAGCGAATCGGAACGCGACGCGAAGCGGCGCGGCCCCGGAGGGGCGGAGGGCAGGACGCCCGGAGTCATCCACCTCCCTCCACCAGATTCAAGAGGTACAAATGTTTCGTTGAGGTGGATGCGAACCACCGGAACAGAAATGTCGGTTCGACCGATTCGCCGGGAGCGAATCGGAACGCGACGCGAAGCGGCGCGGCCCCGGAGGGGCGGAGGGCAGGACGCCCGGAGTCATCCACCTCCCTCCACATTTACATTGGAGAGTGGCGGTAGACCTCCCTCCACCGGGTTGCATGCAACGGAGCCGGACAGGCTTCGCCAGAGAACACCGCTGATGCGGGAGTAGTTCAATGGTAGAACCTCAGCCTTCCAAGCTGATGGTGCGGGTTCGATTCCCGTCTCCCGCTCCATTGGATTGCCGTTCGCCAGCCATTTGCCGGCAATGGCCGCAACGGAGTGAGCTCTTGTGAAAAGTCCGGCCTGGACGCCGGTCTTGATCGTTGCCGTCATGGAGGACGGCTGAGGTTTCGCGAAAAGTCCGGCCTGGACGCCGGTCTTGATCGTTGCCGTCATGGAGGACCGAAAACCTTCGCTCACGTAGCTCAGTCGGTAGAGCACTTCCTTGGTAAGGAAGAGGTCACAGGTTCGATTCCTGTCGTGAGCACCAACAGGAGCCGGGTCCCGGTTCCGGAAACACGACGCAGCAAGCAGCAGCACAGACCACCAGACACCAAGACTCACAGATAGGTAACGACGCCATGTCCAAAGAGAAATTCGAGCGCAAGAAGCCGCACGTGAACGTGGGGACGATCGGGCACGTGGACCACGGCAAGACGACGCTGACGGCGGCGTTGACGAAGGTGGAGGCGGAGCGGTTTGGGGGCGAGGTGAAGGCGTACGACCAGATCGACGCGGCGCCGGAGGAGAAGGCGCGCGGGATCACGATTTCGACGGCGCACGTGGAATACGAGAGTCCGAAGCGGCACTACGCGCACGTGGACTGTCCGGGGCATGCCGACTACGTGAAGAACATGATCACGGGTGCGGCGCAGATGGACGGGGCGATTCTGGTGGTGAGTGCGGCGGACGGTCCGATGCCGCAGACGCGCGAGCACATCCTGTTGGCCCGTCAGGTGGGGGTGCCGTACATCGTGGTGTACATGAACAAGGCGGACATGGTGGACGACGCCGAGCTGTTGGAGCTGGTGGAGATGGAGGTGCGCGAGCTGCTCTCGAAGTACGAGTTTCCGGGCGACAAGACGCCGATCATCAAGGGGTCGGCGCTGAAGGCGCTGGAAGGCGACCAGAGCGAGATCGGGGTGCCGAGCATCATCAAGCTGGTGGACGCGCTGGACGAATACATTCCGGAGCCCAAGCGGGACATCGACAAGCCGTTCCTGATGCCGGTGGAGGACGTGTTCTCGATTTCGGGGCGTGGCACGGTGGTGACCGGGCGCATCGAGCGCGGGGTGATCAAGGTGGGGGACGAGGTGGAGATCGTGGGCATTCGTCCGACCCAGAAGACGGTGGTGACGGGCGTGGAGATGTTCCGCAAGCTGCTGGACCAGGGTCAGGCGGGCGACAATGCGGGTCTGCTGTTGCGGGGTACCAAGCGCGAGGAGGTCGAGCGTGGTCAGGTGATCTGCAAGCCGGGATCGATCACGCCGCACACCAAGTTCGAGGCGGAGGTGTATTGCCTGAGCAAGGACGAGGGGGGCCGGCACACGCCGTTTTTCAAGGGTTACCGGCCGCAGTTTTACTTCCGGACCACGGACATCACGGGGGCGGTGGAGCTGCCCGAGGGGGTGGAGATGGTGATGCCGGGGGACAACGTGAAGATGGTGGTGAGTTTGATTCATCCGATCGCGATGGAGGAGGGATTGAGGTTTGCGATCCGGGAAGGCGGCCGCACGGTGGGTGCGGGCGTGGTGACGAAGATCATCGAGTGACCTGGAACTGACTGCCAGGAGCATCGTTCGAAGCGGCTGTTGTGAGAAGTCCGGCATGGATGCCGGTTTGATCTTTGCCGTCAGGGAGGACGGCTGAAATGAACGCCAGTAGCTCAATTGGCAGAGCAGCGGTCTCCAAAACCGCAGGTTGGGGGTTCGAGTCCCTCCTGGCGTGCCATCAGGAAAGGTTTGGCTGGACTGTCGGATCGAGATTCCAACCCGGACCTGCAGGCATCGACAACCCCAGCCCGCGCCGTCTGCGGGACCGCTCCCTTGCCAAGGGAGCTGAAGAAGCAGCGGCTCACAGGTCAGGCAACAACGTGGCAGACAGCAACGCGCCAGTCAGACAACGAAAACCGATGAATGCAAAGGTGGAAACAGCCGGCCCCGGCCGTGCCCTCGATGTGGTGAAGCTGGTGCTGGCGGCGCTGGTGCTGGCCGCGGGCATCGCGGGCTATTACTACCTCGCGGACCTTGCCTCGTCGTGGCGGATGCTGGTGGTGCTGGCGGGCGTGGTGGTGGCCGCGGCAATCGCCGCGTTCACAGCGCCGGGACGCACGGTGCGCGAGTTCCTGCGCGAAACGCAGTTCGAAATGCGCAAGGTGGTGTGGCCGACCCGCGAGGAAACGGCCCGCACCACCATCGTGGTGATCGTGGTGGTCATCGCGCTGAGCGTGATACTGGGACTGATCGACGTGTTGCTGAAATGGGCGATCCTCGATCACCTGCTGAAGATCGGAACATGAGCGAAGCGAGCAATCCACAGGCGGGCAACAAGCGCTGGTACGTGGTGCATGCCTATTCGGGCTTCGAGCACCAGGTCGCGCGCGCGCTGGTCGAACGCATCGCGCGTTCCGGCATGCAGGACAAGTTCGGCGAGGTGCTGGTGCCGACCGAGGAAGTGGTCGAGATGCGCGGCGGCCAGAAGCGCAAGAGCGAGCGCAAGTTCTTCCCGGGCTACGTGCTGGTGCAGATCGAGACCGGCGGCGAGGCGCGCGCGCCGCGCATCGACGACGAGTGCTGGCACCTGGTCAAGGAAACGCCCAAGGTGATGGGCTTCATCGGCGGCACCGCCGACCGGCCGTTGCCGATCAAGGACAGCGAGGCCGACGCGATCCTGAACCGCGTCAAGGAAGGCGTCGAGAAGCCGCGGCCGAAGGTGCTGTTCGAGCCGGGCGAGATGGTGCGCGTGGTCGACGGGCCGTTCAACGATTTCAACGGCGTGGTCGAGGAAGTCAATTACGAGAAGAACCGCCTGCGCGTGGCGGTGCTGATTTTCGGCCGTTCCACCCCGGTCGAACTGGAGTTCGGGCAGGTGGAGAAGGCTTGAAAGGCCGGGACAGCGTGACTCGGAACTCGGGACTCGGAAAAAGCAAAAGCTTGCGCTCTTGATCTTCCAAGTCCCGAGTCCCGGGTCCCGAATCCCGAAATCTGGAAACGGCGAGGAGCCTGACAACAGGCGCTTGAACTCGCAGGAGCAAAACCCATGGCAAAGAAAGTCGTCGGTTACATCAAGCTGCAGGTCAAGGCCGGCGAGGCCAACCCCAGTCCGCCGGTCGGTCCGGCGCTGGGTCAGCGCGGCCTCAACATCATGGAGTTCTGCAAGGCGTTCAACGCCGCCACGCAGAAGATCGAAAAGGGCCTGCCGATCCCGGTGATCATCACCGCGTATTCGGACCGCAGCTTCACGTTCGTCACCAAGACTCCGCCCGCCACCGTGCTGCTGAAGAAGGCTGCCGGGGTCGAGTCGGGTTCCTCGCGGCCCAACACCGAAAAGGTCGGCAAGGTCACCCGCAAGCAACTGGAAGACATCGCCAGGCAGAAGGAGCCCGACCTGACCGCGGCCAGTCTGGACGCGGCCGTGCGCACCATCGCCGGCAGCGCCCGCAGCATGGGCCTGAACGTGGAGGGCGTCTGACATGGCACGCGTGAGCAAGCGGTTCAGGGCGATGGCCGCCCTGGTGGAACCCGGCAAGGCTTATCCGGTCGAAACGGCGTTGAAAATCCTGAAGGACAACTCCAAAACCCGGTTCGTGGAATCGGTGGACGTGGCGATCCGTCTCGGCATCGATGCCAAGAAGTCGGATCAGGGCGTGCGCGGTTCGACCGTGCTGCCGCACGGCACCGGCAAGACGGTGCGCGTGGCGGTGTTCTGCCCGCCGGGCGAGAAGGCGGAGGCGGCCAGGGCCGCCGGCGCCGACGCGGTGGGCATGGATGACCTGGCGGCGCAGATGCAGGGTGGCGACATCGACTTCGGCGTGGTGATCGCGACCCCCGACGCGATGCGCGTGGTCGGCAAGTTGGGCCAGTTGCTGGGTCCGCGCGGCCTGATGCCCAACCCCAAGGTCGGCACCGTGACGCCGGACGTGGTGAGCGCGGTGAAGAACGCCAAGGCCGGACAGGTGCGTTACCGCAACGACAAGGCCGGCATCGTGCACTGCTCGATCGGCAAGGTGAATTTCGAGGTCGACGCACTCAAGGACAATCTGAACGCGCTGGTCGCCGACCTGATGAAGGCCAAGCCGTCCACCGCCAAGGGCCAGTACCTGCAGAAGGTGTCGGTGTCCAGCACGATGGGGCTGGGCGTGACGGTGGATACGTCCACGCTGGCGGCGATGGCGGCGAAATGACCACAGGATGTGGTCACCCCGGACAGCACATGGATGTGCGTTGATCCGGGGTCCGGTGACTGTATTTTGGAAGGCGCTGGACTGTTGAAAAGCAAAGACACTGGTTCCCCGCTTTCGCGGGGATGACGGTCGAAGGAGGGGCGGCTGACGCCGCCCGACTAGAGGAATTTGAGGGCGAGGTTGCGGAACACCGCAACGCAGCCGTCAAAGACCGCAGGTGGCAAGGCGGATCCAGACGATCCGCGGAGCCTCAATCGGAATCGCTCATCTCGAGGATTCCCGCCTGCGCAGATGGTGTCGCCCGCAACGAATCGACTGAAAGGTTGATCTCCGAGCGGACACCGCAATCAGGCACCGCGAGGTGCCGGCGGATCGGCAGGATGCCGGCGATCCGTTTGGTTCGAGTGCATCGCGCACGGAGCGCGGTGGATTCATCGGAGGCAAGCAATGCCGCTCAATCTGGCACAAAAGAAAGAGCTCGTTGCCGAACTGGCTGAAGTGGCCGCCAAGGCGCACTCGCTGGTCGCCGCGGAGTACGCGGGTCTCACGGTCGAGCAGCTCACCGAGCTGCGCAAGAAGGCGCGTGCCTCGGGTGTGTTCGTGAAAGTCGCGAAGAACACCCTGGTGCGCCGCGCGGTCAGCGGGACCGAATACGAGTGCGCCTCGCAGCAACTCGTCGGGCCGCTGCTGTATGCCTTCTCGACCGAGGACCCCGGCGCCGCCGGACGGCTGGTGAAGGAGTACGCCAAGAGCTACGAGAGCCTGAAGCCGAAGCTGGTCGCGGTGGGCGGCAAGGCGTATCCCGCCTCGCACGTCGACGTGCTGGCTTCGCTGCCGACCCGCGAGCAGGCGCTGTCGATGCTGCTCAGCGTACTGGTGCAGCCCGCCACCATGCTGGTGCGCGTGCTGGCCGAGCCCGCCGCGCAGACCGCCCGCGTGATCAACGCGGTCGGACTGCAGATGCAGAAGCAGGCCGCGTGACGGGTCGTTCGCACGGACTCAATGGGTGTATTTCAGCCGTCCTCCCTGACGGCAAAGAACAAGCCCGGCATCCATGCCGGACTTTCCGCAAAGCTCAACCTTTCAACGTTTCAGGAGTCAACCAACATGTCCCTCAGCAATGAACAGATCATCGACGCGATCTCGTCCAAGACCCTCGTCGAGGTGATGGAACTGGTCAAGGCGATGGAAGAAAAGTTCGGCGTGTCCGCCGCGGCCCCGGTGGCCGTGGCCGCCGCGCCTGCCGCCGGCGGTGGCGCCGCCGCCGCGGAGGAAAAGACCGAATTCACGGTGGTGCTGGCCGCCGCCGGCGAGAAGAAGGTCGAGGTGATCAAGGCCGTGCGCGCGATCACCGGTCTGGGCCTCAAGGAGGCCAAGGACCTGGTCGAAGGCGCGCCGCAGACCGTCAAGGAAGGCGTCAGCAAGGAAGACGCCGAGAAGTTCAAGAAGGATCTGGAAGCGGCCGGCGCCAAGGTCGAGTTGAAGTGAGGACAGGAGTCCTCATCCCGTGCAGACCAGGGATGGCCGGTGAACGGGATCCATATTGGATCCCCGTCACCCCGTGCAGCACATGGATGTGCGATGGCACGGGGTTCAGCGCCTTTGATAACTAGCAAAGACACTGGATTCCCGCTTTCGCGGGAATGACGAAATGAGCCTGGGAGCTTTTGCCCCCGGGCTTTCGCCGTTGCGGCGAAGAGTTGTTGTTGCAAAAAAACCAGTTTCGAGTTGTCCACACGAAGTAGCGGCAGACGGGCGTGCTGGTGCCGGCAATACCAGCGACTTCCCAGGTGACAGCTCCACCGCGTTTTCCCGCGGCCGCGCCCTGCGCGCGGCCCGATGCCCACGAACGAGGCGGTAGCATCCATGACGACCTATTCCTTCACCGAAAAGAAGCGGATCCGCAAGGATTTCGGCAAGCGCCCGCCGGTGCTTCCCGTACCCAACCTGCTGACGATCCAGACCGATTCCTACCGCGACTTCCTGCAGGCGGACGTGCCGCCGGCGAGCCGCGAGGACAAGGGCCTGCATGCCGCGCTGAAGTCGGTGTTCCCCATCGTCAGCCATTCCGGCAATGCCGCGCTGGAATACGTCGATTACCACTTCGGCGAGCCGGCGTTCGACGAGCGCGAGTGCCGGATGCGAGGCATGAGCTACGGCGCGCCGTTGCGCGTCAAGGTGCGTCTGGTGATCTACGACAAGGACAGCCCGGCCAGCAAGAAGGTGCCCAAGCTGGTGAAGGAACAGGACGTGTACATGGGCGAGATTCCGCTCATGACCGAAACCGGCACCTTCATCGTCAATGGCACCGAGCGCGTGATCGTCTCGCAGTTGCACCGCTCGCCGGGCGTGTTCTTCGATCACGACCGCGGCAAGACGCACTCGTCCGGCAAGCTGCTGTATTCCGCGCGGATCATTCCCTACCGCGGCTCGTGGCTGGACTTCGAGTTCGACCCCAAGGACGCGCTGTTCACCCGCATCGACCGCCGCCGCAAGCTGCCGGTGACGGTACTGCTGCGCGCGCTCGGTTACAGCAACGAGGAAATCCTCGCGATCTTTTTCGAGCACAACGTGTTCCACCTCGGCAAGGAAGGCGGCGCGCAGCTCGCGCTGGTGCCCGAGCGCCTGCGCGGTGAAACGCTGAACTTCGACCTGATCGCCGACGGCAAGGTGCTGGTGGAAGCCGGCAAGCGCATCACCGCGCGCCACGTGCGCGAACTCAGGAACGCCAACATCGGCACGCTGGAAGTGCCGGACGACTACATGATCGGCCGCATCCTGGCGACCGATTTCGTCGATCCGAACACCGGCGAACTGCTGGCCTCGGCCAACGACGAACTCACCGCCGAGCACATCGCCAGGTTCCGGGCGGCCGGCATCGACGCGGTCGCCACGTTGTTCGTCAACGACCTCGACCGCGGCCCCTACATTTCCAACACGCTGCGCGCCGATCCCACCCGCACGCAACTGGAGGCGCTGGTCGAGATCTACCGGATGATGCGTCCCGGCGAGCCGCCGACCAAGGAAGCCGCACAGAACCTGTTCCACAACCTGTTCTTCACCTTCGAGCGCTACGACCTCTCGGCCGTGGGCCGGATGAAGTTCAACCGCCGGGTGGGCCGCAAGGACATCACCGGTCCGGGCGTGCTGTACGACCACAAGTATTTCGCGGCACGCAAGGACGACGAGTCGGCCAGGCTGGTGGCATGGCAGGGCGAGACGTCCGACATCCTGGACGTGCTGCGCGTGCTGATCGACATCCGCAACGGCCAGGGCACCGTCGATGACATCGATCACCTGGGCAACCGCCGCGTGCGCAGCGTGGGCGAGATGGCCGAGAACGCGTTCCGGATCGGGCTGGTGCGCGTGGAGCGCGCGGTCAAGGAACGCCTGTCGCTGGCCGAGGCCGAAAACCTGGGCCCGCAGGACCTGATCAATGCCAAGCCGGTCGCGGCGGCGGTGAAGGAGTTCTTCGGCTCCTCGCAGTTGTCGCAGTTCATGGACCAGAACAATCCGCTCTCGGAAGTCACGCACAAGCGCCGTGTCTCGGCACTGGGCCCGGGCGGCCTGACCCGCGAGCGCGCCGGCTTCGAGGTGCGCGACGTGCACCCGACCCACTACGGCCGCGTCTGCACCATCGAGACGCCGGAAGGTCCGAACATCGGCCTGATCAACTCGCTGGCGGTGTATGCACGCACCAACAGCTACGGCTTCCTGGAGACGCCGTACCGCAAGGTGGTCAACGGCAAGGTCACCGACGAGGTCGAATACCTGTCGGCGATCGAGGAAGGCGACTACGTGATCGCGCAGGCCAACGCGCCGCTCGACAAGCACGGCCGGTTCACCGAGGACTTCGTGTCCTGCCGTTTCCGCGGCGAATCGGAACTGCGCCCGGCTTCCGAGATCAACTACATGGACGTGTCGCCGATGCAGACCGTGTCGGTGGCGGCGGCGCTGGTGCCGTTCCTGGAGCACGACGACGCCAACCGCGCGCTGATGGGCGCCAACATGCAGAGACAGGCGGTGCCGACGCTGCGTTCGGAAAAGCCGCTGGTCGGCACCGGCATCGAGCGCGCGGTGGCGCGCGATTCGGGCGTCACCATCGTGGCGCGCCGCGGCGGCGTGATCGAGCAGGTCGATGCCGCGCGCATCGTGGTGCGCGTCAACGAAAAGGAAGTCGGCGAGAACGATCCGGGCGTGGACATCTACACGCTCACCAAGTACACGCGCTCCAACCAGAGCACCAACCTGAACCAGCGTCCGCTGGTGAACGTGGGCGACAAGGTGGCGGCGGGCGACACGCTGGCCGACGGTTCCTCGACCGATCTCGGCGAACTGGCGCTGGGCCAGAACATGCTGGTCGCGTTCATGCCCTGGAACGGCTACAACTTCGAGGACTCGATCCTGATTTCCGAGCGCGTGGTGCAGGAGGACCGCTACACCTCGATCCACATCGAGGAGCTGTCCTGCCAGGCGCGCGACACCAAGCTGGGCCCCGAGGAAATCACCGCCGACATCCCGAACGTGGGCGAGGCGGCACTGACGCGCCTGGACAAGTCGGGCATCGTCTATATCGGCGCGGAGGTGAAGGCCGGCGACATCCTGGTCGGCAAGGTCACGCCCAAGGGCGAGTCGCAACTGACGCCGGAAGAAAAGCTGCTGCGCGCGATCTTCGGCGAGAAGGCCAGCGACGTGAAGGATTCCTCGCTGCGCGTGCCGCCGGGCATGGACGGCACCGTGATCGACGTGCAGGTGTTCACCCGCGACGGCATCGAGAAGGACGAGCGCGCGCGCCAGATCGAGGAAATGGAGATCAAGCGCATCCGCAAGGACCTGGACGACCAGTTCCGGATCCTCGAGGGCGCGATCTACGGCCGCCTGCGCATGCAACTGGTCGGCAAGACCGCCAACAGCGGTCCGCAGGGCCTGAAGAAGGGCGCGGCCATCACCGACGAATATCTCGACGGCCTGAAGAAGGACGAGTGGTTCAAGATCAATCCCAGGGACGAGGACGTCGCCGAGCTGGTCTCGCGCGCGGCCGAGCAGATCAAGCGTCACAAGGAGGCGTTCGACAAGCGCTTCCGCGAAAAGCAGGCCAAGATCACCGCCGGCGATGATCTCGCGCCCGGCGTGCTGAAGCAGGTCAAGGTGCACCTTGCGGTCAAACGCCGCATCCAGCCGGGCGACAAGATGGCCGGCCGCCACGGCAACAAGGGCGTGGTGTCGATGATCGTGCCGGTCGAGGACATGCCGTACATGGCCGACGGCACACCGATCGACATCGTGCTGAATCCGCTGGGCGTGCCCTCGCGCATGAACATCGGCCAGATCCTCGAGACCCATCTCGGCTGGGCCGCCAAGGGGCTGGGCGAGAAGATCGGCAAGATGCTGGAAGCGAAGGAAAAGGCCGACAAGATCCGCGAGTTCCTCGGCAAGATCTACAACTCGGGCAAGACCGCCCAGCACGTCGACCTGGATTCGCTGAAGGACCACGAGATCCTGGCGCTGGCGCAGAACCTGCGCGACGGCGTGCCGATGGCGACGCCGGTGTTCGACGGCGCCAACGAGGACGAGATCAAGGCCATGCTGAGGCTCGCCGAGCTGCCGGAGTCCGGCCAGACCACGCTGTACGACGGCCGCACCGGCGATGCCTTCGACCGTCCGGTCACGGTGGGCTACATGCACATGCTGAAGCTGAACCACCTGGTGGACGACAAGATGCACGCGCGTTCCACCGGTCCGTACTCGCTGGTCACGCAGCAGCCGCTGGGCGGCCGCGCGCAGTTCGGCGGCCAGCGCTTCGGCGAAATGGAGGTGTGGGCGCTGGAGGCCTACGGCGCGGCCTACACCCTGCAGGAAATGCTGACGGTGAAATCCGACGACGTGCAGGGCCGCAACCAGATGTACAAGAACATCGTGGATGGCGAACACCAGATGTCGGCGGGCATGCCCGAATCGTTCAACGTGCTGGTCAAGGAGATCCGTTCGCTGGCGATCGACATGGAGCTGGAAGAGCGATAAGAGCCGGGACCTTAGGACACGGAACCCGGGACCCGGAAGATCAAGAGCCATGCCGCTTTTGCTTTTCCGGGCCCCGGGTTCCCGGCCCCAGGTCCCGAATCGAGCCAGTCCCAGCCACCGCCCAAGAATTCGCTCCATATCCGGAGACAAGCAATGAAAGACCTTCTGAACCTGTTCAACCAGCAGACCCAGCCGCTGGACTTCGACTCGATCAAGATCGCGCTGGCTTCGCCCGACCTGATCCGTTCGTGGTCCTGGGGCGAGGTGAAGAAACCCGAGACCATCAACTACCGCACGTTCAAGCCGGAACGCGACGGCCTGTTCTGCGCGGCGATCTTCGGCCCGATCAAGGACTACGAGTGCCTGTGCGGCAAGTACAAGCGCATGAAGCACCGCGGCGTGGTGTGCGAGAAATGCGGCACCGAGGTGACGCTGGCCAAGGTGCGCCGCGAGCGCATGGGCCACATCGAGCTGGCCTCGCCGGTCGCGCACATCTGGTTCCTGAAGTCGCTGCCGTCGCGCATCGGCCTGATGCTGGACATGACGCTGCGCGACATCGAGCGGATTCTTTACTTCGAAGCGTACGTGGTGATCGATCCGGGCCTGACCCCGCTCGAGCGCGGCCAGATGCTCACCGAGGACCAGTATCTGCAGGCGGTCGAGGAGCACGGCGACGAATTCGACGCCCGGATGGGCGCCGAGGCCGTGTACGAATTGCTGAAGTCGCTGGATCTGAACGGCGAACTGGTGCGGCTCAAGGAGGAAATCGCCGCCACCAATTCCGAAACCAAGCTGAAGCGCCTGACCAAGCGCATCAAGCTGGTCGAGGCATTCCTGGAATCGGGCAACCGTCCGGAATGGATGGTGATGACGGTGCTGCCGGTGCTGCCGCCGGACCTGCGTCCGCTGGTGCCGCTGGAAGGCGGCCGTTTCGCCACGTCCGATCTGAACGATCTCTACCGCCGCGTCATCAACCGCAACAATCGTCTCAAGAGACTGCTGGAACTCAACGCGCCCGACATCATCGTGCGCAACGAGAAGCGCATGCTGCAGGAGTCGGTGGACGCGCTGATGGACAACGGCCGCCGCGGCCGCGCCATCACCGGCACCAACAAGCGCGCGCTGAAGTCGCTGGCCGACATGATCAAGGGCAAGCAGGGCCGGTTCCGGCAGAACCTGCTGGGCAAGCGCGTGGATTATTCCGGCCGCTCGGTGATCGTGGTCGGCCCCACGCTGAAGCTGCACCAGTGCGGCCTGCCCAAGAAGATGGCGCTGGAACTGTTCAAGCCGTTCATCTTCTCCAAGCTGCAACGCCGCGGACTGGCGACCACCATCAAGGCCGCGAAGAAACTGGTGGAACGCGAGGAGCCCGAGGTGTGGGACATCCTGGAAGAGGTCATCCGCGAACATCCGGTGCTGCTGAACCGCGCGCCCACCCTGCACCGTCTGGGCATCCAGGCGTTCGAGCCGGTGCTGATCGAGGGCAAGGCGATCCAGTTGCACCCGCTGGTGTGCACCGCGTTCAACGCCGACTTCGACGGCGACCAGATGGCCGTGCACGTGCCGCTGTCGCTGGAAGCGCAACTCGAGGCGCGCGCGCTGATGATGTCCACCAACAACATCCTGTCGCCCGCCAACGGCGATCCCATCATCGTGCCGACCCAGGACGTGGTGCTCGGCCTGTACTACATGACCCGCGAGCTGATCGGCGCCAGGGGAGAGGGCATGGCGTTCGCCGACATCAGCGAGGTGCGCCGCGCCTACGACAACCATGCGGTGGATCTGCACGCGAAGGTGAAGGTGCGCGTGCGCGAGGTGGAAGTCGCCGCCGACGGTTCGCGCCATGAAAAGGTCACGCTGACCGACACCACGGTCGGCCGCGCGCTGCTGGCCGAGATCCTGCCGGAAGGCATGCCGTTCTCGCTGGTCAACCTGGAGCTGACCAAGAAGGCGATCTCGCGGCTGATCAACGCCTGCTACCGCCAGCTCGGCCTCAAGGACACCGTGGTGTTCGCGGACAGGCTGATGTACACCGGCTTCCGTTTCGCCACCCGCGCCGGCATCTCGATCGGCATCGACGACATGAAGATTCCGGCCGAGAAGAAGGCGATCCTGGAAGAGGCCGACAAGGAGGTCGTCGAAATCCAGGAACAGTTCCAGTCGGGCCTGGTCACCGCCGGCGAGCGCTACAACAAGGTCGTGGACATCTGGTCGCGCACCAACGAGCAGATCGCCAAGGCCATGATCGAGGGCATCGGCATCGAGAAGGCGACCTCGCGCGACGGCAAGACCGTCGAGCAGAAGTCGATGAACTCGATCTACATCATGGCCGACTCGGGCGCGCGCGGTTCCGCCGCGCAGATCCGCCAGCTTGCCGGCATGCGCGGCCTGATGGCCAAGCCGGACGGCTCGATCATCGAGACGCCCATCAAGGCCAACTTCCGCGAAGGCCTGGACGTGCTGCAGTACTTCATCTCCACCCACGGCGCCCGCAAGGGCCTGGCCGACACCGCGCTGAAGACCGCCAACTCCGGTTACCTGACCCGCCGCCTGGTGGACGTGGCGCAGGACGTGGTGGTGACCGAACACGATTGCGGTACCCATGACGGCCTGACCATGCAGCCGATCATCGAAGGCGGCGACGTGGTGGAGCCGCTGCGCGACCGCGTGCTGGGCCGCGCGGTGGCCGAGGATGTCTATGCGCCGGGCAACGACGATCAGCCGATCGTCACGCGCAACACGCTGCTCGACGAGGCGATGGTGGACAGGCTGGACAAGGCCGGCGTCCAGCACGTCAAGGTGCGTTCGCCGATCACCTGCGAATCGGAGTTCGGCGTGTGTGCGCTGTGCTACGGCCGCGATCTGGCGCGCGGACATCTCGTCAACATCGGCGAGGCGGTCGGCGTGATCGCCGCGCAGTCGATCGGCGAACCCGGCACCCAGCTCACCATGCGCACCTTCCACATCGGCGGCGCGGCATCACGTGCGGCCGCGGTGGACAGCGTGACGATCAAGACCACCGGCAAGCTGAAGTTCAACAACCTGAAGACCGTGCAACACGCGCACGGCCATCTGGTGGCGGTGTCGCGTTCGGGCGAGGTGAGCGTGATTGACGCCAACGGCCGCGAGCGCGAGCGCTACAAGGTGCCGTACGGCGCCACCATTAGCGTCAAGGACGGCGCCGAGGTCAAGGCCGGCCAGGTGGTCGCGAACTGGGACCCGCATACCCACCCGATCGTGTCGGAAGTGGCGGGCCGCGTGCGCTTCATCGATTTCGTCGATGGCCTGACCGTGCAGGCGTCCACCGACGAGCTGACCGGTCTGGAAAGCGTGGTGGTCACCGACCCCAAGCGGCGCGGCACCAACGCCAAGGACCTGCGTCCTACCGTGCGCCTGGAAGACAAGAAGGGTCAGGACCTGAAACTGCCGGGCACCGACATTCCGGCGCAGTACTACCTGCCGGCCGGCGCGATCGTGTCGATCCAGGACGGCGCCGAGGTCGGCGTCGGCGACGTGGTCGCGCGCATCCCGCAGGAATCGTCCAAGACCCGCGACATCACCGGCGGTCTGCCGCGCGTCGCGGACCTGTTCGAGGCCCGCAAGCCCAAGGAGCCGGCGATCCTGGCCGAGCGTTCCGGCGTGGTGAGCTTCGGCAAGGACACCAAGGGCAAGCAGCGCCTGATCATCAAGGATGCCGAGGGCAACGAGCACGAGGAACTGATTCCGAAGTGGCGCCACGTGATCGTGTTCGAGGGCGAGCACGTCGAGAAGGGCGAGACGGTGGTGGACGGCGAGCCCAATCCGCACGACATCCTGCGCCTGCTGGGCGTGGAGCCGCTGGCCGCGTACCTGGTCAAGGAGATCCAGGACGTCTATCGCCTGCAGGGCGTCAAGATCAACGACAAGCACATCGAGGCGATCATCCGCCAGATGCTGCGCAAGGTCGAGGTGATCGAGCCCGGCGACACCACCTATCTGCGCGGCGAGCAGGTGGACCGCAACCAGTTGCGCGCGGCCAACCGCAAGGCGGAGGCGCACAACGAGCGTCCGGCCGAGGCGATCCCGGTGCTGCTGGGCATCACCAAGGCGTCGCTGGCCACGGAATCCTTCATTTCCGCGGCCTCGTTCCAGGAAACCACCCGCGTGCTCACCGAGGCGGCCGTCCGCGGCAAGCGCGACGAGTTGCGCGGCCTGAAGGAAAACGTTATAGTTGGCCGCTTGATTCCGGCCGGTACGGGGCTTGCCTATCACGCGCGCCGCAAGGGCGAGGCGGGCGGGCTCACCGAATCGGACATGGAAACCCTGGCCGGCGTCTCCACGGTGTTCGAGGAACCGGCCGCCGCGGCATCCACCGAGGCTGCAGGCAGCAACTGAAACGTGTTGTGCCGCAACAAGGCGGCGCGATGACATCGAAATGAGGCGCACGGACGCGCTTCGTGTTCGAGAGCAGGAAGCCGAACGGCGCGAAGGCTTGTCCTGATTCGCGATTCCGTGTTAAATTTCCGCTTCTGGGCAGGCCGGTTTTACCGGTCTGCCCTTGTGTTTCCCGGGATATCGAGAATGGCGACCGTCAACCAGCTGGTGCGCAAGCCGCGCAGCCCGAAAACCTACAAGAGCGCTTCGCCGGCCCTGCAGAACTGTCCGCAGCGGCGCGGGGTGTGCACGCGTGTCTATACCACTACCCCGAAGAAGCCGAACTCGGCGATGCGCAAGGTCGCCAAGGTGCGCCTCACCAACGGCTACGAGGTCATCAGCTACATCGGCGGCGAAGGCCACAACCTGCAGGAGCACTCGGTGGTGCTGATCCGCGGCGGCCGCGTCAAGGACCTGCCGGGCGTGCGCTACCACACGGTGCGCGGTTCGCTGGACTGCGCGGGCATCGCCAAGCGCCGCAAGTCGCGTTCCAAATATGGTGCGAAAAGGCCGAAGGGTTAAGTCATGTCGAGAAAAGGTTCGCATCCCGCCCGCGTGATCCTGCCGGACCCCAAGCACGGCAGCGAGCTGATCGCGCGCTTCATCAACATGGTGATGAAGAACGGCAAGAAGTCGGTCGCCGAAGGCATCGTCTATGGCGCGCTGGAGCACCTGGGCGAGAAGAACCCCGAACCGGTCGCGCTGGTCGAGAAGGCGCTGAACAACGTCGCGCCCGCGGTGGAAGTGAAGTCGCGGCGCGTGGGCGGCGCAACGTATCAGGTGCCGGTGGAAGTGCGTGCGTCCCGCCGCACCGCACTGGCGATGCGCTGGACCATCGAGGCCGCACGCAAGCGCGGCGAGAACTCGATGCCGCGCAAGCTGGCCGCCGAGCTGCTGGACGCCTCGGAGAACCGCGGCGGCGCGGTCAAGAAGCGCGAAGAGACGCACCGGATGGCCGAGGCCAACAAGGCCTTCTCGCATTACCGCTGGTAAGGGTTTGTTCGTGCCGTCTTCCATGACGGCAAGAACAAGTACCGCCATCCATCGAAGCAAGAAATTTCCGATTTTGAATTGACCATGCCTCGCAACACGCCAATCGAGCGCTACCGGAACTTCGGCATCATGGCCCACATCGATGCCGGCAAGACCACCACGACCGAGCGCATCCTTTTCTACACCGGCGTCAATCACAAGATCGGCGAGGTGCACGAGGGCGCCGCGACGATGGACTGGATGGAGCAGGAGCAGGAGCGCGGCATCACCATCACTTCCGCGGCCACGACCTGCTTCTGGAAGGGCATGGACATGTCCTTTCCGGAGCACCGCTTCAACATCATCGATACGCCCGGACACGTCGATTTCACCATCGAGGTGGAGCGTTCGCTGCGCGTGCTGGACGGCGCGGTGTTCGTGCTGTGCGCCGTGGGCGGCGTGCAGCCGCAGTCGGAAACCGTGTGGCGGCAGGCCAACAAGTACGGCGTGCCGCGGCTCGCGTTCGTCAACAAGATGGACCGCACCGGCGCCAACTTCGACAAGGTGGTCGAGCAATTGAAGTCGCGCCTGGGCGCGCATCCGGTGCCGATGCAGGTGCCGATCGGCGCCGAGGAGCACTTCGAGGGCGTGGTCGATCTGGTGAAGATGAAGGCGATCTACTGGGACAGCGAATCCCAGGGCACCAAGTTCGAGTACCGCGACATTCCGGCCGAACTCGTCGAGAAGGCGAAGAAGGCGCGCGAGCACATGGTGGAGTCGGCAGCCGAAACCTCCGAGGAACTGATGAACAAGTACCTCGAGGAAGGCGGCCTGTCCGAGGCCGACATCGTCGCGGGCATCCGCGCCGGCACGCTGGCCAACTCGCTGATTCCTGTGTATTGCGGCACCGCGTTCAAGAACAAGGGCGTGCAGGCGATGCTGGACGCCGTGGTCCAGTTGCTGCCGTCACCGGCCGACCGGCCGCCGGTCAAGGGCATCGACGAGAACGAGCGCGAGGCCAGCCGCAAGGCCGGCGACGACCAGCCGTTCTCGGCGCTGGCGTTCAAGATCATGACCGATCCGTTCGTCGGCTCGCTCACGTTCTTCCGCGTCTATTCCGGCACGCTGAATTCCGGTGACCAGGTGTACAACCCGGTCAAAGGCAAGAAGGAGCGCATCGGCCGCATCCTGCAGATGCACGCCAACGAGCGCCACGAGATCAAGGAAGTGCGCGCGGGCGACATCGCCGCGGCGGTGGGCCTGAAGGACGTCACCACCGGCGACACGCTGTGCGCGGCCGACCACGTGATCACGCTGGAGCGGATGACGTTTCCCGATCCGGTGATCGCGATGGCGGTCGAGCCCAAGACCAAGTCGGATCAGGAAAAGATGGGCATGGCGCTGTCGCGTCTCGCGCAGGAGGATCCGTCCTTCCGCGTGCGCACCGACGAGGAATCCGGCCAGACCATCATCGCCGGCATGGGCGAGCTGCATCTGGAAATCATCGTCGATCGCATGAAGCGCGAGTTCGGGGTCGAGGCCAACGTCGGCAAGCCGCAGGTCGCCTACCGCGAGACCATCCGCAAGGCCGTGCGCCAGGAAGGCAAGTTCGTGCGCCAGTCCGGCGGCAAGGGCCAGTACGGTCACGTGGTGCTGGAAATCGAGCCGCTGGAACGCGGCACGGGCTACGTGTTCGAAAACGCCATCGTCGGCGGCGTGATTCCGAAGGAATACGTCCCGGCGGTGGACAAGGGCATCCAGGAAGCGATCGCCAACGGCGTGATGGCCGGTTTTCCGATCGTGGATGTCAAGGTGCGACTGGTGGACGGTTCGTACCACGAGGTCGACTCCTCGGAAATGGCGTTCAAGATCGCCGGCTCGATGGGTTTCAAGGAAGGCTTCCAGAAGGCCGATCCGGTACTGCTCGAGCCGATCATGAAGGTGGAAGTGGTGACGCCCGAGGACTACATGGGCGACGTGATGGGCGACCTGTCGCGCCGGCGCGGCATGGTGCAGGGCCAGGACGACACGCCCTCGGGCAAGACCATCGACGCGATGGTGCCGCTGGGCGAGATGTTCGGCTATGCGACCTCGCTGCGTTCGATGAGCCAGGGCCGCGCCACCTTCACGATGGAATTCGATCACTATGCCGAGGCGCCCGGCAGCATCGCCGAGCAGATCATCAAGAAGAGCTAGGGATCAGGGACCGGCAAGAGCAGGAACCCGTTCGCTCTGCCGGTCCCGGACCGAAGATTCACCGAAGTCGAAAACGTCACTTACATTGAAACTCGCAGAAGGTACTACGCCATGTCCAAAGAGAAATTCGAGCGCAAGAAGCCGCACGTGAACGTGGGGACGATCGGGCACGTGGACCACGGCAAGACGACGCTGACGGCGGCGTTGACGAAGGTGGAGGCGGAGCGGTTTGGGGGCGAGGTGAAGGCGTACGACCAGATCGACGCGGCGCCGGAGGAGAAGGCGCGCGGGATCACGATTTCGACGGCGCACGTGGAATACGAGAGTCCGAAGCGGCACTACGCGCACGTGGACTGTCCGGGGCATGCCGACTACGTGAAGAACATGATCACGGGTGCGGCGCAGATGGACGGGGCGATTCTGGTGGTGAGTGCGGCGGACGGTCCGATGCCGCAGACGCGCGAGCACATCCTGTTGGCCCGTCAGGTGGGGGTGCCGTACATCGTGGTGTACATGAACAAGGCGGACATGGTGGACGACGCCGAGCTGTTGGAGCTGGTGGAGATGGAGGTGCGCGAGCTGCTCTCGAAGTACGAGTTTCCGGGCGACAAGACGCCGATCATCAAGGGGTCGGCGCTGAAGGCGCTGGAAGGCGACCAGAGCGAGATCGGGGTGCCGAGCATCATCAAGCTGGTGGACGCGCTGGACGAATACATTCCGGAGCCCAAGCGGGACATCGACAAGCCGTTCCTGATGCCGGTGGAGGACGTGTTCTCGATTTCGGGGCGTGGCACGGTGGTGACCGGGCGCATCGAGCGCGGGGTGATCAAGGTGGGGGACGAGGTGGAGATCGTGGGCATTCGTCCGACCCAGAAGACGGTGGTGACGGGCGTGGAGATGTTCCGCAAGCTGCTGGACCAGGGTCAGGCGGGCGACAATGCGGGTCTGCTGTTGCGGGGTACCAAGCGCGAGGAGGTCGAGCGTGGTCAGGTGATCTGCAAGCCGGGATCGATCACGCCGCACACCAAGTTCGAGGCGGAGGTGTATTGCCTGAGCAAGGACGAGGGGGGCCGGCACACGCCGTTTTTCAAGGGTTACCGGCCGCAGTTTTACTTCCGGACCACGGACATCACGGGGGCGGTGGAGCTGCCCGAGGGGGTGGAGATGGTGATGCCGGGGGACAACGTGAAGATGGTGGTGAGTTTGATTCATCCGATCGCGATGGAGGAGGGATTGAGGTTTGCGATCCGGGAAGGCGGCCGCACGGTGGGTGCGGGCGTGGTGACGAAGATTCTTGAGTGAGGGTTATTGCTGACGCGCTTGCGCGCAGCAATAACTCCCGGTGTTCATGCGGCGGAGCCGCATAACACCGGGGAAAAGCGAAAAGCAGACGGCGCAAGCCGACAACGTTCTTTTTAGCGAGCAACTGACATGGCAACCCAGAACATCCGGATCCGGCTCAAGGCCTACGACCACCGCCTGATCGACAAGTCGGCCAGCGAGATCGTGGAAACGGCCAAGCGCACGGGCGCGCAGGTGCGCGGTCCGATTCCGCTGCCGACCAAGATCGAGCGCTACACGATCCTGGTGTCGCCGCACGTGGACAAGGACGCACGCGACCAGTACGAGACCCGCACCCACAAGCGCGTGCTGGACATCGTCGATCCCAACGACAAGACGGTCGATGCGCTGATGAAGCTGGAGCTCGCCGCGGGCGTGGACGTGCAGATCAAGCTGGGTTGACAGCAGGGAACGGGACCGGGAACCGGAAAAAATCGGACGGTTTCGCTGCCTCCGGTCACCGATCCCCGATTCGACGGGTTGAAACGAGATTAGCCATATGGCAATTGGACTGGTTGGTAAAAAATGCGGCATGAGCCGGATCTTCACCGAGGACGGACGCTCGGTGCCGGTGACGCTGATCGAGGCGACGCCCAACCGCGTCACCCAGGTCAAGACCGCCGACAACGACGGCTACGCCGCGGTGCAGGTCACCGTGGGCGCCCGCCGCGCCTCGCTGTTACCCAAGCCGGCCAAGGGCCACTTCGCCAAGGCCAAGGTCGAGCCGGGCCGTGGCCTGTGGGAGTTCCGCCTCGACGCCAAGGAAGCCGGCAAGTATGCGGTGGGTGCCGAGCTCAAGGTCGACGAGGTGTTCAAGGTCGGCCAACTGGTCGATGTCGCGGGCGTGACCAAGGGCAAGGGCTTCCAGGGCACCATCAAGCGCCACCGCTTCACGATGGGCGACGCCACCCACGGCAACTCGCTGTCGCACCGCGCGCCGGGGTCGATCGGCCAGCGCCAGACGCCCGGCCGCGTGTTCCCCGGCAAGCGCATGGCCGGCCACATGGGCAGCGTCAACCGTTCGGCGATGAATCTGGAAGTGATGCAAGTGGATGCCGGGCGCCACCTGATCGCGGTCAAGGGTGCGGTGCCGGGCGCGACCGGCGGCGACGTGATCGTGCGTCCGGCGGCCAAGGCCTGAGGAAACGAGTCATGGAACTGAATGTCATCGGCGCGAGCCCGGTCAAGGTTTCCGAAGCCGTCTTCGGCGCCGCGTTCCGCGAGGGTTTGGTGCACCAGGTGGTGACCGCCTATCGCAACGCGGGCCGCGCCGGCACCAAGGCCACGCTCAACCACAGCGAGGTCTCGGGCACCACCAAGAAGTTCAAGCGCCAGAAGGGCGGCGGCGCCCGCCACGGCGACTACCGCGCCAACATTTTCGTCGGCGGCGCGCACGGTCACGCGCTCGCACCGCGCGATTTCGCGCAGAAGGTCAACCGCAAGATGTACCGCGGCGCGCTGCGCTCGATGCTGGCGGAACTCAACCGCCAGGGCCGGCTGAAAGTGGTGCCGCAGTTCACCGTCGAGGCGCCCAAGACCAGGGCGCTGGTCGGCAAGCTGGCCGCGCTGGAGGCGAACGGCCGCACCCTGATCGTCGTGGCCGAGGTGGACGAGAAGCTGTACCTGTCGGCGCGGAACAATCCCGGGATCATCGACGTGATCGACGTCGATGGCATCAACCCGGTCGCGCTGGCCGCCGCCGACCACGTGGTGATGACGGTGGCTGCGGTGAAGAAGATCGAGGAGTGGCTGGCATGAACGACGACCGCATTCTGTCCATCCTGAAGGCGCCGCACGTCTCCGAAAAGAGCACGCGGCTCGCCGAGCACAACCAGTACGTATTCGAGGTGGCGCCGGGCGCCACCAAGGCCGACGTCAAGTCCGCGGTCGAAAAGCTGTTCGACGTGAACGTGCAGTCGGTGAACATGGCCAACGTCAAGGGCAAGCTGAAACTGTTCCGCTTCCGCCCGGGGCGCCGGGCCGGCGTCCGCAAGGCATATGTGCGGCTGGCCGAGGGCCAGAGCATCGACGTTGCGGGCAAGGCCTGAACTTCCGAGGTGCAATCGACATGGCACTGATCACACCCAAGCCGACTTCGCCGGGACGCCGCGCCATGGTGCGCGTCGCGTCCGCCGGCCTGCACAAGGGCGCGCCCTACGAGCCGCTCACCGAGGCGCAGACCCGGACCGGCGGCCGCAACCACTACGGCCGCATCACCGTGCGTCACCACGGCGGCGGCCACAAGCAGCATTACCGGATCATCGATTTCAAGCGCGACAAGGAAGGCATCGCCTGCCGTGTCGAGCGTCTTGAATACGATCCCAACCGCACCGCCCACATCGCGCTGCTGTGCTACGCGGACGGCGAACGCCGCTACATCATCGCGCCCAAGGGCATCGAAGTGGGCGCGCAACTGATGTCGGGCACCGATGCGCCGATCCGGGACGGCAACGCGCTGCCGCTGCGCAACATGCCGATCGGCACCACCGTGCACTGCGTCGAGATGAAACCCGGCAAGGGCGCGCAGCTCGCGCGCAGCGCCGGCGCGTCGGCGCAGCTGGTCGCGCGTGAATCCGGTTACGCCACGCTGCGCCTGCGTTCGGGCGAGATGCGCAAGGTGCCGGTGGAATGCCGTGCCACGGTGGGCGAGGTCGGCAATCCGGAACACAACCTGCGCAAGCTGGGCAAGGCCGGCGCCAAGCGCTGGCGCGGCATCCGTCCGACCGTGCGCGGCGTGGTCATGAACCCGGTCGATCACCCGCACGGCGGCGGCGAGGGCAAGACTTCCGGCGGTCGCCACCCGGTCAGTCCGTGGGGTCTGCCCACCAAGGGTTACAAGACCCGCAACAACAAGCGCACGCAGAACATGATCGTGCGCCGTCGCAAGTAAGGGCTCATCCACATGCCACGTTCACTCAAGAAAGGCCCGTTCATCGACCTGCACCTGCTCAAGAAGGTGGAGGCGGCGAACCAGAGCAACAGCAAGCGACCGATCAAGACCTGGTCGCGCCGCTCGATGATCCTGCCGGAAATGGTCGGGCTGACCCTGGCCGTGCACAACGGACGGCAGCACGTGCCGGTGCTGGTCAACGAGAACATGGTCGGGCACAAGCTGGGCGAATTCGCCGTGACCCGCACCTTCAAGGGCCACAGCGGCGACAAGAAGGTTGCGGCACCGGCCGCCGGCGGCGCCAAGCCCGCGCCCGCAGCGGCCGCCCCCGCGGCTGCGCCCGCCGCCGCCCCGGCCGCCAAGTGATGGACACCGCCATGAACGACACGACACGAGCCAAAGCTGTCCTGCGCGGCGCCCGCATCTCGGCGCAGAAGGCGCGCCTGGTCGCCGACATGGTGCGCGGCATGCCGGTCGGCGACGCCAGTGCGGTGCTGGAGCACACCAACAAGAAGGCCGCGCACCTGGTCCGCAAGGTGCTGCTGTCCGCGGTCGCCAACGCCGAGAACAACCTCGGCGCGGACGTCGATGAACTGAAGATCGCGCGCATCTGTGTCGATGAGGGCGCGGTCATGAAGCGCATGCACGCGCGCGCCAAGGGTCGCGGCGCAAGAATCCTGCGGCGCACTGCGCACATTACTGTCGAGGTGGGGTCGTGATGTTTGCCATGAGCGCAAAAGCGGCGTGCTTCCACAACCCCCGAGCGCTGGTCGCGCGCTGCCCCCTTGACTCAAGGGGGCGGTGGTACAGCCGCTTCGATCGGGTCATCCAGGGAAACTGAACCATGGGCCACAAAGTCAATCCCGTCGGCATCCGCCTCGGCATTTCCAAGGACTGGAACTCCAAATGGTTCGCGGGCAAGCGCGACTACGCCCAGCACCTGGTCGCCGACCTCAAGGTGCGCGCACTGCTGAAGGACAGGCTCGCGCAGGCCGGCGTGTCGAAGATCCAGATCGAGCGTCCGGCCAGGAACGCGCGCATCACCATCCACACGGCACGTCCGGGCGTGGTGATCGGCAAGAAGGGCGAGGACATCGAGAAGCTGCGCAAGGACGTGTCCGAGATCATGGGCGTGCCCGCGCACATCAACGTCAACGAGGTGCGCAAGCCGGAACTCGACGCGCAGCTCGTGGCCGAGTCGATCGCCCAGCAGCTCGAGCGTCGCATCATGTTCCGCCGGGCGATGAAACGCGCCGTGCAGAACGCGATGCGTCTGGGCGCGCTGGGCATCAAGGTCAACGTGGCCGGCCGCCTGAACGGCGCCGAGATCGCGCGTTCGGAGTGGTACCGCGAAGGCCGCGTGCCGCTGCACACCCTGCGCGCGGACATCGACTACGGTCTGGCCGAGGCCAAGACCACCTACGGCGTGATCGGCGTGAAGGTGTGGATCTACAAGGGCGAGATCTTCGATTTCGCCGCAGTCGGGCAGGCCGCCAAGGAAGAGGAGCGCAACGAAAACGCGCAGCCCACGCGCCGTCCGCGCCCGGACCGCGATGACGAGGCGCCGCGCCGCGAGCGCGCTCCGCGCGGCCGCCGCGAAGGCGCGTCGAAGTAAGGAAAAAAATCGAAAAGTGCAGTCATGGACGACTGCTGTTTGATCCTCGCGATCAGGGACGATCGCAGCAAAAACGAAAGTGCAGGCACGGATGACTGCTGTTTGATCCTCGCGATCAGGACGATCGCAACAAAACGAAAGTGCAGGCACGGATGACTGCTGTTTGATCCCCGCGATCAGGGACGATCGCAACAAAACAAAAGTGCGGTCGGGATGACCGCTTATTGATTTTCGCGATCAGGACGATCGCAAAGGAAAACCACCATGCTGCAACCAAAACGCACCAAGTTCCGCAAGCAGTTCAAGGGCCGCAACCGCGGCCTGAGCCACAGCGGCAACCAGGTCAGCTTCGGCGAGTTCGGGTTGAAGGCGACCTCGCACGGCGCGGTCACCGCGCGCGAGATCGAGGCCGCGCGTCGCTGCATCACGCGCTACGTCAAGCGCGGCGGCAAGCTGTGGATTCGGGTGTTTCCCGACAAGCCCGTCACCAAGAAGCCGATCGAGGTGCGCATGGGCGCGGGCAAGGGCAACGTCGAGTACTGGGTGGCGCCGGTGCAGCCGGGCCGGATGCTGTACGAGATCGAGGGCGTGACCGAGGCCGAGGCGCGCGAGGCATTCCGCCTTGCCGCGGCCAAGCTGTCGGTGCAGACCCAGTTTGCAACCAGGGCGGTGCTGTGATGGACATCAACGAGATGCGCGGCAAGTCCGAGCAGGAACTGAAAGACCAGATCGCCGAGCTGCGCCGCGAGCAGTTCAGCCTGCGCATGCAGAAGGCGCAGGGGCAGAACACGCAGACGCACCAGTTCGTGAAGGTGCGCCGCGAGATCGCGCGCGCCGCGACGGTGCTGGGCGAGAAGCGGAGACAAGGAGCCGCGCGATGAGCGAGACCATCAAGATCACGCGTACCCTCGAGGGCCGCGTGACCAGCAGCAAGGCGCAGAAGACGGTGACGGTCGAGGTGGACCGCCGCGGCCAGCACGGCCTGTACGGCAAGCTGCTGCGCCGTTCGACCCGGCTGCACGCGCACGACGAGAAGGGCGAGTGCCGCGAGGGCGACCTGGTGCGGATCGCCGAATGCCGGCCGATCTCCAGGACCAAGCACTTCCGCGTGGTGGAAGTGCTGGCGCGCGCGGCGGAATGAGGAGGGTGCAGCAATGATCCAGATGCAGACCAGCCTGACCGCGGCAGACAACAGCGGTGCGCGCGAACTGATGTGCATCAAGGTGCTGGGCGGCTCCAAGCGTCGCTATGCCAGCATCGGCGACGTCATCAAGGTTTCGGTGCGTGACGCGATCCCGCGCAGCAAGGTCAAGAAGGGCGAGGTGTACAACGCGGTGGTGGTGCGCACCACCAAGGGCGTGCGCCGGCCGGACGGCTCGCTGATCCGTTTCGATGGCAATGCGGCCGTGCTGCTCAACAACAAGCTGGAACCGGTAGGCACCCGCATCTTCGGGCCGGTCACCCGCGAACTGCGCAGCGAACGCTTCATGAAGATCGTCTCGCTGGCCCCCGAGGTGCTTTGAGGAAATCGCAGGGTATCCGGAATCCCGCATTTCATGCACGCGCCGTATCGAAACAAGTGAGCCACATATGAACCGCATCAAGAAAGGCGACACGGTGCTCGTGATCGCCGGCAAGAACAAGGGTCAGCACGGCGAGGTCACGCGCGTCGTGGGTGACCGCGTGTTCGTGCAGAACGTCAACCTGGTTAAGCGCCACACCAAGCCGAATCCGCAAGCCAACCAGCCGGGCGGCATCGTCGAGCGCGAGGCCCCGATCCACATTTCCAATGTCATGCTGTTCGACCACGCCACCGGCAAGGGCGAACGCGTGGGCCACAAGGTGCTCGGTGACGGGCGCAAGGTTCGCGTGTATCGATCCTCCGGCGAAGTGATCGATGCGTGAGGATGCAAACATGGTTACGCGCCTCGAGAAAATCTACAGAGACGAAGTGATGCCCAAGCTGATGCAGCGCTTCGGTTACAAGAACCCGATGCAGGTACCGCGCATCACCAAGATCACGCTCAACATGGGCGTGGGCGAGGCCGTGAGCAACAAGAAGGTGCTGGAGAACGCCGCCGCCGACATGGCCAAGATCGCCGGCCAGAAGCCGGTGATCACCAAGGCGCGCGTCTCGGTCGCGTCGTTCAAGATCCGTGATGGCTGGCCGATCGGCTGCAAGGTCACGCTGCGCCGCGCGCGGATGTACGAGTTCCTGGACCGTCTGATCAACATTTCGCTGCCGCGCGTGCGCGACTTCCGCGGCGTGTCCGGCCGCGCGTTCGACGGCCGCGGCAACTACAACATGGGCGTCAAGGAGCAGATCATCTTCCCGGAGATCGACTTCGACCAGGTCGATGCGATCCGCGGCATGGACATTTCCATTTCCACCACCGCGCGCACCGACGAGGAAGCCAAGGCGCTGCTGGAAGCTTTCCACTTTCCGTTCAGGAATTGAGGATCAAGGCATGGCAAAGAAATCGATGGTGAACCGCGATCTGAAGCGGGCCAAGCTGATCAAACGCCACGCCGGCAAGCGCGTGGAGCTGAAGAAGATCCTCTCCAGCGCCGAGGCGAGCTACGAGGACAAGCTGGCCGCGCAGGCGAAGCTGCAGAAGCTGCCGCGCGACTCCAGCCCGTCGCGCCTGCGCAAGCGCTGCGCGCTGACCGGCCGTCCGCGCGCGGTGTACGTGAAGTTCGGACTCGCGCGCGCCAAGCTGCGCGAAGCCACCATGCGCGGCGACGTGCCGGGTCTGCGCAAGGCGAGTTGGTAAGAAGAACCGGGACTCGGAACTCGGAGAAGCAAAGTCGACAAGCCGGATATCGATGCTGAGTAACTGAAGAGCCCAAAAGGGACGAGAGCCCACAGCTTTTCGGCCCCCTTGAGTCAGGGGGCGGCCCGATCCGAAGGATCGAGCGGGGGTTGTGGGGCTACGGCAGGCATCAAAGGGCCAAAACGTCCGGGCTCCTTAACACGGAAAACCACAATGAGCATGACTGATCCCATCGCCGACATGTTCACCCGCATCCGCAATGCCCAGGCCATGGGCAAGCCGACGGTGAGCATGCCGGCCTCGAAACTGAAACAGGCGCTGGCCGACCTCCTGAAGGCCGAGGGCTACGTGCTGGATTCGCGCCGCTCCGAAAGTGGCGGCAAGGCCGAACTCGAAATCAGGCTGAAGTACTTCGAGGGCAAACCGGCGATCGAGCACATCGAGCGCGTCAGCCGCCCGGGCCTGCGGGTTTACCGGGGCAAGGACGAGTTGCCCAGGGTGATGGGCGGCCTGGGCATCTCGATCGTCTCGACCCCGGCCGGCCTGATGACCGATGCGCAGGCGCGCGCGAAGGGTCTGGGCGGCGAGGTGGTCGCGAGGGTCGCGTAGGAATTCGGGGGAGCCGGCAGGCAGGCGAGCTGCCGCGGCCGGTCCGCTTCCACGTTCGCCGGTGCGGGAATATCGGAGCTTTTATGTCACGTGTAGCCAAAAAACCGATCGTGTTGCCGAAGGGCGTGGAATGCCAGGTCGGCAAGGACGCGATCATCGTGAAGGGCCCCAAGGGCACCCTGAAGATGGCGGCGATCGCCGGCGTCGAGGTGAAGGCCGCCGACGGCAAGCTGATCTGCATGGACGGCAGCGCCGAGACCCGCTTCGCCGGCACCACGCGTGCGCTGCTGGCCAACATGGTCAAGGGCGTGACGCAGGGTTACGAGCGCAAGCTGGAGCTGGTGGGCGTGGGCTTCCGTGCGGCCGTGCAGGGCAAGAACCTCAACCTGTCGCTGGGCTTCTCGCACCCGGTGGTGTTCCCCGCACCGGAAGGCGTGGTCATCGAAACGCCCTCGCAGACCGAGATCGTGGTCAAGGGCGCCGACAAGCAGCGCGTGGGCGAGACCGCCGCGCAGATCCGCGCGTTCCGTCCGCCGGAGCCCTACAAGGGCAAGGGCGTGCGTTACGCGGGTGAGCGCATTACGCTGAAAGAGGCGAAGAAGGCCTAAATGCGCCGTCCCAGCGCGAAGCAGCCGCCATCCATGGCGGCACTCTTCATCAAGATCAAAATCAGGCTCTGACGAATTCATCCGAGTATTTCGGAGTACAAGATGGAAAAGAAAATCGCACGCCAGCGCCGCGCCAAGCGCGCCCGCTCGCACATCCGCAAGCTTGCGGTACCGCGCTTGAGCGTGCATCGCTCCGGGCAGCACATCTATGCACAGGTCATCGCCGCCGACGGCGAGACCGTGATCGCCGCCGCCTCGACCGTGCAGAAGACGGTGCGCGACGGCCTGAAGGGAACCAAGAACAAGTCGGCCGCCGCGGCGGTGGGCAAGGCGATCGCCGCGCAGGCGCGCGCCGCCGGCATCGAGTCGGTCGCGTTCGACCGCTCGGGTTTCAAGTACCACGGGCGTGTCGCGGCACTGGCCGACGCCGCGCGCGAGGGTGGGCTGAAATTCTGATGCGGGAGCCCGCGTGCGGGCGACCGCTGCCGTGAGCACGCTCGCTGGTGCCAAGGATTCGACAACAACTCCAAGCGGCTTGATGCCGCAAGCAAAGGCCCGCATGGCGCGGGCGCAAGGTGAAAACAGATGGCGAACCAAGATCGCGAAAATTCCGACGGCATGCTGGAGAAGCTGATCGCCGTCAACCGCGTGGCCAAGACGGTCAAGGGCGGACGGCAGATGAGCTTCACCGCGCTCACCGTGGTCGGCGACGGCGACGGCAAGGTCGGTTTCGGCTACGGCAAGGCGCGCGAGGTGCCGGTGGCCATTTCCAAGGCGATGGAACGCGCACGCCGCAACATGGTCACCGTGGGTCTGAACAACGGGACGATCTGGTATCCGGTCAAGGCCAGCCACGGCGCAGCGCGGGTTTACATGCAGCCTGCCTCGGAAGGTACCGGCGTGATCGCCGGCGGCGCGATGCGCGCGGTGCTGGAAGTGGTCGGTGTCAAGAACGTGCTGGCCAAGGCGGTCGGTTCGCGCAACCCGATCAACCTGGTGCGCGCCACCATCAAGGGGCTGCGGTCGGTTTCCAGCCCTGAGCGGATCGCGGCCAAGCGCGGCAAGAAGGTCGAGGAACTCGGACATGGCGGCTAAACACAAATCCGGCGGCGGCACGGTGAAGGTGCGCCTGGTCGGCGGCCTGCGCGGCGTGCGTTCGCGTCACCGCCTCAGCGTGCGCGCGCTGGGCCTCAACAGAACCGGCGACGTGCGCGAGCTGAAGGACAGCCCGCAGGTGCGTGGCCTGATCCAGACCGTGAACTATCTGGTGCGGGTGGAGGACTGAAGACATGCGTCTCAACACGTTGAAGCCCGCCAAGGGTGCGCGCCGCGACCGGGTGCGAGTCGGACGCGGCACCGGCTCGGGTCTGGGCAAGACCGCGGGCCGCGGCCACAAGGGCCAGCACGCACGCACCGGCCGCGGCAAGGTCAAGCCCGGCTTCGAGGGCGGCCAGATGCCGCTGCAGCGGCGCCTGCCCAAGGTCGGTTTCCGTTCGAAGAAGGCCGCCGGCTCGCAGGAAGTGTTCCTGTACCAGCTTGCCGGCCTCGAGGGCGACACGGTCGACCTGGCGGCGTTGCGCCGGGCCGGCCTGGTCGATGCGCGCGCGCGCCGGGTCAAGATCGTCAAGAAGGGCGAGATTGGCCGCGCGGTGAAGGTCAGCGGCGTGCTCGCCACCGCGGGCGCGAAGGCCGCGATCGAAGCCGCCGGCGGCAGCGTGGAGTAGGCGTGGCAGGTTCGACTTCCAACAACCCGCTGGCGGCATTCGGCAAGCTGACCGAGCTGCGGCAGCGCCTGCTGTTCCTGGTCGGCGCGCTGATCGTGTTCCGGCTGGGTTCGTTCATCCCCGTGCCGGGCGTCAACCCGGAAGCGATGACCCGGATGATCGAGCAGGGCGGCGGCCTGCTGAACATGTTCAACATGTTCTCGGGCGGCGCGCTGGCGCGCTTCTCGCTGTTCGCGCTGGGCGTGATTCCGTACATTTCCGCATCCATCGTGGTGCAGATGATGGGTTCGGTGCTGCCAAGCTGGCAGGCGCTGAAGAAGGAAGGCCAGGCCGGCCAGCGCGTGCTGACCAAGTACACGCGCTGGGGCACGGTGGGCCTGTCGGCGTTCCAGGCGTTCGGTGTCGCGGTCGCGCTGCAGAAGCAGGGCATCGCGGGCGGCGTGCCGATCGTATACGACCCCGGTTTCGGCTTCATCTTCGCCTCGGTGATCGGCCTGACCGCCGGCAGCATGTTCCTGATGTGGCTGGGCGAGCAGATCACCGAGCGCGGCGTCGGCAACGGCATCTCGCTGATCATCTTCGCCGGCATCGTGGCCGGGCTGCCGCGCGCGCTGACCCAGACCGCGTCGATGGCCTCGAACGGCGAGCTGTCGCCGATCAAGGTGCTGCTGGTGGCGGCGGTGGTGCTGATCGTGACCGCCTTCTGCGTGTTCATGGAAAGCGCGCAGCGGCGCATCACGGTCAATTACGCGCGGCGGCAGGGCGGTTCCCGCGCGTACATGAACCAGAGTTCGCACCTGCCGCTGAAGATCAACATGTCGGGCGTGATCCCGCCGATCTTCGCCTCGTCGCTGATCCTGTTCCCGGCAACCGCCTCGACGTGGTTCTCCAATGCCAGCCAGTTGCACTGGCTGCAGGCGGTCACCACCGCGCTGACGCCGGGCGAACCGCTGTACATGATCATCTACGCGCTGCTGATCATCATCTTCGCGTTCTTCTACACCGCGATCGTGTTCAATTCGCAGGAAACCGCCGACAACCTCAAGCGCTCCGGCGCGCTGATTCCGGGCATCCGCCCGGGCAAGGCGACCGCGGACTACATCGATGCGGTGCTGACGCGCCTGACCGGCGCGGGCGCGGTGTACCTGGCGGCGGTGTGCCTGGTGCCGACCTTCATGCAGACGGCCTGGCACGTGCCGTTCTACTTCGGCGGCACCTCGCTGCTGATCGTGGTGGTGGTGGCGATGGATTTCCGGGCGCAGGTCTCGGCGCACCTGGTTTCGCACCAGTACGAGAGCCTGCTGAAGAAGGCGAACCTCCGGCGGAGCTGATTTCCCGCCGCGGTTCGCAACGAAACAGCCGCGGCCAGCCGCGTCGCGTTTCCCGCACCGGACCGGGGTTCGGTGCGCCGGCGCCAGCCAGTGCCGGCGGGTTTGGGGCAGGTCGGCCGGAAGAGGAGTGACTTCCAGCCGGCCGGGTTTTTCGGCTATAATGACCAGTTTGCCGTACCGGCAACGTTCCGGGAGTGGAGAAGAGACAAGATGGCACGCATTGCGGGTGTCAATTTGCCGGTCAACAAGCACGTGTGGGTCGGCCTTCAGAGCATCTTCGGGATCGGCCGCTCGCGTTCGCGCAGGATTTGCGTCGAGGCGGGTATCGATCCGGCGACGCCGATCAAGTCGCTGTCCGAAGGCGAGGTCGAAAGCCTGCGCCGCGAGGTGGCCAAGTTCACGGTGGAGGGCGACCTGCGCCGCGAGGTCGGCATCAGCATCAAGCGCCTGATGGACCTGGGCACCTACCGCGGCCTGCGCCACCGGCGCGGCCTGCCGGTGCGCGGCCAGCGCACCCGTACCAATGCCCGCACGCGGAAGGGTCCGCGCCGGCCGATCAAGAAATAGTGTCGCGGCTCCGGGCGAGTCCTTCCGCGATTCCCCGGAGCACCAACGTATTCGTGCGATCGTCCCGGTCGCGAGGATCGAGAAGCAGCCATCCCCGGCTGCGGTTTGTCGAAAGCGATCTTCCTGATCGCAGGGATCGAAAAGCGGTCATCCAGGACCGCAGCATTGAAGGGCGATCATCCATGATCGCGGAAATCAGGAAGCAGCCATCCATGGCCGCACTTTTCAGCTAAAGAGTCCATAGACAATGGCACCACCGGTCAAGACCAAGAAGAAAGCCAAACGCGTCGTCACCGACGGCGTGGCGCACATCCAGGCTTCCTTCAACAACACCATCGTCACCATCACCGATCGCCAGGGCAACGCGTTGTCGTGGGCGACCGCGGGTGGTGCCGGCTTCCGCGGTTCGCGCAAGTCCACGCCGTTCGCCGCGCAGGTCGCCGCCGAGAAGGCCGGCCGCACCGCCCTGGACTTCGGCGTCAAGTCGCTGGAAGTGCGCATCAAGGGTCCGGGCCCGGGCCGCGAGTCGGCAGTGCGTTCGCTGAACGCGCTCGGTTACAAGGTCACCAACATCGTCGACGTCACGCCGATTCCGCACAACGGCTGCCGTCCGCCGAAGAAACGCAGGGTGTAAGAGTATGGCTAGATACCGCGGTCCCACCTGCAAGCTGGCCCGCCGCGAAGGTTCCGACCTGTCGCTGAAGAGCCCGGCGCGCGCGATCGATTCCAAGTGCAAGTTCGAGAACAAGCCGGGCCAGCACGGCGCGGCGGCCAAGCGTTCGCGGCCGTCCGACTACGCCGTGCAGTTGCGCGAGAAGCAGAAGGTCAAGCGCATCTACGGCGTGCTTGAGCGCCAGTTCGGCAACTACTACAAGAAGGCGTCGCAGTTGAAGGGCAACACCGGCGAGAACCTGCTGCGCATGCTGGAAACCCGTCTCGACAACGTGGTGTACCGGATGGGCTTCGCGGTGACCCGCGCGCAGGCACGGCAGCTGGTGTCGCACAAGGCGATCCTGGTCAACGGCAGGAAGGTCAACGTGCCTTCGCACGCCGTGCGTCCCGGCGACGAGATCGCGCTGACCGAGCACGCGCAGAAGCAGTTGCGCGTGCAGGAGGCGATGACCCTGGCCGAGGGCATGGACCTGCGCCCCGGCTGGGTCGAGGTGGACGCCCGGAAGTTCGCCGGCGTGTTCAAGTCGCTGCCTGACCGCGGCGACCTGCCTTCCGACATCAACGAGGCCCTGATCGTCGAGTTGTATTCGAAGTAAGCGGTCCTGCCCGGGGAAACGGGCTGCGTTCGCGCCCGTTCTTCCGGCAATCCCAGTTGTTTTGCCGAGATCGCGGCCAGGAACGGCCGCTTTGAAGCGCAGGGACGGCGCATCATGTCTCTTCCGGAGTAGCCCATGGCAGTCTCTTCCACCCACGTCCTGCGTCCGCGCGGTCTCAACGTCGAGCAGATCGGCCCGAACCACGCGCGCGTCATCGTCGAGCCGCTGGAACGCGGCTACGGCCACACCCTCGGCAACGCGCTGCGACGCGTGCTGCTGTCCTCGATTCCCGGCTGCGCGATCACCGAGGTCGAGATCGACGGCGTGCTGCACGAATACACCACGCTGGAAGGGTTGCAGGAGGACGTGATCGAGGTGCTGCTGAACCTCAAGGGCGTCGCGATCCGGATGCACGGCGTGGACGAAACCACGCTGACGCTTTCCAAGAAGGGCAGGGGCACGGTCACCGCGGGCGACATCGTCACCGACCACACGGTGGAGATCGTCAACCCCGAACACGTGATCTGCCATCTGACCAAGGACATCGCGCTGAACATGCGCCTCAAGGTCAAGCGCGGCATCGGTTATCAGCCTGCGGTCAGCCGGGTCAATCCGGACGAGGAATCGCGCCCGATCGGCAAGCTGCAGATCGACGCCTCGTTCTGCCCGGTGCGCCGCGTCGCATACGAAGTGGACGCCGCGCGCGTCGAGCAGCGCACCAATCTCGACAAGCTGGTGCTGGACGTCGAGACCAACGGCACCGTGCAGGCCGATGAAGCCGTGCGCAAGGCCGCCGAGACGCTGCTGGACCAGCTTTCCGTGTTCGGCGATTTCACCCGCCGCGAATCGTCGGAATCCGAGAAGGAAAAGGGCGGCTTCGACCAGATCCTGCTGCGCCCGATCGACGATCTGGAGCTGACCGTGCGTTCGGCCAACTGCCTCAAGGCCGAGAGCATCTACTACATCGGCGACCTGGTGCAGAAGACCGAGGTCGAGCTGCTCAAGACCCCGAACCTCGGCAAGAAGTCGCTGACCGAGATCAAGGACGTGCTGGCCGCCAAGGGACTGTCGCTCGGCACCAAGCTCGAAAACTGGCCGCCGGCGGGACTGTCGCACGGGATGCAGTTGGGTTAGGCAGGAACGTTTCAAACGAAGCGGCTGTTATTGAAGAGTGCGGCCATGGATGGCCGCTTTTGGAATCTGTAACTCACTCTGATCGCCGTACTCAAAGCTATCTGTGATGCAGCGATCAGGGACGATCGCACGAATAGCGGGTATTCCGCGGGAATCCGGAGCAGTTTCCGAAATTCCCATAACGATAAAGAGAGAAACAAGTCATGCGCCATCTCAAATCCGGACGCAAGCTCAACCGGACCAGCAGCCATCGCGAGGCCATGTTCAAGAACATGACCGCGTCGCTGATCAAGCACGAGCTGATCCGCACCACCCTGCCCAAGGCCAAGGAACTGCGCCGCGTGGCCGAGCCGCTGATCACGCTGGCCAAGACCGACGGCGTGGCCAACCGCCGTCTTGCCTTCGCGCGCCTGCGCGACAAGCAGGCGGTCGGCAAGCTGTTCGTGGAGCTCGGCCCCCGCTACCGCGAACGCAAGGGCGGCTATCTGCGCATCATCAAGTGCGGCAACCGCGACGGCGACAACGCGCCGATGGCCTACGTGGAACTGGTCGATCGTCCGCAGGCACCGGCCGAGGCCGCCGCGGACTGACGGGTTCTTCCGCCGAATCTGTTGCAGCAAGGCCCCGCTCCGCGGGGCCTTGTCGTTCCGGGGATCGTTGCCCGCGGCATGACATCGGAAAGGCCGGTGCCCGGTCAATCCTCGCGGACCAGAAAGCGGTAACCCACACCCGGTTCGGTCTTCAGCCAGCGCGGTTCGGCGGGATCGTCGCCCAGTTTCTGCCTCAGCTTGCCCACCACGATGCGCAGGTACTGGCTGTCGTGCACGTGGCTGGCCCCCCACACCTCGCGCAGCAATTGCGGCTGGGTGACCACGTGTCCGGCATTCCGCACCAGCAAGGCCAGCACCGCGTATTCCTTGCGTGTCAGTGGAACCAGCTCGCCGTCCACGCGCACTTCGCGCCGCGCAAGGTCGATGCCGAGCCTGCCGTCGTCGTAGCAGGGTTGCGTTTCCGGGGTACCGGCCAAGGCACGGTCGCGCAACAGCGCGCGCAAGCGCGCCATCAGCTCCTGGATGCCGAACGGTTTGGTCACGTAGTCATTGGCGCCGGCGTCCAGCGCGCGCACCTTTTCCGCTTCCGCGTTGCGTACCGACAGCATCAACACCGGCACCTGGCTCCATTGACGCAGTTCGGCCAGCACCTCGTGGCCTTCCCGGTCAGACAGGCCGATATCCAGGATCACCAGATCGGGTTCGCGCGTCGCGGCGAGCGCCAGGCCTTCCGCGGCGGTGGCGGCCTGCAGCACTTGGTAGCCTTCCGCGCGCAGGCCGATGTCGAGGAAGCGGCGGATCTGCGGTTCGTCGTCAATCACGAGCACGCGCGGCGACGCATTCATGCGGGGGCACCCTGATTCGCGGATTCCGAAGGCAGCGGCAGGCTGATGCGGATGGTGGTGCCGCCTCCTTCGCGCGGCAAGGCCTCGACGCTGCCGCCGTGCGCGCCGATCATGCCGCGGCAGATGGCAAGGCCGAGCCCGGTGCCGCCCGTGCCGCGGTCGCCGCGCGACACCGAATAGAACATGTCGAAGATCCGCGCGCGTTCGGCTTCGGGTATGCCCGGCCCGCGATCGCTGACCTCGACCAGCAGGTTCGCACCCGCGACGCGCACGTTCACCACTATCGATTGCTCCGGCGGCGTGAAGCGTGCCGCATTTTCGAGGATGTTGAACAGCGCCTGCTCGATCAATGCCGGATGCACGTACAGCAGCAGCGTGTCCGGCGGCAACACGGTATCCACGCGTACGGCGGGGAAAAGCTTGTGCAACCGCGTGACCGCGGCGGCCACGATCTCGGCCACGTCGGTCCAGTCCCGATTGAGCTTGAGCGTGCCGTGCCCGAGGCGGGTCATGTCCAGCAGGTTCTGGATGTAGCGGTCGAGGCGCTGCCCTTCGCCCAGGATCGCCTCCAGCAGTTCGCGCCGCTCGTGTGCGGGCAGTTGCTCGCCGTAGTTCGCGAGCGTGCCGGCGGAACCGATCATCGAGGCCAGCGGCGAGCGCAGGTCGTGCGACACCGAAGACAGCAGCGCGTTGCGCAGACGCTCGGTCTCGCCCAGCACGCGTGCGCCTTCCAGTTCTTCGGCCAGCCGTGCACGCGCCAGTGCCTGGCCGATGTCCTGTACCATCGCCAGTGCCAGGCTGCGCTGGTCAGGATCGGGCTCGGTCGCGCCGGACTGGAAACGCAGCGCGGCCACCCCCAGCCGGTTGTCCTCGCTGCCCAGCGGCAGCAGCCAGCACGGCGCGGCGTTCAGCGTGTCGGTGAAGCGTCCGGCCTGTGCGCCGTGGCGTTCGCACCAGTCGGCGGCGGCCAGGTCCTGGGTCTGCACTTGCATGCCGGCGGGCGACGATGCGGCCACCCGCATGGCGTCCGACGTGTCGCGCGCCAGGATCGCCGCTTCGCAACGCAACGCCTGCGCCAGCGCCGCCACCCCGGCGGCGCGGATGCCGTGCGCGTCGGTGCTGGCCGCGAGCCGTTGACCCAGCGCCAGCAGTGCACGCGATTGCGCATGGGCCGCGCGCAATGATTCCACCTGCAGTACCAGCCGAGTGGCCAGACGGCTGCACACCAGCGCCGCGGCCAGAAACAGGCATACCGTGAGCACGTCGTCGGGGCTGGAGATCGTCAGCGAATAGATAGGTGGCGCGAAGAAGAAGTTGTAGGCGACGAAGCACAGCAGCGCGGTATAGACCGCCACCGCCATGCGCGTGCGCACCGCGACCACCAGCACCGCGGTGAGGAAAATCAGCGACAGGTTCGCCACCGAGAGGTAACGCTGGCTCAGGAAGGCCACGCCCAGTGCCGCCAGCGAAGTCAGCGTGGCGAACAGATATTCGCCGCGCCGGCCCGGTCCGCCCGGCAGCCGCGGCACGTGCAATCGCCGGCGCGCGGCCGCGCGTTCGGCGGGGGTGGCCACGATGGTGAGCTCGAGGTGGGCGCCGCGGCGCAGCAGTTGCTGCGTCAGCGAACGGCCCAGCATCCGCGCGATCGGGCGTTCGCGGGTGCGGCTCAGGATGATCTGGCCCACGCCCTCGCGGTCGGCGTACGCCATCAATTCGTCGGCGATCGCGTGACCGCGCAGCACCTCGCCGTCGCCGCCCAGCCGCCGCGCCAGCCGCAATGCGGCCTCCAGCCGTTCGCGCCGGGCCGGATCGGGCGGCTGGCCGGTATCCACGAACACCACGCCCCACGGCGAGCCGCGGCGCTCGGCGATCCGCCGTGCCATGCGCACCAGATATTCGCTTTGTGCATGACCGTCGATCGCCGCCAGCACGCGGCGGCGCACCGGCATCGCCGTGCCCCGCGCCAGCATGCTGCCGCGCAGGTCGCTTTCCACGTGCGCGGCCACGGTTTCGACCGCGAGTTCGCGCAGCGCGGCCAGATTGGTGGGCGTGAAGAACGCATCCAGCGCCGCGGCGGCGGTCTCGGGCACGTACACCTTGCCCTGTTTCAGGCGCTGGATCAGTTCGCGCGGCGGCAGGTCCACCAGCACGATGTCGCGGGCGCGATCGAGAAACGCGTCGGGCACGCGCTCGCGCACGGTGACCCCGGTAATGCGCCGCACCTGGTCGTTGAGGCTTTCGAGGTGCTGCACGTTGAGCGTGGCATAGACCTCGATGCCGGCATCGAGCAGCTCGGCGACATCCTGCCAGCGTCGCTCGTGGCGGCCGCCGGGAAGATTGGTGTGCGCCAACTCGTCCACCAGCAGCACCGACGGTTTGCGCGCCAGCGCCGCGTCGAGATCGAACTCCCCGAAAACGCGGCCGCGGTAGTCCACGCGCCGCCGCGGCAGCACTTCCAGCCCCTCCAGCAGTGCCGCCGTCTCCGCGCGACCGTGGGTTTCCACCAGTCCCGCCACAACGTCCACGCCCTGCTTCTTCAGCTCGCGCGCGGCCGACAGCATGGCCCAGGTCTTGCCGACGCCCGGCGCGGCGCCCAGAAAGATCTTCAGCCGCCGCTGCCGCTCGCCACGCACGGCATCGAGCAGGGCATCCGCCCGGATTTCGCGGGGCGCCGTTTCATCCATGCGATTACCTTAGCGGCGTGGTCGAGCGACGGATAGCGTGTCCAGTGCCAGGTTGAGTTCCAGCACATCGACGCGCGGTTCGCCCAGCACCCCGAACTGGCGTCCGGCGATGTGGCGGTTCACCAACGTCCGCACCTCCGCCTGCGGCAGGCCGCGTGCCCGCGCCACCCGAGGCACCTGATACAGCGCCGCGGCCGGTGAAATGTCGGGATCGAGCCCGCTGCCCGATGCGGTCACCAGATCCACCGGCACCGGCGCGTGGTTGCCGGGGTCGGCCGCGCGCAGCGCGGCGATGCGCGCCTTCACTGCGTCGGTCAGCGCGGGATTGGTGGGGCCCAGGTTCGAGCCTCCCGAAGCGGTGCCGTTGTAAGGCTGCGGCGTGGTGGCCGAGGGCCGGCCCCAGAAATATTCCGGATCGGTGAATGACTGGCCGATCAGCGCGGAACCGATCGGTCTGCCATCGCGCAGGATCAGGCTGCCATTGGCCTGGTTCGGAAATGCGAGTTGCGCGATGCCCGTCACCGCGAACGGATAGGCCAGACCGGTGATCGCGGTCAGCGACAGCAACAGCGCGAAGGCTTGGCGAAACAGTTTGCCCATGGCGGGTCTCCGCTCATTCCAAGGGTGCGGCTGCGACGGCCGCATGCTGCATTCCGCGATCATGGATCGATCGCATCAAAAGCCGCCCTGAAGCATGAAAAACCCACGGGTCCCGCCGACATCGAGAACGTCGCCCGGGTTCAAGAGACTCGCGGTACGGCGATAAAAGGCTGCATTGGTGGCGTACGTGACACCGCCGCTCAGCGACCAGTGCGGATTCAACGGATATGCCAGGGTTGCGCCGAAATCGCTGTAGCCGGGGTTGCGCGCGCCATCCGCCAGCGGCATCGTCAGCGCGGTGGTGTAATGCGTATGCCCCGCGTGCAGCGCGAGACTCCAGGCACCGCCCAGCGCCAGCACGGCATCCAGTTGCAGGTAGCCCGTGCCGCGCGAATCGCCGCGGTAGCCTTCCTCCACGTCCGCAGCGAAGTAGTCGGTGAGCGCGCGGTTGTATTTCAGCGTGAGCCAGCGCCAGCTCACCGTCACGTTGGCTTCCAGGGTATCGAACGAGCGCGACGGCAGACGCGGATTCGCGTGATCGAGATTGCCGCGGGGATAGACGCAGCCGTACAGCCCCGCCCGCCATGACCAGTCCCGGCCGACGCTGCTTCCGTAGCTGGTGAAAAGATCCAGCTCCATCGCGGCGCCGGGATAGCTGCGCTCGCTGATGCCGGAGGCCCAGAAGCCCGCCGTGAAACCGTTTGCGGCGCTGTAGCTGGCGCCGCCCTGGAGCGCGGGCCGGCCCCAGGTCTGGGTCAGGCCGCGGAACACGTAATCGGACGTGATCGCGAGGTTGCCAGTGACAGGGTTGGCCGGTGCGTCGCCCGCATGCGCGGTGGCGGCAGCGAACAGCGCCATGGTCGCGACGAGAATCGAACGGCCGCGCATCACGCGCACCCCGTCAGCACCAGCAGCATGTTGATCAGCTTGATGCCGAGAAACGGCACCACGATGCCGCCGAGTCCGTAGATCAGCAGATTGCGGCGCAGCAGCGCGCCGGCGCCCAGCGCGCGGTATTTCACGCCCCGCAGCGCCAGCGGGATCAGGAACACGATGATCAGCGCGTTGAAGATCACCGCCGACAGGATCGCGCTGCGCGGCGTGGCCAGATGCATCACGTTGAGCGCGTTCAGGGCGGGGTAGGTGGTCGCGAACGCGGCCGGAATGATCGCGAAGTACTTGGCGATGTCGTTGGCGATCGAGAACGTGGTCAGCGCGCCGCGCGTGATCAGCATCTGCTTGCCGATCTCGACCACCTCGATCAGCTTGGTCGGGTTGGAGTCCAGGTCCACCATGTTGCCGGCTTCCTTGGCTGCCTGCGTGCCGGTATTCATCGCCACCGCCACGTCGGCCTGCGCCAGCGCCGGCGCGTCGTTGGTGCCGTCGCCGCACATCGCGACCATCCGGCTCTCGGCCTGCATCTCGCGGATCAGCTTGAGCTTGGCTTCCGGTGTCGCCTCGGCCAGGAAATCGTCCACGCCCGCCTCGGCCGCGATCGCCGCGGCGGTGAGCGGGTTGTCGCCGGTGATCATCACGGTCTTGATGCCCATCCTGCGCATTTCGGCGAAGCGTTCCCTGATGCCGCCCTTGACGATGTCCTTGAGCTCGATCACGCCCAGCGCGGCGGGGCCGTCCGCGACGATCAGCGGCGTCGCGCCGCGCCGCGCGATTTCCCCGGCGATCTGCTTCACGCGCGGCGGCAGCGCATGGCCGGACTCGTGCAGGTATTTTTCGATCGCATCCAGCGCGCCCTTGCGTATGCTGCGGTCGTCCACGTCCACGCCGCTCATCCTGGTTTGCGCGCTGAACGGCACGAACTGCGCGTGCAGCGCTTCGAGTTGCCGTTCACGCAGGCCGAATTTCTCTTTCGCCAGCACCACCACGCTGCGGCCTTCCGGTGTTTCGTCGGCCAGCGAGGCCAGCTGCGCCGCTTCGGCCAGTGCACGCTCCTCCACGCCCGGTGCAGGGTGGAAGACCGTGGCCTGACGGTTGCCCAGCGTGATCGTGCCGGTCTTGTCCAGGAGCAGCACGTCCACGTCGCCGGCGGCTTCCACCGCGCGGCCGGACGTGGCGATCACGTTGGCGCGGATCATCCGGTCCATCCCGGCGATGCCGATCGCCGACAGCAGCGCACCGATCGTGGTCGGGATCAGGCACACCAGCAGCGCGACCAGCACGGTGATCGTGATCGGGTGGCCGGCGTGGGCGGCCTGCACGCTGTAGATCGAATACGGCAGCAGCGTCACACAGGCCAGCAGGAAGATCAGCGTGAACTTGGCCAACAAGATCGTCAGCGCGATCTCGTTGGGCGTCTTGCGCCGCGAGGCGCCCTCGACCATCGCGATCATCCTGTCCAGGAAGCTCTCGCCGGGATTGCGGGTGATGCGCACCACCAGCCAGTCCGACAGCACCCTGGTGCCGCCGGTCACCGCGCTGCGGTCGCCGCCGGATTCGCGGATCACCGGGGCGGATTCGCCGGTGATCGCGCTTTCGTCCACGCTGGCGGCGCCTTCGATCACTTCGCCGTCGCCCGGAATCGTGTCGCCCGCCTCGGTCAGCACGCAATCACCGCTGCGCAATTCGGCCGACGGCACGAAGGTGACCGCGGCGGTGCGCGCGGGCCTGGACAGCTTTTTCGCGATCACGTCCTTGCGCGTGCTGCGCAACGCGGCGGCCTGCGCCTTGCCGCGGCCCTCGGCCAGCGCCTCGGCGAAATTCGCGAACAGCAGGGTGAACCACAGCCACACGCTCACCCAGAAAATGAAGCCGGCCGGCGCTTCGCCGTGACCGGCGAGGGCCTGCGCCCACAGCAGCGTGGTCAGCACGCAGCACACGAACACCACGAACATCACCGGATTGCGAAACTGCAGGCGCGGCGAGAGCTTGCGGAAGGCGTCGGCGGCGGCTTTCCGGATCAGTTCGCGGTCGAAGCCGCGCACCACGCGAGCCTGCGAAGTCATGGCTGTGGTTCCCCGGGAATCAATGCAGCGGCATCAGGTATTCGGCGACGGGCCCCAGCGCCAGCGCCGGCAGGAAGGTGAGCGCACCCACCACGATCACCACCGCGGCCAGCAGCACCACGAACAGCGGCGTGTGCGTCGGCAGCGTGCCGGCCGAAGCGGGGACGTGTTTCTTGGCCGCCAGCGAGCCGGCCAGCGCCAGCATCGCGATCGCGAGCGGGTAGCGCGCCAGGAACATGCACGCGCCCAGCAGCCCGTTCCAGAACGGCGTATTCGCGTTCAGGCCGGCGAACGCGCTGCCGTTGTTGTTCGATGCCGAACTGAGCGCGTACAGGATCTCGCTGAAACCGTGCGCGCCCGGATTGGCAGCCGCGCCCGTGCCGGCCGGGGTCATGACCGCGATCGCGGTCCCGATCACCACCAGCGCGCACGGCAGCAGCACCGCGAGGCTGGCCATCTTCATCTCGCAGGCTTCGATCTTCTTGCCCAGATACTCGGGCGTCCTTCCAACCATGAGACCGGCGATAAACACCGCCACCACCGCAAAGGCGAGCATGCCGTACAGGCCCGAGCCGACGCCGCCGAAGATCACCTCGCCGAGTTGCATCAACCACATCGGCACCAGTCCGCCCAGCGCGGTGAACGAGTCGTGCATCGCGTTCACCGCGCCGCACGAGGCCGCGGTGGTGATCGTCGCGAACAGGCCGGAGGCGGCGATCCCGAAACGCGTCTCCTTGCCTTCCATGTTGCCGCCGGCCTGCAGGCCGGAAGCGTGCTGGTTCACGGGGAGTGCCTGCAGCGCCGGATTGCCGGCCTGTTCGGCGGCGATGCAGCCCAGCGCCAGCGGCACGAAGATCACCAGCATCGCCGCCAGGATCGCCCAGCCCTGGCGCCGGTCGCCCACCATCCGGCCCAGCGTGATGCACAGGCCGCCCGGGATCAGGAAGATCGCCAGCATCTCGATCAGGTTGGACAACGGCGTGGGATTCTCGTACGGATGTGCCGAGTTGGCGTTGAAGAATCCGCCGCCGTTGGTACCCAGCATCTTGATCGCGACCTGCGAGGCGGCCGGGCCCATCGGCAGGGTCTGGGTGGTCACCGGCACCGTTTTCGTCACGTGGTGCCCGGCCGCGTCTTTCACCGTTTCGGTGTAACGGCCCGCCTGCGCCACCGGCACATCGACGTAAGGCTTGAAGTTCTGGATCACGCCCTGCGAAACCAGCAGCAGGCTGATCACCAGCGACAGAGGCAGCAGCACGTACAGCGTGGCGCGGGTCAGGTCCACCCAGAAGTTGCCGAGCGTTCGCGCGGAGCGGCGCGCGAAGCCGCGCACCACCGCGACCAGCACCGCAATGCCGGTCGCCGCCGACAGGAAGTTCTGCGCCGTCAGCGCCAGCATGTCGGTGAGATAGCTCATCGTGCTTTCGCCGCCGTAGCCCTGCCAGTTGGTGTTGGTGGCAAAGCTGATCGCCGTGTTCATCGCCGAATCCGGCGACACCGCATCGAAGTGCTGCGGATTCAGCGGCAGCCATGGCTGGATGCGCTGCAACAGGTACACGGCCAGCGCGCCCAGCACGTTGAACAGCAGCATCGCCAGCGCGTAGCGCTTCCAGTCCATTTCCTCGCCGGCCCGGATGCCGCACAGGCGATAAAGGCCGCGTTCGAGCGGGGCGCCGAGGCGCGTGACGCGGCTGGGCGTGTCGGCGAACACCGCCGCCATGTACGCGCCGGCCGGCATGATCAACGCCAGCAGCACCGCCAGATAGACGGCCACCTGGATCAGGTCGTTGACGGTCATTCGAACCACTCCGGCTTCAGCAGCGCGACGGACAGGTAGATCGTGAGTGCCGTGGCGATCAGTGCGCCGATGACGTAGGCGGCGTTCATTTGCGTGTCCCCACGCGGTCGCAGATCAGCAGGAAGCCCAGCGTCGCGCCGCTCAGCACGAACAGGAACAGCAGGCAGGCGAAATCCACGGGCACCGGTCCTCATCGGGAACGTGGGGCGCATTCTGGGAATCGGTGAATAAAAACGGGGTAGCGAATCGGCCCGTTCGCATAAAGTCTGCGTAAAAATGCGTTCCGGCCGGTACCGCACGGGCGCGGGACCGGCTGACAGGGGCGCCCGGAACCGCTAACGTTCACCCTCCGCGACTGCATACGGCAGGCATTCATGGCGCCCTGGCACTGGTCCTACCGCACGCTCTTTCTGATCGGTTTCCTGATCTGCATCGCGCTGCTGGGCTATGCGCTGTACGCCGAAGTGCATCTGGGTCTGGTGCCTTGCCCGCTGTGCATCTTCCAGCGCGTCGCGTTCGTGTGGATGGCGCTGTGGTTCCTGATCGGCGGCCTGCACGCGCCGGGCGGCCGGGGCCGCTGGGCGTACGTGGCGCTGGTGGTGCTGGGTGCGCTTGCCGGCATCGGTGTCGCGGCGCGGCAACTGTGGTTGCAATCGCTGCCGCCGGAACTGGTGCCTGCGTGCGGCCCCGGACTCGATTACATGCTGAAGGCGTTTCCGCTGGGGCAGGTGATCACGCTGGTGCTGCGCGGTTCCGGCGATTGCGCGGTGGTCAACTGGCGTTTCCTGGGGCTTTCCATGGCCGGCTGGACGCTGATCTGGTACGTGCTGCTTTCGGCTTTCGCGATCCACGGCGCACTGCATCCATTCTCGCCACGGCAGGCAGCGCCGATGCGCCGGGCGCAGCCGTGAACGATCCGGCCGGCCAAGGCCGGCACGCGCGATGCCTCCGGCAAAACCCGGTATGCTTGTTCGTCCGAGGTTTTCCCGTACATGGCCATTCCCGAACGTCCCTTGCGCGCGGTGCGCGATGCGCGGCCCTGGCAGCCCGACGGCTGGCAGGCGCGTCCGGCCGCGCAGATGCCGACCTACGACGATCCCGATGAGCTGCAATCGGTGCTGGCGCAGTTGTCGCGCCTGCCGCCGCTGGTCACGTCGTGGGAAATCCTGACGCTGAAGCAGTTGCTGGCCGACGCGCAGCAGGGCAGGCGATTCCTGCTGCAGGGCGGCGATTGCGCGGAAAGCTTCGCGGACTGCAACAACGAGGTGATCGCCAACCGCCTCAAGGTGCTGTTGCAGATGAGCCTGGTGCTGATCCACGGCCTGCGCATGCCGGTGGTGCGCGTGGGGCGTTTCGCCGGGCAGTACGCCAAGCCGCGTTCGGGTGACACCGAGACGATCGACGGCGTCACGCTGCCGGTCTATCGCGGCGATCTGGTCAACGGCCCGGAGTTCACGCCCGAAGCGCGCCGCGCCGATCCGGTCCGGATGCTGCGCGGCCATGCCCGTTCGGCGATGACCATGAATTTCGTCCGCGCGTTGGTGGACGGCGGCTTCGCCGACCTGCACCATCCCGAATACTGGAACCTGTCGTGGGTGGAACATTCGCCGCTGGCCACGGAATACCGCCGGATGGTGGATGGCATCGGTGACGCCGTGCGTTTCATGGAAACGCTGGCCGGTGAACCGATCGCGAGTTTCCAGCGCGCCGAGTTCTATACCTCGCACGAGGCCCTGCTGCTGCCTTACGAACAGGCGATGACACGGCAGGTGCCGCGCCAGTGGGGCTGGTTCGACCTGTCCGCGCACTTCCCGTGGATCGGCATGCGCACCGCCGCAACGGACGGCGCGCACGTCGAGTTCTGCCGGGGCATCCGCAATCCGGTGGCGGTCAAGGTCGGGCCATCCATGCAGGCCGATCACCTGCAGGAACTGGTCGAGATCCTCGATCCCGACGACGAGCCGGGGCGCCTGACCCTGATCCACCGGATGGGCGCAGGCGGGATCGCGCAGCACCTGCCGCGCCTGATCGAGGCGGTCAAGGCCACCGGACGGCGCGTGCTGTGGGTGTGCGATCCGATGCACGGCAACACCGAAAAGCTGGGCAACGGCGTCAAGACACGGCGCTTTGCCAGCATCCGCAGCGAGCTGGAACAGGCTTTCGACATCCACGCGGCGGCCGGCACGCGGCTGGGCGGCGTGCACCTGGAACTGACCGGCGAAGACGTCACCGAATGCCTGGGTGGGGCGCGCGATCTGTCCGAAGCCGACCTCGCGCGCGCCTACAAATCCACCGTCGATCCGCGGCTGAACTACGAGCAGTCGCTGGAACTGGCGATGCTGATCGTGCGGAAATCCGGTCGCGCAGAGAGCGTCCGCGATCTGCCTTGACGGCGGCATCGGGAACCGGCAGCGAACAGCGAGGCGGCCCGAAGGCGGGCGTCGCGGACCGCACGAGTCATGGCCGATCGCGTTGCCTGCGCGGGCAAGGCAAGGATGACCGGCTGCGGGACCGTGGACGGCAGCTCGCTCGAAGCAGCGGACGCGCGCAATGCGCATTCCTACGATCGTGCCACGGCCTCCGCCAGCTCCCGCCACGGCCCGATGTCCCAGAACCCGCGCGCCTGTCCGGAAGGCGAGGGCAGCACGAACACGCGGGTCCGGCCGATCCTGACGTCCTGTTCGCCGTAGTCGAGATCGCGTTTGCTGCCCAGTCCGGTACGGGCCGCGTTCTTGCTCGTGAAGGCGACGATGCGCGGCTGGTAGCGCGCAAGCTTGCGCCGCAAGGCTGCCGCATCGAACGCCTCGCGGGGCAGTTCGTGGTCGGCACCGAAGTGATGCTTGGCGACATCGGTCAGGCCGAGGCCGAATTGCAGGACGCTGCGGAATTCCTGCGGCGACAGCCGGCGCGGCGTCAGTCCGGTCTCGAACAGCGTGCGCCAGAAATAGTTGCCGGGGTGTGCGTAATACGCGCCCTCGCGCGCCGAGCGCGTGCCCGGCGCGGTGCCGCAGAACACCACGGCAAGACCGGGCGCCAGCACGTCGGGCAGGATGAATGGCGAACGTGCCGTCATGGCCTGAAGGTCGTCAATCCGTCCGCCCAAGCGTAACCCGAACGAAAGGCCCGATCGTGGCGCCGTGACCTCCCGCCCTTGTTGCGATGCCGGATGCGGGAGTATGTTCGTGCGATTGTCTTCGCCGGAGAACCCCGCCATGCCGTTCCGCCTCCGTGTCGTTTCACCGCTCGTCCTGGCATGCCTGCTGGCGGGGATTGCACCGGCCATGGCCGCAGCCACGGACGGCGGGGGCGCTTCACCCTTCGCCGGCGACCTGCACTGGCGCCTGCTTGGCCCGTTCCGGGCCGGCTGGTCCACGATGGCCGAGGGCATTCCCGACCAGCCGAACGTGTTTTACTTCGTCGGCGCCGGCAGCGGCGTGTGGAGGACCGACAACGCCGGTCGCACCTGGCATTCGCTGGGCGACACGCTGCCGGCTTCCGCGATGGGCGCGCTGGCGATCGCGCCGTCCGATCCGGATGTCATCTATCTCGGCAGCGGCCAGGTCGCCGCGCGCTGGGACATCCAGTCCGGCAACGGCGTGTACAAGTCCAGCGACGGCGGCAAGAGCTGGCAGCACATGGGTCTTGCCGACACCAAATACATCGGGCGCATCCTGGTCGATCCGAAGGACCCCGATACCGTACTGGTCGGCGCGCTGGGGCATTACTTCGGCCCCAACCACGAGCGCGGCGTGTTCCGTTCCAGCGACGGGGGCAGGACCTGGAAGCAGACGCTCTACATCGACGACGACACCGGCGTGGTCGATCTGGCGCGCGATCCGGGACATCCGGATGTCATCTACGCCGCGGCCTGGCAGGTGCGGAATTATCCGTGGCTGTCGTATTTCCAGCCGAACAACGGTCCCGGCAGTGGCATCTACAAGTCGGTCGATGACGGCAGGACGTGGAAACGTCTCGACGGCAAAGGCTGGCCGCAAGGCAACCTCAGCCGGATCGGCCTTGCGGTGGCGGGCAACGGCCGCGTCTATGCGGTGATCGACGCCTCCGCGGCCAGCGGCAACATTCCGCATGCCGCGTCCAGGGACGAAGGCGGTCTGTACGTTTCCGACGACGGCGGCGCGACGTGGACGCGCGCGAGCGGCGAGAGCTGGCTGGAGAACGACTACTTCGGCCGGATCACCGTCGATCCGGGCAATCCCGATGTCATCTATGCGTCGGGGCAGTCGATCCGCAAGTCGACCGACGGCGGCAAGACCTGGCATGTCTTCAAGGGCGCGCCGGGCGGCGACGACTACCACTTCGTGTGGATCAATCCGCTGCATCCCGACCACATGATCGCGGCGGTCGATCAGGGCACCACGGTGACGGTGGACGGCGGCAGGATGTGGTCCTCCTGGTACAACCAGCCGACCGCGCAGGTGTACCACCTCGCGGCCGACGACCGGTTCCCGTACTGGGTGTATTCCGGCCAGCAGGATTCCGGCACCATCGGCATCGCCAGCCGCAGCGACTATGGCGCGATCAGTTATCGCGACTGGCATCCGGTGGGTGGCGACGAGCGCGACTACGACGTGCCCGATCCCAACGATCCGATGATCGTGTACGGCACGGGGCTGGGCGGGCGCATCTCGCGCTTCGATGCGCGCACCGGGCAGGTCGCCAACGTTTCTCCGTGGCCGATCATGACCTACGGCGCCAAGCCCGACACGGTGAAATACCGCTACACCTGGATCACGCCGTTGGTCGCGACGAAGGACAAGTCGGGCAACACCGAACTGCTGTTCGGTGCGCAGGTGCTGTTCCGTTCCACCGACCGGGGCGAGCACTGGACCGTGATCAGCCCCGACCTGACCGGCCAGCGGCAGGACGCGAAGGGATGCGGCAAGGTCACGGTCGCGAACGCGCGCGCCTGCGGTTACGGCGTGATCTATTCGATCGCGGTCGCACCGCACGATCCGGACGAAATCTGGACCGGCAGTGATTCCGGAACGATCCATTACACCCGCGACGGCGGCGCGCACTGGGACGACGTGACGCCGAAAGGCATCGCGACGATGACCAAGATCTCGTCGCTGGACGTTTCGGCGCAGGATCCGTGTACCGTGTATGCGGCCGCTGACAACCACCGCAACGACGATTTCGCCCCCCACGTGTGGCACACGCACGATTGCGGCAAGACCTGGCAGCAGGTGGACAACGGCCTGCCGGGCGATCACTACGTGAGCGTGGTGCGCGCCGATCCGGTGCGCAGGGGCCTGTTGTACGCCGGCACCGACCGCGGTGCGTACGTGTCGTTCGACGACGGCGCCGATTGGCAATCGCTGCAGCTGAACCTGCCGACCGCATGGGTGCGCGACCTGCTGGTGCACGGCAATGACCTGATCGCCGCCACGCAAGGGCGCGCGATCTGGGTGCTGAACGATCTTTCACCGCTGCGGCAGTGGGATGCGGACGTTGCACGTGCGGACGTGTACCTGTTCAAGCCCGCCGACGCGGTGCGCGTGCATCCCGACAACAACAAGGACACGCCGCTGCCGCCCGGTACGCCGTTGGGCGAAAACCCGCCGGCCGGCGCGATCATCGACTACGCGCTGGGTGCGAACACGCACGGACCGGTCACGATCGACATCCTGGACGCCAACGGCAAGCTGGTCCGGCATTACGCCAGCGACGCGAAGCACGAACCGCTGCACGCCTTCCGTTATTTCGAGAAGGACTGGTGGACCAAACCACCCGTGAATCCGCCCGAGACGCCGGGCCTGCACCGTTTCGTGTGGGATCTGCACTACACGCGCCCGCGCTCGCCCAGCTACGACTATTCGATCGCGGCGGTGTTCGGCAAGGACACGCCGATCCTGCCGCAGGGTCCGTTCGTGCTGCCCGGCACCTACACCGTGGTGCTGAAGGCCGACGGCAGGACGCTCAAGCAACCGTTGACGGTGACGATGGATCCGCGCGTGCGCACCGGCATGGCCGACCTGCAGGCCGCGCTCGCGTTCTCGCAGCAGGTCGATGCCTCGCTCGAACAGACCGCCGTCGGTGCGGCGCAGCGGAAAGCCGTGGCGGCGCAGCTCGACAAACTCGCCATCACGCTGGCGAACGACAAGGCACATGCTTCGCTGCTTGAGGATGTCAAGGCGGTGCAGGCGAAATTGCGTCCGCCGGAAAACGCGAAACTCGACGAGGTCGCGGATTTCGACGCGATCGGCGGAACCCTGGCCGGCATCGAGTCCGACTTGGAATCGGCCGATGCGGCGCCCAACCAGGGCCAGCGCGAGGTACTGGCCAACTGCAACGCGCGCCTGCAACGTGCACAGGCCGACTGGCAATCGCTGCAGCACAACGAGCTGGCCAGACTCGACGCCGGCCTGAAGGCCGCGGGCCTGCCCGCGATCAGCGTGCCTGCGCCGGATCAGCTCGACATGCCGGCGCAGACCGGAGGCGGCGCCGATTTGCCATGAGAAAATTCGACGGGAGCCAGCGTACAGGCGATCGCCCGATCAAGCGAGCATGAAATCGGTGTATTGAAAGCGATCGTCGCGCAGCACCGACTCGCCGCGCTGCAACGGCAACGGCTGCGCGAACAGCGGCCCGGCATAGCTCAGCGTGTGGAACTCGCCGCGCTCGCCGCAGGGATCGACGCTTTCGGGCAGTTCGTCCAGCAGCGTGGCATCGAATTCACGACCGCTGAAGCGCGCATCGAGTTGCGTCGTGTCCACGCAGGTCAGCACCGCGCGATGTCCTCGCGCGACGAACTCGCGTGACAGGATGCGCGTATCCGAACCCCACAGCGGAAACACGCCGATCCAGTCCTCGCGCGCCAGTTGCCGTTCACGGTAGGCGCGCACGTCTTCCAGAAACAGGTCGCCGAATGCGCAGTGGCGCAGCGCGGGCCAGCGTCCGCGCGCGTCGCGCAACGCCTGAGTGTGCGCGGCTTCGTAGGACTTGTTGCTGGATGGCCATTCGATCGCGCATTCGATCAGCGGCAGCCCGATGGCACGTGCCTGCGCCTGCAGCACGTCGCGGCGGATCCCGTGCATGGATACGCGATCGAAGTTGCGCGTGATCGTGGTCAACAGCGCGACCACGGTCCAGCGGGGATCGGCGCGCAGCCGTTCCAGCGCCATCAGGCAGTCCTTGCCGCCGCTCCAGGCCAGCAGGGTCGGGGTGGGGGATTCGGTCATGGCGTGTGAATTCCGGCAGCGCCCGGACGGCACAAAGGCGCTAGATTACGTCATCGCCATTGCAACCGGAGCGGGTGATGAACGACTTTGCGAACGATCCGGCCCGGCGGGCCAGGGTGGTGCGCAGCCTGCGCATCCTGTCGTGGACGCTGCCGTGGCTGCTGATCGCGGTCCTGATCGCCATCGTGCTGATGTTCAAGCATCATGAGCACGCGATTCGTGCCCAGATCGCCGATGCCATCGCCACTGCCGACGGCACGCGGATGGCGGTCGCGATCTACCATGCGCGGACCGGCAACTGGCCGCTGGACAACGCCGCAGCGGGACTGCTTTCGCCATCGGCCGTCGAAGGCAAATACGTGGACGACGTGCACATCGAAACCGGGATGATCGTGATCACCCTGGGCGGCCAGGCAGATCCCCGGGTGCATGGCAGTCACATCGACCTGACACCGTACCTGGACGGCGCCGTGGTGCGCTGGCGTTGCAAGAGTCGCGACGTTCGTCCCAACTTCCTGCCTGACGATTGCAGGGGCTGATCCGGTTCAGTATTCGAGGTGCGCACGGATGCCGACGAAGCGTGCCGGCCCGCGGTCGCGGTTGTAGCCGGGGTCGCGGATGAACTGGAAATCCGGGCTCAACGTGAAGTGCGGAAACGGCTGGAAGGCGTAATACGCTTCCGCGATTTCCTCGTGGCCGTAGTCCAGCCGGCCATCGCACAGCAGGAAGCCGCAGCCGCCGGCGGCGAGGTAGTCGCGGTGATCGCGTGACAGCGCGTTCATGTCGAAGGCGATCCCGAGCCGATCCTGCGCACGGTGCCAGTGCATCCCCGATAACTGCGCGCCTATGCTGGCGTTGCGATCGACCTCGGTGAACACGAACGATTCGGTCTTGCCGTCGTTCCAGCCGTAGCGCGCGAACAGCCCGGTGCCACCGCCGTCGGCCAGCGGAAGCTCGGCATTGATCGCGTAGCCGTATTTGCGGCGGCCGTCGTGATCGTCGGCAACGATGTCGGGGGTGTGTCCGGTTGCCTCCGCGATCGCGAGCGCGTCGCGGTAGATGCCCATGCGCCCCAAGTTGCGGTACACCAGCAGCCGCATTGCCCAGCCGTCGGGTGAGCCGCGCACGGTCAATTGCGCTTGCTCGCCGCGCGCACGTTGCAACGGCGCTTCCAGCGTCTGGCCGTTCGCCATCGTCGGCATCTGGTAGATGCCGTAGCGCAGCGTCCAGTGCGGGTTCACCCACGCGATCATCGCGCCGTTGGTGTAACCACGGGTGTCGGCCGCGAAATCCCACGCGCCGTTGTTCCACAGCGTCCAGTTCATGAACTGGGTGCGGGTCGAGTTGGCGTAACGATTGCGGTCGAAGTCGTCGTTGACGGCCATCTTGCCCAGCTTGACCTCGATCCGGCGTGCCGCCTGCGAGCCCGGCAACTGATCCTGCGCGCGTTCGACCGGCTGCGGATCGCCGTCCAGCGGCAGCGTCCAGCGCAGGAATCGCCGCGCGACGTAGGCGCGCTTGCCGAGTTGCGCCACGCCCGAGCGGATCACGTCGCCGTTGGTCAGCCCGGCGAGCCCCGTGGCACCGCTGACGCCCGCGCCCTTGAACATCTCGACATCGAAATAGAACTGCACGCGCGCGGGCAGCTGCACGCCGAAGTAGGCGCCGAAGGTGTGCGACTGCTCGGTGTCGCCCGCGGCTTTCAGGCTCAGCGGCCCGGAATAGGGCGAACGCAGCGCGTATTGATGCTGATCGACGAAGGTGTACTGCGCGCCCAGCAGTTGCGGCACGAACAGTCGTGCATCGTCCGCACGTGCGGTGACCGCTGTCAGGGCAGCGAGCGCGGCCAGAGCCGCGACGACAGGGATACGCATGGCTCACCTCCGATCCCGCGGGACGGAGGCGAGCGAATCAGCTACAGCCGGTCACCCGCCCGCGCCGTGACGCGGATCGTGTTCGGGATTTCATTGGCCAACGCAGACGCGCGCCCGCGAGGGAGAACGTCTGCGCTGGTACTCGGGTAGCTGTCCATTGGGGCCTGAATGAAAATCGCAAGCCTTCGGATCGCCGAAGGCGCGCGCAAAATACGCGCGTGTTTTGTCCTTGTCAACGAAAATTTGCTGTGGGATCCGGGCGCATCGCGAAGGTCTGCGTCGATTCCACACAGGCCTTCAGGCCGCCTGCCGCGAGGCACGCTTGCGCTCGCTTTCGGTCAGATGTTTCTTGCGCAGGCGGATGGCCTTGGGCGTGACCTCGACCAGCTCGTCGTCGTCGATGAATTCCAGCGCCTGCTCCAGCGACAGCCGCACGGGCGGCGTCAGCGTCAGCGCGTCGTCCTTGCCGGCTGCGCGGATGTTGGTGAGCTGCTTGGCGCGCAGCGCGTTCACGGTGAGGTCGTTGTCCTTGGCGTGGATGCCGACCAGCTGGCCTTCGTAGATCTCGACGCCCGCATCGATCAGCATCCGGCCGCGATCCTGCAGGCCGAACAGCGCATAGGCAGGCGCCGTGCCGGTACCGTTGGAAATCATCACGCCGTTCTGGCGCCGGCCGATCGCGCCTTCGCTCCTGGGCCCGTAATGGTCGAACACGTGGAACATCAGCCCGGTGCCGGCGGTGAGCGTGCGGAATTCGGTCTGGAAGCCGATCAGTCCGCGTGCGGGGATCAGGTATTCCAAGCGCACGCGGCCGCGGCCGTCCGGCTCCATGTTCTTCAACTGCGCCTTGCGCGTGCCGAGGCGCTCCATCACGCCGCCCTGGTAGGGCTCTTCCAGATCGACGACCAGTTGTTCGTAGGGCTCCTGCAGCACGCCGTCGATTTCGCGCACGATCACTTCCGGGCGCGATACCGCGAGTTCATAGCCTTCGCGGCGCATGGTTTCGATCAGGATCGACAGGTGCAGTTCGCCGCGGCCCGATACCTTGAATTTGTCCGGGTCTTCCGTGTCCTCGACTTTCAACGCCACGTTGTGCAGCGTTTCGCGCATCAGCCGTTCGCGGATCTGCCGCGAGGTGAGAAAGCGCCCGCCGCTGTGCTCCCTGTGGCCGGCGAACGGCGAGTTGTTGACCTGGAAGGTCATGCTGATGGTCGGCTCGTCCACGGTCAGCGCGGGCAGTGCCTCGACCTGCGCCGGATCGCACAGCGTGTCGGAGATGCCCAGATTCTCGATGCCGCTGACCGCGATGATGTCGCCGGCCCGCGCGGAATCCACATCGCGCCGTTCCAGGCCCATGAAGCCCAGGACTTGCAGGATCTTGCCGTTGCGCTTCCTGCCTTCGCGATCGACGACCGTGACCGGCATGTTCGGTTTCACGGTGCCGCGCTGCACGCGGCCGATGCCGATCACGCCCACGTAGGAGTTGTAATCGAGCGAGGATACGCGCATCTGGAACGCGCCGTCCGGATCGACCTGCGGCGCCTGCACGTGTTTCACGATCGCCTCGAACAGCGGTGTCATGTCGCCGCCGCGCACGTCGTGCTGCAGACCCGCGTAGCCTTGCAGCGCGGAGGCATACACCACCGGGAAATCCAGTTGCTCGTCGGACGCGCCGAGACGGTCGAACAGGTCGAAGGTCTGATTCAGGACCCAGTCCGGCCGCGCGCCGGGGCGATCGATCTTGTTGATCACCACGATCGGCCTGAAGCCCATCCGGAACGCCTTCTGCGTCACGAAGCGCGTCTGCGGCATCGGGCCGTCCATCGCATCGACCAGAAGCAGAACCGAATCGACCATGCTCAAGACGCGCTCGACCTCGCCGCCGAAGTCGGCGTGGCCCGGCGTATCCACGATGTTGATGCGCCATTGCTCGCCGCGCGGATCGCGCCAGCGGATCGCGGTGTTCTTGGAAAGGATCGTGATGCCGCGCTCGCGTTCCAGATCGTTGCTGTCCATCACGCGATCGGGCACCACCGCGCGTTCCGACAGCGTGCCGGACTGCTTCAGCAGCTGGTCGACCAAGGTGGTCTTGCCGTGATCGACGTGGGCGACGATCGCGATGTTGCGCAGGTTCTGGATGGACATGGACACACACGAAACGGCGCGGTCGCAGGGCCGCGCCGGGTAGAACAACGGGGAGGGGCATAGTGTAGCCGATCCCGGCGCCGCAACATGAACCGCGGCCGCGCAGGGGGCGGCAGGCTCGGGGGGCCTACTGCGCCGTCCAGCCGCCATCCACCACGATGGCCTGCCCGGTGATGTGGCGCGCGGCCGGCGAGATCAGGAACGCGATGATGCCCGCGATCTCGTCGATCCCGATGAAGGCGCGCTTGGGCATCGGTTTCAGCATGATCTCGTCGATCACCCTTTCCTCGCTGATCCCGTGCGTGCGCGCCTGAGCGGCGATCTGCCTGTCCACCAGCGGCGTGCGCACGTAGGCCGGGCAGATCGTGTTGATGGTGATGTCGCGATCGGCGGTTTCCAGCGCGATCACCTTGGAGAATCCGAGCAGCCCGTGCTTGGCCGCGACATAGGCGCTCTTGAAGGGCGAGGCCACCAGCGAGTGCACCGAGCCGGTGTTGACGATGCGTCCGAAATTGTGTTCGCGCATCCCCGGCAGCAACGCGCGGGTCAGGCGCGCGACGCCGGTCAGCATCACCTCGACGAGCAGCGCCCATTTCTCGAGCGGGAACTCCTCCAGCCGCGCGACGAATTGCAGGCCGGCGTTGTTGACCAGCACCTCGACGGGGCAGGGCAGGGCCTTCAGCAGCGTCGCCACGCTGTCGTCGGAGGTCACGTCCAGCGCGAAGGCGTCGCCCTGTCCACCGGAAGCGCGGATCGCCTGCGCGACCCGGTGCGCGGCATCGGCATCGAGATCGCTGACCAGCACGCGGTGTCCCGCCTTCGCGAGTTCCTGCGCGACGCCCGCGCCGATCCCGCTGCCCGCTCCGGTGATCAGGACGTTGGACATGCCGGCCAGTCTAGTACGGATTGCCGAGTGCCACCGTCACCTGCACGCCGATCGTGCGTGGCTGCGTCAGCACCACCGGCACCGGCGCGAAAGGATCGTATTCGTTGGCTTCGGTGGTGGCGGAAACCTGGCCGGCCTTGTCGAGCGCGTTGTGCAGGAAGGCATCGATTTCCACGCCGTGCGGCGCGAACACCGCGAGATCGAGATTCAGCGTGTTGTAGCCCGGCAGCCGGTAGCCCGGGGCGATCAGGCTGCCCATGTATCCCGCGGTGCGATTGCCGACGTAGGTGTCGGTCAGCGTGAGGTTCGCGGTGGACTGGCTGCCCACGTTGAAGCCGTAGCTCGCACCCAGCGCCACGTTGAATTTCGGCGACAGCGGCAGGCGGCTGCCCGGTTGTGCGAGACCCAGTGCGGGCACCGCCGAGGTCAGTTTCGCGTCGGTCCACGCGCCCGAGCCGGTCAACGTGAGATGCGGTGTGACCTTGCAGGCCGCGCTGATCTCCGCGCCCTTGATCCGCGCGCTGCCGCCGTTCTCGATCTGGTTGATGCCGCCGTTGTTGACGGTCAACTGGATCCGCGACCAGGCGATGTCGTACACGTCGGCATTCAACGTCGCGCGGCCGTCGAGCAGTGTCGCCTTCTCGCCGATTTCGTAGTTCCACAGCTTGTCCGGCTGGAACGTGGGGGCGCCCTTGCCGAGCTGCAGCACGAAGTTCGGGCCGCCTGGACGGTAACCGCTGGCCACCTTGCCGTAGATCATCACGTTGTCGGAAAGGCGATAGCGCGGATTGAACAGCCATGTCGTGACGCTCTGCTTCGAGGTGGCGTTTTCGTGCGTCGTCAGTCCGGGCTCGAGCGGCACGACCAGCCAGCCGTTCGCGAATTGCTGGTAATGCTGGCTGTTCCTGCTGTAGCGCAATCCCATGGTCACATCGAACCGGTCGGTGAAGTGGTACGTGCCGTCCGCGAACAGCGAGGCCTCCTTGTACAGGCTCGGCAGCACGCCGTAGAAGGGCGAGTAGCCGAACAGCAGTCCCTGTGGGTCGGGGCTGTTCTGCAGGTTCACGAACTCGTGGGTGGTTTCGTGCGCGCCATAGACGCCGACCAGCCATTCGAACGGCTGGCCCTGGGGCGATTGCAGCCTGAACTCCTGGGTGGTCTTGCGCGTGGTGGTGTCCACGAACAGGCCATAGACCGACAGCGGGAATCCGAAAAAGTCGTGGAACACCACGTTGTAGAGATCGCTGAGGTCGGTGAGGTAGGTGCCGTTGTTGTTCTGGTAGGCGGTGATCGAGGTGAACGTGGCCCAGTGCAGGTTCCAGTCCGCCACCCCCGAGAACATCCGCAGCGTGTTGGACTCGGGCTGGTGCAGGGCGAATGCCTGATCGTAGGTGCCCAGCGTCGGCCGGCCGGTGTCGATGTCGCGAAAATCCACGTTCAGGCCGTTGTCGCGGATCTTCTGCGAGAACGCCGCAAGCCTTACGCCGAGGTCGGGCGTGATCTGCGCCAGCAGTTGCGCGCGGCCCATGGTCGTGTGCGCCGATCCCTGGTTGCCGCTGCCGAGCAGCACGTTGTTGCCGAAGCCGGTGTCGTATTGCTGGACGCCATCCACGCGCAACGCGATCTTGCCGGGAGCAAGCGGCGCGTTGAGCATCACGTCGGCGCCGTAATTGGTGCCCGCGTGGGCGGTTTCGGACAGCGTGGCCGAAACGATGCCGCCGAAGTCATCGAGGTTCGGGGTGTTGGGCACGTACTTGATCGCGCCGCCCAGCGCGTTGGCACCGTAGAGCGTTCCCTGCGGGCCATTCAGCACCTCGATGCGCGCGAGGTCGAAGGTGTTGACCGGCAGCGTCTGGAAACCCACGCCGAACGGCGTGCTGGCGCCGACCGGCACCTGGTCGAAATACATCCCGATGCCGCTGCTCAACTGCGTGCCGCCGGTGGTGACGCCGCGGATCGCGACGATGTCGCTGGTGGGGCCGAGCGAGTCGTAGCTCAGGCCCGGCACGAAGGCGGCGAACTGCTCGAAGCTGTTGGCGTGGATCTGCTGGAGGAACGAGCCCGACAACGCCGTCACGCCGCCGGGCACGTTCTGGATGGACTCGCTTCGCCGCGTGGCGGTCACCACGATGGTCGGCAGCGTGGTTTGCGTCTGGCGCGAATTGGCCTGACCGTCATGTGCAGCGACGGCGGAGCTTGCCTGCGGCGAGGGCGCGCGCCGGTCCGCGGATGCCGCGTTCGCGTTCGTGGCGAGGGCGAGCGTGATCGACGCCGCCAGCAGCGTGGCCGCGAACGGTGGGTGGTGCATGCGCATGGATTCCCCTCCGGAATCAGGCGTGGTGCTGGGTTTCGGGACGGCCATTCACGGGCTGCAGCATCGATCCGGTTCGCAGCCCGCCGCGCGCTTGCCGTGGCGGCATCGCGAACCCGGCGGCGCCTGCCTGCGCAGGATCGGCGCGCAAGGTGCGGCTCTGCGGCGCGATCGGACGCGCGGGTATGCTTCGGCCGTCGATGCGGTGATTCTCCGTCACTAACTAACGTTCGTTAGGATATACTTCTAGCAACAACGTCTGGTAATGTCAATTCAGGATTAACCCGATCGACCGTTCGTTCAACAATCCATGACCATCAACCGGCGCCTGGCCGCCACGACGGCCCATCTGCTCCCCGAGCACAAGCCCCCGGGTTCCACCGGACGGGTGCTGGAAGCTGCGCTGAAGATGTTCGCGGAGCACGGTTACGCCGCCGCCTCGATGCGGGACCTCGCCTCCGCCGCGGGCGTCAAGCCCGCCACGATCTACGCGCATTACCCGTCCAAGGAGCACATCCTGGCCGAACTGTGCCGGATCGGGCACGAGGAGCAATACCGGGCCGTGCGCACCGCGGTGCTGGGCAGCGGCGCGGATCCGCGCGACCAGATCGTCGCCTACGTGCGCGCGCACGTGGGTTTCCACACGACCTACCCGATGCTGGCGGTGGTCGCCAATTCGGAACTGCACGTGCTGGGCGAGACGCTGGGTGCGGCGACGTTCGTGATCCGCCGCCAGTCGGAAGACCTGTTGACCGACATCATCCAGCGCGGCCTGGATGCCGGCATCTTCGACGTGCCCGTGCCGTGGCTGGCCGTCGCCGCGATCGGCGGCATGGGCCTGCGCGTGGCCTACTGGTTCGCGCCGGATTACCACGTCACCGCGGCGCAGGTGGCCGACGTCTATGCCGGATTCGCCTTGCGCATCCTGGCGGCGTCGGACAAACCGGCCGGCCGGTCCGCCTCGAAATCCCGGAAGTAAAACGACCCGGCGCGGGAACGGGATCGCCGTCACGGGAGAAATCATGTCACTCGAGTTCCTGAGCGGTTCGATACGGCGCACCACGCACCGCGGCGGCGACGATCTGCTGAGCGCGGGCCTCGGTCTGGCCGGACTGGCGGGTGTGCCGGTGCCGTTCGCCGATCCCGCGCACCCCACCCCCGCGGAACTGCGCCGGCGCGCGATCCAGTCCAACTGGAAAGGCATCGCCGATCTGGGGCCGCTCGGCGGATACGGCCGCGTTTACGGCAGCGTTCCTGCAGTGCCGGGCCGCGAATACGGCGCATTTGCACGTCTGCCGAACGCGCACCATTCGCATCGCGTGCTGTGCCAGATTCCCGATGACTTCGACAAGCAGGCACGCTGCCTGATCGTCGCACCTTCGTCGGGCTCGCGTGGCGTGTATGGCGCGATCGCGCTGGCGGGCACGTTCGGTCTGCCGCGGGGATGCGCGGTCGTCTATACCGATCGCGGCGGCGGCGCGGGTTATTTCGACTGCGCCGACGGCACGGGCGTGGCACTGGACGGCACACGCGCAGAGAGCGGCGGCACGCTGCTCGAGTTCGAACCGGAGCGCGCGCCGAAAGACGCCGGCATCGCGGCCAAGCACGCGCATTCGGGCGACCATCCGGAGGCCGACTGGGGCGCGCACGTGCTGCAGGCCGCGCGCTTCGGCGTGGCGATGCTGGACGAGGCCTTTCCCGCGCAGGCGCCGTTCACGCCCGGCAACACGCGCATCATCGCCGCGGGCATCTCCAACGGTGGCGGCGCGGTGCTGCAGGCGGCCGGACTGGACGAGGAAGGCTGGCTGGACGGCGTGGTCGCGCTGGAGCCCAACGTGCACGTGGCGGGGCGCGGCCGTGCACTCTACGACTACGCGACCGAGGCCGCGCTGTGGTTGCCCGTCGCGCTTGCCGATCCGCGTTTTGCCGCAGTGCCATTCGCGCGTGCCGGGATGCTCACACCGCCCGCATGGCAAGCGCGCGGCGCGAGCCTGCACGCGCGCGGTGAACTCGAAAGCGGCGAATCGTCCGCCCAGGCGCGCGAAGCATTGCAACGCCTGCTGGCCTCGGGCTGGCAAGAGGAGGCCATCGCGTCGGCGGCCTGTTCCACGGCTTTCGACATGTGGCGTGCGATCGCGGTGACCTATTCATCGGCATACCTGCGCCGCGGCGTGGGCGCGATGCCGTGCGGTTTCTCGTTCCGCCCGCTCGATGTCGCGGGGATTCCCGCGCCGGCCGTGCGCGCGGCGTGGTGGGCGGAAGGCTCGGGCATTCCGCCGGACGCGGGCATAGGCTTGTCGGGCGGCAGCGATGCGTCGGCCGATCCGGCGCTGCCGGGCCTGCTGGCCTTGCGTGCCTTGTGGGACGGCGGTGGGGCCGAGGCGATGGCGCTGCACGCGGCGGTCGGTCAGCTCGCCGTGCGCGCACCGCGCAAGGGGTTGCCGGTATGGGTGGTGCATGGCGCCGAGGACGGATTGATCCCGGCCGCCTTCAGTTCGGACGCCTACGTCGCATGGCTGCGCGAACGCGAACACGCGTTGCGCTACTGGCGCATTCCGCATGCGCAGCATTTCGATGCGTTCCTGATCGTGCCGGGGATGGGTGAACGCCACGTGCCGCTCTTGCCGTACGGCTACGCGGCGCTCGACCGGATGTACGCGCACGTGGTGGACGGTGCGCCGCTGCCCGATCGGCAACCGCCGCAGACGCGGCCACGCGGCCCGTACGCACTCGATCGCCGCCATCTGGATCTGCCGTCCTGACGACGCGCTATTCTTGTTGATCCTTGCCATCGATGCCCACGCATCCGGAGACGACATGAGTCTTGCCGCAACCATTCACACCTCGCGCGGCCCCATCCACCTGAGGCTGTTCGACGACAAGGCGCCGCTGACGGTCGCCAATTTCGTGAACCTCGCGCAGCGCGGCTATTACGACGGCCTGAACTTCCACCGCGTGATCGCGGATTTCATGATCCAGGGCGGTTGCCCGAACGGCACCGGTACCGGCGGCCCGGGCTACAGGTTCGAGGACGAATGCCGCGCCGACCTGAAGCACGACGCGCCCGGCAAGCTGTCGATGGCGAACGCCGGCCCAGCCACCAACGGCAGCCAGTTCTTCATCACCCACGTGCCCACGCCGTGGCTGGACGGCAAGCACACCGTGTTTGGTGAAGTCCTTGCCGCGGACGACCAGAAGGTCGTCAACGCGATCAGGCAGGGCGACACGATCGACAGGATCACGATCGAGGGCGACAGCGCATCGCTGCTGGCCGCGCACGCCGATCGCGTCTCGGCATGGAACCGGATTCTCGCCGCGCGCAACTGAAACGCGGCGCCCGGAAAACGAAGGCGGGCGCCGCGCGCCCGCCTTCGATAAGCACGTCAGGCCGGGCTGGCGCCGCCTCCGCCCCTGCGCCGGACGGCGGTGTAGATCGCCAGAAGAATGATCGCGCCGATCACCGCGGCGATGAAGTGGACGATGCCGTGACTCGGCCACCAGCCGATCTGCTCGCCCACCCAGCTGGCGATCAGCGAGCCGATGATGCCTATGACGATGGTCATGATGAAACCGACCGGAGCGTGGTCGCGGTCGAAGAACTTCGCGATGACGCCGATGATGAAACCGATGATGATCAACCAAAGCCAGTGCATACGCACACCTCCGCTTGTATGGTTACCTCGGTTTGGACATCCGCCTGTTTCTTGCAGCCCTGGAAACCGGAACGCCGCGTCACCGGCATTCCGGACACAAGCGTAACAGCATCCCGTGTCACCGGTGCAAGGCGGACCTTGACGCTGTTTCGGCGGCGCAGCCGTGGCAAAACCGCGGATTGCGGGGAAACCGGTGTGTTAGAATGCAACGCTGGATTTCCGCCCCATCGCGGAGGCTTCCCATGCCCAGACTCGCCGCGCGCACCGGCCGCGCCAAGCCCAGCGCGATCATGGTGATCGCCGACAAGGCCCGTCAACTCAAGGCCGAAGGCAAGGACGTCGTCAACTTCTCGATCGGCGTGCCGAACTTCCTGCCGGGCGATCATGTTTATCAGGCGGTGCGTGACTGGATGCCGCACGACAGCGGCGGCTACGGCACCAACCGCGGCGCGCCGGCACTGCTGGACGCGATCGTCGCGCACTTCAGGGAAAGCGGCCTGGACGGCTACACACGCGCCAACGTCACGGTCGGCATCGGCGCCAAGCAGGTGCTGTACAACCTGTGCGAGGCGCTGCTGGACGAGGGCGACGGGATCGCGTTCGCGACCCCGTACTGGACCTCGTACGTCGATATCGCCGAGATCCTGGGTGCGAAGATCGACCTGCTGCCGTGTCCGCCCGAGCAGAACTACAAGCTGACGCCGGCGCAGCTCGACAGGGCGCTGGCACGCAGGCCCAGGGTGTTCCTGTTCAACAATCCGTCCAACCCGACCGGCATGGTCTATACGCGCGACGAGATCGCCGCGCTCGCCGAGGTGCTGGCAAAGCACCCCGACACCTGGATCATCACCGACGACATCTACAACCGGCTGGTGTTCGACGGCATCGGCTACCACAACTTCGTGCAGTTCAGGCCGGAACTGCGCGAACGCACCTTCATCATGGATTCGCTCTCCAAGACCTACGGCATGCCGGGTTGGCGCGTGGGTTTCGTGGCCGGTCCCGAGGCGGGCGTGAAGGCACTGGTGACGCTGAATTCCAACCACATCACCTGCCTGCCAGAGATCACCGAAGCGGCGGCACTCGCCGCGCTCACCGGGCCGCAGGACATTCCGCAGGCGAAGGGCGTGGAATTCTCGAAACGCCGCGACGAGGTCGTCAACGCGCTGCTCAAGATTCCCGGCGTGAAGTGCCCGCGTCCGCAGGGCGCCTTCTACGCGTTCCCCGACATCTCGGTGGCGTTCGGCAAGTCGCACAACGGCAAGCCGATCGAGAACGACATCGATTTCTGCAAGGCGCTGCTGGAAGACAAGTTCGTCGCGACGGTGCCGGGCTCCGCCTTCGGCGAACCGCGTTCGTTGCGCATTTCCTACACCTGCCCGCCCGACCAGTTGCAGAAGGGTCTGGCGCGCATCCAGTCGTTCTTCGCCGAGTTGAGCGACGAACGCGTGGAGCGGGTGCGCGCCGCAGGCGCCTGATCCGTCGCCTTGCTGTCCTGCATCGCGCGCTGGCGCGATCCATTCGTCCTGTCCGTTTTCCATTGATGGAGTTGCATGCATGAAAGCCCCCGTTCGAGTTGCCGTCACCGGCGCCGCCGGCCAGATCGGTTACGCGCTGCTGTTCCGGATCGCCGCCGGCGACATGCTGGGTCCGGACCAGCCGGTGATCCTGCACCTGCTGGAGATCACGCCCGCGCTGCCGGCGCTGAACGGCGTGGTGATGGAGCTGGACGACTGCGCGTTCCCGCTGCTGGCGGGCGTGGTGGTGACCGACGATGCCAACGTCGCCTTCAAGGACGTCGATTACGCGTTGCTGGTGGGCGCGCGTCCGCGCGGTCCCGGCATGGAGCGCAAGGATCTCCTGTCCGCCAACGGTGCGATCTTCGGCCCGCAAGGCAAGGCGCTGAACGCGCACGCCAAACGCGACGTGAAGGTGCTGGTCGTCGGCAACCCGGCCAACACCAATGCGCTGATCGCGCAGGCCAACGCGCCCGACCTCGATCCAACGTGCTTCACCGCGATGGTGCGGCTCGACCACAACCGCGCCAAGGGTCAGCTCGCCGCCAAGACCGGCGCGCACAACACCGATGTCGCCAAGGTGATCATCTGGGGCAATCACTCGTCCACCCAGTATCCGGACATCCACCACGCGACGGTCAAGGGCAAGCCCGCGCTGTCGCTGGTCGATCGGGCGTGGTACGAGAAGGAATTCATTCCGACCGTGCAGCAGCGCGGCGCCGCGATCATCAAGGCGCGCGGCGCGTCGTCCGCGGCATCGGCCGCGTCGGCGGCGATCGACCACATGCGCTCGTGGGCGCTCGGCACCGCCGAGGGCGACTGGGTGTCGATGGCCATTCCGTCCGACGGTTCCTACGGCATCAAGCCCGGCGTGATCTACGGCTACCCCGTCACCTGCAAGAACGGCAAGTACGCCATCGTGCAAGGCCTCGAGATCAATGAATTCTCGCGTGCGCGGATGGATACCACCGACAAGGAACTGCGCGAGGAGCATGCTGCCGTCGAACACTTGCTGGGCTAGTGACGCGGAATTGCGCAGCCAGCATTTGGGGCGACCGCGTGCCGCTCTTTTTGCATCCGGTGGAAACAGAGACGGATAGCGTCCGGCCTGGCTCGCGGCGCTAAGATGCGCCCACGCGTGCAGCGGAAAGCCCGCACGCGGAGGGGTGCCGGAATGCCCAGACCCGGGTTCCTGCAGGAACTGAAACGCCACCACGTGTTCCGCGCGGCGGCGGCCTATGCCGTGGTCGGCTGGCTCATCATCCAGGTCGTTGCGATCCTGTTTCCGGTGCTCGACTTCCCGGTCTGGCTGGAGCGCGTGATCGTGGTGCTGGTGCTGACGGGGTTTCCGGTCGCGCTGGTCCTGGCATGGGCGTTCCAGACGCCGCGCGACGAGGCGCACCCCTCGCAGATCGGCCGGCGGCGCTCGCTCCGCACCGGCTTGGCGCTGGGCCTCGCCGGCGTGCTGGTCGCCGTGATCGCGGGCGGCGTGTGGTGGTGGCTGGTGCCGACAGCGCATTCGCGAGCGCCGTCGAACAGGGTGGCGAACGCGGCCGGCAAACCGGCGGCCGGCGTACCGGCATCGGCTGCATCCGCACCGGCGGTGCCGGTCAATCCGCACTCGATCGCCGTGCTGCCGCTCAGTGTGCTGGGCAGTGGAACCGACAACGACTATCTGGGGCAGGGCATCAGCGAGGAACTGCTCAATGCGCTGTCGCGCATTCCGGGTCTGGAGGTGATCGGGCGCACTTCGTCGTTCCGGTTCGGGAACAGCGATCTCGGAGCCAGGGAGATCGGGCAGCAACTGGGCGTGCGCAACCTGCTGTCGGGCGTGGTGCAGCGGTCCGGCGATGACCTGCGCATCGACGTGGAACTCGACGATACCCTCACCGGCGCGACGCTGTGGACCCAGCAGTACGAAGAGAAGATGGAAAGCCTGTTCACGCTGGAGGACGAGATCTCCAATGCCGTGGTGTCCGCACTCAAGGTCAAGCTGGGCGGCATCGATGCGCAGAAGCTGGTGTTCGCGGGCACCGCCAATCCGCAGGCGCACGATCTGTACCTGCAAGGCACGCGGCTGTCGTGGCACACCGACGAGGCCAGCCTGCAGCAGGCGCTGGTGCTGTTCAATCAGGCGATCGCCGAGGATCCCGACTACGCCGCGGCGTGGGCCGGGATGGCGCGCGCCTACATCAACCTGGCCGACGTGTACCGCGCGCCGCTGAGCATCCTGCCGGCGATGCGCGGTGCGGCGGAAAAGGCAGTCGCGCTGAATCCCGAGCTCGCGGAAGGCCATCTGCAACTCGGTTACATCGCGATGAGCTACGACCTCGACTATGCGAAGGCGAAACGCGAACTCGATCTCGCCATCAAGTTGCGGCCGAGCCTGGCCGAAGCGCATGCGGTGCTCGGGCTGTACCTGCTGCGCATCGGGAAGGATCCCGCCGCGGCACGCGCGCAGTTGCAGACTGCCGGGAAGCTCGATCCGCTGAATCCGTGGTTCCCGCGCTGGGAAGCCTACGCCGCGATCGCGCAGGACGATGAAACCGCCGCCACGCAGCTGGCGCAGCGCGTGAACAAGATCGATCCGGATTTCGCCTACAACGGCGATGCGGTCGCCATGGTCGAGGGCGCATTCGGTCACTGGCAGGCGTGCGTGGACCGCTACACTCGGCAACACGTGAAGCCGAGCCTGTCCAGTCCGCAACTCGCCATCTGTCAGGCGCACGTCGGCGACACCGTGCAGGCGCGTGCGGCCGTGCAGAAGCTGGAAAACGACGCGAAGCAGCGTTACGTCGATCGCACTTACATCGCCGCAATCTACGCCGCGCTGGGCGACAAGGGCGACGCGATCGCGCAACTTGAACAGGCGTACCGGGACCGTTCCGCGCACATGGACAGCGTCTGGTTGAATCCGTGGTATCGCCCTTTGCACGGCGACCCACGCTTCGAGACGCTGGTCGCGCGCATTCGCGCGGGCAAACGGGCGGAATGAAAAGCCGAGGCGGGAGGGCAACGACGATGAACAGGTTCTGGCTGATCCTTGCGTCGCTCTGCGCGGCATGGCTGCCTGGTGCTCCGGTGCTGGCCGCAGCATCGTCCGCGGAACAGGCCATCCGTCCGGTCATGGCAAAGATGCTGGCAGCCGCCAACGCGCACGACACCGACGCCTTCATGGCGCCCATGCTGCGCACATCGGCCCTGGTGTTCGCGATCAACGGCGAGGTCATCCACGGCTGGGATGCGTTGCACGCGCAGCAGTTGAAGTGGTGGAAGAACGGCAAGAGCGATGCGCGCTATCGTTCGAACGGGCAGACTGAATTCATGGCGCTCGGACCCGATGTCGAGATCGTGACCTGGCCGTTGATGTCGAGCCGCACCCTGCCGGACGGCAGGAGCAGCACCAGCGCCTTCGTCGTCACCTATGTGTGGCAACGCCTGCCCGAAGGCTGGCGGATCGTGTACGGACACGAATCGTGGGCGAAGCCGCCGGGGTGATTCGCGCGCCACCATGCCGTCGCGTCCGGATGGGCTAAAATGGCGGCTTTGCCGGAGGCCGCATGACCCAATCTTCCTCCGCGGGCGCGCGCTTCCGCGCCGCACTGGCTGCCGAATCGCCGCTGCAAGTCGTCGGCGCGATCACCGCGTATGCCGGTTTGATGGCCAAGCGCGTCGGCTACAAGGCGCTGTATCTCTCCGGCGGCGGCGTCGCGGCCAATTCCCTGGGCATGCCCGACCTCGGCATCTCGACGATGGAAGACGTGCTGACCGACGCGCGCCGCATCGTCGAGGCCACGCAATTGCCGCTGCTGGTGGACATCGACACCGGCTGGGGCGGCGCCTTCAACATCGCGCGCACCATCCGTTCGTTCGAGCGGATCGGCGTCGCCGCGGTGCATATCGAGGACCAGGTCGGCCAGAAACGCTGCGGCCATCGTCCCGGCAAGGAAGTGGTGCCGAAGGAGGAGATGGTCGATCGCGTGAAGGCGGCTGTCGATGCAAAAACCGACAGGGACTTCGTGGTGATGGCGCGCACCGATGCGGCGGCGGTCGAAGGCATCGACAGCGCGATCGAACGCGCGGTCGCCTACGTCGAGGCCGGCGCCGACATGATCTTCCCCGAGGCGATGAAGACGCTGGACGATTACCGCAAATTCAAGCAAGCCGTGAAGGTGCCGATCCTCGCCAACCTCACCGAGTTCGGCGCCACACCGTTCTTCACCGTCGAGGAACTGCGCTCGGCGAACGTGGACATCGCGCTGTACTGCTGCGGCGCGTATCGCGCGATGAACAAGGCTGCGCTGAACTTCTACGAAACCGTGCGTCGCGAAGGCACCCAGAAGTCCGTGGTGCCGATGATGCAGACGCGCGAGGAGTTGTACGACTTCCTCGGCTACCACGCGTACGAAGACAAGCTCGACGAACTGTTTGCAGGCAGCCGGAAGGATTGAGCGAAGATGCCGGAACCGCAGCTTCCATCCGACGCGCCGCTGACGACCGCCGAACGACGCGGCATCCGCTGGGATGCCCTAGCCGCGATCATTGCCGCAATGATCGGCTTGCTGTCGTTGGTCGTTGCGGGTTACACCGCCTGGGTCCAGCGGCTCACCGCAAACATCCAGGCCGAGCAGGTACGCGCGCAGGTATGGCCGTGGTTGCTGGCCGGAAACAACGACCTCAAGAATTCCATTGAGGTGTACAACAAGGGTGTCGGCCCCGCCATCGTGCGCTCCGCACAGATGTGGGTCGATGGCAAGCCGCAGGCCGACTGGAATCATCTGCTCGACGCGCTGGGCGTGGCGAAGCCGCGGACCTACAGCGAGTCCACCATTTATCCCAACGTGTTGAGTGCCGGCGAAACCGTGTCGATCATCAAGTTTGCCGAGGGCGAGGTGTATCAGCGTTTCCGCTCCGCGGCCGTCCAGAAGCACCTGACCATTGCAGTCTGCTTTTGCTCGACCCTCGGTGAATGCTGGAGATACTGGGACAATCATCTGGTCGGCTACAAGGAAGGCGCCGTGCAGGTGAGGCAGGTTCGGGAATGCCCGCGCATTGCGCCCGGCGAAGTATTCAACAATTGAGAGGAAGGATGCGATGAGCGACAACCCGCAAGTTCTGCCCAAGGCCAAGAAATCGGTGGCGCTGTCCGGCGTCGCCGCCGGCAACACCGCGCTGTGCACGGTCGGGCGCAGCGGCAACGACCTGCATTACCGCGGTTACGACATCAAGGACTTGGCCACGAAGGCCACGTTCGAGGAAGTCGCGTACCTGCTGGTGCACGAACACCTGCCGACCTGGGCGGAATTGAATGCGTACAGGGCCAAGCTGAAGCGCCTGCGCGGTCTGCCGCAGCCGGTCAAGGCCACGCTGGAACTGCTGCCGGCGTCCACACACCCGATGGACGTGATGCGCACCGGCTGTTCGGTGCTCGGCACGGTGCTGCCTGAGGCGCCCGACCACAACGTCACCGGCGCGCGCGACATCGCCGACCGCCTGATGGCGAGCTTCGGTTCGATGCTGTTGTACTGGTATCACTTTTCGCACAACGGCCGCCGCATCGAGGTCGAAACCGACGACGCGACCATCGCCGCGCATTTCCTGCACCTGCTGCACGGCAAGCCGCCTGGCGAATTGCATGCGAACGCGCTGGACAAGTCGCTGATCCTGTACGCCGAGCACGAATTCAATGCCAGCACCTTCGCCGCGCGCGTGATTGCGGGCACCGGTTCGGACATGTATTCGGCCATCACCGGTGCGATCGGTGCGCTGCGCGGTCCCAAACACGGCGGCGCCAACGAGGCGGCGATGGAAATCATCTCGCGCTATCGCAGCGCGGACGAGGCCGAGGCCGACATCCGCCAGCGCGTCGCCAACAAGGAGATCGTGATCGGCTTCGGCCACCCGGTCTACACCATCGGCGACCCGCGCAACCCCATCATCAAGGAGATCTCGCGCAAGCTGTGCACCGACGGCGGCAATCCGCGCCTGTTCGAGGTATCCGAGCGGATCGAGAATGTGATGATGGAACTCAAGAAGATGTTCCCGAACCTCGACTGGTATTCGGCCAGTGTCTATCACATGCTGGGCGTGCCGACGCCGATGTTCACGCCGCTGTTCGTGATCGCGCGCACTTCCGGCTGGAGCGCGCACGTGATCGAACAGCGCATCGACGGCAAGATCATCCGTCCGAGCGCGAATTACACCGGGCCGGAAGACCGCGCGTACACGCCCATCGAGAAGCGCTGACTCTCTTGTTGCCATTCCGGTGAAAGCCGGAATCCATTTTTGCTCTTGCCGCTTGACATCCGTGTCTTTTTTCCGCGCAGTCCAACTGCGCGGGCCCCTTTTTGGCATTGCCCAAAAAGGGGCGAAAAAGGCTAGGCGCCGGAGGCGGCGATCGAACGAACATCGTGTTCGTTCGATTCCCCTGCGATGCTCGCCGAATGGCGGCCGCGCCGAACTCCTACATCCGTGTAGTCGAACATACGGCGCTTGTTCCGCCATTCGGCTGCGCTTCTCGGCGCCGCCAACGGCGCCGATTTATGCTTCGTTGTCCGGCCATCCATGGCCTGCAGCTCCGAGACGCGGAGACTTCTTATTAAGCCGCCTGGTCGAGTCCCTCGGCCTTCAACACGCGCTGCACGCCGGCGTCGGCACGCATGCGCTGCTCGAACTTCTTCAAGTTGTCGAGGCCGGCAAGGTCCACTTTCACGCCCTTGGCCCAGCGCAGCATCACGAACAGGTACGGGTCAACGATGGATCTGTGGTCGCCCGCGATCCAGTCGTGCTGGCCGAGTTGCTCATCGGCGCGCTCGAACAACGCCCGCAATTGCCTGCGCGCATGGTCGTGGGTTTTCTCGATGGTGGCCTTGTCTTCGAGGTAATTGGTCGCACCGAACAGCGGCTTGAATGCCGGGTGCATGTCCGAGTTGAGGAAGCCCAGCCAGCGGTTCACCTCGGCGCGGCTTTTCGCGCTGCCGTCGCCACCCAGTTTCGCTTCCGGAAACCTGTCGGCAAGGTAGTTGAGGATCGCGGCGTTCTGGGTCAACACCCAGCCATCTTCCTCCAGCACGGGCACCGCGCCGGCGGGGTTGAGTTTGCGGAATTCCGGCTTGCTCCGTTCCTCGCGGCTGACGATCTGCGCGGTGTAGGACCGGTCGGTCCATTCCAGCACGATGTGGTCGGCCATCGAGCACGCGCCGGGAGAGGTGTACAGTTTCATGCAAAGCTCCTCGTTCGAATGCGAACAAGGAATATGGGCATCGGTGACCGTCGCATCAAGCCGTTTGCTTGAACGCCGTGTTCGCAAAATGCGATGAAACGTGTGGTCACAGCGTCGCCGCCAGCCGCGTGGCCTGGTTGATCGCGCGCTTGGCGTCGAGCTCCGCGGCGACGTCGGCACCGCCGACCACGTGCACCGGGATGCCGAGCGCGATCAGCTCGTCGGCCAATGCGCGGTTGGATTCCTGCCCGGCACAGATGATCACGTTGTCGACTTCCAGCGTGCGTACTTCGCGGTCGATCGTGACATGCAGGCCGGCATCGTCGATGCGTTCGTAAGTGACACCGCCCAGCATCTTCACGCCCTTGGCCTTCAATGCGGCGCGGTGCACCCAGCCGGTGGTCTTGTTGAGGCGCTTGCCGGGTTTGCCTGGCGTGCGTTGCAGCAGCCACACCTCGCGCGGCGACGTTTCGACTTCGGGTTTGTCGATTCCGCCGCGGTGTGCGAGCGTGGTATCGACACCCCATTCGCGGGTCCAGCGCGCGATGTCGGTGGTGGGGGAGGGCGGGGGTTGGGTCAGGAATTCGGCGACGTCGAAACCGATGCCGCCCGCGCCGACGATCGCGACGCGCTTGCCGATGGGGCGAACGCCCATCACGGCATCGTGATAGCTGATCACCATCGGATGATCCTGCCCCGGAATCCGCGGGTCGCGCGGCGTCACGCCGGTGGCGACGATCACGGCGTCGCAGTGCGACGATTGCAGCGATGCCGGATCGGCCGCGGTGTTCAGGCGCACGTCCACGCCGAGATCGGCCAGGCGATTCCGGAAATAGCGCAACGTTTCCGAAAACTCTTCCTTGCCCGGAATCCGTTTCGCCAGATTGAACTGGCCGCCGATCTCGCCTGATTGCTCGTACAGCGCCACCGCATGCCCGCGCTCGGCCAGCGTGCATGCCGCGGCGAGGCCGGCCGGCCCCGCGCCGGCCACGACGAAGCGTTTGCGCGTCGCGGCCGGTGCAATGACCAATTCGGTTTCGTGACACGCGCGCGGATTGACCAGGCACGAGGCCAGCCTGTTTTCGAACACGTGGTCGAGGCAGGCCTGGTTGCAGGCGATGCAGGTATTGATGCGGTCGGCGCGGGCGGAGCGCGCCTTGGCCACCCACTCGGGATCGGCCAGCAGCGGGCGCGCCATCGATACCATGTCGGCGTCGCCGCGCGCGAGCACCTGTTCGGCTACCTCCGGCATGTTGATCCGGTTGGTGGTGATCAGCGGGATGCGCACCGATTCCTTCATCCGCCGGGTGACCCAGGTGAACGCCGCGCGCGGCACGGAAGTGACGATGGTCGGGATGCGCGCCTCGTGCCAGCCGATCCCGGTGTTGATCAGCGTGGCGCCGGCGGCCTCGACCTGTTTGGCCAGCGCGACGATTTCGTCCCAGGCCTGCGCGCGATCCACCAGGTCCAGCATCGACAGCCGGTAGACGATGATGAAGTCACGTCCCACCGTCTCGCGAGTGCGACGCACGATCTCGACCGGAAAGCGCATCCGGTTTTCCGCGGAACCGCCCCAGCGATCCTTGCGCTGGTTGCTGCGCTCGGCGAGGAACTGGTTGATCAGATAGCCCTCGCTGCCCATGATCTCGACGCCGTCGTAGCCCGCGTCCTGCGCCAGCCTTGCGCAACGCACGAAGGCTCGGATGGTGCGTTCGATCCCGCGTTCGGACAGCGCGCGCGGCGTGAACGGCGTGATCGGCGACTTGATTGCCGACGGCGCCACGATCAACGGATGCACGCCGTAACGCCCCGCGTGCAGGATCTGCAGGCAGATGCGTCCGCCCGCGGCGTGCACCGCGCCGGTGATGCGCCGGTGCGGCGCGACCTGCCAGCGCGACGACAGCCGGCTGGCGAACGGTTTCAGCCAGCCCTCGATGTTGGGCGCGAAGCCGCCGGTCACCATCAGGCCCACGCCGCCGCGCGCGCGTTCGGCGAAGTATTCGGCAAGCCGGCCGAAATCGCGCGCGTGGTCTTCCAGCCCGGTGTGCATCGAACCCATCAGCACGCGGTTGGGCAGCGTGCAGAAGCCGAGGTCGAGCGGCGAGAACAGGTGCGGATAGGGTGCCGGAGCGGAAGGCTGCGAGACAGACATTCCCGCGAGCATGCCCGCACGAGCCGCATCCGGCAAGCGGCACCTGCGCTATGCTTGGACGGACGCGCCGCGCGCCTGCGGCATCGGAGGGGTTCCCATGAATCGTTGGCGTGACTGGCCGTGGCCGATCCTGTTCGCGCTGCTCGCATTGCCGCTGGTTTCCGCGGCGGCGGCGCCGTTCACGCTGGACGACCTGCAAAAGCTGGTGCGATTGTCCGATCCGCAGCTTTCACCGGACGGCAAATCCATCGCGCTGGTGGTGTCTGTGCCCGACTGGAAGACCGACAAGAACAAGTCGGAGATCGACGTGGTCGATGTCGCCAGCGGCGCGCGCCGTGCGCTGACGCACGACCGCGAAGGGGTGTCCTCACCGCGCTGGTCGCCCGACGGCACGCGGCTGGCGTTTCTGGCCAAGGACGGCGACAAGACCAAAGAGTCGCAGATCTACGTATTGCCGATGGCGGGCGGCGACGCGCAGCGCATCACCGATGCCAAGCAGGGCATCGACGAGTTCACCTGGAGTCCCGACGGCACGCGGATCGCCTACATCACCCAGGATCCGCCGGTCGACGAAAAGGCTGTCAAGGCGCACGACGACGCGTTCCAGGTCACCGACGGCAATTTCCTGCTGCGCAAGGCGCTGGCGCCGTGGCACCTGTGGGTGGTCGCCGCGACCGGCGGCAAGCCCACGCGGCTGACGGAGGGTTCGTATTCGCTGCAGACCGATCAGGAAGGCGCGACGCCGCTGGTGTGGAGCCGTGACGGCAGGCGCATCGTGTTCACGCAGTTCCCCGGCCCGTACTGGGGACCGTCGTTCAAATCGGTCATCGCGGAAGTACCTGCGTCCGGCGATGGCAAGCCCGCCGTGCTGGTCGGCGATCAGGGCGCCAACGATTACGCGCATGCGCCGGACAGCGACGTGTTCGCGTTCCTGCGGGCACGCAACGGCGACCAGAACAACGGCAACGCGGTCTATGTCGGCGGCAACGGCGCGACGCGCGACGTGACCGCCGCGCTGGCGCGCAATTTCAATGCCTACGCATGGCTGCCGGACGGCAAGTCGCTGCTGCTCGCGGGCGAACTGGGCACGAGAGCGGTGCTGTGGGAGCAGTCATTGTCCGGCGCGGCGCGGGTGCTGGACACCGGCGACGTCAGCGTGCATCCGCAGATCGACGTCGCGAGGAGCGGCGAAATCGCCTTCATCGGCAGTACCGCCAACCATCCCGGCGAGCTGTACGTGATGGATTCGGTGGACGCCAAACCGCGCCGGCTGACCGACGTCAACGCCTTCGTGGACAAGCTGGAGCTTGGCCGCACCGAAGCCGTGCAGTGGAAAAGCAGCGACGGTTTCGACGAGGACGGTGCGCTGACCTATCCGGCCGGATACCGGAGCGGAAGGAAATATCCGCTGGTGCTGGTGATCCATGGCGGCCCGGAGAGTGCATCCACCACGGATTTCTCGCCGCTGCCGCAGTTGCTGGCTGCCGCGGGTTACCTGGTGTTCCAGCCCAACTACCGCGGCAGCACCAATCTGGGCGATGCCTACCAGCACGCGATCTTCCGCGATACCGGTGAAGGTCCCGGCAAGGACGTGATGGCGGGGCTGGCTGCGGTCGAGAAGCTGGGCATCGTCGATACGAACCGCATCGGCGTATCCGGCTGGTCGTACGGCGGCTACATGACCACCTGGCTGACCGGTCACCATGACGTGTGGAAGGCGGCGGTCGCGGGTGCGGCGCTGACCGACTGGGTGATGGATTACACCGTGGCGTATTACCAGATGGGCGACGTGTATTTCTTCGGTTCGACGCCGTGGACGGCGCAGGGCTGGGACATCTGGCGCGCGCAGTCGCCGATCACCTACGTCCGCAACGTCAAGGCGCCCACGCTGATCATGGGCGACGTGGGCGATTCCAACGTGCCGCTGGTCAACAGCTACGAGTGGTACCACGGCCTGCGCGACAATGGCGTCAGCGTGGAGTTCTGGGCTTATCCGGCCGACACGCATTTCCCCGGCGACATCGTCCGGCAGACCGACGTGTACCGGCGCTGGGTCGGCTGGATGCAGAAGTACCTGAAATAATCGCTGTCATGGAGACGCTCGCAAGCGCGCCACGGCAGGTTTTGCGTTTCTGGTTCGAGGAAGCGACGCCGGAGCAGCATTTCGGAAAGGACGCCGCGTTCGACGCGGAGATCCGCGCGCGTTTCGCCGGGACGCATGCGGCCGCCTCGCGTGGCGAGCTGTGGCCCTGGCGGGACACGCCGGACGGCAGGCTGGCCGAAATCATCGTGCTGGATCAGTTCTCCCGGAACCTGTTCCGCGACGACGCGCGCGCGTTCGCCTGCGACGGCATGGCGCTGGTGCTGGCGCAGGAGGCGATCCGTGCAGGCGCCGATCGTGACATGCCGGCGGCGCGGCGCGCGTTCCTGTACATGCCGTGGATGCACAGCGAGTCGCGCGCGATCCACGTCGAGGCGGAAAGGCTGTTCCGCCAGCCCGGACTCGAGAACAATTACCGGTACGAACTGAGACACAAGGCCATCATCGACCGCTTCGGCCGCTATCCGCACCGCAACGCGGTGCTGGGCCGCACTTCCACGCCCGAGGAACGGGCATTCCTCGAGGAGCCGGGGTCGTCGTTCTGAAGTGTCGCAGGGGTGGGCGCCGGTCACGCCTGTTTCGCGAGGTGGCGCCTGCGCATCAGCCAGCCCGCGCCGGTCACGCCGATCACCAGAATCGCGTCCACGGCATAGCGCAAGGGATCATGCGCGTCGAACCACGCCGCGACCAGGCCGTCCCGGGTGATCATCCGGGCCGCGGTCCACGCGATCGCCGCCGCCCCGATGTAGACGATCGCCGGAAAGCGCACGATCAGCTTCAGCAGCAGGGTCGAGCCCCAGACCACCAGCGGCACGCTGATCAGGAGACCCAGTGCGACCAGCCCGATGTGCCCGCCGGATGCGCCCGCGATCGCCAGCACGTTGTCCAGCCCCATCAGCGCGTCGGCCGCCACGATCGTGGCCATCGCGCCCCAGAACCCGCTGACCTCGCGGAGCTTGTGCGGATGCTTCTCCTTCCGCAGCAGTTTCAACGCGATCGGAATCAGCACGATGCCGCCGGCCAGCATCAGGCCGGGAATCTTGAGTAGCCAGATCACGCCCGCGGTCATCGCCACCCGCACCGCGATCGCGCCCACGGTGCCCCAGAAGATCGCGCGGAACTGGTGGGTCTTCGGCAGATTGCGGGCGGCCAGCGCGATCACGATGGCGTTGTCGCCGGCCAGCACTAGGTCGATCAGGATGATCGAACCCAGGCCGCTCCAGAAGTCGGCATCGAACGGGCGGGAAAACAGGACGTCGAAAGCTGGCATGCGGTTTCTCCTGCGCTGGTGACGATCGAACTTCCCGCTGCCGGACGAACGGCAACGGGATGTCGAAAGTCTCGCGCGCGGCCGGGAACCGCCGCGGCGACCGGGACGTGGTTGACGCCCGTGCTGACGATCGCCGCGCAGGCGCGGATCGTGCCGCGCCTGGTGCTACTCCCTTTCGGGGTGACGGGGCGGATTGTCGGGGGGCGTGACGGCGCGGGTCAAGTGCGCGCGACGGACGTCCTGCCTCTGGCACAATGCCCGGCTGTTTCCGTCGATTTCGAGCACCCATGAGCCATACCGACATCCGTTCCGCCGTCCGCCCCGCGCCCGACCAGCCGCTGGTCGATATCGCCGATTACGCGCTCGACTACCGGATCGACTCCGCCGAGGCGTACGACACCGCACGCTACATGCTGATGGACGCGCTGGGCTGCGCGATGCTGGCGATGAAGTTTCCGCAGTGCGTGAAGCACCTCGCACCGATCGTGCCCGGTGCGGTGCTGAGCGGCGGGGCGCGCGTGCCGGGCACCGATCTGGAACTCGATCCCGCGCAGGCCGCGTTCTGCATCGGCACGCAGATCCGCTGGCTGGATTTCAACGACACCTGGCTCGCGGCGGAATGGGGACATCCTTCCGACAACCTGGGCACGATTCTCGCGGTCGCTGACTGGCTGTCGCGCCAGCGCGGCAGTGCCCTCACGGTCCGCGACGTGCTGGGCTGGGCGATCAAGGCGCACGAGATCCAGGGCTGCTATGCGCTGCGGAATTCCTTCAACCGCGCCGGCCTGGATCACGTGATACTGGTGCGGCTGGCTTCGACCGCGGTGGCGACCGCGATGCTGGGCGGCAGCCGCGAGCAGGTGATCACCGCGGTGTCCAACAGCTGGATCGACAACGGTTCGCTGCGCACCTACCGCCACGCGCCCAACACCGGGCCGCGCAAGAGCTGGGCGGCGGGCGACGCGTGCCGGCGGGCGGTGATCCACGCGCTCAACGCCGTGAACACCGACGAGCCCGGTTATCCGTCCGCATTGAGCGCCAAGACCTGGGGTTTCTACGACGTCGCGTTCGGCGGCAAGGCTTTCGAGTTCGAGCGTCCGTTCGGCAGCTACGTGATGGAGAACGTGCTGTTCAAGATCAGCTACCCCGCCGAATTCCACGCGCAGACTGCGGTCGAGTGCGCGATGAAGCTGCATCCGCAGGTGAAGGATCGCCTCGACGACATCGAGCGCATTCGAATCGAAACCCAGGAAGCCGGCAAGCGCATCATCGACAAGACCGGTCCGCTCGCGAACTATGCCGACCGGGATCACTGCATCCAGTACATGGTCGCGGTGCCGCTGATCTTCGGACGGCTGACCGCCGAGGACTACACCGACGCGGTGGCCGCCGATCCGCGCATCGACGCGCTGCGCGCAAGGATGACCGTCGACGAGAATCCGCAGTTCACGAGGGACTACTTCGACCCCGGCAAGCGCTACATCGGCAATTCGGTGCAGGTGTTTTTCAAGGACGGCAGCAGCACCGAAAAGGTCTCGATCGATTATCCGGTGGGCCACCGCCGCCGGCGGGCCGAGGGGATTCCGCTGCTGAAGGCCAAGTTCCGGAAGGCCCTGGCCGGGCATCTTCCGGCCGCTCAAGCGGCTGAAATCGTTCAGGTATGTGAAGACCCGGCCACGCTGGATGCCATGCCTCTGGCCGGGTTCCTGGGCCGGTTTGCCCTGCGGACCCGGGCCTGAGTTCAAGATGAACAAGGAATCCAGAGGTGGACCCAATTGTTTGTTTTTTGCTAAACTGCCCGCGCATTGACGGCGCGGGCAACGCGGCTTTTGCTTGCTAACCCGTCAAGTAGTGCGTAAAAGGTACGCTGTGCGTCAGCCAGGACAGGGACGGCAGGCGCGGAAGAATCAACAACGAGGAGACTCTCCGATGAAACGTAACGGCTTGTTCGCGGTCATCGCGCTGGCCTTGGGTACCGTAGGCGTGATGTCGGTTGCGCACGCGCAGGACAACGGTGCACAGAGCGCGACGGGCAGCTTCAGCAACCCGAACTACAGCAACTGGTACATCGTGCCGCGCATCGGCGCGGTCATCCCCGACAGCAAGCGCCAGGTCCAGACCGATCCCATCGGCGGTCTCGGCGTCGGCTTCTGGGTCACGCCCAACATCACCCTGGACGTGGAAGCCACCGGCGACAACGCCGACTGGAAGGACAGCTCGCCGCGCCCCGGCAAGCAGTGGGAGACGCTGGGCGTGGACGTGGCCGGCCGCTACTACTTCATGGATCCGGCTTCGCAGTGGCGTCCGTTCATCATGGGCGGCGTCGGCATGTGGCGTCACGCCGCGGTGTCCGGCCAGCTCGCCCAGGCGGGTGGTGCCTGCGGATGCTTGGGCCCGAACAACGGCTCCGGCTGGGGTCCGGGTGCCACCGTGGGCGTCGGCGTGCTCTACAACGTGAGCGACCGCGTCGCGCTGCGTGGTGAAATCGCCGCGCGTTACTACCGCGACACCAAGTCGGCGCAGCTCTCGGGTCTTGCCGGCCCGGGCCTGCCGCACACCTACGGTCCCAAGCAGTGGCTGGACACGCTGGCGACCGTCGGCCTCGTGATCAACATGGGTCACGCCGCGCCGCCTCCGCCGCCGGCCGCTCCGCCTCCGCCGCCTCCGCCGCCGGCCGCTCCGCCGCCGCCGCAGAACGTGGTGATCGACCTGCGTGGCGTGAACTTCAAGTTCGACCGTCCGAAGCGCGGCGAGCACAACATCGGCCCGACGCTGAAGCCGCCCGCGTCCGATTCGCTGGCGATCCTGGATCAAGCGGTCGATACCCTGAAGCGTTATCCGCAGGTGCAGATCGAGATCGACGGTTACACCGACAGCATCGGCAGCCAGAAGTACAACCTGGGCCTGTCCGAGCGTCGTGCGCACATCGTCGCCGATTACCTGACCTCGCACGGCATCGACCCGAGCCGGATCACCGCGATCAAGGGCTTCGGCAAGCTCGATCCGATCGACACCAACAAGACCGCGGCTGGCCGTCAGCGCAACCGTCGCGTCGAGTTCAAGGTCGAAGGTCAGGGCGTCCAGCAGGGCTCCGACCAGCAGCAGTAAGACGGACAGCACCGGCGACGGTGCCGTTCGGGAACCACGAAGAAGCCCGGCGCAAGCCGGGCTTCTTTTTTTGTGGCGGCCGTCACACTGCCCTGAATTGACGGCCGCGATGGCTGACCCTAGGATCGCATGGTCTTTTCACCGGGGAGGTGATTGGACAGTCAGGGGGTGGTTCATGTCGCACAGGATGTGTGGCGACAGGGGCCTTCGGTTTGCAATGGGTGTGGCGACGACGTGCTCGCTGCTTGCGTCATGGTGCGCGCTCGCCGATTACAACGGCGTGGATCCCTACGAGGAATACAGCCAGCGCATCCATGCCGCCGAGCAGGTAGCCCCGCTGAGCGATTCGCTATTCGGCGATAAGGTCAACCTCTACAACGGCGCGACCAGCTTCGAGGTCACCGATGTCTCGATTCCCGGCAACAACGCGTTGCCGGTGGCGGTGTCCAGGAATCTGGACATTCGGGACATGCGACAGGTGTCTGCGGGCGGGGGCGCCCTGCATGGTTTCGGCGATTGGAGCTTTGATGTTCCTTACGTCTGGGGCACGTTCACTGCTCAAGACGGTTGGACGTTGATGTCGAACGGTCCGAGTGGTTCAACGGACCGTTGCAGCGACAACACGGATTACATCGACACCCTGGAACCGATCCCGGGCGGAACCGGCTATGCGCCTTACGGCCAGATCTGGAACGGTGACCTGTTGCACATCCCCGGCCAGGGCGATCAGGTTCTCCTGGCCAACACGCAGTCCAAGTCGCCTGCCCATGCATCGGCCAGCACCTACAAATGGGTTACCTCCGACAACTGGAAGCTGAGTTGCATTTCCAGCGTATCGAATATGGCCGGCGAGGGATTTGTCGCGGTATCACCCGCGGGTGTGACCTATACCTTCAACTATGCGGTCTCCGTACCGATGTCGGAAATTGCATGGCAGTACAATACGAAGGTTGAGCCGATCGGCGTGCAGCGAGTCAATATTTACCTCCTCGCGACGCATGTGCAGGACCGCTTCGGCAATTGGGTCAATTACAGCTACAGCGGCAACGAGCTCACCGGCATCACTTCCAGCGACGGCCGTTCGATCACGCTGACCTGGTCGGGTAGCACAATCAGTTCGGTGACCAGCACGCTGGGAACCTGGACTTACAGCTACGCCACAGCGTCCTGGACCAATGAAAAGGGTGTCACTTTCACGTGGCCGTATCTGAGCACGGTCACGCGTCCGGACGGCTCTAAGTGGACCTATGCGATCAATTCCGGATCGCTGATTACCAACAAGGAGGACTGGCCTGACGATTCCCAGCCGGCGCCCAATCACTGCCAGCTTGAGCCGCTTCCAAACAGAGGTTCCTTCCAATACAGCATCGGTGCGCCCTCGGGCGCGACGGCGACGTATTCCTTCACCTATGGCCGCAATTACAGGGGTTGGGTGCCAATGGGCTGCGTCAACAACCCCGATCCCGATTCCGACTATCCACTCGATGCAACCAACTATTTCGACAACTTCTACATCACCAGCAAGCAGATCAGTGGTCCCGGAGTGCCGACGGAGAACTGGACGTATTCATTCGACGCTACCGGATCGGGTTCGTACATCAACGCATCGGTTCCCTATCTCAATATCGCCGCGGCTGAACCCTACGAGCCAACCGGCAGTTGCGCAGCCGTAGCGTGCCCGACCACCAAGGCCGTAACCGTCACCGGGCCGACCAACATCACCGTGTACACGTATGGCATTGCGTACGCGATCAACGAGGGGCAATTGCTGGCAAAACAGGTCGAGGACTTGTCGGGCAACGTCCTCCAGACCACGACGTATTCCTATGTAAGCGACACGCAGGCGCCCAACGAGCCGTTTTCCGACATTGCCGGCTACGACCTGCGGCCGAACTATTTCGATCCGATGGGAAATCGCAACCGGCCCGTCGTGCAAACGGTCATCACGCAGGACGGCACGACGTTCACTACCACCGTCAACAGCTTCGATCCTTTCGCGCGTGCCACGAGCGAGACGTCGTCCAGCAGTCTCGGTTACAGCAAGAGCGACACCACGAGTTATCAGGACGATACGAATCTGTGGGTACTGGGTCTTGTGACCGGCACGGCGACCA